>Ga0209461_10000006_pt1 | contig 396063 bp, 353 predicted proteins | sample AgamicAsMarz_FD_187162 | JGI IMG/M metagenome (GOLD analysis project Ga0209461, IMG submission 187162) | Agave microbial communities from Guanajuato, Mexico - As.Ma.rz (SPAdes) (version 2) | ecosystem: Host-associated > Plants > Phyllosphere > Phylloplane/Leaf | place: Guanajuato, Mexico... | reverse complement strand
AGTTTAATTAATGGGTTTGCTTGCATTCATCTGACGAAATGCTGAACCTGTGTAAGGAATAATTACGAAGCGTAAAATAATGATGCGCTCGACAAATGGAGAAACGCGCGCCCATGTTAATACCCGCTAAACTCAGCCGCCCGGTGCGTCTTGAAGGCACTGTGATTCGGGAGAGATTGCTGCAAAAACTCACCGCTGCCGGTAACTATCGGCTGGTGCTGGTCACCAGTCCGGCGGGCTACGGTAAAACCACACTGGTGTCGCAGTGGGCGGCAGGGAAAAGCGATCTGGGGTGGGTTTCTTTAGATGAGGGTGATAATCAGCCGGAGCGCTTTGCCGACTACCTGATCGCTGCACTGCAACAGGCCACCCACGGTGGCTGTCCGCGCAGTGAGCTGCTGGCCCAGAAGCGGCAGTATGTCAATCTCAATGCCCTGTTTTCTCAACTCTTTATCGAGCTGGTGGAGTGGCAGCAGCCGCTGTGGCTGATCGTTGATGACTACCATCTGATCACCAATCCGGTGATCCACGACGCGATGCGCTTTTTCCTGCGCCATCAGCCTGAAAATCTGACGCTGATTCTGATGTCACGTAACCTGCCGCAACTCGGTATCGCCAACCTGCGGGTGCGTGAGCAACTGATTGAGCTGGGCAGCCAGCAGCTGGCTTTTACCCACCAGGAGGCGCGACAGTTTTTTGACTGCCGACTGGCGGCCCCGCTGGAAAGCGAAGAGAGCAGCCGACTCTGTGATGATGTAGCGGGCTGGGCTACGGCGCTGCAACTGATCGTGCTGTCGGCGCGACAGGGTGCCAGTTCGGCTCAGCATTCCGCCCGGCGTCTCTCTGGTATTAATGCCAGCCACCTCTCCGATTATCTGGTTGAGGAAGTTCTGGATAACGTCGATCTGCCTACCCGCCATTTCTTACTGAAAACCGCGCTGCTGCGTTCAATGAACGATGAACTGATCGCCTGTGTCACCCGCGAAGAGAACGGCCAGATGCGGCTGGAAGAGATTGAGCGTCAGGGTCTGTTTCTGCAGCGCATGGACGATTCAGGCTGCTGGTTCAGTTACCATCCGCTGTTTGGTAACTTCCTGCGTCAGCGCTGTCAGTGGGAACTGGCGGCGGAGCTGCCCGCGCTGCATCGGGCTGCGGCAGAGAGCTGGATGGCGCAGGGCTTTCCCGGCGAGGCGATTCATCATGCGCTCGCCTCTGGCGACGCCACCATGCTGCGGGACGTGCTGCTGAAGCACGCGTGGACGCTGTTTAATCAGAGCGAACTGCCGCTGCTGGAGAACTCCCTGAAAGCACTGCCGTGGGAGATGATGCTGGAAAATCCAATGCTGGTGCTGCTGCAGGCCTGGCTGATGCAGAGTCAGCATCGCTTCTCCGAAGTCGACAGTCTGCTGGCGCGTTTTGAACAGGCCAGCCGCTGCGAGATCGATGCAGCACTGCGCGGTGAATTTAATGCGTTGCGCGCCCAGGTGGCGATTAACGATGGCAATACCGATGAAGCGGAACGGCTGGCGAAAGTGGCGCTCGACACTCTGCCAGCGAGCCGTCACTACAGCCGCATTGTGGCAACCTCGGTACATGGTGAAGTGATGCACTGCAAAGGTGAGCTGGATGATTCACTCAAACTGATGCGGCAGACCGAACAGATGGCGCGGCGCGATGAAGTGTGGCACTACGCCCTCTGGAGCCTGATTCAGCAGAGCGAGATTCTGTTTGCTCAGGGTTTTTTGCAGGCAGCGTATGAGATCCAGAGCCGCGCCTTTGTGCTGGTCGACGAACAGCACCTGGCGCAGTTCCCGCTGCACGAGTTTCTGCTGCGCATTCGCGCTCAGTTGCTGTGGGCCTGGGGACGGCTTGAAGAGGCGGAGCAGGCAGCCCGGGAAGGCATCAAAGTGCTGAACGGTTTCCAGCCGCAGCAGCAGATTCAGTGTCTGGGTTTGCTGGTGCAGTGCTCACTGGCACGCGGCAATCTGGATAACGCCCGCAGCTACCTGAACCGGCTGGAAAACCTGCTGAACAATGGCAACTGGCACAGCGACTGGATAGCCAATGCCGACAAAGTCCGGGTCATTTACTGGCAGTTGACCGGCGACAGCCAGAACGCCCGTGACTGGATGCGGCAGACGCCTAAACCCGCCTTCGCCAACAACCATTTTCTGCAGGGGCAATGGCGGAACATCGCCCGCGCGCAAATCCTGCTGGGTGATGTCAGCCAGGCGGAAGTGGTGCTGGAGGAGCTGAATGAGAATGCCCGTGCCCTGCGCCTGATGAGCGATTTAAACCGTAATCTGCTGCTGCTGAATCAGATCTACTGGCAGACCGACCGCAAAGCGGAGGCGCAGCGTGTCCTGATTGAGGCGCTGAAACTGGCGCGCAGCACCGGTTTTATCAGCCATTTTGTGATTGAAGGCGAGATGATGGCGCAGCAGTTGCGGCAATTGATTCAGCTGAATACCCTGAATGAGCTGGACAGCCACCGCGCCCGGCGCATCCTGCTGGAGATCAACAAATATCACCGTCACAAGTTCGCTCATTTCGATGAAGGCTTTGTCAGCCGGTTGCTTAACCATCCTGACGTGCCGGAGCTGATCCGAACCAGTCCGCTGACGCAGCGTGAATGGCAGGTGCTGGGATTGATCTATTCGGGCTACAGCAACGATCAAATCGCCGGTGAGCTGGCGGTGGCCTCCACCACCATCAAAACCCACATCCGTAATCTCTATCAGAAGCTGGGCGTCACCCATCGCAGCGAAGCAATGAATCAGGTGCAGTCGCTGCTGAAAATGATGGGCTATGTCTGACGACAGGCGTATTCAGGGGCGGGCTTCAGCCCGCTCATGCTGAAAACAAATAGTCGATCACTGTGAGAAACACTTGCTATCCTCCCTGGCTGAATTTCCCCCATCACCAACCGTCCTTTTCCTCGTTGGCTGCCGCTTTGCTGGTGCGTGACGCCCAGGGCGCTATCTGCCGGCGTCGATAGAGACATTCCTGAAACCATAGCCTTGCCCATCCAGCTTCGTGAAAGTGTCGAACCAGACCTGTTCGCACCCTTACATCTGCAGGGATGTTGTTACCGGCTGTCTCTGGAGTTAATTAACTTTCTCTATGCTGATGCCTTTAACTGGCAGCGCAGTGAGAAAAGAAGAAAAGCGATAATGCAGGTTATTACCTGTATACCTCCTAATGAGGTAACTGCGGGGAAAGCCAGCACAGAGGCCAGCCATGTCGTTACGGCGGCAGAACCCATGGACAGAAACCCGAGCAAAGCGGATGCCAGACCGGCCTGATGCCCAAATGGACCCATAGTGATAGCTGTACCCAGTGGATTGGCCAACCCCATACCCCAGAGGAACATAATCATCGACAGGGTATACCAGCCCAGCCCTGGCGCTGCCGGGCCAATCAGCAACAGGCCACCACCTGACAATGCTGTGAGAATCCCGACCAGGGTAATGTTCTGTGCGCCATAACGATGGGCAAGGCGAGGTGACGCCATACCTGCTGCAAAGACCACAAACACTGTTGAAGCAAAATAGAGGCCGGTCTGCAATGATGACAACCCGATACCGCCCATCAGGATGGCAGGTGCAGCGCTAAATGACGCAAACAGACCACTCATTAACAGGCTTACAGACATTGCCGGAAGGATAAATTTTGCATTCAGCGCCAGCTTAACGTACGCAACTATGACGCCGGGAATGGAGTGCGGGGCACGTCGTTCGGCAGGATGCGTTTCGCCTAATGCACTGGCATAGAAAACGGCGACGGCTAAAGCCGCCAGGCCCACCGCAATGAAGATTGCCCGCCAGCCCAGCGTGGCGGCTAAAACGCTGCCCATCAAGGGTGAGAAGCCGGGAGCTGTCGCTGTGGCGATCATGGTCAGGGAAAATGCCCGCGCTAATCTTTCGCCTGTAAACAAATCACGCGCAATGGCGCGAGACAGAACCGCTGCAGCGCATACGCCCAGCGCCTGTATCACCCGACCGGTGATCAGCATTTCCAGTGAACCGGCAAGCCCTCCCACAACGGTTCCCACCATGAATACGGAAAGGCCGCCCAGTACCAGCTTCTTGCGCCCGAAACGATCTGCAAGCGGACCGACAACCAGCTGCGCCAGAGCAAATGTGATAAAAAAGCTCGATAGCGTAAGGCCAAGTTCGCGTGATGACACGCCTAACTGCTCTCCGATATCCGGAAATGCGGGAAGGATAATGTTAGTAGAGAGTATGCCAATGGCTGAAAGTCCTGCCAGTAACGCGATAATTTTTCCTGTCAGCTGCTCTCCTTCGGTCTGTTCGGCTTCAGGAAGGATGACAGGAGTAGACTGTTCTGGCTTCATAAACCCTTACCGTAAGGCACTGAAACGACCACCGGTTTACGGGAAAACGGCGTTAGCAGATAAAATTCGCTCATGGCATAGCCTCCCAGTGGCGAAACAATATGCGGGCATTGACGTTACCAGAACCGAAGCCGTCAGATAATGCTAGCGTTATGGCGCTAGCGCGTGACTTTAAGTCCACAAGATCAGTCGGGAGGAATCGCTCCGGGTCATGCCCTGCAACAGGGTCACTGACAATGCCGCAACCGGTCATGACTTTTCGCTTTTGACATTCAAGAACCATGCGTTAAAACCTCTTCATTCACTTCTCTGGGTTAAAGGGCGTGAATCCCTTATTCAGGAATTCACACCCTTTGCTGCGTCAGCATCAGGTCAGGGCTTTTTTGTCAGCAGGCGTCGGTGTCTCAGGGCGAATTCTGAACCAGATCGCGTACATCGCAGGCAGGAACACCAGCGTAATAACGGTGCCGCCTAACGTGCCGCCAATCAGGGTATATGCCAGGGTTCCCCAGAAGACTGAGTGCGTAAGCGGAATAAATGCCAGTATGGCGGCCATTGCCGTCAGCAACACCGGACGGGCACGTTGTACCGTTGCCTCCACCACCGCATCAAACGGTGCAAGTCCTTCCTGTTCGTTATGGTGAATCTGACCGATCAGGATCAGGGTGTTACGCATCAGGATGCCCGACAGCGCAATCAGGCCAACCAGGGCATTAATGCCAAACGGCTGGTTAAACAGCAGTAACGTAGGCACCACACCAATCAGCCCCAGTGGGGCGGTAAGGAAAACCATCACCATCGCTGACATCGACCGTACCTGCAGAATGATAATCAGCAGCGTCACGGCGATCATTATCGGGAACAGCGGTGCCATCGCTTTCGTCGCTTTACCGGATTCCTCGATAGAGCCCGCCTGCTCAATACGGTATCCAGCCGGAAGTTTGTCGATTACCGGCTGCAGTTCTTTGAGCATGGCGGTGGAGACATCCGGTGGCTGCAGGTGCTCAGCGATATCGCCACGTACCGTAATTGTCGGGGTACGATCGCGACGACGCAGAATCGGATCTTCCATGCGGACGCCGACTTCCCCTATCTGTGAAAGCGGAACACGCTGACCGGCGGAACCGACTAAGGTAAAGCCCGCTATTTTGGCCGGATCAAGCCGGATGTCGCCCGCCGCGCGTCCCATAACCTGCACAGAGCGGATGTCTTCACGCACCGATGTGATCGGAACGCCTGAAAGCAGGAACTGAAGCTGCTGTGCAACAGCATTTGAGGTCAGGCCCACGGCCTGCAGACGATCCTGATTGAGCGTGAAATGCAGCGTCGGCACCCGCGGACCCCAGTCCGTATTGACGGTTCTCATCATCGGACTGGCCTGCATCACCGCCTCTACTTTGCCTGCAATAGCGCGCAGCGTGTTCGGATCCGGCCCCATAACGCGATAAGCCACCGGGTAGGGCGAGTAGGGACCAAACACCAGCTGTGTCACGCGGACGCGCGCTTCTGGTGCCAGTCCGTGAGCCGCCGCTTCGCGCAGCCGGAACTTCAGCGCCTCACGCGCCTCCTGGCTGTCCGTCAGCACCACAATTTTTGCAAACGAGGGATCAGGAAGTTCGGGTGCCATGGCCAGATAAAAACGCGGTGACCCCTGGCCGATATAGGACGTGACGATTTTTGCCTCTTTCTGCTTCTGAAGCCACGCTTCGATTTTTGCAGTCGTGGCGCTGGTCTCCTCGATTGAGGTGCCATAAGGCATCTGAACTTCTACCAGCACTTCCGGACGGTCTGAGGTAGGGAAAAACTGTTTTTTAACCAGCCCCATACCGAGAACAGCGACGGTAAAGATGGCAATAACCGATCCTGCTACCAGCCATTTTTTCGCGATAACGCGAGTCAGTACGCGCCGGAAGCGATTGTAATGACGGGTGTTGTAGATGGCAGCATGCCCACCCTCGACCGTTTTGATTTCCGGCAGCATTTTCACGCCCAGATAAGGCGTAAAGACCACCGCGACCACCCATGAGGCGATCAGGGCGATGCCCACAATCCAGAACATGTTGCTGGTATATTCGCCGGCGGTGGACTGTGCAAACCCGTTGGGCATAAAGCCCACGGCCGTTACCAGCGTACCCGCCAGCATCGGCGCAGCCGTATGGCTCCAGGCATAGGCGGACGCTTTGATACGGTCGTAGCCTTCCTCCATTTTCACCACCATCATTTCTATGGCGATAATGGCGTCATCCACCAGCAAACCCAGCGCCAGGATCAGGGAACCCAGCGTGATGCGGTCAAAGTTCTTACCGGAAGCCTCCATCACGACAAAAACGACAGCCAGCGTCAGTGGCACGGCGGCGGCGACCACGACGCCCACCCGCCAGCCCATACTGACGAAGCAGACCACCATTACCACCAGCAGGGCGACAAAAAACTTGACCATGAACTCATCAACGGCAGAACTGATGTTGACAGACTGATCGGTAACCTTGGTCAGCGTCATGCCAAGTGGCATACCCTGATTGATTCTGGCCGTTTCCTCATCCAGCGCTTTACCGAGATCCAGACCGTTCCAGCCATCACGCATGATGATGCCCAGCAAAAGAGCCGGTTCGCCCTGGTTACGCACCTTAAAGGTCGCTGGATCTTCGTAACCTCGTTCAACCGTTGCCACGTCCGAGAGACGCAGCGTTCTGCCCTGGGCCACAACAGGCGTTTCGCGGATTTTCTCCAGTTTGTCGAAGGCACCATCAAGACGAATAAAGACCTGGGGTCCGCTGGTATCAATCGAACCGGCAGGGGTCAGAACGTTCTGACTGTTCAGTGCAGAAAAGATATCGTGCGGCGAGATACCGAGCGTGGCCAGCCGGTCATGAGAGAACGAGACAAAAATCCGCTCACTCTGCTCACCAATAATGTTGACCTTTTTTACGCCGGGCACATGCAGAAGCTGCTGGCGCAGCGATTCTGCATCCCGGGCCAGCACGCGCTGTGGCTCCCCCTTCGCCTTAAGCGCAAAGAGCGCAAAGGTAACGTCAGAGAACTCATCGTTAATCATCGGTCCGATCACGCCCGCCGGCAGGCTTTTAGCTTCATCACCCAGCTTTTTACGCGCCTGATAGAATTCCTCCTGCACTTCTGACGGCGGTGTGCTGTCCTGCAGTGACAGCATGGTAAAAGCCAGACCGGGACGGGTGTAGGTCTCACTGCGGTCATACCACTTGAGCTCCTGCAGACGCTTTTCAAGTGGCTCGGCAACCTGATCCTGCATTTCCCGGGCGGTTGCACCCGGCCAGGCAGAGATAATGGTCATCTGCTTGACAGTAAACGGCGGGTCTTCAGCCCGTCCGAGTTCGAAGAACGACAGAATACCGGCGACAGTAATCAGAATAATGAGGAACAGGGTGATTGAACGCTCGCGAACCGCAAGCGCGGAGAGGTTGAAACGCCCGCTGCTCATGGCTGACTCCCGGCAGCAGTAGCGCTGTTGGGTGGCGCTATTCGCACTGCTTCACCGTCATGCAGCAGATGTGCCCCCAGCGCGACCACCTGATCGCCCGGCCGAAGGCCACCGGTTACGCTGGCTGCATCGTCCCCCAGGCCGAGCACCTGGACGGATTGCCATGACACTTTGGCCGGCTTGCCTGAAATAGCCCAGACGCCAGCACCTTTGCCCGGGTCATAAATCGCCGCCAGTGGTACCTGTAATACCTGACCGGGCATTTTATCTTCTGCTATATGCAGCGTAACGGTGGAGCCGAGCGGCGCGCTGGCTAGCGCGCCTTCAAGCACATACCTTGCTTCAAAAGTCCGCGTTACAGGATCAGCCGCATCGGAAAGGAGACGCAGCCTGGCGGAAACAGACTGCTTTGCTGAACCGTACAGCGTGGCCTGCGCCTCGCTGCCAATTGCCGGCCGCAGCGTCTCGGGCAGTTGTACGATGGCTTCACGCTGGCCTGCTCTCGCCACTCTGACTACTGGCTGGCCTGCCGCAACGACCTGTCCGGGTTCGGCCAGCGTTTCCATGACAACGCCGTCCGCATCCGCCAGCAGCACGGCGTAACCTGTTGCATTCCGGGCGACATTGGCCTGTGCCTGAGAAGCACTGAGTTCGGCCCTGGCCGAATCTGCGGCGGCTTTTATCTGATCGTAGGCCGATGCAGAAACAGCGCCTGCAGCGACCAGTCCGCGATAACGCGCCTCATCATCCGTTGCCTGTCTGGCGCGAGCCCGTGCAGCCGCAACGGCCTGTGCCTGCGCCTGTGCCTGGAGACTCAGGTCAACCGGATCCAGACGCATTAAAGGCTGACCACGCTTAACGGTCTGGCCGGTATCGACCAGACGCTCAAGAATTTTGCCCTGTACCCGGAAGCCGAGGTCGCTTTGTGTGCGTGCCACAACAACGCCGGTGAACGCGCGGGAGGCATCGGCAGCACTCACCACGGTAGCAGCTCTGACCAGGGGAGGCTGAGTACGCGGATCGTCGGCGCCGGACGGGTCGCCGCAGGCCACCAGGGCCAGCGGCAACAGGCAGAGAGCAAGGGTGGCAGGTTTGAGCCTGGGCATAGGTTACCTTATTCATTAAGCATGACAGTGAACGCATTTTCAGACTGGTGACTATTAATGTCAATAGTCACATTTCAGGGTCAAACACGTTTCTGCCTGAGGCTGATGACAGCGCCGCTGAGGAAGCCGTAAAGCAGAGGCTCAGGTATCTGGTCATTCGGGCAACCGCACCGCAAGGTAGCCAGATTGACAACTAGTGACTATTTGGTAATGTAGTCACAATTCTGGATTATCTCAGGGACTCTTTATGTTCTCCTTACGTACCCTCTCATTGATGGTCAGCTGCGGGCTGCTGACCGGTTGCGCTGTCGGGCCAGATTATCACCGCCCTGACGTGCCCCTGCCGGATCGGTATCAGTCTGCCATGCAGCAGAGAAACGCAACCCGCCCGGCAAGCTTTGCCGTCTGGTGGGAAGGCTTTAATGACCCTCTGCTGAGTCGGCTGGTTTCGGATGCGCTGGCCCAGAATCTCGATATCGCTCAGGCATCTGCCCGCATGGCGCAGGCGCGTGCAGGTCTGGGCGCCGCAACGGCTGCGCTGCTGCCATCGGGTAATGTCAGCGGACAGGCTTCACGGGCTTATCAGTCGGTTGAAACACCGCTGGGGCAGGTTCTCAGTTCGACGCCGGATTACAATCGCTACGGCAATGCTTATGAAACCAACCTTAATGCAGTCTGGGAGATTGACGTCTTCGGTGGCCTGAGGCGCGGCCGCCAGTCAGCCCTGGCTGATTATCAGGCGTCAGAGGCGGGCGTAGCCGCCACCCGACTTGCGGTTGCTGCCCAGACTGCCGATATCTATATCACTTTGCGCGGATTACAGGCCCGCCTGGCAATTGCTGAGGCTCAGGTCAGAACCCGGCAGGAACTGCTGGAAAAAGTCCAGCTTCTGCACAGCAAAGGAGTGGCTCCCGAATATCAGGTCCGGCAGTCCGAAGGCGAACTGGCGCAGGTTCAGGCAACCGTGCCGGAGCTCCTTACAGGAATAGATGCTGCCATGAATGCACTGGACATTATGCTCGGTACGCCAGCCGGTACGCATCGCACTGAGCTGACCTCAGCCGGGACCATTCCGCAGGCTCCGCTGATCACATCAACGGGTACGCCTGGCGACCTGCTGCGCCGGAGACCCGATATTATCGTGGCGGAGCGTCATCTCGCTGCCTCAAGTGCGCGTATCGGTGTCGCCATCAGCGAGTATTATCCGAAGTTCTCACTCAGTGCCTTACTCGGCAGCGCAACAGCTGTGTCGGGGGATAACCTCTTCTCCAGCGGTGCCAGCCAGTGGGCAGGCGTGCTGGGACTCCGCTGGCGGCTCTTTGATTTTGGCCGCATCAATGCTCAGATAGATCAGGCTAAGGGGCAGGAAGCGGAAGCGCTTGCTGCCTATCGTCTGTCTGTATTGCGTGCCACTGAAGATGTCGAAAATGCCTTCTCCGCGCTGGTCAACCGAGAAAATCAGACCGCAACCCTGGTCAAAGGTGAAGCATCCCTTGCCAGTGCCCGCCAGTCGTCTTTTGTCGCCTTCCGGCAGGGAACGGCAAGCCTGATAGACGTCCTTCACAATGATGAAACACTTTTACAGATTTCTGATGCCAGAGCACAGGCGCAGACAGAGTCTGCCCGCGCCGCTGTCGCGACATTCAGGGCACTGGGAGGCGGCTGGCAGCCGTCAGAAACCGATAAAAAGGCGCTTTAAGAGCAGTAAACTTCGATGTGCCTCACTACACACCGGGTCAAAGGCATCGCTGATCTTGCACCGTTGAAAACATGACGAAATGGAACTGATGGCGGGGGACGGATGAAAAGGATCGGTATTCTGGATGTGGATGCGTTAACTGAAAAACTGGTACGGGGGCTGTTTCGTGCCGAACCGGATTCACAGATATTTCTTTTTTGTGGAAACAACGAACGTGCGCGAAAACTTTCAGTAGATCTGCCCTGCTGGACGCTGGATAGTTACCAGGATGTCGTCGATGAAGTTGATGTCATTATTCTCGGCGGGGAATATCATTATCTGAAGAGAATAGCGCCTCAGATACAGTTACGCTGTCCGCAAACCCTGATTTCTCTTGTACCGGCTATTTCCACTCAGAAGCTGCGTGATTTATTCAGACATACTGACTGTGTCAGGCTGATGCTCGCCTTCGCCGCTGAAATTAACCAATCGAGTGTGCTCCTGACGCCTGCCGATAATGATATTCAGGCCCTGTTTAACCGGCTAGGCCAGCTAACCGTTTTTACCGATGAATCAGAATTTGATTTGGCTACGGCCAGCATGGGTATGAACAGCTGGTTCTACTTCCTCGCAGAAGGTTTGCAAAGCTGGTTTGTGCAGAAAGGGCTGACAGAGGATATAGCCCGACGGCTGGTACTCAACGGCTTCAGGGACTTCGTGGAATATGCAGACTATAAGAATTCTGCGGGTCTGGATGAGCTGGGTAAAGAAATTGCACTATCCGGCCTTTATAAACTTGAGGGACTTGAAGTTCTTGCGCAGATGCAGGTTCTTGAACCGTGGCATAACGCCTCTGATACGGTTTTATCGATGATAAAAGAAAATAAGCCACCCTGGAAATGAATCAGGACAACTCATCATCTCCGCTGGCTGTATTACCTCTGACAGATATCCGCATGCGTCCAGGTAAATATCTGAGGGACAGCATGGCATCATTCAGGGGTGAATATCTTAATGGTGGTAAGCCTGTTATAGATGTTCCCGTCTGCCTGATGAACTTTGCCCTGTACAGGCTGTGTAACGAATAACCTTCTTGCCGAATCCACCAGGTTAACCCTTTGCAGAGCAGAGAGTTCTTAATCGTGACTTTCAGTAATACCAACCGGCTCTTAAGCCTGTTTAACTATTTTTCTGCACCCGTTGCCAGTCTGGACAGAATACCCTGCTGAACTCTGAGAGCAGAAGTCAGTAGGGCAGTTTCCGTTGTGCCCGCGATATGGGGAGTGAGAAGCGCATGTTCTGATTCCTGTAATGGAGAATAAAAGGGCTCGCGCTCGACTTCGAAGGTGTCCAGAGCGACACCTGAAATCCATCCCGGATGTTGCTTCATAAAAGCTGCAAGGGCCGCCTCATCAATCAGTCCGCCTCGGGACATGTTGAGTAAATACGCCCCTTTTCTGATACAGGGAAGGACCGATGCGTTGAGCATATGATGAGTATCAGCGTTCAAAGGCAGGTGAAGAGAGATCACGTCATTCCCGCTGAGCAAAGCCAGCAGGTCATCAGCTCTCATGACGCCAAGCTCATCCGCATCTTTATCCGTGAAGCGGGAACTACCCAGAACGGTAACCGGGCATTGAAAAGGTTTCAGCAGTGCAATCAGCGCCCTGGATATAGCACCACTGCCTGCCAGCCCAACAGAGATATCACTTAACGAGCGCGCAGGAGGCCGTGCTGACTTACTCCAGTGGCCTCTTCGCATCTGATCCTGATGCCAGTTAGTCTGGCGCAGCAGGGCGAGCATCTGTAGCAAGGTGAATTCAGCAACAGCTGTTGCGTTTGCTCCAGGTGTATTAAAAACATCAATTCCAAGTTCTTCAGCAGCGCCGGTATCAATATGATTCAGGCCGACTCCTGCCTGACCAATAACTTTTAACCGTTTAGCAAGGTCATCAGCGGTTAGTGCGCATAGTAACTCTTTCCTCAGAGGTACGTTTTTCCTGAGTTTAATCGCATCGAATCCCCCAAATTGCCGTGCAACCGCCAGAATCTCTCCCTCATCGTGGATATTAATACTCACGCTTTCAAAATGCCGGTGCGCCTGGTATGCGTGACAACCGTTTTGCGGCAGGTTGACGATAAGCGCGATCTCCGGAGAAATGTAGCCTGCTATTTCTTTTATTGATAACTCATCAGGAAGGACATCCAGCAGCATAATTCTACGTTTCATTCTTCGATCCTTAATTTTGAAAAAGTATGCACTAATCTATAAGGGCCAGGCGTCCACTACTTCTCAGTGAGTGGTATGGGAAAGTGCCTTGCGGCGATCGATCCGCTTCTCACATACCGGTAAGCTTGAGAAATAGCCATTGCGCGATGCCGATAATCTGAATCTTCCCGTCACGATGGTGTGCAATAACATAGAAACGCGCGTCTGCTTTGCCCTGCGAGGGTTGGGAATTGCCAGCCTGCCGGATTTTGCTGTCCGTGATTTGGTTGCAAATGGCACTCTTGTGCCAGTACTCAATGAATTTGTTGAGTGGCAGGGTACTTTTCACATCCTGTGGCCTGCCAGTAAACACGTCTCACCAAAGATCCGTGCACTGGTCGATTTTTTCACGCAGCGGGTGCTGAAGCCGTAATTCTGAGTAAATGAGCTTAAATAATTTGATGCACTAAGCCTGGGATAAAACCCATTAGCTAAGGAAACGAACCGCGCCTGGAGACTTGCCCGTTACACGCTTAAAAGCCCGGCTGAAAGCAGCCTGAGAGGAGTATCCTAACCGTTGCGATGCGGTGTCGACAGTAATGTTTTCTGACGACAGCCAGCGGACAGCGAGATGCATCTTTACTTCCGTTACATACCGTAGCGGTGGGACGCCGATGGTGGTCTGAAACCTTTCGGCGAATGCGGAGCGGGATATATGCGATTCGGCAGCGAGTTCTGCCACGCTCCAGTCCCGGCCCGGTTCGCGATGAATCGCCAGGATGGCCTGAGCCAGACGCGGATCGCGCAGTGCTGCAGCCAGACCAGGGCTATTGCCGCAACCGTCTTCCACCCATCCTCTGATAAACATCGCTCCAGCCACATCGGCAAGCCTGGCGAGAATACCTGCATAGCCCACGCGTCCGGAGCATATCTCACGCTTCATCGCATCAAGTATATGCATAAGTCCCGGCCACTGAATTCCCTTCGCATCGGCATGCATAATTTCAGGCAGCACATCCGCCAGCCGCTGCATGCTTCCCAGATCAATTTTCATACAACCAAAAAACAGCACAGCGCCTGGCGTTTCCTGAGTACTCGGGCAGGTATCAATCCCACTCACTTTTTCATCCAGTGGTGCCGTTTCAATATTGTCGATATCCAGCACGTCGGCGGCTGTTGCCGACAAAAGCTGATGCCGTTCGCCGTGGGGAAGAAATACAGCCTCTCCGGCTGAAAGCGTAAGAACTTCGCCGTTTGCACTATGGAGCACCATCTCACCTACAGCGACGTAGTGCAGATAAGCATGACCGGGCCTGCTTGCGAAGTTCAGGCCAAACGTATCTCCCGTCTGGATACGCTGATATCGCACGCCGTATAGCCGTAGACCGGAAAGCAGCTCGCTGATGAGTTCTGATGACAGAGCGAAGGATGAAGTCATATGCCTTTTCGGGTTTTGGGTAAAAAAGTGAGGGTTTCAGAGCATAGATCATCCAGCTGCGCCTGAATAGACTTCTTCTTCTGAAACGACTTTCCAGGAGACTTAGAAATGACGGATGAAACTTCTATCAGGGTTCACAAAGAAAGAGTGCAAAGAGATGAGAAAATCCAGCCAGCCTGGCTTGCGGTTTTTTCGTTAACCATGGGTGTTTTTGGCCTGCTCACCGCAGAGTACCTGCCTGCCAGCTTATTAACGCCTATTGCACGGGATTTGGGTGTGTCAGAATCTCTTGCAGGACAGGCCGTAACAGTGACGGCGGTGATTGCGTTATTTGCCGGATTACTGATACCGCGATTAACGCGTGCGCTGGACCGGCGCGTCGTGTTGTTGAGCTTTACCGCCCTTATGATCTTCTCAAATCTGCTCGTGGCGCTCTCTTCAGGCATTGTCATGCTGCTGGCAATGCGCATCCTGCTGGGGATCGCGTTGGGTGGATTCTGGAGTATGGCAGCGGCGGTTGCGATGAGGCTAGTGCCGGAGAGGCTGGTACCGCGGGCGCTGTCGATCATTTTTAGTGGAATCGCGGTAGGTACTGTTGTTGCCGTACCGCTGGGAAGTTATCTGGGCGAGATGTCTGGCTGGCGTAGTGCGTTTATTGCTGCTGCTGCGGTTGGCGCACTCTCTTTCATTTTTCAGTGGCTGACGCTGCCCGGAATGCCGCCGGTAGTCAGGACCAGGACGGCATCCGTATTTTCTCTGCTCCAGAGGCCGGGCGTGAGCGTGGGCATGCTGGGGTGCGTGCTTGCACACACCGGCCAGTATGCGCTGTTTACCTATATACGGCCTGCGCTGGAAGGACTCGCACACATAGATGCAAAAGGGCTGGCGTTAATACTTCTGGTGTTTGGCGTTGCTAACTTTATCGGGACACTGTCGGCAGGGTGGCTGATGGAACGCAGCCTGCGTTTTACGCTGATTATTATGCCTGCTCTGGTGGGAGCTGCGGCACTGGGTATGATCACTCTGCCGTTATCAATCGCCGGGCTTACGGCGCTGGTCATGCTGTGGGGGCTGGCATTTGGTGGCATACCGGTGGCGTGGTCAGGTTGGGTCGCCCGGACTCTTCCTGATGAGGCCGAGAGCGCAGGGGGTATGGTGGTCGCCGCCGTTCAATCCTCCATTGCCGCGGGTGCAGCAATAGGTGGCCTGATATATGGCCTCAACGGGGTGACGGGGGTATTCATTACAGCTGCCTGTATCATGCTCACTGCCGCGCTGGTTATTGCATTCCGGGTCAGAGTCTCGTCATCAGCTGAAGGAACGCAAAGCATATAATTTCAGTGACATTTAAGATGTCAGGACACCTCAATCGAGCATCTTAAGATCCCCGGACCGTACAGCGTTCCGGGCCTGCTGGCTGAGTCTGTTGGCAAAGGGGCGGGTTAACTGCTGAAGCTGGTTAACATGCGTTTTGAGCGAGGAGCGGAACATAAATAGCCGTCATCTCATTGACGGTTCTGTGCCTCCTTAGAGGATATGACTGCATTATCATCAGAATTTATCTTTGCCATACATGGAGTAAGTCTTATGAGTATAGGTATAAGGCCAGCACAATTTTCTGATGTTGATGGAATTTTCTCGGTCCGAACATCTGTTACGGAGAATCATCTGAGCCGAGAAGAAATGCGAAGAATGGGGATCACCGAAAGCGTCGTGGGCGATATGATCAAAAACGACCATTGTGCATGGGTTGCCTGCGATAACGACGAAATTATTGGTTTTTCAATGATTTTAACGGATAAAGGCTGTCTTTATGGTCTTTTTGTTCTTGCTGAATACGAAAGCAGAGGTATAGGTCGCAGACTCACTATGCTTGCGGAACAGGAGTTATTCAGACATCACGAAATTGCCTGGCTGGAAACCGAAGAAAACAGCCGTGCGGCAAAATTTTACATGCAACTCGGCTGGGGTAATAAAGCAAATCTGGATGGCACTTTTATCCGGTTAGAAAAGCAACGTGATAGTTGACCTTCTTCATCTCTCATCGAGTTCCGCATTTGCACGCAGAAGACCTGCGCTCTGGAAGGTCCGCTATGAGCGGGAAGCGGACGCCCGGCATCCGCTAATGTTAACTCGCCAGGTTACTTAAACCGTCTACCTGCCTCATCAGTCACCTTTTCTCCATCCTCTTTGGTGAAAGAACCTTTCTGACCTTCAGGGAGAATATCCAGCACAATTTCTGAGGGACGGCAAAGTCGTGTCCCTAACGGTGACACTACTACCGGCCTGTTAATCAGGATCGGGTGCTGAAGCATAAAATCGATCAACTGCGCATCAGAAAATTTATCTTCATCCAGACCCAATCGCTCATAAGGCTCAACATTCTTACGCAGCAATGCACGTACAGAAATCCCCATTTCTGAAATCAGCCTGGTAAGCTCTTCTCGTGTCGGTGGCGTATCGAGATAATAAATAATTGTTGGTTCGTTGCCGCTGTTACGGATCATCTCCAGCGTGTTACGTGAGGTGCCACAGGCCGGGTTATGATAGATGGTAATATTGCTCATATCAGTATCTCATTACAAAGTGACAGAGAGCCGCCATACCAGCGCGGCCAGAGTAACGAACAGCACGGGCAGGGTCATAATTATGCCTGTCCGGAAGTAATATCCCCAGGTAATGCTCATGTTTTTCTGTGCCAGTACATGCAGCCACAGCAGGGTTGCCAGACTCCCGATTGGGGTAATTTTGGGACCTAAATCGCAGCCAATCACATTGGCGTAAATCATTGCTTCTCTGACGACGCCAGTCGCAGTACTCCCGTCAATGGACAGCGCACCAATCAGCACCGTCGGCATATTGTTCATCACCGACGACATGAAGGCAGTCAGGAAGCCGGTGCCGAACGTGGCAGCCCATAAACCGTTGTCTGCCAGCATATTGAGTACGGCAGAAAGATACTCAGTGAGTCCGGCATTACGCATGCCATAGACGACCAGATACATACCCAGCGAGAAAATCACGATCTGCCAGGGCGCACCACGAAGCACTTTCCCGGTATTAATGGCCTGGCCCCTCTTTGCCACCACGAACAGCACCGCTGCGCCAACTGCTGCTATAGCGCTGACAGGGATCCCCAGCGGCTCAAGAACAAAGAAACCGACCAGCAGGAACAGCAGAACAATCCAGCCAGCCCTGAACGTCGCAGGATCCTTAATCGCACTGCCAGGAATCTTCAGCAGTGAGACGTCATATCTGGCAGGGATATCGCGGCGGAAGAAGAGATGCAGCATGACCAGCGTGGCAGCAATGGCTGCCAGATTCACAGGAACCATCACGGAGGCGTACTGTGTAAAGCCCAGGCCAAAGAAATCCGCCGAGACAATATTTACCAGGTTAGAGACAATCAGCGGCAGGCTGGCGGTATCAGCGATGAATCCTGCAGCCATGACAAATGCCAGTGTCGTTCCCTGGCTGAACCCCAGAGCGAGCAGCATCGCAATCACAATCGGTGTCAGTATCAGTGCTGCTCCATCGTTAGCAAACAGCGCAGCAACAGCAGCGCCAAGCAGTACTATCCACGTAAACAACAGGCGACCGCGCCCGTTACCCCAGCGGGAAACATGCAGTGCGGCCCATTCAAAGAAACCAGACTCATCGAGCAGCAGGCTGATGACGATTACCGCAATGAACGCCGCTGTTGCATTCCAGACGATATTCCAGACGACAGGGATATCTTCAAAGTGGATGACTCCCGTTCCCAGCGCCAGCACGGCTCCGATACTTGCGCTCCAGCCAATGCTGAGGCCTCTGGGCTGCCAGATGACCAGGACCAGCGTGAGTATAAAGATACTTCCTGCCAGAAACATGCTCAGACTCCTTTATATATGCTTATGTGTATGTGATTAAGCTTCTCAGCAAGAAGTACATGCGGATTTTTCCAGTCGTTCACGCACATCATCGCGCAGGCAGTGCCATGCCGTCGTTATCGTCTCGCCAGCCCATGCGGGCATGTGGGGTGAGAGACGGTAGTGAATCCATTTCCCTTCCCGACGGTCCAGTACCAGTTCAGCCTCACGCAGGATAGCCATGTGACGGGAAATTTTAGGCTGTGATTCAGTGGTAGCCGCACATATATCGCATACGCACAGTTCGCCCGATTCCCGGAGAAGCATGACAATTGCGAGCCGGGTTTCATCCGACAGGATCTTAAAAAGCTGAACAGGTTGTAGCATTTATTACTCCATTCCCTTTAGAATACATATATGTTAAATCATATGTGTTTATTTTGAAATCACCAGAGCCACCCGAAGGAGAAAAAATGGAGCACTTTCCTGCCCTGAACGCTGATTGCTTCGATCAGCATATTGCTGAACGTCTGCAGCTCCATGAGCCGCCACGCATTCTGATTCTGTATGGCTCGGTAAGAGAGCGTTCTTACAGTCGTTTTACAGCAGAGGAAGCAGGTCGCCTGCTGGAGGCGATGGGAGCGGAGGTCAGACTGTTTAACCCTTCAGGTTTACCCCTGCCGGACGACGCCCCGGATACGCACCCAAAAGTCACCGAGTTGCGCGGGTTGGTCAGGTGGTGTGACGGGATGGTGTGGAGTTCCCCGGAGCGGCATGGGGCAATGAGTGCCGTGATGAAGGCACAAATCGACTGGATTCCCTTAAGCGAAGGGGCCGTTCGCCCATCCCAGGGAAAAACTCTGGCGGTCATGCAGGTATGCGGCGGTTCGCAATCTTTCAATGCCGTGAACCAGATGCGAATTCTGGGACGCTGGATGCGGATGTTTACGATCCCCAACCAGTCTTCAGTGGCCAAAGCATGGCAGGAATTTGATGAGAACGGGAGAATGAAACCCTCGTCCTGGTATGATCGTATCGTCGATGTCGCCGAAGAGTTGTTTAAAATCACCCTTATACTCAAGGGACAGACCGGTTACCTTGCCGATCGCTACAGTGAACGAAAAGAGAGCCATGAGGAGCTTTCATCCCGCGTTAATCAAGACAAAATATGACGTTCCTGTTTTCATGAATTCATGCTGTGTGAACTCAACAACGTCCGCTCCTGGCATAGAGTGGTCTGACATCGGATAATGCGCGCTATGAGCGAAAAGCGGATGCGATGAAATGAACGCTTACGACCTTATTCGATCACGATTTTTCACTCATATCTGGCCAGCGTATTGCCTGCAGCACAGCCTTGCCTCTGCCGACCCAGCGTGATCCAGACCATCAGCGCGCAAATCAGCGTGACAGCAGCCAGAACTCTAAAAAGAAACGTATACGCAGTGTCATAACTGTCCTGAAGCAATAATCGTGAAATACCGGGTAACATCGCAGCGGCCTGCTCAGTACTGCCGCCCCCCAGCCATGCGGCAGCCTGGTGAATGACCTCTGGCGCATACCCGTGAACGGTGTTTTTCAGATTCAAATCATTCATTTCTGTTAAAAATGCTGACGCCATCGCCAGAGCGATCCCTTCTCCGGCAACGCGAACGGTATTAAAGAGGCCTGCGGCCATGCCCGCTTTCTCCACAGATACAGCTGAAAGTGCCAGACCATCCATCAGTCCCCATGGAAGCGCAGCGCCGGTACCGGTCATAATCAGTGAAAGCACAAGAAAATTACTGCTGTTACCCGGTAGTGCGTATCCGAGGAAAAGCAGCCCGACTGATGCGATAATAAGTCCTGCAGCTGAAACGGTTCCTGGAGAAAACCACCTTGTCAGCAGTGCGGCAATGGAAGGGAAAACCAGCATTGGAGACGTCAGCGCCATAAAATAAAAAGCGCTCCGGGACTCACTCATCCCGTCACCGCCCATAAAATGCAGCGGAATAATAATCAGCAGCACAACATAGCAATAGCATGTTGCTATCGGCAGTAGCAGAACGCCGGCAAAGCGCGGGCGCAGCAGCAGAGAGATATCCAGAACAGGATTTTCAACCCCCAGGCAACGCACTACAAACCCGCTGAAAAGCAGCATGGCGGAAATGAAAAGGGCGAGTGTGGGAAACGATAAAAACCCAAAGGCAGGTATAAGCATCACCGCTGATGTAAATAACACCAGGGCTGCAGTAAACATGATTAATCCTGTGCCGTCTGGTTTCTGATGTCCGCTCTCTTCTGATGCTGGCAGAAACGCAGCACCGGTCAAAAGTACAATGCCTGAAAGCAGAGCTAACATGGCATACAACCATCTCCAGCCCAAAGCATCCGTAATGAAACCCATCAACACAGGGCCGAACGCCAGGCCCACGCCAAACATAGTGCCAAGTATGCTGAAGGCCCGTGTCCTGTCCGGACCTTCATAGAGACGGGCCAGTGCGGCGCTGCCGCTGGCCAATATCAAGGCCGCCGCAAGACCCTGCAGTGACCTGAACAACCCAGCCATAAAGATATCCTGTGTCAGGCAGATCATAACGCTGCTCAGGCAAAACAGGGCTGAGCCTGCGGTAAAAATGCGCTTTCTGCCAGTAACATCCGCAGCAACACCGGCTGACAACAAAAAACTGCCGAAAGTCAGCATAAATCCATTCGTCAGCCATGACAGCGCGGCAGGCGAGCCGCCAAGAGCCTGTTGTATTGCCGGCGTGGAGATTACACCACCGGTAAAGCTTAACGGCAGCAATATAGCCGCCAGATAGACAGAAAAGGCTGCCATATTCCTGGCCATTGGACTGGGTGTTCTGGCTGAAGTTGCCATTGGGTGACCTTATGTTTCCGAAAAGCGGATGGGTTAACAAACTTCAGTAATGTTATTGCAGACATCAGAGTGAATAAATACACTGAAAATCTCTTCTTAACGGACATTAAGTTTATAATCAATGGACAGTCTGACCTCTCTTACTTCGTTTGTCCGGACAGCGGAGACGCTGAGTTTTGTACAGGCCGCAAGGCTGCTTGGGATTTCTGCCTCAGCGGTCGGGAAGAATGTCGCCAGACTTGAGCATAAACTGGGCGTACGTCTCTTAAACCGCAGTACAAGAAACGTGAGTCTGACAGCGGAGGGGGCTGCTTTATTAATCCGCTGCCAGCATATTCTTGAGCAATTACATGAGGCGGAGTCAGAACTGACGAGCAGCTTAGCGCAGCCTGCCGGGAAGCTCAGGGTTTCACTGCCTGTCATTGGCTACAGGTTGATCCTTCCTCTTCTGCCGGACTTTTCCCGCCGTTATCCTCATGTAGAACTCGATCTCGATTTCAGCGACCGGCTGGTAAACATCATTGATGAAGGATTTGATGTAGCCATACGAAGCGGTGAACTGACGGACTCCCGACTGAAATCTAAAAAGGTTGGTGATTTTCGTTTTGTGCTCTGCGCCAGCCCTGACTATTTGAATGAGTATGGCGTACCCGGCTCGCCAGCGGATTTAACGATGCACAGGTGCATTTCTTTTCGTTTTCCTTCAACTGGGCTGCTCCAGCCCTGGGAACTGCGCGGTATGTGCCCGGGTGCTGATTTGAGGACAGCCTCTGTTCTGACCGTAAATAATATAGAGGCTTCTGTTCGCCTGAGCCTGTCAGGTATGGGGATTTGCTATGTGCCCGGTTTTGTCGTTCGCGAATCTTTGGACACGGGGCAACTGAAAGAGGTATTGCCAGGTAGCTGTACCAGGCAGGGGGTTTTCTCGGCACTCTGGCCAGCCAGCCGGTATCTCTCACCGAGAATACGCTGCTTTGTTGATTTTATTGGTGAGTCCGGCCTGTCTCTGTAATCTGTACCAGGCAGTTAATGCTTTCTGAAATCGTATGCACTTTTATGCTTATCTCAAAATCATGAACGTCCGCTCCTGGCATAAAAGGACTGGTAACAGTCAGATGTCCGCTAAGAGCGAGAAGCGGTCGTTGATTACGCGTAATACAGCGACCTGCTACAAGGCTTCAAATGGTTGAATCCTATAACAGAAGTAGATAATAAAGGTTTATGCTCAAGCAATATGTTACTGGTCTACGAGATGGCAGCTTTCTTTATTAAGGGGTACATATGAAAACACCTGCATTGGAAACATCGCGCCTTTATCTTCGTCCACTTCAAGCCGAAGATGCTCTTCAAATCCAGAAGATTTTTCCGCAGTGGGAAATTGTTCGCCATCTTGCCGCAGGATTTCCCTGGCCTTTCCCTGACGATGGAGCCAGTCGTTATGTCAACATGCTCGCGCTACCTGCATCAGCCAAAGGATTAGCCTGGTTCTGGACCATAAGACGTAAAGAAGAACCATCAGCTATGATTGGGCTGATAAGCCTTTCAGATGAAAAGGATAACAACCGTGGATTCTGGATTGTGCCTGAGTGGCAGCGTAAAGGGTATATGTCTGAAGCATGTTACGTAGTTACTGATTTTTGGTTTAATACTCTTCATCGGGAAGTTTTGCGAGCGCCAAAAGCAAGCGCAAATAGCGCATCAAAAAAAATATCATTGAATAACGGAATGCGGCTTGTTCAGAATTGCAAGAAACAATATATCGAAGGCGAACTGGATTCTGAGTTATGGGAAATAACCAGGCAAGAGTGGAACAGTCAAAAAATCTGACCAGAGGCATAGTGTAAAAGGAAAATCTTAACCTTTGTTACTCTGAGTCCGTTCCTGGCACAAAGCAGCCGTTCTTTCGGCGACTTATTTAAACAACACGGGGAACAGTTTATTCCCCATGTATGGCAAGAATATACCCGCCTCGCGTTCATCATGATTACGGTTGCTTGCTGTTACCCAGCACTTTGTTAATCGCTTCGGTCCCACATTGATCGTCGGATTCCGCGCCGCCGGTGCCCGCCATGCCGATAGCGCCGATCCACTGGCCGCGATATTGCACCGGCACGCCGCCGCCAAGCAGCAATAGCTCATTAACCGTATTCAGGTTGACACTTTCCGGTGAGGATTGCGCCTTTATGGTCAGTTGTCTGGTTGGCGTTTTGGTGGAGAGCGCAGTAAACGCTTTACGCCATGCCGCCTGGGTGTTGTGCGGCCCCACGTTGTCATCCCGCATCAGTGTGACCAGATTTCCACCCCGATCCACCACGGCGACTACGCCCTGACGATTCATGTTATGGCAGGCGGACAAGGCCTCCGTTGCCAGTTGATTACTCAGCGCCTGCGTCATGTCATAGACGGAGGCTGGCTCAGCAGCGAGCGCCACGGCAGGTCCGGTAGTCAGCATCAATGCCAGCAGTAAACGTTTCATTTATTTCAGCTCCCGCGATAGGTGGAATATCCGTACTGGCTCAGCAGCAACGGAATGTGATAGGTGGTCGTGGTATTGGTGATATGGAACTCCACCGGGATTTCGGGGAAGAAACTCTGCTGTTGATGTGCCGCAAAATAGTGACCGGTTTTAAAAATCACCCGATAGTCACCCGCCTCAAAGGGCTTTGCTGGCCAAAGGGCATCTATCCGACCCTGCTGGTTAGTATTGGCGGTATTCAGTACTTTCCAGCTTTCTCCCTGTTTCTGCTCAAGCATTACCTCAACCTCTGAGGCCGGCAGCCCGGTCTGCTGGTTCAGCACGTGAACGCTCAGCGGATTTTTACTGGCCGCGAAGGTGACCGTGGGAACGGCAAGCAGCGTGGTGAGGGCCAGGGCAGTGAGACTCTTTTTCATTTTTTAATACTCCGGTGTTAATCACCCCGCTGTTATACCTGTACGGTTGTTCGTTCTGCCTGTCAGAAAGATGACCATATTGTCATCTGTCGCTGAAACACTGTGGCGGTCATAAATTTCATGGCAAACTGCGCCGATGAAACTATTACTGATTGAAGATAACCAGAAGGCGAGCGCCTGGGTGCGTAAGGGGCTGGAAGAAGCGGGCTATATCGTGGATTACGCCGCAGACGGCCGGGATGGCCTGCATCTGGGGCTGTCACATCCCTACAGCCTGGTGATACTGGATATTATGCTGCCGGGGATGGATGGGTGGCAGGTGCTGAAAACCCTGCGTACCGCCAGTCAGATTCCGGTAATTTGCCTGACTGCCAGAGACTCGGTGGATGATCGGGTGAAAGGGCTGGAACTGGGGGCCAATGATTACCTGGTTAAGCCGTTCTCTTTTGCGGAGTTGCTGGCTCGGGTAAGAAATCAGCTCCGGCAGCAGCAGCCGCACAGTAGCGTACTACGGGTGGGCGATCTGGTGCTGGACTCAGCGCGCTTTCAGGTTCTGCGTGACGGTGTCACTCTTGCACTGACGCGCAAAGAGTTCATGCTGTTATGGCTGCTCGCCAGCCGTCACGGTGAGATTCTGCCGCGGACGCTGCTGGCCAGCGAAATATGGGGCGTTAATTTCGACAGTGAAACCAATATCGTCGATGTTGCTATCCGCCGCCTGCGCCGTAAAGTCGACGCCCCCTTTCCTAAAAAGCTCATCACTACGGTAAGGGGCATGGGATATTGCCTGTCAGAAAAAGGAGGCGAGGGTGACTAGCCCTTCTCTGACGCTGCGGCTGACGGCAATTTTTACGCTGATCATGGCGATGGCCTGTGGCGGCATCAGCCTGATTCTGTATAAAGCGTTACGCAGTGAACTGATCTGGCGGGACGATCAAACGCTGATTAATCGGGCGGCGCAGTTAAGACAACTGCTTGAAGATGGAGCCCATCCCAGCTCGCTGCCGCTCTACTTCAATCGGATGGTCGATATCCATCAGGACATTCTCAGCATCCGCTCGCAGCATGAGCAAAACGTCAGTATTAATCATACCGGGATAACGTTGCCCGCGATCTCGCCCACGCCGGTCAGTACGCCACCCAGTGAGAAACAGCTGCACCGCTGGATCAATGCGGATAAGACGGAAGCGTCGGCGCTAAGCCTGCAGGCAAACTCCTCGCTCGGGCCGGTAACTATTACGCTTGCCCGGGTCGCGCGGGAGCGAGCACTGATGCTGGAGCGTTATCGCCAGCAAAGCATTCTGGTTTCACTGGCGGCCATATTGCTGTGCGCCGCAGTCAGTCCGCTGTTGATTCGCAGAGGGCTAAGGGCGATCGGCCGGTTAAGTAAGATCGTGGCAGAAACGGCCAGTGACCGGTTAAATCAGCCCGTGCCGCTTCAGGCTATCCCGCAGGAGCTGCTACCGATTGGCAATGCACTTAACGCTATGCGTCAGCGCTTATCCACGGACTTTATCCGTCTGACCCAGTTTGCCGACGATCTGGCCCACGAAATCCGCACGCCCATTAATGTGTTACTGGGCCAGAATCAGGTCGCGCTGGGTCATGAACGCTCAGCCGCTGAATATCAGACGCTGCTCGAAGGCAACATTGAAGAGCTTGAGAGTCTGTCGCGTCTCACTGAAAACATTCTCTTCCTGGCTCGCGCCACGCACCACAATATCAGACTCAATAAACAGGACTTCCTGCTGCAGGACGCGCTGGAATCGCTGATCGACTTTCTTGAACCGGTTGCGGAAGAGCAGGAGAAGGCCATTGAGCTGAGCGCCGCAGGCAGCCTCACCGCGGATAAAATGCTGTTCCAGCGTGCGATGAGTAACCTGCTGATCAACGCCATTCGTTATTCGCCAGAAAAAGGTACGATTCAGGTCAGTACCTGTCATCACGCTGACTACGTTGAGATTGAGGTGTTGAACGCGGGCGAAGCGCTGGAGGAGCCTGAAAAATTATTTGAACGCTTCTGGCGGGGCGATAACGTCCGTCATACGGCCGGAAGCGGGCTGGGACTGTCGCTGGTAAGCGCAATCGCCGCTTTACATGGCGGAAGTGCTTACTACCGGCATGAGAACGGGCACAATATCTTTGGCCTGCGCCTGCCCCGAAAGTGAGTGACTGTACGAAAACATTATCTGTGTTGCTTTAATGAAAGCAGAGGGGGGATGGAAGCGATCTGCGGAAGTCATAAAGTCAGACACAGCCACCCCCTTGCCTGTTACACGCTACCTAACCGGCACGGTGGTCAGGTAGCGTCAATTACCAGAATATACCTTGTCACTTTCTCGGGTAAATCCCGGCACCACTGAGCATACTGGTGACATCCTGCGGGCCCCAGGTTCGCTGGAGTCTGCATCGGCACATGACGGTGAAGTGTTTAAAGGCTGGCCCCTTCAACCAGCACAAACGTCCCGTGCGCAGCCCCTGCACGCAACAGCCTGGCAGCCTGATACGCAGGGCTTTCATAAAAACCTTTGGCTTCGGCAAAAGATTCGAACTCAAATACCACATGCCGTTCATGCGCCTCTCCCTCCAGATTTTCATACTGTCCTGACCAGGCAACGATCTTCGGATTAAACGCCTGCATGGCTTCGCCTGCAGCTCTGGCATAGTCAGCGTATGCGACAGGGTCCGATACGGTCACGTGAGCGATTAAATAACCTTTGTTCATTTCTCTTTTCCTTCCTGACAGGGGGTAAAATCCAGCGTAAGGCAGCGCGACTGGCGTGCACCAAATCCGGAATAGGGGTTAAGTTTTCAAATCTTCCTTCGGGTCAACGGACTGAGTGGTGAGTAACAACCTTTTCACTGAGTGCTTCCCGATACCCTGAGCAATGTTTGTCGCGGAACCGGCAGTGTTCTGAGACAGTGCTTATGTACACAAATCTGCATGGCAGTTCGCAACAGCGTTAAGCCTTCCGAGAGACGATTCACCCTCATAACGTTCAGATCGCGTTCTGCAATATCCGCGGTGTGAAAGCAGTCTATTACCCATTAATATGGTGATAAATAACGTAAGAAATAACGCACTGTTACTCTGAAGGGGAACAATGAATGAAAAACCTTGAGGTGCTGATTATTTTTGCACGCGTGGCGGAAATGAAGAGTTTTACTCAGGCAGCTGAAAGCCTGGGAATTCAGAAAGGACGCGCCTCATTAGTGGTGCGCGAACTCGAAAGGGAGACAGGCGCCACGCTTCTGCATCGCACCACGCGAACAGTGCAGTTAACGGAAGATGGACGGGCTTTTTACTCACGCGCCCGCGATCTGCTATCGGAAGCCGAAGAGTTACAGTCCATGTTCTCTCACGAGGGGATGTCACTGCGGGGCAGGATACGCGTTGATATGCCTGCCGTGCTGGCACAATGCGTGGTGATCCCCGCGCTGCCTCAGTTGCTGGAGGCACACCCTGAACTGGAGATCGAGCTTTCAAGTACCGATCGGCGCGTTGATTTAGTTCATGAAGGGTTTGATTGTGTTATTCGTCTGGGGCCAATCGTTGATGACACGCTTATTGCTCGCCCGCTGGGGAAACTACGCATGATTAATGCCGCCAGTCCCAGCTATCTGGCGCGCTTTGGGATACCGCAGACGATTGATGACCTTCTCAGTCAGGGACACCAGATGGTCCATTACCAGCGGAGCTTTGGTTCGAAGCCAGATGGCTGGGAGTATCCGGTGGATGGCGGCTATCAATTGCTGATGTTACCCGGCGCCATAAGGGTAAATAGCGTACCGGCCTATCATGAGGCGGGACTGGCCGGGCTGGGCTTGATTCAGGGCGGTTACTCCACGCTGGCGCCCTATATTGAGCGCGGTGCGCTGCTTGAAGTCCTTACCGATCTGTGTCCTGAGCCGCTCAGTGCCTCTTTTGTTGTCGCGCACCGACGAAATCTGTCGCGGCGTGTCAGAGCCTTTATGCACTGGACCGAAGAAATTTTAAAACCTTATTTTGACTGATAGCACAGTGATTCTTACGCCAGATAAAAGTACAACAACAGGGTATGTGGCAAACCAAACCAGAAGTACAAATTTAATCACCGCTATGCTAATATTTCCGCGCTTATTAAGGCGTCCTGCCATGCGTAGAATTTTTGGGAACGCAGTATGATCGATAAATATCAAATTCATCATGACGTCGATGTGCTGCTTTTCATACGCCACATCTGCAAACTCGTTTATACGGGACTTATTTTGCTGCTGCTTATTCCTCATATTGCCAGTGCCGAAATAAAAGATGGCAAAGCCAATGATATCGTCAGTGGTATTATCAGCTTCACCCAGTGGACGGGCTTAAAACAACCGCCTCAATTATGTATTTTTTCTTCAGCCCGGCATCTCTCCTTGCCGGACAATGCCTCCTCTGCGGCAGCCACATTCACCGTTGTTTATCTTGCCAGCGCAGGCGACCTGCCGTCGCACAGATGCGACGCCGTCTATTTCGGCGATCAGACGTCACAACAGCAGGTGGACCTGATTCAGCAGTTTAAGGGCAGAGCCGTCCTTACCCTCGCGGAGAACAATGCGGATTGCACGCGGGGCGCCGCGTTTTGCCTGATTTTTCATCCGGGCCACACGCTTTTTTCCGTTAACCTTGATTCGCTTGCCAGAAGCGGTGTCAGGGTGAGTCCGGACGTGCTTTTGCTGTCCCGCGAGAGAAGCGAATAAAATGAAATTCGATAAATTAAGAAATGACAAATCATCGATACGCAATAAACTGCGAAAAATAAGCACCATCAACGCTGCGGTGATATTACTGTTGTGCTGGCTGTTGCTCTCTTCGACGTCGCTGCTATTCATTAAAAATTACGAGAAGCGAAACCTTGAATTAATCGGCGCAACCCTCAGCACCACGCTAACCGCTGCGACCGTTTTTTCCGACAGTTACGATGCGCACAATAAAATTGCACGGCTCGGCAATGAAGGGATGTACGCGTCTGCGAAACTGGTCACTAAAGATCACATTGTTCTGGTCAACTGGCATGCTCAGCAGGAGCAGACGGGCTGGTATTCGCGGTTATTACGTGAGTGGATTTATCTTAAACCGCTTAACGTCAGTATCATTCACTCTGACGTTGCTGTCGGTACATTAACGCTGGAAGGCACCGTGACCGGCGCGGTGAGTTTCATTCGATACTCCTTCATGATTCTGACCAGCGGTATGCTATGTGTACTGATTATCTCCCTTTTGCTGAGTGAATTTCTGCATCGGGGTATGCTCGCTACACTGCGCAACATTACCAGCTCGATTCACTATGTGATTCATTCCGGTGATTTTTCCTTGCGTATACCGGAGAGCACGACGAGTGAGTTTCAGCTATTTTCAGATGATCTCAATTCGTTGCTGAGGGAAATGCAATCGCTAAAGGCTTCGCTTATCCGAGATAATCGCTCGCTGGCAGCCAAAGCGCTGGAGGACCCGTTAACCGGTCTTGCAAACCGCAGCGCCTTTGCTGCTCACCTTTCCCGGCTTCTCGACCAGCAATATGCTGAGGAGCGTTTTGCCTTACTGTTTCTTGATGGCGATCGCTTTAAAAGTATCAATGATAACTGGGGCCATGCCGCCGGGGATGAGGTATTAAAAGCGATAGCAGCACGCCTGCTATCACTGGCATCTGAACAGGATTTAGTCGCCCGTTTAGGTGGGGATGAATTTGCCATGCTGGTGAGCAGTCAGGTCAGTGAGGAGCAATTACAGCAACTCATGCAGGACATCCATGACCTCATCATGGAAAAAATCATCCTTGCAGAAGGTACGCCGATAAATACCTCGGTTACCATTGGCTACGCCTGGTCACAACACGGCGATACGGTTGAGTCTATTCTCGAACGCGCTGACATGAATATGTACAAAAATAAGCGAACAAATAAGGCTTAAAGATGAAAAAAAATATTTCCCTGATGCTGCTTATTTTGGCGCTGGTCGGTTGTCAGTCTAAAGAACGTTTTAATGAGGCGCAGATCGCAGCGATGAAGCGTGCGGGATTCACTCAAAATAGGGAAGGCTGGGGATTGGGCTTATCAGATAAGATCCTGTTTGGTGTAAACGAATCAGAACTTACACCCTCCAGCAAAAGAAATATTCAGGGGATGGCAAAAAACCTGGCGTCGACCGGTATTAAGCATGTGCGAATTGACGGGCACACCGATAATTACGGCAAACCAGATTATAACCAACAGCTGTCGCTAAAAAGAGCTAACGCAGTCGCGGCACAGTGGGCGGAAGGGGCTGCTGTACCGCGCGAAAATATTATCACACGTGGATTAGGCATGAGTGCACCCGTTACCAGCAACATTAGCGCGCAGGGACGCGCGCAAAATCGGCGTGTGGCAATTGTGATTACTGCGCCGTGATAATGAGTTGACAGTGAGCAGTGCTGCACGCTCAGGCCGGTATGACTCAATATCCTGCCTGGGGGCTTTATCCGGTTACCGATGATGCGTGAAGAGCCGCTGGAAAAGATGAAACGCAGAGGAAAATGCACGGCGGAAGCCGCCGTGCAGTGTTGCTATCAGCGATAAAACGCCGGTCTTGCTGGCATACTGACCGGCACAATTTCACCGGAAGTCTGGGCCGCGACGCAGGCATCAGCGGCCACCGCGGCGGCGTAGCCATCCCATGCTGAGGGACCGGTCATCTCACCGCTGATGACGTTGTTGATAAATGCCTGTAACTCCAAGTCATACGCATCGATAAAGCGCTTTTTCCAGTCAGTCAGAATGGTGGTGGAGAGCTTAGCCGCGCTGCGTAGCTGCACAGAGACAGGCTCCGGCAGACGAGCAATGCCGCTTTCACCCACCACTTCACACTGAATGTCGTAACCATATTCACAGTTCACGAAGATTTCGACATCAATGCGCGCCCCTTTGGTGGTCTCAAGCAGCACGATTTGCGGATCGCGCAGATGTGACGACGCCTTACGGGTTTTACGCGGGAAGATCACCTGCACGCTGGCATAGTCATCATCCAGCAGCCAGCGCAGCACATCGAGTTCGTGGATCAGGGTGTCGGTGATCGCCATGTCGGTGGTGTAGCTGTCGCCCACTTCCGGGTTGCGGTGTGCGCAGTGCAGCATCAAAGGCTCACCAATTTCGCCGCTGTCGATCACCGCTTTTAGTGCGCGATAGCCGCTGTCATAAGGGCGCATAAACCCGACCTGCACCAGCTGACGTCCTGCCTTAATTTCTGCTTCCACAATGTTCATGCAGCCCTGCGCGGTGACCGCCAGCGGTTTTTCGCAGAACACCGCTTTACCCGCCTCAATGCAGGCCAGCACAAAGGCTTCATGCGTCGGGCCCCAGGAGGTGACCAGCACCGCATTGACCTGCGGATCGTTAATCAGATCAATTGCATTGTCATAAATACGCGCTTCCGGCGTCAGCTCATTGACGATTTGCTGGCAGTTTTCACGGTTGATATCGTTAAGCGCCACTACGCGCGCATTCTGTAACACAGTGCTGCAACGGCGGATGTGTTCGCGACCGATTGCGCCGGTGCCGATGACGCCAATATTAATAGTCATGATAATTCCTTAAGCTGAGTGGTTTAACAGCTGGATGCTGTCGCGAATTTCGCGGGCAATGTCCGCTTCCTGCCAGCTGTTCATCACTGAGGAGAACGGCTCAAAGGCGTAAAGGCCGATGTAACCCATCTTCTCCAGTCGCTCGACCTGCTGCTTACTGCGCAAGCGGTCTTCCGCGCTGAGCATGATGCGCTCTTCGTCGGTTAGCTGATTAACCGGGCGCGGGTCGGTGACGCCGGAAAGGTGAACCAGACCGATCTGCTGAATATCGATCTCCTGTTCGAAAGTCTGTTCCGCATCTTCAAAAAGATGATGATGGAAGGTATCGATCAGCAATCTGAATGGCACACCCGCTTCATGGATCAGCGTCTGAGCCTGAGTAGCCGAACGCAGCGAGCTTTGCGGAAAGCCCAGCGGCTCCACCAGCCCCTGAATACCTGCCTCAGCGAACAGCGGGGCCAGGGTTTTCAGCGCAGTGACAGTGTCGGCAGCGCTGATCGGCGTGCCGTCATTAAGCGGGCAGAGCACCAGCGATTCAGCGCCGACCGCCTGCGCATCACTTAACAGCTGGCGGGTGCGTTGCAGCACCTCTTCATTCAGCTGATTAAAGGGATAGAGCGCATTGATGGTCACAATCCGGATGCCTGACTCACGCGCCAGAGCTTTTACCTCGTCGCCGCTGAGATCGTCGGTGACGCGGCCGCTGGGCATATCATTACGCAGTTCGACATTATGGATACCGAGCTGGCTGACCAGTTTAAAGAACTGCGGAAGGGTGAGGCTGGGCGCAATTTTACGGTTGATGCAAAAGCGCGCGTTGGGAATATTCAGGCTCATAATAATTTCCTTGAATGTAGGGGGTACAGTGTTAATAGCAATCGGGTAGTCAGCGTAATGACGCGGGCCGTGAGTTTTTCAATACGGACGTTTCAGGCACTATTTTTTGCCGTTGCCGTTATAAAGCGCATAGAAATAGTGCTCGACCTGCTCAAGACTTCTTCCCCGGGTCTCGGGAATAAACTTCACAACAAAAACAGAACCGCCGATGCCGATAGCCGCGAATATAAAGAAGGCTCCGGCCAGACCAAATGCGGCTAATAACAGCGGGAAGGCCATGGAGATGGCGAAGTTGGCGATCCACAGTGAGAAGACAGCGCCACCCATACAGATGCCTCGCATCCGGGCGGGGAAGATTTCCGACAGCAGCAGCCAGGTAACGGGTGACAATGCGCCCTGCTGGAAGCAGAGAAACATCAGCATCCCCGCCAGCACCAGATAAGCCCGCAGCAGGTTGACCGTGCCGTTGAGGTATTCCGGCATCAGCCAGCAGACCAGCCCGATAAAGAACAGGCAGCAGGTGCAGCCCATCTGTCCGATTAACACCAGCGGACGACGTCCCACTTTGCCGATTAACCAGATACCCGCCAGCGTCATCACCACGGAAATCACACCATTGGCGATGGTCGCGAACAGCGCGGCATCGTTGCTCAGTCCGGCGGCGGTCAGCATGGTGGGGGCGTAATACATAATGGTATTCACCCCGGTCAGCTGCTGGATGGCGGCAATACCCACGCCCAGCAGGAAGATTTTCATCAGCCAGGGTGTGGCGAGATCGCGCAGGCGGCCTTTGCCCCGCTGACGGTTCTCTTCGATGGTTTCCTCAATCTCTTCCAGTTCCCACTCGACATCGTCGGCGGCACGGGTTTTTTCCAGCACCTCGCGCGCTGCCTGACTGCGACCTTTCATCACGTGCCAGCGCGGGGTTTCAGGCATAAAAATCATGCCGATCCAGAGCAGAACAGCGGGGACAATCGACAGCGCCAGCATCCAGCGCCAGGTATTTTCGCCGCCCCAGATATCGTTAAAGGTGGCGTTGGAGATGTACGCCAGCAGCTGACCGCTGACGATCATCAGCTCCTGCAGGGTGACCAGCTGGCCACGTTTATTGGCGGGGGCGATTTCTGCGATGTAGACCGGCACGGTCGCGGCAGCACCCCCCACGGCAAAGCCCAGGAATAGGCGAGAAGCGATCATCCAGGTGACATCAGGCGACAGCGCCGAGCCGACAGCGCCAAAAGCGAAGATAAGCGCCAGCGCAATGATAATGCGTCGTCTGCCGAGGCCATCCGCCAGATGACCGGCTGCCAGCGCGCCGAAGGCTGCACCAAACAGCAGGGAACTGGTGACCAGCCCGGTAGTAAATGGGGTGAGATGCAGATCGCCGCGCATAAACAGCAACGCGCCTGAGACCACACCGGTGTCATAACCAAACAGCAATCCACCCAGGGTGGCGACCAGCGCAATAATCTTCACAAAAGGCTCGGTGCGGGTGGTGCTATTTGGACCGGATGCCGGGTTCGACGAGATATAAAGTTCTTTTTCCATGAATACTCCTGGTAATAACGGCAAAGACAAAACGTCAGAACATGAAGAAGACATCACCCTACTGATATTTTTATTTCGGGTTAAATTATATTTGAAACTTAGTTTTCATTATGTGAGCTCAACCCTTCCGCCATTTTTATTTTGATGGGATTCCATCAGAGCAAAAATAAAAACATTAAATTTAAGCGGGTTATAGGTGAGGTTGATAAGTTACCGGCGGTTCAGGCAGGGCGGAACAGCGGGAAATCAGCGGCTGGAAAGAGTAAATAATCGCGGTCAGGATGAAACATCCCAACCGCGATAAACAGATAGCAGGGCGGGTTAGCGGATTTCCAGCGCGGTGAGCGCCGATAACAGCGCATCGACCTTAGGCAGGAACTGTTTACGGCGTGGCCACACCACGCTCAGCGTCAGCCCCTCGGGCTGCAACTGCGGCAAAATTATCTCCAGGTCGCCCTGTTTCACGGCATGCTGAATCAGCCACGAGGGCATTTGTGCCACGCCCAGCCCGGCGATGACAGCCTGCAGCTGGGCATCAACGTCGCCCAGTGCCAGCCGGTACGGCACCTCGCGCCAGTGCGGCTGACCATCTTCGGTGGTGAACAGCCAGGGTTTGGTGCTGCCGTCTACACGCTCATAAAGGATGGCGCGGTGGTTCAGCAGCGCCGCCTCATCTTCAGGTCGTCCTTCACGTGCCAGATAAGCGGGTGAGGCACAGAACTGCATCTGCTCGCGGCCCATATTACGCCAGCCCAGCGAAGCAGGCAGGTCGGGCGCGCCGCCGATCCGTACCGCCACATCCACGCCCTCTTCAAACAGGTCAACGAAGCGGTCAGAAAAACTCAGGCTCAGTGCCAGTTCCGGGTGTTGCTGACAAAAGGGCATCAGCAGCGGCATCACATTGAGGCGGCCATAGGTGGTGGGCACCGCCAGGCGCAGGCGACCGGAAGGAATCGTTCGCTGTGCCGCCAGTACCGCTTCGGCTTCGGCCAGATCCTCCAGAATACGCAGGCAGGTCTGGTAATAGGCGCTGCCCGCGTCGGTGAGGTGCAGGCTCCGTGTGGTGCGCTCCAGCAGTCGCGAGCCTAATCGCGTCTCCAGGCGGCTGACGCTTTTACTGATCGCCGATCCGGTCACGTGCAGACGCTCCGCAGCGGCGGTAAAACTGCCACACTCTACGCTGGCAACAAACGGCAGAATATCTTTGAGGCGATGATCGTGCATCGATTAATGAACTCAGGTTGAGAATGCTGTGAATAAATGCCAGAGATAAGAACTGAATTCTCTATTAGGCTTAGCATTACGCAAAACGAGGAGAAATCAAATGAAAAAGCATGCTTTGATTGTGGGCATCAGTGGCGTTATTGGTCGCGCACTGGCAGATAAATTACAGCAGGAAGGCTGGCAGGTCAGCGGTCTGTCACGTGGACGTGGCGCGGTACCTGAAGGTGTCACCAGCCTGACGGCCGATCTGACCGATGCGGATGCCGTCCGTGACGCGCTGAAAACAGTGAAACCGGATGCGCTGTTCTTTAGCGTCTGGGCGCGTCAGGAAAATGAAAAAGAGAATATCCGCGTTAACGGCGGCATGGTGCGGAATGTGATTGAAGCACTCGGCGACCGCTTACAGGGTTCGCACGTGGCGCTGGTGACCGGGCTGAAGCACTACCTGGGTCCGTTTGAAGCTTACGGCAAAGGCGCTGTGCCAGTCACGCCGTTCCGTGAAGAGCAGGGCCGTCAGCCAGTCGATAACTTCTACTACGCGCAGGAAGATGAAGTGTTCGCTGGTGCAGAGAAGTATGACTACCGCTGGAGTGTGCATCGCCCGCACACCATCATCGGTTATGCCGTGGGCAATGCGATGAATATGGGTCAGACGCTGGCGGTCTACGCAACGCTGTGTAAAGAGAAAGGCTGGCCGTTTATCTTCCCTGGCTCACCCGAGCAGTGGAACGGTGTCGTTGATATGACCGATGCGGGCCTGCTGGCTGAGCAGCTGCACTGGGCGGCGACCTCACCTAATGCCGCTAATCAGGATTTCAATGCGGTAAACGGCGATGTGTTCCGCTGGAACTGGATGTGGCCAAAACTGGCTGACTATTTCGGCATTGAAGCAGCGGAATACCCGGCGCAGATGATGCCGCTGGAAGATCGCATGCAGGAAGCCGCCAGTGCATGGCAGGCGATTGCAGAGCAGCATCAGTTGCGTGAATCTGATGTCACCAGACTGGCTTCCTGGTGGCATACCGATGCCGACCTGGGACGTCCGATGGAAGCCTTTACCGATATGAGTAAGAGCCGTAAAGCGGGCTTCACCGGCTATCGCAGCACGCTCGACTCCTTTACTCAGCTGTTTGATAAGCTGAAAGCGGAAAAAGTGATCCCGCAATAACCCAGCAGGCGCCGCATCAGGCGCCTGTTTTGTTTCAGGCTGCTAGCTATACTCTGGCACTCAATCAGTAAATGGAGGATTGGATTCTATGGCGACATGTTTCATTATCGGCGCAGCGGGCAAAGTGGGCCAAAAGCTGACCCGTCAGCTGAGCAGTAAAGGCCATACAGTAACGGCGCTGCATCGCAAACCGGAACAGGCAGAGACGCTGCAGGCCGCAGGTTCCAAACCAGTGGCTGGCGATATTCAGCAGCTGAGCGTGACGGCACTGGCAGATCTGATGACCGGTCACGATGTGGCTGTCTTCACGGCGGGTGCGGGCGGTGCCGGGATCGAGCTGACCAATGCCATTGACGGAGAAGGGCTGAAGCTGGCGGTTGCCGCAGCAGAGCAGGCGGGAGTATCACGCTTTATGCTGGTTTCCGCTTTCCCGGATGCGGGCCGCGGTAAAACTCCCTCAGAGGGATTTGAGAATTACATGCGGGTGAAGCGTCTGGCGGATGCGGAGCTGGTAGCGAGTAAGCTGGAGTGGGTGATCCTGCGACCGGGTACGCTGACCGATGAAGGCGGTACCGGTCGGGTTCATGCCGATCTGGCGATTCCGTATGGTGAGATCCCGCGCGAAGATGTGGCGGCGACACTGGTCGGCCTGATCGAAAATCCGGCAATTAAGTATCAGATCATCGAACTCACCAAAGGTGATGTGCAGATTGATGTGGCGTTGCAGCGGTTGCAGCGGGGCTAAGAAAGGCTCGTTATCACAGCCAATACGCCTGAATGCATAACAAATAAAAGCCCCGAAGTCGGGGCTTTTTTCTTTCTTAACGCATGTGCTACTTAACGCATTTCGCGCAGTGCGCGCGCTCAATGTGCTGGAAGAAGTCGTTACCTTTGTCATCGACCAGGATAAAGGCTGGGAAGTTCTCCACCTCGATTTTCCAGATCGCTTCCATACCCAGCTCGGGATACTCCACGCATTCCAGACTTTTGATGCTCTGCTGCGCCAGCACCGCTGCCGGTCCACCAATGCTGCCGAGATAGAAGCCGCCATGTTTATGACAGGCATCCGTCACCTGCTGGCTGCGATTGCCCTTGGCCAGCATGATCTTACTTCCGCCGTGCGCCTGAAGCAGATCCACGTAGGAATCCATACGACCGGCAGTGGTCGGGCCGAGTGAACCAGAAGCATAACCTTCAGGCGTCTTCGCCGGGCCAGCGTAATAGACCGGATGATCTTTGATGTACTGTGGTAATCCTTCGCCGTTATCGATGCGCTCTTTGAGTTTTGCATGTGCAATATCGCGCGCCACGATAATAGTGCCGGTCAGTGACAGGCGGGTTGAAACCGGATAAGCGGACAGTTGCGCCAGAATCTCTTCCATTGGGCGGTTGAGATCAACCTGCAACGCTTCACCTTCGCCCTGCTGACGCAGTGCTTCCGGGATCAGGCGGCCTGGGTTGGCTTCCAGTTTCTCAATCCAGATACCTTCACGGTTAATCTTCGCTTTGATGTTACGGTCAGCCGAGCAGGAGACGCCCATGCCGATCGGGCAGGAGGCGCCGTGACGTGGCAGACGCACCACGCGGATATCGTGTGCAAAATATTTGCCGCCAAACTGCGCACCCAGACCGAGCTGCTGCGCCGCTTCCAGCAGTTCCTGCTCCAGCTGAACGTCGCGGAACGCCTGACCGTGCTCGTTGCCTTCAGTGGGCAGCCCGTCGTAATAGTGAGTTGAGGCGAGCTTCACGGTTTTCAGTGTGCTTTCTGCCGAGGTGCCGCCAATGACAAACGCAATATGGTAGGGCGGACAGGCCGCGGTGCCGAGGGTACGCATCTTATCTACCAGGTAATTTTTCAGCTTGCCCGGACTCAGCAGCGCTTTGGTTTCCTGATAGAGATAGGTTTTATTGGCGGAACCGCCACCTTTGGCGATACAGAGGAACTTGTACTCATCGCCATCCACGCTGTAGAGGTCGATTTGCGCTGGCAGGTTAGTGCCGGTATTCACCTCTTTATACATATCCAGGGCGGCATTCTGCGAATAGCGCAGGTTATCTTCGATATAGGTGTTGTAGATACCCTGTGACAGCGCAGCTTCATCACCGCCGCCGGTCCAGACGCGCTGGCCCTTTTTGCCCATGATGATCGCGGTGCCGGTATCCTGACAGGTTGGCAGCACGCCTTTGGCGGCAATTTCAGAGTTTCTTAAAAACTGCAGGGCGACATATTTATCATTGTCGCTGGCTTCCGGGTCATCAAGGATGGAGGCGACCTGCTGCTGGTGGGCCGGACGCAGCATAAAAGAGGCGTCGTGAAACGCCTGCTGGCTCAGTAACGTCAGTGCCTGCGGATCGACTTTAAGGATCTCCTGACCCTCAAACTCGGAGACGGAGACATGCTCACGACTCAGCAGATAGTATTCGGTATCTTCGTGGGACAGCGGGAAAGGGTTCTGATAGACAAAAGGCTTGTTCGACATTTTTTCTCACTTAATGACCGGCTGAACCTCCGCGGACAGGCTGCGGGGCGCAACATCATAGGCGAATTAATTGTTTATTATGCTTCCCCACCGCGGGCGCGGTGGGGAAGTGCAGGAATGGTATCTTATAACGCGTTGATCTGCATGTTGTATCCGTCAGAACAACCACACCATCCACGGATAGGCAATCAGCATCATGGAGCCTAAGAAGATGGCACCGAAGATGGTTCCCAGACGCCAGTAGTCTTTGGTAGGCAGATAACCGCTGCCGTAGTAAATCGGGCTTGGGCCGGTGCCGTATGGCGTGATGATGCCCATCACACCCAGAGAGGTACATAACATCAGGCAGAAGACCGGCATATTGATGCCCGGAATGGAGGCTGCAATGGTCAGCATGGCCGGTAACAGCGCGGTGGTGTGTGCGGTGGTACTGGCAAACAGGTAGTGCAGCAGGAAGAAGGCGATTAACAGCACCACGGCCGAAACCTGCGGGTCATAACCCTGCAGCAGCATGCCACCCTCTTTACCTAACCAGGTAATAAAGCCAACGCGGGCCAGACCATCGGCCAGTGCCACCAGGGTGGCGAACCAGGCAAAGGTGTTCCAGGCCGGTTTATTACTGGTGATGTCATTCCAGGTCAGTACGCCGGTCCACAACATCAGAACGACCACCAACAGCGCCGCCATGGCAGGTTCGATCCACGAGGTGGCGAAAATCCACATCAGCAGTGCACAGACTACAAACACCAGCAGCAGGATTTCATTGCGGGTCAGTCTGCCCAGTTTTTCCAGTTCAGCGATGGCCCATTTCGGCACTTCATCATTGATTTTAACTTCAGGTGGGTAGAACCAGTAAGCCAGCAGCGGCATGGTCAGAATCAGCAGCACACCCAGCGGCAGGAAGGCCAGGAACCACATGCCCCATGAGATATCAAAACCGACGATGCTTTTTACCAGTGCCAGTGCCAGCAGGTTGGGTGCCAGCGCAGAGAGGAACATGGAGCTGGTAATACAGGCCGCGGTAATCGCTACCCACATCAGATAGGAACCGATTTTACGGGCGCTCGGGTCGTTAGGTTTAGAGCCGTAAAGCGGCGGCAGGTTGGCAATAATCGGGTAGATGGTACCGCCACTGCGCGCGGTGTTTGACGGCGTAAAGGGCGCAAGAAGCAGGTCAGCAAAGGTAATGGCATAACCCAGCGTCAGACTGCGGCGACCCAGATACTTCACCAGAATCAGGGCCAGGCGGCGACCAAACTGCGTTTTGTCATAACCTGCGGCGAACATAAAGGCACCGAAGATCAGCCAGACCGTGGAGTTGCCGAACCCACTTACCGCCCATTTGAACGACTCACTGGCGACTTTGAATTTCGGGTTAGCCAGTTCAGCCGGGCTGAAGAGCAGAAACTGGCTGAACAGCGCGATGACCACCACGCCGGTCAGGCCGATCACCGCGCCTGGCAGGGGTTCAAAGATCAATCCGACAATCACGCCGACGAAGATGGCGAAGAAGTGCCAGGCGTAGGGTTCGAGTCCGGCTGGTGTGGGCACCAGCAACAGCAACACGGCAACGAGCACCGGCAGAGCAAGCATGATAGCTTTCTTTTTACCCGGCGCCGCAGGTGCGACTTTTGGGGGTTCAGTTACAGCTGAGAGTGGTTTCATAGTATTTTATCTGCAAGTTAAGAAGAATGCGATTTGCGCCCCGGACCTTCACTGATGACTTTCTTTCTTATTCTTAATAGTGTGAATAAACCGCGATGCACTGTTTTTTTAATCGACTGCTTAGCTATTGAGCTGCATTTTTAAATCCATGTAAATATGATGCGATTTTTGCAAATATAGATTTTGATCCAGATCAAAGAAATTAATTCATTATTCCCCATTTTTAACATTTATTTTTTATTTATATTTACGGCATCGACATTTTGACAGTTCTGTGAAGCTGGTCGACAAATCACCAGCTCACGCAAACTGAATGCCTTGCTTTAACTGCTTGATGATAAACGATTTATTTTTTATGTAAACGAATGGTTGATTTTTGGTTACCCATGGTTAACAATTAATATAACTTCACTTTATGCATTCGGCAAATAAAAACTCTAAATCATTTAAAAGTTAAAAAAGTTAATTTATCGCTTATGAAAGCAAATAAAAGGGTATATTAGTCTCATGACATCGGACCACTTAATTAAGCGATAATTTGCGTCCGCTAAAAAATTTCCAGACTTTTAAATCTTGGAGTTTATCGCAATGAAATCTCTCACCCCCATCCTTAATCCATTGACTCTGCCTAACGGCGCTGTGTTGAAAAACCGACTGGTAATGGCACCGATGACCACCTGTACCGGCTTTTATGACGGTACGGTCACCAGTGAGCTGGTCGAGTACTATCGCGCACGTGCAGGCAGCATCGGAACCGTGATCGTTGAATGCTGCTTCATTGACAACCGTGGCCCGGCATTTCCGGGTGCCATTGCTATCGACAGCGACAACAAAATCCCTGGTCTGAAACGCATCGCGGACGCGATTAAATCGGAAGGCTCTACGGCCATTTTGCAGATCTATCACGGCGGCCGTATGGTGGAACCGGAGCTGATTGGCGGCAAAACGCCGGTTGCGCCAAGCGCCATCGCGGCACCGCGTGAAGGGGCAACCAAACCCCTGGCGCTGAGCGCCGAAGAAGTCGAAACCATGATCACCAAATTTGGTGATGCGGTGAACCGCGCTATCAAGGCCGGTTTCGATGGCGTCGAAATTCATGGTGCTAACACCTACCTGATTCAGCAGTTCTATTCGCCGAACTCTAACCAGCGCGATGACAAGTGGGGCGGCAGCCGCGATAACCGCGCACGCTTCCCGCTGGAAGTGCTGGAAATCACCCACAAGATGGCTGAGCGCTTCGCCCATAACTCTTTCATCATCGGCTATCGCTTCTCGCCGGAAGAGATCGAAGTGCCCGGCATTCGCTTTGACGACACGCTCTATCTGCTGGAAAAACTGGCGGCGCGTGGACTCGATTACGTCCATTTCTCGGTAGGTCAGCTGCTGCGTCCGTCAATTGTCGATACTCAGGATCCGACGCCGCTGATTGAGAAGTTCGTCGCGATGCGTTCGCCTGTGCTGGCAAAAGTGCCGGTGATTGGCGTTGGTGGCGTCGTCAATAAAGCCGATGCCGAGCTGGCGCTGGAGAAAGGCTACGATCTGGTGGCGATTGGTAAAGCCTGCATCGCTTACCCGAACTGGGCTGACCGCATCATCAATAACGAACACCTCGATCTCTACATCGACAGCAACAAACGTGAAGAGCTGCAGATCCCGGAACCGCTGTGGCGCTTCTCCCTGGTCGATGCGATGATCCGCGACATGAGTGAATCGGGCCGTAAATACAAAGCGGGCGTCTATCAGGAAAAAGTCGAAGCCGAAGCGCTGAAACTGAAAATCAACGTCACGCTGGATACTGACCGTATCACCGACATCTCGCTGGTGCCGGATGACACCCTGGATGTGGACTTCACCACTACCTTTGAAAGCCTGCGTAGCCGCATCCTGGTGGCCAACAGCCCACACGTCGATGCGATTACCGGTGCGACTACCCAGAGTGAGGCGCTGAAAAAAGCGGTTTCACGCGCGCTGACCACCTCCAGCAAAGAGCATGTGATTGAAGAGGGCGGCAACCCTAACGCACCGCAGAATTACGATGTGGTGATTGTGGGCAGCGGCGGCGCCGGTCTTGCGGCGGCGATTCAGGCGCACGATGAAGGTGCGCGCGTGGTCATCATCGAGAAGATGCCGACCATTGGCGGTAACACCATTAAAGCCTCAGTGGGCATGAATGCCGCGGAAACCCGTTTCCAGAAACTCAAAGGCATCGAAGACAGCAAAGAGCTGTTCTACGAAGAGACGCTGAAAGGCGGTCAGTTTAAAAATAATCCGGTGCTGCTGCGTGAGTTTGTAGAGCTGGCGCCGGAGGCGATTGAGTGGCTGGCGAATCACGGCATTGAGCTTAACGACATCACCATTACCGGCGGGATGAGCATCGATCGTACCCACCGTCCGGCGGATCGTTCAGCGGTGGGTGGCTTCCTGATCAGCGGTCTGGTTAAAAACATCAACAGCCGCAACATCGAAGTCCTGCTGGAAACCTCAGTCTCAGAAATCCTTTATGAGAACGGTGCGGTAGCGGGTGTGAGAGTGGTCGATGAGTACAACGACAGCCGTATCCTGAACGCGAAAAGCGTGATTGTGGCGACTGGCGGATTCAGTGCGAACCGTGAACTGGTAGTGAAATATCGCCCTGAACTCGATGGCTTTGTCACCACCAACCACAAAGGCGCCACCGGCAGCGGTATTGCCATGCTGGAAAAAATTGGTGCCGGTACCGTGGATATGGGCGAAATCCAGATTCACCCAACGGTTGAACAGACCACCTCTTATCTGGTCTCCGAATCCATTCGTGGCGGCGGTGCTATCCTGGTCAGTCAGGCGGGTGAGCGCTTCTACAACGAAATGGAAACCCGCGATAAAGTCTCGGCGCAGATTATCGCCTTGCCAGAGAAGAGTGCCTGGATTGTGTTTGACGAGCAGGTGCGGATGAATAACAAAGCGGCTGACGAATATATCGCCAAAGGCTTTGTGGTCAGCGCGCCAACCGTGGCGGAACTGGCGGTGAAACTCAACATGAGTGAGCATCATACGCTGGAAGCCACGCTGGCCCGTTACAACAACTTCGTTATAATGCAGAAAGATGAAGACTTCGGTCGCCAGACCGCGCTGCGTCATCCTCTGAGTGAAGCGCCGTTCTACGCGATTCGTGTTGCACCGGGCGTACACCACACCATGGGCGGCGTCACCATTGACACTACCACCGCGGTGCTGGACAGCCAGAAACAGGTGATTAACGGCGCCTGGGCCTGTGGCGAAGTGGTTGGCGGCATTCACGGCGCGAACCGCATCGGTGGTAACGCAGTCGCCGATATCATTATCTTCGGCATTCTGGCCGGTGGTAACGCCGCCGCTTACGCCCGACGTTAAGAGTCGTCTCCGGCATCCGCGCTCTGCGGATGCCGTTCTTTTCTCTTTAAAGCAGAGTCGCCTATGTTAACTGATGCGCGTGTCTATGCTTACTCCGCTGTCTTAATGGGTTCACCCATCCTGCTCAAACTCTTCGACGATAATCAGACCCTGGCCGGACAGGTCTTCCGCCTGATTAAACAGCAGGAGAATCTCTTCACGGTTAACCGCGCGGCGTCGGAAGTGATGGCGATTAATCACGCGGCAGGGCAGCATCCGGTGGTCGTCAGTCAGCCGGTGTTTGACCTGATCGCCTGCGCGCATGCGGTGAGCCTGCTGCCCGACAGCCTGTTTAATCTGGCTATCGGCCCGCTGGTGAAGTGCTGGAAAATCGGCTTTCAGGGTCACCGTGTTCCATCAGAGACAGAACTTCAGGCGCGCATGGCGCTGACGAATCCGCATGACGTTATTCTTGATGACGCAAGCCGCAGTGTCATGCTGGCGCGACCTGGGATGGAGATTGACCTGGGCGCCATCGCCAAAGGCTATATCGCCGATGTTGTGCAGGCTTTTTTGCGCCAGCAGCAGGTCAGCAGTGCGCTGATTAATCTGGGCGGAAATGTGCAGACGGTGGGTGCGCCGCCAGAAGAGGCGGGCTGGGCAATCGGCCTGAAAAAACCTTTTGGTGAGGCCGATGAGCTGATCGGGGTGATCGGCGTGAATAATCGCTCGGTGGTGACATCCGGTATCTATGAGCGTTATTTCGAGCTGGATGGCGTCTGTTATCACCATATCCTCGACCCGCGTAGCGGTTATCCGCTGGATAACGACCTGCTGAGCGTCACCGTGATCTCTGACCGTTCACTGGATGGTGACATCTACACCACGCTGCTTTACGGCCTCGGCGTTGAACAGGGCATTGACTGCCTGGAGGAGCAACCGGGCGTTGAAGCGATATTTGTGACCCGTGACAGGCAGGTGATCTGCTCGTCACAACGTCACTTTTCTTTTCAGTTACTGGACACCGATTACCGGCTGGTTCACTGACAATATTGTTTGAGCAAAGTGTGATACTCCGGCTGCAGGCGATAGCGATAAACCGGACGGCCCGTGACCCCATAATGAATGCTGGTGAACAGAATATTAATCTGCGCCAGCCAGATCAGGTACTTGCGGCAGGAGACGCGAGAGATATTCACCTCGGTTGCCAGTTCGTCGGTGGAGAATTCGGTACCCGGATGGGCGTCGATCCACAGACACAGCGTGCGCAGGGTCTGCGGTGTTAATCCTTTCGGCAGTCGCTTCTGCTCGCTGGCCCCCGGCGGATTGCCATGCAACAGCTGATCAACGTCCGACTGCTGATAGAACTGATGATTATCCATCAGCGATTTTTTCTGTCGCCAGCCAGTCAGTGCCTCTTCAAAGCGGGCAAACTGGAAAGGCTTGATCAGATAATCCACCACACCGTAGTTGAGTGAGGTTTTGATGGTGGCGGCATCTGCTGCTGACGAGATAATAATCACGTCAACCGGACGTCCTGCGCTGCGCAGTTCCGGCAACAGGTCGAGACCGTTCTCCTGCTGCATATAGATATCCAGCAGGATCAGATCAACCTGAGGTTCGGCCTGCGCCAGCCGCTCTTTGGCCTGCTGTAAGGTTGAGGCGGTGCCGCAGCAGGTAAAGCCTGGGATCTGCCCGATATAACAGCGATTCAGCTCGGCTACCATGGCGTCATCATCGACAACTAACACATTGATCATTGGGTAATCATTCCTCTCTCCCACGGAAGTTGTACTAAGAATTGGGTGAATACACCCGGTTCCGACTCGACACTGACACTGCCGCCCAGGCTTTCGGTCTGCTGCTTAACCAGAAACAATCCGACACCGCGATCTTCGCCTTTTGACGAGACGCCACGCTCAAAAATGGCGCTGAGCTGCGTACCGTCGATGCCGGGTCCGTCATCACTCACTTCACAGGCTAACCAGCCATTCTGATAATGCAGCATGAGGTGGATCTCCCCTTCGGTTTCCGGGTCCAGCGCCTCAAGCGCATTTTCAATTAAATTGCCCAGCACCGTAATCAGTACCGCGCTCTGCTCTTCGCTGCCGCAGTCGGGCAGAAAACTCGCCTCATCGATAATCAGCTGATGGCCTTCATCGGTCACCCGGTTGATTTTGCTGAGCAGGAAACCCGCAATGATGGGCGATTTGATCTTTTGCAGCAGCGAACCAATCTCCGTCTGATAGGCGTTGGCGGTTTTCAGGATGTACTCTTCCATCTGCGCATAGTTTTTCATATGCAGCAGGCCCAGAATGACATGCAGCTTGTTCATGAACTCATGGGAACGTTCACGTAACGCGTCTACATAGTTTACCATGCCGTCCAGACGCTGCATCAGCTGGCTGATCTCGGTCTTGTCCCTGAAGGTGGTCACCGCGCCGATAATGCGGTCACGACTGCGAACCGGCACGGTATTGCTGATCAGGATGCGATTACCCAGCGTCAGCTCCTGATCGTGCCAGGCTTTGCCCGCATGCAGCGCATCCTGCTGATGGCGGTGCATTACGCTCTCTTCAGCAATCAGATCGCCGCTTAATGGCATCTTGCGGGTGGTCTCATGCAGCAGCTGCTGCGCCGCGTGGTTAATCAGGCTGACGCGTGACTCATCATCTACCGCAATCACACCCTCTTTAATAGAATTCAGGATCGCCTGACGCTGCTCGAACAGGCTGGAAATTTCGTGCGGCTCCAGCCCGAGCAATATGCTCTTCAGGCGCCTGACCAGAATAAGAATCCCCAGCAGGCCAACCAGGCCGCCAAATAAGACAGTCCAGACGATGTTCCAGCGGCTTTTGGCAATCTGCGCCGCCACATCATTCAGCGCGATGCCGATCGCCACCACACCAATCTGCTGATGCTCTGCGTTATAGACCGGGGTAAATACCCGCAGTGCCTCTACCAGCACGCCGTGATTTACCGCCACATTTTCCCGCCCGCTGAGGGCCGGATAGATATCGTTGCCGACAAAATGTTTGCCAATCACCGCCGCGTTCGGGTGTGAAAAGCGAATGCCACGCATATCCGTCACCACCACAAACAGCAGGCCGTTGCGTTTGCGCGCAGCTTCAGCCAGTGGCTGAATCTGGCTGCTGCCATCCGGTAACAGTAACCCACGCTGCACTTCAGGGCTGTCTGCCAGAGTGCGTGCCACTGCCATCGCCTTATCTTTAAGATGCGACTGAGCAAAGTTATCGATCTGCACAAAATAGAGCAGATGGACAGCGAGCAGCACGGTGACGATAACCGCGGTCATCATCAGGGTGGTCAGGGTACTGAGTTTCATGGGTCGTTTAGTCACGGCATGTCGGTTCTGTGGTTGGCTTGTCATTGGCGTTCAGCACGGGTGGGAGATCGCCCGGAAACATACGCTAACTGACCGCATCAGTACAGTTTTAGCGGTCTGCGCGCGGGCAATCGCCGGAGAACAATATTTGTGTTAGGGGATTGTATAATTCAATGGACACCCTTAATGTGTGGTTAAAATATGTGAGCAATTCGGTAAGCCTTTTGTAATTAAATTAAGGCTAAATTGCTATTTTTAATTTTATAACTATTTTCACATTAACTCACAAATAACATTATTTTAAACTTTAAGGACTTTTTTTAACCAGTACCGTCTGAGCTGTAGATTAAAATGATGAATTCAAAGAAAGTTATCCCCACTCTTTCCCTCGCGGCCTTGTTAGTTTCTTCAGCACTGCATGCTGAAACTTCACCAGAAAAAACCGACGTCCTGTTAATTGGTGGCGGCATCATGAGCGCCTCAATGGGCACCATGCTGGAAGAGCTGCAGCCTGGCTGGAAACAGATCATGGTTGAGAAGCTGGATGGTGTGGCACTGGAATCCTCTAACGGCTGGAACAACGCCGGTACCGGTCACTCTGCCAATATGGAGCTGAACTATACGCCAGAGCGTAAAGACGGCTCGATCGACGTGACGAAAGCGCTGGAAATCAACGAAGCCTTCATGGTTTCACGCCAGTTCTGGAGTTCGCAGGTCAAAGAGGGTGTGATGCACGATCCGCGCTCTTTCATCAACTCAACGCCACACATGAGCTTCGTCTGGGGCGACAACGTCGATTTCCTGACTAAACGCTATGCGGCGTTACAGAAAACCGCGCTGTTCCAGGGCATGAAGTTCTCTACCGATCACAAGCAGATCGAGCAGTGGGCACCGCTGGTGATGGAAGGTCGTGATCCCCAGCAGAAAGTGGCCGCAACCTGGACGCCAGTCGGCACCGACGTAAACTACGGTGAAATTACCCGTCAGCTAATCGGCAGCCTGAAGAAGAATGACAACTTCCGTCTGGAAACCTCGTCTGAAGTCACCGATTTCAAACGTAACGGTGATAACTCATGGCACGTCACCATTAAAGATGCCAAAAACGGCAACGAGCGTGCAGTTGACGCGAAATATGTCTTTATTGGTGCTGGCGGCGGCGCGCTGAAATTACTGCAGAAAACCGGCATCCCGGAAGCGGAAAACTATGCAGGCTTCCCGGTGGGTGGTTCATTCCTGGTAACCGAAAACAAGGCGATTGCCGATCGTCACCTGGCGAAAGTCTACGGTCAGGCGTCTACCGGTGCACCACCGATGTCCGTTCCGCATCTGGATACCCGTTATCTGGATGGCAAACGCGTCGTACTGTTTGGACCGTTTGCGACCTTCTCAACCAAGTTCCTGAAAAATGGTTCACTGTTTGACCTGCTGAGCACCACCACTACTCATAACATCGTGCCAATGACCGATGTGGGTATGGATAACTTCGACCTGGTGAAATACCTGGTTGGCCAGGTGATGCTGACAGAAGAAGATCGCTTTGAAGCGCTGAAAGAGTACTACCCGGACGCGAAGAAAGAGGACTGGAAACTGATTCAGGCCGGTCAGCGCGTACAGATCATCAAGAAAGATGCTGACAAAGGTGGCGTGCTGAAACTGGGTACAGAAATTGTGACCGATCAGCAGAAAACCGTGGCGGCACTGCTGGGTGCTTCTCCTGGTGCATCGACCGCTGCGCCTATCGCGTTAAGCGTGATGCAGAAACTGTTCCCGGAAGAGTTTAAGTCAGCGGAATGGCAGGCCAAAATCCACAAGATGATCCCAGGCTACGGTCAGAAACTGAATGACAATGTGCCGATGCTCCAGCAGGTATGGAATGACACCGCTGCAACTCTGCAGCTGACCACGCCGCCGGTTATCAACATGGATGGCAAAGCAGCCGAGGCGCCAGCAGCACAGCCAGAGCAGGCAGCGCCTTCAGCGAAGCACGACATGGCGCTGTAACAGCGACCTGACGTAAAAAAAGCCCGCACAGGTTATCCTGCGCGGGCTTTTTTATTGCTGCGTTTTCTGCCCGTTACTCCGGCTGGTTACCGCGCCAGTTGCCCCAGGGATCTTCTGCGGGTGCTTGATCCGCCTCTTCAGACGCTTCTTCGCGGGAGGCCGGTTCCTCTTTTAACGAGGCGAGATAAAGCGCTTCGACTTCAGCCCGCGCCCAGGGCGTGCGCCGCAAAAACTTCAGGCTTGATTTAACACTCGGATCGCTTTTAAAGCAGTTAATGTTGATCCGTTTTCCCAGCTCCGCCCAGCCATACTGCGCGACTAAACTGTTTATCTGCATCTCCAGCGTTACGCCATGCAGAGGATCTTTTGAGGTTTGTGCGTTCATCATCTATCCGCCTGATTCATTCAATGCCGCACATCCTGACAATCGTAAAGCCGTTGTGCAAGGCGTGAAGGTGAAAAAGGGCGTGCCGTGGCGCGTTAAGCGCAGATTTCTGTGTCTGAGTTAACGTGACAGGCAGAAGAGTGCGCAGGCGTGCGGCGATTGTGCTAATCATAAGCGACTGATGATGCTCAAAAAGGATCCCCTGCCATGTCTGTGCCCGTCGATAATCTGCTCAGCTCCGCCAGCCGTAAACGTGCTCTGATAGCCGGTTCGGTAGGTAATTTCATTGAATGGTATGAGTTTGCCGTCTATGGCTTTCTTGCCACCGTGATAGCGCAGAACTTTTTCCGGCTGGAAGGGGAGTCAGCGCTGACCGGGCTTCTGCTGACCTATGCGTCATTCGCCATCGCCTTTTTCTTCCGTCCACTCGGTGCAATCATTTTCGGCCGGATGGGTGACCGTATCGGGCGCAAACCCACGCTGATATTTGTGTTGATCATGATGACGCTGGCGACGGCGGCTATCGGCCTGGTACCCACCTATGCCCATCTGGGCATCCTGGCGCCGCTGATCGTGACCGGTCTGCGTATTCTGCAGGGCCTGTTCGCGGGGGGTGAGTATGGCGGGGCGGTATCGCTGATGACCGAGTTTGCACCGCGCGGTAAGCGGGGCCTTTACGGAGCGTGGCAATCTTTTACTGTGGCGCTGGGATTACTGGCAGGCGCGGGCATCGTAGCGCTGCTCTCACTGCTGCTGTCGCCGGAGCAGATGCTGAGCTGGGGCTGGCGCATTCCGTTCTTCATTGCTCTGCCGCTGGGTGTCATCGCGCTCTGGCTGCGGGTTCAGATGGAGGAGACCCCGGCATTTATTCAGCAGCAGGCAAAACCCGTTGCAAAAGTTGACGCCAGCCTTGGCGATACGCTGAAAACGATCCTGCTCGGTATCTGTCGGCTGATGGTCTGGTCCGCTGCCGGTTACACCTGGCTGGTGATTATGCCGACGTACCTGCAGGCATCGCTGCACACCGGCTTTAACCAGGCGTTGCTGATTGCGGTGATATCGAACCTGGGCTTTGCTGCCACCATCATCCCGGCCGGGATGCTGAGTGACAGGATTGGCCGCCGTGCGGTGATGGTGACGGCGGCGGTATTGCTGCTGGTGCTCTCTCTGCCGCTGCTTAACATACTTCAGGCAGAGAGCACCGGGCTGCTGCTGAAAGCGCTGGTGGTGTTTATCGCGGGCGGAGTAGTCGGGTTGCTGGCCGGACCGGGGCCTGCAATGCTGGCAGAGATGTTCCCGACGCGGGTGCGTTATACCGGACTGGGTCTGGCCTATTCGCTTTCTAACGCGGTGTTTTCTGGCTGTGCCGGATTGATCATCACCGGGTTGATTAAACAGACCGGTAATCCCGATATCCCCGCCTGGTATGTGATGGCGACTGCGCTGGTCAGTATTGTTGCGTTGATGACCCTGAACAAAGATGATCATCTGCGGCTACTGGATGAGCCACCGTCGCGCTAAGTGTCGGCAAGCAAGCTGAGCGGGAAATTCAGGCTGCATAAGTGTTATGCAGCCTTTTTTACTGACAGGTCTGCCGGGAAGGGCAACAAACAAGCCTGCTTATCAGAAATGCAGCTGTAATATCACTGGCGTAACGTGCCGCTCTGTTCAGGCCGATGTAACAGGGTTTTATTCCGTAAGCGATTCAGCCGGATCAACGTCACTGACCTTCTCGCGTCATCAACACCGCCAACAGGTCTGAAGCCAAAGAGGATGCTGGAGAGAAGGATTCAGACAAGGTCATTCACTTTGCGATGATGGCAAACTGAAAACCTGATCACGGCAATTAACTTTATGAGCATGGTTGTCGGCAATAATGATGACAGCAGCCATAATCATACCGAGAAGAATGATAACTATTTTACGCAGGAGCATAAGCGTTAATTCCTGTGAAATTAAACTATTCTTATCTGTAATATGTTATTCACTTTTATCAGTGACTTAACGTGAACGTTGATTAATTATGGCTGAAGTAAAATCTTTATTTATTGATCGCGATGCGGTTTTCCAGACTCTGCTGAAATAAAGGCGTCATGCAAATTATAAAATAAACGAAATCTAAATGAGGGAATAAAAGCTGTTAATTTATCTTGTGTCTGTTTGACTGAAAAGGGTTGAACCTGTATGGCTTCAGGCTGTGAAGAGGAAAAGCTGAATAACGGCCCACAGTTGAACACTGCGGGCAGCACGCTGGACCCGGTCGGGACTCATCCGACAACCGGATCCCGCTGGTGGCGGTCACATCACTAACTTTAAACAGATTACAGACTGAGAACGGTGTCGTCAGATTTCTGTTTCTCCGGCTGAGTGATGAAATCTTGTGCCAGATCGGCGACGATGGCTGCAACGGTTCGCACCGATTTGATCATCGAGATGCCGGTGCCTGTCGAAACAACGCCTTTGTCAAGATTGCCCAGTCGCATCGCCTGCCATAAAGAGTGGTAGCCATTCATTGCAGTGAACAGGGTTTCACGGTCAGCGCCGTGCGCATCAAGTTCTGCCAGCCTGGGGCTGAGCGGCGTTGGCAATGTCCGGTAATAAGCGGGCAGGGTGCGGAAAAGTAGCAAATCTTCTGCGCTCGATGAAACAATCAGCTGCTTAACCTTCTCATCCGCCGGGTTCTCCTGCGCGGTTAAAAACAGGCTGCCTATCCAGACGCCTTCTGCACCTAACGCCATGGCTGCACGCACGCCACGCACATCCCCAATGCCGCCTGCCGCCAGCACCGGAATTTTCACACTGTCAGCGATCATAGGCACGATGCTGAACGTTCCGATAATGCGTGATGGCACGGTGCCGCCTTCATCAAATCCCGTGGCGACAATGATATCGGCGCCAAGCTTTTCAGCCTGCTGAGAATTCGCTACGTCAGGCGTCAGCGCACGAAAAAGGATTTTGATGCGATGTTGTTTCAGAAAATCGAATATTTCGGCATCAAGCACTTCATTAACTAAAACGACCTCTACCTTCTCTTCAACAAACATTTCAGCGGTGGGCCGCCAGAAACTCATATCCGGCCCATTGATCAGGGTTGCCCCAAAAGGTTTATCGGTCAGCTGTTTGGTTTTTCTGATTTGCTCACGCATGCGCTCCAGCGCCATGAAACGAGAGTCTGGCAATGTATCCTGCCCGGCGTTGGGGCCAATTATGCCTAATCCGCCTGCGTTTGATACTGCGGCAACAAACGTTGCATTGGTCAGAAAGTACATGGGTGCCTGAATAATGGGATAGCGAATATTCAGAATTTCTGTCACACGGTTTTTCATCGCTTTTTCCTTATCCGGATACGGTATAGCCAGACTTATTCGTTAAAATAAGAGTTTTTTTACAGGCCGTTTTATTTTTATTCTCTTAGCCAAAACAGGGAGTTTAATAGTTGAAAATAAGAAGTAAATGGTCAGAATTGGGTACATGTTTGCCAGATATGGAAAGATAATGGATCTCAACGCGACAAAACTCTTTATTGCAGTCGTTCAGGCAGGCAGCTTTTCAGCGGCAAGCGAGAGAACAGCTATCCCCATCTCTACGCTGGTGCGGAAAGTGAACGAGCTGGAGCGGGCACTGGGTGTACAGTTGCTGGAGCGATCAAAGAAAGGGGTCAGGCCGACCTATAAAGGACAACAGTTCTTTGAGCAATCGCGACCTGGCCTTGAATTGCTGGAAGAGGCCACCAAAACGGTCAGGTCTGCGCACAAACTGGCGGGCAAGCTGCGAATATCGGTGCCGCCTGACTTCACCATCTGGTGGGAATTGCTGCATGCGTTTCAGCAACGCTATCCTGATATCAAAGTGTTTTGCCACTCAGGGGAAAGAGTGGTGGATCTGTTTGAAGATGGCATTGACGTGGCACTCAGGCTGGGCGAGTTGCATACCGAAGATGTGATTGCCAAACCGGTTATGAATGTCGAGGCATGGTTTGTTGCCACGCCTGAACTGGCTGAACGCTTTGGACATCCGCAGACGCTGGCGGCGCTGGCGACGTGTCCGATAGCCAGCTGGGAAGGGCTTAACAGTGGTTCCTTTGAGTGGGTATCCGGAGACGAGAAGGTAAAATTTGAGCCGTTTTTTTCCTCGAACAACACGCAGGGCCTGCGCCATTACGCACTGAGCGGTGCCGGAGTATCGCTGTTGTTTGATTTTTTAGTGAAACCTGATGTGGAGAGCGGGAAGCTGGTGCGGCTGCTGCCCAGTTATCCGACTCACTCGATGCCCTTACATCTGGTCTATGTCCGGCACAAACATCCTTCAGCCATCACACTCGCGTATCTGGAGTTTTGTGCCGAATGGGTGAGTCAATACAAGATCGGATAGGGGCCACACAAAAGGGGCAGAGGCAGAGGTGTCCGGCAAACCAGCGCACAGGCACTGTAGCCTCGCCGATTAATGAAAGGGATAAACACAGAAAAAGAAAAGGCGCCCTGAGGCGCCTCTGATAGTGACCTTAACGCCACTATTTCCAGTATTTACACCAGCTGCTGTGCCGTGGTTTCCACCAATGTCAGCAACACTTTGATATCTTCCAGCGTCACTGTCGGATTCAGCAGGGTCATCTTCAGGCAGGTCACGCCATCGAACTCGGTCACACCAACGTTGGCGCGGCCCGATTCCAGCAGGGCATCACCGATACGCTGATTCAGCAACGCAATATCCGCACTGCTGAAGTGCGCCAGATGCGCCGGACGATAGCGGAACAGCACGCTGGCCAGTTGCGGTTTCATCACCAGCTCCAGCGCAGGCTGCTCATCAACGTACTGTGCAACCTGCTGCGTCAGTGTCACACCGTGATCGATGATTTCGGCATACTGTTTCTGGCCCAGTGCTTCCAGACCCATCCACAGTTTCAGTGCATCGAAACGGCGGGTGGTCTGAAGGGATTTGGATACCAGATTCGGCACACCCTGCGCTTCATCAAACTCAGAGTTCAGATAGGCCGCCTGGTAGCGCATCAGCTCATAGTGGCGCGCTTCCTTCAGCAGGAAAGCACCACAGCTGATGGTCTGGAAGAACTGCTTGTGGAAGTCCAGGGTAATGGAATCGACCAGCTCAATGCCATCCAGATAGTCACGATACTTTTCTGAGAGCAGCAGCGCGCCGCCCCAGGCCGCATCGACGTGCACCCAGATGTTCTCTTCGGCCGCCAGCGCCGCGATTTCGCGCAGGGGATCGATCGCACCGGCATCGGTAGTACCCGCCGTGGCAACAATCGCCAGAATGTTTTCACCGTTGGCTTTGGAGGCTGCCAGCTTGTGGCGCAGGTCATCCATATCCATGCGGGCAAAGCGATCGCATTTCACCTGCGTTACGGATTGATAGCCCAGACCCAGCAGCGCCATGTTCTTCTGAACCGAGAAGTGCGCATTCTCTGAACAGAAGACTTTAATCTTCTTCAGATCGCCGGTTAAACCATCCTGCTGAACAGAATGACCCTGGCGGGCAAACCAGGCATCACGCGCCAGCATCAGACCCATCAGGTTGCTCTGGGTGCCGCCGCTGGTGAAGACACCCGCGTCGCCGGACTGATAACCGACCTGGGAACGCAGCCACTCAATCAGCTTCATCTCAATCAGAGTGGCTGAAGGTGCCTGGTCCCACGAATCCATACTCTGGTTGGTGGCGTTAATCAGCACTTCCGCCGCCTGGCTGATAACCAGGCTCGGGCAGTGCAGATGCGCCACGCACTGCGGGTGATGAACCGACAGGCTGTCTTTGAGGAAGTACTCAATGGCGCGTTCAATCGCGGCCTGGTTGCCCAGGCCCTGAGGATTGAAGTCCAGCTTAATGCGCTCGCGCAGCTCTGCGACGGTTTTTCCCTGATACATCTCAGGTTGTTCCAGCCACTTCACGACGGCCGCGCTACTCTGGGCAATCGCCTGCTGGTAGGCCTCGGTACTCTGTGCTGAGGCCGCCAGAATCGGGTTTAACCGGGACATTGCATTCACTCCACTCAAACTGGTTTCACGCCAGCTGACAGCAGGGCGTTTTCAAATTTATCCATAAACACGTCCAGTTCTGCATCTGTGATCAGCAGGGAAGGCAGCAGACGTAATACGCTGCCGTGACGTCCGCCACGCTCCAGAATCAGGCCGTTCTCAAAACATTTTTTCTGTACCAGCGCGGAGAGCTCGCCGTCTGCCGGGAAGCTGCCCATGTGATCAGCGGCTTCGTCAGGTTTCACCAGCTCAATGCCGATCATCAGACCCAGACCACGCACGTTGCCGATCACCGGGTAGCGCTGCTGCAGCTCGCCCAGTTTGCCTTTCAGCCATTCGCCCTGTGCAGCGACTTTGTCAGCGATGTTGTTATCTTTCAGCAGTTTCAGCGTAGTCAGGCCGGTCGCCATTGCGAGCTGGTTGCCACGGAAGGTGCCGGTGTGGTGGCCAGGAGACCAGGCGTCGAACTCTTTCTTAATGCCCAGTACCGCCAGTGGCAGACCGCCGCCGACCGCTTTTGACATCACGATGATGTCCGGCTCAATACCGGCGTGCTCAAAGGCGAAGAATTTACCGGTACGGGCAATGCCCGCCTGCACTTCGTCGATGATCAGCAGAATGCCATGCTCTTTGGTCACTTTACGGATGCGCTGCAGCCACTCAGCCGGAGCCGGGTTAACACCGCCTTCGCCCTGAACTGCTTCCAGAATGACGGCTGCCGGTTTACGAACGCCGCTCTCAACGTCGTTGATCAGGTTTTCGAAGTAGTAGGTCAGCGCTTTCACGCCCGCTTCACCGCCAATGCCCAGCGGGCAGCGGTAGAGGTGCGGATAAGGCATGAACTGCACTTCCGGCATCAAGCCGTCGACGGCTTCTTTCGGTGACAGGTTGCCGGTAACCGACAGCGCGCCGTGGGTCATGCCGTGATACGCACCAGAGAAGCTGATGATGCCGGAACGACCGGTGTGTTTTTTCGCCAGTTTCAGCGCCGCTTCAACGGCATCCGCGCCCGACGGGCCGGTAAACTGCAGGCAGTACTCTTTGCCCTGACCCGGTAATAACGAGAGCAGATACTCAGAGAACGCATCTTTTAACGGCGTGGTTAAATCAAGAGTATGTAACGGCAAGCCGCTGGTAATGACATTTTGAATGCTCTGCAGAACGTCTGGATGGTTATGACCCAATGCCAGCGTTCCGGCACCTGCAAGACAGTCGAGATACTGATTATTCTCGACGTCTGTGATCCAGACACCCTGTGCTTTCGCAATCGCGAACGGCAATTTGCGAGGATAACTTCGAACGTTTGATTCAAATTCAGCCTGACGGGCTAAATAGGTTTCATTGGTTGCGTTTAAGTTCTGTGCATTCAAACTATCAATACGGACTTTATCCGTCATCATATCTCTCCTACAACCGGGACGGGCGTAGCGTCGCAGTTGAATAAATGTATTTAAATGGGGGTATGTGTTTTAAGCGCGGCCAATATAGGTGTTTTTAAGGTCCGACTCAATGTTTAATTTTATCGGCAGATAACAGATTCTTTGCTATAGGAATCAATCGTTTGGTGAGTTTGTGAACGTATACATTATTGCCGCTTCGCTAGTCCGTTGTTAATAAGTGGCGTAAAAACACCAGCTTACCCGGCGCGGAGCGTGCTAAGTCAATGATAATAATCTGTGTAAATAGCTGTTTCCGGGGCAAAACGCTATCAAAAAAGGGCCTTTTCAGATGGAAAAAGCATAAGTCAGTTTGACTGAAGAAGCTGCATTTATAGCGGGTTAAAAGCGCAGACCAATTAAAATAATAAACCTTTTATTAACATTTAATTAAAATCTGGCGTTGTTAAAGCCTTTATAACGCGTCAGATCCACGTTACGACAGGAGATGATCAATAAACTGCGTTAAGTCAGCCATCCCTTCGCTTGCCTTTTTCTCCGACGGATTGATGGTCAGCAAATCGGCATAGCCGTTAAGCATCGCACTGATTTGCCGGGCGGTGCGCGGTATATCGGCACAACGCAGCGTTCCATCTGTGACGCCGTCACGAATTATCTCCTCCACCAGCGCCTGCCACGCTGCCGTCATTTGTTCTGCCAGCGCGGCATAGGCTTCGTGATGCGCAGCCATCTGCCAGAATGAAGCATAAAGTTGCCAGGTTGCATCCGGTGCGCTCGGCAGATGACTTTCGAACAGCGTCAGCAACCTCTGGCGGGGTGTGAGTAGAGTCAGGGAGTCAGCAAAATTTTCTAAATCCACGTGCATAAAGCGTTCAAGCGCTGCCAGGCAGAGCGTCTGCCAGTTGCTGAAATAGTGATAAATATGACTGCGTGAAATGCCCACCGACTCAGTGAGTTCCCGAGTGGTCACTTTTTCGATCCCTTTCTCGATAAATAACACTATCGCGGCATCCAGGATTTTGGTTCTCAGTGCTTCAGCTGACTCTTTCATCTCTCTCTCAATGAGTGTCACGTTGACTTTGAGCAACTGCTCAAATAGACTGCTTTTCGTTCTTGAGCAACCGCTCAAGACTCATGATATCAGAAACAGAAACTATGCATTCCTCAAAAACGATCCTGCCGGTAGCAAAACCCCGCAGCGCTATTCTGACATTAAAAATGCTCGGCCGTCGCCATAGCCGCAAGCTGTTCCTCACGCTGCTGCTGGTGGTGGCGGAAAATGTCATGTATCTCCTCTATCCGCTGCTGGCGGGCTTCGCTATTAATGCGATTCTCTCCGGCAGGACCTGGCATGCGGTGCTCTATGCGGTGATGGTGTTTACCATGTGGGCCATCGGAGCGGCACGACGCAGCGTCGATACCCGCACCTTTGCCCGTATTTACGCCGGGCTGGCCGTGCCAGTGATTGTGGCACAGCGTAACGAAAACCAGAGCGCTTCCACCATTGCCGCGCGGGTGGCCTTGTCACGCGAGTTTGTCGACTTTTTTGAGAAACATCTGCCGGTGCTGATTACCTCGCTGGCCTCTATGACCGGTGCCGCGGTGATGCTGCTGGCTATCGAGTTCTGGACCGGCGCGAGCTGTCTGGCGATCCTGTTGTTCTTCGCCTGTTTCCTGCCGGGATTTACCCGCAAAAACGATGCGCTGTTTGGTCGTCTGAATAACCGGCTGGAGAAAGAGGTGAGCTTTGTCAGCAACGCTAACGCTGCGTCACTGGACCGTCATTATGGCGTGCTGGCCAGCCTGCGGATCCGCCTCTCCGATCGGGAAGCCTGGGGTTATCTGGCCATCGGTAGCGTGGCGGCACTGCTATTTGCTGTCACCATTGCGGTAATGTCGAACCGTGGCGGGACCAATGCGGGTCACATCTATTCGGTGATGACCTATATGTGGATGTTTGCCATGAGCCTGGATGATGGCCCACAGCTGCTGGAAAAATATTCCCAGCTGAAAGACATAGGTCGCCGGGTGAATACCGGCACACACTGATTTGGCCGATTCAGCCGCTGCCTTCTTTTCGGCGTTGTCTCAGTTGAGGGCTGAAGCAGCCGCCGGACCAGCCGGCGGCAAGGGAGGTGAAGAATTAACGAGCCGACTCGGGACCGAAAGCGATCACGGCTCAGGGGAGGGGCTAATAATCCAGCTCACCTGGCGCAAATGCTCTGAAAGCGTTATCAGATGGCGTATAGCCCAGCACTTCTCGCGTCTGTGTCAGATCAAAGCGCTTAAAGCGGTTATCGGAAATGCCGTAGCCAATAAAGAAGGTGATCTTCTCTGCCTCGACAGCGCCAGTCAGCAATCTGACGGCATCTTCCGGACTCAGCCATGCGCTGTAATCCCGTGCATTATGCAGGCTGTTATCCAGTGCAGGTTCAAACGCCCCGATTCTTAATGCCACACAGCTCAAGCCGTGCTGGCTGGCATAGAAGGCGCAAAGTGCTTCACCATAACATTTGGTAACGCCATACAGATTCGCGGGAGAGACAGCCATGCCGGGATGTATCTGGACATCCGCCGGGTAGCCCTCAATGGTCTGCGCACTGCTGGCAAAGACCAGACGACGACAGCGGTGCTCAGCTGCTGCCTTGAGTATCCAGGTCGTAGAGAGAATATTGGCGGGCAGCAGATCGTCGAAACTGGCCTGCGCATCCGGGATACCGGCGAGGTGGATGACGGTATCGACAGGCTCTTCAGCCAGTAATTTCTCCGCTGCACCAGGTTGTGACAGATCCGCCACAATAAAACGATGGGGTGCGGGTATCGTGTAATCCGGCTCACATAAATCGGTCAGGATAAAACGGTAGTTGTTCTGGCTGGCCGCAAAGAAAGTGCGCCCGATGCGCCCGCTGGCACCGGTAAGAAGGATAACTCTGGTCGTCATCTGCTGATCCTGTTATGCAAAATAAGCGCTTAGAGGTCAGTTAAACAGAGATTCCCGACTCGGGCCTGCGTAGCTTTCCGGATTGTGATCTTAAACAGGTCGCTATGCGCCAGAGTGGCACGGATAAAGACCTACGTTACCGCAGCCTTCACTGTGCGCCAGATCACATAAATGGGTTGCTAAGCGCAGCCTGACTTTTTATAGTCTGCCCGCTTCACCCGGACGGGAACACGCTCTGCTTTCTCTCTCCGGCTCACTTCAGTTTTTTCAGTTCTGGCCATTGGGAATCAATTTTGTTAAGAAAAAATCATAAAACCGACGATGCCGGTTTTGTCCGCTGGGCATTACTGGCCCTCGCGCTGGGCGGCTTTGGCATCGGTACCGGTGAGTTCATCATGATGGGCCTGCTTCCAGATGTTTCACGCTCCTTGGCGATTACCGAGCCGCAGGCGGGCAACGCCATCGCCAGTTACGCACTGGGCGTGGTGGTCGGTGCGCCGTTTATTGCGGTGCTGGCGGCGCGAATGGCACGTAAATCGCTGCTGCTGATCCTGATGGCGCTGTTCAGTATCGGTAATGTTGCCAGCGCGATGGCTGACAGCTATCACGGCCTGCTCGTGGCGCGTTTTCTGACCGGGCTGCCTCATGGCGCCTACTTTGGTGTGGCTTCGCTGGTGGCCGCTTCGCTGGTGCCGATTGAACGTCGTGGCCGCGCTCTGGCGTCACTGATGCTGGGACTGACGGTAGCGACCCTGATTGGTGTGCCGCTGGGCTCCTGGATAGGGCAGTTATTTAGCTGGCACGTGGTGTTCACCTTTGTGGGCGCAATTGGACTGCTGACCTGCCTGCTGATTGGCCGCTATGTTCCTTACACGCCTGGCGATGTGGATGCGCATCCGCTGCGGGAACTGGGCGCGCTGAAAAACGCGCAGGTGCTGCTGACCCTGCTGGTGGGGGCGGTAGGATTTGGCGGGATGTTCGCTATCTTCAGTTATATCGCGCCGACGCTGATTAACATTGCTGGCATCTCCCCCTCGCTGATCCCCTGGGCGATGGTGGCGTTTGGGCTGGGAATGATCATCGGTAATCTGGTGGGGGGCCGTCTGGCTGATGGCCCGGTGCTGAATATTATTGGCTGGACGCTGTTATGGAACGTGCTGGTGATGCTGGCCTTCCCGGTGCTGGTTCAGCATGTGGCAACTGGCCTGCTGGCTACGTTCCTGATCGGCACCTGCTCAGTGCTGCTGCCGTCGTTGCAGATTCGCCTGATGGATGTCGCCAATGAGTCGCAAACCCTGGCGGCTGCCATGAACCACTCGGCGCTGAACATTGCCAATGCGATGGGCGCGTATCTTGGGGGCCTGACGGTGTCGCTGGGCTATGGCTGGATCTCCACCGCGTGGGTGGGTGTTGCGCTGGGCGTGGCCGGTCTGATGGTCTTTGTGCTCACGGCGCGTCATGCTGCCCGTCAGCAGACTCAACTGGCCTGATATGAGTAAAGCAGGGCGCAGCGATACTGTTTATCGCTGCGCTTTATTAGTACAGGGCCGCCGTATTATTTTTCAGCAATGATTAACCGCACTATTATTGACTCTCTGACCGTTCAGCGAAAATTATCATTCTGTCAGCCCTGATATTTCAAAATGCTCGGAAAATCAACAAGGGCGCTCCGGACGTCTGGATGTTAAAAGTAAATTAAAATAATGTTTGCTAATGTCGGTGAGGCGTGGCTTAATAGCGTCATCGGTTTGGAACACAGACCTTATCAAAGCAGTTTTAGTAAAGCAGTCCTCAGTGCAAGCGATATCACAAGATACCCTTATTCATGAGTCTCCTCCTAAAAGCCTGGTAAGTTACCTTCTGAAAGACAGGCCATCTTCGCCACTTTGTGGCTCATAAATTAAGGAATTATCGATGTCTAATAAAATGACTGGTTTAGTAAAATGGTTTGACGCTGGTAAAGGTTTCGGTTTTATCTCTCCTCAGGATGGCAGCAAAGATGTATTCGTACATTTCTCTGCAATTCAGAGCAACGATTATAAAACTCTGGACGAAGGTCAGCAGGTCGAATTCACTATTGAAAACGGCGCTAAAGGTCCTTCAGCGGCAAACGTTGTCCCTATGTAAGCCTTAATTATCAATAGTGCTTATCAACGCGTGATGGCAATAGCCTGAGCAGATAAGCCTGATATTGATAATTAATTAAAACCCGCCTTGTGCGGGTTTTTTGCGTTTATGATTTGCCGGATGCTTACGCGATGTTTTTTGCCCGCGCCAGATATCCGCGCGGGCCAGTAAAAAAATGTTCAGCGCACGCTGGCGACCAGCCACTGCTGCAACTCTGTCAGCTCCGCGCGTTGCTCCGGGAAATCCGCAATAAGCTGAATCAGCACCGGTTCAAGGGCATCGGGCCGATAGGTCACACCCTGTAACCGCTGCGCCAGCGCTTCCAGCGGCGCGGGGTTGAGGCTGTCGCTGAAAATCTGACAGCGGCTGATCACGCCGCGTTCTACATCGAAATGAATCTCCACACCGCCCCAGACAAAACGCTGGTCCAGCAGGTGCGAGAAATCGGGTGCCTGACCGAAATTCCACTCCCAGCTACTCTGCTTTGCGAACTGCTCTCTGAAACCCGGCAGATCGGGCAGGGCGTCGGGAGAGATCCTCTCTGGCTCACAGCGTTCACCGTAATAGTTGAAAAATGCGTCCGTCACCGCGGAGCAGATCGCCTGATAGCTGATACCCGGCGTTAACTCCGCCAGATTGGTCACTCTGGCGCGCACTGAGGTAATCCCCTTCGCCTGCAATTTCTTCACATCCGGATTAAGGTAATCCGCCAGGCGAGAGAGGTCGGCATCCATCAGAATAGTGCCGTGATGGAAACCGCGATCCGGCGTTTCACGGTAGGCTGAACCGGATATTTTGCGCAGCCCGTCAGCGGTGTTCACCACTAAGTCATTACGGCCAGAAGCCTCCGCGGGTACGCCTAGCGAAGTCAGTGCGCGCAGGATGATCTCAGTCGAGACGCTTTTATCATACTCCGGCTTGCCGGCCATAAAGGTAAAACAGCAATTGCCGAGATCGTGAAACACCGCGCCACCGCCGCTGCTGCGACGTGCCAGCCGGATGCCATCTTCCGCCATGCGTCGGGTATTGCACTCTTTCCACGGATTCTGTGCCCGCCCGATCACCACCGTTTCCGCATTACGCCACAAAAACAGCACCCGCTGGGTGGCCGGCATCTGGCGGAAAATACACTCTTCTACCGCCAGGTTAAACCAGGGATCGTTGGATTCAGATAACAGTAAACGCAGCGTGGACATCGGTGACTCCCGTTCCTTAAGAGAAGAGGCCCATAAAGCAGGGCAGAAGGCAGAGTGTACCAGCCGGGAAACGGGACTACATGCCTCTTCATGCCGTGATGCTGCGGCAAAAAAAGATAAAATGCCGTCTGCAGAGTAATCGCGGCAGATTGGTGTACGACATTATGACAATATGGATAAGGAGTGTGCTGATTCCCCTGCTTATTTTCCCTTTGAGAGAACAAAAACCGTATGAACGCTTCCGCTGGCATAGCGATGAAGATCACCGCTGCATTAAGTAGCACGCTGATGCTGGCCTGTGTAAAAGAACTGGATGGGGCGATACCGGTCGGCGAAGTGATATTTTTTCGCTCGCTGCTGGCACTGGTGCCGCTGTTAATCTGGCTGCGCTTGCAGGGCAGCGTGCTGGATGGCATTCGCACCCGCAATATCCGCGGGCATTTTGTGCGCGGTCTGGCCGGAACCGGTGGTCTCTATTTCAGTTATCTGTCGCTGCTCTACATTTCTTTGACCGACGCCACGGCTATTAACTATGCCGCGCCGCTGTTTACCGTGCTGCTGGCGGCGCTATTTCTGCGCGAAAAAGTGCGTCACCATCGCTGGGTCGCGGTCTTTACCGGTTTCAGTGGCATTCTGGTGATGTTCTCCGGGCATCTCACACTGACGCGCCAGGCAACATTTTCCCTTTCTGCATCGGCGGGTATTCTGCTGGCGTTGATGGCAGCCTTCTGTACGGCCTGTGCGCTGGTGCAGATCCGCTTTCTTAACGGCAAAGAGAAGCCGGGCGCCATCGCTTTCTGGTTCGCTATCACCACGGCCTTAACATCGCTGGTCACGCTGCCAGGCGGCTGGAAAGTGCCGCATGGCAATCAGCTGGCATTACTGGTGGGATGTGGGCTGCTGGGCGGTATTACTCAGATTCTGATGACTCTGAGCCTGCGCTATGCCGAAGCGTCGTTGCTGGCCCCGTTCGACTACACCACCTTAATCTGGTCAGTGGCGGTGGGTTATCTGCTGCTCGGCAATCTGCCAACCTCCACTACGGTGATGGGTGCGATTCTGGTGGTGGCAGGCGGCCTTTACTCGGTGCTGTATGAGCGTTACCGCTTCCGTAAAGCGCGGGTAGTTAATGCCAGTCGTTGATCGGCCCGTCCGGCATCGCCTTGTTATTTCCAGAGTGATAACGCAGAGTTAATAATTTGTGATCGCGGCGAAGGAACAGTCGGCTGCATTCGTTTACGTTGTGAGCAATCAGAATGTAATCGATTACTTATTCGTGAGGTTCCCATGATTGCAACAGTGCAGGAGAGAGCAGGCCAGCAGGTGCAGCATAAGCTGCTGGTGCCGCGCCTCTCTCTGATGATGTTTATGCAGTTCTTTATCTGGGGCAGCTGGTCGGTGACGCTGGGGCTGGTAATGACCCGTCACAACATGCCGTTGCTGATTGGGGATGCGTTTTCGGCCGGACCTATCGCCTCAATTCTCTCGCCGTTTGTGCTCGGCATGCTGGTAGATCGCTTTTTTCCCTCGCAGAAAGTGATGGCGGTGATGAACCTGGCGGGCGCAGCGATTCTCTGGTTCGTGCCCCAGGCGCTAATCGCGGAGAATGGGGCGCAGCTGATCGCACTGTTATTTGGCTATACACTCTGCTTTATGCCGACCCTGGCGCTCTCAAATAACATCGCCTTTCACAGCCTCGCCAGCAGCGAGAAAAGCTTTCCCATCGTCAGAGTCTTCGGCACCATCGGCTGGATCGTGGCGGGGATCTTTATCGGTGTAACGGGCATTGCTGACAGCGTGGCAGTGTTCCAGCTGGCGGCGCTCTGTTCGGTACTGCTGGCGATCTACAGCCTGACGCTGCCACATACGCCGGCTCCGGCCAAAGGATTGCCGTTAAAAGTTCGCGATCTCTTCTGCGCCGATGCCTTCGCACTGCTGCGACTGCGTCATTTCCTGGTCTTCGCTGTATGTGCCACCCTGATCTCTATTCCGCTCGGCACCTACTACGCTTTTACCGCCTCCTGGCTGGCGGATGCCGGTATCCGGGAAGTCAGCACCCTGATGTCACTGGGTCAGATGTCTGAAATTGTTTTCATGCTGATCATTCCACTGCTGTTCCGCCGTCTTGGCGTGAAAGTCATGCTGCTGATTGGGATGACAGCGTGGTTTGTCCGCTATGCACTGTTTGCGCTGGGCATGAGTGATGAGACGCGCACGCTGATTTATCTGGGCATTCTGCTGCATGGCGTCTGCTATGACTTCTTCTTTGTGGTGGGATTCATCTACACCGATCGGATCGCCGGTGAAAAGGTCAAGGGGCAGGCGCAGAGCATGGTGGTGATGTTCACCTACGGCATCGGCATGCTGCTGGGATCGCAAATCTCAGGTGCGCTCTACAATCAGCTGGTGGCGGGTAACGCCAGCGCAGAGAGCTGGGCAATATTCTGGTGGATCCCTGCCGTGGCGGCTGCGGTGATTGCGATTATTTTCTTCTTCTCATTCAAATACCGTGATTAAGCGGTTACTGAACTCAGGAGTCACAGATGAAAACAGTTAAGGGACCCGGCATCTTCCTGTCTCAGTTCATTGCCACCCAGCCGCCTTTTAACTCACTGGCGGGGCTGGCGGAGTGGGCCGCCGGGCTGGGATACCGGGCACTGCAGATCCCCTGCCACCAGCCCGCTATTTTCGACCTTGAGCAGGCAGCGGTCAGCCAGACTTACTGCGACGAGGTGCGGGGAACACTGGCCGGTTTCGGGCTGGAGATCAGTGAGCTTTCAACGCATCTGGAAGGGCAACTGGTTGCCGTGAACCCCGCATACGATCTCGCTTTTGATAATTTTGCGCCTGCCGCGCTGCGAGGCGATCCCGCCCGGCGCACCGACTGGGCCATCGCTACGCTGAAGCGTGCGGCTGCTGCTTCTGAAAAACTCGGCCTGCGCGCACATGCCACCTTTTCCGGCTCGCTCGCCTGGCCCTGGTTCTATCCCTGGCCGCCACACCACGAAGCCCTGTTTGATGAGGCGTTTGCTGAGCTGGCGCGCCGCTGGCTGCCGGTGCTGGATAGTTTTGACCATCACGGTGTGGACCTCTGCTATGAGATACATCCCGGCGAAGACCTGCATGACGGTGTCACGTTTGAGCGCTTTTTGTCAGAGGTGAATCACCACCCGCGCTGCAATATCCTGTTCGATCCCAGCCATCTTCTTCTGCAACACATCGACTATCTGCAGTTCATCGACCTCTATCATCCGCGTATCAAAGCCTTTCACGTTAAGGATGCGGAGTACCAGTTAAATGGACGCAGCGGAGTGTATGGCGGTTATCAGCCATGGCTGGCGCGCGCCGGACGCTTTCGCTCGCCGGGCGATGGCCAGATCGACTTCAGCCGCATTTTTAGCAAACTGGCCCAATACGACTATGACGGCTGGGCGGTGCTGGAGTGGGAGTGCTGTCTGAAGGATGGCGAGACCGGGGCGCGTGAAGGGGCGGAATTTATCCGCCGGCATATTATCCCGGTGGCTGACCGCGCTTTTGATGATTTTGCTTTAGCAGAGAACGCCCCTTCGGTGCGCCATCAGCTGGGTCTGGATCGCGACGTCTGAGGCGGCATGGATTCAAAGGTTTTCTGTGGGTGAGTTTTAAAACAGAGGGATCGCTATGTCTATTCAGAAAATCGCCCGGATGGCGGGTGTGTCGGTCGCCACCGTTTCCCGTGTGTTGAATAACAGCGACAGCGTAAAACCGGCTAACCGGCAGAAAGTCCTTGAGGCAATCGAAGAGAGCAACTATCAGCCTAACCTGCTGGCGCGCCAGCTGCGTACGGCGCGCAGCTCGATGATTCTGGTTCTGGTTTCCGATATCTCTAACCCATTCTGCGCAGAGGTGGTCAAAGGCATTGAGGAGCAGGCGGAGAGAAATGGCTATCGCATCCTGTTGTGTAACTCGGGCGCCGATATTGCCCGTTCGCGATCCAGCCTGCAACTGCTCTCCGGCAAGATGGTGGATGGCATTATCACCATGGATGCATTCACCAAGCTGCCGGAGCTGAGCCAGCTGATAGGCACGGCACCCTGGGTTCAGTGCGCCGAACATGATGATAATGGCCAGATCTCCTGCGTCGGGATTGATGATGACGTCGCTGCGCAGTCAGTGGTGCACTATCTGGCCGGACAGGGACGTCAGCGCATTGCGCTGATCAATCACGACCTCCGCTACCGATATGCCCGCCTGCGTCAGCAGGGCTACGCACATCAACTCAAAGAGCAACAACTGGCATGGCAGGCCATCGCTTACGCCAGTGAGTTAAGCTTCAGCGCCGGTAAAGCCGCGATGAATCAGCTGCTGGCGGGCGAGACACGACCGGACGCCGTGTTTGCGGTTTCCGATACGCTGGCAGCGGGTGCCATGGCGGCGATACAGCAGGCGGGTCTGCGGATACCTAAGGATATTGCCGTGGTGGGTTTTGACGGCAGCGAACTGGCCGACATGGTATCGCCGCCGCTGACGACTCTGGGTCAGCCCTCCAGGGAGATTGGCCGTCGCGCCTGTGAGCTGGTGCTGCAAAAAATCATCCGGCCCGACTCTCCGCCACAATGTGTGATCATGCAGGGTGAGCTGGTGGTGCGAGCCAGTAGCTGAAGGATTAATCCGCAAAACCTGGCCCCGCCATAACCTCGTCTTTATTGTCTACTAAAACGCGACAGTCATTGCCAGTTCACGCCATTGTGTGACTACCTGGTTTACTTATATGCTGTTTCCATCGAAGGGCATTCGCACTTCCCGAATCAACGAAGGGGCAGAATATGATTGAGCAAAGATTGTCAGAGCAACGCGGCGTGGGCGATCACGGCTGGCTGAATTCACGTCACACCTTCTCTTTTGCAAATTACTGGGATCCAAAGCAGGCGGGCTTCTCAGATCTGCTGGTGATCAACGATGACAGGGTAGCCAAAGGTCGCGGTTTTGGCGCCCATCCTCACAGCAACATGGAGATTATCTCCTATGTGCTGGAGGGCGCGCTGGAGCATAAAGACTCCATGGGCACCGGCTCTGTGATTGTTCCCGGGGATGTGCAGCTGATGAGTGCCGGTAGCGGTGTGACTCACAGTGAGTTCAACCACTCGGGTACCGAGGGTGTTCACTTTCTGCAAATCTGGGTGGTGCCGGCAGAGAAAAATAGTCCGCCAGGCTACCAGCAGGTCTCCGTCAGCGAAGCGGATAAACGCGGTAATCTGCGACTGATTATTTCGCCGGAAGGTGAAAACGGGGCATTGCGGGTGCGCCAGGATATTCGCATCTATGCGGGACTGTTCCAGGGAGATGAGCAGCAGACAATCACTTTGCCGGACGACCGCTATGCGTATATTCATGTGGCGCGCGGCAGTGTCAGGGTAAATGGCCTGCAATTTAATGCCGGAGACGGTGCGCGGGTTCGCAATGAGAAAACGCTGTCGTTCAGTCACGGTGAAGGAGCGGAGGTGTTGTTATTCGATCTGCGTCCCAACGAAGTGAATCATCCAACCCGTTAAAATGAAAACTGCGCGGCTGTCACCGCGCAGTTTTTTTGCATCACTGCGCGTTAAGAAACGCCAGCAGATCCTGATTCAGTTGATCCTGATGCGTCACCGCAAAACCGTGCGGCGCATTGTCATAAACCTTGAGTTCAGCACCTTCAATCATCTCCGCTGCCACTTTGCCGGTGGATTCAAACGGAACGATCTGGTCGTTGCTGCCATGAATCACCAGCGTCGGCACATTCACTTTCGCTACATCAGCACGGAAATCGGTCTCAGCAAAAGCGGTGACGCAATCAACGGTGCTCTTCAGCGAAGCGAGCAGCGCGATGTTCAGCGTCTGCGTCATGACGCCATCAGAAACGGTCTGTCCGGCATTGGTACCATAAAACGGCGTAGCGAACTCTTTGATAAACTGCGCGCGATCCTTAAGCAGACCATCACGAATCGCTTCAAACACCGACATATCGACACCCTGCGGGTAGTCTGCCGTTTTGCCAAAGATTGGCGTGACGGCACCGAGCAGCACCAGTGCCGCGACGCGATCGCTACCATAGCTGCCGATATAGCGTGTGACGTCGCCGCCACCCATTGAGAAACCCACCAGCGTCACATTCTGCAGGTCGAGATGGGTGATTAAATCGTTGATGTCAGAAGCAAAGGTATCGTAGTTATTACCGGTCCAGGGCTGATCAGAACGACCAAAACCACGACGGTCAAAGGCGATAACCCGATAACCGTGCTCCGCCAGGAAGTTCATCTGGCTGTCCCACATATCGGCATCCAGCGGCCAGCCGTGGCTGAACAGAACCGGCTTACCGGTGCCCCAGTCTTTAAAGTAGATCTGTGTGCCGTCGGTCGTTTTAAAGGTGCTCATGGTATTGCCCTCTGTATGACGTGATGGATGAAAAGATGGTGTGCCAGTCACGCTGGCGCCACCAGATAGCGAACCTCGGGTGAATGTTCACCCTGATGAAAAGCGAAAACCCGTCGCTCTATCTTTTTGTCGTTGATGGTGTAGCGCTCTTTCTGACGCAGATGCTCGACCCAGGAGCCGACGACAAACGTCTCAACGAAAATGCCGGGCTGCAGAATATCTTCATACAGTGACCAGTTGATGGCGCCACCGCGACGCCTGACCCGCCGCATATCCTGCATGCAGACGGTAAAGGCATGTGCATCATCAATAGTAATCCGGTATTCGTAATTCACCATCACCGGGCCGCGTTCGTGACGAATATCCAGTGCGGGCGCGTTAACGCCATCACCAATCATATCGAGATTGAGGTCGGGATCCTGGTCGAGCCGCCAGCGCCAGACGGTGCTGCTGGCCAGCACCATGCCCAGTGCGGCGATGCAGAGCGACAGCGGAATGCTGAAGTGCGAGGCGAGCTGGCCCCAGAGTGCGCTGCCAGCGGTCATGGAGCCGAAGAACACCGTCAGATAGACCGCCAGCGCGCGAGCTTTTACCCATTTCGCGGCGCTGCGCTGTGCGCCGAGATTCAGCGTCGAGAGCACGGCAATCCAGGCAAATCCGGTAAAAAATTCAAACGCATTCAGTAGCCAGAAGTGGCGTACAAAAGCCAGCGCCAGCATGGTCAGGGCGAAAACAAGACTGGCGAGTACCATCAGGCGATCGGAGCTCAGGTGACGACGCAGGCGCGGCAGCAGCACCGCGCCGGTAATCGCGCCAACACCGATACAGGCCAGCATGATGCCGTAGCTGCCAGGGCCAAGGCCGAGTTCACGACGCGCCACCAGCGGCAGTAATGCCCAGCCCGCGCTGCCAAACAGGAAGAAGGCAAAGGTTCGCACCAGCACATTACGCAACACCGGTGCCGCGTGAACGTAGCGCAGTCCGGCACGCACCGCCGGAAAGAAGTGCTCAGTCGGGAGTCGCTGCACGCTCGGCTCCGCCTTCCAGCGCCAGAGCACCCAGGTGACGCCCAGCACTGAGAGCGCATTGAGCAGGAAAACCATCCAGGGACCGGTGAACGAGAGGATCAGGCCACCGAGCGCCGGGCCAATGGCACGACTGATATTAATGCCCAGTGAGTTAAGGGCAATGGCCGCGCCCAGCTCCGGTTTCGACACCAGATCCGGCACTACCGCCTGAAAGGGCGGCGAACTCATGGCGGCACCGGCGCTGAGTAAGAAGGCTGCCACCAGCAGCACCTGGGGAGTGACATGGCCGGTCCAGGCGAGCACCGTCAGTCCACAGGCGGCGATAAAGGTCCATAGCTGGGAAAACAGCAGATATTTGCGGCGGTCAACGATATCCGCCATCACCCCTGATGGCAGCGCGAACAGGAACATTGGCAGGCTGCTGGCCGCCTGCACCAGCGCCACGGCCAGCGGATCGGCACTCAGCGTCAGCATGCTCCAGTTCACACCCACATCATTCATCCATGAACCGATATTGGAGACCACAGTGGCGATCCACAGCATGCGGAACACCGGCCTGCGTAGTGGCTGTAACGGCGAAATCTCGCCAGCGGCCTGGACCTCAGGCTGCTCCTGCTCCAGCTGGTGGATATCATTAACCTGCGCCATGACGAACCCCCTGATGTTTCACCGCGCCGATTCGCCAGCCGCCAGGCCCGGTCAGCGCCAGCGTGGTAAAGATAATCAGCAGCAGCCAGCCGAACTGGCCTTCCGCCAGTGACCAGCCAGGGTGTACCACCAGCATCGCGACCAGCAGCACCGCGATGATCGGCAGGCAGGCAATCCGGGTACCCCAGCCGAGAATAATAAAGATCGGGCAGATGACTTCTGCCACTATCGCTGGCAGCAGGCTCATCATCGGTCCCAGACCAAACGGGTCTTCTATACGCGTCAGTTCTTCGCTGAAATGCAGAATTTTCGGCAGTCCATGCACCTGTAACAGCAGCAGGCTGCCGGTCAGGCGCAGGAAGAACAGCCCCGCGTTGATGCGGGGCGATTGAGTGATAGCGTTATTCATGATTAAAACGCGAAGCAGCTGCAGCCGAGCGCGCCCCAGAAGGCGTTATCTTCGGCAACCGGAACGCTGGAACCACGGGCGATCTCATGCGAGTGGCGATGAACACCGCAGGGGCCGCTGCAGTGGTGCACGGCGGGCATCATACCCGCACGGCTCTGCGCAACCGGCGGGGCGCTGCGATAGTGACCTGGCACATTCACCACCGGTGACCACTCTGGCAGAACCGGAATAGCGGGCGGCGCATCCGCGCTGAACGATCCGGCGGCATAGACAATATTGCCATCCACCACCGTCAGCACTGACTCAATGCCTTTAATTTCCTCTTCCGGCACGCTGAAGAAATCTTTGCTCAGCACGGCCAGATCCGCCAGAAGACCTACCTGAATCCGACCTTTTTTATTTTGTTCGCTGGAGAACCAGGCGCTGCCCTGCGTCCAGAGCATCAGAGCCGTTTCACGGTCAAGGCGGGCATTGACGTCATACATCTGCATGCCACCCACGGTGCGACCGGAAACCAGCCAGTAGAGTGCGGTCCAGGGGTTATAACTGGCGACGCGGGTTGCATCTGTGCCGAGTCCGACCGGGACGCCGGTTTCCAGCATTTTCTGAACCGGTGGAGTATGGCGGGTGGCTTCAATACCGTAGCGCTCAGCAAAGTATTCGCCCTGGAATGCCATGCGATGCTGCACCGCAATGCCACCGCCCAGCTCTTTGATACGATCGATATTGCGCTGAGTGACGGTTTCCGCGTGGTCAAAGAACCAGTGCAGACCATTAAACGGGATATCGCGGTTGACCTTCTCAAAGACATCCAGCATCCGGCTGATCGACTCGTCATAGGTTGCATGCAGACGGAAAGGCCAGCGATGTTCCACCAGATGACGCACCACGCGCTCCAGTTCATCCTCCATGCCAGGCGCTAAGTCCGGACGTGGCTCCAGAAAATCTTCGAAGTCGGCGGCCGAGAACACCAGCATTTCGCCTGCGCCGTTGTGACGGAAATAGTCGCTGCCCTGGCCTGGCGTCAGCATGTCCGTCCACTTCTCAAAATCTTCCAGTTCATGACCCGGACGCTGAGTGAAGAGGTTGTAGGCGATACGCAGCGTCATCTGCTTTTTCTGATGCAGTTCAGCGATCACTTCGTAATCTTCGGGATAGTTCTGGAAGCCGCCGCCCGCATCAATGGCGCTGGTCAGACCCAGTCGATTCAGCTCGCGCATAAACTGACGGGTCGAGTTGATCTGTTGTTCCAGCGGCAGTTTCGGTCCTTTGGCCAGGGTGGCGTAGAGGATCATCGCATTGGGGCGGGCGATCAGCAGGCCGGTGGGATTGCCGTTGCTGTCGCGCTGGATTTCGCCACCCGGCGGGTTCGGTGTCTCTTTGGTGTAGCCGACGACTTTCAGCGCTGCGCGGTTGAGCAGGGCGCGGTCATAAAGATGCAGCACGAAAACTGGCGTGTCGGGGGCCGCTTCGTTGATCTCATCCAGCGTCGGCATCCGTCGCTCGGCAAACTGGAACTCGGTCCAGCCGCCTACTACACGCACCCACTGCGGTGACGGCGTGCGCAGCGCCTGCTCTTTGAGCATTCGCAGCGCATCGGCAACCGACGGCACCCCTTCCCAGCGCAGCTCAAGGTTGTAGTTCAGACCACCACGTATCAGGTGCAGGTGGGAATCGTTCAGGCCCGGCACGGCGGTGTGACCTTTAAGATCGATCACTTTGGTGCCGTCGCAGTGATACTCCATCGCCTCTGCCAGTGTGCCTACCGCAACGAATTTGCCATCACGAATCGCAACCGCTTCTGCCACCGGATTGCTGCGGTCAACAGTATGAAATTTGCCATGGGTCAGTATCAGTTCTGCTTTACCCAGCGTAACCATAGATCCTCCTCAACGGGGTTGTCCGACGTAGTGCGGGACAGGAAGTGCCGCAGATAACAGGGCACGAATAAGCCGGATTATGGTGAGCGGGTTAATGCGTCGTCTAGTTATACAGAGGGATACCTATACCTTCGTATAGTTATACGCAGAGATAATAGTTTGCCTTCGCCCGTCGCCCTACACTGCGACCAGACAGCCAGCAGCAGGACGTTAAACCTGCACTGACCGTCCTTTTGCTCCGTGCCAATTGGCGAAAATTCCGTTACATAACCTCTATGGGTGAACGCATGTCCAACGCTAAGCTTGAAGTCCTCACGCCACATAACAGCCAGATTATTTTCATCGACCAGCAGCCGCAGATGGCCTTTGGCGTGCAGTCGATTGACCGCCAGGTGCTGAAAAACAACACCGTTGCGCTGGCGAAGGCGGCGAAAGTCTTCAATATCCCCACCATCATTACCACCGTCGAAACCGAAAGCTTCTCGGGCCACACCTATCCTGAACTGCTGGATGTGTTTCCGGGTCAGGACATTCTGGAGCGCAGCTCAATGAACTCCTGGGATGACCAGAAAGTGCGTGATGCGCTGGCCGCGAACGGCAAGAAAAAAGTGGTGGTGTCCGGTCTCTGGACGGAAGTGTGTAACAACAGCTTTGCGCTGTGCGCAATGCTGGAAGGGGATTATGAGATCTATATGGTGGCGGATGCGTCAGGCGGCACCACCAAAGAAGCGCACGACTACGCGATGCAGCGCATGATTCAGGCGGGTGTGGTACCGGTCACCTGGCAGCAGGTGATGCTGGAGTGGCAGCGTGACTGGGCCAACCGGGACACTTACGATGCGGTGATGAACATCGCCAAAGAGCATTCAGGTGCCTATGGCATTGGTGTGGATTATGCCTACACCATGGTACACAAAGCGCCGTCACGTCAGAAAAGTGAACACCGTACCCTGGCACCGGTTCACGCACCGGTCCGCTAAGGGGCGTCCTGCTGATCGGCTTACGTCTGCCGGTCAGCAGGCATAACAGGAGTCTGGTTATGAATCCTTTACTTCTTTCTCTGGCTGCAGGGGTATTGATTGGCCTGCTTTACGGCCTGCTAAAGGTGCGTTCACCGGCTCCGCCCGCGATTGCGCTGGTGGGGTTGCTGGGGATGTTGCTGGGTGGGGCGCTGGTGCACGCAGTTTTGCCCGCAGAGCATACGACCACCCTGCAGCGATCGGATGCGCCGTTTGTTACACCTGTTTCGCGGGTAAGCTGAACATGTTGAAATCCTACATTATTTCTCTCACGGTGGGGCTGCTTGCCGGGGTAATCTATGCCCTGATCAACGTGAACTCTCCGGCACCTCCGGTTATTGCTTTAGTGGGGCTGTTTGGCATGCTGGTGGGTGAGCAGTTGATTCCGCTGGGTACGCGTCTGTTCCGCCGTCAGCCGGTGACGCTGAAGTGGTTTCGCCATGAGTGTGTGCCAAAAATCAGTGGGACACCGCCACCCGATGGCGATGACCACCCTTAAGTCCTCGCGTGCCGTACGATGAGGCGTTTCAGAGGATAACTGCATGGCGCTGTCACAGCGTATTGTCATTGTGGACGATGAACGCGCGGTCCGCAGTGGACTTAGCAATCTGTTGCATTCAGACGGCTATTCGACCCGACTATTTGAGTCAGGTGAGGCGCTGCTGAGCGATGACGATGCGCTTTCAGAGGTGGGCATGCTGATCATCGATGTCGGACTCAAGGGCATGTCCGGCTTTGAGCTGTTCACTATTTTGAAACAGCGGGCAGGTCTGCCACCGGTGATTTTTATCTCAGCAGATCTGGAAGAGACCACCCTGTGGTATGCCATTGCCTTAGGTGCCGTGACTTTTTTGCGAAAGCCGATTGATGTTGATACGCTGCTGACACTGATCCGTTGCGAGTTATCTCAGGGAAAGGTGCGCTGATGAGCATGCTTTCGGTTAATTTTCAGGAGAGTGACGACGCAGGGATCGCGATTGAAGATTTCGACACGCTGACGCCGCTGGCGCAGGATGGCTGTCTGCTCTGGATGCTGGCGCGCCGTCACTCAGGTGAGTCACTGATAATCGCCACCGGACAGAGTGACGACGTCACGTTTCAGGCGACGCAGCGGTTGAAAAATGAACGAGCGCTGGCCGCTTATCTTTCGCCCCGCTGGGCCATCACCGCGACGGGCACCACCCGTTACCTCAACCGCTATGCGCTGATCTACCCCACGTTTCCGTTTCGCAGCCTGGCGAATAACCTCGCGACCCCTCCCGATAAAATCGCTGACTTCCTGCAGGTTGCATTGCAGCTTTGCTACACGCTCGGCCAGGCGCATCATCAGGGCATCGTGCATGGGGATATCAAGCCGGGCCATTTTTTTATCAGTGACGAGGGCCGGTTCCGGTTGGGCGGATTTGGCCTCGCCTCGCTGGCGGCGCAGTCGGCGGAAAAAAACAGCCTGCGCGTCTCTGGCGGTACGCTGGCCTATATGTCACCTGAACATACCGGCCGCACGCCGCATCCGGTCAGCAGCCTCAGCGATCTCTACAGTCTGGGTGTCGTGCTGTATGAGTATCTCACCGGTAAGTTGCCGTTTGGCTCACCGGATGCGGGGGAGGCGGAGTGGATTCATCATCACATCGCCAGTGCACCCCGGCCAGCCGGACAGGTCAGAGAGGATGTGCCGCCGATGCTCTCTGTGATTCTGCTGCGTCTGCTGGCAAAGTCACCTGCTGACGGGTATCAGACCGTGCAGGGGCTGATGGCTGATTTACGCCGCTGTCAGGCGACGCTGACCGCAGAAAACACCATTGCGCCGTTCACGCCCGGTCTGCAGGAGCGGTTCAGCACCAGTTTCCGGCCCGAGACCCTGTTCACGCAACATCCGCAGGCTCGCGTGCTGCTGACGACGCTGGATGCGGTCAACCGTACCGGCACGCAGAGCCTGGTGATGCTGAGCGGTGCGCCCGGCTCGGGTAAGTCCGCCATTATCGCTTCCGCCCTGAAAACCCTGCAGCACCGACAGATTCTGCTGGCCGCCAGCAAGGCCGATCAACATTCGCCTGCCGCACCTTATGCCGCAGTCGCCTCAGCGTTTCGCACAGTCACGCTTTATCTGCTGGGATTGTCATCCCTGGAGCTAAGCAAATGGCGGGTTCGCCTGTTGCGCTTGCTGGGTGGCTATACCGATTTAGCCATCGAACTGGTGCCTGAACTAAAACAGCTGCTGAATATCCGGACAGTGCAGCCGGTGGTGCGCCATGCCCCGGACGCCCGCGAGCAGTTTAATCAGATGGCGTCTGCGCTTATCCAGGCCTTTGCCACGCCGGGCCGTCCACTGGTGATGCTGATTGATGATGTTCACTGGGCAGACAATGCCACGCTGCAACTGCTGGAAAATCTGATTACCCGTAATGAGCATCTGCCTTTTATGCTGGTGCTCGCCTTCCGGGAGGGTGAGTCGATGCCCTGTCCGATGATTGCCGGGTTTCTTCTGCGCCTCAGAGCGTCAGCGGCACGGGTCGTGGCGCTGACGCCGCAGCCGCTCAGCGTTAAGAGTATCACCCGCTGGCTGGCGGGGATGCTGCATACCCGTCCCGGCGGCAATCGTGAGCTGGCACAGATTATCTTTGAGAAAACCGGCGGTAATCCGCTCTCGATGCAGGAGTTCTTCCGTCAGGCGGTAGATGATGGGGTGATTGTCTATCGCCAGAACCCGCTGAAGTGGCATTACGACAGCCAGGCGCTGATTGCGCGTCAGTACACCGACAATGTGGCGACGCTGGTATTAAATCAGCTGGCGCGGATGCCGGAGGCAACACGCCAGCTGCTGGGTTCGCTGGCCTGTCTGGGGGCCAGCGGTGAACTGTCGCTGTTAAGTCATATCAACGCCACGTCCGTATCGCGGATTCAGCAGCAGCTTGAGCCTGCCGTCAGCGGCCGTTTTATAACCCTGACTGGCGGGAACTACGCCTTTACCCATGACCGGGTGCATAACGCGGCGTTTTTACTGCTCGACCTCCGGCAGCAACACTCTCTTCATCAACAGGCGGCGGCATGGCTGTCGGCCGCGGTTGTAAATGCCGATCACAGTGAGACGCTGTTCCGCGCGGCTTATCACATCGGCATGATTGCTGAACTGCCGCTTAGTGTCGCAGACCGTGAACGCTATTATCCCCTCTGTTTACGTGCTGCGCAGGGAGCGAAACGTGCCGGAGATTATCTCTCGGCGCTGCGCTATCTGCGCAGCGCCCAGCAACTCAGCCAGCGGATGGTGACCGGCAATGACTTTATGCTGGGCATCGATGAGGCGGAGTGCGAATTTCTGCACGGTAATCTGACGACCGCGCAAAAGCTCTGTACCCGACTGCTGAGTGAACCAGGCACGCTCAGTGAAAAATCGATGGCAGCCTGTCTCTCTGCCGAAATTCATATGCGCCAGTCCGATAACCATCTGGCGCTGGAAACTGCGCTCGCCTGGCTGGCAGTCTTTGGTGTGCATCTCAGGCGTGATCCGGACGACGCGGAGATTGACGCCGCCTGGCAGGCGATCAGGGCGCGGATTGGCGATTCCCCGCAAGCGGCTTTTTCCCGACTGCCACGCAACACCGATCAGGAAACTGAGTCGGTGCTGAACCTGATGGCCAGCACCATTTTTGTCTCCGCCTACGACTGCCCGCAGCTGCATCTGTTGCTGGTCTGCCGGATGCTGGAGATGACGCTGGATCACGGCGTGACCGGTGCTTCTGCGTTTGGTCTCGCCTGGTTCAGCGTGCTGATCAGCGAACGCTATCAGGCCTGGCATTTTGGCTATGCCTGTGGTCGGGTGGCCCGTGAGCTGGTGGAGCGGCATGACTTTACCCGCTATAAAGCCCGCACGCTGCTGCCTCTGGATCAGCTGGGGATCTGGACGCAGCCGCTGGATGTCGCCGTAGAAAGTGCCCGTGAAAGTTTTCGCGTCGCGGTGATGCACGGAGACCGTTCCTTTGCCTGCCTCTCGTTGCGTCATCAGATCATGAACACGCTGACACGCGGCGATCATCTGGAGTCGGTCATGACCTCCATTGAGCGCGGACTCGCTTTTACCCGCAAAACCTTTTATCCCGATGTTGAGAACGTGCTGGTCATGCAGAAGCAGCTGGTGATGCAACTGCGGAACAGCAACGGGTTCAGGGCAGGCGATCGCGATGGGGCTTTGCCGATGGTGGCGGGCAGCGAGCCGGGCGTGATCTCTGGCCCAAAAGCGATGGTGCTGTTCTGGGCGGGGTTGTATCGGGGAATGGCGCATTTCTTTGCGGCAGAATACCGGGAGGCGCTGCGCTGTTTTGCAGAAATTCGTCCGCTGACCAGCGCAGTGCCCGCTTACATCTACCTGATGGATATGCATTTTTACAGCGCACTATCGCTGAGTCTGCAGCCCGGTGCGGCTGACAGCAACACGCTGCGCTGCGATCTGGACAAATTTGCGGGCTGGGCCGACCTCAATCCCGGACTCTTTGCTGATAAATATGCCCTGCTCAGGGCAGAGTGTGCGCGTCTTGCGGGCAACACGGGCGAGGCGCTGAAACAGTATGAAAATGCGATCTGTCTCTCCCGCCAGGGGGGATATCTGCACATTCATGCGCTGGCGAATCAACTGGCTGGCCGCTACTGCAAATCATTACAGCTAGATACCGCCGCCGATGCTTACGTTAAAGCGTCGATGAGAAGCTGGGAGAGCTGGGGCGCGCTGGCGATGGTGCGCCAGCTTGAGCAGCACTATCCGCATCTGACCACGCCGATGCAAAACAGTGCGGTGGCGACCATTCCCTTTACGCAGGATGCCTCGTTCTACGACCTGGAGAGTGTGCTGACCGCCGTGCGCGCCCTGACGGAGGAGATCAACCTTGATCGGTTGATTCATACCCTGATGCGCATCCTGCTGGAGCGGGCCGGTGCCCAGCGCTGTCGGCTCATCCGGATTCTGGATGGTACGCTTCCGGAAACGCAGGCCTGGGCAGAAAGCACGGCTGATGGCGTGCGGGTGCAGATTGTCAAAGAGCGCCCCGTCGCAACTGACCTGCCGCTATCGGTACTGGCCGCGGTCATCCGTACCGGTCAGGAGATACGTACTGGCAAGCCGGAAGAGTTCAGTCCGTTCAGTCAGGATCCTTACCTGGTGGCCTCGGGCGCTGCGGTGTTATGTGTTCCGATGTTCAGGCAGGCCAATATGGTTGGGGTGCTCTATCTGGAGAATCGCCTGATGCCCGATGCGTTCACGGCTGAACACTCCCACATCGTGAAAACGTTGAGTGCTCAGGCGGCGGTTTCGCTGGAGACGGCGCGCCTCTACGCTGAACTGCTGGAGGAGAACAACCATCGGCGACGGGTTGAGAAGCAGCTACGCGCCAGCAAAACCTCGCTGATGCTCGGCGAGAAGATCAGTCATACCGGCACCTGGCGCTGGGAAGTGGCAGAGGACATGATGATGGTGTCTGAAGAGTATGGCCGTATTCTGGGCCTGCCAGCCCATCAAAAAGGGTTGTCGATGGCAGATTTTCTGACCCGCGTTCATCCCGATGATTATGAGTGCATCAGCGAACTGGTGACCCACAGCGTCAGTCAGGGACGTAGTATGCAGGCTGAGTTCCGTGTGCTCAGGCCGGATGGGGAATGCCGTTATATCAAAGGTATCGGAGAGCCGGTAGAAAACTTCCCCGAGGTGAAAGAGTACTTCGGCACCATTTCCGATATCACCTCGCAGCGCCAGGCAGAAGATGCCGCGCGCATGGCACAGGCGGATCTGGCCCGTGTAACCCGCGCCACCACAGTCGGGCAACTGACTGCCTCAATCGCGCACGAAATTAACCAGCCACTGATGTCGATCGTGGCCAATGCCGGTGCCAGCCTGCGCTGGTTAAAGCGTGAACCGGTGATGCTGGAGAATGCCAGCAGTAGTCTGGATGAAATTATCAAAGAGGGAAAACGTGCCGGAGAGATAATTCGTGGCCTGCAGGCGCTGACCCGCAATCATGAATCGAGCTTTGCCTCGGAAAACCTCCATCTGATCGCCCGCGATATCCTGGCGCTCTCCAGAGTGGAGCTGGAGCGACGCGGAATTTCGCTGGAGCTGAAACTGAGGGCCGGAAAGGCGGATATCTATTGCGACCGCGTTCAGATTCAGCAGGTGCTGCTGAATCTGGTAATCAATGCCATCGATGCCATGTCCGACGATTTACCACGCGCGGCGCTTTTGCGGCTGACGTCAGAGAACCCGACGCCGGACACGCTGCGTTTTGAGGTGCTGGATAGCGGCTGCGGCTTGCCGGATGGCGTGCGTGAACGGATCTTTGAGTCGTTCTACACCACGAAGAAAAGTGGCATGGGCATGGGATTAACCATCAGCAAAGGGATTATCAAAAAGCATTGTGGTGAATTAGGCGCAGAGAACCGGGCGGAAGGCGGCAGCCGTTTCTGGTTCACTCTGCCACTGGGATAATCGTATTGAGGCCAGGTGTCTGCCTGGCCTTAGCGGCGTCGGGTATGATCAATATTGAGCCGCTCTGCCGCCCGCACCAGATCGGTGAGCGACCGCGCCTTCATCTTCTCCATCACCCGCCGCTTGTGAACTTTTGCCGTGATCTCACTGACGCCCATTTCGGCGGCAATCTGCTTATTCAGCAGGCCGCTAATCGCCAGCAGCATGACCTCGCTTTCACGCGGTGTCAGGGTCTGATGTCGCTCCAGTATCTCCCTTCGCTCCTCGGAAGAGGCCATATTCTGCCCGGCGATCTGTAAGGCTTCTGCAACCGCCTGCAAAATACGATCGGGATCGACAGGTTTAGTCAGAAACTCATAAGCACCGGTTTTCATCGCCCGCACCGTGACCGGAATGGTCCCGAAGCCGGTTAAGAAGATAGTGGGAATGGCGTAGCCACGATCAATCAATGCCTGTGCGACATCAAATCCATCTGCACCAGGCAGATTAATATCCAGAATCAGGCAACAGGGAAGGGGAGTAAAAGCGTGAGGCAGGAAATCATCAGCCGAAGAAAAAGAGATAACCGTGTAATCGTCGGCAGTGAGCAGATTACGCAGTGCAGCAGTCACAGCAGCGTCGTCGTCAACGATATAAACGATGGGATTCATAGGGACCTCATTTCAGCCAGGTATTTACTGATAATTTAATTAAGCATGACGCGTAAAGAGGCCCTGATGAGAAAGTGTCGGGCAGGGTTAACAGGATATTACCATAACAGTTATCATTATCATCTTATAATTATCAGCTTGCTAAAATTAAGATAAATGGCTGATAGGTATGACTAAAATGTGAGCGTCAACTCTGGGGGGGAGCGCCACTGTTCTGGGCGTCAATGCTGATAACTGTCATTTGATCGACATAGCTATGCCATAAATTGTTCGCTCACTCACGGGCAGGAGAATAGTCCCGTTTAATAGCTAAAATAATCCATAAACCCGTTATCCAGATTAAATCGTTTCAGCCTGATATGTACTGGAATAAGTTAGTGGCGGTACGTAATTAATTTGGGAGTAGTCTGTTAACTCGCGGCGGACCTGATAATTAATTCACTGAGGGAAAAACGACGGATTGATAAGCGTGCCGATCATTACCCTTCGTCTTATAGCGAAATAAGCTAGTTGATTATATAGTTACAACATACATTGTGCTTTGTTATTAACCCTAAGCTTCACCATTGTTCGGCCAATGCTTATCAACGCGAAGCCTCTGTGCCAGATTCTGACGATCAGCCGGGTAAAACCTGACCCGTTTTTACCCGGTAAGAAGTCATTACATTTAAAAAAGCCTTACCTGTCAGCGAGTAACCTTGATAAGCGTAGCGGTATTCATGGCGTGGCTGCTAATCCTCACTAAGCTTGTGAAGCAACCCTTTAAATAGAGGGAGATTTTCCATTCGGTAGCTCGTCGCAATGTCGTCATGAGGCTTATATGAGTCAAAATTACTGCACCATTATCTACAATGGTGAACGGTTAAAAGGGTTAGCTGATCAACCGCTAATCGATTTTCTGGATGCTCAAGGGAAAAAACTACCTCATGTCTGTTACCACCCGGCGTTGCCGCCGCTGCAAAGTTGTGATGTCTGCTGGGTAGATGCCAACGGCGAGCGGGTTCGCGGCTGCACGCTCCGCACTGAAGAGGGGCTGGAGGTGCAGAGTGAAGGCAGTGCGCTTAAGGCCGCGCAGCAGGAGGGAATGGATCGGCTGCTCAATCGTCATGAGCTTTACTGTACCGTCTGTGAACACAACACCGGTGACTGCACGCTGCATAATGCCGTGGCTGATATGCACATTCCGATTCAGTACTATCCTCATGAGCCCAAGCCCTACGCAAAAGATCATTCCAATCCGTTTTACACCTACGATCCTGACCAGTGCATCTTATGCGGTCGCTGTGTCGAAGCGTGTCAGAATGTCGAGGTCAATGAGACGCTGTCGATTGACTACACCCAGGCGCATCCTCGCGTGCTCTGGGATGGCGGAACGGAAATCGCCGGTTCCAGCTGCGTCAGCTGCGGACATTGCGTCACAGTTTGCCCGTGCAATGCGCTGCTCGAAAAAACCATGCAGCCCGATGCGGGTCCGTTCACTGCGATGGATGAAGGGCTGAAGCGTCCGCTGATCGACTTTGTTAAAACGCTTGAAAACAGCATCGGCATGGAGCCGATTACCGGCGTTTCGAAAATCGATGTGGCGCTGCGCCAGTCTGAGATCAAACGCACCAAAACCGTCTGCACCTATTGCGGTGTAGGCTGCAGCTTTGAGATCTGGACCCGTGACCGCCATATCCTGAAAGTTCAGCCGGTCGCCGAAGCCCCAGCCAACGGCATCTCGACCTGCGTTAAAGGTAAGTTCGGCTGGGACTTCGTCAACAGCCCGGAGCGCCTGACTACGCCGTTGATCCGCGAGAATGGTCGTTTCCGGCCCGCCAGCTGGGATGAAGCTTTGCAGCGGGTAGCCGAAGGCTTACAGGGTATCGCTCAGAATTATGGAGGCGATGCGATTGGCTTTATCGGCTCCAGCAAGGCCAGCAATGAAGAAGCCTATCTGACCCAAAAAATCGCCCGTTTAATTTTTGGCACCAACAACGTTGATAACTCCTCGCGCTATTGTCAGAACCCGGCCACAGAAGGGCTGTTCCGCACGGTGGGCTACGGCGGAGATGCCGGGACGATTGAGGATCTGCAACAGACCGATTTGATCGTGCTGGTCGGTAGCAACCTGGCAGAGAACCATCCGGTGATTGCTTCACACATCAAACAGAGCCACAAACATCGCGGTCAGAAACTGCTGGTCGTTGATCCGCGCCGTCATGAAATGGCGGAACGTGCTGACTGTTATCTGCGCATCCGACCGGGTACTGACCTGGTCTGGGCCTCGGCGATGGCAAAATATATGTTCGATCACGGTTATGCGGATGAGGCTTTTCTGGCCCAGCGGGTCAACCAGGTTGATGAGTACCGCGCCTCACTCGCTCCCTTTACGCTGGCCTTTGCCAGTGAGACATGTGGACTAAGTGAATCAGAACTGATTGAAGCAGCGGAAATGATCGGCCAGGCGGGCAGTGCCTGTGTGTTGTGGGCGATGGGAATTACCCAGCACAGCCACGGGGCAGACACCAGTACGGCGCTGTCGAACCTGCTGCTGGTCACCGGCAACTATGGCCGTCCTGGCACCGGCGGTTATCCGATGCGCGGACACAACAACGTACAGGGCGCCAGCGACTTTGGCTGCCTCAGTAATCTCTATCCCGGCTATGAAAAAGTCACTGACCCAGCGGTGCGCGAAAAATGGGCGCGCGCCTGGGGCGTCTCGCCTGAAGCGCTTTCCGATCAGCCTGGTGCAGATAATTTTAAAATGGTGCAGCAGGCCGGTGAAGGCAAAATTCGTGCGATGTATATCACCGGTGAAGAGACGGCGTTTGCGGATGCCGATGCCACTTCAGTGCATGCCGCCTTCAGCAAGCTGGAATTTATGGTGGTACAGGACATTTTCATGTCACGCACTGCCGAATTTGCCGATGTGGTGCTGCCCGGTGCGCCCAGCGTGGAGAAAGAGGGCACCTTTGTGAACACCGAGCGGCGGATCCAGCACTTTTCACCCGCCATGAAGCCGCTGGGTGATAGTCGGCCCGACTGGGAGATCTTTACCGATCTCGCCGCCCGTCTCGGTCATCCGTGGCATTACCCGAACCCAGGCGCGATTATGGCGGAAGCGGCAGGCATCGCAGAGATTTTCGCGGGTGTCAGCTATGAGCAACTGGTCGGCTGGCAGTCCCAGCTCTGGCCCGTCAGTGCCGCAGGCGAAAGCACGCCGCGACTCTACACGGAACGGTTTAACTTCCCGGATGGCAAAGCGCGACTCTATCCGCTGAGCTGGCAGCCGCCCGCCGAGCAGGAGGATTCACAGTATAATCTGCTGCTGAATAATGGCCGGATGCTGGAGCATTTCCAGTCGATGAATCAGACCGGGCAGGGTGGCCGCATGATGTCGCTGTCGCCTAATGCCTTTGTTGAGATCTCACCGGAGCTGGCCGCCGAGCGCGCGCTGAACGAAGGAGAGTGGGTACGCATTACCTCGCGGCGCGGATCGCTGGATGTGCCTGTTGTGATCACTGAGCGTGTGGCAGGAAACGTACTGTTTATGCCGATTCATCATGGCAAAGATGGCGTCAACGCCCTGACCGGCGAACATCATGATCCCGACGTCAACACACCGGCTTATAAAGAGATTGCCGTAAATATGAAGCGCGTTGATCGCCGGTCGCAGCCTAATCCGGTGCCACTACACAACTTCCGTCACGGCAGTCGTACGCCGCTGGATCACCTGCCGATAGAGCAAAAATGGCAGCAGGCTGGCTATCGGGAACCGCCTGAACATGTCGAAAAACCGGAGAAATTCTAATGGCAGAACGGATGAAATATCAGGTCCCGCCAACACGCACTGAGCCGACCGCCCGGGAGGCGATGGATGAGCTAATCGAAAATCTTCACCAGCACGGTTTTCTGCGGCTGGCGAACGACCTGGTTAAATCAAATAGCGAGGTGGGGAAAATCCTGGTTTCGGGCCTTAATCAGCCGGGTACGCAGAACGCGCTGCAGAATCTCTCGCTACTGATGATGACGCTGGGCAGCGTGCCGCCAGAACGGTTTAATCATCTGCTGTTGGCCGTTCGCGATGCCGCGATGGCCGTTAAACCAGCGCGCGATGAGGCCCGTCAGGATAAAGCCGCGCCGGGCATCCGCGGCATTATCCGGTTACTCAATGATGAGGATCTGTGGCGCGGACTGCGCCCCATATTCGCGGCGCTTGAAGTCTTCTCACAACAGATCGATCGTGAAGAGCAGAAGCCGATTACCCGCTTCAGTGGTAAGCCCACACGGGAGTAGTTCAGCCTGCGATCGTTCAGGATTGCGTGGGGGTGTAGATCAGATGACCGGCTACACCGCCCGCGCCGCCATCTTTTGGATGATTGATACCATCGGAGACCGGGACATCGGTGAAATCAAACGGCGAAACTCCCTCAAGGCAGGCGACATTCACCCCGAACTGATCGGGCTGTGAGCGGCTCTGATGAAAGGTGTAAATGCCGCAAACGGAACAGAAGTAGTGGCCCACCTCTTTGCTGTTGAAACGATATTCGGTGAGCTGCGCTTCACCCCGGGTCAGCTCCACTTTTGTCGCAAATACCACCACCGCGCCGCGCATCCGGCAAAACGAGCAGTTGCAGCGGCGCACCGTATTAAATCCATCCTTTAGCGTCACCCGGTACGCCACCGCGCCACAGTGGCATTGTGCTGTCATTTCATTTTGCATCGTGATCTCCTGTGTAGTGAAACCAACCAGCTTTCAGCCTACGCCAAAGCCTGGGATTTGGCAGCACCGGGTGCGGATTTGTCGACCATTAGTACAGCCAGGGCAGGGTGCGTTGATCGGGTTCGTCTGCGACACGATTTATTTCATCACCCCGTATCAGACAGTAATAAGCGTTATCTCTTCCGCTTCAAACGCCTCAAGCAGTTCTTTATCGAGCTTCTCTTCCACGACGAGCGTTGAGATTTCACGGCATTTCGCCACGCTGAATCGCGCTACTGCGGGGATTTTATCCGCTGTCAGCCCGACAATGATCTGATTGCTTTGCGCCATGGCGACTTTCTTGAATTCGCAATCCGCATAGTTAAAACCGGTCAGACCGGCCTCCGGGCTCATGGCACAGCCGCCAATAAACGCCTGATCAATTAGAATCTCCTGGATCTGGTTGATCGCGGTTTGCCCGACCGCGCCGCCGGTGCTCTTCTGTATCTGCCCGCCCAGCATAATTACCTCCGCAGCAGGATGGTTGATCAGTAGCGCAGCAATATCGGGTGCATTGGTGACGACGGTGATATTCAAATCTGGTGATAGCGCCTGTGCCAGCGCCAGATTGGTCGTACCGGCATCAATAAAGATGCAGCTATTGGCTTTCACCATGCTGGCACAGCGCTGCGCGATCAGGGCTTTTGCTGCGTGATCGTGAGCTTTCCGGCTGACAAAGCTGCCCGCCTCCTGAAGCTGTAACACCGCACCGCCATAGACCTTTTTACATAAACCCTCTTTACCGAGTTCATGCAGATCGCGGCGGATAGTGTGCTCTGACACGGCCAATTGCCTTGCAAGGTCAGCGCAGACCACCCGTCCTTTGTCCTGCAATATCTCACGAATCAGCGCTTGTCGCTGCTGCGGGAAAGCTGCATAATCGAGCATATAAACCTCAAAATATTCACAATCGAGCTATAGTGAGCATAATCGTCCACTGCCGGGCAGGGAGTCAATAGCGATCTCTCGGTCCTGTCAGCTCTCCCCGACATCCCTCAAAGGAATGCAATGGCTAATAACGTCTCTTCCACGCTGGCAACACGCATCATCTTTTTTATAGCCGGCTTTATAACCGCGACCTGGGCGGTGATTGTGCCTTTCGCCCGCGGCAATACCGGCGTTAATGAGGCGCAACTCGGCACCTTGCTGCTTTGTCTTGGCGTCGGCGCGCTGATTGCGATGCCGGTGACGGGCTGGCTGACCAGCCGCTTTGGCTGCCGCCGGGTGATTCTGGTCGCTGTCGCGCTGGTCATCATCAGTACGCCATGGCTGTCGGTGCTCAGCGACCCGCTGTTGCTGGCGCTGGCGTTGCTGGTTTTTGGCGTCGGCATCGGAGTAACCGACTGCGCCATGAACATCCAGGCGATTCTGGTGGAGAAGCAGGCGGAAAAGCCAGTCATGTCAGGCTTTCACGGCATGTACAGCGTGGGCGGCATTGCCGGGGCGGGCTTTATGACGCTGCTGCTGGCGATGGGTTTTAGCGTACTGACCGGCTGTTTGCTGGCAGTTGTGGCAGTGATTATCATGACGCTGTTCAGCGCACCGGGTTTACTGACCTACGCGAACCCCGCTGAAGGCCCGGTATTTGCTGTTCCGCGCGGCAGCGTACTGATTATCGGCATCATCTGCTTTGCCGTCTTCCTGACCGAAGGCACCGTGCTGGACTGGAGCGCTGTCTATCTGACCGACGTCCGGGCCATTCCGGCGTCACTGGGCGGACTGGGCTATACCTGCTTTGCCATTGCGATGACCGTGGCGCGTCTGACGGGGGACCGGATTATCTCATCGCTGGGACGTTTACCGGTTGTGCTGGGCGGCGCACTGATTGCCGCCGCTGGCATGGCGATGGTGACCTTTATCGCCTCCTGGCCGCTGGCGTTGCTGGGCTACACCCTGGTCGGTGCAGGCTGCGCCAATATCGTGCCGGTAATGTTCTCCGCCGCTGGGCGTCAGACGGTGATGCCGCAGGCGGTCGCCGTGCCTGCCATTACTACTCTGGGTTACCTGGGGGTACTGAGCGGGCCAGCCGTGATTGGCTATGTGGCGCATTACACGCATCTCGCTTTCTCGTTTTCACTGATTATGGCGCTGATGCTGGTTGTCGGTGCGGTCTCTCTGACCCTGGATCTGGGCCGTAGCCGCGCGGGGGAGAATGCATAAAATTACCCAGTCCGCGCTCCTGACAGAATTTCATTGAACGGGGCGCGGAGTCATCTTCAGGAGGAACGGAAGCGGCGTGCCATTACTCTCCCAGCCTGACCCAGCGGTGGCCTGCCAGCACCGTCAGCGCCACGATGGTGATGCCCGCAGCCAGATGCATAGAAAAATCGATGGCGTGCAGATGGGTATCGTGGCACAACGACAGCAGCATCGATGAGGTAAACGCACTGCCGCAGCCGCTCAGCGCCAGACTGCGCGCGGGATAGAGGGATCGGGTGCGCTGCAGGGCGAACACGGACATCAGCATCATCGGGACACTGGCCGACAGCATAAACAGATAGCAGTGCATCCCTTCACCCAACCGGTTCGCGCCCGATGGCGGTGCTGAAGTTGACATATTGATCAGATTCAGCACCAGCCACATCATCGCCATCAGCAGCGGCCAGCGCAGGCTGATCGGTTTTCTGCCTGCGATACTCAGCGTAAAGGCTGCCGCGAGCGTGCTGCCCGCGATGATGAGTGACAGCAGCAGGGCAACCAGCGCGAAAAACGCGCCAGGCTGCGACCAGTCAGTGAAACGGCTGTGAAATGCCCAGCTGGTCAGCGCGCCACAGGGCAGGGCAAGGGCAATCCAGCCCGCAACGCGCCAGGCGGTGGGCCAGACGCGCTGCACCGGCTGGGCAGACGCGCTGAGCTGATTAATTAACTGGTCATGATTTCTCATGATGACCCCGTCCATATTTACGAAGGTTGACCATTGCGCGATGCAACAGAGATTTAACCGCAGAGAGCGACTGATTAGTTTCAGCTGCTGCCTGCGCCAGGCTCTGCTCGCGCAGATGCACTGATTCGACGATCTCCCGCTGGCGCAGCGGAAGGTTATCCAGATAACCTGAGAGGATATCCGTATCGGCTGAGGACTCTGCACTTGCAGCGGGTTGTCGTTGCAGCTCTTCCTCATCCTGTACTTCCTGGCGACGGCCGCGATGGCGCAGCGCATCTATGGCCCAGGCAGAGGCGATGGCAGCAACCCAGGGGAGTATCGGACGCTGCGGATCGTAGGTATGCCGCACCCGATGAATCGCCAGCAGCGTCTCCTGAATGACATCCTCAACTAGTCCCTCATCACGGATTTTTTTGCATACCAATGCCCGGATGGCAGGAACCATCGCTTTCAGTAACTGGTTATAGGCAGCTCTGTCACCCGCCTGCGCCCGGGCCATTAATGCTGGCCACTGCTGTGCGCGTTGATCAGTTTCTGGCATCGATCATCAGCAGTTCAGCATGCTGTCGCCGCGCCCTGGCCACGCGCCAGGCCATCGTTTCATCAGTAATCTCAGGATTTATTTCCTTTTTCTGTTGCCTGATTCAGCGCTGAAATCACAATGCCAGGCGTCAGCACCTGGGGCAGTACCTCAGGTTTACCGCCGTCAGCCGGATAGACCACGTAGAGCGGTAATCCACCGCGTCCGAAATCGCTCAGCGCCTGTTCAACATCGGGATTGTATTTGGTGGAATCCGCGACCATATAAATGGTGTTGGTTCGCGCCATCGCCGCTTTTACCGCCTGCGTCGAAAGCGAAGTACGATCGTTAACCTGGCAGGTAATACACCATGATGCGGTAAAGTTCACCAGTATTGGCTTGCCCTGACCTTTGATGGCATCAACGTTCTGGGGCGACCACGCCACAGCGGCAGCAGCCTGTGAGGCGGTTGCCGCTTCAGCCGGAGCTTCGGCAAACCTGTTCAGGTTCAGTAACGGCACCACGACCAGCGCCAGGAAGAATGCGGTCGCCACATGCAGCACCCAATGACGCTGTCCCATCATACGGCGTTTCTGCGCCATGCCATACAGCCAGGCGGCGAAACTAAACAGTAAACAGCAGGCCAGAATGGCAGCCAGCGCCGCCGATCCCGCCTGGCGTTCAAGTACCCAGATCAGCCAGCCCACCGCGCCCAGCATGGGAAACGCCAGCCCCTGCTTTAACGTAATCATCCATGCACCCGGTTTTGGCAAAATTCGCGCCAGCACCGGGAAGAATGAGATGAGGGTGAAGGGCGCAGCAAAGCCCAGCGCCAGTGAAATAAAGATCACCAGACTGATCAGTGGAGGCTGGGTAAGCGCATAGCCTACCGCGCTGGCCATAAAGGGCGCGCTGCAGGGAGTTGCGACAATGATGGCCAGCGCGCCAGTCAGAGCTGAACCGACTAAACCACCGCGATCGCCTCCCACTTCGCCAACCCGCTGTACCGATAATCCTACTTCAAACAGACCGAGCAGGTTCAGCGCCGACCCAAGCATCACCAGAATCAGCGCGGCGATGACCAGCGGCGATTGCAGCTGGAATCCCCAGCCCACCGATGCACCGCCCGCCCTGGCCAGCAACAGAACTGCGGTCAGAGCGACCATCGTCACGACTACGCCCAGCAGAAAGGCCAGGCCTTCGGCTCTGGCGTGGGAAGGTGATTCGTGATGGCGGATCAGGCTCAGTGCTTTCAGTGAGATCACCGGAAACACGCAGGGCATGAGGTTCAGAATAATGCCGCCCAGGAAGGCGGCTGCAATCGCAGTCAGCATGATGTACCTGCTCTGAAGATGAAGTTATGCCGGATTGGCCTGACGGTATTTTTTAACGGCATCCATCGCTTTCTGGATATGCGTATCAGGATTTTTATCGGTGAAGCTCAGCAGGATTTTGCCATCGGGCGCAATCACGTAAGAGGTGCGGTCTGAGAGTTTCTGACCTTTCATCTCCATGGTGCTCTTATATTCTGCCGCCACTTTGGCACCGGGATCGGCTGCGACGGTAAATTTGTCACGGCATTCAAGCTGCGAAAATTTCGCAATCTGATCGGTATTACCCGCCGTCACGCCAATGACGGTCGCACCCTGCTTTTTAAATTCATCGGTCGCTTCAGCAAAATCGTGTGCTTCCAGCGTACAGCCTGCACTGAAAGCAGCAGGGAAGAAGTAGAGGACAACCGGGCCTTTCTGCAGCGCCTGTTGCAATGAGAAGGTGGTCGATTTACCGGCCAGCGCGGCTTCCAGTTTAAAGTCTGGTGCTTTTTCACCGACCTGTAACGCTGCAAAAGCAGATGTTGCCGGAACACTCAGTGCCAGCAGTGTAGCGACGGCCAGGGTTTTCAGGGTGTTTTTCATTGGCTTTACTCTCTCCATTGACGAACAGACGGAGTTGTCTGACGTCCCTGATAACAGGTTCGTTTAAAAATAGAAAAAGTTGCGCGGTTGAAGATTTTTTTTAAATTTTTTTTAATTGTGCTTCATCAGCCATCTTTTATCAGATCCCTCATTTTGAGCTGAATCGAATAAAGCTAATGTCAGCAAATTTCACTTGGTTCGCTGTATTTATTCCTCTATGGCCGTAACCACTGTGATTTGGCCCACAATAATAGGGCTAACTCACTGCCTTTTCTCAACAGGTGAGCATCATCACGTTTATCTTCAGTCCCATTAAGTAAATTTCCCTTACGGAATGAAAAAACGATTCAGCCAATGGGATGACATATGAAGATTAAACTGGCGTTAACGGTACTGGCAGTGCTGGTTTCAGGTTCTGCAGCGGCGAAAACCTGGGTGCTGACGAGTGCTGAACAGGGCACCGAGCAGGGAAACTGGAAGATTTCCAGCAGTGAGCTGAAGTCTCAGGGCAAACCGTTCAGCATCGAACAGAAAGTCCTGCATGGCGGCAAGCAGGAAGGCAGTAAAATACTGACGATCCGCAGCGAGGATGGCCTGACCATCACGCTAAGCCCGACACGTGGCATGAATTTACTGCGTGTTGAAGGCTTTGGCACCCGTATGGGCTGGGATTCACCGGTTAAAGAGGTCGTCAATCCTGCCTTCATCAATCTTGAGAGCCGCAACGGTCTGGGCTGGCTGGATGGTTTCAACGAGATGATGGTGCGCTGCGGCTACGAATGGACCGGCCATCCGGTCACCGATGAAGGCCGAATCTATACGCTGCACGGTAAAGCGGGTAATACGCCGGTTTCTCAGCTGGAAGTTGAAGTGGCCGATACGGCACCACACGAAATCCGTATTCGCGGCCTGATTAAAGAGAGCACCTTTAAGAAAGCTGATTTGCAGACCATGACCGAGCTGCGTTATGTGCCAGGCAGCAACAGTTTCAGCCTGCATGATGTGTTAACCAACCACGCCGACTATCCGCACGATTACCAGATCATCTATCACAGCAATTTCGGCAAACCGATTCTGGAAGAGGGCGCACGCTTCCTGGCGCCGATGTCCGGCATCAGCCCGTTCAACGACTACGCGAAAGCCGGGTTAAAAGAGTGGCAGACCTATAAAGGTCCGACCAAAGACTTCGATGAGATGGTGTTCAACATCAAGCCGCTTTCAGACAGCAATCATCAGACCATTGCTGCGGTGATAAATAAAGCGGGCAACAGCGGCGCATCCATTCAGTTCGATACGCGTCAGCTCCCGATGCTGACCTTATGGAAAAATACCGACACCCTGAAACAGGGCTACGTGACCGGTATCGAACCTGGTACCAGTTACGCCTATCCGGTCACCATTGAACGTGAACAAAAACGCGTTAAGCAGCTGCAACCGGGTGCCAGTACGGCATTTGATCTGACTTACACCTTGCTGCACAGCAGCGAGCAGGTTAATGACGTTGAGAAACGCATTAAGGACATTCAGGGTGAAACGAAGATTGATGTGAGCGAGACGCCGATAGCGAAAGAGTAACGACCCATCATAACCCCAGCTAAATTGTTGGGGTTTTTACTTTACAGGTCAGCGTTCCGTCACGGGATGACAACACAAATGCGGGAAAGAGGCAAAGATCTGCGCAGGATACTGGCGATGCTTTAAGGTCGCGGGGTTGGTCAACGCAAAGTTACACGCAGGTAAACATCCGGCAAACCTGTAGAAGGGTGTTAAGCCGAAAGTTGATAGAGAAGAGTAACTCTGAAATACTAACAGTTAATAACTGATAGTAATTCAGCGGGAGAGGAATCATGCCAACCAGCGTAGCACTCAGTCCTTATTTCGAAGCGTTCATCCGCGAACAGATTGAAAGCGGGCGATATAACAACGCCAGTGAAGTGATCCGTGCGGGCCTCAGGGCTCTGGAAGAACGGGAGCAGCAGATGAAACTTGATGCTCTGCAAACAGCGGTCAGCGCAGGTATAAACAGCGGCGAAAGCAAAAACGCGGAAGAGGTATTTGATCGCCTTTCGCAAAAATATCGGCGGCAGGCCGAAGGTGGTAAAGCGTAGTGAGGTACATGTGTGATATGTTATTTAACATAAGATAGATTATGCGCACTTAAGACAAGGCGGTAACATAGAGGCTAAAGCTCTAAGCTAACCTTATTCGGGCGCTTCAGACAACCTGCTGAAGCCCCTGTAGAACGGCCTCTGGTGAGGAATTTTCACGATCCACGATCAATAAAGCCGTCGCCTCACCACCACTGTATCTCTCACGGCGATCGGTTCAGCATAGACAGCGGCGATCATCGCTGGTTTAAGAAACGCGGTTCAGCCTGCACGCTGTTGCTCTCAGCCCGTCGCGCCCTGACAAACTGCGAATCGACAGCCTCTATCACTGCGGCAACGAAGTCTCGTGCAGATGTCGCCACAAAACCTTGCCAGCATCATTTACCTCGAACACAACCGTAGAAAACCGCAGCGTGGCCTCCTGACCCGGAAGCTGCTGCAACTCCTTATATACCACAGTGGCATTTCCTTCACTCTCAGCAACCATCTGCATGTCGCAGATATCAATCGCTAAACCCGGACGTGCACCGCGCTGAGTGCGGAAAAACCCATTTAGTGTCGTGAAATCCAGTAAGGCACCGCCCGGTGTCACCATGGAATATGCAGGACTAAAACGCGCTAAAAGTTCCTCACAAACCTCATCATGTGCTTCTTTGTTACCCAGCCAGTTGCGAATCAATTCGTGGGCGTCCAGTACTTCCTTAAAATAACGGTTCATTTTTGGTCCCTTTTAAGCATAGAAATAACCTTCTGATTTGAAATGCGTAAACAGCACAGAAGTGGAATCACAGCGCTGAATGCCGCTATAACAAAACAGAGGTGATAAGCGTGTTCTTCAGGCATGCCGCTATTCGCAATCAGATTGAACAGCAGGCTGACCAGCGTAACGCCGAGACAAAAACTGAGCTGGCGATTGATATTCCAGAGTGCGCTGGCATCAGCAAGTTCGCTGTCGGTGATGTGAATAAAAGCAGAACTCTGAGCCGTGCTGCTGCACAGGCTGCCGCCAAATCCCATCAAGGCGAAAGCAAGTACAAAGACTAAGGTGTCCGATGTCTGGCCAGTCAGCGCCAGCAGGCCAATACCCAGCGCCTGAAACAGACAGCCGGTGATAAATAGCGGGCGTGGTCCCCAGAGGTTGAACGTCTTACCTGTCAGACTAATTGCCGCAAAGGAAGCCAGAGACCATGGCAGCATGAGCGCGCCAACAAAGCCGGCATGCATACCCAATTGATTTTGCAGGTATAGCATAGTGATCATACTGACGCCGGTGAACACGCCTGGTATAAACTGATAGATCAGCATTGCTGTTTGTAAGAGCGGATCCTTTATCAGATGCAGGTTAATGAGTGGATGGCTTTTTCGAAGTGCGTCCCACACATAGCCCGCCAGAGTAAGGATGCCAGCAAGCAGCATCATCGCCCCCTGATAAAGCCTGTCAGCATCGCCCAGGTAAGTCAGCCCGAGAAGGATCAGCGTGAGCGCGGTACAACCACTGACTAAACCCACCAGGTCCAGCGGGTCAGATGAGTTCGCCGGTTTGTCTGCTTTGAGCCAGCATCCCGCCAGCAGCAATGCCGCAACCGCGAGCGGCAGGCTCACAAGAAAAACCCAGCGCCAGCTAAGGCTCTCAACCACTATTCCACCAATAGCTGGCGACAAGGCGGGTGCCAGCAATGCAATTAACATCATGACTGACGATAACTTCGCACGTTCATTGCTCCTGTATAACGCATAGGTCATCGTCTGACCGATGGGGATCAACAGTCCGCCGCCGATGCCCTGTATCCATCGGAAGGCGATGAGCTGAGAAACTGTCGCTGATGCCCCCACACCACAGGTGCCCGCAATGAAAATAAGCAGTGAGAGCATGAACAGACGTTTTGCGCCCATGCGCCGTACCAGCCAGCTACTGAGCGGTATGACCAGCGTCAGGCCTAAGATGTAGCCATTACTGATCCATGCCAGCTGGCTAACGGGGGCATCAAAATGTCTGCCAATCTCTGGATAAGCAACATTGGCGATAAACATGTTGACCAGATCAATAAAAAATCCCAGCAAATAGACACTGGCTACGCGCACACGATAGCTCATTTTTTTCCCAGACAGATCAGCGTAAGGCGCGCAGTATAGGTGCTTAAATTATCGGGATAAATTCACTTTCTGTTGTTACACTGTCAAAGATATTTTGACAATGAGATGTCGTTAACGGAGTTCAGGATGATCAATATGCAACGGCTGGGGATCTTTGTCGCAGTTGTCGAGGCAGGCAGTTTTACAGGTGCAGCTCAGACACTCGGGTTAACTAAAGCCGTTGTGAGTTTCAATATTAAACATCTCGAAGAGGAGCTGGGTGTCTCGCTCCTTATCAGGAGCACCAGACGCGTTTCAGCCACGGATACGGGTGAAAGATTTTATCATCGTTGCCTTCAGCTTCTACAGGATGCGGAAAGCGTATTAGAGGATGTGAGAAGTGATCACGCTGGATTAAGCGGGACACTCCGGATCACAACCACTCTGGAATATGGCGCTCGTGTTATCGTCCCTGCCCTGGCTGGCTTTGCAGCCCAACACCCACAATTACGCATACATCACGTCTCATCGTCAAAAAACGACGACCTGATTGCCGGCCGCTTTGATGTGGCGATACGACTTGGGCATCTTGCCGATTCCAGTCATCACGCCCGCCTTATCGATCAGTTTGATATCCTGGCGGTCGCTGCACCTTGTTATCTCAACAGCCTGAATGAAGCGTCTATCCGGGATCTTTCACATCTCGCGTCAGCAAAATGGATTGCGCATAGCCGTTTATCGACGCCACTCAGCTGGCAGGTGATCACGCCCGAAGGCGAGTCTGTGCTGATGAGCGCATTTCAGCCTGCCATGATCACGGCTGACAGTGCCTCTTCTTTGCTCGCTTTTGCTTTAGCCGGTGCTGGCGTGGCGATTCTCCCCGCCTGGCTGGTACAGGATGAGATTGAAAAAGGTGGATTAGTACGGCTACTGCCCGATCATCAATTCCCCCGTCAGGGAATTTACGCGCTCTACCCTAATACTCGTCATGTGCCAGAAAAAGTACGCGCGTTTATAGATTTCCTGCATGAACGTTTGGCGCACTCCAGCAGAAAATAATCGCATCCATCACATTATTCTGATGGGCTAACCGTTAATTTATCTCAACTGATTTAAATCCCATAAACTTTATTTTATGCAGCGCGGGAAGGTAAATATTTACTGTCTGGCTAATGACAATTCAGTTTAACGCAGGCGCATTACTTAATTCACTGTCCTGATAAATCACTGCTGCGCGATAACCTGTAAAACTGGCGCTGGGGCTTATCTTGTTATCCCAACCCCAGCGCCTGCGGCTTCAGGCCCGGACCTGCGTCACACCCTGGTGTGGCTCAGTCATTTGATGCACAGTATTAAGTAAAAATTAACGCCGTATAAATAATTCGCACAGTATCTTAATAACATAAGATTTTAATCTGGATGATTGCGGTTTATTCGCTGGCAGGAAAACAGGTCGCATGTTATTAAATTTGAATGTCGCGCTTAAATTCATTTGCATCCGGGAATTAAAACATGAAAAAGAGCTTATCCCTCGCATTACTGTTTTCGCTCACAACAGTTAGTCACGCGGCACTGGCGCAGCAGACCCTGCGCTTTGGCGTTGACCCTACGTTCCCACCGTTTGAATTCAAGGCGGCTGATGGATCATTGCAGGGCTTTGATGTTGATCTGGGCAATGCCATCTGCGTTCAGGCAAAGGTGAAGTGCCAGTGGGTGCAAATGGGTTTTGATAGCAGCATCCCTGCCCTTCAGGCGAAGAAATTTGATGCCATCCTGTCAGCGATGTCGATGACCGATAAGCGTCGTCAGCAGGTGGCTTTCAGCGATATGTTGTACAACACGCCCAGTGCTTTACTGGCACCGGCTGCCAGCACGCTGACGACCGATGTTGCCTCATTGCGCGGTAAGACGATCGGTGTGGCACAGGGCACCATCCAGGAAACCTATGCCAAAACCAAATGGGAGCCGGAGGGCGTTAAAGTCATCTCCTATCCTAACCAGATGGAAGTTTATCCGGATCTGGTCGCCGGGCGTCTTGATGGCAGCCTGGCCAATGCGGTCTCTGCTGAACAGGGATTCCTGACCTCAGCCGAAGGCAAGCCGTACGCCATCAAAGGGACCCTGGTGGATAAAGTGATTTTTGGTGATGGCGTGGGTATCGCGCTACGCAAAGGAGATGAGGCAAACCTGAAGATGATTAATGCGGCACTGGCGGAGATTCATAAAAACGGGACTTATGACCAGCTCACCAAAAAATATTTTAAATTCAATGTTTATCCCTGAGCCGCTCAACGTGAAGAATCGCAGGAGTATGAAGACTATGGCATTGCCCGAATACCACGTTCAGCGCGCGCGCTTTATGGCAGCGGCGCAGAGCAAAGGTGCTGAGACGACCTCTTATCCGCATCCTCTGCCTGGTCCTCTGGGAGAAGCTCTGTATACAGACGTGGCACGGATAGGACCGGCCAGCGCATCACGTCTGATGCTGGTCGTTTCCGGCACTCACGGCGTTGAAGGCTATTATGGTTCCGATTGCCAGATAGCCTGGCTCGAGACGCTGGATGAAAAAGCGTTGCCCGCTGATACCGCGCTGTTGCTGATTCATCTGCTCAATCCATGGGGCGCGGCGCATTTACGGCGCGTGAACGAAGACAATATTGATCTGAACCGTAACTTTATCGATTTCAGTCAGCCACCTCCTGCTAACCCGGATTATGCACAGTGGCACGGTATTTATCATGGCGACCGTGCAAGCGCTGATCGGCATCTGGCCGACGCACTCGAGGGCGCAGGCTGGCAGGCGGTTAAACGTGTCACAGAAGCCGGACAGTATACTTTTGCTGACGGCTTTTTTTTCGGCGGTGACAAGCCCTGCTGGTCACACCTTACGATAGCGGCGATCGTTGACCAGCATCTCTCTGTAGCGAAAACCATCATCAGCTTTGACCTTCATACCGGGGCTGGCGCATGGGGGCATCCGATGCTGCTCTCTATTGCGGAGCAGCGTTATCCGGCGCATGACTGGGGCAAAGTCATTTACGGTGAGTGGCTGACCTTATTGTTTACCGGTGCCGGACGTGACAGTGTAACTTGCGTAACAGCAACGGCAACAGGCTATCTGTCGCACTATCTGCTGACATCGCTGGCTGGCACCCGGATTTTGCCTCTGGTGGTGGAGTGTGGGACTTACAAGGGCCAGGATATGCATCAGCGGGTGCGTGAAGATCACTGGCTGCACCTCTATGGCGACCCTGCCAGTGCGGGCGGCCAGGTGATAAAGCAGCAACTGGTCGAGGGGTTCTGGCCAGAAGATGCGGACTGGCGTGCATTGGTGGCTTTCCGCACGCAGCAAATCTTTCTGCGCGGCTGGCGTGCCCTTGCAGACACGCCATGATGTCATAGTCTGCCGTAAAAGGTCATACGCGCGGTTTCTGACAACGCAATATCCGGCTGCGTATTATAAGCCAGCACGGCCAGCATCCGGGTGACCTCGCCTTCAGTTGGGGTCACGCGGTGCAGGGAATTACGGCCACGAAACAGCACCAGATCCCCGGCATCTATCTCCAGCGCGTCAACGATCTGGCGTTCTTCCAGCACTGCTTCGACACCGGCAAAGTTCATCTCACCGGCATCGGCATCCCGCAAATCTTTCACATACTGAAACACGCCGCCCGCTAGCGGTTTCTGTACCAGTAAGGTGATGGCAAATGAGGAGTTGTCGAAGTGCCAGCCCAGCTCCTGGCCGTGTGATGCATAGTGCAGGTTGATCGAGGAAAGCGGGTCAGCATAGGGGTAGAGCGCTTTTTCACCCAGCACGTCGCACAGGAAATGTTTGAACAGCTCATCATTATAAAGCTGGCGCAGCGGCGAGTCGGCAGCGATAACATCATCCGTAATACAGCCTTTGGTGCTGATCACATCCCTGTTACGCGGATGCTCAGCACTGAAAGCGTCATCAGGTTTCATCAGATAGACATTGTGCTTGCTGCGGGTGTGATAAGCCTGGTGACGTTGTTCATTGCCCTCTTCGATGATCGCCTCTAAAGCGTGTGGTTTTAAAAACTGCCGCAGTACCAGCGCGCCGGACTGGTTTAACTGCTCACGACAACGTTGACGCCAGCCATGATCGGCCAGTGGATGAAGATCGAGACGGACAAGGGAACCAGACATAGCAACAATTCTCATGATGAGCAGGTGTGATGTTACTATACCGGTCGCCTGCAACGCTGCGTAACGATAAAAACTTAATGCCCTGATAAGGAAGTGTTAATGCCTGCCCAATTGCCAAGGTTGCCAAAGATCAGCGTCATACAGTCATTTAAAGTGGCTGCCGAACTGGGCAGCCTGGCAAAAGCGGCCGCTCAACTGGCCTTAACCCCGGCGGCAGTCAGTCAGCAGATTCGCCAGCTGGAGGAGCAACTCGGCAGCGCCCTTTTTTTACGTACGCAGAGCGGCGTGATGCTGACCGAAACCGGAAAAGAGTATCTGCGCTATGTTACTGAGGCGTTTGATATTCTGCATCTCGGTCAGCAAAACATTCGCCATGCGACCAGCGCGCCAAAACTCACGGTTTACACATTGCCGGCGCTGGCGTCCAAATGGCTGTTGCCCCAGCTGGCGAGCTGGCGCGACCATTGCCCGAATATCGATCTCTCGTTACACGGTACGCATTCTCAGGTCGATTTCACCGCGATGCCCGCCGATTTTGTGATCTGCTTTGGTGAGGATCGTTACCCGCAGTCAGATAAGCTGAAGTTGTTTCATGATGACGTACTGCCGGTGGCCAGTCCTGCTCTGTTACATCGCTTTACGCCGGAAACGATCTTAAGCCAGGCGCCGCTGATCCACCTCGACTGGGGTAATGAAGGCCGTTTTCTGCCGGACTGGCGAAGCTGGTTTCAGGCTAAAGGCATGGACGAACCTCTGCCGCAGCCCGCGTTCAGCTTTAATCTGACCTCGCTGGCGATTGATGCGGCTGTCGCGGGAGCTGGTGTGCTGCTGGGGCAGCGACGCCTTATGGCGGCGGAACTGGCACGGGGCGATCTGGTGGTAGTGGATGATCTTTGCCTGCCGCTGAGCAAACCCTATTACCTTGTCTGGCCGCAACGCACCCTGAGCCAGCCAGGCAGTGAGGCGATGATCAGCTGGTTAAGCCAACTGGGTGCGAGCGGCGGATAGCCTGTCGCCGTGATCGGACTCGCCTGCGCCCGCCAGTCTGGAACCATCAGCGGGCACAGGGTCAGATTATCACTGCGTCACTACGTGATCAGGTGTCATCATCCTTCCGCATTATCCTCAACAATCACCGCCACGCGTTGCCCTGCACGTACAGCGCTGCCTGGCTGCACGCTGACCTGCTGAACAATACCGTCGCACGGCGCCAGAAGCGGGATCTCCATCTTCATCGACTCCAGCACCACCAGGATATCGCCTTCCCGCACCCGGCTGCCCGCCGTCGCCTGCACCTGCCATAAATTGCCTGAAACCGGGCTTTCAACCCCCTGCTCGCCTGGCTGCAGCGGCGCGTCGCCGCCTTCATCGGCCACACTTTCCTGACTGTCAAAATGGGCCTGTCCGCTGGCGATCCAGCGGTCACGTTCCGCATGGAACGCGGCTTGCTGGTGATGGCGAAACAGACCGATGCTCTGCGCTTCACGGGCGAGGAAATCCTGATATTCCGCCAGCCGCAGCGTGCTGTGCTCAATGCGCAGCGGATAGCGACCGAGGGGAAAATCGCGGCGAATCTGCAACAGCTCACTGGCTGAAACCGGATAAAAACGGATCTGATCGAAAAAGCGCAGCAGCCAGGGTTTACCGCCAAAATCGGCGACTTCATGATACCGGTTCCACATCTGCAGCGTGCGGCCGACAAACTGATAGCCGCCTGGCCCCTCCATGCCATACACACACAGATAGGCACCGCCGATGCCAACCGAGTTTTCCGCCGTCCAGGTGCGGGCCGGGTTATATTTTGTCGTCACCAGCCGATGACGGGGATCCAGCGGCGTGGCGACCGGCGCGCCGAGGTAGACATCGCCCAGCCCCATCACCAGATAGCTGGCTTCAAAGACCGTGTTCCAGACAGCCTGCTCATCCGGCAGATCGTTTATACGGCGGATAAATTCAAGATTACTCGGGCACCACGGCGCATCCTGCCGCACGGTGGTCATATATTTTTCGATGGCCTTCTGACAGGCCGGATCGTCCCAGGAGAGCGGCAGATGCACCACGCGTGTGGGAACCTGAAGGTCATCACTCATGCAGACCCTCTCCCACTCACCGCGCACCCACATCAGCAGCATGTCGGGCGTCAGCGTCTCCGGCTGAAAGTGGATTTGCAGCGAGCGGATCCCCGGCGTGATATCAATAATGCCGTTGCGGGATTGCGCTTCCAGCGCCTGCATCAACGCATGAATGCGAAAACGTAACACCAGATCCAGTTCCGGCTCGCCAGCCTCCAGCAGCAGATGCGTATCGCCAGAGAGGCGCGCCACCAGACGTTTATCCGCTGCGCTGCAGGTCATCACAATGGGCGAAATCAGCGGTGCAGGCTGCCAGTCTGTTTCCTGTGGCTGGAGCGTGGTCAGCTCGGTGCGTCGGCCCTCTGCCAGTCGGCGGGCGGTGGGGATATCCACCGCGACAAACTGTACTTTGTCACCGGCTTTGAGCTGTCCCAGTTGCCAGAGGTCCGCCTCGATTACCGTCACCGGGCAGACGAACCCGCCAAGGCTCGGGCCATCCGGCCCCAGAATCACCGGCATATCACCGGTAAAATCGACCGCGCCGATCGCGTACGGGTTGTCATGGATGTTTGAGGGGTGCAGCCCTGCTTCACCACCGCTATCGCGGGTCCAGATTGGCTTTGGCCCGATCAGGCGAACGCCGGTGCGGCTGGAGTTAAAATGCACTTCCCATTCTGTGGCAAAAAACGTCTCGATATACTCCGGCGCAAAAAACTCAGGCGCACCGTGCGGACCATAAATGACGCGCAGCGTGCGCACCGTAGCAAGCTCTGTGTGCAGTCCGACGGGCAGTTCCGTTCCGGTTGCGCTCGCAGAACGCGGAGCGAGATGCAGCACGTCACCGCTACGCAGTGCCCGTCCGGCATGTCCGCCAAACTGACCAAGGGTGAAGGTGCTTTTGCTGCCTAAATAGTCCGGCACCTGAATACCGCCGCTCAGACAGAGATAACTTCTGACGCCCGCGCCACTTATCGCGCCCAGCTTCAGCGTTGTCCCGGCCGGAATGGTAAATACAGAATTCATTGACTGTCCGACGCCATCCAGTGTGACAGTGAGCGGCGCGCCAGAGATCACCGCCTGAATCTCAGTGTTAAATTTCAGGGTGGGTCCATTCAGGGTGATTTCCAGCGCGGCGTCACCCTCCTCATTGCCCAGCAGACGGTTGCCCAGACGCAGTGCGCGATCGTCCATCGGCCCCGATGGCGGCACGCCTACCGCCCAGTATCCCAGACGTCCGGGATAGTCCTGAACGCTGGTCTGGGTTCCGGCACTCACCACTTCAACCGTTGCCGCCTGATAGGCGAGCTGCTCCAGGCAGCGGGTCCAGGGTTCGCCAGCCGTAAAGGGCGAGAAGGCCAGAATCTGCAACAGATAGAGGCGATTGGTTTCGACGCCATAGAAACGGGTCTCCGCCAGCGCCTGTGCCAGGGTGGCGATGGCTTCCTCGCGAGTGGGGCGCCAGGTGATAACTTTTGCCAGCATCGGGTCGAAGAATGGCGGGACTTCACAGCCGGCTTCCACCCAGCGGTCAATACGCAGGGTTTTACCGTCGGCTGCCGGAAAGAGGACCTGGGTTAACAGCCCTGGCGAAGGCTGGAACTGCCGCCCCGGATCTTCCGCATAAATTCGCGCCTGCACGGCATGGCCCTGAGGATTCAGCGCGGCGGCTAACGCGTGAAGCGGAGGAAGATCGCCTGCTGCCAGCTCAATCATCCACTGCACCAGGTCAACGTCCCACACCTGCTCCGTGACGCCATGTTCAACCTGCAGACGGGTATTCACTTCAAGAAAATAGAACTGCTGCGCCACGCTGTCATAGACAAACTCAACTGTCCCGGCGCTGCGATAGTTCACCGCTTTTCCCAGCGCGATAGCCGCCGCGCATAAAGCCTCCGCCATACCTGCGGGCAGATTCGGCGCTGGCGTCTCTTCGATCACTTTCTGGTTACGCCGCTGTACCGAGCAGTCGCGTACGCCCAGCGCGATTACCTCGCCCTTGCCGTCACCGAAAATCTGCACTTCAAGATGACGGGCGCGTTCGATATATTTTTCGAGAAATACCCCGGCATCGCTGAAGTTGTTCTGGCCGAGGCGCTGGACCGTTTCAAACGCCTCTGACAGCGCATTCGCATCACGACAGACGCGCATACCGATGCCACCGCCGCCCGCGGTGCTTTTGAGCATCACCGGATAGCCGACCCCCTCTGCGGCGCGGCGGGCTTCACTGATATCCGCCAGCAGTTCACTGCCTTCCAGCAACGGCACCCCTTCGGCTTTCGCCAGCGCACGGGCCGTGTGTTTAAGTCCAAAGGTTCGTAACTGCTGCGGTGTGGGGCCGACAAAAATCAGACCGGCAGCCTCGCACGCCTCAGCAAAGGCGGCGTTTTCCGAAAGGAAACCGTAGCCAGGATGAATCGCTTTCGCCCCGCTCTGCTGCGCGGCGGCGATGATCTTTTCCGTCACCAGATAGGTTTGTGCAGCCGGGCCTTCGCCAAGACTTAGCGCCACATCCGCCTCGCGGATATGTAAACTGCTCAGATCGGCTTCGGAGTAAACGGCGACCCCTTTCACCTGCATGGCACGCAGCGTGCGCAGGATGCGACAGGCGATAGCACCGCGATTAGCAATCAGTAAGGTATCAAACATAAGCGAACTCTCAGGGATGCGGGTCGTCCCGCAAAATTCGATATTCCCTGGGGCCGTCCCCGGGGCTGACCGGCACGTAACAGGCGTGCGCCGGTGATGTGTTGAGAGGTCTGGCGCAAAAGGCTGAGAAACTCAGCCCTGCTTTTCGCCATGACAACGCTGGCTCAGTTCCACACCAGCACTTCGGCGGGCGTCGGGTTCCAGCCGTTACAGGGGTTATTCAGCTGCGGGCAGTTGGAGATCAGCACCATCACATTGCATTCGGCTACCAGCTCAACGTATTTGCCGGGCGCCGATAGCCCATCCTCAAAGGTCAGACCGCCTTCCGGCGTGACCGGAACGTTCATGAAAAAGTTGATGTTGGCACCGATATCACGTTTGTGAAGGCGGCCATCGTGCAGGCAGGCGCAGAGAAAGTTATCCCGACAGCTGTGCATGTAGCGCTTATCCTGGGCATAGCGCACGGTGTTGCTCTCCTGCGAGCAGGCTCCGCCCAGGGTATCGTGACGACCGCAGGTGTCGGCGACGATAGTCAGCAGCGGATTGCCGAGATTCGAATAGAGCACGCTGCCGGTGGTCAGATAGACGTTTCCCTGACGACGCAGCGTGCGCTGAGGATCGTAGCGTTCCCGCGGGTTATCGCTGTTATAGAACAGGGTATCAATTGCCTGATTCCCTTCGAGGTCGAGCAGGCGCAGCGTCTGCCCTTTTTTCACTTCGAACAGCCACGGCTCGCCTGCCGGTATCACGTGGCGATAGACGGCATCTACAGGACGACGATCAGAGTTAATAAGGGTCATCGCAGCCTCCTTACAGCGCAAAAAGTTGGGTGTTCTGAAGCGCGCGCTGGTTTTCACCGCGCGTGACCATCGCTTCGCTGACGGCCTGCATATCGTCGGCCTGATACCAGCTCAGCTGAACCGGTCGCGGGAGATAGTCAGCGGCGGGATCCTGCGGATGTGGCAGCGCAGTCAGCACCATCAGCACGTCCATGGGTGCGTACAGTTCAGTGAAATCGCCGGCGCGGCTGTTGCCCGCGCTGAACCGGAAGCGGCCCTTCTCATCAACCGTGACCTTGCTGAAAAAATTGACGACCATCAGCAGATCTTCCAGACCCAGATCCCATTTGCCCATCTCAACCAGCAGATTATCGGTGCCGTTGCGGTAGAAACCGTTGCGCAGCTCCTGATAGCGTCCGGCTCCATACTTATCGTGCGTTTCCGCCGCGTTGAGAACGCCGCCAAAAGGGTCGTGCCAGCCGCAGCTATCCGCCACAATCGCGGCCAGTACGCGTCCCATGTCGGAGTAGAAACAGTGCCCGGTGGTCAGGCGAGCCGTATGCTGGCCTTTCAGGGTATCCGGCAGATTCAGGCGTTCACTTTTCTCGTGGGGATTGAGCATCATCATGCTGACGTTCGCGCCGCCCTCGATGTCGGTCAGGCGCAGGATTTGCCCTTTGCGCAGAATCAGCGAGGTGTGCCCTCCGCCAGGCAGCTGCTCTTCGCGCAGGCTCGGAGCTGAATGAAAAAGTGCGGTCATTGAGCGGTCTCCTTGAGGGGATAAATGTTGTTTTTACTGCCGGTTGCCAGCTGCGACAGCCGCGTTTCATTAAGCGGGATGTCGTAAGTGATACGCGCGCCCCAGGCATTGGGGGCCTGAGGATCGATGCGCACTTTGTCGAAAACCAGCAGCCGGGTGCCAAGATTGAAGCCTTCGGCAAGGTCGTGAGTGACCATAAACACCGTCATGCGGGTTTCGCTCCAGAGCTGGAGCAGCAGCGCATGCATATCTTTGCGGATGCCGGGGTCCAGCGCGCCGAAGGGCTCATCCAGCAGCAGTACGCGCGGCTGCATGACAAAAGCCTGCGCAATCGCCAGCCGCTGCTGCATCCCGCCCGAAAGCTGCGCCGGATATTTATCGAGAGAATGGCCCAGCCCGACTTTCTCCAGCATCTGTTTTGCCTGCTCACGGGCATGGCGTTTTCGGGTGCCAAACAGCCGGCCAGTAAACGGTGAAGCCGGTAGCTCGAGGCCAATGGTGACGTTATCCAGTACGTTGAGATGAGGAAAAACCGAATAACGCTGAAACACCACGCCACGGCTGCGATCGGGTTCCGCGCGCAGCTGTACGCCATCCAGCGTGATTGTTCCCCGTGTCGGCCTTTCCTGCCCCAGCAGCAGGCGTAAAAACGTCGACTTACCACAGCCGGACGCGCCCACCAGCGAGCAGAATTCACCTTCTTTGACCTGCAAATTGATGCGTTCCAGCACCACGTGGTCGCCATACTCCTGCCAGATATTTTTGATATCGATAAAACTCATTCCCGGCCTCCTTCCGCCCAGGGGAAACAGGCTTTGTGCAATTGACGCAGCGCGAGATCCATCAGCCACGCCAGCAGCGTTATCCAGATGACATAGGGAATGATCACATCCATCGCCATATAGCGACGAACCAGGAAAATGCGATAGCCCAGTCCGGCGGTTGCGGAAATGGCTTCGGCGGAGATCAGAAAGAGCCATGCGGATCCCAGCAACAGCCGCAGCGAGGTGATCAGCCGCGACAAGAGCTGCGGCAGCACAACCCGCAGCACCACCGTCCAGCTGTTCGCCCCCAGAGTTTGTGCTTTGATAAACAGCTCTGCGGGGATTTCCCGCGCCCGATGTTCAAGGTCGCGCGCCAGCATCGGCGTAATCCCGATAACAATCAGCATCACTTTTGACAGCTCATCCAGCCCGAAGACGATAAACAGCATCGGCAGGAGCGCCAGCGGTGGGATCATCGACACCACGGTCATAAAGGGTGACAGCGCCGCGCGACTCATCGGGAAGACGCCCGCAGCAACACCGATGCAGAGACCAATCAGTGAAGAGATCGCCAGGCCAGTCAGCAGACGGCTTAAGCTAATCCACGTATCCGCCCACAGCAGATATTCGCCGCTGCGCTTGTCCGGCGTGAAGGCCATCCGATCAATGGCGGCGATCATCTGTGACAGGCCGGGCAGCAGTTTGTCGTGTGGGTTGGCTTCAAGACGCACCGCCGAACTGATAAACCAGACGGCGATCAGCAGCACAAAAGGTAATAGCATCAGCGTCAGGCGCATTCCCTGCCGGGGATAGCGGTTGATGTGGCGCATGGCAAATACTCCTGAGATCGGTGATTACAGCTTGCCCGCAGCGGCCATCTTCAGATAGCTGTCGTCAAAGCGCAGTTTGATGTTCGCTGTATCACCGACGGTGATGTTGCCAGGGAAGCTCATACCGATGAAGTCAGCGCTTTGTGCACCCTCGCCCAGTAATCCCTTATCAAAGGAGAACGCGGCGACGCGCTGCATGGTTTTCGCCAGATCGGGGGAAGAAACAAATGTCTGGGTTTCGGCTGGGGTCCAGAACAGGTGGGTGGTTTTCAGCTGCGCCTTGTATCCGGCGAGGTCAGTACCGGAATCGGCAGCCATCGCGCTCAGCGCCTGCGCATCTCCGGCCTGCATTTTCGCCATCATCTCAAACCAGGCCCCGGTCAGTGCCTTACCCAGCGCGGGGTTATCTTTCAGGGTCTCGGTGTTCACCACCATCATGTCAATCAGTTCGCCCGGCACGGCCGAAGAGCTGAACACCTCTGTGGTTTGCGGGGTCTTCTTGATCACTGAAAGCTGTGGATTCCAGGCAACCGCCGCCTGCACGCCGCTGGTACCAAAGGCGGAGACGATATCGGCATCGGAGGTGTTCACGACCTTAACGTCTTTTTCCTGTAAACCGGCCTTCTCCAGACCGCGAACCAGCAGGTAGTGCGAAACCGACAGCGCAGGAAGATAGACAGACATCCCCTTCAGGTCGCTAAGTTTTTTATTTGCGCCTTTCAGCACCACACCGTCATTGCCATCGGAGAAGCTGCCGGTGATCAGCGCCGTGGAATCAATGCCCCCCGCCGCAGGTATGGTCAGCGCATCCATGTTGGTCATGGTGCAGCCGTCGAACTGACCCGCGGTGTACTGGTTGATCGACTCGATATAGTCATTGAGCTGGGTGATATGAATTTTGATGCCGTATTTGCTGGCCCATTTATCGATGATTTTCTCGTTGCTGATGGTGCCCCACGGCATCCAGCCCGCATAGATGGTCCAGCAGATATTGAACTCTTTTTTGACCGCGGCGAAAGATGGCGCGCTGACCAGCAGCGTCAGCGACAGAATAAGCGTCAGGAGGGGTGATTTCTTCATGGTTGACCTCTGGTTGGCAAAAAAAAACGGGAGCAGCGCAAGACACCATTTGGTGCCGCTGTCTCCCGGGCTTTTGTCCCGCCGTGTAACCTCACAGAGGTCGCCAGCTCTCGGACCAGACATTCACCTGCGTGAACCGGAACCCTAGCCAGCTATTTGCTATCAATTGTGTCGAACGCTGCTTACTGTTCAGACTTCAGCAAATGGCGTGCCAGAAATTAACTTACGTAAAATCAGAGAAATAGAGAGAGCATAATCCAGAAGGCACCGGGATGGTGAGTCAGTAACGGGCGTTGCACATTATCAGTGCCGGACAGGCAAGAGATATCAGAACCCTCAGTCAGTCTCTTTTCGTACTCACATCTATGCCGGAATGCAGACCCGGACCGTGACGCCCATCACTTATCGCTATATAATCCAATGCATAACGTATTTTGAGGATAGTTAATGAAGCGCTTCTGGCAGGCATGCACACTCGGTTTACTGATACTCCTTCCGCTCTTTTCCCAGGCATCGCGCCAGATAACCGATCAGACAGGCCGCCAGGTCACGATTCCTGACCGTGTTGATCGTATTGTGGTGCTTCAGCATCAAACGCTGAACCTGCTGGTGCAGATGAACGCGACCGATAAAATCGTCGGTGTGATGGCAAACTGGAAGCAGCAACTTGGCGACAGCTATGCCCGCCTGGCTCCTGAGCTGAATCAGAAAGCGACACTGGGGGATCTGACGCATGTTGATCCCGAAAAACTGGTGGCGCTGCATCCGCAGGTGGTGTTTGTGACCAACTACGCACCGCAGGAGATGATCGACAGCATTACCGCGCTGGGCATTCCGGTGGTGGCTATCTCACTGCGTCATGACGAGCCGGGTGAAAAGGCAAAAATGAACCCCTCTATCCGCGATGAGGAAATGGCCTATGACAAAGGATTGCGTGAAGGGATTACGCTTATCGGCGAGATCATCAATAAACCGGCAGAAGCAAAAGCGCTGATTACGGCCACCGATGAGGGCCGCAAAATCGTCAGCGATCGCCTGAAGGATGTTCCGGCGGAAAAACGCATTCGCGCCTATATGGCGAACCCGGAACTGACCACCTACGGATCAGGGAAATATACCGGCCTGATGATGCTGCATGCGGGCGCGGTCAACGTCGCCGCAGCGACTGTAAAGGGATTCAAAACCGTGTCGATGGAGCAGATAATCGCCTGGGATCCGCAGGTGATTTTTGTGCAGGACCGTTATCCCTCCGTCGTGAATGAAATCAACAGTTCACCACAGTGGCAGGCTATCGACGCGGTAAAAAATCATCGCGTCTGGCTGATGCCGGACTACGCCAAAGCATGGGGTTATCCAATGCCGGAAGCGATGGGGATTGGCGAATTGTGGATGGCGAAAAAACTCTATCCGCAGAAATTTCAGGATGTGGACATGAATAAGCTGGCCAATAAGTGGTATCAGCGCTTCTATCGCACCGCTTATCAGGGAACAGAGTGATGCGCGTACTGGCGGCGGGCAGCCTGAAAGCGGTCTGGCCCGCGCTGATGGCGTACTTTCCTGAGCCAGTTGAAACCCGGTTTGGCCCCGCCGGTCTGCTCCGCGAACGGATTGAAGCCGGTCAGCCCTGCGATCTCTTTGCTTCAGCCAGTGAGGAGCATCCGCAAAAATTGCTGAACGCTGGGCGAGCGCTGGCAGTCATACCGTTCACGACTAATAAACTCTGCATCACGGTTCGCAGCGATCGGCTACAGGCGGGAGACGACTGGTATCAGCTACTCACCCGCGACACACTGCGGATCGCAACCTCTACGCCCACAGCCGATCCCTCTGGCGACTACGCGCAGGCCCTTTTCACCCGGATGGGCAAAGCCGGTGAAGCGGTGCGCCAGCGCGCAAAGGCACTGGTGGGTGGGCGCGACTCTGCACCCATTCCCGCAGGCAGGCTGGCGGCAGAATGGATTATCCTGGAGGATCAGGCGGATCTGTTTATCGGTTATGCCAGCCATCGGGCTGCCCTGAGCCAGATTGCCGGGCTGAAAGTCGTTGATATCCCTGCGGCTTTCAATTCTGTTGCGCGCTACGCCTGTGCAGTCATTACGCCAGAGGCGCGTCGGCTGGCGGATTTTTTAGAATCGGAGCAGGCAAAAAAGGTACTGCGGGAAGCGGGGTTTGGCGGGGGAGTAAATGCCTTTTCTGTCGCGGATGTCTTTGCGCCCTGTCAGCATGTCGCTTTAAGGGCGCGAAACACCGCTCATTAAAGCTTAGCGAAATCCACCTTAAGCTTGTGACTGATATGTTCAGCCTGCTCGGTGGCACTATCAGCCTCGCCAGTCAGGATAAAAGCGATCGCGAAGGCGAAATCAAACGCCGCGCCCAGATCCTGTCCACTCAGCAGATTGCCATCTTTCACTACCGAGGCATTAACGTAAACGCCATCGGTGACACCTTCTGATGACGTCCCAGAACTGACATAGCGACGCCCCCTTAAAAGACCCTGTGGCGCCAGCACTCTGGCCGCTGCGGAGCAGATTGGGCAGACCAGGCGGCCCGCCTCATCATGGCGGCGAATAAAATCTATCACTGCCGCATTTGCCGCCAGATTTTTGCTGCCGTCAGGACCACCCGGCACAATCACCGCATCAAACAGCCTGTCCCGATTCGCCTCCAGCAGCTCATCGGCGACAACCTTCACATGATGATAACTGTTCACTTCGCGATAGGGCTGACAGGCCAGAGTTGTAACCTGAACGCCCAGACGTGAAAGGATGTCGAGAGTGATAATAGCCTCAGCTTCTTCAAAGCCAGGGGCAAGCAGCAGAGCAACATTCTTATCCATGAAAATTCCTTTTTAATTGGTGTGGATGAAGCAGAGAGCGTTTAATCCTGGTCTGTGCAGGCGCACCCTTTACTGATCCGAATCAAGTCTGAGCAGGGTTTTTAAACGGCAGCGGGCGACACTACCGTGGTGCGTCATGAAGTAAGTGCGCTTAAAACTCTTCCGGCTCGCCCGGCAGTGGCTCGGTCAGTTCCTGCCCCTTTACACCGGCATAGGTAATCACCAGTTCGGCTGGCTCATCCAGGGTGTAACCGCGATGCGCGCTGTTGACCGTCTCATTGAGGGCTTCACCCGCATGGAAGGTGCGCTGTTCGCCGCTCTCTTTATCCTCAACAATCAGGGTGCCGGAAAGAATAAACGCCGCATTCGGCATTGGATGGGTATGCCAGGGCAATGACGTATGGGCAGGTAGCGAGAGCCGCATAACGGTCAGCTCAGGTTCGCCGGTGGGATAGGCCTCAAGAACGTCACCGTTCCAGGCCTGGCTGCTGCGCATCACTTCAACCGCGTTAATTTCGTTATCTTGCTTCGACATGGTTAATCCCTGTTAATAATCAATAGAATGCCAGTAGTGACCGATAAGTAAGCTTAGAAGAAAACTGTGTTAATGCCCGCCTGCGTTTTAATAAGCCTGTTAACAGGAATTTTCCGCCAGCGAACAGAGGGATGAAAACCGGCCATTAGCGGACTGGCTGAATTACTGATTAATTAATGTTCAATATTTGCGTTGTGGTTATAAGATATATTCCTCAGTCAGTACGCAACCTGTGAGTTCTGTATTATCTTTGAAGCCATCAACCACCTGAGGGATTTCTGATAATGAAAGGTCTGTTTACGGCATTACTCGCCAGTTCTGTTCTACTATTATCCGCCTGCTCAAAAGATGACGATAACAAAGTTAAAGTTGCGATTAATACCGGGCCTGATGAAGCAATCTGGCAGGTGGTAAAGCAGGTGGCGAAAGATAAATACAAGCTGGATGTCGAAGTGCTTAACTTCAATGACTATGTGCTGCCAAATGAAGCGCTGAATAACAAAGAAGTTGATGCTAACGCTTTCCAGAGCCTGCCTTATCTGGAATCACAGTCTAAAGAGCGCGGCTATAAGTTTGCGGTAGTGGGTAAAACGTTCGTCTTCCCGATTGCTGCCTATTCGCACAAAATCAAGAACATCAGTGAGCTGCAGAATGGTGCCACTATCACCATCTCTAACGAAGCCACCACGCTGGGACGCAGCCTGCTGCTGCTGCAGGCGCAGGGTCTGATTAAACTTAAACCGGATGTGGGTTATTTACCGACCTCACTGGATATCATCGAAAATCCAAAAAATCTGAAGCTGGTTGAAGTGGACACCCCACAGCTGACCCGCACCTTAGACGATCCCAACGTGACCCTGTCGATCATTAATACTAATTTCTCGGCTCAGGCTGGATTATCAGCGCACCGCGATGGCTTATTTATGGAAAGTGCCTCATCGCCTTACGTCAATGCGCTGGTATCACGTGAAGATAATAAAGACAGCGATAAAATTCAGAAGCTGAAGTCTGCGCTGCAGTCACCGGAGGTGGCGGCCAAAGCCGAAGAAGTTTACAAGGGTGATGCGATTAAAGGCTGGTGAGTTGCCCGATAATCGATCATTAACGATCCAAAAAGGCCGCACTCTGTTGCGGCCTTTTTTTATATCTGCACTTTTACAGGCACATCTGCCAGCACTTATACATCCGCGCCAGCCCGCAAGATCACAGGAACGGTTACGCGGCTGCGCCTTTTGGCTGAGCAGAGAGATGCCCTGCCCACAGACTGGCGACCCATTTCACCCCTTTAGACGTAAAACGTGCCTGAGAAAAAGCGTGCTGATTTTCGCCCGTGCCGGTATGCAGCGTAAAGTAGCCGGCCTGCAGATGGTAATGCTGCGGCGTCAGGGTGCCTTTTGCGCGATACATGATGTTGCGCTCCAGCAGAAACTGGCGGAACTCCGGTTCTTTCACTTTCAGCATTTTGCAGAGCTGCCGAAAACCCAGCGAGTCATCAACCTCAACGAAGTTATCAAAGAACGCCGCCTTGGGTGCCGAGAGAGCCAGCTGCTGCTCCGCCGCCTGACGCTGTTCAAACTGCTCAGCCCAGGCGCGAGCGGCTTCAGCCGGATTGGTAAAGTCAGGCAGATGGGTCGACTTTTCGCGATCCTGCCAGCGATCCAGCACTTCTGCAGTGAAGCCTGGCGACAGGCGAGCCACGGCCAGCAGCGAGTCACGCTTGCACAGACGGTACTCCTGACGCACTTCCCCTTCCCGCTCATACTCATTCACGCTGAGCGGCTGGGAGAGACGCTGAGCCGTCTCCAGACTTTTGATTAACCGCTTCACTTCTCCGTGTGTAATACCGGTCATCTGAGCCAGTTCACGACTGCTCATTGTGACCGATTGTTCCAGAGATTTGAGGCTTTCAGTTGAAATCATCATGGGTTCACCCCTCGCTAACGCTACCAATACCCGGCGGGCAGTCGATTAATTATACAAACACCTGTTCAAATATCCAGTATTTTATTTAAGCAGTAACGTAACTGGAAGCTGTTACGCAAACAGCGGGGTGTGAGGCGGTTTTCGGGCTGGAGAGTGCGTGTGGAATGCCTTGCAGGAGGCGTTGCGGGCTTTTGCTGCAGCATAAGCGGGTAATCCATCGCTCAGTTATTTACATATAATCACAATGATGGACACAGACTCTTTACATTACAGTATAGTGAAGGCTGTCAGCAGGTTACTGGCCTGCCGGGCTCACTATTTTTGATTCGGGGTGCAGAGGCGCAATCTGGCCCGTTACCACTGGATGTCACCTTTTACTGGAGTAAGTCATGCAGCCGTTGAAAGTCGCCTTTATTAAAGCTAACTGGCACAGCGAAATCGTTTCTCAGGTTCTGACCGGATTTGAACAGGAACTGGAAAGCCGCGGTACCTCATATGAGATTAAGACATGGGATGTTCCGGGCGCTTTTGAAATGCCGCTGCTGGCGCAACGCCTGGCGCAGACCGGCAAATACGATGCGATTGTCTGTGCAGCACTGGTGGTGGATGGCGGCATCTATCGCCATGATTTTGTCGCGCAGGCTGTGGTAAGTGGTCTGATGCAGGCGCAGCTGGCAACCAATGTGCCCGTCTTCTCGGTGTCACTCACGCCGCATAATTTCCAGCCATCGGCCGAGTTTATCGACTTCTATACTCAGCATTTCGTGAAAAAAGGACAGGAAGCGGCGCGTGCCGTCTGCCAGATTCACGCCCTGGAACTCTGATACGACTGTAACGAATGCTGACAATGCGTTTGCCTGCGCTGTTAAGGAGAGAAAGTTGGAAAATACACGTCCGCCTCTACCGCCATTTACCCTGGCTGCACAGGCGATTGAAAAAGTCCGGCTGGCTGAAGATGGCTGGAACAGCCGGGATGCGGAGCGGGTCGCTCTGGCCTATTCAGCGGACAGTAAATGGCGCAATCGCGATACCTTTCTGACCGGCCGGGCAGAAATTATCGCCTTCCTGCAGCAAAAATGGCAGCGGGAGCAGCAGTATCGGCTGATTAAAGAGTTGTGGAGTTTTGACCAGAACCGGATTGCGGTGCGGTTCGCCTATGAATGGCATGACGAGCAACGGCAGTGGTATCGCTCATATGGCAACGAGAACTGGGCCTTTGATGAGCAGGGTTTAATGCAGCAGCGTTATGCCAGCATCAACGATCTGAAAATCAGTGAAGAACAGCGGCTGTTTCACTGGCCGCAGGGCCGACGCCCTGACGACCATCCTTCACTGAGTGAACTGGGCTTATAGCGCCAGCCCTTCCAGCGGAGAGCGCAGCTCTCCGCCGTCATCCACTCAGCCCTGCTCGTCCTTGTTCTCAACAAAGGTCGCTTTGTTGCGTGTGACCGTATAAGCCACTTTTTTAACATCTTCCGGTGACGTGGTCACTTCTACCGGTGCAATGGTCACCCGACCCATACCAAACAGAGTGGGGACATAGCCACCGACCTGGTGTTTTCCGGCCGGAACATGCAGCAGCATGCTTTCGCCGTTAGGCAATCTGCCGGCGTCTTTACCATCTACAGTCAGGAATACACTGGAGCCATCATCTGCGCGGGTCTTGATGTGTGAGACATCAATCTGCGTCGGGCCAGCAGCAAATTCATCTGGCGCATCGCTGGCGGCATGTTTTGCACAGCCAGTCAGTACAGCAGCAACCGTTACAACGGCGAGACTAAAACGATAACGCATTGGACACTCTTTCTCCTGATCATCAGAACCCGCTATTTTAGCGATTTAGCGGGAGGATGTAAGGGGGATAAGAGTCGGCATGCTCTTAAAAGAGGCTTAAAAGTACCGATTTCCCGGTATATTTGCGTAAAGAATATTTACTGAATAAATAAACAGTATTTTTATTGCCTGATCGCAGCGCTTTTAACCTGCTGATCAGCATAAATTTAATCGGAGAATAACAACGAATAAGCGTAGCGTCACAGGCACATAGCGCCGATTTGCCTTAACTCTGCCTCTGTTAATTGGCTGTTATAAGGTTCATAGTGGTGGTTCATCCCCGGTTAATCCCGGCGGCCTTCCCCTCTACAGAGGGCACGATATGCATTCTTATACCACCGATACTGTTTGCGCCATAACCGGCACCCATCCCGCTAACCTGAAGAGCTGGATGAAGCAGGGATTACTGACGCCGCAGCAGTATCAGGAACGCTGGAGTGATCATCACCTCAGTGAAATCCAGACCCTGGTTGGCTTAACAGCGACTGGCGCGACGCTCGACGAAATCTGGCAAGGTCAGCAGGCTGCTTCGACGGTCACCACCTATGGCTGGGCGGCGCGCAAAGGCGACCTGCTCTGGCAACTGGAATTTGGCACACCGCTGTCGCTTTCACGCCAGATGCACACGATGTCCAGCCACTATAGCGGTGATGATTTCGTCATTAATCTGCTGCGGCCGCTGAGCGCCTGGCTTTACGCCGATCTCCGTCGGGGAGCGTCACGTCGCCTCAACCGTTTTGAGCAAACCGTGCAGCAGCAGGCGGATAAAGTCATGCGCGCCTCATCGCGCAACGAATCTTCTATTCCTCTGTTTCTGGAAGCGGTGAGCGTACTTGATAAAACCGAAATCTGGCTTGAAGCCATTCGTCTTACTGCGATGGGCTTTAATGTCGAGGTTGACTCGCGTGCAACCGGGCTGCCAGCCGTTAAAACCGACCTTCATCAGCATCATGTGATGTGGTGTGGTGCCGGCATCAGCCAGCAGATGCAGGACTATTTTGAACAGCAGAGTCTGGATGGCCATCCGGTAATGCTCAGTGGACCTGATTGTAACCTGCAATTTGCCCAATCCAACGCCTCCAGCGCTGCCTGACAGCAGGCAGCGCCTTCTTTACCCCTGTTTTTCCGCGCCAGTAAATAATTTTTTTCGTTAAGAACCTCTTAAGGTGGTTCCGTATACTGGTGCCACAACCCTGACTCATTGACGAGACTAAGATGAAAAAGACCTTACTGACCTTCAGCCTTCTCCTGTTACCACTCACTTTTACTGCTGCTCACGCGGCCTCTGGCCTGACCGGTTGTGCAGCCAAAAAGCAGGAGATTGAGACCCAGCTCTCTTTTGCCCGCCAGCACAATAATACCCATCAGGTTGCCGGCCTTGAAAAAGCGCTGAGCGAAGTAAATCAGAACTGTACCGAAAGCAGTCTGCTAAAGCAGCGTCAGGAAAAAGTGGCAGAGAAAAAGTTGAAGGTACAGGAACGCGAACAGGAACTGGCTAAAGCGAAAGCAGAAGGCCGCAGCGCCAGCAAGATCCAGAAGCGCGAAGATAAACTGGCTGACGCTCGCCAGGAACTGAAAGAAGCCGAGCAGGCTCTGCATCAGTAAAACTCATTCTGGCCAGCCACTGCGCTGGCCCGTTATTCTCCCTTCCCCAGCCCTGACCCTCTCTCCTTTCTAAATACCTGATTAGCCTGCGCTATTAACGTCCAATCCATTACTTTATGTAATCCTTTGATTACTTATTCTCATGCACTTAATTGGTGCAGTAAAGTCAACATGGTTACGATCAATTATTTAACTTTTTGAACGCCCTCAAAGATTTGAAAGATAGCGATATTTCTTGTCCTATGCAGAAATTACGCACTCCACGCGCATCTTTATTCGTCTGTAAGGGGTCAGCAATACTAATCTATTCACTCACCCTGCCCCAAAACAGGGCATTACAGCGATGTGGCATGGCTGATGCCACATCTTATTTGTTTCAGGAGTGTTAGATTATGTCGGCGCAATGCAATGCGCTCTCCATCCACGGCTCCACACAATAAATAACTTCATTAAGAAAGGTTTTTTATGGATAAGTTATCTTATGCGTCTGAAAGCAGCACATCTGCCTGGTCCACCTATTTACAGCAAATCGACCGGGTTGCGCCCTATCTGGGCGATCTTTCACGTTGGATAGATACTTTGCGTCATCCAAAACGTGCGTTGATTGTTGATATTCCTCTCCAGATGGATGATGGCTCAATTCGCCATTTCGAAGGCTATCGCGTTCAGCACAACCTTTCGCGCGGCCCAGGAAAAGGCGGTATTCGCTACCATCCGGATGTCGACCTTAATGAAGTGATGGCGCTCTCCGCATGGATGACCATCAAATGTGCGGCGGTTAACCTGCCTTATGGCGGCGCTAAGGGCGGCATCCGCGTTGATCCGTTCAAACTGTCCGACGGTGAACTTGAGCGACTGACCCGCCGTTACACCAGCGAGATCGGCATCATCATCGGGCCGCAAAAAGATATTCCTGCGCCAGACGTCGGGACCAACAGCAAAGTGATGGCGTGGATGATGGATACCTACTCCATGAACCACGGTACAACGATTACCGGCGTTGTCACGGGCAAACCGATTCATCTGGGCGGTTCACTGGGGCGTGAAAAAGCCACCGGTCGCGGCGTGTTTATTACCGGACGCGAAGTGGCACGCCGTGCAGGTATTGAAATTGAAGGCGCACGCGTTGCGGTCCAGGGCTTCGGTAACGTCGGCAGCGAAGCGGCACGCCTGTTTGATGAGGCGGGTGCTCGTGTGGTAGTGATTCAGGATCACACCGCAACGCTGTTTAATGCCGATGGCATCAACATGGCTGCCCTGACCGAATGGCAGATCGCCAATAAGCAGATTGCCGGTTTCCCTGGTGCGCAGAGCATTGATAAAGAGGCGTTCTGGACCACAGGGATGGATATTCTGATCCCGGCGGCACTGGAAGGTCAGATTACCCGTGAGCGTGCTGAAGTCCTGAGTTGCAAAATCGTGCTGGAAGGCGCAAACGGCCCGACCTATCCGGATGCCGATGACATGCTGGCCACCCGCGGCATTATCGTGGTGCCGGACGTGGTCTGTAATGCCGGTGGCGTGACCGTCAGCTACTTCGAGTGGGTTCAGGACATGGCCAGCTTCTTCTGGAGCGAAGATGAGATCAATCGTCGCTCAGACAAGATCATGACGGAAGCGATGGTACACGTCTGGGAAAAGTCGAAGGAGAAAGATTGCTCGCTGCGTACCGCGGCCTATATCGTGGCCTGTGAGCGTATTCTGATGGCGCGTAAAGATCGCGGTATCTACCCGGGTTAATGCCTGTGGCGCTGTTGCCTGCAGCAGCGCCCTTTTCCCTGACTACTTCATCAGCACCTGAAACTTCGGATTAAATTCATCGAAAATCGGTAAAGCGGCGGCGCCGAGAGCGGCTGTATCGCTGCCGGTCATGCCAATTTTTAGTCGCATATCGTTAAGATAGCGTCCGCGCACCGACTGATAAAGCGGCGGCAATCGCTGCACCATCTGCTCCAGCAACGGCGCAGGCATCATCCCGCCAATAATTACCGCCTCAGCATCAAACACCGACTCCAGAATATTGATTGCCTGACGTAACGGCGTCGTCACATTCTCAATCCATGCGGTAAAACGCGCGGGTTCAATCTGCAACAGATCTTCGGGCAGCGCCCGCATTGGATCGAGACCGCAGAATTCATAAGCGGCCTGCAGCGAGACGTAACGCTCGAGGCAGCCCTGATTTCCGCAGTAGCAGTCGCGACCGCCCGGCTCGACCACAATGTGTCCGATTTCGCCCGCATTATGGGCGTGGCCGGTATAGATATGACCATCGGTGAAGATCCCCGCGCCCAGGCCGGTGCCGATATAGAGATAGATAAAGGAGTTCAGGTGGCGCGCCGTGCCGTGAAAGCGTTCGCCTATGGCGGCGACCGTAGCATCATTTTCCAGCGTCACCGGCAGACCACTGATGGTGGCGAGTTCAGCCTCAATATCGACCTGCTCCCACCCGTTCAGCGTGGTCGGCCCCACTGATGAAATGCCCTCCACACCAAAAGGCCCTGGCATCACCACGCCAATCCCCAGCACTTTTTGCCACTGAGTACCCAGGAAGGCGCGCATCTCCTCCAGCACGCTGGCAATGCACGCCAGGGTGGCAGCAGGCTGGGGCTTTTGCACCAGAACGAGGCGGCGGAAACGCACTTCGCCGCTGAGATCGACCAGAACCAGCAGCAGCGTCTGGTGATCAAGATGGATGCCGATCGACCAGGCACTGGTGGGATTGAGCGTAACCGGAATTGAGGGCTGACCACGCCCGCTGCGGCGCGGCTGGCGGCTGGTAAGCAGTTCGGCCTGCTCCAGTTCCGCCACGATATTCGAGACGGTCTGCGGCGTCAGCGCCGTCATGCGGGCCAGTTCGGCACGGGTCAGTTCACCGTGCAGGCGAATGGCTTCAATCACCACACGTCGGTTATGCGCCCGCGCATGTTCAAGGTTGGTACCCGAGGTTTTCATGTTGTTTTCCATTTCAGCGGGACCCGACAGTATTGGTCTCCGAATGCATTCGGGCAAACAATATCTTTGATGCTGCACGCAATTCTCGCGCATCATGATAGGCAATTTTGCCATAAAAGCGCAGTCTGAGTTTCAGCGTTGTTACGGCTTTGTTGCTATGCCCTCCGGCACTGTGGCACGCCGTTTGCTTAGATTCAGCCAGGTCAGTTCACCCACTGACCAAAATTACGCCCCCGATTAAATCAATTAAATTGATTTAATTAACCGACAGCCTGTTGCTGCACAGTGGAGAAGACCATGTCACAGCGTTACACACCCCAACTAAAAGCCGGTTTTGCCGCCTTACTGATGTTAAGCGCAGGCAGCGCGGCGGCGGCCAGCCAGATCAATGCCCTGTTTATGACCCAGGCGGCTTACAGCGAAAATGATATCCGCGCGATGACGCAAAATTTTCAGAAGCAGCACCCGGATGTCACCGTCAATCTGGAGTTTGTTCCTTATGAGGCGCTGCACGACAAGATTGTGGCGGCGCGTGGCGCGGGCGGCAATGGCTATGATGTGGTGCTGTTCGATGCCATCTGGCCAGCGGAATTCGCCCGTTTCGATCTGCTGCAGGATGTCAGCGCACGCATTTCGCCAGAGGATAAAGAGAAGGTCTTCCCGGGCGCGATGAACACCGTGGTTTACAAAGGTAAAACGCTGGGTATGCCGTGGATCCTCGACACCAAATACCTTTACTACAACAAAGCGATGCTGGCTAAAGCGGGCATCACCACGCCGCCACAGACCTGGCAGCAGGTGCTGGATGACGCGAAGATCATCAAGGATAAAAAGATTGTCACCTGGCCGCTGGTCTGGAGCTGGTCCCAGGCTGAGGCGCTGGTGTGTGACTACACCACGCTTGTTTCAGGCTTTGGTGGTCAGTTCTATCAGAACGGCAAACTTAACTTCTCCAGCCCGGCTTCACTCAAGGCGCTTAACCTGATGAAAAGCTCGCTCGATGAGGGCCTGAGTAACCCGGCGTCGCGTGAATATCTGGAAGAGGATGTGCGTAAATCGTTTTCTAATGGCGATGCGGCTTTCGCGCTGAACTGGACCTACATGTACAACATGGCGAACGATCCGAAGCAGAGCAAAGTGGCGGGCGACGTTGGGATCATGCCTGCGCCCGGCGATGCGCCAGGAAAAGTGGGGGCGGTAAACGGCTCAATGGGGCTGGGGATCACCAAAGGCAGCACCCATGCCAACGAGGCGTGGCAGTACATTCAGTACATGACCTCACAGCCGGTACAGAATCAGTATGCGAAGCTCAGCCTGCCGATCTGGAAATCCTCTTATCAGGATGAAGCAGTGAAAAAGGATCAGGAGAGCCTGATTGCCGCGGCGGACAAATCGCTAAACGTGATGCTGTCACGTCCGGAGACCGCTGACTATTCCCGTCTCTCGAACCTGCTGCAGCAGCAGTTACAGCAGGTGTTGCTGGGTAAAGCCCCGGCGCAGGACGCGATGGCGACGGTTGATAAAAGCGCCGCCCGGCTGCGTTAAGGAGTTATGATGCTGAGTTTGCGTCAACGCGAACAGCGTCAGGCATGGGTGCTGCTGGCACCCATGTTGCTGGTGATGCTGCTGTTAACCGCCTGGCCTCTGCTGCGTACCATCTGGCTCAGCTTTACCGATGCTGCGCTGATTGGCAGTGGTGAAACGCCTGCCTGGATTGGGCTGGAAAACTATCTCTATGCGCTTAGCGATCCCGACTTTCGGGCGTCGATCTGGCGCACACTCTATTTCACCCTTGTGTCTGTCACCGTTGAAGGGATTATCGGCGTGCTGGTGGCGCTGCTGCTGAATCAGAAATTCATCGGGCGCAACGTTTTGCGGGTGCTGGTGATTCTGCCGTGGGCGCTGCCGACCATCGTCAACGCCATGATGTGGCGGCTCAACTTCAACCCTGATTACGGCAGCATCAACGCCCTGCTCAGCCAGCTCGGCATCATTGACGGCTATCGCAGCTGGCTGGGATCGCCGGAGGCGGCGCTCAACGCGGTGATGTTTGCGGATATCTGGAAAAACTATCCGCTGGTCACCCTGCTGGTGCTGGCGGCGCTGCAGTCGATCCCCGAGGATCTGTTTGAAGCGGCACGACTGGACGGTGCCTCCGCCTGGCGGCGTTTCCGGGCGATTACCTTCCCGGCGATTGTTGCACCGCTCGGCGTCGCGCTGGTGTTACGCACCATCGATGCCTTTAAAATCTTCGACATCATCTACGTGATGACGCGCGGCGGCCCGGTGGACAGCACCAAGACCCTGAGCTTTTTCGTTTATCAGGAGTCGTTCAGCTATCTGCGTGCCGGCAGCGGTGCCGCCTACGCGATACTGATGACCCTGATGTGCGCCCTGCTGATCACGCTCTATCTGCTGATGTTATGGCATCAGCGCCGCCGGAGTACCGCTTATGAAAACTAAACTGCGACGGGTCCTGCGTTACGGGGCTGCGCTGCTGGTCGCCGTCAGCATTCTGGCCCCGATGGGCTGGTTGTTTCTGATGAGTGTCAGTTCTGCCAGCGATCTCTCCCGCGTGCCGCTGGAGTGGCTGCCGCGTCAGTGGGATTTCAGTCGCTATCAGGGGCTGGTTTCGCTGGCACCGAATCAGCCCGGCAACGTTTTTCTGCACGCGCTGGGCAACAGTTTGCTGGTAGCGACGGTGGCCACAGCGATCTCGCTGCTGCTGGCGATACCCGCGGCGTTCAGCTTCTCACGCTACAGTGGTCGTGATGCCTGGCTTTCCGGCGCTCTGGCAATCTATATGGTGCCGCCCGTGGCGTTTGTGCTGCCGCTCTACTTTCTGCTGCAACAACTGGGGCTGCTCAACACCCGTCCCGGCCTGGTGATGGTCTACTGTTCGCTGATCCTGCCGTTTCTGACCTGGATGCTGAAGAACCAGTTCGACTCACTGCCACGTGATATCGAACAGGCAGCACGGCTTGATGGCCTGCGCTTCTGGCAGGTTCTGCTGCGCATTACGCTGCCGCTGGCAAAGCCGGTGCTGGGCGCTGCCGCGCTGTTCGGCTGGCTGCTCGCCTGGGATGAGTTTTTCTACGCGCTGCTGTTCACCAGCAATATTTCGGCACAGACCCTGCCGGTCGCCATTGCCGGTTTTACCGCAGGACGCGCGACCGATGACGGGCTGATCGCGGCAATCGGCATTCTGGCTTCGGTGCCGCCACTGTTTATTGCCATCTGGTTGCAGAAGACGCTGGTGAGCGGTCTCACCAGCGGCGGAAGTAAGGGATAATTATGGTCACTACCCTCACGCCCACCCTCTATGTGGTGGGCAATATAAATGTTGATTTAATCATGAGTACGCTCAGCGACTGGCCGCAGCGCGGCACGGAAGTGATGCTGCAGCACAGCGAGTTACGTCCCGGCGGGTCCGCAGGTAACTGTGCGCTGGCGCTGGAGGCGATGCAGGTGCCGCATCGGGCCATTGCCAATCAGGGCGACGATGGCTTCAGTCACTGGCTCGCCAGTCACTTTCCTCATAGCGCTGCATACTGGCCCCGCTATGCCTGTGAAACCTCGCTGACGGTAGGCGTGACCCATCCCGATAACGAACGCTCGTTTCTCAGCAATCACGGCCATATTACCGTGCTGACCGCGGACGATGTGCTGGCCCAGTTGCCGTCGCAGGCGACGCCGGGCGACATCGTCCTGCTGTGCGGCACCTTTCTCTGTCTGGAACTCTATGATCACTACCCGGCGCTGCTGGCCGCGCTGCAACAGCGTGGCTTCTGTGTCGCCGTGGATACCGGCTGGCCGCCTGCGGGCTGGAGCGATGGGCTTCGCTTACAGATTGGCAACTGGTTAGCGGACTGTGACTGGCTGCTGCTGAATGAGGTGGAAGCGCTGGGCTTATCGGGCGCAGAACTGCTGGATCAAAGCGGTAAACAGCTGGCGGCCCGGCTCAGTGGTCGCGGCGGCTGTGTGATTAAGTGTGGCGCAGAGGGTGCACGTCTCTGGTCTGCCGCCTCTGTGCAGTATGCTGCTGCCCAGCCGGTAACGGTGGTAGATACCATTGGTGCCGGTGACAGTTTTAATGCCGGTTTTCTTACTGCACTGCTCTATCACCAGCCATCGCACACGGCGCTGCGCTGGGGCATTGAAGTGGCATCACAGGCGATAAGCAGCTCTCCGCGCCGCTATCCCAGCTGGCAACAACTCCAACTATCAAATGAGGTGCGCTGACCATGGCCAGTGTTGAACTTGTACAGGTGGCGAAGCGCTACGGTAAACAGAGCGTGCTTCACCCGCTGGATTTAACCATCCCTGATGGCAGCTTTACTGTGCTGGTTGGCCCCTCCGGCTGCGGCAAATCAACCCTGCTGCGGCTGCTTGCCGGTCTGGATACCGTCTCTGACGGGGCGATCATACTGGATAAAAAACAGATTAACGATCTCGATCCTGCTGACCGGGATATCGCCATGGTGTTTCAGAGCTATGCGCTCTATCCGCATCTCACCGTCGCGGAGAATCTGGCGTTTCACATGCAGGTGAAAAAGGTGAAGCGCGAGGAGCAAAAAAGCAAAATCGCCCGCATTGCCGGCATTCTCGGCATCGATCAGCTGCTGCAGCGTTATCCAAGAGCGTTGTCGGGTGGACAGCGGCAGCGCGTGGCGATGGGCCGCGCCATGGTGCGCAATCCGCAGGTGTTTCTGTTTGATGAGCCGCTTTCTAATCTTGATGCGCAGTTACGCATGGAGCTGCGGGCCGAGATTAAGTCGCTGCATCAGCGTTTCAAAACCACCATGGTCTATGTTACCCACGATCAGGTCGAGGCGATGACGCTGGCGGATCAGATTGTGGTGATGAAAGAAGGGGTCATTGTGCAACAGGGTGCACCGCTGGCGATTTATGACCGCCCGGTTAACACCTTCGTGGCGCGGTTTATCGGGTCACCGCCGATGAATCTGCTGGATGCCCGTTTCCAGACACGCGATGGGCTGCCTGGCGTCTGCTGTGGCGAGCAGTGGCTGCCGTTGCCGCGTCGCTGGCACAGTGCGGCACAGCAGCAGGCCGATCAGCCGGTCACGCTTGGCGTACGACCCCACGATCTGATTTTTGATGCCAGCGGGCAACCGGCGGCGGTCAATATTGTTGAGATCACCGGCGAATCGACCCTGCTACATCTGAACTGGCAGGGTTTCCCGCTGCATATGCAACTGACCGGCCGCAGCGATGCCGTGCCTGGCGGCACGCTGCCGGTGACCGTTAATCCGGATAAAATGCACTTGTTTGATGCCAGCAGCGGCATGCGGCTGACGGAACAGTGATAAAAATAAACCCGCCAGCGGTAATGTCAGTCAGTTAAGCGACAGGTGATAACGCAGTCTGGTGCCGGGCAGGGGCCTGCTCTGAAACTTCAGTGTGTATTGTTAAAAAGGGCACGAGAGTGGAGGCCTGAGCGCCTCTGCTGCTGAAAGGGCTATCCGCAGCGCTGAGGCGTGACGGTGGGCCAGAAGTCCACGCCGGGAAGCGTGGACAGTTCGGGGCCGGCCAGGGAGGGCCGATCCCCGAACGGTTCGTCGGCGCGCCGTCAAAGCCGAAGGTACCGCGTGAGCGGCGCGAGGACGGCCCGGCAGCAGCAGAGGTGCGCTGGCCCGCACTGCGGCTCGCTCGCACAGAAAAAAAGCTGCCACGTCTGACCGTGACAGCCTTTACAACTCTAATCTTAACTGACCAGCATTATGCCAGTGGCAGCCTTTTTTGATCTCAGCGACCAAAGAGATCGCGGCGTTTAGGTTTCAGCGGCTGGGCTATCAGCACCAGCGCCGCGACCAGCAGATAACCGGCGAACACCACAATCATCCACTGCGGCATGCTGAGCGTCAGGAAAGTCCAGCTGCGTTCTGCACAGTCACCGCTGGCAAGAAACACCGACGGCAGCCACTTATCCAGCGGTAAGCCGCTGGGGAAGCGGGCAGCAAAATCACAGGTGGTGAAGGGGTTAGGGTGCAGCTGAATCATGGTATGTTCATAAGAGAGACGCAGACCTTCCCAGGCACTATAGATCCACAACGCCAGCGCCGCCAGACGCAACGGCGATTTTGGCGCAATCGCACCAACCAGACCCGCGCCCAGCACACCAAACAGCGCATTGCGCTCATAAATACACATCACGCAGGGCTTCAGGCCCATTACGTGCTGAAAAAAGAGTGCTGTTAATTCCAGTGCAAGTGCAGTCAGTGCCAGTAGTAACCAGGCTCCGCGACCACGTGAGCATTGATTCAGATATCGCAACATATTGCATTCCCTGTAAACGTTAATGCCACGCAGTGTAAACCAAAAGCGTTTGCAAACCAGCCAGGGACAGGGAAAAATCGTGTGCAAACATGACCTGATTCTGATCCAGAGCAGTTTAAATGAGGATAAGCCAGACCTTATCGGCAGAACGCCGGTCAGTGAAGAGCGGGGAGAGCCGCAGTGGCGACAGAGGCGATCGCATGCGGCAGGAGGCGAAACGGCAGGCGCGTGTTATATGCTGTCAAAGTCCTGCGCTTTCAGGGTGGCTGAACGCTGACACTCAGCGGTGCTGTGGCACGCGCCATTTCAGCGCAGAAAGCCATTCAGCCCGCCCGTGATCCTGAAGCCGCTGATACTGCGGTCAGCCATGCTGAAATATGCGCCTGCGCCCGGTTTTAATGGTTACGCAGGCTATATCCGCTATAGGGCGTCTGGTATGATGAGTGCCCATCATGATTAGAAAAGCAACGAGAACACATTGCTATGGTTATAAAGGCTCAGAGTCCAGCGGGATTTGCTGAAGAGTATATTATTGAAAGCATCTGGAACAGTCGCTTTCCGCCAGGGTCGATTCTTCCTGCTGAGCGTGAGCTTTCTGAATTGATTGGGGTGACGCGCACCACCTTGCGTGAAGTGCTGCAGCGCCTGGCGCGCGATGGCTGGCTGACTATTCAGCACGGTAAACCAACGCGGGTGAACGATTTCTGGGAGACGTCCGGCCTGAATATTCTGGAAACGCTGGCCCGTCTCGATCACGACAGCGTTCCGGTGCTGATCGACAACCTGCTGTCGGTACGCAGCAACATTTCATCGATCTTTATCAGCCGGGCGCTGCGCCATCATCCGGACAAAGCACGCGAAGTGCTGGAAACGGTCAGCGCGGCTGCCGATCAGGCTGATGCCTATACCGAGCTCGACTACCGGGTGTTCCGCGGTCTGGCGTTTGCGTCAGGTAACCCGATTTACGGTCTGATCCTGAATGGCCTGAAAGGGCTCTATACCCGCGTTGGCCGCCACTACTTCTCTAATCCGGAAGCCCGTCAGGTCGCGCGCGATTTCTATCTTAAACTGCTGGAACTGTGCGACAAAGAGCCCGGACAGGATGAGATTGTGGACGTGGTGCGCAACTACGGCCGCCGCAGCGGTGAAATCTGGCACAGTATGCAGAAGAATCTGCCCGACGATCTCGGCAGTAAGCGTTAAAAAAAACCGGACATCGCGTCCGGTTTTTTGTTTTTATCCCATCAGAGTGATGAACCGCGTGGTGGATTACGATCCAGCAGCTCTACGCTGCCATCCTCGTTCTGCTGTTCCAGAATCACATCAAATCCCCACAGACGATGCACATGCTTCAGCACCTCGCGACGGCTCTTATCCAGTGGCGTGCGGCTCTGCGGCACATAACGCAGGGTCAGCGAACGGTCACCGCGCAGATCGACGTTATAGACCTGAATATTCGGTTCGAGATTACTCAGGTTGTACTGCGCAGAGAGCTGCTGGCGAATTGCCCGGTAGCCCGCCTCATCGTGGATCGCGGCGATTTCGAGATAATTGTTGCGGTCATCATCCAGTACGGTAAACAGACGGAAATCACGCATGACTTTCGGCGACAGGAACTGGCTGATAAAACTCTCATCCTTGAACTCGCGCATCGCAAAATGCAGCGTTTCCAGCCAGTCGGAACCGGCGATATCCGGGAACCAGTAGCGATCCTCCTCGGTCGGCGACTGACAGATACGCTTGATATCCTGCATCATCGCGAACCCTAAAGCATAGGGGTTGATGCCGTTATACCACTGACTGTTATAGGGCGGCTGAAACACGACGTTGGTGTGGCTGTGCAGGAACTCCATCATAAAGCGTTCCGACACTTTGCCTTCATCATAGAGGTGATTGAGGATGGTGTAGTGCCAGAATGTTGCCCAGCCTTCATTCATTACCTGGGTCTGTTTCTGCGGATAGAAATACTGGCTCACCTTGCGCACAATGCGCAGGATCTCACGCTGCCATGACTCCAGCAGCGGGGCGTTTTTCTCCATAAAATAGAGCAGGTTTTCCTGCGGCTCAGAGGGGTAGCGCGCGGCTTCAAAGGTCACGGCCTCTTTCTCACGCCGTGGCAGCGTTCGCCAAAGCGTGTTCACCTGACTTTGCAGATACTCTTCACGGCTTTTCTGCCGCGCTTTCTCCTCCTGCAGAGAGATCTTCTGCGGGCGTTTATAGCGGTCGACGCCATAATTCATTAAGGCATGGCAGGAGTCGAGCAGCCGCTCTACCTCTTCGACGCCATAGCGCTCTTCGCAGTCACTGATATAGTTTTTGGCGAACAACAGGTAATCGACAATCGATCCGGCATCCGTCCAGCTCCGGAACAGATAGTTATTTTTAAAGAAAGAGTTGTGGCCATAGCAGGCATGCGCCATCACCAGCGCCTGCATGGTCATGGTGTTCTCTTCCATCAGGTAGGCGATGCAGGGATTAGAGTTGATGACAATCTCATAGGCCAGACCCTGCTGACCATGCTTATAGCGCTGCTCGGTCTCGATAAACTTTTTGCCGAATGACCAGTGTGAATAGTTGATTGGCATGCCGACGCTGGAGTAGGCATCCATCATCTGTTCAGAGGTAATCACTTCGATTTGGTGCGGGTAGGTATCAAGCCGGTAGAGTTTAGCCACCCGGTCGATCTCGGCTAAGTAGACATCAAGCAGTTCGAATGTCCAGTCTGGTCCGTCATTGAGTCGTTTGCTGTCTCTGATGGCTTCGTCAAAGATTGTCGTCATAGCGCACCTCTTTTTTGCAAACCGGCTGACCCGAAAGACAACCCGTTCTGGTTATTTAAGGCTTCATCCTGAAAAAGGGAACCCGAAAAAAACTGAGCGAACACAACAATGATAGCCCACTGTCGCTTATCCGAAATGCGAACTCAAACGAATTCTTTGGCACAAAATCATTAAGAGTGGTGCGGCAGAGAATTTAACAGCCTTTAATACTGGTCTTATTATAAATTGCGGAATCTAATCCTGTTTATAAGCGGAATGTATGGGGTTGAATGAATCTCCTGCAACAGGCAGATTTAACTGCCTTCGTTGTCATTTATTTCTGTGTTTAAGGATTAAGACGCATAAAGCGCTGAAATTGGCCGTGCGACAAGATTTTAGTTACCTGAAAAGTAAAAAAGATGTGAAATGGATGGTGAAATTCTGTGGTGGTGTCTGCTGTGTAAATCCGCTGACTATCATCAGTTGAACAGTGAATTATGCTTTTACAGGTCGGGTGGGGGAGCTATGCACGTTGTAATTCTTGGAAGTGGTGTGGTCGGGGTGGCAAGTGCCTGGTATCTGGCGCGTGCCGGACATCAGGTGACGGTCATTGATCGTCAGCCCGCCGCAGCGATGGAGACCAGTGCAGGGAATGCCGGTCAGATCTCTCCGGGTTATGCCGCACCCTGGGCAGCGCCCGGCGTGCCATTGAAAGCGGTGAAGTGGATGTTTCAGCGCCACGCGCCGCTGGCTATCCGGCTGGATGGCAGTAGTTTTCAGCTGGAGTGGATGTGGCACATGCTGCGCAACTGCGACATCAATCACTATCAGCAGAACAAAAGCCGCATGGTGCGCATTGCCGAATATAGCCGTGACTGTCTGAAAGCGCTGCGCAGTGAAACCGGCATCGCCTATGAAGGCCGTCAGGGCGGGACGCTGCAACTGTTCCGTACCCAGCAGCAGTTCGACAGCGCCAGCAAAGATATTGCGGTGCTGCGCGACGCGGGCGTGCCCTATGAGCTGCTGCAGGCGCATGAACTGTCTCGCGTTGAACCGGCACTGGCGGCAACCCAGCATAAACTCACCGGCGGATTACGCCTGCCCAATGATGAAACCGGCGACTGTCAGCTCTTTACTCAGCGGCTGGCAAAAATGGCCGAAGAGGCGGGCGTGGTCTTCCGCTTTAATACTCCGGTCGACCACCTGCTGCGCGATGGCAATCGCATCTATGGCGTGAAGTGCGGCGATGAGATTATCAAGGCAGACAGCTATGTGGTGGCGTTTGGTTCCTACTCGACCGCGCTGTTAAAAAATGTCATCGATATTCCGGTCTATCCGCTGAAAGGCTATTCACTCACTATTCCGATTAAAAATCCTGACGCCGCACCGGTTTCAACTATCCTGGATGAGACCTACAAAGTGGCTGTGACCCGGTTTGACGATCGTATTCGTGTCGGCGGGATGGCAGAAATTGTTGGTTTTAACACCAAACTCACCGAAGCGCGGCGGGAAACGCTGGAGATGGTGGTCAGTGATCTCTATCCTGAAGGCGGTCATCTCGCGCAGGCGAGTTTCTGGACCGGTCTGCGTCCGATGACGCCAGACGGTACGCCGATTGTGGGCGCCACACCGATCTCTAATCTCTGGCTCAATACCGGTCACGGTACGCTGGGCTGGACGATGGCGTGTGGTTCTGGTCAGCTGCTGGCCGATCTCATCTCCGGTAAAAAGCCGGCCATTGCGGCGGATGACTTAGCGGTGTTCCGCTACTTACCCGGTTTCGCGGCGACCTCATCGCCGCTGCGTAACGCCAACGCAACTCGTTAAGTATTCAGGGAGAGAGAGGATGTCACGTCCGATTGTCGCTACCATCAACCAGCAGGCGTTACGTCATAACCTGACTGTTGTTCGCCAGGCGGCACCCGCCTCCCGCGTCTGGTCAGTGGTGAAAGCTAATGCTTATGGCCATGGCATTGATCGCGTGCGCGAGGCGTTATCTGCCACTGACGGCTTCGCGCTTCTTAATATGGAAGAGGCAATCCAGCTGCGCGAACAGGGCTGGAAAAAGCCGATTCTGCTGCTGGAAGGTTTCTTCCAGCCAGAGGATTTGCAGCTGATTGACCGTTATCGTCTCACCACCAGCGTACACAGTAACTGGCAAATCAACGCGCTGGCCAGTGCCAGACTTGCAGCACCGGTTGATATCTATCTCAAAATGAACAGCGGGATGAACCGGCTGGGTTTTCGCCCTGAACAGGTCAACGGTGCATGGCAAAAGCTGCGGGCGCTCAGTACGGTAGGTGAGATGACGCTGATGGCCCATTTTGCCGATGCGGAAAATCCGCAGGGTCTGATTGCGCCACTGCAGCACGTAGAGCAGGCGGCTGAGGGGCTGAACTGCCCGCGTTCGCTCTCCAACTCCGCCTGCACCCTGTGGCATCCTGAAGCGCACTTTGACTGGGTCCGCCCCGGCATCATTCTGTATGGTGCGTCGCCCAGCGGTGACTGGCAGGACATTGCAGGCAGTGGCCTGAAGCCAGTGATGACCTTAAGCAGTGAGATTATTGCGGTCCAGCAGCTACAGGCGGGCGATGGCGTGGGTTACGGCTACCGCTATCACGCCAGTGCAGCGCAGCGAATTGGCGTGGTGGCCTGTGGCTACGCGGATGGCTATCCACGGCATGCCCCGACGGGTACGCCCGTCTGTGTCGATGGTGTAATGACTCAGGTGGTTGGTGCGGTTTCGATGGATATGATCACCGTCGACTTGACCCCCTGTCCCCAGGCCGGTATTGGCTCAGCCGTGGAGCTGTGGGGTGAGCAGGTGAAAATCGATCAGGTGGCAAAAGCGGCCGGAACGGTAGGGTACGAGCTGATGTGTGCGCTGGCACCCCGCGTTCCGGTAACCGTTATTTAAGCGCGGTCAGGCTGCCGCGCATCTTTCTGCTGCAGTGCCAGGCGATAAACGCCAGCGCTGCACCCAGCAGCATCATCAGACTCAGCGACAGCTTCTCCGCCACCGGCAACGCCACAATGACCAGGCTGCCTGACGCGCCACCGGCCATCTGAATGAATCCCTGCAAGGCGGACGCCACGCCCGCCTGTTGCTGATAGGGCTCCAGCGCATAGCTGGTGGCCGGTCCTACCGTAAAGGCCAGCCCGGCAACTGAAACGGCCACCGGGAACATGTAAAGCGCCCAGTGCGTCTGCATCTCCGCCGGGAAGATCTGCATCCCCGCTACCAGCAGCACGGCGCCCAGCAGCATAGTGAAGAATCCCATCGCCAGGCAGAAAGGGCGACCCGCTTTGCGAATCGCTTTATTCACGAACATGCTGACAAACATGATCCAGAAACCGTTGGCGCCAAAAGCAAAAGAGAACTGGATTGGCGTCAGCCCGCCTTCGGTCATTAATACCTGCGGTGCCAGCGACACGTAGGTCAGCACCATGCCCAGCGCACCGGCATTGGCGAACGCGAACGCCAGAAAGCGCGGCTGACGCAGGATCGCGGCATACTGTTTAATCGGTAATCCTTTCACCCGCAGGGTATCCGCCGGGCGCGTCTCTGGCAGCCAGATAATCACCAGCAGCGTAATCAGCACGCCGTAGGCGCAGAGAAACCAGAAGGGTGCGCGCCAGTCAAAGGCGCTGGCCAGCAAACCGCCCAGCAGCGGAGCCAGGGCCGGGACGATGTTTAATGCGCCATTCAGGAAGCCATACGCACGGGCGGCATCATCACCGCTCAGGCGATCACGCACGCCGCTAAAGGCCACGACCGCGCTGCAGCAGACGCCACAGCCCTGCACCAGGCGGGCAAGGACGAACAGCGGGAATGAGGTGGCGGTGGCGGCGATGGCACTCCCCGTGATGTAAAGCGCCAGGCCCAGCAGGGCAATCGGCTTACGGCCATAGTTGTCCACCAGCGGGCCGGTCACCAGTTGTCCCAGTCCCATGACCAGCAGAAACAGGGGAATGGTGGTCTGCACCAGATTAACCGGCGTATCCAGCCCTTCTGCGATTTGTGGCAGCGTGGGCAAATAGAGATCGATGCCTAAGGGTGCCAGCAGCACCAGGCTTAATAACAGCAGAGTAAATTTTTGCATAACAACCAGAGGGTAAGCGTTCTGTTAAAAAACGATCGCAGAGGGTAATGATTCAGCGGCAAAAAAGATAGAGGAAGTCGTGCGGAAAATGCGATGCCTGCTGTAAACAGGCATCGCCGAGGTCTGATTAGTAAGCGCCGTCGCGGCGTAACACCACGCCTGCGGTTTTGAACAGGATCGCGATATCGGTCCAGAGCGCCCAGTTTTTGACATACCAGGAGTCAAAATAGACGCGGGTGTCATAGTCGATATCGTTACGTCCGCTGACCTGCCACAGACCGGTCATACCCGGCTTGGCCATCAGGTAGTAGTCGACATCACCGGCATAACGCTCCAGCTCAGCTTCAATCACCGGACGCGGACCAACCAGGCTCATCTCGCCACGAATCACGTTCCACAGCTGCGGCAACTCGTCGAGGCTGGTTTTACGCAGGAAACTACCAATCCGGGTCACGCGCGGGTCATTCTTCAGTTTGAAATCTTTGTCCCACTCAATCCGCGCCTCTTCGCTGGTCGCCAGTAATTTCTCCAGCACCTCTTTGGAATTGGTCACCATGGAACGGAATTTCAGACATTTGAATTTTTTGCCATTCTGGCCCACACGCTCGTGACCATAAATGGCATTACCGCCATCACGTTTCACCATATAGCAGAGCAGGGCGAAGATTGGGCCGAGGAATAGCAGCAGCATCGACGCCACCACGATATCAAAGGCGCGCTTCATGAAACGGGAGGAGTGTTTCGCCAGGTTGTTGCTGACACGCAGAATCATCACTTCATGGCTAAAGATAAAGGACATGTCGGTGCCGTAAAGCGGCACGCCGCGCAGCGTCGGGATCACTGAAACTGAACGGCAGTTCATCTTCGACAGGAATTTCAGCCAGCGATCGCGCATCGGCTGCTGCTCATACTCCATCGCCACAATAAACTGCACGTTGTCGCGGTCAATGGTCTGCCAGTTGATATCTTTCCAGGTGATCACCGGCACGCCATTCACGCTCTGCTGAGCCGGGACATCATCGACCGAGATAAAGGCCTGTACGTTGTAGCCCAGAATCTCTTCACTCTGCAGCGCCGCGTAAGCTTCGGTGGCGTTTCTGCCGGAGCCAATAATGATGGTCTCTTTCTGCCACTGACCCGCCTTGTGAATGGCGCGTTTAACCAGAGCACGCATCAGCGGCAGCAGCAGCAGGGCATATGTCCAGCTGAAGACCCACACCATGCGGGAGAAATCCCATTTAGAGAAGGCGATCAGCGCGAGGTCGAGCAGCGAGAAAACAAATAATGTTTTAATGATCTCTTTCAGCTCAAACCAGAAGGGTTTGCGATAGGTATAGTGACGCAGGCGTACCCAGAACCAGCCGGTACACATGACTGACATAATAAACTGTGCCACAAAACGATATTCAATTTGATGAGGTGGAATAAAGGTATCCAGCTCGCCCCAAATACCCTGTATCGTCGCGGCAGATAAAAACAGTGCGAGGTTAAGTGCAATCAGATCGGAAAAGCTCAGGGCGAATTTCACGATGATATTTTTACGCGTGCCGCTCCACGAGCGGCTCGGGCTATTCATTATCAATGTACTTGCCATAAAACCTGCTCTCTTTCTCAAGTAAAAGATGGCCTGACCAGAATCATGTACGCGCTCAGGGGTGGGCTTCTGAAAAATTAAAAAATAATTTTCAGTCTGTTGCAGTCAGTAAAGCCAGTGCAGCTGCAAAAAAGATAACGGCTAAAGCGTGATAGTACTCACGAAATGTTGCAGCATTGAGAATGAGTATGCAGGAGTTATTTGACAGAGTTAATACGGAAAAAATCTGAAAACATCAAAAGTGATTAAAGTTTTAAATGGCTAAGTTTTGGTTTTTACTGGATAAAATAAGGCGGGGGTTGGTTATAACCAAACTGTTTAAGACGCTTTTTAGGAATTACCGCCAAATCTTACGACTGGCGGTAGTGATAACGGACTCAGGCAGGTTTTTTTAAAATCCAGCGGTCCTGCTGTTTATCGTAATGACCAATCTGCAGATCCACCGGTTCTCCGTCAATCCATGCCGGGACGCTTGTATCGCGATCCCAGCCATCAAGTTGGGTAATTAAGCCGGGATTGGTGTGACAGGGGATGCTGACGGTGTCGAGGTTCTCACTGTCAAGATCGGCATCAACAATCTCATAACGACCAATTTTAACCACGTGTCCCATTCATTTCTCCCGTTTTTGCTGGCATAGACTTTTAAGCTTAGCGTATCGACAGAAAATAACGTGGCTGAATGATTAGGATTATTCCTTCTCTTCAGCCGGGCGGACACCAATCTTCACAATACGGTTATCCTCTTTCTCCGCGACGGTCCACGTCAGCTGATTCCACTCAACCTGATCGCCAACCACCGGCGCGCCGCCCAGCATACTCAGCACCAGTTGTCCCAGCGACTGCTGATCGTTAGTGTTCTCATCCAGTTCCAGTCCGTAAATCTGCGCAATATCGCGCAGGCGAGCTTCAGCATCCAGAATAAAGTCACCAAAGAAACGCTGGTCGAGGGAAACCGGCGGCGACTGGCTGAACATCTTACCCAGCGCTGGCAGATCGCGCTCACGGCCAATCACGCAGATGACGTCGTTCTCCCTGAGCCGCGTTCCATCATTCGGATGCATCAGCACATTGTCACGGAACAGGGCGGCGATGCGGGTCTCACGCGGCATCTGCAGGTCACGCAGTGCGGCACCGATGCACCACTTGTCAGCGCTGAGCTGGTAGACAAACTGCTCCCACGGATTTTCGGGGTGGATATCCAGACCGATACGGCTGATAGGCGATGCGGTAGGCGGCACCACCACTTTGGCTTTTTTCGCTGCAAAGCCCAGCGAGGTGCCCTGCAACATCAGGGAGACCAGCACCACAAAGAAGGCGATATTAAAATAGAGCGACGCGTTTTCTAATCCGGCCATCATCGGGAAGACCGCAAGGATAATCGGTACCGCGCCGCGTAAACCGACCCAGCTGATAAAGACGCGTTCGCGTGTAGTAAAACTGCGAAACGGCAGCAGACCAATAAAGACCGACAGTGGGCGCGCCACCAGAATCAGCCACAGTGAGAGGATCATCGCCGGAACTGCGATATGCCACAAATCAGACGGGGTTACCAGCAGTCCCAGCACGATGAACATGCCAATCTGACTCAGCCACGCCATGCCGTCAAAGGTCTGCAGAATACCGTGACGGTTGCGAATCGGCCTGTTGCCCAGTAAAAAGCCGCACAGATAGACCGCCAGGATGCCGCTGCCCTCTAATACCGTGGTCAGGGCGAACACCAGAATGCCGCCACTCAACGCCAGCAGCGGATAGAGCCCACCGGCCAGACTGATACGGTTAATCAACTGCTGCAGCGCCCAGCCGCCGCCCAGGCCCAGCACGATACCCAGACCAAACTGCTGCACCAGATGCACCAGGAACATCCAGTCAAGGCCGCTGCGGCCCTGTTCGATCATCTCAATCAGCGTAATGGTCAGGAACACCGCCATCGGATCGTTACTGCCCGATTCAATCTCCAGCGTGGAGCTGACGCGCTCATTCAGACCTTTGTCACCCAGCAGGGAGAAGACGGCGGCGGCATCCGTGGAGCCGATGATCGCGCCAATCAGGAAGCCCTGCATCATATCCAGGTTAAACAACCAGGCGGCGACCACACCGGTTAAGCCTGCGGTAATCATGACCCCGACGGTCGCCAGCGACAGCGCTGGCCCCAGGGCAACTTTAAATGAGCTGGCTTTGGTCCGCATGCCGCCATCCAGCAGGATAATCGCCAGCGCCAGGTTCGAGATTAAGTAAGCTGCCGGATAGTTATCAAAGGCGATGCCGCCGATACCATCAACCCCGGTCAGCATGCCGAGAGCGAGGAAGATCACCAGAATAGGGATACCCAGTCTGGATGAGAAAGAGCTGAGCAGAATGCTCGATGCGACCAGCACGGAACCGATGATAAACAGACTGTAGACAATAGTGTGGTTCAAACCCGATCTCCTGAGATATGACAGTGCGGTGCAGCGACTGGTGACAAATATCCATGCTATCTCTGAAAGATAATGTTTTATCAAGGAGTTGTCATTGTGAAAATGATCATTATACGAATTGCTTAACAGCGTATGGAATCAGATTAATGTGAAGAATGAGGGGGTTGGCAGGCAAGCGGCAGAAAACAGACTGTTTTAGCAGGTTATTCGGAAGATAAAAAAAGCCGGCGATGAGCCGGCTTAGTGCATCAGGCTTCCGTTGCCTGTTTATGGAACAGCGATCGGAACACTGGGTAGATATCTTCCGGCTCACGAATGTGTTCGATAGCAAAGTTATCGAACGTCGACTGCAGATGCTCATACTCGCGCCACAGCGTCTGATGTGCACGGCGGGTAATCTCGATATAACTGTAATAACGCACCACCGGCAGGATATGCTTCGCCAGAATCTCATGACAAAGCGGTGAATCGTCGGCCCAGTTATCGCCATCTGACGCCTGCGCAGCATAGATGTTCCACTGCGCCGGGTCATAGCGCTCTTTCACCACCTCATCCATGAGTTTCAGCGCACTCGAAACGATGGTGCCACCGGTCTCCTGAGAGTAGAAGAACTCCTGTTCATCCACCTCTTTGGCCTGCGTGTGATGACGAATGTAAACCACATCAACATTCTTATAGGTGCGGCTCAGGAACAGGTAGAGCAGGATATAGAAGCGTTTCGCCATATCCTTGGTGGCCTGATCCATGGATCCGGATACATCCATCAGACAGAACATCACCGCCTGGCTGGAAGGCTCCGGCCGTTTCTCAAAGTTTTTGTAGCGCAGGTCGAAGGTGTCGATAAAAGGCACCCGATCGATACGCGCCCGCAACTCGGCGATCTCTTTGCGCAGCCGCTCCTCCTCCAGAAGCTGAGCCGGTTCAGATTTCTCAATCTCCAGCAGCGTTTCTTCCAGTTCGTGCAGCATCCGGCGTTTACCCGCCGTCATCGCCGTACGACGCGCCAGCGAGTTCTGCAACGAACGTACGACGCTGATATTGGCAGGCACACCGTTGGAGGTGAAACCGGCACGGTGGGTCTTATACTCATTCAACTGACGATGCTGGTTCCGGCGCAGGTTAGGCAGGGCGAGATCTTCAAACAGCAGATCCAGATACTCATCTTTCGATATCTGAAAGACAAACTCATCCTGACCTTCACCATCCTGACTGGCATTGCCCTGGCCACTGCCGCCGCCGCCACCACCCTGCGGGCGCTCGACCCGGTCATTCTGCACAAAGTGGTCGTTGCCCGGATGGACCCGATGGCGGTTGCCGCCGCGTCCCTGATGGAAAATTGGCTCATTGATGTCGTCAATCGGGATAGAGACAGACTCACCGCTGCTTACATCGGTCACCGAGCGTTTATTGATGGCCTCGGAGATCGACTGCTTAATTTGCGACTTATAACGGCGCAAGAAGCGCTGGCGGTTTACCGCGCTCTTGTTTTTGCCGTTGAGTCGGCGATCGATGAAATAGGCCATGGTATTCCCCCAAACTACATTGTAAGCAGGCCGGGCGAACCCGACCTTGTCAGACCGGTATCACTTACCGGCAAGCTTACAGACTCTTATCAGGACGATTTACGCACACGCAAATACCATTCACACAGCAGGCGAACCTGTTTGCGGGTATAGCCTTTTTCCATCATGCGATCGACAAAATCATCATGTTTTTTCTGCTCATCGGTAGAGGTCTTGGTATTAAACGAGATCACCGGTAGCAACTCTTCCGTATTCGAGAACATTTTCTTCTCGATCACGGTGCGTAATTTCTCGTAACTGGTCCAGTTCGGGTTGCGACCGTTATTGTGTGCCCTGGCGCGCAGCACGAAGTTGACGATCTCATTACGGAAATCTTTCGGGTTACTGATGCCAGCGGGCTTCTCGATTTTCTCCAGTTCCGCGTTGAGCGATTCACGATCAAACAGCTGTCCGGTATCGGGATCGCGATACTCCTGATCCTGAATCCAGAAGTCGGCATAGGTCACATAGCGGTCAAAGATGTTCTGACCATATTCAGAGTAAGATTCCAGATAGGCGGTCTGAATCTCTTTGCCGATAAACTCAGCATATTTGGGGATCAGATAGCCTTTGAGGTGCTCAAGGTATTTCTCGGCCTGATCCTGTGGGAACTGTTCGCGCTCAATCTGCTGCTCCAGTACATAGAACAGGTGCACCGGGTTGGCCGCCACTTCGGCGTGGTCAAAGTTAAACACCCGCGACAGAATCTTAAAGGCAAAGCGTGTTGAAAGGCCGTTCATCCCCTCATCCACACCGGCGTAATCATGATACTCCTGCCAGGACTTCGCCTTAGGGTCGGTATCTTTCAGGCTTTCACCATCGTAGACCCGCATTTTGGAATAGATGCTGGAGTTATCCGGATCCTTGAGACGTGACAGGATAGAGAAACGTGCCAGCGTTTCCAGCGTACCCGGTGCGCAGGGCGAGGTCGCCAGCTCACTGTGATTAAGTAACTTGTCGTAGATTTTGATCTCTTCAGAGACCCGCAGGCAGTAGGGCACCTTGACGATATAGACACGGTCAAGGAACGCCTCATTATTCTTGTTATTACGGAACGTCACCCACTCTGATTCGTTGGAGTGCGCCAGAATAATGCCGTTAAACGGCAGCGCCGAAATCCCCTCGGTGCCGTTGTAGTTCCCTTCCTGCGTCGCCGTCAGTAAGGGGTGCAGCACCTTGATAGGCGCTTTGAACATCTCAACGAATTCCATGATCCCCTGGTTGGCACGGCAAAGTGCGCCGGAGTAACCGTAAGCATCAGGATCGTTTTGCGCGTGGTTTTCCAGTTTACGGATATCCACTTTACCGACCAGCGCGGAGATATCCTGGTTGTTCTCATCACCCGGTTCAGTTTTGGCAATCGCCAGCTGTTCCAGGATTGACGGCCAGACTTTCACCACTTTGAAACGCGAGATATCGCCGCCAAAGTCGTGGAGTCGCTTAGCGGCCCACGGCGACATGATCGTGCCGAGATAACGGCGCGGCACGCCATACTCTTTTTCGAGAATATGCGCATCTTCCTGCGGGTTAAACAGGCAGAGAGGGTGGTCATTAACCGGGCTGCGTTCCCCGTCGGCGCTCAGTACATAGATGGGTACCCGCTGCATCAGCGACTTAAGCCGTTCCGCCAGTGAGGATTTACCGCCACCTACCGGTCCCAGTAAATAGAGGATCTGTTTCTTCTCTTCCAGTCCCTGAGCGGCATGTTTCAGGTAGGAGACGATCTGTTCAATCGCTTCCTCCATGCCGTAAAACTCCTCGAACGCCGGATAGCGTCCCATCACACGGTTGGAGAATATTCTGGAAAGGCGTGGCTCCTGAGCAGTATCGACCATTACCGGCTCTCCGATAGCCATTAACAGTCGCTCTGCAGCGTTGGCGTATGCACTGCGATCCTGCTTACAGATAGCAAGAAATTCCTGCAGTGTGAACTCTTCGTCCTTGGCAGCTTCATAACGCTGACGATAGTGATCGAATATATTCATAGCGATGCCCGTCCTTTCGTTTTTAGCACAGGTAAGGAGCGTAATTAGAGGCTTATAGCAGCTCCCGGAAGATATTCTCTGTTGAGTACAGCAACCCTTATGCCAACCTGATCTTTCTTATCGGGATACACAACTTTTGTGGTTACTCTGCTCGTACAAAATGTCTGCTGTTACTTCTAACTGTAGATGGCTTCTAGGAAATTTCCTCCACGGGTTTGGGTTAATGAGGGGAAGATCAACTGTACAGCGGGTCTGTTGTGAGATGCGTTCATATGGGTGATGCTTTAACTTAACGTGTTTTTAACCTTTAATGCCACTTTCATCGATCAGTCACTTAAAGGATTTCGATATAAGTTAATCCAGCCGTGAAAAAACGTTAGACTTCCTGTTTGATTGTTATATTTATGGAATGAATAAATTGTGAACCAATTCAAATTTAAGACGCTTGTTGCACTTCTGCCCTGTTATTTACTGGCCACGCACGTGAATGCCGCACCGCTTTCCATTGGCGCATCGGTCATCTATGCCGAATCACCTTATCGCGGCGGCCAGGACCGGTATATCCCCGTTCCGGTTATCAATTATGAGGGTGAAGACTTCTGGTTCCGCAGCCTGCAGGGCGGCTACTACCTGTGGAAAGATCCCCAGAACCAGCTGTCACTGACGCTGCTGGGGTCACCGCAGGAGTACAAACCCAGCGACAACGACCTGGGCGACATGAAAGGGCTGGATAAACGCCGCATGACGCTGATGGGTGGTGCAACCTATCGTCACACCGCTGACTGGGGGATTGTCCGTACCTCATTACTGGGTGATGTGCTCAATAACAGCAACGGGATGATCTGGGACCTGACGTACCTCTATCGCTTCCAGATGGGTGACTTCAGCCTGACGCCGGGCATCGGGGCCACGTGGAACAGCGCCAATCAAAACCGTTATTACTATGGGGTTTCCGGGCATGAAAGCGCCCGTACCGGCATCAGCCGTTACAACCCGGATGACAGCTGGTCACCTTATGTGGAACTGAGCGCCAGCTATCAGATTGCGCCGCAGTGGAATGCCAGCGTTATGGGACGTTACGTCCGCTTCGACAGCGAAATCAAAGACAGCCCGATGATTGATAAAAGCGGGCAGGCGTTAATCTGGACGGGTGTCAGCTATACCTTCTGATAACGCACCAAAAGAGGGCATTTAATGCCCTCTGTTCTTTTACAGGGCCTCAGAATGGGGCGGGAGAGCAGAATGCGTAACACGATTAACTTTGCCGGTTTTAGCGATCTGCCGGTGATCGGTCAGGGCACCTGGTATATGGGTGAAAACCCGGCGCAGCGGGCTGATGAAGTCGCTGCATTGCAGGCGGGTCTTGAGTGCGGCTTACAGCTTATCGATACTGCAGAAATGTATGCAGATGGCGGAGCCGAAGAGGTGGTCGGGCAGGCACTGCTGGGCCGTCGCGACCGGGCGCTGCTGGTCTCCAAAGTTTATCCGTGGAATGCGGGCGAAGTGGATGCCATTGCAGCCTGTGAGCGCAGCCTGCGCCGTCTGCAAACCGATTATCTCGATCTCTACCTGTTGCACTGGCGCGGCAATATTCCGCTGGAAGAGACACTGCGCGCCATGGAACGCCTGCAGCAGCAGGGCAAAATTCGTCACTGGGGCGTATCGAATTTTGATACCGATGATATGGCCGAACTGTGGGATGAAGAGAAGGGCGAGGCCTGCGCGACCAATCAGGTGCTCTATCATCTGGCTTCACGCGGCATTGAATTTGATCTGCTGCCGGCATGTCAGCAGCGTGGCGTACCGGTCATGGCCTACTGTCCGCTGGCCCAGGCCGGACGGCTACGTGACTCACTCTTTACCGATCCGCAGTTGACTCAGATTGCACAGGAGAAGGGCATCAGCGTGGCGCAATTACTGCTGGCCTGGGTGCTTCGTCAGCCAGGGGTGATTGCCATTCCTAAAGCCAGTTCCGTGGCCCACGTTCAGGAAAATGCGGCGGCGCTGGAGGTGGAACTGACCGATGAGGATTTGCAGCTCATCGATCGCGCCTGGCCAGCGCCACAGCATAAGTTGCCGCTGGATATTGTTTAGCCGTTAACGTTGTCGCTGGCTGCGGCTTTCTTTTTGAGGCGGAACGTCGTGGCCAGTCGTGCTGGCTTTTCACCCGCGCTGCATAACGGTTTGCTGATACGCGCCGTCTCCACACAGACCATGGTCTTATAGCCCTCATTCGCCATATCCGTCATGCTGCAGGAGAGTTCCACACCCGGATTCCACGTGACAACGTCACTATGATGATGGTGGTACACCTCGATCTGCCGCTCACCCGCGGTATCATTAATCACTGAGCAATCTTCTGCTGCGGTAAAGATACGGTCGATGCGTCCAGGATAACGCTGTTTGCCGTCGCTGCTGGCCACCTCGCCGTTATTGACTTTGTCGATATAGCTATTGCCCAGACCCGAGACTTCCACACCGTTGATGTCGCTGACGGTAAAGTAGCTGTGCAGAGCCGCCGTCGCTTCAAAGTCACCATAGGCTTCCAGCTCAATCTCACAATGCTGGCCCAGACGGAAGCGGGCAATCAGGGTGAATTCATGCGGCCAGAGCTTCAGCGTCTGAGGGTTGCTCTCCAGCACCAGCGTCAGCATGACGCCATCTTCATTTTCATCATGCGCCGTAAGCTTCCACGGCTGAACCCGCGCAAAGCCGTGTGCCGGTTCGCCCGCCGGGCCGAACCACGGCCAGCAGATCGGAACGCCGCCACGAATCGCCTTACCCGGTGCAAAGAGACTCTTATCACTCAGCCAGAGTACCGGCTTTTCGCCGCTGGGTTGCCAGGCGATGAGGTGCGCGCCCTGAAGCGTAATGGCTGCCCGCACTTTAGGGTGACTCACAACAATGGCGGGGAGTTCACCTATCTGGCGCTGGGTGAGGTAAGGGGAGATCTGCGTGACCACCGGCAGAGAAAACAGTTTATCTTGCATGTTCGATTCCTTCCTGAGCGGATCAAAAAAAGGGCGACCGAAGTCGCCCTTATTCTCAATGATGTCTGGCTGCCTTATTTAGCAGAAACCAGTGCAATCAGGTCGAGAACTTTGTTTGAGTAGCCAGTTTCGTTGTCGTACCAGGAAACCAGTTTCACAAAGTTGTCGTTCAGCGCGATACCGGCTTTAGCGTCAAACACTGAAGTCAGGATTTCGCCGTTGAAGTCGGTAGAAACCACGTCATCTTCAACGTAGCCCAGAACGTCTTTCATCTCACCTTCTGCAGCCGCTTTAATTGCAGCACAGATTTCTTTGTAAGAAGCCGCTTTTTCCAGACGCACGGTCAGGTCAACAACGGAAACGTTAGGGGTTGGTACGCGGAATGCCATACCGGTCAGTTTGCCGTTCAGCTCTGGCAGAACTTTACCAACGGCTTTAGCTGCGCCAGTTGATGAAGGAATGATGTTCTGCGATGCGCCGCGGCCGCCGCGCCAATCTTTATGAGACGGGCCATCAACGGTTTTCTGGGTAGCAGTGGTGGCGTGAACGGTCGTCATCAGACCTTCAACGATGCCAAACTTGTCGTTGATCACTTTTGCCAGCGGTGCCAGGCAGTTAGTGGTACAGGATGCGTTAGACACGATATCCTGGCCATCATATTTGTCGAAGTTTGCACCACGAACAAACATTGGGGTGTCATCTTTAGATGGACCGGTCAGAACGACTTTCTTAGCACCTGCGGTGATGTGTTTACGCGCGGTTTCGTCGGTCAGGAAGATACCGGTTGCTTCAGCAACAACGTCAACGCCCACTTCATCCCACTTCAGGTTGGCCGGATCACGTTCAGCGGTAACACGGATTTTTTTACCGTTAACCACCAGTGCGCCATCCTGAACTTCTACGGTACCGTCGAAACGACCGTGAGTAGAGTCATACTTCAGCATGTACGCCATGTAATCCGCGTCCAGCAGGTCGTTGATAGCAACGATTTCGATGTCAGAACGCTTTTGAGCAGCACGGAAAACGATGCGACCGATACGGCCGAAACCGTTGATACCTACTTTGATAGTCATATATTCCACCAGCTATTGGTTAGTGAATAAAAGGTTGCCTGTAAAATTACAAAAACCTTACCAGGCGTCAAGCGGAATCGTGTCAATTGTTGCGACAAATCAATTCGCCTGAGAGGAATTATTCGATGCGCAACCGCTTGCGCGCCGCCAATGATATCGCGCTTCGTTGAATCAATCGCCGAATATATAGGGATGCTCCGGATAAAAGGTGATCGATGTCACAAATCCGCTTAGCAGAGAGCAGGCTGAAAGGGTGAGCACAAAAAAAGACCCGGGTTATGTTGATCATTTGTTAGAATAATAGTCGAATTTTTCAGAATGGCACTGCCCGGAATCCTAAAATGGCTAAAGACACCGCACCCGAAGCAAAAATTGCACAGTTGACCGAAATGCAACGCTACGTCACTCAGCAACGCGGAACGGAACCGCCTTACAGCGGCGCACTGCTGCACAACAAGCAGGAAGGGATCTACCACTGTCTGATCTGTGAGGCGCCACTTTTTCTCTCTGAGACGAAGTATGACTCTGGCTGTGGCTGGCCCAGTTTCTACCAGCCGGTCAGTGATGATGCGATTCGCTATATTGAAGATGATTCACACGGCATGCAGCGTATTGAGATCCGCTGTGGCAGCTGCGATGCGCACCTGGGACATGTCTTCCCTGACGGCCCGCAGCCGACCGGCGAACGCTATTGTGTTAACTCCGCCTCGCTGAATTTCACCGACGAGCAGGGCGAACAGACCAAAGGGTAATGGCGATGAAGGAACAGCTTGAAGCAATGCTTGCATCGATGACGCCTGAAGTCTATCAGCGTCTTGCCACGGCGGTTGAGATTGGCAAATGGCCGGATGGCGTGGCACTGACCCAGGAGCAGCGCGACAATTGCCTGCAGCTGGTCATGATGTGGCAGGCGCGGCACAACGACGCGCCGCAGCACATGACCATTGGCAAAGGTGGCGAAATGGTGATGAAGTCGAAAAAAGAGCTCAAAGAAGAGTTTGGAATTGACCCTGACGTGACCCGCATCCATCTGCATTAAAAAAAAGCTGGCGTCATGCCAGCTCCATTTTAAATCAGAATCGCGCCCTGAGCGGTCATCTGGGCAAAGGCAATTTCGCTGTCCTCGGGATTCAGATTGACGCCCCGGCAGCCCTCTTTAACCACCTCAACGTGATAACCCAGCTCCAGCGCATCCAGCACGCTATATTTTACGCAGTAATCCGTCGCCAGCCCCAGCATCACCAGGTGGGTGATCCCACGCTCACGCAGCCAGCTGTCCAGCTCGGTCTTACGGCGATGGCCATTGTCAAAAAAGGCGCTATAGCTATCGACATCCTGATCCTGGCCCTTATGGAACGTCGCATCGAACAGTGAGCGATCGAGACCCGGATGAAAATCAGCGCCAGTCGAGCCCTGAATGCCGTGATCGGGCCACCAGATCTGGGCCAGACCATTTAGCTCGCCCAGCGTGTAGACCGGCTCGCCGGAAACCGAGGCAAAACTGCCGTGATTGGCCGGATGCCAGTCCTGCAGCGCCAGTACGCATTCACCGTTTTCACGGAACAGTCGCGCATAACGATTCGCCACCTCGACCGTATGGTCGCCCTCATGGACTGCCATCGGGCCGCCGGGGCAAAAATCGTTCTGAATATCAATAATGATGAGTGCCCGCTTCATTACATATCGCTCCGTTTCAGTCTTCAGTCAGTTCGCCGCGCAAATTCTGCTGCATTCTGGCTCGGATTTGATCGGCCGAAAGGTCCTGGCTGAGTAAAAAGTGTAGCTTTGTCAGCGCCGCTTCCACGGTGAGGTCAAATCCGCTGATGACACCAGCATGTTCCAGCGCATTGCCGGTAGCGTATCCGCCCATATTCACTTTGCCGGAAATACACTGGGTGAGATTTACCACCACGATGCCACGCTCGCTGGCCTGCTGCAATTCTGCCAGAAATTCCTTGTTCTGCGGTGCATTACCCACACCATAGGAGCGCAGGATCAATGCTTTGACTGGCTGGCGCAGAAAGTTACGCACAACGTCGGCTGAAATGCCGGGATAGATGGTGACCACGCCAATGGGCTGAGGCGTAATGGTGTGAACCTTCAGTTCGCCCTGACCGGCTGGGGCAGGCGGTGTATTGAGGCGACGAATATGAATGCCCGCTTCCAGCAGCGCAGAGAGGTTAGGCGAAGCAAAGGCGTTGAAGCCGTCTGCATGTGCCTTGGTGGTCCGGTTACCGCGATAGAGCGTGTTATTGAAAAACAGCGACACTTCGCTAATCGGATAGTTGGCCGCCACATAGAGCGAATTTAAGAGATTCTGCTGACCATCTGAACGTAATTCCGCTAACGGAATCTGCGAGCCCGTGACGATAACCGGCTTGGCCAGATTTTCCAGCATAAAGGAGAGTGCTGAGGCGGTAAATGCCATGGTGTCAGTGCCATGCAGGATCACAAAACCATCATAGCGATCGTAGTTCTGACGGATATCTTCTGCGATAGACTGCCAGTCCTGCGGGGTCATGTCGGAAGAGTCGATCAGCGGCTGATACTCATGAATGGTGAAATCAGGCATCTCAGGGCGGTGGAACTCCGGCATGTTAGCCAGCTGTTGCTGCAGGTGTCCGGAGACGGGAATATAACCCTGCGCCGAACGCTGCATACCGATCGTCCCGCCAGTGTAGGCTACGTAGATGTTTTTCTTTTGCATTAGAGAACTCAGACTCGCCATAAAACGCGCAGTATAAGGGGAATAGCGGGGAAAAGCAGCCCGACCAGCGGCCGGGCTGCGAGGTTTATCGCACTTCGCCGCAGTTCAGGCAGAATGCATAACGGTTCTGAGGATCGTTCTGCTTGTCGAACAGACCAGGCTGGGCTTTCATGGCACTCATCACATCCAGCATCGGTGCTGGCAGCCAGGCTTTCAGCGTATCAGGCAGGACAGCCTGCACCGACGCGTTCATCTGACTCAGCATCATATCCAGGAAGCTCGGGTCATCCTGATACCAGCTCAGCTGCGGATTACTGACTTTCGCCAGCTCGCCCGCCTTCTTCACGGCATCATCGAAGTCACCCAGTGCATCAACCAGACCATTGGCTTTCGCATCGCTGCCGGTCCAGACGTGGCCCTGTGCAATGGCATCAATCTGCTCTGGCGTTTTATGACGTGACTTCGCCACCAGACCGACAAAGTTGCGGTAGCCATTTTCGATGGTCAGCTGCATCAGCTGCTGAACTTCCGTTGGCAGCGCTTTGGTGGTTGAGATATCCGCCAGCGGTGAGGTCGCAACACCGTCGGTGTGCACGCCAATACTGTCCAGGCTGTTCTCCAGCGTATTGATCACGCCGAAGATGCCAATCGAGCCAGTCAGCGTGCTGGGGTTCGCCACAATGTAGCTGGCAGGCGTTGAGATCCAGTAACCGCCAGACGCCGCCATGCCTCCCATCGAGACCACAATCGGCTTACCGGCCGCCTGCGCTGCCGCCAGCTCTTCACGAATCGCTTCCGAGGCGGTGACGCTGCCACCCGGGCTATTCACCCGCAGAATAATCGCTTTGATTTTCGGATCGAGACGCGCATCGCGGATCTGTGCCGCCGTCGTGTCGCCACCGACGTTGCCCGGCGTCTCTTCACCATCCATGATGGCACCGCTGGCCATGACTACCGCGATGTTGCCATCCTGCTGCGTGGAGGTGGTTTTCACGCTGTAGTCATAGATGCTGACGCTACGGTAATCGTTGCTCTGCTTATCCAGACCAAAGGTTTTTACCAGCTCCTGATCGGCTGCCGCACGTGAACCCAGGGCATCGACCAGCTTGTTATCCAGCGCATATTGCGCGGTATCGCCTTTAACGGCGTTTAACCCGGCAATAATCGCAGCAGCACCGGGGAAGAGTTGCTCCGGCGTAATCTGGCGGTTCGCTGCCACGGTGTTCAGGTAGTTCTGCCACAGTTGACCGACCCAGCGGCTGTCAGCATCCCGTGCGGCAGGGGACATGTCGTCACGCAGGAACGGCTCAACCGCAGATTTGTAGGTCCCGACACGGAAGACGTGTGAGGTGACTTTCAGCTTCTCCAGCAAGGTTTTGTAATAGAGTCCGTTGGTGGCGAAACCATGCAGATCTAGGGTGCCCTGTGGTGACAGATAGATTTTGGTGGCGTAGCTGGCAAGGTAATACTGCGCCTGGCTGTAGCTGTCGCCGAGTGCATAAATCGGCTTGCCGCTGTCGCGGAATTCGCGCAGCGCTTTACCCACATATTGCAGTGAAGGCTGATCGCCACCGGCAAATTCGCGTAAATCGAGCACCATGCCTTTAATGTTGCTGTCATCTTTTGCCTGACGAATAGCGTCGACCACATCAAACAGCGAATTTTCCTGTAAACGGTCACTGCTGGCACCCAGCAGCTGGCGGCCAATTTTGCTCAGACGGTTGCTTACCGACGGTTTATCCACCAGCACGCCGCTGAGATCCACTTTCAGTGCGCCTTGCTGAATCGGCGCTGAACTGCCGCCCGACCCGCTGACCTGCAGCCAGATCCCTACACCCACCACAATCAACAAAATCAGGAAAATATTCAGAATAAATTCCCTGATAAAATTCAGTACCCGCCAGCTCCAGCGGAACAGACCTGCAATTATTCGCCACAATGTGCGCATCAGACTCTCCATAAATATGTAGCAGGAAGTGGCCGCCGCGCGGACCAGACTTCCCCGACGAGCTCATCCTAAAGAGCGGCGTGTTAAAAGTCAGCAGGAAATCACTGCGCACTGTTACAAAAAATCTGCCTGTGCCAGGATAACTGCAACATTACAGAGATCGGGAGAGAAACATGGACGCACTGGAGTTACTGGTCAACCGACGTTCGGCCTCACGCCTGACTGAGCCGGCACCTGCGGGTGACGCACTGGAAAATATCCTGCGGGCTGGTATGCGTGCCCCGGATCACGGCACGCTGCAACCCTGGCGCTTTATCATTGTGGAAAATGAGGGTCGCGACCGGCTGAGCCAGCTGCTGGAGCAGGCAGCTCGCGATAAACAGCTGGATGAAAAGGCGATTAACAAAGCGAGCCAGTCACCGTTTCGGGCACCGATGATCATTACGGTGGTGGCACATTGTGAAGCGCACCACAAAGTGCCGCGCTGGGAGCAGATCGCCTCGGCAAGCTGTGCAGTGATGGCCATGCAGATGGCGGCCGTCGCTCAGGGTTACAACGGTATCTGGCGCAGTGGTCCCTGGACCGATGACGAGCAGGTACGCCAGGGGTTTGGCTGCCGCGAACAGGATGCCATCGTCGGCTTTCTCTATCTGGGCACCCCGCAACTGAAATCCAGCACCACGGTGCTCCCACCTGACACGGCGCCTTTCGTCCGTTACTTCTGACTACAATGCTTGTCCGGTTCCGGCAGGGTGCATTTCAGCCCTGCTTTTTGCACGGTTCCTGTGCGAACGATCGCTAACGCCGCGCATCACACTTACGCCAGCGGGCCTGCCAGGCTAACATAGCCCCAGTATTCAAACCGACAGCGGACAACCGGTTATCACTGCGTTCCCCCTGATGTTAAGGATTACCTGATTCAATGCGTTTGTTTATTGCGGAAAAACCGAGCCTGGGGCGTGCTATCGCAGATGTGCTGCCGAAACCGCATCGACGCGGTGATGGATTCATTGCCTGCGGCAACGATCAGATCGTCACCTGGTGCGTAGGCCATCTTCTGGAGCAGGCGCAACCCGACAGTTATGACAGCCGTTATGCACGCTGGTCGCTGGCGGATTTACCCATCATTCCGGAAAAATGGCAGCTAAAACCGCGTCCCTCGGTCGCTAAGCAACTGAAAGTGGTTGAAGGCTTGCTGGCGCAGGCGAATGAAGTGGTGCACGCCGGTGACCCGGATCGGGAAGGGCAGTTGCTGGTGGATGAGGTGCTCGACTACCTGAACCTGCCGGCTGAAAAACGCAGCAAGGTGCAGCGCTGTCTGATTAACGACCTCAATCCTCAGGCGGTGGACAGGGCAGTGAACCGCCTGCGTGAAAATCGCGAGTTTATTCCGTTGTGCGTCTCGGCGCTGGCCCGCGCCCGGGCGGACTGGCTCTATGGCATTAACATGACCCGCGCCTGGACGCTGCTGGGACGCAATGCAGGCTATGATGGCGTACTGTCGGTGGGCCGGGTGCAGACGCCGGTGCTTGGGCTGGTGGTCCGGCGCGATGAAGAGATCGAGAACTTCGTGCCGAAAGATTACTTCGAAGTGAAAGCGCACATCCTCACGCCTGACGGCGCCCGATTTATCGCCAGCTGGATCCCCAGTGAAGCCTGTGAACCGTGGCAGGATGAAGAGGGCCGCCTGCTCAAACGCGCCCTGGCGGAGCATGTGGTGGCGCGTATTACGGGCCAGCCAGCGATCGTCACTGCTTACAGCGATAAGCGCGAAAATGAGGTGGCGCCGCTGCCCTTTTCCTTATCCAGCCTGCAGATTGAGGCCGCTAAACGTTACGGGCTGAGTGCGCAGACGGTGCTGGATACCTGCCAGCGGCTTTACGAAACCCACAAACTGATTACCTATCCCCGTTCGGACAGCCGCTATCTGCCTGAAGAGCATTTTGCCGGTCGTCATGCGGTGTTAAAGGCGATACAGGCGCATCAGTCACAGCTGACCCCACCGGCAGATTTCGATGCCGATCGCAGAAATCGCTGCTGGGATGATAAAAAAGTGGATGCCCACCACGCCATTATTCCAACGGCCCGTGCCAGCGCGGTGAAACTCAGTGAAAACGAGCAGCATATCTATGAACTGGTGGCGCGCCAGTATCTGATGCAGTTCTGCCCGGATGCGGTATTCCGCAAATGTGTCATCGATCTCGATATTGCTGGCGGAAAATTCGTGGCGAAAGCGCGCTTCCTGGCGGAAGCGGGCTGGCGTGCGCTGCTGGGCAACAAAGAGCGGGATGAAGAGAACGACGGCATGCCGTTGCCTGTGGTAGCGAAAGGGGATGAGCTGCTGTGTGAGCGCGGAGAGGTGCTGGCGAAGCAAACCCAGCCGCCACGCCCGTTTACCGATGCCACTATTCTTTCTGCGATGACCGGCATTGCCCGTTTCGTTCAGGATAAAGAATTAAAGAAAGTACTGCGTGCGACCGATGGTTTAGGAACGGAAGCCACACGCGCCGGCATTATCGAATTACTGTTTCGTCGTGGCTTCCTGGTGAAGAAGGGCCGTTATATCAATTCTACGGATGCCGGACGCGCCCTGATTCACTCCCTGCCCGATCTGGCAGCACGCCCGGATATGACGGCGCAGTGGGAATCGACACTGACGCGTATCAGCGAAAAGGCCTGCCGCTATGATGAATTCATGCAGCCGCTGGTGCAGACCTTAACCGGTCTGATCCAGCAGGCACGACAGCAGCCTGCGGCGCATGCATTTCGGGGATTACCGTCCACCGGACAGAAACGTCCGGTGCGCAAAACCAGGCGTAAAGTGAAGGAGACGGAATGAGGCGTTATTCAGTATTACTGCTCGTGGCCCTGTCGCTGGCGACCAGCGTGGCGCAGGCCAACAGTCGTTATCAGTCGATGCCACAGCAGGGCAGCAACGGTGGCAACACCGATGTCGTGGTGGATATGCCACCCGAAGCATGGACACAGGCAGAGAGACGTCAGCCAGACTGTCTCCGCTGCTGTATCTTTGAGAACCGTAACTACACGGAAGGCGCGGTGGTGAAATCAGAGGGGGTGTTGCTGCAATGTACCCGTGATGAACACTCCATCGGCACCAATAACCTGATCTGGAAAATAGTGAAATAGCCGTCGCGTGGCGCTCTGCCACGCGACCGTCAGTTAAAAGCGGAAGGTTGACCAGATGGGCGCGTGGTCAGATGGTTTTTCCATGCCCCGGATCTCATAATCAATGCCGGTCTCAACGCAGTGCGGCGCCAGGGTTTTGCTCGCCAGCACCAGATCGATGCGTAACCCGCGATTATCATCAAACCCTTTCGAACGGTAATCGAACCAGGAAAAGCGATCCGCCACCTCCGGATTGTGCTCACGCCAGGTATCAACCAGTCCCCAGCCCAGCAGGCGGTCCATCCACTCGCGCTCTTCCGGCAGGAAGGAGCATTTGCCGGTGCGCAGCCAGCGCTTGCGACTCTCCTCACCAATACCAATATCCCGATCGGTGCTGCTGATATTCATGTCGCCCATAATCAGAACCGGCTTATCAGCAGGCAGATCCTCGGTCAGCAGACGTTGCAGATCGCGATAGAATTTCTCTTTAGCCGGAAACTTGGTGGGATGGTCGCGGCTTTCGCCCTGCGGAAAATAGCCGTTAATTACCGTGATATCGCCAATCGGGCTGGGAAGTTCCGCGATGATCAGGCGGCGCTGGGATTCTTCGTCATCACCCGGGAAACCCCGGCTCACTGACACTGGCTCAGCTTTGGTTAACAGGGCAACACCGTAGTGACCTTTCTGTCCATGATAGAAGACGTGATAGCCGAGCTTTGACACCTCTTCCAGCGGGAACATGTCGTCATGGACCTTGGTTTCCTGCAGACCGATAACATCGGGCTGATGCTGTTCGACAAGTGCCTGAAGCTGATGCGGGCGGGCACGCAACCCATTGATGTTAAATGAAACAAATTTCATGAGATCGACCGTTGTTCAGAAATGTCAGGCGGAGATGGTAGCGATTTTTGCTGAAAAAGTCATGGCGGAACAGGCTGAGATTGTGTGAAAGCGGGCAGGAGTGTGGGGGCGAACAGGAAGCTTAGGTATTATTTTGGGGATGGTGTGCAACATGCGAGATGGTGGTGGGAGAAGGATTATTCGGCGCGTTGCGCCTCACCCTGCGGGCCGCGCTGAAGCGCGTTGTCTCGCGATGCTCGACCCGAACCTTAATCGAAGGTTCTCATCCCTCTCCCCGCAGAACAGGAAGATTAGGTATTATTTTGGGGATGATGTGCAACATACGAGATGGTGGTGGGAGAAGGATTCGAACCTTCGAAGTCTGTGACGGCAGATTTACAGTCTGCTCCCTTTGGCCGCTCGGGAATCCCACCTGGGATAGTGATGTGGCTTAAGATGATTCAGATTCAGATGGTGGTGGGAGAAGGATTCGAACCTTCGAAGTCTGTGACGGCAGATTTACAGTCTGCTCCCTTTGGCCGCTCGGGAATCCCACCATGGCCTGAATCTTTCTCTCTTAAAGCGGGGCGCATCATACCAAATGCGATAAGGGTGTAAAGCGCCCACTGGCAAAACCGCAACTGTTTGCCCACTTTTTACGCGTAGCGCTGAATCTGCAGACAATTCAGCGCACTGGCTGATTAAAGAATAATCGTGCGGTTGCCGTAAACGAACACGCGCTGCCCCAGCACTTTATACAGTGCGTTGCTCAGGACATTCTTTTCTACGTCGCGACCGGCGCGCATCATCTCATCGGCGGTGTAGCTGTGATCAACGTTTATCACATCCTGCATGATGATTGGGCCTTCATCGAGATTGTCGTTCACATAGTGCGCGGTGGCACCGATGATCTTCACGCCACGTTCATAAGCCTGATGATAGGGACGGGCGCCGATAAAGGCGGGCAGGAAGGAGTGGTGAATATTGATAATCTGGTTCGGATAACGCTGCACAAAGGCGGGCGTCAGGACGCGCATATATTTCGCCAGCACCACGTAATCGGGCTGATAGCGGTCAATCTCTTCCACCATGCGGTTATCGTGCTCTTCCCGCGTCAGTCCCTCATGGCTCACCAGCACAAACGGAATGTCAAAACGCTCAACCAGCGAACGCAAGGTGTCGTGGTTACCCACTACCGCCGCAATTTCCATATCCAGGCCGCCAAACGCGCTCTTCATTAACAGATCGCCCAGGCAATGCGCCTCTTTAGTGACCAGAATCACCACGCGGCGACGACCGGCGCTGTGCAGTTCCCGGACTGAACCCTGGGGCAGGGCGCTGTCGAGGTCTGCGAGCAGGGTGTTGTCGTTGAAGATTCCTTCCAGTTCGGTACGCATGAAAAAACGCCCGGTGCGATGATCAACAAACTCATTGTTCTGCACGATATTAAGTTCGTGCTTGTAACAAATATTGGTGATTTTGGCGATCAGACCTTTTGCATCGGGACAAATGGTTCGTAAAACTTTTCTTTGCATGGTTTGCGCTTGCATCTCAATCAGAGTCCTGTCAAAGCATTAGGGGTAAAACCGCTGGGGTAGCCGTCAGCTTAACCACAACATTTTTTGTATTTTTTTTCACTGCCACACGGGCAGCGATCGTTACGCCCCACGGGCGGTGCTGTACCGTCAACATAGTACCAGCGTTGATCCTCGCGAAGAAAGCGTGAACATTCATGAATGGCCTGAATGTTGGTTTTCTCGCGGTATCGCGCAAAAAAGGTAACGAAAGCTTCGTTCTCATGGCTTCCATGATTACAACGGGTTACATTCAGGCTGAGCCAGTCGGTTCCCGGAAAACTTTCAGATAAAAGCCCTGACAGCGCCGGATCACGCTTCTCAGGATGCCAGGTCGCAACCAGATAGTCCGCATTATGCTGAACATAAGCGCAATAACGGGATCGCATAAGTTGTTCAGCTGTAACAGGAATCTGGTTACCCTGAAGAAAGGGCTCGCAACATACGCTATACTGCTCTCCGCTACAACATGGGCAGGTTTCTGACACATTATCTCCCGGGAATGATGGGTCGGTTTTACAAGCGCGCTATGTTAGCTGACCCCGTGTTGTGATGCTACGTATTGACGGCAGGACCAGACAGAAATGAGAAAGGTAAAAATTGGATTGGCTCTGGGTTCTGGAGCGGCCAAAGGATGGGCGCACATCGGCGTGATCAACGCGCTGGAGCGTGCAGGTATTGAGATCGACGTCGTTGCGGGCTGCTCTGTCGGGGCATTAGTCGGATCTGCCTATGTGAATAACCGTCTGCCGCTGATGGAAAAATGGGTCAGTGCATTTCGCTACTGGGATGTTATTCGCCTGATGGATGTCTCCTGGCAGCGTGGCGGACTGCTGCGCGGTGAGCGGGTCTTTAGCCATGTTCGTCAGCTGATCCCCAATGACACGATAGAGCACTGTCATAAACCCTTTGGCGTGGTGGCGACTAACCTCAGTACCGGTCGTGAACTCTGGCTGACAGAGGGCGATCTGCATCAGGCAGTACGCGCTTCATGCAGTATGCCAGGTTTATTACCGCCGGTGGGCTACAATGGGTATTGGCTGGTGGATGGTGCCGTAGTCAACCCGGTGCCGATTTCACTTACCCGTGCCCTGGGGGCAGACATTGTTATCGCCGTTGACTTGCAGCATGACGCGCATTTAATGCAGCAGGATCTCTTTTCCGTGACACCACAGAATAGCGAAGAAGAAGCCGCCGCAGCGGCATTGAGTTGGGGTGGGAAGCTGCGTCAGCGTCTGGTGAATTTCAGTCAGCGCCGTGCGTCTCAGTCACCTGGCGCGATGGAGATTATGTCCACCTCTATCCAGGTGCTGGAAAATCGCCTGAAGCGGAATCGCATGGCAGGCGATCCGCCCGATGTTTTGATTCAGCCGGTCTGTCCGCAAATTTCGACGCTGGACTTTCATCGTGCTGAGGAAGCCATTGAAGCAGGCAAGGCCGCCGTAGAGAAGAAAATGGATGAACTATTACCACTGGTCCGTGGCAGATAATCAGGTTGTTCATTCAAAGCGGTGACTTCAGCCAATTCTTAAAGGCGCAACTGCGTTTTATGAACCACTATTGAAATATCTGGTACGCAGGGGGAAAGAATGGAAAAACCACTACTCGGCAAAAAGATACTCATTGTCGAAGATGAGGCTGTTTTCCGTTCGTTGCTGGACCAATTTTTGTTATCGATGGGTGCTGTGACGTTACAAGCGGAAGATGGTCTGGAAGCAATTGCACAACTACAACAGCATACTGTCGACCTGATTATCTGCGATCTGGAAATGCCCCGCATGAGCGGCATCCAGTTCGTTGAGCACATTCGTACCCGCGGCAACATCGTGCCGATTTTAATCATCTCAGCTACCGAGAACATGTCGGATATTGCGCATGTATTGCGTCTTGGGGTGCAGGATGTGCTGCTTAAACCACTTAAAAACTTTGAGCGCTTCCGTGAAGCGGTCTATGAGTGTCTCTATCCCTCTATGTTCACTTCGAAAGTGGAAGAGGATGAACAACTGTTCCAGGACTGGGATGCGCTGGTTCGTGATCCTAAAGCGGCTGCTAAGCTGCTCAAGCAACTCCAGCCACCGGTGCAGCAGACTATTGCCAACTGCCGGGTTAACTATCGTCAGCTGACGATGGCTGAGCAGCCTGGGCTGGTGCTTGATATCGCGGCGCTCTCCGACAAAGATCTGGCGTTCTACTGTCTGGACGTGACCCGTGCCGGTGATAATGGCGTGCTGGCAGCGTTGCTGCTGCGGGCGCTGTTCAATGGCCTGCTGCAGGAGCAACTGACCGGGCAGAAACAGCGTCTGCCGGAACTTAATGGGCTGCTCAGACAGGTCAATCTGTTACTGCGCCAGGCGAACCTGAGCGGCCAGTTCCCGTTACTGGTTGGGTACTATCATCGCGGATTAAAGAACTTAATCCTGGTTTCGGCCGGATTGAATGCCACACTCCATGTTCATGCCCATCAGATTCAGCTCAGCAATGGTGTCCCCCTTGGCACTATGGGCAGCACCCATCTTAACCAGATCAGTCAGCGCGCAGAAAACTGGCAATGCCACGTCTGGGGCGCGGGCGGGCGCATTCGGCTGATGCTATCGACGGAAGAATAAGCCGTAAAAACAGAGGAATTCTGGCGCTGAGGACAGGGCCAGAGTTTAGCTTTACAGTTGGGTAATAGTCTTAATTTCGACGGTTTGGTACCTTCCAGGATAAATCCGTTCGATACTAACTGATATACTCATTTCCGATTTTAAACCGACATATCAAGTATTAACTTGAACGGCCTATAAGAGAGGTATCTTAATGTCTGCCAATAATACCAAAGTAAAAAAAGCGGTAATCCCGGTAGCGGGTTTGGGTACGCGTATGCTCCCGGCTACCAAAGCGATTCCTAAAGAAATGTTACCGCTGGTTGATAAGCCGTTAATCCAGTATGTCGTTAACGAGTGTATCGCTGCTGGCATCAACGAAATTGTGCTGGTAACGCATTCATCAAAAAATGCCATCGAAAACCACTTTGATACCAGCTTCGAACTGGAATCAATGCTGGAAAAACGCGTTAAGCGTCAGCTGCTGGATGAAATCCAGTCAATCTGCCCGCCACACGTCACCATCATGCAGGTTCGTCAGGGCATCGCTAAAGGTCTGGGTCACGCTGTAATGTGTGCACACCCACTGATCGGTGATGAGCCGTTTGCGGTTATCCTGCCAGACGTCATCATCGACGAATATGAATCTAACCCAACCAAAGATAACCTGGCAGAGATGCTGAGCCGTTATGAAGAGTCTGGCCGCAGCCAGATCATGGTTGAGCCGGTTGCCGATGTGACGGCATACGGTGTTGTCGATTGCCAGGGCGCAGAACTGAACCCAGGCGACAGCGCACCAATGGTCGGTGTGGTTGAGAAGCCTAAAGCGTCAGAATCCCCATCAAACCTGGCCGTTGTAGGTCGTTATGTTCTCTCTTCCGAGATCTGGCCACTGCTGGCTAAAACGCCTCCAGGTGCAGGCGGCGAAGTTCAGCTGACTGACTCCATTGCAATGCTGATGGAAAAAGAGACAGTTGAAGCATATCACCTGAAAGGCGTCAGCCATGACTGTGGTAACAAACTGGGCTACATGCAGGCTTTCGTTGAGTACGGTGTTCGTCATCCGGTATTGGGCAAAGATTTTTCTGAATGGCTCGATGGCGCAGTTGGCAACAAAAAGTAATTCATAAACACAGGATAACTCGATGAAAGTCACTGTATTTGGTATCGGCTATGTCGGTCTGGTTCAGGCTGCGGTGTTAGCCGAAGTCGGACATGACGTTCTCTGCATTGATGTCGACGAAAACAAAGTCGAAAATCTGAAAAAAGGCATCATTCCTATTTTCGAACCAGGTTTAACGCCGCTGGTAATGTCCAATTACGAAGCGGGTCGTCTGAAGTTCAGCACTGATGCTGAGATGGGCGTAAACCATGGTGTTATGCAGTTTATTGCAGTTGGTACTCCACCAGATGAAGACGGCTCTGCCGATCTGAAATATGTGACCGCCGTAGCGCGCACCATTGCGCAGCATATGAACGATCACAAAGTGGTTATCGACAAATCAACCGTTCCGGTTGGCACAGCAGACAAAGTTCGTGCGGTAATGACGGAAGCGCTGAAAGCGCGTGACGCCAACATCACCTTTGATGTGGTATCTAACCCGGAATTCCTCAAAGAAGGTGCTGCAGTCAATGACTGTATGCGTCCAGAACGTATCGTTGTCGGTACTGACAATGACGACGTGGTAGAACTGTTACGCGAGCTCTATGAGCCGTTTAACCGTAACCACGATCGTATGATCATGATGGATATCCGCAGCGCAGAGCTGACCAAGTATGCAGCAAACTGCATGCTGGCCACCAAAATCAGCTTTATGAATGAGATGTCTAACCTGGCTGAACGTTTAGGCGCGGATATTGAAAAAGTACGCCAGGGCATCGGTTCCGATCCCCGCATTGGCTACCACTTTATCTATCCTGGCTGTGGTTACGGCGGCTCCTGCTTCCCGAAAGATGTGCAGGCGTTAATCCGTACCGCTGAGTCAATTGGCTATCAGCCACGTCTGTTGCAGGCCGTGGAAGATGTGAATGACAACCAGAAAAACAAACTGCCAACCTTTATCAAACGTCATTTTGGTGACGATCTGAAAGGTAAAACGTTTGCGCTCTGGGGCCTGTCATTTAAGCCGAACACTGACGACATGCGTGAAGCCTCCAGCCGTGTGCTGATGGAAACGCTCTGGGAAGCTGGCGCATCTGTTCAGGCGTTTGACCCGGAAGCGATGGATGAAGCACAGCGTATCTACGGTCACCGCAGCGATCTTAAGCTGATGGGTACCAAAGAAGCCGCACTGCAGGGCGCTGACGGTCTGGTCATCTGTACGGAGTGGCAAAACTTCCGTGCGCCTGACTTCGACATCATCAAAAATGCACTGAAAGAAGCCGTGATTTTTGATGGTCGTAACCTGTATGATCCAGAGCGTATCAGCAAACGCGGTTTCGTTTATTATGCAATCGGCCGCGGAGCGTCTATTCAAACTGCATAATTAACGAGGGATTTATGAACTTTCTGGTCACCGGCGCCGCAGGTTTTATTGGTTTTCATGTCAGCCAGCGTCTGCTGGCCGCCGGTCACCAGGTTGTCGGTATCGACAACCTGAATGATTATTACGACGTAAATCTCAAGCATGCCCGTCTCAATTTAATTAAGGCCGATCCTGGTTTTACTTTTATTGAGATGGACCTGGCGGACCGTGACGCAATGGCGTCACTGTTCGATCAGCAAAAATTCCAGCGCGTTATCCATCTTGGTGCTCAGGCTGGTGTCCGGTATTCCATTGAAAATCCTCATGCCTACGCAGACTCCAATCTGACGGGTCACCTCAATATCCTTGAAGGTTGCCGTCATCATAAAATTGAACATCTGCTCTACGCCTCATCCAGTTCAGTCTATGGTCTGAATCGCAAGATGCCGTTCTCAACCGAAGATAGCGTTGATCATCCGGTTTCTTTATATGCAGCGACCAAAAAAGCCAACGAGTTAATGTCACACACTTACTCGCATCTCTATCAGCTGCCGACCACTGGATTGCGCTTCTTTACGGTCTATGGCCCGTGGGGCCGTCCGGATATGGCGTTATTCAAGTTCACCCGTGCAATGATTGCCGGTGAAGCGATTGACGTATATAACCAGGGCCAGATGAAACGCGACTTTACCTATATTGACGATATTGCTGAAGCCATTGTTCGCCTGCAGGATGTTATTCCACAACAGGACGACAACTGGACGGTTGAAACCGGATCGCCGGCAACCAGTTCAGCGCCTTATCGTGTTTATAATATTGGAAACAGTCAGCCTGTCACGTTGATGAACTATATCGAAGCGATTGAAAAAGCCCTGGGCATTACTGCGAAGAAAAATCTGATGCCAATGCAGCCTGGAGATGTACTGGAAACCAGTGCGGATACCGAAGCCTTGTTTAAGGCAATTGGATTCAAACCGCAGACCGGGGTCGAAGAGGGCGTTAAAAACTTTGTGGACTGGTACCGCGACTTTTACCGCGTCTGAGTATCTGATTAAAAGAAAAAAGGAAGCTCCGGCTTCCTTTTTTATTGCGCATCAGGCTGCCAGGAAGGCAGTCACACTGCGGGTTTTTACAGTAAAAAATCGTCCAGCTTTTTACCCTGTTCTTCCAGCGCTTTTTTAATCACGGCCGGTGTGCGTCCCTGACCGGTCCAGGTTCTGGACTCGCCTTTTTCATCGGTGTAACCATATTTAGCCGGACGTACTGAGCGTTTACCTTTTGCCGCAGTCCGTGTGTCGGTCAGCGTGTTAATCAGTTCATTCGGGTCAATACCATCAGCCAGTAGCATTTCACGATACTGATTAAGTTTACGTGTGCGTTCTTCATTTTCTGCCTGAAAATGAGACTCTTCTTCGCGGCGCTCTTTTACTACTACGTCCAGCTTTTCCAGCATCTCTTCCAGTATTTCAACGGAATACTCTCTGGCCTGGGCGCGCAGCGTACGGATATTATTAAGAACTTTTAGTGCTTCGCTCATTGTCCTGGTCTCTGAATAAGGGAAAAGTTGTGTTGCCCGCTAATAGTAGTGGCGACATAAAATAACTGCAATCATAAAAATATGTATATCATTAATTACCCAGGTGACTAAAAATAATTTTCACCAGAAAATTGCACAGTTGTGCAGAATAAAAATATTTTCCTTTAGTCCGATATCAAATAAATTTAATGTATTCAGGTCAGCAACAAAAATGTCATTGCTTTTGTTGCGGGTAAAATAAGCAAAACTTATCCCGTTCGGCACTGCACATAACAGGCGCCGGAAACGGCATGCAGAGGAATAAACGGCCAGTCGTTACACTTTATTCACTCATCAACCGCAACGTATTGCCGCTGCTTTGTGGTAATATGCGCGCCATTCCATTCAGTCCTGATGAAGATACGCGCCGATGGCTCAACTCTATTTCTATTACTCTGCCATGAATGCAGGGAAATCAACCGCACTGCTACAATCCTCATATAACTATCATGAGCGCGGCATGCGTTCACTGGTTTACACCGCTGAAATCGATAATCGCTTTGGTGCCGGGCAGGTGAGTTCCCGTATCGGACTATCGTCACCGGCCTTGCTATACAACGCAGAGACATCACTCTACAGCGACATCGCTGCTGAACATGCCGTTCAGCCTGTCCATTGCGTGCTGGTTGATGAGAGTCAGTTCCTGACCCGTGAGCAGGTTAAAGCGCTGTCAGATGTCGTAGACGACCTTGATATCCCGGTGCTCTGTTATGGTCTGCGCACGGATTTTCGCGGTGAACTGTTTGTTGGCAGTCAGTATCTGCTGGCGTGGGCAGATAAGCTGGTTGAACTCAAAACTATTTGTCACTGTGGGCGCAAGGCCAGTATGGTTCTGCGACTGGATAGCGAGGGCAAACCTTTCAGTGAGGGTGAGCAGGTGGTGATTGGCGGTAACGAACGTTATATCTCAGTCTGCCGTAAGCATTATAAACAGGCGATAGAGCAGGGATCGTTGCAGGCGATCCATGGCGCTCAGACTCCGCTGAATTAACCCTATTATTCAGGCAATAAAAAACCCGCCGAAGCGGGTTTTTTTATCAGACAGTCAGAACGGCACTATCAGACTTTTTTGGCTTTCTTCTCAAGCTTAATACCTTTTACCGGCTGCTCAGCAATGGCTTCGGCTACGCTTGAGAACGGTTCGACAAATTCACGACCGTAGTAGGTATCAAGCATAATCTGTTTCAGTTCAGCAATCAGCGGATAACGTGGGTTAGCGCCGGTACACTGGTCATCAAACGCATCATCGGCCAGTTTATCGACTTTCGCCAGGAAGTCCGCTTCCTGCACACCCGCCTCACGGATAGAGGTTGGAATACCAAGTTCAGTTTTAATCTCATCCAGCCAGGCGAGCAGCTTCTCAATTTTCTGCGCGGTGCGGTCGCCTGGTGCGCTCAGACCCAGATGGTCAGCAATCTCGGCGTAGCGACGGCGCGCCTGAGGGCGATCGTACTGGCTGAAAGCGGTCTGTTTAGTCGGGTTGTCATTCGCGTTGTAGCGAATAACGTTAGAGATTAACAGGGCGTTGGCCAGGCCGTGTGGGATATGGAACTCTGAACCCAGCTTATGCGCCATTGAGTGACAAACCCCGAGGAAGGCGTTGGCAAACGCAATACCGGCGATAGTGGCGGCATTGTGTACGCGCTCACGCGCCACCGGATTTTTGGCGCCTTCGGCATAGCTGGCTGGCAGATTCTCTTTCAGCAGTTTCAGCGCCTGCAGCGCCTGTCCGTCAGAGTATTCATTCGCCAGTACTGAAACATAAGCTTCCAGCGCGTGTGTCACGGCATCCAGACCGCCGAAGGCGCAGAGTGAACGCGGCATATCCATCACCAGGTTGGCATCGACAATCGCCATATCAGGCGTCAGTGCGTAGTCAGCGAGCGGATATTTCTGACCCGTCGCATCATCGGTCACTACAGCAAACGGCGTGACTTCAGAACCGGTACCGGATGTGGTGGTGATGGCAATCATGCGCGCTTTGACACCCATTTTCGGGAACTTGTAGATACGTTTACGGATATCCATGAAACGTAACGCCAGCTCCTCGAAGTGAGTTTCCGGATGTTCGTACATCACCCACATGATTTTCGCGGCATCCATCGGTGAGCCACCGCCCAGCGCGATGATGACATCCGGTTTGAAGCTGTTCATCTGCTCAGCACCTTTACGCACGATGCTCAGCGTCGGGTCAGCTTCAACTTCGAAGAACACTTCCGTTTCAATGCCGTGTGATTTCAGCACGCGGGTAACCTGGTCGGCATAGCCGTTATTGAACAGGAAGCGGTCAGTGACGATAAAGGCACGTTTCGCGCCATCCGTTGCCACTTCTTCCAGCGCAATTGGCAGTGAACCCCGACGGAAGTAGATGGATTTAGGAAGTTTATGCCACAACATATTCTCAGCTCGCTTGGCGACAGTTTTGGTATTGATCAGATGTTTTGGACCGACGTTCTCTGAAATAGAGTTTCCGCCCCACGAACCACAACCCAGCGTCAGAGACGGCGCCAGTTTAAAGTTGTAGAGGTCGCCGATACCGCCCTGCGAGGCGGGGGTGTTGATCAGAATACGCGCGGTTTTCATTTTGTCGCCGAAGTAGTGTACGCGTTCGGTCTGGTTGTCCTGATCGGTATAGAGACAGGAGGTGTGGCCGATACCGCCCATGGCGACCAGTTTTTCTGCTTTCGCGACCGCATCCTGGAAATCTTTCGCCCGATACATCGCAAGGGTTGGTGAGAGTTTTTCATGAGCGAACGGCTCAGACTCATCCACCAGCTTCACTTCGCCAATCAGAATCTTAGTGCTCGGTGGCACGCTGATACCGGCCATCTCCGCAATTTTGAACGCTGGCTGGCCTACGATAGCCGCATTCAGGCCGCCGTTTTTCAGAATAATATTCTGCACCGCACTCAGTTCGGCACCCTGCAGCATATAACCGCCGTGGCTGGCGAAACGTTCACGCACCGCGTCATAGACTGAATCGACCACAATCACCGATTGTTCAGAGGCGCAGATAACCCCGTTATCAAAGGTTTTCGACATCAGAATCGACGCAACCGCACGTTTCAGATCGGCGGTTTCATCAATCACGACTGGCGTATTACCCGCACCGACACCAATCGCAGGTTTACCGGAGCTGTAAGCCGCTTTCACCATGCCCGGACCGCCAGTGGCGAGAATCAGGTTGATGTCAGGGTGGTGCATCAGTTGATTGGACAGCTCAACGGAAGGTGCGTCGATCCAGCCGATAATATCTTTTGGCGCACCGGCAGCCACCGCCGCCTGCAGCACGATATCTGCAGCTCTGTTGGTCGCATCTTTGGCGCGTGGATGAGGAGAGAAGATGATGCCGTTACGGGTTTTAAGACTGATTAATGCTTTGAAGATGGCGGTTGAAGTGGGGTTGGTCGTCGGGACGATACCGCAAATCAGGCCAATAGGTTCGGCGATGGTAATGGTGCCGAAAGTATCATCCGTGGCTAACACACCACAGGTTTTTTCATCTTTATAAGCGTTGTAGATATATTCTGAAGCAAAATGGTTTTTGATCACTTTGTCTTCGACGATGCCCATACCGGATTCGGCAACGGCCATCTTGGCAAGCGGGATTCGGGCGTCTGCGGCGGCGAGGGCGGCGGCACGGAAGATAGCGTCGACCTGTTGTTGAGAAAAGTTGGCATATTCACGCTGGGCTTTTTTTACACGTTCAACCAGTGCATTAAGTTCGGCGACATTGGTTACGGCCATGGTGTTCTCCTGAAGGAAGTTAAACTTTTTTAGTAAACAATCCTGCGCCATGAGTATAGTCACGTTGCCATAAGGCGCTGGACTGGATTAGAACGCCCGGATTTTCAACTGTTTACTGAACTAGTCTTCTGTTGCAGTCAGTGAGGTTTTCTTCGCTGCCGCTAATACTTCCGTTGCGAAAAGATTACCTGGTTTGGGGTAGGGCAATTTTGATGCAGATCAATTTAACCGCAAGCTGACACCTTTCAGCTCCCCTTTGCGCCCTTTGTTTATCAAATTGGTTACCTCTTCACGTCATCAGCCTGGTAGCGGCTAAATCCAGTCACTTTTTAATCTCTGGGGTAAAGCGCTGGATGCTCCGTCATTCAACAGTATAAATAGCTGAGTCAGCATCTGGCGTCCGTGCCTGTTTTCACATACATTAGGCGCGTTTTCCCCCCCTGTAGTACGGAGTAAAGTCGTGAACCCTGCGCTGTTAGATTTATCAGGCTATATAAAATTTTTTGTCGGGCTTTTTGCGCTGGTCAATCCGGTGGGAATTATTCCGGTCTTTATCAGCATGACCCGTTATCAGGGGGTGGCTGAGCGTAACAAAACCAACCTCACTGCCAATCTGGCGGTTGCTATTATTCTCTGGACGTCACTGTTCCTTGGGGATGCGATTCTGCATGTGTTTGGCATCTCGATTGACTCCTTCCGCATCGCGGGTGGGATCCTGGTCGTCACCATTGCGATGTCGATGATCAGCGGCAAGCTGGGCGAAGATAAGCAGAATAAGCAGGAGAAGTCAGAAACGGCGATTCGTGAAAGTGTGGGGGTTGTGCCGCTGGCGTTGCCGCTGATGGCGGGGCCGGGTGCTATCAGCTCGACCATTGTCTGGAGCACCCGCTACCACAGCTGGATAAATCTGCTGGGGTTCACTCTGGCGATTGCGATCTTTGCATTCTGCTGCTGGTTACTCTTTCGGGCCGCGCCGTTAATGGTGCGTATTCTTGGCCAGACCGGTATCAACGTCATTACGCGTATTATGGGTCTGTTACTGATGGCACTGGGCATCGAATTTGTTGTCACCGGCATGAAGTCCATTTTTCCCGGCTTACTCAATTAAACGCTCACTTATTTCAGAGAGTGAAGTGAAATAATGATCCGTAATGGTGCAGGAGGGGCATTTTATGCACCATTACGATGCAATTATTCGTTGTGCTTAACAGAATCAGGCAATTATAAATTTCATTACTGCGCGCTGGCTCACAGACTTTTTTTTGCAAAATAATGTCACTATTTTCACACGATATTCTGCTCTCTATTTTCGTGTAAGCCTCACAAACTGCCAGAATAATCACGCTATCTTAAATTTCATCACGCTGAAGCCAGATTCCCCAATATAAGTGCCAAAAAAGAGGCTGTTTGTCGCTGCTTTCCGCTCTTAAGAGGGGTTTCCAGCTAAATAGTCTATTTTTCATATCGATATGATATTTTCAGGACGAAAATTAACACTTCCGCTGCCTGACTTCTCATGATAAAAGAGAATTAGTTAACATTTTAGCTATTTTGCTTTGGCGCGCCTTCACGGCTTCTGATAATTTTTGGCCCAACGTAAAATTTTTTCTCCGAAAGCCCAAAGTGAGAACGCTTTTTGCTTAAGCCTGTCGGGATACTTAATTTAAGGTTGGCGTTTCGCATGATTGGGATGAAGAATTTGCAGCAGCAGCGGTCAAAACTCGCAGTCGTTTTATTAATGGCTTTTTCGCCGGCCTATGCCGCCACGGTGCCGCCGGGCACAACACTGGCCGCGCAGCAACAGATTGTGATCAATAACGGCAGTGAAGTCTCCTCGCTGGATCCGCATAAAACCGAAGGCGTGCCGGAATCCAATATTATTCACAACCTGCTGGACGGCCTGGTCAATACCGATAACAGCGGACAGGTCGTTCCTGGCGTCGCTAAAAGCTGGGAAAACCCGCAACCCACCGTCTGGATTTTTAATCTGCGGGAGGATGCGAAGTGGAGCAACGGTGAGCCGGTTACCGCCGCTGATTTCGTCTACAGCTGGCGCCGTCTGGTGGACCCGACAACCGCGTCGCCTTACTCCAGCTATCTGCAGGCAGCCCATTTTGCCAATATTGATGCCATCCTTGCTGGCAAAGCGTCACCCGATCAGCTGGGCGTGAAGGCGCTGGATGCCCATCGGCTGCAAATTACCCTGAGTGAGCCGGTGCCTTACCTGGTGGCGATGTTAGCGCATACGGCGATGAAGCCGGTTTATGCGCCAGCCATTAAGCAGTGGGGCGAAGCCTGGACCCGCCCGGGTCACTACATCGGCAACGGCGCCTACACGCTGAGCGACTGGGTAGTGAATGAAAAAATTGTCGTGAAGCGCAATCCTCGCTACTGGGATAATGCGCACACCGTGATTGAACAGGGGACATTCCTGCCGATCGCCTCTGAAAACAGCGATATCAATCGCTACCGCAGCGGCGGCACGGACATTACCAACAGTGCGGTGCCACCAGAGATGTTTGGCAAGCTGCGCAAAGAGCTGGGCGATGAAGTGAAGGTCAGCCCGCTGCTCTGCACCTTCTACTACGAGATTAATAACAAAAAGCCGCCGTTTACCGATGCGCGGGTGCGTGCCGCGCTGAAGATGACCCTCGATCGCGAGGTGATTGCCAATAAGATCATGGCCCAGGGGCAGATTCCGGCTTATAGCCTGACGCCGCCTTTTACCGCCGGTATCAAACTCACGCCACCTGCCTGGTTCAGCTGGACGCAGGCGCAGCGTAATGAAGCCGCGAAGAAGCTGCTGGCAGAGGCCGGCTTTGATGCTGCCCATCCGCTGACCTTTACGCTGCTCTACAACACTTCCGATCAGAACAAACGGCAGGCGATTGCGGCCGCGTCGATGTGGCAGAAAAACCTGGGTGCTAAGGTGACGCTGCAGAATCAGGAGTGGAAAACCATGCTGGAGACCCGTCATCAGGCGCAGTATGACGTGGTGCGCGCCACCTGGTGTGCCGACTACAACGAACCCTCAACCTTCCTGAACATGCTGATCAGCAACGCCTCGATCAACACCGCGTTTTACAGCAGCGCGACCTTTGATCGTCTGATGGCGGAGACGCTGACGGCGGGCAGCGAGGCGCAGCGCGCCAGCCTGTATCAGCAGGCTGAAACACAACTCGACAAAGACTCACCAATTGTGCCAGTTTACTACCGCGTAAGTGTGCGCCTGGTGAAGCCCTGGGTTGGCGGCTTCACGGGCAAAGACCCGCAGGACATGACAGACCTGAAGTACTATTTCATCAAAAAACACTGATCTGATCGCCTGTTCGGCGAGACAGTCGGAAAGCGCATCAGCAAACAGACCTTTTTTTGGGGTCAATCTCCCTGGTAACAGGCCAGGGAGCCCGCAGACGGGGGACGCCGGGGCAGAGCATCGCCACGGTGACGATAATAAAACTGGAGTGTAATAATGAACAACATCACGAAAAAAAGCCTGATTGCAGCGGGCGTTTTCGCCGCAGTGAGTGCGCTGGCAGGGAATGCGGCTTTCGCAGCAACAGTGCCTGCGGGCGTTGAGCTGGCCGCAAAACAGGAGCTGGTTCGCGGCAATGGCGATGAAGTGCAGTCGCTCGATCCGCACAAAATTGAAGGTGTGCCGGAAGACAACGTAGCGCGTGATCTTTACGAAGGTCTGCTGGTCAATGACAGCAACGGTAAACCGATTCCGGCCGTAGCGGAAAGCTATGAAAATAAAGATTTCAAAGTGTGGACTTTCCACTTACGTAAAAATGCCAAATGGTCCAATGGCGAGCCGGTCACCGCGCAGGACTTCGTCTACAGCTGGGAGCGTCTGGTCGATCCTAAAACCGCCTCACCGTATGCCAGCTATCCGCAGTATGGTCATATCCTGAACGTCGATGACATCATCGCTGGTAAAAAACCCATTACCGATCTGGGCGTAAAAGCTATTGATGACCACACGCTGGAAGTCACCCTGAGTGAGCCGGTTCCCTATTTTGATAAGCTGCTGATCAACTCCGTCATGTCACCGGTCTACAAGCCGGCGATTGAGAAGTTTGGCGATCAGTGGACTCAGCCGCAGAACTGGGTCGGCAACGGTGCCTTTAAGCTGGACGCGCACGTGATTAACGAGCGTATCACCCTGGTGCGTAACCCAAACTACTGGGACAACGAACACACCGTGCTGAACAAGGTCACCTTCCTGCCAATCAGTTCTGAAGTCAGCGACGTTAACCGTTACTTCTCCGAGAACGGCAGCGACATGACCTATAACAACCTGCCAATTGAGCTGTTTAAAAAGCTGCAGCGTGACAACGGTAAAGAGCTGCACGTCGATCCTTACCTCTGCACCTACTACTACGAAATTAACAACCAGAAAGCGCCATTCACCGATCCGCGCGTGCGCGCTGCCCTGAAGCTGGGTCTGGATCGTGACATCATGGTGAATAAAGTGCTGGCGCAGGGCCAGAAACCTGCCTATAGCTACACGCCACCAGCGACCGACGGCATGGACATTCTGCCGCCAGACTGGTTCAAATGGTCACAGGACAAGCGTAATGCCGAGGCGAAAAAGCTGCTGGCCGAAGCGGGCTACACCGCCGACAAACCGCTGACCTTTAACCTGCTCTATAACACCTCCGATCTGCACAAGAAGCTGGCAATTGCTGCCTCCTCGATCTGGAAGAAAAATATCGGCGTAAACATCAAGCTGGAAAACCAGGAGTGGAAAACCTTCCTGGATACCCGTCATCAGGGTAACTACGATGTTTCCCGTGCGGCCTGGTGTGCGGACTACAATGAACCGACTTCCTTCCTGAACACCATGCTGTCCAACAGCAGCAGTAACACCTCGCACTATAAGAGCGATGCGTTTGACAAAGTGATTCGCGACGCGATTAAGGCCCCGGATGCTAAAGCCCGTGCAGCTGACTATCAGCAGGCCGAGCAGATCATGGATAAAGACAGCACCATCGTCCCGGTTTACTACTACGTGAACACCCGTCTGGTGAAACCTTATGTCGGCGGTTATACCGGTAAAGATCCACTGGATAAAACCCTGGATAAAAACTTCTACATCATCAAACACTAATAGCATTCAGGCTATCAGCAGTGGCGGCGCCTCTGGCGCCGCCTTTTACTTTTTTCATATGTTGTGAAGCAACAGCCTGGTAGGTACGGCAATGTTAAAATTCATCCTGCGTCGCTTGCTTGAAGCGCTACCGACGCTGTTCGTCCTGATTACCATCTCCTTCTTTATGATGCGACTGGCGCCCGGCAGCCCGTTTACCGGCGAGCGCACCCTGGCACCGGAAGTGATGGCCAACATTGAGGCGAAATATCACCTCAACGATCCTATCGGTAAGCAGTATGTCGATTACCTGGTGCAGCTGGCGCACGGCGACTTCGGCCCATCCTTTAAATACAAAGATTATTCGGTCAACTACCTGGTCGCGCATGCGTTCCCGGTCTCGGCCAAACTTGGCCTGGCCGCGTTTCTGCTGGCGGTGGTACTTGGCGTCACGGCCGGAGTTATCGCTGCGCTCAAACAGAACAGCTTGTGGGATTTTGCGGTGATGGGGGTGGCAATGACCGGCGTGGTGATACCCAGTTTCGTGGTCGCGCCGTTGCTGGTTCTGCTGTTCGCCATCACCCTGAAGTGGCTGCCGGGCGGCGGCTGGAATGGTGGGCAGTGGAACTACATGCTGCTGCCGATGGTGGCGCTGTCGCTGGCTTACATCGCCAGTATCGCGCGTATCACCCGTGGATCGATGATTGAAGTAATGCACTCCAACTTTATCCGCACCGCGCGCGCCAAAGGCTTACCGCTGCGCCGCATTGTAATGCGTCATGCGCTGAAACCGGCGCTGCTGCCGGTGATCTCCTATATGGGACCGGCATTTGTCGGCATCATCACCGGGTCGATGGTGATTGAGTCGATCTACGGTCTGCCGGGCATCGGTCAGCTGTTTGTGAACGGCGCGCTGAACCGTGACTACTCACTGGTGATGAGCCTGACCATTCTGGTGGGTTTGCTGACCATCGTATTCAACGCGATTGTTGACGTGCTCTATGCCGTTATCGATCCCAAAATTCGTTACTGATTGCGGAGTTCGCCATGATGTTAAGTAAGAAAAACAGCGAAGCTCTTGATGCGTTCAGTGAGAAGCTGGAAGTAGAAGGGCGTAGTCTCTGGCAGGACGCGCGTCGTCGTTTTATTCATAACCGCGCTGCCTCCATCAGCCTGCTGGTGCTGTTCCTGATCACCCTGTTCGTGATCTTTGCGCCGATGCTGGCGCAGTTCACCTACGACGATACTGACTGGGCCATGATGTCCTCGCCGCCCGATACCACCTCTGGTCACTGGTTCGGCACTGATTCTTCGGGTCGTGACCTGCTGGTGCGTGTGGCTATCGGTGGCCGCATCTCGCTGATGGTGGGCGTGGCTTCTGCGCTGATCGCGGTGATTGTCGGGACGCTCTATGGCTCGATTGCTGGCTATCTCGGCGGCAAAACAGACTCGGTGATGATGCGTATTCTGGAAATCCTTAACTCCTTCCCGTTTATGTTCTTCGTGATCCTGCTGGTGACCTTCTTTGGTCGCAATATCCTGCTGATTTTTGCTGCTATCGGTATGGTTTCGTGGCTCGATATGGCGCGTATTGTGCGCGGCCAGACGCTGAGCCTGAAGCGCAAAGAGTTTATCGAAGCGGCCCATGTGGGTGGGGTATCGACCTGGAAAATCGTGGTGCGCCACATCGTGCCGAACGTGCTGGGCGTGGTGGTGGTTTACGCCTCGCTGCTGGTGCCGAGCATGATCCTGTTTGAATCCTTCCTGAGCTTCCTGGGCCTGGGTACGCAGGAGCCGCTGAGCAGCTGGGGCGCACTCCTCAGCGACGGGGCAAACTCGATGGAAGTGTCGCCGTGGCTGCTGCTCTATCCGGCAGGCTTCCTGGTGGTCACGCTGTTCTGTTTCAACTTTATCGGCGATGGCCTGCGTGATGCCCTCGACCCGAAAGATCGTTAAGGAGTTTCCCGATGACTATTCATGAATTCCAGCCAGCAATGGCGGCCCGCGCGGGAAGCGAACAGCTACTTACGGTCAAAGATTTACGCGTTACCTTCGGCACGCACGATGGTGATGTTACCGCCGTTAACGACCTGAACTTCTCGCTGCGCGCCGGTGAGACGCTGGGCATTGTCGGTGAGTCCGGTTCCGGCAAGTCACAAACCGCCTTTGCCCTGATGGGGCTGCTGGCGAAAAATGGCCGCATTGGCGGTTCGGCGATGTTCAATGGCAAAGAGATCCTGAATCTGCCCGAGAACAAGCTCAATAAACTGCGCGCCGAACAGATTGCGATGATTTTCCAGGACCCGATGACCTCGCTGAACCCCTATATGCGGGTGGGCGAGCAGCTGATGGAAGTGCTTAAGCTGCATAAAGGGATGAACAACGCGCAGGCGTTTGAAGAGTCGGTGAGAATGCTGGATGCGGTGAAAATGCCGGAAGCGCGCAAGCGGATGAAGATGTATCCGCATGAGTTCTCCGGCGGTATGCGTCAGCGCGTCATGATCGCCATGGCGCTGCTGTGCCGTCCCAAACTGCTGATTGCCGACGAGCCGACCACCGCGCTGGATGTTACCGTCCAGGCGCAGATTATGACGCTGCTCAACGACCTGAAGCGCGAGTTCAACACCGCCATTATCATGATCACCCACGATCTGGGTGTGGTGGCGGGGATCTGCGACAAAGTGCTGGTGATGTATGCCGGACGCACCATGGAGTATGGCCGTGCCCGCGATGTCTTTTATCAGCCGTCACATCCTTACTCGATTGGCCTGCTTAATGCGGTGCCGCGTCTGGATGCGGAAGGGGAAAGTCTGACGACGATTCCGGGTAATCCACCCAACCTGCTGCGACTGCCGCAGGGCTGCCCGTTCCAGCCGCGTTGCCCGCACGCTATGGATATCTGCACCCAGGCACCACCGCTGGAACCCTTTGGCGAAGGCCGTCTGCGCGCCTGCTTTAAGCCGGTGGAGGAGTTAGTATGAGCACCGTAGCTGAAAAAAGAGTGTTGCTGGAAATCGCCGACCTCAAGGTGCATTTCGACATCAAAGATGGCAGGCAGTGGTTCTGGCAGCCATCAAAAACCCTGAAAGCAGTCGATGGGGTCAGCCTGCGTCTGTATGAGGGGGAAACCCTGGGCGTGGTAGGCGAGTCTGGCTGTGGTAAATCGACCCTGGCGCGCGCCATTATCGGGCTGGTGAAGGCGACCGAGGGGCGGGTCGCCTGGTTAGGCCGTGATCTGCTGGGGCAAAGTGAAGAGGAGTGGCGCAAGGCGCGAAGCGATATCCAGATGATATTCCAGGATCCGCTGGCGTCGCTGAATCCGCGTATGACCATCGGCGATATCATCGCAGAGCCACTGCGTACCTATCATCCAAAAATGGCGCGTCAGGAAGTGAAAGACCGCGTCAAAAATATGATGATGAAAGTGGGGCTGCTGCCTAACCTGATTAACCGCTATCCGCACGAGTTCTCGGGCGGTCAGTGTCAGCGTATCGGTATCGCCCGCGCGCTGATTCTTGAGCCTAAGCTGATTATCTGTGATGAGCCGGTCTCCGCACTGGACGTCTCTATTCAGGCCCAGGTGGTTAACCTGCTGCAGCAGCTGCAGCGCGAAATGGGCTTATCGCTGATCTTCATTGCGCACGATCTGGCGGTGGTGAAACATATCTCTGACCGGGTGCTGGTAATGTATCTGGGGCATGCGGTGGAGCTGGGCACCTACAAAGAGGTCTACAGCAATCCTCAGCATCCTTATACCCGTGCGCTGATGTCCGCGGTGCCGATTCCCGATCCGGACAAGGAGAAGAACAAGCAGATTCAGCTGCTGGAAGGGGAGCTGCCGTCGCCGATCAATCCGCCATCAGGCTGCGTGTTCCGCACCCGTTGTCCGATTGCCGGTCCGGAGTGTGCGAAAACCCGGCCGCTGCTGGAAGGCAGCTTCAATCACGCGGTCTCCTGTCTGAAAGTCGACCCGCTATAATGCAAAACGCCGGGCAATCGCCCGGCGTTTTCTTATCAAATCTGACGCTTACTCACGCCACAGGATATGACAAAGCTTGTGGTCTTTCTCGCGGCACAGCAGCACGCGAGCAAAGACGTCGGTGATCGGTTCACCGTCCGCTTCACCCAGCCCAATCACCACCTCGGCGAAGAAGTCCGGGTTCAGATCGAAATCGACATGATCTTTCCAGTCTTCAGAGGGATCGAACAGCTCTGCGCCACCGCGCTCTTCGAACTGCAGATTGAAGAGAATGACGTCTGCCGGATCAAGATTGTCGACTGCCAGTTCGAGAAAAATATCGTAGGCTTGTTCCAGCGTTTCATCTTCGGTAAGGCGATTATTTAAATCCATAGTCTGTCCTGTCGGCCTGCGGCCATTTACACAATCTGGCTCGTTTTACAGTAAAGGACTGAAGAAGTAAAACAGTCGTTCGACGATGCGTTGCCACCAGGCACGTTTTGCCCAGCGCTTGCCATCCAGCAGGCGGGAACGGGCGATATAGTCATCCTGCACACAGGCGAGATCGCTGCCAAAACCCGCATCATCAACCACCAGCGTCACTTCAAAATTCAGCCATAAACTGCGCATATCGAGATTCACGGTTCCCACCAGGCTCAGTTGTCCGTCGACCAGCACGCTTTTGGTATGCAGCAGGCCATCTTCAAACTGATAAATTTTCACGCCCGCTTCCAGCAACTCACTGAAGAAGGAGCGGCTGGCCCAGCCAACCAGCAGCGAGTCATTGTGACGAGGCACAATCACGCTGACATTGACACCACGCTGCGCCGCCGTACAGATAGCATGCAGCAGATCGTCGCTCGGCACTAAGTAGGGCGTGGTCATGATCAACTGTTCACGCGCCGAATAGACCGCAGTCAGCAGCGCCTGATGGATCATATCTTCCGGGAAGCCGGGGCCGGAGGCGATCACCTGCACGGTGTGGCCGCTCTCCTGTTCAAACGGCATAATGTTGCGATCGGGCGGCGGCGGTAAAATGCGTTTGCCGGTCTCTATCTCCCAGTCGCAGCTGAAAACAATCCCCATCGCCGTCGCCACCGGGCCTTCCATTCGCGCCATCAGGTCAATCCACTGACCGACACCCGCGCTCTGTTTAAAGAAGCGGGGATCGACCAGGTTCATGCTGCCGGTATAAGCGATGTAGTTATCAATGAGTACGATTTTGCGGTGCTGACGCAGATCCATCCGTCGCAGGAAGACGCGCAGCAGGCTGACCTGCAACGCTTCCACCACATCGATTCCGGCATTACGCATCATGCCGACCCAGGGACTGCGGAAAAAGGTAACACTGCCCGCAGAGTCCAGCAGCAGACGGCAATGAACGCCCCGGCGTGATGCCGCCATCAGCGATTCCGCCACTTCATCCGCCAGACCGCCGGGATGCCATATATAGAACACCATCTCAATGTTGTGGCGAGCCAGCTGGATATCACGAATCAACGCCTGCATCACGTCGTCGGCGCTGGTGAGCAGCTGCAACTGGTTGCCCTTAACCCCGGCGATGCCCTGACGATGGTAGCAAAGCTCAAACAGCGAACGCGCAACGTCGCTGTGTTCGGTGGCAAAAATTTCACGGCACTGCTTAAGGTCAGTAAGCCAGCGGGCAGTGGATGGCCACATGGTGCGGGCGCGCTCCGCACGACGTTTACCCAGATGGAGTTCGCCAAAAGAGAGATAAGCGATAATCCCTACCAGCGGCAGAATATAGATAACCAGTAGCCAGGCCATCGCGGATGTCACTGCCCGTCGCTTCATCAATACGCGCAGCGTAACCCCGGCGATCAGCAGCCAGTAACCAAACACCAGCAACCAGCTGATCAGGGTATAAAAAGTGGTCATAAAGTGGACATCCCGTTCGCGCTTTCGTCCGGCAAGTTTACGTGCAGATGACGGCTAACGGAACCCTTTATCCCGGACATCCTCGATGAAGGATCCGATTTGGCATTACCGCAGAGATCTCTATAATGCCCTCGCGTATATCTCGTGTGTATGACGTCAGAGAGGAAGTGATGAAACGAAGCAGAAATGAAGTGGCGCGCTGGAGAATGTTACGGCAGGTGCATCGCCGCCGCTCACGCTGGCTGGAAGGGCAGTCGCGGCGGTATAAGCGTATCCACTGCATTCGCCATCAGCTGGCACAACAGCAGCGTCGTTCGATTCTGTTTATTACGCAGATAATATAGCGAAAGCCCGGTGAATTCAGCCTGTCGGACAAAGCAGGCTATTCAGACTTCAAATCAGGCTTCAAAAAAAACCGATTCTGCCATCGCCCGTCGCGCTATCAGGTGCTCCTGATGCGACGCGCCACGATCGCTGACTTCGCGCATCAGACATTCCATTGAGCTGCCCAGCTCAGTCGGCCTGTGGTAACCCACACGATCGTACCATTCGTAAGACCACTGACGCGATTTACGCTGATAATAGACAGTGAGCCACACTGAGCAATTAGCAGGGTAACCACTCATTACTTCTATTTTGGGGTCAACAATAGAAAGGAGCCGGGATAACAGCGGGTCGAGCAATGTAAGGGACTGGCCAGAATAAGTTTTATGCATAATGTGCCCGCGACTGTGCTGTGCATCCATTCAGAGGTTCAACTCACAAGGGGTAAATGTAGACAGCTCTGCGAGATAATTCCTCTTTAATACTAAAAAAAGGAAGGAAAGATCATTTTTTAATAGTAAAACAGGTCATGCAGGCGCGGACTAAAGAGGAAATATTAACAGGATAAAAACAGCAGGCTAAAAAGTTGTACAACTTTACAGTGTTGTAATGTGCTGTTATTTATGGATTTGTTCTCATTGAAACGTGACAATCTGATTTTTTAACCTAAATATCTGTACAGATAGCTCGTTGTTGTATAACTTTATCGCATCGGTTAGTAATCTTAAATGAATCCTATGAGGGTCAACCATGCAGACTAACGTTCGTATTCCCGCTTCAGTCTCTGACATCTCCGCGTATTTACATAGCGCCGCGCAGCCATCACAACAGGCCATTCTTGGCTCCGTCGTGACGGAAATTATCAGTTCGGGTCGTAGTCTGAATCGTAAAGCGATCTGCTCAAAACTGATCGGCCGCTTACAGCATGTCACCAGCCCGGAAGAAGAACAGCACTATCATGCGCTGATTGGCCTGATTCTGGATCGCGGTTAACTCATCGCTGAAAATAGCCAGTGGCGGGATATTAAAGAGAGCGTGTATTACTGAAAGACCAGGCCGGTGTACTGCCGGTTTATTATCAATGTCGTTCAGAACAACGCTTTAATTTATTAAGATCAATTGGTCGCTGCGTTTATTCGCGAGGCAGAATATTCAGACCGGCCGGTTGCTGCGACAGAGAGTGATGTGCTGCTCTGTCGCAATGAAACCTCAGGTCTGATTAACCAGCGAGACGTTGTGTCGTCATCATCAGCGTTACGTTCACCAGCTGCAGTGCCGCCGCCAGCACGATCAGCATGACAATCCACTGCTTTTTATTACGCCAGCCCTGAGTTCGCCAGAGATAAACCGCGCTTCCGATCAGTAAAGCGATAATGGCCAATAGCCCCAGAATGATTATCTGCATCTTTCCTCTCTTGAACGATCAAAATAAAAATGGCTTCTGTGCCAGGCACAGAAGCCATTTTCAATGCTGAGTCACGATCAGAAGACGCGTTTAAACGGCTTAACCGAAACCTGCTTATAGACGCCCGCGGCAAAGTAGGGATCATCCTGTGCCCAGGATTGTGCTTCTTCTAATGACGGGAATTCAGCAATCACGGTTGAGCCGGTAAAACCCGCTACACCAGGATCGTTGCTGTCGACAGCAGGCATCGGGCCTGCAATGATCAGGCGTCCCTCTTCCTGCAGCAGTTTGAGCCGTGCCAGATGGGCAGGGCGCACGGCGTTACGTTTTTCCAGTGAATCTGCAGTATCTTCTGCATAAATGACGTAAAGCACTAAGGAACTCCCATTAACCAGAATTTCGCAACACGTTAAGGGATTGCCTCTCAGAGTGCAAACGAAACCTCAGAGTGGTTAATGGCTCAGCATAAAGGGCTAAAAAGCGCTTTTCTTCAGGCGGGATGGCGGGAGTTATTGAAACTGATTGCTATTTGCATTTAAAATCGCTGCTTCATTCAATCACTGCGACTGTTATGACCACGCTGACTATGCCATTACCTAAACGCACGCCTGTCTCCATGTTGTTGTCTGTTGCTTTGCATGGGGCCGTGATAGCCGGAATTCTGTATGCTTCATTCCAGCAGGTGATTGAGGTGCCCAAAGCGTCGCAGCCCATCAGCGTTACCATGGTCGCCCCTGAAGTTCAGCCTGAGCCTGCACCGGCCATCGTGGAGCCGCCTGCGCCACAGCCAGAACCTCAGCCAGAACCTCAGCCAGAACCTGAACCGGTGCCGGAACCTCAGCCCGTGCCCGAACCGCCGAAAGCGGAGCCGGTGCCGATTCCCAAACCTGAGCCTAAGCCAAAGCCCAAACCGAAACCAGAGCACAAGCGGGAGCAGCCTAAACGCGAGGTGAAGCCGCGTCAGGAGAGCAAACCGCAGGCCGATCCGTTTAAGCAGGAAGCCCCGGCGACGCAGAACAAACCGACCACGGCGCCAAAATCTACGCCGTCACCCACCTCATCGGCCTCAACCGGCCCAAAAGCACTGAACGTCAGTAAGCCTGGCTATCCACAACGCGCATTTGCACTGCGTGTAGAGGGGCGGGTACGGGTGAAGTTTGATGTGGATAGTGAGGGACGGGTGGATAACATCCAGATCCTCTCTGCTGAGCCGCGCAATATGTTTGAGCGTGAAGTTAAGCAGGCGATGAAAAAGTGGCGCTATCAGAGCGGACGGCCAGGGCAGGGTCTGACCATGAATATCGTGTTTAAGATTAATGGTGGGGCCAGCATAGAATAAAGCGTCAGGTCAGGCTGAAACAGCCTGACCTGTTTTTCATTCGCCGGGTTGCTGGTTGGCGCGACCGGCTGGCAGAGGACGGGAATTACCCTCATTGTCGACCGCCACATAAATAAACACCGCTTCCGTCGCAATGTAAGTTTGTCCAATCGGCTCAGACGACACTTTTTTGATCCACACTTCCACATTAATCGTCATGGAACTGTTGCCGGTACGAAGACAGCTCGCATGGCAGCTCACCACATCGCCCACCGCGACGGGCTTCATAAATGACATGCCGTCGACGCGAACCGTCACCACGCGTCCTTCAGCGATCTCTTTCGCCAGGATAGCGCCACCCATATCCATCTGTGACATCAGCCAGCCACCAAAAATATCGCCGTTGGCGTTGGTGTCTGCTGGCATGGCGAGCGTACGCAGCACCATTTCGCCTTTCGGCAATGTATGTTTTTCGCCCATTGCTTCCACTTCTATGCAGGTGAATGCTAAAAAAATGCCCGGCGGACCGGGCAGATGATTATTTTTGTTCCTGCTGCGGCATCTGTCGCCAGATGTAAAGCCCGCTGAGCAGGGTAAACAGTAAGGTCAGACCGGAGAGACCGAACACTTTAAAGTTAACCCAAAACGCCTGAGATAACCAAAAGGCGACATAGATGTTTACCAGGCCGCAGATAAAGAAGAACAGCGCCCAGGCAACGTTGAGCCTGCGCCAGACCGCGTCGGGCAGCTGCAGCTCTTTGCCCAGCATGCGCTGAATCAGCGTCTGCTCCATAAACCACTGGCTGTAGAGCAGGGCGGCGGCAAACAGGCTGTAGATAACCGTGACTTTCCACTTAATGAACTCATCGTTGTGGAACACCAGCGTCAGGGTGCCAAAAACCGCCACCAGCACAAAGGTGAAAATCGTCATCTTTTCCAGCTTGCGATAGAGCACCCAGCTGACAACCAGCGCCAGGCCGGTCGCGACAATCAGCGCGCCCGAGGCGACAAAAATGTCATACAGCTTGTAGAAGATGAAAAAGACCACCAGGGGAAGAAAGTCGAGTAGCTGCTTCATAGTTTTTCCATTCAGAGTTGGCTGCAAATGTGCCCGAAGGCACATCGTCAATCAACGTAACAGCATATAGAGCCGATAAAGATAGATAATCAACATCGCCGAAACCACATTGCCTGCCGCGGTGAAAATCACCGACGAGACATTCAGCGGTAAAACCGTCAGCGAAGAGAAGAACAGCATCACCACCACTTTGGCCAGCAGCCAGAGCAGAATAGCGGGGGCAATCAGCTTCACATTCTTCCACGCCATCCGCATGCTGGCCCGCATGGCGGCAAAGACACCCATCTTCTCACTGGCCACCATCACCGGAGCCAGCGACAGCAGAATCGTCAGCAGAATGCCTGGCACCACCAGCACCATAAAGCCCAGTTGCGCCACCAGCGTCATCAGGAAGGTGAGCAGCAGCAGCTTTGGCAGCAGCGGCGCTGAAGCACCAATCGCCCGCAACGCACTGACACGCTGGCCGGAAGAGACCATCGGGATTAGATAGAGCATTCCGCCAAGCAGCAGCGTGTTCCCCATCAGTGCAGCGAAGGTGCTGGCCGCCGAGGCGCGCAGCAGCACCTGCTGCTGTTCCGGTGACATATTCTGCACCATCTCAAACAGCGAACCGGCGCTATCGTCACCCTGTTGCAGGAGGGCCATCTGATCGGCACCTGGCGTCAGCACATGCACCAGCATGACGGTGATAAAAGCGGCCAGCAGCGACATCAACAGCACCGTAGCCAGTTGATGGCGCGCGAAATTTCCTGTGTCACGGTATAACGAGCTTGCCGTGATAGACATGTACACTCCTTTGAGGAACCGGGTTAATTAACCCGGCGATTGTACATGTTCTGACAGCTCGCGGGCACCCGCTGCGGCATAACTTTCTGTCATGACAGGTAAAGATGGAGAAAAAAGGGCGGGAAGACCATACCGGGCGCGGGCGCGATCGCAGGCTTCATTGTGGATACCCGCTTCGCCCGACATCGAAAATTCCCGACAGGGCGTCGGACGTTGTTCGTAAATTCCGCAGGAGACACAGCCGCCAATGTCGCCTTCAAGGGCAACGCAGCGCGGCGCGCGATCGTTCGTTCCACGCATATTGCGCATTAACAGGCTGAGCGGTTCGGTTAATGCGGTCGGCACCGGGCCGCCTGCATCATCGGCTTCGGCCCAGTAAAATGAGACGCGGAAATGGGCGCAGCAGGCGCCACAGCTGACACAAGGGTTAGTTATTTCACTCATTTGATCACCCGCCCCTCCCAGGGCATCGAACCAAAATCACCAGAGAAGATAAGCAAAATAGGCCTGGCGAAATTATTCAGCAAGGGGAATTTTGCTGCGCTAGCCCGAGCCGAAATTGATCTAAATCAATTCATTGTTTTTTAAGTAATTTATCTGAAGGGTACAGAGTGCAATTTTCTGTAAATCACGTTAAATATTTGCCAGCAAAAAGCGATGACGTTCGCGACATTAACATTAAGCAAAGGAGTGATGATGAAACTGGCAAAATGCGCGATGCTGCTGGCTCTGGCTTTCCCTCAGCTGTCGATGGCCCACGAAGCAGGCGACTTCTTTATGCGTGCCGGTAGTGCCACCGTCCGGCCCACCGAAGGTTCCGATAATGTGTTAGGGATGGGCGAGTTCAGCGCATCCAACGACACGCAGCTGGGCCTGACCTTTACTTACATGGCAACGGACAACATTGGTGTCGAATTACTGGCCGCCACACCGTTCCGTCACAAGGTGGGCCTGGGCCCGACCGGAACACTGGCAACGGTACGCCAGTTACCGCCTACGCTGATGGCGCAGTACTACTTCTTTGATAGCAAGAGCAAAGCGCGTCCTTACGTTGGCGTAGGTATCAACTACACCACCTTTTACGATGCCGATTTCAACCAGACGGGCCGCGATGCGGGCCTGACCGATCTCAGCGTGAAGGATTCCTGGGGTGTGGCGGGTCAGGTCGGTCTGGATTATCAGATTAACCGTGACTGGATGCTGAATGCGTCGGTGTGGTACATGGATATTGATACGGAAGTGAAGTTTAAAGCGGGTGGCGAGCAGCAGAATATCAATATGCGCATCGATCCCTGGGTCTTCTTCTTCGGAGCGGGTTACCGTTTCTGAGGATAAAGATAATAAAAAAGCCGCTGAATCAGCGGCCTTTTTTTGTCTGTTAAGACGTTATTTGATCTGCATATTGTTAACAACGGACTTCACGCCCGCCACGCTGCGCGTAACCTGAACGGCACGGTTAGCCATCTGTGGTGATGAAACAAAACCGCTCAGCTGAACTTTACCTTTAAAGGTTTCTACGTTGATTTCAGTTGATTTCAGCGAGTCATCTTTCAGCAGTTCACCTTTAACTTTTGTGGTCACCACGGTGTCATCAATATAGCCACCGGTTCCCTCTTTGGTTGCGGTTGGCGCACAGGCGCTCAGTGTCAGCGCAACCACGCCCGCCAGTACAGCACCTGTCAGCAGTTTAACGAATTTCATTGCTTTCTCTCCCTGTCACAAAATGGATGCGACGTTACCGTAACGGCGCATTGTCATTGTGGTGCAGATTTTGCAAAAAGGGCAAATGGGGGAATGAAAAAAAAGGAAACAAATCATGCCTTATCGCGCGATAAGGCATGCTGGCAGGATTAACGGCTGGCGGCTTTAAGACAGCTGACAAAGTTCTTCAGCTCGCTCAGCATCACCTCAGGCTCTGAATGATGTTTTTCGATGATTCTGACAATCGCAGAGCCGGAGATCGCGCCCGCAGCGCCCGCGGCGATCGCTTCCTTAACCTGTTCAGGCTCAGAGATACCAAAGCCCTGCAGCGGCGGGGCTGCATGGTATTCACGCAGCTTGTCGATCAGATGCTGCAACGGCAGGCTGGCGCGGTTTTCAGCACCGGTCACGCCCGCGCGCGACAGCAGGTAGGTGTAACCCCGTCCGTGTGAAGCGATCTCGCGCAGCAGCTCATCGCTGGCGTTAGGCGGACAGATGAAGATGGGTGCTATGCCATGACGCAGCGCCGCCTGACGGAAGGGCGCGGACTCTTCAACGGGCACATCCGCCACCAGCACCGAATCCACACCCGCCTCTGCACAACGGGCATAGAACTCATCCACACCGTTGGTGAAGACCAGATTGGCGTACATCAGCAATCCAATCGGCAGATCCGGATACTTACGGCGGATCGTGGCCAGCATTTCAAAGCATTGGCTGGTGTTGGTGCCCGCCGCAAAGGCGCGTAACGTCGCATTCTGGATGGTCGGGCCATCTGCAAGGGGATCGGAAAAGGGAATACCCAGCTCCAGTGCATCCGCGCCTCCTTCAACCAGGGCATCAATCACACGCAGTGAAAGCTCCGGTGACGGATCGCCCAGCGTAACAAAAGGAACGAAAGCCCCTTCGTTATTCGCTGACAGACGCGTAAACAGTTGATTGTAACGTTCCATCAGATTTCTCCCTGCGCTGTCAAAATGTCATGAACGGTGAAAATATCTTTGTCGCCGCGGCCAGAGAGGTTGACCACAATCAACTGCTCTTTTTCCGGCTCGGCCTGAATCATCTTCATGGCGTGCGCCAGGGCGTGGGATGACTCCAGCGCCGGAATGATACCTTCATCGCGACAGAGCTGTTTAAAGGCGGCCAGCGCTTCGTTATCGGTGATGGAGACATATTCCGCACGACCAATGCTGTTCAGGTGAGCATGCTGCGGGCCTACCGACGGGAAGTCGAGGCCGGCAGAGATGGAGTAAGACTCCTCAATCTGGCCATCATGGGTCTGCATCATCGGCGATTTCATACCGAAGTAGATGCCGACGCGACCGTGCTTGAGCGGCGCGCCATGCTCGCCGGTCTCAATGCCGTGGCCCGCAGGCTCTACGCCGATCAGCTTCACGCTGGTCTCATCGATAAAGTCGGCAAACATGCCGATGGCGTTGGAGCCGCCGCCCACACAGGCGAGGATCGCATCGGGCAGGCGACCCTCTCTTTCCAGAATCTGCTTTTTAGTCTCTTCGCCAATCATGCGCTGGAACTCACGCACAATCGTCGGGAAGGGATGCGGACCCGCCGCGGTGCCGAGCATATAGTGTGATGTCTCGTAGCTGCCAGACCAGTCACGCAGCGCTTCATTACAGGCATCTTTCAGCGTGGCGGAGCCGCTGTGCACCGGGATCACTTCTGCGCCCATCAGACGCATACGGAAGACGTTGGGTGACTGACGCTCCACATCTTTTGCGCCCATATAGATGCGGCATTTCATGCCCAGCAGCGCACAGGCCAGCGCTGAAGCCACGCCGTGCTGACCCGCACCGGTTTCGGCAATAATTTCGTTTTTGCCCATGCGTTTGGCTAACAACGCCTGACCCAGCACCTGGTTGGTCTTGTGCGCGCCACCGTGCAGCAGATCTTCACGCTTAAGATAGAGGCGGGTTTTGGTGCCTTTAGTCAGGTTTTTGCACAGCGTCAGGGCGGTAGGGCGACCCGCATAGTTCTTCAGCAGGTCGGTAAACTCGGCCTGAAACTCAGGATCTTTCTGGGCGTCGACAAACGCCTGTTCCAGCTGGCGCAGGGCTGGCATCAGGATTTGCGGAACATACATTCCGCCAAATTCGCCAAAGTAGGGATTAAGTAACGTCATTTTTTATCTTCCTTTCTCGGGCCCGCCGTTGAGCAGGCCAGGCAAATCAGTAGGCTCGCAGTGTCTGAAACACAGCGGCAATTTTACGGGCATCTTTGATGCCAGGCGCGCTTTCCACGCCAGAGTTGAAGTCAAGACCGGCACAGCCGAGCTGCGCGGCTTCAACACAGTTATCCGCGCTCAGGCCACCGGCCAGCAGCACATTGTTGAGCGTCTGCCCCTGCAACAGCGACCAGTCGAAACGCTGTCCGGTCCCGCCGTCGCCATTATCAAACACATAACGGTCAACATGAGGCCAGTCGCGCGCCGGTAAGGTGCCTTCAATGCGCAGCGCCTTCCAGATTTGAATCTCTGCTGGCAGAGCCGCACGCAGTTCAGCCACAAACGCCGGCGTCTCGTTGCCATGCAGCTGCACCGCAGAGAGTGAAAGCGCACCGGCTTGCGTGACAATGTCACTTATAGCGGCATTGCGGAACACGCCGACGTAGCGCAGCGGCGCCGCAGCGATAACGGTCTGCGCCGTAGCGGTGTCAATCTGGCGCGGGGAACCTTCCGCGAAGATCAGACCGCCATAGATTGCCCCGGCTTCATAGGCGGCGCGCGCATCTTCGGCACGGGTCAGGCCGCACACTTTATTGCTGCCCAGCGTGACCCGACGCACCGCTGCGGTCAGGTCGGCTTCTTCCATCAGTGCAGAACCAATCAGGAAGCCGTTGGCAAAATGGCTCAGCTCGCGAATATCGGCATAGCTGTTAATGCCTGATTCGCTGATTACCGTGACGCCGTGTGACAGGCGCGGTGCCAGCTGACGGGTGCGGTTAAGATCGATAGAGAGGTCACGCAGATCGCGGTTGTTGATACCCACGACTTTGGCCTGCAGCGCGATAGCCCGCTCCAGTTCCTCTTCATTGCTTACTTCAGTCAGAATGCCCATCTTCAGGCTGTGCGCCACAGCGGCCAGCTGACGATACTGCTCGTCATCCAGCACTGACAGCATCAGCAGAATCGCATCCGCCTGGTAGTAACGGGCCAGATAGATCTGATAAGGGTCGATGATAAAATCTTTGCACAGCACCGGCTGGGTGATGGCCGCGCTGACAATCGGCAGAAAGGCGAAGTCGCCCTGAAAATATTTCTCATCGGTCAGCACAGATACCGCGGAAGCGTAGTGGCGGTAGACCCCGGCAATGGCGGCTGGATCGAAATCCTCGCGAATAATGCCTTTCGAGGGAGAGGCCTTTTTACACTCCAGGATAAACGCGGTTCTTGCACCCTGCAGCGCGTCGTAGAAATGACGGCTGGCAGGTTCAATGCTGTTCTGAAAGGTAGAGAGAGGCTGCTGCTGCTGACGGGCTTCAACCCAAATCGCTTTGTCCTGAACAATTTTTTCTAACACGGTGCCTTTCATGATTATCCTCTTGCTGCCAGTGCGACGACACGCTCATAAGCCTGTCCGCTGCGGATGGCGTTAAGCGCCTGCTGTGCGTTTTCACGCAGATCTTCCTGACCGAATACTTTAAGCAACATCGCCACGTTGACGGCGACGGCCTCCTCATGGGCCTGCTGGCCATTACCCTGGAGTAAAGAGGTCAGAATGTCACGATTTTCTTCCGGCGTGCCGCCCGCCAGCGCCTCTTTGGGATGGAAGCCAAAACCAAAGTCCTCTGGCGAGAGCTGATAGCGTGTAATTTCACCTTCACGTAGTTCGGCCACATGAGTCACGTCGTGCAGCGCCACCTCATCCATTCCGCCACCGTGAACCACCGCCGCGCGCTGATAACCCAGCACTTTCAGCGTCTGGGCAATCGGCATCACCAGTTCCGGGCTGTAGACGCCAATCACCGCCAGTGGCGGGCGTGCCGGATTGATCAGCGGGCCCAGCACGTTAAACAGCGTACGGGTCTTAAGCTGCTGGCGGACCGGCATCGCGTGGCGAAAACCGGTGTGATACTGCGGCGCAAACAGGAAGCAGACATTCAGATCGTCCAGCGCCTGGCGCGCCCGGTCAGCGGGCATATCGAGATTGATGCCAAAGGCGGCCAGCAGATCGGAGGAGCCCGATTTGCTGGAGACGCTGCGGTTGCCGTGCTTCGCCACTTTCAGACCGCAGGTCGCAGCGACAAAGGCGCTGGCAGTCGAGATATTAATGCTGTTACTGCCATCGCCGCCGGTGCCCACAATGTCCGCAAACGCATAATCAGGGCGGGGAAAAGGTTTGGCATCTTCCAGCAGTGCGGTGGCGGCTCCGGCGATCTCTTCCGGCGTTTCACCGCGCACTTTCATGGCGATCAGCGCGGCAGCGAGCTGCGTTGGCTCCAGCTGTCCGGTAATGATGGCGCTGAATAGCTGATGACTCTCAGCCTGATTCAGCGTCTGCGCCTGGTAAAGTTTTTCCAGTGTCTGTTGCATGTTTATTCTCCCTGTTACTTCGCCAGCGCCCAGGCCAGCGTCTGCTCAAGCAGGCGCGCGCCCTGAGAAGTCAAAATCGATTCAGGATGGAACTGAAACCCGCATACGCGATCGGTTTCATGGCGAACGGCCATCACCATCCCGTTGTAACTGGCGTTCACCGTCAGCTCTTCCGGCGTGTTGCTGCCCACCAGCGAGTGATAGCGCGCCACCGGCAGCGGATTGCTCAGACCGGCAAACATCGCCTCGCCGTCATGGTCGATTGAAGAGGCTTTGCCGTGCAGGATCTCGCCTGCCTGGCCCACATGGCCGCCATAGGCTTCGACAATCGCCTGGTGACCCAGACAGATACCGATAATTGGCAGACGACCACGCAGCACCCGCAGCAGCTCCGGCATACAGCCAGCATCTTTTGGCGCGCCGGGACCGGGAGAGAGCATCAGCACCGGGTTCTCCATCCGCTGCAGCTGTTCAATAAGCAGTTCGGCGGGCAGGTTGTTGCGGTAAATCACCACGTTGTGACCAAAGGTCCGCAGCTGATCAACCAGGTTATAGGTAAAAGAGTCGATGTTATCGAGCAGCAGAATATCGGCCATCAGAAGATCTCCTTGCAGTGATGGGCAGTCGCGATAGCGCGCAGTACGGCGCGCGCTTTGTTGCGGCTTTCATCAGCTTCAGCCTGCGGATTAGAATCCAGCACCACACCAGCGCCCGCCTGAACGGTGGCGACGCCATCTTCTACATAGGCGGAGCGGATAACGATACAGGTATCGAGATCGCCCTGGGCGGTGAAGTAGCCCACCGCGCCGCCGTAGCTGCCGCGACGGGTGCGTTCAGCCCCGGCAATCAACTGCATGGCGCGAACTTTTGGTGCTCCGCTCAGCGTGCCCATGTTCATACAGGCACGATAAGCGTGCAGCACATCGAGATCCGCGCGCAGCGTACCCACCACGCGGGAAACCAGATGCATCACAAACGAGTAGCGGTCGACTTTGGTCAGGTCAGCCACGTAACGGCTGCCGGGCACGCAGATACGCGCCAGATCGTTACGCGCCAGATCCACCAGCATCAGATGCTCAGCCAGCTCTTTATGGTCGGTACGCATCTCCAGCTCAATGCGGCTGTCGAGATCGCGGTCCAGTGAGCCATCAGCATGGCGGCCACGCGGGCGGGTACCGGCAATCGGGTAGATCTCAATCTGACGGGAGGTGGCGTCATACTTCAGCGAACTCTCCGGCGACGCGCCAAACAATGAGAAATCCTGATCCTGCATGAAAAACATGTAGGGGCTGGGATTGCTGTTTTTCAGTGTCTCATAAGCAGCCAGCGGCGACGGACACGGCAGCGAGAAGCGACGTGACGGCACGACCTGGAAAATTTCGCCGATGCGAACCGCCTGCTGAAGGGTGCGTACTATGTCGCAATACTCTTCATCACTCTGGCTGGTGGTCAGCGTCATCTGTTCTACCGGCTGGACCGGCAGAGCCGGTGCCGGCTGAAGCATCTGGCCGTGCAACTGCTCGATGCGGCGCTGCAGGCGCTGGAACTCGCTGGTGGACGGGCAGAACAGGCTGGCCTGCAGACGCGCACTGCGGGTCTGGTGATCGATCACCAGTAAGGTTTCTGCCAGGTAAAAACAGTAGTCAGGGCAGCGTTGCTGATTATCCAGCTCCGGCAGGGTTTCAAAACCGGCAACCAGATCATAAGCAAACAGGCCACCCAGCAGCACGGCTTCGCGCTCATCGGCAGGGGAGTTGACCAGTTGTGGAATCAGACGCAAAGCATCAAACACCGACAGGGCCTTGAGGCGGGAATCTTCATCCTGCTGATGGTCGGTGCTTTGCGGAAAAGTCAGCTCGCGTCCATCGGGACGAACCTGATTGCTGACCGACGCAGGCAGGGCCTCATCCAGCAGCGGCAGCAGGGCGCGGCCATTTTCTGACAACGCCTGAACGGTGACATTGTTGCCCATTGCGCTGACGCGCAGCGCGCTGTCGACAATCAGCAGGCTTTTTAAGTTGCGCTTGCTGTCGATGTCAGCGGATTCAAGCAGCAGGGTTGCCGGACGTGCGCCGCACAGCTGGTGAAACACTGCGGCCGGATCTTCGCGGTAGGGTGCGGTGCCGGTAATCAACTTCACTGTAGGTTTCGCATTTGGCATGATGATTTCTCTGAATTTCGCTCAAAAAAAAGCCCGCTCGGTGGCGGGCTCAGGTATTAGCACAGCGTTTACGCAAAGTGTGCACGACCCTGTCGCCCGTTTTCGGGAACATCGCGCCAACCGTTTAAATGCGTGATTACAACAGCCATGATTGAATACCCGTTACGTGTGAACTTGTGTACTAGTTAACGGGTTCAGGGCGGAAATGTCAATACACTTTTTCACTGACCGTGAAAATCGTTATCATTCTGGCCGGTTTAGTTTTTGCAGGAGTTCTCTTGAGCGATATCGCCCGTTTCCCGGTTTATGATTTACACAGCCACACGCGTGCCTCCGACGGCTTACTGACGCCAGCCGCCCTGGTGCAGCGAGCGGTTGAGATGCGCGTCGGCGTACTGGCGATCACCGATCACGACAGCGTTGCAGGGGTAGATGAAGCGCAGCAAACGGCAATCGATCACGATTTACCGATAAAAGTGCTGGCGGGCGCAGAAATCTCCACCCTGTGGGAGAACCATGAGATTCATATCGTGGGACTGAACATTGATATCCGCCATCCGGCGATGGTGGCGTTTCTGGCCGGACAACATGCCTGTCGGCAAGCACGTGCAGAAGAGATTGGTGAGCGACTGGCGAAGGCACGTATCCCGGATGCGCTGGCGGGAGCCACGCGACTGGCTGATGGCGGCATTATTACCCGCGGTCACTTTGCCCGCTTCCTGATTGAGCAGGGTAAAGCAGAGAATATGGCGCAGGTGTTCAAAAATTATCTGGCGCGTGGCAAAACCGGTTACGTGCCGCCACAATGGTGTACAATTAAACAAGCTATTGATGCGATTCATCATTCTGGTGGCTGCGCCGTGCTGGCGCATCCTGGCCGTTACGGTTTATCGGCAAAGTGGCTCAAACGACTGGTCGCCCATTTCCGCGAAGCGGGCGGCGATGCGATGGAAGTCGCGCAGTGCCAGCAGCCGCCTAATGAGCGCACGACGCTGGCGCAATACGCCAGAGATAATGAACTGGCCGCATCACAAGGTTCTGATTTTCATCAACCCTGTCCGTGGATTGAACTGGGCCGCAAACTTTGGCTGCCCGCGGCGGTTGAGCCGGTCTGGGAACGCTTCCCGGATCTGGCTCCCAGACTGGCAATCACGGAAAGGTGACACGAGGTTTCTATGAGTCAATTGTTTCATATTCATCCGGACAACCCACAGCCCCGCCTGATTAATCAGGCGGTTGACTACCTGAACAAAGGCAGCGTCATTGTTTATCCAACCGATTCCGGCTATGCGCTGGGCTGTCGGCTGGAGGAGAAGGGCGCGATGGAGCGTATCTGTCGTATCCGTCAGCTCGACGGGCACCACAACTTTACCCTGATGTGCCGGGATCTCTCTGAGCTGTCGGTCTATTCGCAGGTGGGCAACTCAGCGTTTCGCCTGCTGAAAAACAACACGCCAGGCAACTACACCTTTATTCTCAAGGCGACCAAAGAGGTGCCGCGCCGCCTGATGAATGAAAAACGTAAGACCATTGGTCTGCGCGTGCCCTCTAATCCCGTGGCGCTGGCGCTGCTGGAAGCACTGAATCAGCCGATGATGTCGACCTCATTAATTCTGCCGGGCAACGATTTCACCGAGTCCGATCCGGAAGAGATCCAGCACAGCATCGGCAAGCTGGTCGATCTGATTATCGACGGCGGCACGCTGGGCCAGCAGCCGACCACGGTGGTCGATCTGACCACCGATGCGCCGGAAATTGTGCGTGAAGGGGTGGGCGATACCCGCCCGTTCCTGTAAGCCCTCAGGCTCAGGCACCGCGTGTCGGTGTCTGGGCCAGATTCGACTCTAACCAGCTTTTGAACTGGCCGTAAGGAATATAAAGTGACACATCTTTAAGGATCACTTTGTTATTACGCCCATTTTTAATCGAGTCAGAATAGCCAACAATCACGCCGCCCAGCGTATCATCACGGTTATAAACGCCGCCGCCCGACATCCCCTGAACAACACCTGCATTGGAGGCCATGGCTATACAGGGACTTTTATTCCAGTTATTCCGAATAGCCGTACGGGCTAAATTAACTCCGGTCGATTCAACCGGCATCGCTGAAATAAAACTGTAGCCATACATTTTAACCGGATCGCCGATGTCGCTGCTGCGGAACTTAGTCAGCGTGCTGGCGTCATTCTTGTGATAAATAATCGCAAGGTCGCAATAAGGGTGATAAGACTTAACGCGCTGCACGGCAGTTTTGGCAACGTGCGCAGCTGTCAGGCTATATTCAGGCGTCAATGGAATGCTGGTGCCCAGTGTGCCGAGACCGAGGATCGTCGGAATGCCAGTCACGCTCATATCTACGTGCTGCATCGCCGTACGACTGTACTCAGTATGGCCCACAGAACACCCGCTCAGCACCAGTGCAGCAAGCACCGGGCACAGCAACAGGTTTTTCATGATGGGTTTCTTTATTCAGGCACGTCGGGAAATCCCTGGTGAAGATTTTTGACATGCAAGCAAGGTTCATCACTGAACCGTATTAACGCAACAACTCCGGATGCGCCGGTTTATTGGATTAATCTAAAAAGACTATTTTTATAAACGAATAACAAAAGCCGGACTTCATTGTTGCAGGACCCCTCTATCGTGAGCCCTGCTTTTTATTGTGCTACAGGAATAAATTATATCAGCTTAATAGTGTCGTACAATTTATTAAAGCTAATAAGAATCAAATGTCCTTGAAAATAAGGCCTTAAATAAATCTGCGTTAAGAAAAGTCTGGGTTTTTTGTATTTACCGAGCGGTTATAATGGATTAAATCATTAAAACAGTTGTTTGTGCTGACTTTAATGTTTTTTTAAGAAGAATAAAAGCAAGGGAAAACCAGCGAAAGTGTAAGATAGTGTTAAGGTTTTTATCACCAGAACATTACGTTGATGAAACTGAAGTGGTTAGAAAATTTAATTGTCATCAGCTATAAAGTTTTTAATACATGCATTTTATTAATCTTATTCCTGTCAGATGCACGGGGATTATTTAAATCAGCGTCAGATATTATCAGATCTAAAACTATCAGAGGCTGACCCTTCTTAATTCGCTTCAGACCCACTCATAAAGCGCGTTACTTCAGGGGTAAATGCCTGTATAATGGGGCCGAATTAATAGGTTAACCTGTTGATTCAGAAAGAATTATCACCCTACCGTGACGCCTGGGAAGGCGACAAAGAGGAAGCTCAATGAGCGAAAAGTTACAGAAAGTCTTAGCGCGTGCCGGTCATGGCTCGCGTCGTGAAATCGAATCAATGATTGCCGCTGGCCGTGTCAGCGTCGACGGCAAGATCGCCACCCTGGGCGACCGCGTTGAAAGCAGCAAATCTCTGAAAATCCGTATTGATGGCCATCTGGTCTCGATTGCTGAATCAGCAACCGAAGTTTGCCGCGTGCTGGCTTACTACAAACCAGAAGGTGAACTCTGTACCCGCAGCGATCCTGAAGGGCGCCCAACGGTATTTGACCGTCTGCCTCGTCTGCGCGGTTCACGCTGGATTGCCGTTGGCCGTCTGGATGTGAACACCTGTGGTCTGATGCTCTTCACCACTGACGGTGAACTGGCGAACCGCCTGATGCATCCGAGCCGTGAAGTGGAACGTGAATATGCGGTGCGCGTCTTTGGTCAGGTCGACGATGATAAAATTCGTCAGCTAAGCAAGGGCGTTCAGCTGGAAGATGGTCCGGCTGCCTTTAAAACCCTGAAATTTGGCGGTGGAGAAGGGATCAACCAGTGGTACAACGTGACCCTGACCGAAGGACGTAACCGTGAAGTGCGTCGTTTGTGGGAAGCGGTCGGCGTGCAGGTCAGTCGTCTGATGCGTGTTCGCTACGGCGATATCACCTTACCAAAAGGCCTGCCACGCGGTGGCTGGACCGAACTGGATCTGCCTGCGGTTAACTACCTGCGTAATCTGGTGGAGATGGATGATGAAACGGTTACCAAACTGGTGGTCGAAAAAGATCGTCGTCGCACCAAAGCGAACCAGATTCGTCGTGCCGTGAAACGTCACAGTAAAGTGAGCAGCACCCCACGTGCACCACGCCGCAATCCGGGCAGCAAACGTAACTCCGGTTAATCACGTTGCCCGATCGCTAAAAACGCAGCCCCAGGGCTGCGTTTTCTTTTTCTGTTACCAGTCAATTCCCTGCTGAGCCTGTATCCCGGCATCAAAAGCGTGCTTAACCGGCCGCATTTCAGTCACCGTATCCGCCATCTCAGTCAGGCTGCGATGACAGCCACGTCCGGTAATGATGACGCTCTGATGCGCCGGGCGCTGTCGCAGGGCCGCTATCAGCTCTTCCAGTGGCAGATAATCCATGCTGACCATATAGGTGATTTCGTCGAGCACCACCAGATCCAGCTGCTCATCGGCCAGCATCCGTTTTGCATGCTGCCACACCGCCAGACAGGCAGCGGTATCCGTTTCGCGGTTCTGCGTATCCCAGGTAAAGCCGGTTGCCATCACCTGAAATTCAACACCGTGCTGTTCCAGCAGGTTTCGCTCGCCATTCGGCCAGTCACCTTTAATGAACTGGATAGCCGCCACGCGTTTGCCATGACCGGTGGCGCGGAGTGCGGTGCCAAAGGCCGCAGTCGTTTTGCCTTTGCCATTGCCGGTAAAGACCATCAGGATGCCACGAACCTCCGTGGCTGCAGCAATACGCGCATCTACCTGTTCTTTTAACCGCTGCTGACGCTGTTGATGACGATCGTCAGCCATTATTCAGCGGCTCCCGGTTTTCTGCCTGGCTGGGCATCAAAGCTGATCCCGGTTTTACGACGGCTATCATCACCCATCAGATAAAGGTAGAGCGGCATCAAATCGGCAGGGGTTTTCAGCTTATTGGCATCTTCCTGCGGGAACGCGCTGGCACGCATTTTTGTTCGCGTCCCGCCCGGATTAATACAGTTCACCCGCAGCGACTGGTTCTTATACTCATCAGCCAGTACCTGCATCATGCCTTCGGTAGCAAATTTAGAGACGGCGTAAGCCCCCCAGCCCGCGCGACCGGTACGGCCCACGCTGGAGGTGGTAAACACCAGTGAACCGGCATCCGATTTTAACAGCAGCGGCAACAGCGCCTGCGTCAGGAAGAAGGTGGCGTCCAGGTTGATGTTCATCACCTGCTGCCAGACCTGTGGGTCGAGTTCAGCCAGCGGCACAATCTCACCGAGGATACCGGCGTTATGCAGCACGCCGTCAAGACGCGGAAACTGCTGGGCCAGCTGTTCTGCCACCTGCTGGCAACGTTCCGGTGTCGCTTCGGCCAGATCGAACACCACAGTGTGAGCAGGGCAGAGATTGAGTTGATTGATCGCCTGTTCGACCTGCTGAAGCTTCTCAGGGTTACGGCCCATCAGGATCACTTCTGCGCCATAGCGGGCATAAGTCAGCGCCGCTTCCCGGCCAATGCCATCTGAAGCGCCAGTGACCAGGATAATGCGATGATTGAGCAGGTCGCTTTTCGGTTGATAATGCACAGCGGGGTCCTCCAGCGAAAACAGCATGATTCCGCTTTATGCCTGAATTTACGAATGGGCGCAATCGCCAACCCACGCATTCTGTGCCAGCTGCTGGCATTTCAGGCGACGAAGCGGGGCAAAACGGCTAAACTGGCGAACTGTTTTTGATTCTCAGTTTACTAAGGCGACCTATGGATTTTATTTCAACGTATGGACTGTTTTTAGCGAAAGTGGTGACACTGGTGGTTGCCGTCGCTGTGATTGTCATGATTGTGATGAATGCCGCATTACGCAAACGGGCACAAAACGGTCAGCTTCGACTGACTCATCTGGATGATGACTATCAACAGATGAAAGAGGATTTGCAGCTGGCAAAAATGAAGCCTCAGGCACAAAAAGTCTGGCTGAAAAATCATAAGAAAAGTGAAAAGCTGAAAGCCAAAGCGGAAAAGCAGGCGGCGAAGCAGGGGCAGACAGACAGTGCGAAGCCCACGCTCTATGTACTCGATTTCAAAGGCAGCATGGACGCCCATGAGGTGACTTCACTGCGCGAAGAGATTTCAGCCGTGCTGGCCGTCAAGCAGCCTGGCGATGAAGTGCTGCTGCGTCTTGAAAGCCCTGGCGGCGTGGTTCATGGCTATGGCCTGGCAGCCTCGCAGCTGCAGCGTCTGCGCGATCAGGGTCTGCGTATCACGGCGGCCGTGGATAAAGTGGCGGCCAGCGGCGGTTACATGATGGCCTGCGTAGCCGATCGTATTGTGGCAGCACCTTTCTCGATTATTGGCTCCATCGGCGTGGTCGCGCAGATCCCCAATTTCAACCGCTTGCTGAAACGGAACGATATTGATATTGAGCTGCATACCGCCGGACAGTACAAGCGCACGCTGACGCTGTTTGGTGAAAACACCGAAGAGGGACGTGAGAAATTCCAGGAAGATCTCGACGAAACGCACCTGCTGTTCAAGCAGTTTGTCCACCAGATGCGCCCGTCACTCGACATCGATCAGGTGGCAACCGGTGAACACTGGTATGGCCGCCAGGCGCTGGACCTCGGCCTGGTTGACGAAATCGGCACCAGCGATGATCTGATCATCCGTCAGATGGATAAGTTCAGCGTGCTCGGCGTGCATTATGCCCGCCGCCGTAAGGTGATGGATCGCTTTACGCAGAGCGCCGGCTCGGTGGCAGAGCGCCTGCTGCTGAAACTCTGGCAGCGCGGCGAAAAGCCACTGCTCTGATGATGCGAAACCCGGCCTGCGCCGGGTTTTTTCATTCCAGGTGGTAGAGCGGCGACAGCACCACGGCAAGGTGTTTGAACACGTTAAACACCGCCGTGGTTTTAGCCGTCGGCACTCCATCGGCATCGAGAAAAAACGGTCCGCGAAATACCAGCACTTCTCCCTGCTGAATCACCTCATCCGCCTGCATTCCCGCTAAATAATCATCATGTTCTTTGATCAGCGCATTGGCCTTTTCCAGCAACGCCTGGCGGGAAATAGCCTGAGTTGAACTCTGCATTTATTGACTCCTGTTTGACAGTACTCCAATCCTTTCTATATTACTGGCGAGTCACACGCTGTGACAAATCGGTGTAATCGATGAAAACCTGGCGTAAGTCCGGGCTGAGTGCTAATTAAGTTGCGTAACAGATTTTATCAGGTAGAGTGTGGGCGATTCCGATTTCAGGGATTTTGCACCAGGATGTGCGATGAGTTCAGATAGAAAAAGCACTCTTTATCATGCAGTTGCATAACGCCACATCATCTGATCTGAGATTGACCCCTCCGCCTTGAAATGTTAAACAGGCGCAGCAATATTGAACCCATTGGGTTTTTGGGCATCCAATCCTCTCCCGTTAAGCAGGATGTTTTCATTAGGTAAAGGTAAATATGGGTAAAGCACTCGTTATTGTTGAGTCCCCGGCAAAGGCTAAAACAATCAATAAATACCTGGGTAGTGATTACGTGGTTAAATCCAGCGTGGGTCATATCCGGGATCTGCCGACCAGTGGTTCAACCGCGAAGAAAAGTGCTGACGCCTCGACAGATAAGAAAGTCAAAGACGCTTCGACTGACAAGAAAGTCAAAAAAGTTAAAAAAGATGAGAAGGCCGCACTCGTCAGCCGCATGGGTGTTGACCCCTATCACGGCTGGGAAGCGGACTATCAGATTCTGCCCGGCAAAGAGAAAGTGGTCGCCGAACTGAAGGCGTTAGCCGCCAATGCTGACCACATCTATCTCGCAACCGACCTTGACCGCGAAGGGGAAGCCATTGCCTGGCACCTGCGGGAAGTGATTGGTGGTGATGACTCGCGCTTCAGCCGCGTCGTGTTTAACGAAATAACCAAGAATGCGATTCGTCAGGCGTTTGAAAAGCCGGGCGAACTGAATATTGATCGGGTTAATGCTCAGCAGGCGCGTCGCTTTATGGACCGCGTGGTGGGCTACATGGTCTCGCCACTGCTGTGGAAAAAGATCGCTCGTGGTCTCTCTGCCGGACGTGTGCAATCCGTTGCCGTTCGCCTGGTGGTGGAACGTGAACGTGAGATTAAAGCTTTTGTTCCCGAAGAGTACTGGGAAGTTAATGCCGCGCTGACCACGCCGAAAGGCGATGAGCTGTCGATGGACGTGACGCACAAAGGCGATAAAGCCTTCCGTCCGGTCAACCGCGACGAGACGTATGCCGCCGTCGCGCTGCTGGAAAAAGCGCGCTATGAGATCGTGGATCGTGAAGATAAGCCGACCAGCAGCAAGCCGGGCGCGCCTTATATCACCTCGACACTGCAGCAGGCTGCCAGCACCCGTCTCGGCTTTGGCGTCAAGAAGACCATGATGATGGCTCAGCGGCTGTACGAAGCGGGCCACATTACTTATATGCGTACCGATTCGACCAACCTGAGTCAGGATGCGGTCGCCATGGCGCGTGGCTATATCGAAAGTAATTTCGGTAAAAAGTATCTGCCTGAAAACGCCATAACTTACGCCAGCAAAGAGAACTCCCAGGAAGCGCACGAAGCGATTCGTCCTTCTGATGTGGAAGTGGTGGCGGAAAAGCTGAAAGATATGGAAGCGGATGCGCAGAAACTCTATCAGCTGATCTGGCGTCAGTTTGTTGCCTGTCAGATGACACCAGCAAAATATGACTCCAGCACCATTACTGCCGCCGCCGGTGATTTCCGGCTCAAAGCGAAAGGCCGTATTCTGCGTTTCGACGGCTGGACCAAAGTGATGCCTGCGCTGCGTAAGAATGATGAAGATCGTACGCTGCCTGCGGTAAGCGTGGGTGATGTTCTGGACCTGCAGCAACTGCTGCCCGGTCAGCACTTCACCAAGCCACCGGCGCGCTTCAGCGAAGCGTCACTGGTGCGCGAGCTGGAGAAGCGCGGAATTGGTCGTCCATCCACCTACGCCGCCATTACCTCGACGATTCAGGATCGTGGCTACGTACGGGTTGAAAACCGCCGTTTTTATGCGGAAAAAATGGGTGAAATCGTCACCGATCGTCTGGAAGAGAACTTCCGCGAACTGATGAATTATGATTTCACCGCCCGCATGGAGAGCAACCTTGATCAGGTTGCCAATAACCAGGCGCAATGGAAAGCGGTACTCGACCACTTCTTCACCGATTTTACCCAGCAGCTTGAACTGGCTGAGAAAGATCCTGAAGAGGGCGGAATGCAGCCGAATCAGATGGTGCTGACCTCGATTGACTGTCCGACCTGTAGCCGTCCGATGGGGATTCGAACTGCCAGTACCGGCGTCTTCCTGGGCTGTTCCGGCTATGCGCTGCCACCTAAAGAGCGCTGCAAACAGACCATCAACCTGATCCCGGAAAATGAAGTTCTCAATATTCTGGAAGGGGATGATGCTGAAACCAACGCCCTGCGTGCCCGTCGTCGCTGCCAGAAGTGTGGCACGGCCATGGACAGCTACCTGATCGATAACGAACGTAAACTGCATGTCTGTGGTAATAACCCGGAGTGTGATGGTTACGAGATTGAGAAGGGTGAATTCCGCATCAAAGGCTATGACGGCCCGGTGGTGGAGTGCGAGAAGTGTGGTTCGGAGATGCACCTGAAGATGGGACGCTTTGGTAAGTACATGGCGTGTACCAATGAAGAGTGCAAAAACACCCGCAAGATCCTGCGTAGTGGTGAAGTTGCTCCGCCGAAAGAGGATCCGGTTCCGCTGCCAGAGCTGGCGTGTGAGAAGTCAGATGCTTACTTCGTGTTGCGTGACGGTGCGGCGGGCGTTTTCCTCGCGGCCAACACCTTCCCGAAATCACGCGAGACGCGTGCGCCGCTGGTGGAAGAGCTTCAGCGCTTCAAAGATCGTCTGCCTGAGAAGCTGAAATATCTGGCCGACGCGCCAGCAGCCGATCCGGAAGGCAACAAAACGCTGGTGCGGTTCAGCCGCAAGACCAAACAGCAGTATGTCTCCTCAGAAAAAGAGGGCAAGGCAACCGGCTGGTCCGCCTTCTATATAGATGGCAAATGGCAGGAAGCGAAAAAGTAATCCCTGAAGGCCAGCGCTCGCTGGCCTTTTTTCTGCCGACAGGGTCTATGCTTAGTGAATCCTGTAGCGGTGAATAAGCTCAGTGCGCAGGGAACCGGGGCAGAAGAGGAAAGCGTCCCGCGCCATGGATGGCGCGGGCCGAGCGACCAGGGATTGGCTTGAGCGACTTTCCGATCTGCCCCGGTTCTATGCGCAAGACAGGTCTCAAAGCAGGCCAGACCCGACTCTGTCATCATACTCAGGCCAGCGCTCGCTGGCCTTTTTCTGAGCCTTATATCAATCCGTTCTACTCTCTCACTTAAACTGATATAGTTGTTATAGCATTTCCGACCTTTCCTGATGCATAGCATCTTTTTACCCTCGCGACTATACGTCAACCGGGGATGCGACTCTGTAACTTACCGGGATGGAATAGATATGAAATTACAGCAGTTGCGCTATATCGTTGAAGTGGTCAATCACAATCTCAACGTCTCTTCGACGGCGGAAGGTCTCTACACCTCTCAACCCGGCATCAGTAAACAGGTGCGTATGCTGGAAGATGAACTGGGCGTGCAAATCTTTGCCCGCAGCGGTAAACATCTCACCCAGGTCACGCCTGCAGGGGAAGAGATTATCCGTATAGCGCGTGAAGTTCTCTCCAAAGTGGATGCGATTAAATCGGTAGCCGGTGAACACACCTGGCCTGATAAAGGCTCGCTCTATGTCGCAACCACGCACACTCAGGCTCGCTACGCGCTGCCTGGTGTGATCAAAGGATTTATTGAGCGCTATCCTCGCGTCTCTTTGCACATGCATCAGGGTTCTCCAACTCAGATCGCCGAAGCCGTCTCCAAAGGTAATGCAGATTTTGCCATCGCCACCGAAGCCCTGCATCTCTATGACGATTTAATCATGCTGCCGTGCTACCACTGGAATCGGGCGATTGTGGTGACTGCCGATCATCCGCTGGCAGGAAAAGGGCAGGTCACCATTGAGGAGCTGGCCGAATATCCCCTTGTGACCTACACCTTTGGCTTTACCGGGCGTTCAGAACTGGATACGGCTTTCAATCGTGCAGGTTTAACGCCACGCATCGTCTTTACCGCGACCGACGCCGACGTAATCAAAACTTATGTCCGCTTAGGTCTGGGGGTTGGCGTTATCGCCAGCATGGCAGTAGATCCGGTGGCCGATCCTGACCTGATTCGCATTGAAGCCGCCGATATCTTTACCAACAGCACCACTAAGATTGGATTCCGCCGCAGCACCTTCCTGCGCAGCTATATGTATGATTTTATCCAACGTTTTGCACCGCACCTGACGCGCGATGTGGTAGATACTGCGGTTGCGTTGCGCTCCAATGAAGACATTGAAGCGATGTTTAAAGATATCAAACTGCCGTTTAAATAGAATTTAACCTCCCCGCGTAAACATAAGGCTGCCTGGTGCAGCCTTTTTTGTCTCCAGGCTTTAGCGCCAAATGAGACTCAAAAGTTTTTATGATTTTTTTGTAAATGAAACATTGATCACATGTTTCCTCATCGGGCTTTCTTAAATGCGAATTACAACACATTTTTAACTATGTCACTTTGCGGCTTGCCAGGAATATTCCCATACTCCAGTTAAGAGCTAACGTGGGAAGCCAGTAAACATAAGGTTCTTAAGTGTTATCTATAGTTTTGAGTGGATCTGTTTTTAAATTAACTCAAATTTTTTAGCGGGTTTTTTAATTAAATATTAGTTCCGGTATTAATGATTTCTTACGTTACCTGGGCTCATTGATTAATACCGTTAATCGTTGTACTCAATAAAAATAACTGGATTTTTGGCCTTAACGCGTTTAGGATTCCTCCTAAATCTTAATCGATGTTATCAATCATTTTGTTGAGAGTGATTATCAAAAACTATGAATACACGACTGACTGTACAACCGGGTTTCCCGGCAAAAAGCACCAAGGTTGAGCGTACCGGCAACACTCGTCGCAAAGCCTGGTTAACCGTATTCGCTGCCTCTGCGCTGTTTTGGGTAGTTGTCGCGTTAATGATTTGGCGTATCTGGGGCTAAAGCCATGTGGGCAAATACACTCAGCCATAAACGTTCCCTGACCTCGGGTCAGCACAAGACGGTCTCCTGTAAAGGAAAAGAACCCCTTGCAAAGGACGAAAAAGTGTCTATCCCCGATTCATGGGATTTGAGTGATAACCAGAGACTTTTTATTGAGTCGTTTCTGGACCCTAAAAACAAATAACGTTGTCAGACCATTTCTTCGTCACTGTTCTTTTAAAACCGGAATTTCCGGTGGGCCTATAAATGCCCTTACCACATCCTGTACGACCAAAGGGTGTCGCCTCTTTCTATAAGGTGACCGCAAAAACTTTTACGCCCGATTCCGGCGAAGGAGTGAACCAAATGAATATTATTAAAATGTCCTGGCTCAGCGCGTATGCATTCTCCTTTGCGTTCTGGTCTGCGGCGGTGTGGATAACCCTGTAATTTGAATTAAAATCACCTTTTCATGATGCCTCGTGACTTCACGGGGCATTTTCGTTTGCGATCGATTGTAGCAATTTGTGTTGTAATCAAAACGTTAACGAAATTGTGGTCTATCTTTAACATAAACCTTTGTCTCTCTGAGGTTTAAAGACCATGAATGAAAGGAGGAGCTATGTCGTCTACCCTACGCGAGCAGAGTCAGGAAGTACTGCAGGTCGACACCAAAAAATATCACATCTTCAGTCTTCCCCATGCTGCTCAACACCTTGGCAATATCGATCGCCTGCCAAAATCCCTCAAGGTCCTGCTGGAAAATTTACTGCGCTATCAGGATGGTGACTCTGTTACGACGGAGGACATCCAGGCGCTGGTTGACTGGCAAAAAGATGCCCACGCCGATCGTGAAATTGCCTACCGGCCAGCCCGTGTATTAATGCAGGACTTTACTGGCGTGCCTGCGGTAGTCGACCTTGCTGCGATGCGAGAAGCAGTGAATCGGCTAGGCGGCGATGTGGCGAAAGTCAATCCGCTGTCACCGGTTGATCTGGTTATCGACCACTCGGTGACTGTCGACCATTTTGGCAATGATGACGCCTTTGAAGAGAACGTCCGGCTGGAGATGGAGCGAAACCATGAGCGCTACGTCTTTCTCCGCTGGGGCCAGAAGGCGTTTGATAAATTCCGCGTGGTGCCACCAGGAACCGGTATTTGCCATCAGGTGAACCTGGAATATCTCGGCAAGGCAATCTGGCATGAAACCGTTGATGGTGAAGAGTATGCCTGGCCCGATACGCTGGTCGGTACGGACTCTCACACTACCATGATCAACGCGCTTGGCGTGCTGGGGTGGGGAGTAGGGGGAATCGAAGCCGAAGCCGCCATGCTCGGTCAGCCTGTCTCAATGCTTATCCCGGATGTGGTGGGTTTCAAACTTACCGGCAAATTGCGGGCGGGTATTACGGCAACCGACCTTGTGTTGACCGTCACCCAGATGCTGCGTAAGCATGGCGTCGTCGGTAAATTCGTTGAGTTTTATGGTGATGGCCTGGCCGATTTGCCGCTGGCAGACCGCGCAACCATCGCCAATATGGCACCGGAATATGGCGCGACCTGCGGATTCTTCCCGGTTGATGACGTCACGCTGAGCTACATGACCCTGACCGGACGCGATGCCGAGCAGGTAGCGTTAGTGGAAGCCTATGCCAAAGCGCAGGGGCTGTGGCGCAATCCTGGCGATGAGCCGCGTTTTACCAGCACACTGGCGCTGGATATGAACGAGGTGGAATCGAGTCTCGCAGGACCAAAACGTCCGCAGGATCGGGTGTCGCTGGGCGATGTGCCCGCCGCGTTTGATGCCAGCAATGAGCTGGAAGTGAATCAGGCGCAGAAACCCCATAAAATCGTTGAGTATACCGACAGTGATACCGGGCTGACGCATAAGCTGACCGATGGAGCGGTGGTGATCAGTGCGATTACCTCCTGTACTAACACTTCCAACCCCAGCGTCTTAATGGCGGCCGGTTTACTGGCGAAGAAAGCGGTCGAGCGGGGGCTGAAACGTCAGCCGTGGGTCAAAGCCTCGCTGGCACCCGGTTCTAAAGTGGTTTCAGACTACCTGGCCGTCGCGCAACTGACCTCTTATCTCGACGAGCTGGGCTTTAATCTGGTTGGTTATGGCTGCACCACCTGTATCGGTAACTCCGGCCCGCTGAAAGATGAGATCGAGTCTGCGATCAAAGCAGGCGACCTTACGGTGGGTGCTGTGCTGTCCGGCAACCGCAACTTTGAAGGCCGTATTCATCCGCTGATTAAAACCAACTGGCTGGCGTCGCCGCCGCTGGTGGTGGCCTATGCGCTGGCGGGTAACATGAAGATCAACCTGCAGACCGAGCCGCTGGGCCACGATCGTCAGGGCCAGCCGGTCTACCTGAAAGATATCTGGCCTTCACCGGAAGAGATCGCTACGGCCGTGCAGCAGGTCACCAGCGACATGTTCCACAAAGAGTACGCTGAAGTCTTCGACGGTACGCCAGAGTGGCAGGAGATTAAGGTGAGTGAAGCCGCGACTTACGACTGGGATGAGGGATCGACTTATATTCGTCTGTCGCCTTTCTTTGACGATATGGAGAAAGAGCCTAAGCCGGTGCAGGATATTCGCGGTGCGCGAGTGCTCGCCATGCTGGGCGACTCGGTCACCACTGACCATATTTCACCGGCGGGCAGCATCAAAGCGGAAAGTCCGGCCGGACGGTATCTGCTGTCACACGGCGTGGAGCGTACAGACTTTAACTCCTATGGTTCGCGTCGCGGTAACCATGAAGTGATGATGCGCGGTACGTTCGCCAACATCCGTATCCGCAATGAGATGGTACCCGGCGTTGAGGGCGGTTATACCCGACACTACCCAAGTGGCGAACAGCTGGCCATCTATGATGCGGCAATGAAATATCAGGCGGAAGGCGTGCCGCTGGCGGTCATCGCGGGTCTTGAGTATGGCTCTGGTTCAAGTCGCGACTGGGCGGCGAAAGGACCACGTCTGCAGGGGGTCAGGGTAGTAATTGCGGAATCTTTTGAGCGTATTCACCGCTCAAACCTGATTGGGATGGGCATTCTGCCACTGGAGTTTCCGCAGGGCGTGACCCGCAAAAGCCTGGGGCTGACCGGTGAGGAGCGCATTGACGTGGAAAATCTTCAGGCACTGACGCCTGGCTGCAGCGTTAAAGTGACGCTGACCCGTGCCGACGGCAGTAAGGAAGAGCTGGACACTCGCTGTCGCATCGATACCGGTAATGAGCTGACCTATTACCGCAATGACGGCATCCTGCACTACGTTATCCGCAATATGCTGGACTGATAAAAAAAGCCGGGAAAACCCGGCTTTTTTATGTGGCTTACAACGTCTGTAATAAGAAGCTGTGAGACCGTGGCTGCACACGGAACACGGTCAGATCGGAAAGACGCAAAAGCCGTGATCCATGACATGCCCGGCCCGCGCAATTACGCACCTCATCCCTGAGGTGCGCCCGTACCGGGCCAACGCTTTGCGTTGTTCAAAAACGCTCCCGGCGTTTTTATCCGGGCGGCGGGACGCTTTCTTCTTCTGACCGTGCCCCCTGCGCGTTGAGCTAATCCGTTGCTTGAGGATTCTCTCAGATTGGGCTTCTTCAAGGGTCAGATGCCAGTGAATCCCAGCTTATTTATGACTTCGGCAGCAGATGCCCCATCTTTTCCGCTTTCGTATCCAGATAGTGCGCATTCTTCGGATTACGTCCCACGACCAGCGGCACGCGTTCAACAATGTTGATACCGGCTTCGCTGAGGATCTCCACTTTACGCGGGTTATTGGTCAGCAGTCGCACTTCATTGACGCCCAGCAGTTTGAACATATCGGCGCACAGCGTGAAGTCGCGCTCATCGGCGGCAAAGCCCAGCTGATGGTTCGCTTCTACCGTGTCATACCCTTTGTCCTGCAACGCATAGGCGCGGATCTTATTCAGCAGACCGATGTTACGGCCTTCCTGACGGTGATAGAGCAGTGCGCCGCGACCCTCTTCTGCGATGGCATTGAGAGCGGCTTCCAGCTGAAAACCACAGTCGCAACGCAGGCTGAAGAGTGCATCGCCGGTCAGGCATTCAGAGTGAACGCGCGCCAGTACCGGCTCGTTATCATTAATATCGCCAAAAACCAGTGCAACGTGGTCATGTCCGGTTGCCAGTTCTTCAAAACCAACCATCAGGAAATCTCCCCATGGCGTGGGCAGTTTGGCTTCTGCCACCCGTTTAAGCTGCATGTGACTCTCCAGAACCTTCAGAGGATGCACTATCATCATGATAGTGCACAGGCCAGTGTGGCCCGACAAACGTGCAATATTGTGCCACAACCCGCAAGCGGGCTGGTAATCTCTGATACCAATTGCAGTGATAAAGCACAATTATCCAATCGGCAACGGTTATGTTATTCTTTTTTAAGCTAAAGTTATGCAATTGCTCTCTTTTGACGCCGGGATAAGGGAAGAGGATGTTTAAGATTTCACGTCGTACCACCTTTGGAATGCTGCTGCTGCTGATCATGCCGGTTGCAGTCTGGCTGAGCGGCTGGCGCTGGCAACCAGGCGAAAGCAATGCGCTGCTGAAAGGTCTCTTCTGGATGACCGAGACCGTCACCAACCCCTGGGGCATTGTTACCAGCGTCGTGCTGAGTGCCTGGATGCTCTGGTGTCTGCGCTTTCGGCTGAAGCCAGCTATCTTACTGTTGCTGATCATGAATGCCACCATTCTGGCCGGGCAATACACCAAATCCTATATCAAAGAGCAGATTCAGGAACCGCGTCCCTATGTGATCTGGCTGGAACAGCATCACGGGCTGGATGAAAAGACCTTCTACGAGCTGAAGCGCAAACAGCGTGGCGAGATGGTAACCTCACTGATTGCCGATGAGACGCAGATCCCAGGCTGGCTGAAACGGCACTGGGCGTTTGAAACCGGTTTCGCGTTCCCGTCGGGACATACTATGTTTGCCGCCAGCTGGGCGCTGCTGGCATTGGGTCTGCTCTGGCCGCGTCGGCACTATAAAACCGTGGTGGTGATCTTTCTGTGGGCCACCGGCGTAATGGCGAGTCGTCTGCTGCTGGGCATGCACTGGCCACGGGATCTGGCGATGGCAACCATACTCTCCTGGCTACTGGTCACCATTGCCACCTGGCTGGCGCAGCGATTCTGTGGCCCGCTGACGCTGCCGCCGGAAGAGCAAAAAGAGGTGGCGCAGCGGGAGCCCTGATTGTAATTCACCCGTAAGACCCCATATTATTAGACGGGCCTGCGTAAAAGCGACCCGCCCGATGCTGCTGGGAGCAGCATTTTTGCTGGAGTTTTGGCATAATTCTACCCGACAACCTCACAACAGGATGCACTGTGAAATATTTGCTGATTTTTTTAGTGGTACTGGTCATTTTCATTATTTCCGTCACCCTGGGTGCGCATAACGATCAGGTCATTACATTTAACTATCTGCTGGCGCAGGGTGAGTTCAGCATCTCGACCTTACTGGCATCCCTGTTTGGCGCAGGTTTCGTGCTTGGCTGGATCATCTGCGGTCTGTTCTGGTTACGGACCCGCGTCTCCCTGGCGAATGCCAACCGGAAAATTAAGCGTATGCAGACCCAAATCGAGCAGAGTACTACCCTGGCGACCACGCCATCTTCTCCGGCTGGCCGGGAATAATCCCTGATGCATGAATTGCTGTTTCTGTTACTGCCGGTGGCGGCAGCGTATGGCTGGTATATGGGCCGTCGCAGCGCGCATCAGGATAAGCAACAGGAAGCCAACCGACTGTCACGTGAATATGTCGCTGGCGTAAACTTCCTGCTCTCCAATCAGCAGGACAAAGCGGTCGACCTCTTCCTTGAGATGCTGAAAGAGGACAGCGGCACGGTTGAAGCACACCTGACGCTGGGCAATCTGTTCCGTTCGCGCGGGGAAGTCGACCGCGCCATCCGCATCCATCAGGCTTTAATGGAAAGCGCCTCCCTGAGCTATGAGCAGCGACTGCTCGCCGTACAGCAACTGGGCCGCGACTATATGGCGGCGGGCTTATATGACCGCGCGGAAGACATGTTTAAGCAGCTCACCGATGAAACTGACTTTCGGGTGGGTGCGCTGCAGCAACTGCTGCTGATCCACCAGGCAACCAGCGACTGGCAGCAGGCTATTGAAGTCGCAGAGCGGCTGGTTAAGCTTGGCAAAGAGAAGCAGAAAGGCGAAATAGCCCACTTCTACTGCGAGCTGGCTCTGCAGGCGATGAGCAGCGACGATCTCGATCGTGCTATGAGCCTGCTGAAGAAAGGGGAGTCGGCCGATCGCAACAGCGCACGCATCTCGATCATGATGGGCCGTATCCTGATGGAAAAAGGGGATTACGCCAAAGCGGTGGGCCATCTGCAGCGGGTGCTGGATCAGGATAAAGAGCTGGTGAGTGAAACGCTGGGGATGCTGGAAACCTGTTTCCAGCAGCTCAATCAGCCCGACGCCTGGTCAGAGTTTCTTCATCGCTGTGTTGAAGAGAATACCGGCGCGGCTGCAGAGCTCTATCTGTCTGACATCCTCGAGCAGCAGCAGGGACCCGAAGCGGCCCAGAATTACATCAGCCGTCAGCTGCAGCGTCATCCTACCATGCGTGTGTTCCACCGCCTGATGGATTTGAATCTGCATGAGGCGGAAGATGGCCGCGCGAAAGAGAGCCTGATGGTGTTGCGCGACATGGTTGGCGAACAGATCCGCACCAAGCCGCGCTATCGCTGCCAGAAGTGCGGCTTTACCGCCCACGCACTCTACTGGCATTGCCCATCCTGCCGCACCTGGTCTTCGGTTAAGCCTATCCGCGGCCTCGACGGCCAATAACCGGCCGCTGCAGCCGCACCATTAATAGCTCATTATAGTTACAACATACTAAAGTGCAGATTAGCTTACAAACCTCAGCGGCAGTGCATAATTTGCCAGGCAGGAGGGCAATGGCGATTGTGATGGTCAGACACCGCAGGTAGAATGCTTGCCGTTTGTCTATTGCGCCTGCGGGCGCCTGTTGCAGAGGAAATGCCATGCCTTCACCCCACAACGTGACCGCTTCGCCGATTCTGGTAGCGCTGGATTATCATGACCTCGACAGCGCACTGCGTTTCGTCGACCAGATCGATCCCCGCAGTTGCCGCCTTAAAGTAGGCAAAGAGATGTTTACGCTATTTGGCCCCTCGCTGGTTAACAATCTGCAGCAGCGCGGCTTTGAAATCTTCCTCGATCTTAAATTCCACGATATTCCCAACACCACCGCTCATGCCGTGGCGGCCGCTGCCGATCTCGGGGTCTGGATGGTCAACGTCCATGCCAGTGGTGGGGCTCGGATGATGAACGCGGCGCGTGAAGCGCTGCTTCCCTTTGGTAAAGAGGCGCCCCTGCTCATTGCGGTGACTGTACTGACCAGTATGGATGCAGAGGATCTCAAAGGGCTGGGCATTACGCTTTCTCCTGCCGAACAGGCAGAGCGACTGGCGAAGCTGACACTGTCGTGCGGGCTGGATGGTGTGGTCTGTTCCGCCCATGAGGCTGTCCGCTTCAAACAGGTTTTAGGTCAGGAGTTTGCGCTGGTCACGCCGGGGATTCGCCCGGCAGGCAGTGATGCAGGCGATCAGCGTCGCATCATGACACCTGAGCAGGCGAAGCAGGCGGGCGTGGACTATATGGTTATCGGGCGTCCGATCACCCAATCCGCCGATCCCGCCGCCACTCTGCAGGCGATCCTGCACAGTCTGGAGACACAATAATGGCGAAGGATAATCCACTGGTTTACTCAACCGACAGCGGGCGCATTACCCAGCCGGAGCCGGCGAAGGAGCGGCCAAAAGGGGATGGCATTGTGCGCATCCAGCGCCAGACCAGTGGTCGCAAGGGAAAAGGCGTCTGCCTGATTACCGGTATCGACCTGGACGACGCGGCATTGACGCTGCTGGCGGCCGAACTCAAAAAGAAGTGCGGCTGTGGGGGTTCGGTGAAAGAGGGCGTTATCGAGATTCAGGGGGATAAGCGCGATTTACTGAAAAGCCTGCTGGAAGCCAAAGGTATGAAGGTCAAACTGGCGGGTGGCTGAAAAAAAATCGGGCTACCGAAGTAGCCCGATTGTTGTGTAGATGCTTAGCGTAGCCGATTATTCTTTTAATAAGGTCTTTAGTGGACCTGATGACCGATAATACCACCGACAGCGGCGCCACCGACTGTGCCGAGTGCGCTACCATTAGTCAATACTGAACCCCCAATCGCACCCGCGCCCGCGCCAATAGCGGTGTTGCGGTCACGTTTAGACCAGTTAGAACAGCCGCTCAGTGCAACAGCTAACGTAGTCGCCAGTACAACGGCAGTGATTCGTTTCATTGTTGTTGTCATACACTTCTCCTTTGATGTGCTCACAGAGGCAACACTCTTAGTATAGCTCCGATATTTCCTCAGCCCGCTTGTGTCGCATCATTGCCGCATCCGTGTCGGCATGGAAATGTGATCACCATGGACAAACCGTTTGTAGCGGGAGAGTCACAATGCAAACCCGACAGGGCCACGCATTGCCTGAGAGGATTCTAAGCGTTCTGGTTAAATTCCGAAGATAGAAAATTCTGAAATCACGACACATTTTTGCATTCACAGCCATTCCTTCTGCGTTTATAGCCATTTGCTCCATAACTCTTTCGCGTCCGACTCCGCAAAATTCAGGGACGATTGTCAGCAGGAGAAAATAGATGCTGGAACACCTGAAACAACAGGTTCTGGAAGCGAATCTGGATCTACCCAAATACAACCTGGTGACCTTCACCTGGGGCAATGTCAGCGCTGTTGATCGCGAACAGGGTTTGCTGGTTATTAAACCTTCCGGCGTGCGCTATGAAGTGATGAAGCGCGACGACATGGTCGTGGTCGATCTGGCGAGTGGCGACGTGGTGGAAGGGGATAAACGCCCCTCCTCGGACACGGCGACACACCGCGCGCTTTACCTCGCCTGGCCGGAGGTGGGTGGCATTGTCCATACCCATTCGCGGCATGCGACCATCTGGGCCCAGGCAGGACGACCGATTCCTGCCTGGGGAACCACCCACGCCGATGACTTCTATGGTGAGATCCCCTGTACCCGGTCGATGCGCAATGAAGAGATTCAGCACGACTACGAGTGGAACACCGGTGAGGTGATTATCGAGACTTTTGCGCAACGTGGGTTGTCTCCTTCGGCAATCCCGGCGGTACTGGTCAACTCTCATGGCCCGTTTGCCTGGGGGAAAGACGCCCACGCTGCGGTGCACAGCGCGGTTGTGCTGGAGGAGGTGGCGTATATGGGCCTGTTCAGCCAGCAGCTGACCGCTAATCTGCCGCCGATTAACCAGACTCTGCTTGACCTGCACTACCTGCGAAAGCATGGCGAGAACGCCTGGTACGGGCAAAAATAGCGAGCGGGACGCCACGGCGTCCCATTTTTTTTAGTCTCATCTGAGACTGGTATGGCGATCTCCATCATAGTTATCAAAACAACAGGTCATTAAAAATAAAACAGCGTTTCATTTTATCGGGGCGATCACTGTTTTGATTACCTCAAGTCACTACTTTGCTTGCATCGCCTTCGGGCACTTCCTGCTCCACCCTCTGGCATAGCAAAGGTGACATCCATATGCATATCAAACGTGCAATAGACAAAATTCCGGGCGGTATGATGCTCATTCCGCTCTTTATCGGCGCACTCTGTCATACGTTTTCTCCAGGCGCCGGGAAATATTTGGGTTCTTTCACCAACGGCCTGATGACCGGCACGGTGCCCATTCTGGCCGTCTGGTTTTTCTGTATGGGCGCGTCGATTAAACTCAGCGCCACCGGGACGGTACTGCGTAAATCGGGCACGCTGGTGCTTACCAAGATTGCCGTCGCCTGGGTTGTAGCTGCCATCGCCTCTCGGGTGATGCCGGAGAATGGCGTAGAAGTAGGGATGTTTGCCGGGTTATCGACGCTGGCGCTGGTGGCTGCCATGGATATGACCAATGGCGGCCTTTATGCCTCAATCATGCAGCAATATGGTTCCAAAGAGGAGGCCGGTGCGTTTGTGCTGATGTCTCTGGAGTCCGGGCCATTAATGACCATGGTTATCCTGGGCACCGCCGGCATCGCCTCATTCGAGCCGCACGTGTTTGTGGGGGCGGTCCTGCCGTTTATTGTGGGATTTGCATTAGGGAATCTTGATCCGGAGCTGCGCGACTTCTTCGGAAAAGCGGTCCATACGCTGATTCCTTTCTTCGCCTTTGCTCTGGGTAACACCATTAACCTGGGTGTCATTGCGGAAACCGGACTGCTGGGCATCATGCTGGGCGTGTCGGTGATCGTTATTACCGGTATCCCACTCATTCTGACCGATCGGCTGATTGGGGGCGGGGATGGCACGGCTGGCATAGCTGCATCCAGTACGGCAGGCGCAGCGGTGGCGACACCGGTGCTGATTGCCGAGATGCTGCCGCAGTTTAAACCGATTGCCCCTGCTGCCACGGCGCTGGTGGCAACGTCCGTGATTGTGACCTCCGTGCTGGTGCCGATCATCACGGCCATCTATTCAAAACGTGTTAAGCGTCTTCATGTTGCCGTGGAGCAGCGTGCCGCTATTAAGTAACCCGCCTAATCAATCCCCGACGCGCGAGTCGGGGATCTCTCTGGATTTTGTGTTGTAAATCAATCTCTCATTTGGTCTGGCCTCACTCTGCATTACGCTGATGTGGCGTATTTAACGCATCAAATATAAACAGAGGATGAGACAATGACAGTTATTAACCAAGCAACGTGCAGATTATTTACCGAAGTCGGCAACACCACGCAGTTAGTCGCCTATTACGAAGAAGGGCGCCGTACTATGTGGATGATGTTGCGTGCACAGCCCCGTCCGAGCTTTAACCATGAACTGATTGAGGAGATCATGAATCTGAGCTACGCCGCTCAGCGTTCCGGTCTGCCGATCGACTTCTGGGTTACCGGCTCTCTGGTGCCACAGATGTTCAACGCCGGTGGCGATCTGCGCTTCTTTGTCGAGTGCATTCGCAATAACCGCCGTGAGGCGCTGCGGGCCTATGCCCGTGCCTGCGTTGACTGCATCCATTCGGCAGCACGGGGATTTGATACCGGCGCGGTGACGCTGGCGATGATTGAGGGCAGTGCGTTAGGCGGCGGATTCGAAGCGGCGCTGGCGCATCACTTCATTCTGGCGCAGAACAACGCGCGTATGGGCTTTCCGGAAATTGCTTTTAACCTCTTTCCCGGCATGGGCGGCTACTCACTGGTCGCGCGTCGTTCCGGCATGAAACTGGCAGAGGAGTTGATTTGTGAAGGGGAGTCCCACAGCGCAGAGTGGTATGAAACGCGCGGACTGGTGGATAAAGTCTTCCAGCCCGGCGACAGCTACCGCGCCACCCGCACCTTTATCGATACGTTACGTCCTAAACTCAATGGCGTGCGGGCTATGCTGAAAGCGCGTCAGCGCGTGCTGCAATTGTCACGCGCTGAGCTGATGGATATTACCGAAGATTGGGTCGATTACGCCTTTACCATCGAACCTAAAGACATTGCTTACATGGAACGCCTGGTTCAGTTACAAAACCGCCACAGCGCATCACTGCGTAAAGCGGGTTAATCTGAATTAGCGTTAAACGCGGGCAGGATGCTTAGCCAGCCAATGCCCAAACTGTTCCGCGGGCATTGGTTTTGCGTAGTAGTAGCCCTGACGCCCATCGACACCACTGTTAAGGACAAACTTCTCTTCATCCGGGGTCTCAATACCCTCTGCAATCACCTGCAAATCGAGCGCCTTGGCGACGGCGACAATAGCTCGTACCAGCGATTGTGAGACGGGCTGTTTATTAATATCGCGGATAAAGCTTTGGTCGAGCTTGATGGCATTGATCGGCACTCGTGCGAGCTGAGAAAGCGATGAGTAACCCGTGCCGAAGTCATCCAGATGAACCTGTGCGCCCAGCTCCTGAAACTGCTTCATCAGCCGCAGGGCTTCAGCTTCATTCTCAATCAGGCAGCTTTCTGTGAGCTCAATATCGATAGGACAGTCGGTGATATTCGCCTCATGCAGTGCCTGTTTCAGGTCAGTATAGATGCTTTGATCAATCAGCTGACGTGCCGACACGTTGACGGCGACGCGCAGAAAAATGCCCTGCTGGCGCCAGACGATAATCTGTTTCAGCACATTGAGCATGACCCAGCGTCCCAGCGGCACAATCAGTCCCGACTCTTCGGCGTAGGGAATGAAATCAGCAGGGGAGACCAGGCCGCGCTCGGGTGAGTTCCAGCGTACCAGCGCTTCGGCGCTGCGGACTTCACCATCACTGTCGATTTTCGGCTGGTAATGCACCAGCAGGTGATCCAGCTCCAGCGCCTTACGCAGATTGGTGTCCAGCCACAGGTACTCAAAGACCCGCTGGTTCATCTCTGCCGCGAAGACACAGAACTTGCCACGACCGTTCTCTTTGGCGTGATACATCGCGGTGTCAGCATTGCGAATAAGGCTCTCGCGATCTTCACCGTGCAGCGGCGCGAAAGCGATCCCGATAGAGCAGCCGCTGTACACTTCGATTAGTCCGATACGGAAAGGCTGACGCAGGCGCTCAAGAATGCGGGAGGACATCGCCTCCAGCGCAGCCTGGCTGGTGTGCTCAGCCAGCACCACAAACTCATCGCCACCCAGCCGGCCCAGAGTCTGGTCTTTACCCAGACAGCTAAGAATCGCCAGTGAGACCGCCTGCAGTAACTGATCGCCGAACATATGACCGTATGCGTCGTTCACTTTTTTGAAATTATCGAGATCGAGATAGACCACGCCGGTCTCATCGCGCTCAGATCGCTCCAGCGCCAGGCTAATCTGTTGATGAATTGCGTTGCGATTAGGCAAACCGGTCACCGTATCGGTGTTTGCCAGCACCCGGAGGCGTTCCTGGGCGCGTCGCTCCTCGGTTATGTCGGTGCCAGAACAGATGAGGAAAATTTCATTTTTGCCACTGCCGCTGTGAACAAACTTATTACGAAACAGAAACAGTCGCTGACCTTTTTTGGTTTTAACCCAGCGCTCCACCTCATAGGAGTTACCGTCACGGAAGAAGCCCGCAATGTTGCGTCGTGACTGAGAGGCCTCCTGTTTGGTCATAAAGAGCTGAAAGACGTTACGGCCGATAACCTCATGCTCATTCAGACCGGTGTATTCTTCACTAAGACGGTTAAAACGCTGAATATTGCCGCGCTGATCGAGGATCACAATCACCGAGTTGGCTTCAGAAACCACCTGTTCGGCAAATGAAAGACCCAGGGTTAAGTCGCGGGCGACCGCTGAGGTATCGCCCCAGGCAGAAGCGGTTCCTGCCCAGGTCGCCTGGTTCACTTTGCGTCCGACAAAATGCATCGGAACATCAATGCCCTGCAGCGTCATAGTCAGATTGATGCTTGAAGTGATGACCGGCATCGCGCGTATCATGGCTGCCTGGCCGGGGGTTAACGGCAGGGCGATATTAGTTTGTGACGACTCATCTTCGGCAAAATGCAACGCATCGCTGTCCGCGGTCAGACGCCAATGAGGGCTGGTTGTACCGAAAAGGGTGTACAACAACGTTTGCCCTTGTTCATCGGTCATGGAAACTTCCTCCGGGAAGTGCTCTGCAGGCGTTATCTCATTATTTTAGCAACAGTATTCATCATCTGACGCCAGCACAAGATGCAAACCGAATATATTTTCCCATCCAGATAAGAATGGCACAAAAAAGCCCCGACATTGCGGGGCTGTTTAGTGCGGTCAGCAGGGACATTTACCCAGTTTGCCTGCCTGGCTGGGGAAGCGGGCATCCAGACAGTAACGGTGGAAATCGCGCTCATTCATCGGCGGCTGATCGGGATGATGGAGTCGCATATGCTGCAGATAATTTTGATAATCCTGCACCCCGACCATTAAGCGAAAACACTGTTGCAGGCCGCGCCAGAATCCCCGCCAGCTGAATGGCTGTGGCTGTGGCTGTGGCTGTGGGGAGGCGGCAGGCTGGCAGCGGATAATCTGCCACTCTCCCTGCGGACGCCGGGACTGATGAATAGCATCAGACATGACGCACCTCCTTGTTGCGCAGCGTCACAACGGACTCATGCGTAGTAGGAAGATCGCTGCGCAGCGCCCGGCGAATGACAAAGAACGCAGAGATCAGCATCGTGACCGCCACCAGCATAAAGAAGGCGCACAGGGCCGCGTTAATCTGATTGCTGAAGACGATGGTCTGCATATCCGCCACGCTTTTTGCCGGGGCGATGATCACGCCTTCATCCAGCCCTTTGCGGAACTTATTCGCCTGCGCCAGGAAGCCAATCGACGGTTTTTCATGGAAGATTTTCTGCCAGCCGGCAGTCATCGAGGTGATAAACAGCCAGGCAGTTGGCAGGATAGTCACCCAGGCGTAACGCTGCTTTTTCATTTTGAACAGCACCACGGTGCCGAGGATCAGCGCCATGGACGCCAGCATCTGATTGCCGATACCAAACAGCGGCCACAGGGTGTTAATGCCGCCGAGCGGATCGACCACGCCCTGATAGACAAAGAAGCCCCAGCCCGCGACCGCCACGGTCGTGCCGGCCATATTGCCCAGCCAGGAGCGGTTATTCGCCATAGAAGGCACCACGGTGCCCACCAGATCCTGCACCATAAAACGGCAGGCGCGGGTACCGGCATCGACCGCCGTCAGAATGAACAGCGCTTCAAACAGGATGGCGAAGTGATACCAGAACGCCATCATTGCCCGGCTGTTAAAGATCTCGGTAATGATGTGGGCCATCCCCACCGCGAAGGTTGGCGCGCCGCCAGCGCGGGACAGGATCGAGCCTTCACCCACGTCACGGGCGATGCCGCTCAGCATTTCCGGCGTGACGACAAAGCCCCAGCCGTTGATCACCTGAGAGGCGCTTTCAACGGTGGTACCAATCAGCGCAGCCGGGGAGTTCATGGCAAAGTAGACGCCCGGATCGAGTACCGAGGCACAAATCAGCGCCATGATCGCCACAAAGGATTCCATCAGCATCGCGCCATAGCCAATAAAGCGGATATGACTTTCCCGCTCCACCAGTTTTGGCGTGGTGCCGCTGGAGACCAGCGCATGGAAGCCGGAGATGGCGCCGCAGGCAATAGTAATAAACAGGAACGGGAACATCGCGCCGGAGAAGACCGGGCCGGTACCGTCGATAAATTTGGTGACCGCCGGCATTTTCATCTCTGGCATGGCAAAGACAATCCCCACCGCCAGCCCGACAATCACGCCGATTTTAAGAAAGGTCGAAAGGTAGTCACGCGGAGCCAGCAGCAGCCAGACCGGTAGCACGGAGGCAATAAAGCCGTAGATCACCAGCACCCAGGTCAGTGAGGTGCCTTTCAGGGTAAAAAAGGGCCCCCAGTAAGGATGCTGGGCTACGTCACCGCCATAGATAATCGCCGCCATCATCAGCACAAAGCCAATTAACGACACTTCGGCGATTTTACCGGGCCGGATAAAGCGCATGTAGACGCCCATAAACAGCGCAATCGGAATGGTGGCCGCGATGGTGAACAGTCCCCACGGACTGTTCGCCAGCGCCTTGACCACCACCAGCGCCAGCGCCGACAGGATAATGATCATGACGCCCAGCGCGCCGAGCATGGTCACCACACCGGCAAACGCACCCAGCTCCTGCCGCGCCATCTCGCCCAGTGAACGGCCATCACGACGGGTTGAGATAAACAGGATCAGGAAATCCTGTACCGCACCCGCCAGCATCACCCCGACAAGGATCCAGATGGTGCCCGGCAGAAAGCCCATCTGCGCCGCCAGAATCGGACCCACCAGCGGGCCGGCACCGGCGATAGCCGCAAAGTGGTGACCAAACAGCACCCATTTATTGGTCGGGACATAATCGAGCCCGTCGCTCAGCCGCTCGGCAGGCGTCATCCGGCGGTCGTCCAGTTCGAAAATATTGCGGGCGATAAACAGGCTGTAGAAGCGATAAGCGATGCTGTAACAGGCGACAGCGGCTATCACCAGCCAGACTGCGTTGACGTGTTCGCCGCGGCTGAGGGCCAGCATGGCGAAAGCGCCCGCGCCGATTAACGCCACCACTAACCAGATCGCACTGGTTTTGACGTTTTTCATGACTAACTCCTTGTGAGGACCGAGAGGAAAGCGATCGAAAACAACGAGTCAAACTTAATGTAATGGAATGTAAGTGAAAGTTAATCAGTGGAGAAGTGTGAAGCGGGGTACAAATTTAACTTTTTTGCAATGCGGGCGGGGCGGAAGCAGGCGGGATAACCGGAGTTATCCCGCACGATTGACTGCTCAGAACATCACTACTCAGACGGCGGGACGCGCCACGACGCTGCGGGTTTCCATGCGGACTTCGGCGATGGTGACATCAATCACATCGGTCACACGGTAAACCACTTCGCCTTTGATCTGAACGCTGCCATTTTCCTGGCTGCAGACCAGCTCATCACGCACCGCGTGAATGAACGGCGCCGGGATAAAGGCCACCGCGCCAAACTCCAGCAGGCGAACACGCATGCCACCACGTGACACATCGATAATCTCGGCGCTGAAGCGACGGTCGGTTGCTGCGAACGGCGCCAGATAACGGGCGTAGAGCCAGTCGCCAACATCACGTTCCGCCATGCGGTTCAGGCGGCGGCGCTCACTCATCGTCACCGTCAGCGCATCATCCGGACGAGCGATCTGCTCACCGCGAATAATCGCTTTCAGCAGACGATGGTTGACCATGTCGCCGAACTTACGAATCGGTGAGGTCCATGTGGCGTAAGCCTCAAGTCCCAGTCCAAAGTGCGGGCCAGGCTCGGTGCTGATCTCAGCGAAGGTCTGGAAGCGACGGATCCGGCTGTCGAGGAACTGGGTCGGCTGGGCATCAAGCTCACGACGCAGCACGCGGAAACCTTCCAGCGTGGTGATCGCCTGCGCATCCACGGTAATACCATGGTTGGCCAGCACGGCGGCGGCCTGTTCAGCATTGGTGGCATCGAAACCGGCATGGACGTTGTAGATACCAAAACCGAGACGGTCACGCAGCACTTTCGCCGCGCAGACGTTGGCCAGAATCATAGACTCTTCGACAATGCGGTTAGCGATGCGGCGCGGTTCAGCCACAATCTCCAGCACTTCACCTTTTTCACCCAGCAGGAAGCGGTAATCCGGGCGATCTTTAAACACCAGCGCGTGAGTCTGACGCCACTCGCTGCGCGCCAGGCAGAGGCGATGCAGCAGGCGAATCTGTTCAGCAATCGCCTCACTTTCCGGCTGCCATGAGCCGCTGTTTTCCAGCCAGTCAGAGACGTCGTCATACGCCAGCTTGGCTTTGGATTCGATCCAGGCGGCAAAGAACTCAACGTCATCACCTAAACTGCCATCGGCTGCCACGGTAACGCGGCAGGCCAGGGCCGGACGGCGCACATTCGGACGCAGCGAGCAGACATCATCAGAGAGTTCGCGCGGCAGCATCGGGATGTTAAAGCCCGGCAGGTAGTTAGTAAACGCACGCTGCGCCGCCAGCTTATCGAGCTGACTGCCTTCCGGCACATAGGCGGTAGGGTCGGCGATAGCGATGGTCAGACGCAGGGCGCCATCGTCCAGGGCTTCCACAAAGAGCGCATCATCCATATCCTGGGTGCTGGCGCTGTCGATGGTAACGAAATCCAGCGCGGTCAGATCTTCACGCGTCAGATTTTCATCCAGCATCTCGCCAAAACTGACATCGGGCGCTTCACGCTCAAGGTTATGACGCGACAGCGTCACCCACCACGGCGCCAGATGGTCATCAGCTTTGACAATAAAATCGGTGAGTTCGGCATAAAAGCCGCGATCGCCTTTCAGCGGATGGCGACGCATCTCCGCCACGGCCCAGTCACCATTTTCAAACTCATGGCTGACATCGCGCGCAGGGCGACACTGGATCGCATCCTTCAGCAGGGGATGATCCGGCACAATCGACAGGCGATCGTCTTTCTTCTGAACCCGGCCAACAAAGCGGCTCAGGAACGGCTCAACCAGGGTTTCCGGCTCAGCGCTTTCGCGATCTTTATCGCTGTGGATCACGGCGGTGATGCGATCGCCGTGCATCACTTTCTTCATCTGCGGTGGCGGAATGAAGTAGCTTTTTTGCGCATCGACTTCCAGAAAGCCGAAGCCTTTTTCAGTGCCTTTTACGACGCCTTCAGCACGAGGCGTTTGCGAATGGAGCTTCTCTTTCAGCTGCGCGAGCAGCGGGTTATCCTGGAACATAATTTTTACGTTTCGTTGGCTGATTGCGGCTGACAGTTTTACGCGAATCGACGTCGCGCGGCAAGGCAAAAAGCCGGACGAGCCGGCTTTTTAGGGGGGAGTGAAAGGGCTGTCAGGCGATGCGCTGATCGGCCAGTGCCTCAGAGAGTTCCAGCTTCACCGGCACCGATTTAGAGGTCGGTGTACCACTGTCATCACCAAAGCTGTTCAGCGGCACCAGCGGGTTGGTTTCCGGATAATAGGCCGCCAGGTTACCGCGCGGAATATTGTAGGGAACAAGTTTGAATCCGCTGACGCGACGGGTAATGCCATCATTCCACAGCGTTTCGATATCGACATTCTGGCCTTCGGTAAAGCCCAGGTCTGCCATATCGTCCGGGTTGATGAACACCACTTCACGCTGACCAAACACGCCACGGTAACGGTCATCGAGGCCGTAAATGGTAGTGTTGTACTGGTCGTGCGAACGCAGTGTCTGCAGGGTAAAAGGCACGTCCTGATCAAGATTCGGGAACAGTGAGGTCGGCAGCGCTGAGGCGTTAAATTCCGCTTTCTGGCTCGGGGTATTGAAGCGCAACTCGGCTGCTGCGTTGCCCAGATAGAAACCGCCCGGGATATCGCATTTGGCGTTAAAGTCGGCAAAGCCCGGGATCGTCGCGGCGATGTGCTCACGGATCAGGTTATAATCACCCGCCAGCTCGCGCCATTTCACTTTTTCATCACCCAGCACCGCCTCGGCGATACCGGCAACAATCCAGGTCTCAGAACGCTGCGTTTCCGCCAGCGGAATACCGATCCCTTCAGAGGCGTGCACCATGCTGAAAGAGTCTTCCACGGTAATAAACTGATTGCCGGTGGCCTGCAGGTCGCGCTCGGTGCGGCCCAGCGTCGGCAGAATCAGCCCATCGTGACCCGGCACCAGATGGCTGCGGTTCAGTTTGGTGCTGATATGCACGGTCAGACCACAGCGTGACATCGCCTCTTCGGTGCGCGGTGAGTCGGGTGCGGCCGCCGCAAGGTTGCCACCCAGCGCGATCAGCACTTTCACTTCATCACGCAGCATGGCGTTCAGCGCTTCCACGGTGTTGTGGCCTGCCGCACGCGGGGGCTCGAAATTGAAATGATTCCCCAGCGCATCCAGGAAGGCTTTCGCCGGTTTCTCATCGATGCCCATGGTGCGGTTGCCCTGCACATTACTGTGACCACGAACCGGGCAGAGGCCTGCGCCTTTTTTACCCAGCTGGCCAAACAGCAACTGCAGGTTGGTGATCTCGCGCACCGTGTCGACAGAGTGTTTGTGCTGGGTGATACCCATCGCCCAGGTACAGATCACCCGGTCAGCGCTCTGGTAGATCGCCGCGGCTTCACGGATCTGCGCCTGCGTCAGGCCCGACTGCGCCACAATCTGCATCCAGCTGGTGTTATCCACGGCGTCGAGATACGCCTCAATGCCGTTGGTTTTAGCATTGATAAAGGTTTGATCGAACAGGCCGCTTTCACCAGCCGCCAGACGCGCGCGGTGGGTTTCCAGCAGGGATTTCACCATGCCGCGCACCGCTGCCATATCACCGCCCAGGTTCGGCTGATAATAGGAGGAGCTGATGTTGCCCGCTTTCGAAGTTACCACTTCCAGCGGTTTCTGCGGATCGGCAAAACGTTCCAGACCGCGTTCACGCAGGGTATTAAAGGTGACGATTTTCGCACCGTGATCGGCAGCGTGACGCAGGCTGTGCAGCATACGCGGATGGTTAGTGCCGGGATTCTGACCGAAGACAAAAATGGCATCTGCGTGGTCGAAATCATCCAGACGAATGGTGCCTTTACCGACGCCAATGCTGCGCTTCAGGCCGGTGCCGCTGGCTTCGTGGCACATATTGGAGCAGTCAGGGAAGTTATTGGTCCCCATCAGGCGACCAAAAAGCTGATAGAGCCAGGAGGCTTCATTGCTGGCGCGACCGGAGGTGTAGAGCTCCATCTGATCCGGATGATCCATCGCCTTGATGTGCTGCGCGATCAGCGCAAACGCATCATCCCAGCTGATGGGCTCGTAGTGGTCGGTTTCCGCGTTGTAGCGCAGCGGATGAGTCAGACGTCCCTGATACTCCAGGAAGTAGTCACTCTGGGTATAGAGCGTGGTTACGCTGTGTTTGGCGAAAAAGTCGGTGTCGACCATCCGGCGTGTCGCTTCCCAGGTCACCGCTTTGGCGCCATTCTCGCAGAAGCTGAAGGTACTTTTATTGTCATCACCCCAGGCGCAGCCTGGACAGTCAAAACCGCGTGCTTTGTTCATGCGCATCAGGTTGCGCATATTTTTCAGGGCCGCTTTGCTGTCAAGAACGAAACGCGTGGTGGCTTCCAGTGAACCCCAGCCGCCCGCTGCCGCGCGATAGGGTTTGATTTGGCGTTTAAATTTCATATTGAGTGCAGGCTTTTTATAGTAGGAATTATTGTTTGGTGTTTGTTATCAGGTTATATCCTGATGGTGAAAGGAAGTCTGCAGCTATCCTCATACCTTGTCTAATTGATTGACTTAATGGTGCGATAGCTGGCGTTTATCGTGCATAAGCCAGAAATGTGATGCTGGTCAGATTTTACCCGCCTTTAACCTGCTGATAACGGGAGTTCTCCCGACAACAGGCTAATACTTGCTGTTCACAATCAGAGAGGGCACGACTCCATGAAACAGCTGACCAGCCAGATTCATGCATTTGGCAAAGCGTTGATGATGCCAATCTCGGTCATCGCTGCCGCAGGTATCTTCCTTGGGCTGGCGGCGGCCATGCAGAACCCGGCGGTCACCGGCGATGCCTTTACGCAGATGCAGGTGCCGCAGTTAATTATCGGCTTTATTCGCAAGGTTGCCGGAGCGCTATTCGCTAATCTGCCGGTCTTCTTTGCGGTAGCGAGTGCCATCGGACTGGCGAAAGCGGAAAAACCTACCGCCGCCTTTGCCGCGGTGATTGGCTATATCGTGATGAACGTTGGTATCAGCGCGACGCTGGCGGCCAAGGGGATCACCGCCGCCACCACTACACCTGCAGCCCTGCAGCAGGCGGGGATGGATCAGACCACCGCCATGATGACCTCGGCGGAATATATCAACATGCTGGGCGTCTTTACCTACAACATGAGCGTACTGGGCGGGGTGATTGCCGGACTGGTAACGGTGGCGCTGCACAATCGCTTTTATACCCAGCAATTGCCTACCGCGATCAGCTTCTTTGGCGGACGGCGTTTTGTGCCGATTGTGACCGTGATCTGTCTGCCACTGATTGGAGTATTGCTGGCGCTGATCTGGCCGACCATTGGCGACGGTATCGCCTGGATTGGACAGATGATTGGCAAAAGCGGGCAGTATGGCGCTTTTCTGCTGGGGGCCTTTGAGCGCATCCTGATCCCCACCGGCCTGCATCATATCCTTAACGAAACCGTGCGTTTCACGCCTATTGGCGGCATGGCGGTGGTCGATGGCCAGACCGTGGTTGGCGCACTGAACATCTTCAACGCGTCACTGACTCATCCGGGATCGATCCCCGATGAGACGCTGCGCACCGCCACGCAGTTTCTGGCGCAGGGCAAGATTCCGGTGATGATGTTCGGCCTGCCCGCCGCGGCGCTGGCGATCTATCACACCGCCCGACCCGAGCATAAACAGCGGGTGAAAGCACTGGTCATGGCGGGGGCGCTGACCTCCTTCACCACCGGCATCACCGAACCGCTGGAGTTCTGCTTTATCTTTGTCTCGCCGGTGCTCTATCTGCTGCACGCTTTCCTGACCGGCCTGTCGTTTATGCTGATGTCGATGCTGCATCTGATGATTGGCAACGTGCAGGGCGGTGTTATCGACCTGGTGGTGTTCGGCATGCTGGGTGGGGCAAAAACCCACTGGTGGTGGACGCTGGCGCTGGGTGTGATCTATGCGCCGATCTACTACTACGCTTTCCGGCTGGTGATAACCCGGATGAATGTTGAAACGCCGGGCCGTGAATCGGAGGATGAGAAACCGCAACAGGTCGCCGCGGATGAACGGACTCAGGTCATTATCAGCGGGCTGGGCGGGCAGGCCAATATCGAGGATGTCGATTGCTGCTTTACCCGGCTGCGCGTGCGGGTCAAAGAGATGAATCAGGTGGTCGATCAGACGCTGATGAGCACCGGTGCCAATGGGGTCAATCGCGTCAGCGAGCACGACATTCAGGTGATCTACGGCCCGCAGGTCGAGAAGATCGCCAACGAGGTAAAAATGGCACTGGGCGTCGCTTAACGGCAGCCTGTTTCACTCTTCGTCACAACGCTAACCGCCCGACGCCCGTGGGCGGTTAGTCCCTGTTCCCGGGGGCGCTCCGCCCGCTGCCGTCCCGCTTATTGTAACTAAAAAAAGCCCAGCCCTAATGGGCCGTACCTTTCTGCCGATATAGCGACTAATCCTCTTACTTTTCGGAACACCGCGATGTCGTTAAAAAAATCCTCCCTGATTATCTTCTCCTTCCTGCTGGCGCTGTTTCTCACCAGCGTGGCAATCAGCACCTGGCTGCTGATCCAGAGCAATTACTCGCTGAATGCGGTTAACAAAGAGATCCGTGTGGTGCTCTCGGTGATTGACCCCATCAACCACAGCCGCACGCTGCGTGTGCGTCTGATGGAGTACATGAAGGAGATTGAGGGCAGTGACGCAAATAATCCCGCCACGCTGGACAGCGTTCGGACCGTGGCCGGCAAAGCGGATGCTGCATTTCAGGCCTATATGAACGCGCCGCGTCTGCCGGGCGAAGAGGCGGAAGCCGACGCTTATAGCCAGGCTTATCAGGCCTATCGTCAGCAGGGTTTACAGCCGTTGATTGAGGCGGCAGAGGCGCACGATCAGGTGCGCTTTAAAAATCAGATCGCCACCGTGGTTCGCCTTGACCGTCAGTATGAAATCATTCTGGACCGGGTGCTGGCCCAGCATGAAACCTATGCCAAAAAGCTTAACAGCGATGCACAGAGTCACTTCACCTCCGGCATTACCCTGCTGGGGCTGTTTGGGGTGCTGTTTTTCGCCATCATCGTCGCCATTTACATCTTCATGAAGCGCTATGTGCTTTCGCCGATCAATGATGCGCAGGAACACTGCAAGCTGATTGCGGCGGGCGTCCTGGATACCACGGTGCCGGTCAAAGCCGGTTCGCGCAGTGAAATTCAGTTGCTGATGGGCTCGCTGGAGCAGATGCGCAGCGCGCTGACCGCCATTATTCTCCAGGTGCGCGATTCAACCCGCTCAGTCTCCACCGCCTCTCAGGAGATTGCGGCGGGCAACATCGATCTCGCCTCGCGAACCGAACAGCAGGCCGCCGCGCTGACGGAAACCGCTGCCAGCATGGAGCAGCTGGGCGCAACGGTGAAACAGAACACTGAAAACGTCTTTGAAGCCTGCCGCCTGACCAGTGAAGCGGTGAAAAACGCGGAAAGCGGCGAAAAGGTCTCGCAGGAAGTGGTGACATCGATGGCGCTGATTAATGCCAGCTCGAAGAAGATCGAGGAGATCACCACCGTGATCGACAGCATCGCCTTCCAGACCAATATTCTGGCGCTGAACGCGGCAGTCGAAGCCGCCAGGGCGGGTGAACAGGGTCGCGGTTTTGCGGTGGTGGCAGGGGAAGTCCGTAATCTGGCCCAGCGCAGCGCTACCGCAGCCAAAGAGATTGAGGGGCTGATTGCGGAATCTGTTTCGATCATCCACGCCGGTTCCGATCAGGTCAGCCGGACCGGTGAGGCGATGAGCGCCATTATCTCCTCTGTCAGCCGCGTGAATCTGCTGATGGAGCACATCTCAACCGCTTCTGATGAACAGAGTCGCGGTATCGGTCAGATTGAGCAGGCGGTTACCGAGATGGACAGCGTCACACAGCAGAACTCGGCGCTGGTGCAGGAGTCTGCCGCAGCATCTGCCTCGCTGGAAGAGCAGGTGCAGTATCTGACGCAGTCGGTCTCCACCTTCCGTCTGGCAAACCGTTAATCAGGGGGCTCCGCGCTGAGTTTATGCAGCGCGGAGTCCGGAGCCCCGATGCTGAGTAATGCCCGGCAGAGAAGGGAGAGTTTGATTCAGTGCCTTGTGGCGCAGGGCTAATCGGCGGATTATAAGGCTTTCCAGTAAATATGGGGTGGTCATGCTAATCAGCACGGAAAGTGCCCGCAGCAACAGCGCGGATACCCGACTGGCCTGCACGCTTGCCGCTGCCGCAGGCGCACTGAATACCGCAGCCTTTGAGATCGTCGGTTTTTTTTCAGCCAACATGACCGGGAATGTCTCGCTGCTGTCCGATCATCTGGCAAAAGCGAATCTGGGGCCTGGCCTGTTTTTTCTGTCGATCGTTCTTCTGTTTATTGCGGGTTCCATGTGTTCAACGCTGATCATTAATGCCGGGCACCGCAGAAATATCCGCACCATCTATGCCTTTGTCATCCTGATTGAGGGCAGCGCGCTGATTGCACTGGGGGTGATTGAAAATCACTTTCCGCCGCAGTCGCCCGGTGTGGTGTTGATAATGAGCCTGAGCTTTTTAATGGGGCTGCAGAATGCGGTGGTAACGCGGATCTCCAATGCCCGCGTTCGCACTACCCATATCTCCGGCACGGCGACCGATATCGGGATTGAGCTGGCAATGCTGTTTGAGGTGCTGCGGCGCAAAGCGTCACCGAAAGAGGCACCGCTCTATCTGAGCCGGCTGCGACTGCACTGTCTGACCCTGCTTTCTTTCCTTGCAGGAGGGATAGCCGGAATCGGGCTTTACCGGCTGCTTAGCTACGATTTCCTGCTGCCAGTGGGGTTCGGGTTAATCTGTCTGGCGCTGAATGCCATCTTTACTAAGCCAGCAAAACAACAGGGCGCGATGATTTAAGTGCGCAACCCTCACTGATGCGTAAACCATGGCGGCGCGTAGTGTTGATTTCATCGATCCGCCTGTGCAAATGAACCGTGCGGTTAAAACATCCGAGCCTGCGCGGGGTAACATTCAGCCTTATACTCTGGTTGATCCTGCGAACGAGACAGTAATGCGAACAGCCTTCAACCTGCTGATGGATAATTAACATCGACATTAAACAACTCATTTACTTGTGTAACCTGGAGCGTGAACGCCATTTCGGGCGGGCCGCGGAAGCCAGTTTTGTTACACAGCCAACCCTCTCTATGCGCCTGAAGAATCTTGAGCGCGAGCTGGGCCTGCCGCTGATTAACCGCAGCAATAACTTTGCCGGATTTACGCCGGAGGGCGACCGTGTGCTGGCATGGGCGCGGGAGATCGTTTCGGTCTATCAGGGGCTGAAGCTGGAAGTGGAATCGCTGAAGCATGGGGTGAACGGTACGCTGCGGGTTGGCGTGGTGCCGCAGTGCAGCATGGCACTGCCGCTGCTGCTGAAAGCGGTGCAGGCGCGTTATCCTCAGCTCGACTATCGTATTGCGGTGCTGAGTGCTGACCAGCTGCTGGAAGCGCTCAACAGCCATACCGTGGATGTCGGGATCGGTTTTTTCGAGATGGCAACCCTGCGTGAACTCCATTTTCAGACCGAGATGCTGGCAGATCGGGGCGTTGAAGCCATATTCCATCCCGACCATTTCCCTGAGCTGGTGGGGGAAACCGCGCTGACGCTTGATGAAGTGGCACAACAGCCGCTCTGCCTGGCGGAGCCGACGCGTTATTTCCGGCGTTATCTTGATATGGCTTTTCGCGAGGCAGCGCTGGTACCCCGGGTGATCGTGGAGAGCGCCTCTGTCATGCAGCTGATGCAGTGCGCGCAGGTCGGCCTCGGGCTGCTGGTGTCGCCGGTCGGTCATCTGCTGTCCGCTTCATTACAGGGGCTGCAGCAGCGCGCCATTACGCTGCCGCCGATGGCGCGCCAGGCGGCGCTGGTCATCGCTGAGCCTGGCCGTGCCACACCGCTGGCACAGCACTTTTTCGACGAAGCGCGCGGTCTGCTGCCGGTTTAACGCGGTTACTGCGATTCGCCCAGGGCGTAAAACAGGCGGCTGTTCCAGTTGCCTATGGCGACACTCTGTATCAGCGTGAACAGCGCATCAGCCTCCCAGCCCGCCTCCATTAGCGGCTGCAGATGGGCCGCGCTGAAACGCTCTGGCGAACGGGTCAGCTGCGCTGCCAGCGCAATAATCTGCTGCTCCTGGTCTTTTGCCGCCGCGTCATCCACGCCCTCAATTAAGATCTCATTTCCGGCCAGCAGCCGGAACGCCCAGCGACTGCCCAGAATACGGGCGGCCGTCGCCTCTGCCAGAGTATTGTCCTGAGTGAGATGCTGACGCAGTTGCGCCCAGCCGTAGAGCACTGAGGGATCGTGGGCCAGCAGCCATACCGCGTCCTGCATTCCCGGCAGCGACTGACAGCGGGTAATGGCAGCGAGCTGCTCAGCACTGGCATACCGCAACTCCAGCGGTTTCAGCACGGGCTGCCAGCGGGCAGGCTGATCAAAACCTGAGGCCTCAGCATCCGGTGGTGCAGTGCTGCCAGGCAGCCAGCGTACCGGCTGGGCCTGCAGCGCCTGTAAACCGGCGACCACCCGCGCCTGATAACTGACAAAGCCGATCACCTGATTCAGCGTCACAATATCGGGCTCTGTCAGGCCGACCGCATCCAGGGCGGTGATTGCGCTGGCGCTGATCAGCTCAGGCTGCATCGCCAGCTGGCGTGCATACTGCGTAATCTGGGTCAGGCGATTATTACTTTCACGTGAGGAGTCGGGCCCGGGCAACGGATTGAGGCGGGCAGAGTAGTGATTACACAGCCGCTGTACACCCGCCACCTGCGCCACCGTCAGCGCCGTGCTGAGGCGATCGTAAAGCGTTAAGGTGTGCGTGAGCGTGGTGACGACACGGTCGGGAAACAGCAGCTGTGCCAGATCGCGCGCCGCCAGCAGGGCGGGCTGATTGGTGCGCAGCAGTGACTGCACCACGTTGTCATCGGCGTAACATCCCAGCAAAAAACGGTCATCGATATGGGCGGCCTCGGGCACCAGCGGTGCGGCCTGTGAGGTACGTGGACTGGTCTGGCTCTCGTAAAACCAGTGGTTATGGCCCGGATAGCGGCGTTGTTCCATGATCAATCCTTTTGCAAATTCGGGTTCGGTATGCAGGCGGCAGAATCTGAAAATGTGCATAAACCGAAGGGCAGGCTTATCGTCGCTGATGGCCAGTCCGGGGCAAAAGATTGATCGGTGATAATTAATAGCGTTACGGTATAACGGCAGCGAAATCAGGCAGGAAGGGCGAGGCGGGAGCAAAGAGAAGGGCGAGCCAGGCTCGCCCTTGCAGAACTTATTTCAGTTCCAGTTCGTTCATTGCGGCGATGCTGAAGCCGCCATCAACGTGTACCACTTCACCGGTGATTCCGCCAGCCAGGTCAGAGCAGAGGAATGCTGCTGAGTTGCCGACATCTTCGATGGTAACGGTACGGCGAATCGGGGTGACCGCTTCGCAGTGTGCCAGCATCTTACGGAAATCTTTGATGCCTGATGCTGCCAGGGTGCGGATTGGACCGGCAGAAACGGCGTTAACACGCACGCCTTCCGGGCCCATGGCGTTTGCCATGTAGCGCACGTTGGCTTCCAGCGACGCTTTCGCCAGACCCATCACGTTGTAGTTCGGGATCGCGCGCTCAGCACCCAGGTAAGAGAGGGTCAGCAGCGCAGAGTGTGGATTCAGCATCTCGCGGCACTCTTTGGCCATCGCGACGAAGCTGTAAGCACTGATGTCATGCGCGATTTTAAAGCCTTCGCGGGTAACGGCGTTCACGTAGTCGCCAACCAGCTGCTCGCCAGGGGCGAAACCGATAGAGTGAACGAAACCGTCAAATTTCGGCCAGGTTTTTGCCAGTTCAGTGAACAGAGATTTGATGCTCTCATCTTCGGCTACGTCACATGGCAGCACGATGTCTGAACCCAAATCTTTGGCAAACTCTTCCACACGACCTTTTAATTTGTCGTTCTGGTAGGTGAAAGCCAGTTCTGCGCCCTGTTTGTGCATCGCCTGTGCAATACCGTAGGCGATGGAAAGTTTACTGGCAACGCCAGTAATCAGAATGCGCTTACCGGAAAGAAAACCCATAGCTGTAATCCTTATGGTCATTGTAGTTGGCGGCCGCATGGTTAAAAAGTGAGCGACCGACGTTAATCGACGTGCGGATTCTAGCACGTCTCTCATAAATCAGGTAAATCGGCCCGCAATTTCCGCGATATGCAGCAAAAATCAACGCTCGCGCCGCCAGGCTTCGGCACTCAATGCTTCGCCAAAGTGGCTGCTGATCAGTCGTCGGGTCAGATCGTGCAGCGGGGAGGCCAGTACATCAGCGGTGCCGCCGCGCTCGACCACTTCGCCCTGATGCATCACCAGCACCTTATCGCTGATGTGCTTCATCATCCCCAGATGCTGGGTAACATAAATGTATGCGATACCATGCTTCTCCTGCAGTTCCAGCATCAGATTCACCAGCTGGGAACGCATGGTCATATCCAGCGAGGCCAGCGCTTCATCGGCCACAATCACTTTGGGTTGCAAAATCAACGCGCGGGCCAGCCCCAGACGCTGCTTCTGACCGGGTGCCAGCATGTGCGGATAATAGCCGGCGTGATCGCGCAGTAATCCCACCTGACGCAGGGTAGCGATAATGCGTTTCTCTCGATCCTCCGCGCTGAGATCGGTATTGAGCCGCAGCGGGAACTCCAGAATCTGGCTGATACGCTGACGCGGATTCAGTGAGGTTGAGGGATCCTGGAAAATCATGCGGATGCGCTGACTGCGATAGCCATAATCGCCGAAGGTCAGCGGATGATCGTCTATCAGAATCTCACCTTCGGTAGGGGCGACCATGCCGCTGAGCATCTTCGCCAGCGTGGACTTGCCGGAGCCATTTTCGCCGATTATCGCCAGCGTCTGCCTCTCGCGTAGGGTAAAACTGACCGACTTCACCGCCTCAACGTGCTGACGGCGGAACAGGCCCGTGCGATAGCGAAAGGTTTTACTCAGGTTGCGCACTTCCAGCAGGGTTTCCATGCTACTGGCCCTCCATATTCAGCGGGAAATGACAGGCATAAAGATGCGTTTTGCTGCCGGTGAGCCGTGGCGTTTCAATACATTTGCGCTGCGCATAAGGGCAACGTGGCCCCAGACGACAGCCAATCGGCAGGCTCTCCAGCGACGGGATCGCCCCTGACAGGGTATTGAGACGGCTTTTATGCGGCAGGGATCGTCCAAAATCGGGCATCGCCCGAATCAGCGCCTGAGTATAAGGATGGTGCGGCGTACTCATTAAATCTTCGCTCTGGGCGGTTTCTACCGTCTGACCACAGTACATCACGTTGATACGGTCCGCCCACTGGCTCATGGTGCGCAGGTCATGACTGATCAGCAGAATGGTGGTGTTGTTGTTCTGGTTCAGACGGCTCAGCAGGCGGAAAATCTGCGCCTGCGTAGTGGGTTCCATGGCATTCGTCGGCTCATCGGCAATCAGCAGACGCGGCTGATTAGCCAGCGCAATCGCGATCATCACTTTCTGGCATTCGCCTTCGGTCAGCTCATAGGGGAAGCTGCGCATAATATCTTTGTGATCTTTAATGCCGACGCGATGCAGCAGTTCGATGGCGCGGGTTTTGCGCCAGAACCAGAAGCGTTTCAGCCACGGACCTTTATACGTCCAGCGCGGGATCACCTGCATCAGCTGACGACCGATGCTTTCAGAGGGATCCAGACAGGATTGCGGCTCCTGAAAAATCATCGAGACGTTATGTCCGATAATGCGGCGGCGCTCGCGCGACGACAGGCGCAGCAGGTCAACATCATCAAACACCATGCGATCGGCGGTGACACGCCAGTTATCGTTAGTTACGCCGCAGATCGCCTTGGCAACCAGACTCTTACCGGAGCCGGACTCACCGACCAGGCCACGGATTTCACCTTCGCCCAGCGTCAGATTGACGCGATCGACCGCTTTGACCGGTCCGTCAGCGGTCATAAATTCAATGGTCAGATTACGGATATCGAGTAACGGCATTTACTCCACTCCCGCTTCGACGGCGCGACGGATGCCGTCACCGAGCAGGTTAACAATTAATACGCTGACCATCAGCGCCACACCCGGCAGCATAACGGTCCAGGGGGCGACGTAGATCAGCTCCAGCGAATCACCCAGCATCGCTCCCCATTCGGGCGAAGGTAGCTGCGCGCCCAGGTCGAGAAACCCGAGTGCGGCAATATCCAGAATCGCCATCGACAGCGCGCGGGTAATTTCGGTGATCAGCAACGGTAAAATGTTAGGCAAAATGGCGTAGCGCAGGATGTTGCGGCCTCTGGCACCGTCAAGACGTGCCGCCACCACATACTCTTTTTCCAGCTCATCATGCACGGCACTGTAAATCTCGCGCACCAGACGTGGAATCAGCGCCAGCCAGACCGCCAGCAATGCATGCTCGAGTCGCGGTCCGAGAAACGCCACCACGATAATCGCCAGTAACAGCGACGGAATAGAGAGCAGGGTGTCCAGCACGTGGTTCATCACCGCCGAGCGTATGCCATGCGTCATGCCCGCCAGTACGCCCAGCACCAGCGCACCGAGCGTGGCGAACAGCGTCACCAGAATCGCCGAACCCACCGTCGGACCCGCACCGCTCAGCAGGCGGCTCAGCACATCCCGACCCAGATCGTCAGTGCCGAGAAAGAAGGAGACATCGCCGTAGTGTGACCAGGACGGCGGCAGCAACTGATAACCCAGGAACTGCTGATCGATATCGTATGGCGCTATCAGCCCGCCAAACAGACAGAGCAGCAGCAGTGCGCCAAAGCCATACAGCCCGACCATCGAAATCGGGTTGCCATAGAAATGGTGCCAGCTCTGACGAAACGCGCTGGGCAGGCGTTTTTCGGCGTAGATATTATCGGAGGGCATACGCTTTCACTTTATTGTGCTTAAGTTCGGACAACGTTTCTTTATAAAAATCACTCATATCAGAGGGTTATCCTGAGGACATGCTTTATGTTTCTTTATCATGGCTGACTCTGAGTAGCGTTAATTTATGTGTTTTGTGTACGCCTCTGCGTAGACGCAAAGAAGCAAAGAAGATGTACACATTGCAGACAGACACTAAGCTCAGGAAAGCGCTGGGTAAGCGCCGCGACAAAGCAGAGGTTATCTTCAACTCGTCCGGACTGAATGTCAGGCTATCCATTCGAGGCGGCGTGACATTTTTCTACCGTTATCGCTGGGAGGGTTAACCCGTCAGCTGTCTACAGGGGATTATCCGTCGATATCCCTGTTACAGGCAAGGAAACGGCGTCAGCAATTTCGGCTCTGGATTGCAAAGGGTTATGATCCGCGTCGGCATATCGTCCTGAACAGACTGAAAAAAGTCATATTCACCTCCGGATAACAGGCAATAAAAACCGCCCTGTTGGGCGGCGGAGTAGATCTTAGCGGAGGCTACGCTGGCCGGACCCTGGCCTTTGTCGGGTGTCCGTCAGGCCCATCGTCATGGGTGTGGTCAGGATCCGGCTCAATGATAACGATATAATCTTTACCTATCCCATCGCGCGTTAACGTCACTAAATCTCCGGCAACAGGTTTGGTGTCAAACTCATGTTCCTCTTCAACGCCGGTATCTTCAAAAATTACAGCGAATTTCATTTTTCGTCCTCTTTATGATAAACCGCGTCGTTACCGCGAGGTTTGTTGCTGACGCTTAGATAAAGAATTTTAGCCTATCCTGAAAATATTATGCATCTCAGTGAATTACCTGATTCCGATATTACGCGCGATTACCGGCTGGCTTCAGGTGTCCCGGTGTTCAGACCGCTGTGGAAGCATGCCCGTCTGGCGATTTCAGGTGCAGATGCTATGCGCGAATGGCTCACTACTGAAACCCTGCCGGAACCTGCACAGGAAATCGTTCATGATGCTGCATGAGTAATACACCGTAAATCTTCCACGAAAGACGGATAATCCAGCACCTAAGGCGTTCGCCTCAACGGAGATCACTTTTTGTGCAACATTGACAGATTCTTCATCATTCCCTGATTGTTCATTGATGACTTTGAGGGATAGTCGCGTCCTGAGAGGGAACTCTTTACTAAAGGAGATAAATCGGTGGCGAGAATAAAATGAAAGGAGCTTAGATAAAGTAATTGCAAACGATCAATATAGAATTAAATTTTGTGTGACAATGGATTTTAATTAAAAGAGACCGCAAAAAACGCAAAAGGGGAACGGCATGACAGATAAAAACTTCTTTAATGCATTAACAGAATGGATTGATGATCATGCGGATGAAAAAATAAGCCTGGATAAAGTTGCTAAAAAAAGTGGATATTCAAAATGGCACCTTAACAGAATGTTCACAAAACATTGCGGAGTCAGCCTCGGGAAATATATTAATAACACCAGAATGCAGGCGGCCTCGCTGAGTTTAAGGTTTACTGAAGCCACTATTGCAGAGGTAGCTGATCAGTTCAACTACGACTCACAGCAAACGTTCACGCGCGCCTTCTCGCGACATTTTGGTATGCCTCCTGGCATCTGGCGAGTCACTGATGCTGCAAAAAAAATCAGATAAAAACTCTCTCTGCTTCCCCAGCGATGACACCATTTTCAGGCAGAGGTTAATAGCTTACGTAATGCCGTAGGTTTACCGGATTGTATCCGCAGAAAATTATTATCTACAGGACGGCGGGGAAGGACAGTGATGCATAAAAATTAAAACCGGCCCTGAGATTAAACGTTTTTTTTAACACCCTTCATTGATGCCTGGCATTTCAGGATCCGGCGGTTTTGTGCTTATTTCCAGCCGCTCCGATGCAGAAAATAAGCCAGCCTCTCCTGAAAGATTAAAAAATTGTTTTCCCCGTGGAGTGCGCATCCGCCCAGCGAAGCTTATACGTCCATTCTTTATCAAGTGAACCGATTGAAAGCCTCATCTCCTTGCCCGTCTGTTTACAGAAGTCCCTTGCCGCACCAATGTTTTTCCACATAAGTAAACTTCCCGGGCTAAGGTCCGAATATTTCATGTTAACGCCGCCGTTTGGCACATCAAAATAGATGATGTGTTCACTCTCCGCCATGAAGAGCAGATCCATCGCGCACGGCTCGTTCCCTACAAAAAGAATATAGCCGAAGAGCATCCTTTTCATGGCAATGATAAGCGTGATCAGGTTCTCTCTGGAATAACAGGTTATGCTGTCAGAGAAACGGGATTTAAAAAGGAAGATATAATAGTCTGCCAGCTCTTCTGGGCTGAATTGATTCATATCGCAGCAGCGGCCACCCGCACGTGTGAACCGGTTGTATTCGTTGCGGCGATTCTTTTCAGTTTTAACTGAATAGCTCTCTTTTACAAAGCACACTTTATTTTTTCGGGCAAAAGAAAAGTTAAAATTTATGAAGTTGTGCTTGTTGAAATGTGACATTTTATTGGTTCTTTCAGGGAAACACATAGAAGCATTTTTAGCCGCTGGCACCATGATCTCATCATAAGATAGCGGGAACTTTTTCCATTGATCGACACCTATCCGTGAGTGATCCAGCAGGGCATATGCGGCAATATAGCCACCTTTCTTTACTTTATGAAAATACGTTGCCTCATGACCTGTGCGAGATGAGAAAAACCTGATCACGTCAGGATGCATATTAACACTCCCGCCAAAACGGTTAAAACAGTGCTCATAAATGCCAGCGTCGGATTTTTCCCAGCCGTAAAGCATTCTTTTGAAGTGGCTCATATAAAATGTTAAACCTGATAGTTGTTCTGATAAATCGAGTTAAAAAGATGGCTCCTGAATGTCAGCCACCCTATGCTATTTTTTCCTGTCACTAACTCCGGACAGATGGTCTCTGCTGTGACATTTTAATCAGGGCATTATGTATTTTTTTTATCAACGTAAAGGCAAGGAAATATCAAGAATCTATCAAGCGATGTCGTTTTATTGCTTTATATTTGTGAGGGCTGCCTGACATTTATATCAAGTTTATCTGAGTCACCCGCGTAATAGCCTGACCGGGTGACTTCATTCTCTTTCAAACAATCCGCTGGCTCTGCTCCCGGCGATGCTTATGATAATCCTCATCACACTCGCTTGAACAGAAAGCAGTTTCAGCCACTACGGGCTCATCTTTGCACCAGATGCATAAGCCGTTCGGGCTTTTAAGTTTGGCCTTACGAGCTGCCAGAGAGGCAGCGAGATGCGCTTCTTCACGCTCCTGTGCCAGATCAACTTCATCCATAAATGTTCATCTCCTCATTAATTATTACGCTTCGAACTTAAATCGGTTTCTGCAGGAACAATATTCGTGTACATCAATTCCTGCTTGCAGCACGACTTCTGAACGACAAAATTCATATGTTTATTCTATGTTTGCCTTAGCGCCCTGAGCGTTAGCGCAGCGCATACCATTCCTTATGTTTCAGCGGATTCATGGCCGCACCAATAACGTCAGAAATCACATTGACCAGAATCACCAGCCCGCCAATCACCATCACGCCAGCGGAGATCGCCGCGTAATCCTGCTGGCGAATCGCGTTAATCAGCCAGCGTCCCAGACCCGGCCAGTTAAAGACCATCTCGGTGATCATCGCCAGCGTCAGCATGGTGGAAAATTGCAGACCCAGACGCGGGATCACCGGCGGCAGCGCATTATGCAGCACGTGGCGGCGGATCACGGTAAACGGCGAAAGACCCCGCGTGGCCGCCGCTTTGACATAATTTTTGTCCATCACGTCGCTGGTGCTGTTGCGCAGCAGGCGGATCACTTCCGTCGTCGGCGCCATCGCCAGCACCAGCACCGGTAAAATCAGGTGGTTCAGGACGCTGATTATCATCTCATGTCGCCAGGGCGAAGGACTCATCCAGGCATCAATCAGCGCAAAGCCAGTGACACTCTGCACCGGATAGAGCAGGTCGTGACGACCGGACACCGGCAGCCAGCCCAGCGTCAGCGAGAAGAACAGCGTCAGCAGTAGCGCCAGCCAGAAAATTGGCGCAGAGAAGCCAATCAGCGCCAGCGCACTGATGGTTTTGTCCTGCCATTTATTGCGCATCACGCCGGCACAGATCCCCAGCGGGATCCCGACCAGCAGCGCGAACAGAAACGCCAGGATGCACAACTCCATGGTGGCCGGGAAAACTTCACGCAATTGCAGGCCAATCTCCTGACCGTTGGTGCTGGAGACGCCGAAATCAAACTGCAGCATCCCTTTAAACCAGAACCACCAGGCGTCCGAGAGCGCCGCGCCTTCCAGCGGGGCGTCAGGCGTAAAGTAGCTCAGGCTGAAGCTCACCAGCGACAGCAGAAACAGGGTAATGATCAGTAGCAGCAGGCGCCGCAAAATATAGATAATCACTTACTTTTCCTTATCGCTTTCACGATAAACCCCGGCAAACGAGGCGTTGCCAAACGGACTCAGGACCAGCCCTTTAATATCATGACGAAACGCCTGCAGTCGCAGAGAGGATGCCAGCGGCAGCACCGGCAACTCCTGCGCCAGAATCTGCTGCGCTTTGTCATAACTGTCGATGCGGCCAGAGAGTTGTTGTGATAACAGCGCATTCTGCAGCGTTTCGTCAAAGGCCGGCGAGCACCAGTGCGCGTAATTGGTCTGCGAGCGAATCGCTGCACAACTGAGCAGCGGCCGGAAGAAACTGTCGGGATCGTTACTGTCGGTGGCCCAGCCTGAAAGTGTCAGATCATGATTCATCGCCATCAGCTGCGCCTCCTGAAAACGCCCCTCTACCGGCACAATGGTCAGCCGGACGCCAACCTGCGCCAGATCCGCCTGCAACAGTTCGGCGGTTTTCAGCGGGCTGGGATTCCACGACTGCGACGCGGCAGGCACCACCAGCCGCAGATGCAGATCGCTGATGCCCAGAGCCGCCAGCGCGGCACGGGACTTCTCCGGATCATAGCTGGTGATGCGCGCATCATTATCATATGCCCATGAGGCGCGAGGTAATATCGAGGCGGCGGTTTCGGCGGTGCCGTAATAGATTGACTCCATCAACCGCTCATTGTTGATCGCCAGCGCCAGCGCGTGACGCACCTCAGGGCGGTCGAGCGGCGGCTTGCGGGTATTAAAGGCCAGATAGGCGATGTTCATGCCGGGACGCAGCGTCATCCGCAGGCGCGGGTCATCGCGCAGGATGGTGAGCTGGCTGGCCGCGGGATAGGCAAGCACGTCACATTCACCGGTCAGAAGCTTGGAAAGCCGCCCGGTGCCGCCCGAGCCGAGATCGATCACCGCCTGTTGCAGACGCGGCACCCCTTTCCAGTAGTGAGGATTGCGCGCCAGGCGGATGTACTGACCGGTACGGTATTCGCTGAGCTGATAAGGACCGGTGCCAACCGGTTGTCTGTCCATCTCTTCCTGCCGGCCCTGCGCGGTAAGCTGGTCGGCATACTCTTTCGACAGCACTGGTGCATAGTGGGTCGCCATGTGCCACAGGAACGACGCATCCGGGCTGTTTAACCTGAACTCAACCGTCCTGTTATCGATTTTCTTCACGCTCTGCACGGAGTCGGAGAATTGCAGACTGTCAAAGTAGGGATAGTTGCCGCCGTTGACGTTGTGCCAGGGGTGATTGCGGTCAAACATCCGGGCGAAGCTGAACACGACATCGTCGGCGTTCAGCGCCCGGGTGGGGCGGAACTGATTCGTCTGCTGAAACTGCACGCCGCTGCGCAGATGAAAGCGATACGTTGCGCCGTTATCGCGCACTTCCCAGCTGGACGCCAGATCGGGCTTGAGACGATAGGTGTAAGGATCGACATCCAGCAGGCGGTCATAGAGTTGTGCCGCCAGCGTATCGACAGTCAGCCCGCTGCTGGCCATCTGCGGATTAAAGGTGTTCAGCGTGCCGCTGACGCAATAGACGAAGCCGGTCTGGCGGATATCACCCGCAGGCGCTGACCACGCAGGGGCACTCAACACGCTGAGACTTAGCAACAGCGAACATAATAGTTTTGACATAGAACTCAACGATTTTGAGGCATTAAACAGAGTGTATCGCAAAGCGGGCATTGTCCCAAAACCTGCAACCGCTGCCAGACTGATTTTCATCATCGCGGCGGTAAAAAGAGCGTACAGAAGGTGTGGTAATGAGAAAAATTCTCAATAACTTGTTTACAGATGATAATAAGAATGATTATTATTCATCTGCGCTTCGACGGTGGCTCTGCCGAAGAAGAGCACGACATTGCTCACATTGCTTCCAGTATCGTTGCCCGCCTGTTGGCGGGCTTTTTTTTGGCTTTTGCACAGTGGCATGCCTGCCTGGACGGGGAAGGGAAAGCTGCTGAAAAAGCCAGCGCTTTAAATGCGGTGTGGCGATGCAAAAAGGGAGAGAAAAGTCAGTTAATACTGATGTTATCTCTGCTGGCCTCCCGTTTAGCTAAGCGGGTCCTGAATTAAACCGCACTTAACTATTACAAAAACGCAGGTACTATAAGCTCATCTTCTGGTCACCCACTTCCTGGCAATGAATAAATTCCAAAAAAACGTTCAGGCTTTTCAGCATACATCCTTTCGCTATCTCTTTTTTGGACGCCTGTTCACCGTGCTGGGCAATGGGATTGCACCCATTGCGCTGGCCTTTGCGGTACTGGATATTGGCGGCTCTGCCTCTGATTTAGGGATAGTGGTTGCGTCCCGTTCACTGTGTAACGTGCTTTTCCTGCTTGTGGGCGGTGTTGTCGCCGATCGCTACTCACGCAGTCGGGTATTAGTTTCATCGGCAGTGGTTGCCGCTGTTTCACAGGCTATCGTCGCCTGGTCTGTACTCGATGGCTCAGCAACTGTCATTAGCCTGACTTTGCTGGGTGCCCTGAATGGTGCGGCGGCAGGCATCGCACTGCCTGCATCGTCTGCGCTGGTTCCGCAGGTGGTTCCTGCAACGGATTTGCGTCAGGCTAACGCATTAATTCAGCTGGGGATTTATGGCGGTACGGTAATGGGGGCATCGCTGGGGGGGATTATCACCAGCGCTGTCGGGCCGGGCTGGGGGCTGGCAATTGATGCGCTGGGTTTTGCTGTTTCCGCGCCGCTCTATTTCCTGATCCGTGTGAAATCGAGTAAAGCCGCGGCTTCGCAAGGCAATATCCTGCGCGATATCAAAGAGGGATGGGCAGAGTTCGCCGGACGAAGCTGGATTTGGTCGATAGTCCTTCAGTTCGCCATTATCAACGTCGCGTTCAATGGCATTGTGGTGGTACTTGGCCCGATGATTGCCGACGTCTCTTTCGGACGGGCGCGATGGGGGATTATTGTGGCCGCCCATAGCGCGGGTCTAATTGCAGGTTCGTTTCTGGCTATGAAATGGCATCCACGTCGTGATCTCTTTATTGGCGCGATGCTGGCAGGTCTTTACGCACTCCCAATATTTATGCTGAGCCAGGATGCGTCAGCAGCACTGCTGATAGTGGGGTTCTTCATTGCTGGCATGTCATTGGGCCTGTTCGGCGTAACCTGGGCGCACTCATTACAGACACATATCCCACCGGATAAGCTGGCTCGCGTGTACGCTTATGATGCAATGGGTTCCTTTATCGCCATTCCCTTTGGACAACTGGTCGCGGGTCCGCTGGCAACACACTTTGGTATGAGTGCTGTATTGCTGATGTCAGCATTGGCCGTGGTGATGGCTACCGCTGGCGTCGGTCTGGTTCCTGCTATCCGGCAACCTGAAAAAATGGGGACTAAGTCGCACAATGCGTAATGGACAGGCGGCTCAACGTGAAAACAGCCCGGTTTATACCGGGTTGTTAATTCACAAGGCCGGGAAAAATCATAGGTTGGGGTGGCGTTAATTAACTCTCTGCTTTTATATCGTGCTTCTTCATCATTGCGCGCAACTGATGATAGGTGACACCTAATAAGCCAGCCGCACGGCGTTGGTTATAACGTGCCTGCTGCAGGCTGGCTTCCACCAGATCCCGCTCCTGCTGATTCTGCCATTGACGCAGATCCAGCGGCAGGGCAGGCAACGTGCTGCTATCCGCCTCCTGACTGGTCCGGATGACAGCAATCGGTTCAGGGCGTGAAGCAAACGGGTTGATAATGACATTATCCAGCGGCTGCTCGCTGCTGTTATGACGATAGACCGAGCGCTCCACCACGTTTTTAAGTTCGCGAACGTTGCCTGGCCAGTGGTAATCAAGCAGAGCCTGCTGCGCCCGTGGGGTAAAGCCGGGAAACAGTAACAGACCAAGCTCGCGACACATCTGGATAGCGAAATGCTCGGCCATCACCAGTATATCGCTGCGTCGTTCGCGCAGTGGCGGTAACTGCACCACATCAAAGGCCAGACGATCCAGCAAATCGGCGCGGAATTTTCCCGCCGCCGCCAGCGCGGGCAGGTCTTCGTTGGTCGCACAGACCAGTCGCACATTTACCTGCAGGGAGTGATTGCCGCCGACCCGCTCCAGCTGTCCATATTCAATTACCCTGAGCAGCTTTTCCTGAACCAGCATCGGTGCCGTTGCCAGCTCATCCAGGAACAGCGTGCCGCCGTCAGCACGTTCAAAACGGCCAAGATGGCGCTTCTGCGCGCCGGTAAAGGCGCCAGCCTCATGACCAAACAGTTCAGAATCGAGCAGATTTTCATTCAGCGCGGCACAGTTCAGCGAGATAAACGGCCCCTGCCAGCGGTCAGAGAGATAGTGCAGTCGGCTGGCGATCAGCTCTTTGCCCGTTCCACGCTCGCCAATCACCAGTACCGGTTTTTCAAGGGGAGCCAGTTTGGAAACCTGTTCCAGCACCTCAAGAAAATTGTTCGACTCCCCCAGGAGATTATCGCTAGTGCCTGTCATGATGAATTTCGCCACCCCTTAATCATTTTGACTATCTTAAAACAAGCGGGAAAGGCTGTAAAATTTAAAATATGATAAAAATCAATAAATTATAAAATTGGCACGCATTTTGTATTAACTCAGCAGGACTTCACGTTTTAAAACATTAAAAGAGGAACATCATTATGGGTATTTTTTCTCGTTTCGCCGACATCGTTAATGCCAACATTAATTCCCTGCTGGAGCGTGCGGAAGATCCGCAGAAACTGGTCCGGCTGATGATTCAGGAAATGGAAGACACCTTAGTTGAAGTGCGCTCCACCTCTGCACGCGCACTGGCTGAAAAGAAACAGTTGTCACGCCGTATTGATCAGGCGGAGATTCAGCAGGCTGAGTGGCAGGAAAAAGCGGAGCTGGCGCTGCGCAAAGATAAAGATGATCTGGCCCGTTCGGCGCTGATTGAAAAACAGAAACTGACCGATCTTATCGCCTCCCTGAAACAGGAAGTGGGTCATGTTGAAGAGACGCTGGAGCGCATGAAAGGCGAAATCAGCGAGCTGGAGAAAAAACTGAGTGAGACACGTGCCCGCCAGCAGGCGTTGACGCTGCGTCATCAGGCGGCCTCTTCATCACGCGATGTTCGTCGTCAGCTGGACAGCGGTAAGATCGATGAAGCAATGGCACGGTTTGAATCTTTTGAACGTCGCATCGACCATATGGAAGCGGAAGCAGAAAGCCACGGTTTTGGTAAACCAAAGACGCTGAACCAGGAGTTTAATGACCTGAAAGCGGACGATGAAATCAGCGAGCAGCTTAATGCGCTGAAAGCCAAAATGAACCGCAGTGAGTAATCATCGACGTTGCGATAAGTGATTAAGGAGAGTCAATGAGCGCACTTTTTTTCGCCATACCGTTAACGATCTTCGTGTTGTTTGTCGCACCGATCTGGTTATGGCTGCATTACAACAACAAACGCAACGGCGGTTCGGAACTGTCGCAAAACGAAATCCAGCGCCTGCAGCGCGTGACCCAGGACGCGCAGCGGATGCGCGAACGTATTGACGCGCTGGAAGCGATTCTGGACGCCGAACATCCAAACTGGAGGCAGCCATGATTAAAGGACGCAAGTTGTGGCGCAAGCCAGATGAAGGGAAATTTATGGGTGTCTGCGCAGGCCTGGCAGAGTATCTCGATATTCCGGTTCGTCTGCTGCGTGTCATCGTGGTGTTATCACTGTTCTTTGGCCTGTTTCTCTTTACGGTGATCGCCTACTTTGTGCTGGGTTTTGTACTGGATGTGAAACCCGCCTCTGCCTCCCAGACTGAGCGCCAGCCCAGCGCCAGTGAACTGCTGGATCAGCTGGAGAGCACCCTGCAACGGGATGAGCGTAGCGTGCGCGACCTGGAACGCTATGTGACGTCTGAAACCTTCAGCGTGCGCAGCCGCTTCCGCCAGATTTGATTCTGCTACTGTTATTGCCGGGCCTGTTTCAGGCCCGTTCGCTCACTCAATGGAGGTGTTGATGTCTTTTTCGCGATCCACTGCTTTTCGTCACCGCGCGGCCCCTGCATTGAAGTCGGCCGCTAAATTCATCATTATTAATGCTGTTACCTACGGTCCCGCCGGTGTCACTGGCTGGGCAGTGAAATCGGTAGCGCGACGCCCGTTACGTCTGCTGCTGGCTGTGGCGCTTGAGCCATTGCTGAAACGCGTGATGAACCGGGTGGCATCGCGCTTCATCAGGGAGAAAGATGAAAAGACTGCAAACTGAATTGATGGCGTTGATGAACCGTGGCGTTGATCGCCACCTGCGGCTGGCGGTAACCGGATTAAGCCGCAGCGGCAAAACCGCCTTCATCACCTCACTGGTTAATCAGCTTTTAACCGTTCACAGCGGCGCGCGTTTGCCGCTGTTTTCCGTGGTGCGGGATGAGCGCCTGTTAGGCGTAAAGCGGGTGCCCCAGCGTGACATGGGCACGGCCCGTTTCACCTATGACGAAGGGCTGGCACAGCTCTACAGCACGCCGCCTGCCTGGCCCACACCCACCCGCGGCGTCAGCGAAATGCGACTGGCGCTGCGTTATCGTCCCAATGATTCGCTGCTGCGTCACCTGAAAGAGACTGCGACACTCTATCTGGAGATTGTCGACTATCCCGGCGAATGGCTGCTGGATCTGCCGATGCTGGCGCAGGATTATCTCGCCTGGTCCCGGCAGATGAACGGTCTGCTGCAGGGCGATCGTGCTGAGTGGGCAAAGCCCTGGCGAACCCTCTGCGAAAAACTCGACCCGCTTGCACCCGCCGATGAAACCCAGCTGGCAGAGATTGCCGCTGCCTGGACCGACTATCTGCATCGCTGTAAATCTGAAGGCTTACACTTTATTCAGCCCGGTCGCTTCGTGCTGCCTGGCGATATGGCAGGCGCCCCCGCGCTGCAGTTCTTCCCCTGGCCGACGGCTGATGAAGCGCAACTCACTAAGCTGGCACAGGCGGACAAGGGCAGTAACTTCAGCATGCTGCAGCAGCGGTTTAACTACTACTGTCAGCATGTGGTGAAAGGTTTCTATAAAAATCATTTCCTGCGTTTTGACCGCCAGATTGTGCTGGTTGACTGCCTGCAACCACTTAACAGCGGACCCCAGGCGTTTAACGATATGCGGCTGGCACTGACGCAGCTGATGCAGAGTTTTCATTACGGTCAGCGAACCCTGTTTCGTCGGCTCTTTTCACCGGTAATCGACAAATTGCTGTTTGCCGCCACCAAGGCCGATCACATCACCAGCGATCAGCACGGCAATATGGTGTCACTGTTGCAGCAGCTGGTGCAGGATGCCTGGCAGAACGCGGCGTTTGAGGGGATTAGCATGGATTGCATCGGGCTGGCGTCGGTGCAGGCGACGCAGAGCGGGCTGGTCGATCACCGGGGCGAGAAGATCCCGGCCCTGCGCGGAAACCGGCTGGATGATGGTGAGCCGCTCACCGTCTATCCGGGTGAAGTCCCGCCGCGTCTGCCTGGTAATGCCTTCTGGCAGCAGCAGGGTTTTCAGTTTGAACAGTTCCGGCCGCAGCAGCTTGACGTCGATCGCCCGCTGCCACATATCCGCATGGATGCCGCGCTGGAATTTTTATTGGGAGATAAATTGCGATGAGTGATCCGCTGAAGCCGCGTATCGATTTTGCCCGTCCGCTGGATGAGAGCAGCACCACGCCGCTGCGCCCGGCGCAGACTTTTGAAGCGGAAGCGCAGGCGGCGTTTCTGGCGGTGCAGGATGAAGAAGTCGCTGTCGAAGAGGAGGGCGCAGGTGAACGGGCGGTGGAGGCTGCGCTGAAACCTAAGCGCAGCCTGTGGCGAAAACTGGTGACCGCTGGCGTGCTGCTGTTTGGCGTCAGCGTGATTGCGCAGGGTGTCCAGTGGACACATGACGCCTGGCTGGCCCGCGACTGGTTTTCACTGGGCAGCGGCGTGGCGGGTGGTCTGATCGTCCTGGCGGGTGTGGGTGCGCTGACCACCGAGTGGCGTCGTCTCTATAAGCTGCGTCAGCGCGCCGAGGAGCGGGATGTGGGCCGTGAGTTGCTGCACAGTCATGGCATCGGCAAAGGCCGGGCCTTCTGCGAAAAACTGGCGCAGCAGGCAGAGCTGGATCAGGCGCATCCGGCCCTGCAGCGCTGGCATGCCTCGCTGCACGAAACCCACAATGACAGTGAAATTGTCCGCTTATATGCGCAACTGGTGCAGCCGGTGCTGGATCGGCAGGCGCGGCGCGAAATCAGCCGTCATGCTGCGGAAGCCACGCTGATGATTGCGGTCAGCCCGCTGGCGCTGGTGGATATGGCGTTTATCGCCTGGCGTAATCTGCGGCTGGTCAATCGCATCGCGGCTATTTACGGCATTGAGCTGGGCTACTTCAGCCGCATCCGGCTGTTCCGTCTGGTGCTGCTCAACATGGCCTTTGCCGGGGCTTCCGAACTGGTGCGGGAAGTGGGTATGGACTGGATGTCGCAGGATATTGCCGCCCGTCTTTCCACGCGCGCCGCGCAGGGCATTGGCGCGGGTTTGCTGACAGCAAGACTGGGCATCAAAGCGATGGAGCTGTGCCGTCCACTGCCGTGGCTGGAGCAGGATAAACCACGGCTCGGCGATTTCCGCCGTGAGCTGCTGGGCCAGTTGAAAGAGGCGTTGCAGAAGGGCGGCAATAAGTCAGCCTGACGCTCTCGTGACAAATTAAAGGCGGCATTGCCGCCTTTATTCTTTAGTGTGGCTGGCGCAGCACCTGTCGGGAGTCGATGACCAGACACTCACCCCGACAGCCCGACTCATCAGTGATCACCGGATCCGCTGGCAGCGTGTAGGCCATTCCATTTTTCTCCCTGATAAAATGCGCCATCCCGCCGAATGTCCATGACATGCTTAACCCCAGTCCGCCGAAGTCGTCATATTTCCGTAGCGTCGCAACCTTGGGCAGATACTCCCCGGTCAGCCGATAATAGAGCGCACCCTGAAAATCTTTAGGTACCTGCTGAGTGATTGCCTGCTCAAGCAGGGCAAATTCTTTGCGGGCGGGTACCGAGTAGCCATTAATCAGGTGACTTATCGACAGCGAGGCGGCAGCTATCACCAGCAGTGCATAATAGGTTTTTTTCCATTTTAACTTTTTGCTGATTTCAAACAGGCCCAGGATAAACGCGCTGGTGGTGATCAGCGCACCGGCAATCAGGGTCCGGTAGGCCGCCATACTTTCACTGACAATCAGATTAGGCAGCGCGGCAATCAGCAATAAGATAAACATCAGATAAAATTTGTCATTGCCCGCTGCTTTAATTTTCTTCAGTCCAAAGCCAATAATGATCGATGAGATGATCACCGATACTGTTTTTGCGCCGAGGTCAAAGTTACAGATAACGTTCTTAAGGTATTCGCTGAAAAACCATTTCAGTTTAACCGGGACGTCGTAGCTGAATGCGGAACGCGGCAGCGAATGGCCATAAATCTGTACGGGCAGTACCTTCGAGGCAATGAGCGCTGCGAACATTCCTGCGCCCAGCACCATCAGAGAGATTACCGCACGCTTCTTATCGATTTTCCGTTCTGAAAGGCACAAATCCAGTGCGGCAAAGAAGGTAAAGCTCATCGCAGCCGGTTGATAAAGACAGAAGGCCATGGTCAGCAGGCAGACCGCTATAATGCGACCTGTGATGCCCGGTTTTATCGAGAAGCGGTAGCTGGCACCTGCCAGCAGAATTGCAGCGATATAGGGAAAGCAGGATGCCCATGCAATATAAACCTGGAATGAGGGCAGCAGACAAAGCAATAACGCAAAGGTGATCCGCTGAGCCTGATTTTCCAGCAGCGCATATTTCTGACACAGGGTATAGATGTAGTATCCGGTAAAGATGAGCAGAACAATTGCGACAGAACGCAGCAGTGCCAGGCGTTCTACGCTCTCCACCAGAAAAGAGGCGCTGTACTGAATAATGCCATATACCGGCCTGCCGGATAACGTGTCCCAGTTTAGAATACTCAGCTTGTCAAAATTAGCCCAGTAGAGGTTCGTCCAGTCATCGGTGTAGGCGTAATGGGTTAAATAAGCAGGACTGTAAGCAATCAGGAAAACTATCACAAAAAGCAAAAAGACCTGACGGCGGGTTATGCCGGTATCAGTGGCGATCATCTGTCATCCTTATTAATCTGTCCATCTTCTCTGCCCCTGAGTGGGCAATTTAGTCGGTATTCTGAGGGGAGTTAATTTTTGTCGGCGCGGATTTTCGCAAAATATAGCGAGGACGATTTTTGGTTTCCATGTAAATGCGGCCGATATATTCACCCAGCACGCCAATCCCAATAAGCTGAACGCCACCAAGAAACAGCACGGAAACCAGAATAGAGGGGTAGCCTGGCACCGGGTTACCAAACAGCAACTTATCCAGGATCATCCAGAGTCCATATAGAAAAGCTAGCGAGGCCACCAGAAAACCTAGATATGACCAGATGCGAAGTGGAACCGTAGAGAATGAGGTCAGTCCCTCCAGCGCAAGATTCCACAGCTTCCAGCCGCCGAATTTACTGTGGCCCGCGATCCGCTCAGTACGCACATATTCTACGATATCAGTCTTTCCGCCGACCCAGCTCAGAATCCCCTTCATAAAGAGATTCTTCTCGGGCAGCAGCTTAATATTCTCGACGACTTCACGCGACATCAGCCGGAAATCACCGACATTCTCTTCTATCTGCGGATGGCTGATGCTGTTATGCAGTTTGTAAAACCAGCGGGCGGTTTTACGTTTGAGGTGGCCATCGGCACTTCTGTCCATCCGCTTGGCAAGAACAATATCAGCACCCGCCAGCCACTTGTTGATCATCTCAGGGATAACAGTGATGGGGTCCTGTAAATCCACATCTATCGGGATCACGGCATCGCCGGTTGCGGCTTCCAGGCCGGCAAACAGCGCGGGTTCCTTGCCGAAATTACGAATAAACGACAGGCTACGTACCAGCGGATCGCTCTGACTCAGTTGGGTAATCAGCGCATGCGTTGCATCTGTGCTGCCATCATCAACAAAAACAATCTCAACCTGCCAGGCTGCCAGCGCTTCATATTTTCTGACCGCGTCATAAAAAAGAGGGATGACCTCCTCTTCATTAAATACCGGTACCACCAGAGAGATTTTCATTATTCTCCTTTAAATACGATAAAGCGGGAAAAAAGAAAGCCACACGCCAGACTGATAGCCGATGAGGTGATCAGCGTAATAATCGGATAGAGGCCGAATCGATCAGCCAGATAACCGACGCTGAATGCCATCGCGCCCATAAAAACGACGTAAAGAATATATCGCCACGCTGTCGCCTGCTGGTTAAATGTCCAGCGCGCATTAACAAAGAAAGAGAAGGTGACGGCCAGGCAAAAAGCAATCAGGTTCGCGGTCGACTGGAACAGCCCCAGACTGAGGCAAATAAAAAAGGTCACCCAATGAATCAGGGTATTTACCAGACCCACAGTCAGATATTTTGCGAAGAAAGTCAGCATTTTATAATCATTTCTAATCGGTTGGGCAAAATATACAGCAATCCGCCAGCAATCAACAGTCTGGTGCTGACAAAGGCTGACAATCAGTGAGGGCTCGGCTGATCCAGCAGGGCAGTACAAAAGTCCGCCATACGCGCCGGAGCTGTCAACTTTTCCTGACAGATCCCTTTCTGCAGGTGCGCGACTTAGCGTATTATTGTCTTATCTGAACCTGATTAAGGCGAACGCAATGCGTCTGGAAGTGTTCTGTCAGGACCGACTCGGTCTGACGCGTGAACTGCTCGATCTGCTGGTGGCACGCAACATTGATTTACGCGGTATCGAAATCACGGCGCTGGGCCGCATCTACCTGAACTTTTCTGCACTGGAATTTGACGCCTTCAGCAATCTGATGGCGGAAATCCGGCGTACACCGGGCGTAACAGATGTGCGCACGGTAGCGTACATGCCCTCTGAACGCGAGCATCGTGCGCTGAGCGCCCTGCTGGTGGCGATGCCGGATCCGGTTTTCTCCATCGATCTGAAAAGCAAGGTTGAACTGGCTAATCCGGCCGCACAGAACCTGTTTAATCTTGATGAAGAGAAGATGCGCAACTTCAGCGCCGGTAATCTGATTAACGGCTTCAACTTCATGCGCTGGCTGGAGAGCGATCGGGTTGAAGCGCAGGCGCAGCATGTGGTCATTGAGGGCCGCGATTTTCTGATGGAGGCGCGTCCTATTTATCTGCCGGGCGAAGAGGGCCAGAATGACAGGCCGGTGGGGGCGATGGTGATGCTGAAGTCGACAGCCCGCATGGGTCGTCAGTTGCAGAATCTGGTGGTCACCGATGAATCGGAGTTTGACCATATCATTGCTGTCACGCCGAAGATGCGTCAGGTGGTGGATCAGGCGCGTAAACTGGCGATGCTTGATGCACCTTTACTGATTGTTGGCGACACCGGCACCGGGAAAGATATGCTGGCACGCGCCTGCCATCTGCGCAGTGCCCGCGGTAAGAATCCCTTTTTGGCGCTCAACTGTGCCTCACTTCCAGATGACGTCGCTGAAAGCGAGCTGTTTGGTCATGCCGCCGGAGCCTATCCGAATGCGCTGGAAGGCAAGAAAGGCTTTTTTGAGCAGGCTAACGGCGGCTCTGTGCTGCTGGATGAGATTGGTGAGATGTCGCCGAGAATGCAGACCAAGCTGCTGCGTTTTCTCAATGATGGCACCTTCCGCCGCGTCGGTGAAGAGCATGAAGTGCATGTCAATGTGCGGGTAATCTGCGCTACGCAGAAAAACCTGATTGAGCTGGTGCAGCGCGGAGAATTCCGCGAGGATCTCTTTTACCGGCTCAATGTGCTGACGCTGCAACTGCCGCCTCTGCGCGATCGTCCGCAGGATATTCTGCCGCTGACCGAGATGTTTGTTGCCCGCTTTGCGGATGAGCAGGGGATGGCGCGTCCGCGACTCTCGCCGCAACTTAACGCTTTTCTGACCCGCTACGCCTGGCCTGGCAATGTGCGTCAGCTGAAAAATGCGCTTTATCGGGCGTTAACCCAACTGGAAGGTTACGAACTGCGTCCGCAGGATATCGTGTTGCCTGAACAGGCACTGGATGTGTCACTGGGCGATGAGGCGCTGGAAGGGACGCTGGATCAGATCACCAGTCGTTTCGAACGGTCAATTCTGACGCGGCTCTATCTCTCCTATCCCAGCACCCGAAAACTGGCAAAACGGCTTGGTGTGTCGCATACGGCGATTGCGAATAAATTGCGGGAGTATGGTCTGGGGCAGAAGCGCACCGAAAGCGAATAAGTGACGGACTGCAGGTGAGAAGTGGGTAAGCTGATTATCCGTTGGATATGGTCGATAGAGTCTGGCCCATCTGGCTTTGAGGCTGAGCCTGCTCAGGGAACCGGGTCAGATCGGAAAGACGCAAAAGGCGTCATCCCTGACACGCTCGGCACGCGCCTTCCCTGGCGCGTGACGCTTTCCTCTTCTGACCCGGTTCCCTGTGCGTTGAGCTTCTTCGTTGCTGCCAGAACCACCCTGATACGGGTTTGCCAGCAGTTTGAAGCGGATAACTCGGTTATCCGCTTTTTTTATTACTTCAGCGAGGTCAGCGCAGCGTCATAATCAGGCTCAGTGGTGATTTCATCAACCAGCTGGCTGTAGATCACTTTATCGTTCTCATCCAGCACAATCACGGCACGTGCGGTCAGACCTTCCAGCGCACCATCGGCAATTTCCACGCCATAATCATATTTAAACTCTGAGCCGCGCAGCGTCGACAACGTCACCACGTTGTTCAGGTTTTCTGCGCCACAGAAGCGCGACTGGGCAAACGGCAGATCGGCAGAGATGCATAACACCACGGTGTTATTCAGTTCGCTTGCAGCCTGATTGAACTTGCGCACCGATGAAGCACAGACACCGGTATCTACGCTCGGGAAAATGTTCAGAATTTTGCGTTTTCCTGCATACTCAGAGAGCGCGACGTTGACCAGGTTTTTCGCTACCAGCGTGAAAGCTTTGGCTTTATCGCCAGCCTGAGGAAACTGACCAGCAACCGGTACGGCGTTACCCTGAAAATGAACAGTCTGAGACATAGTGATTCCTTTTAATGATAAAAAAGATCTGACACAAAACGGCTAAAGATAGCCGTTGTTTATGACATAAATGTTAAGGGTTTACGAGTTCAATTGTGGAATTTAACGTGGCGGTCTGCCACTGCGTCGCACATTGTGGAGTGGAAATGAGAACGGTAAAAAGTTATCCCGAAGCCTGGCCGTTGCACACGCCGTTTGTCATTGCCCGTGGAACCCGGACTGAAGTCAAAGTGGTGGTGGTTGAAATTGAGGAAGACGGAGTAAAAGGCGTTGGCGAAGCGACGCCTTATGCGCGCTATGGTGAAAGCGAGGCGTCGGTGCTGGCGCAAATCGCCGCGCTGCTGCCCGCGCTGCAACAGGGCATGACGCGCGAGGCGTTACAACAGGCGCTGCCCGCCGGGGCGGCGCGCAACGCCATTGACAGCGCACTATGGGATCTCGCCTCACACCAGCAGCAGAGCAGCCTCTGGCAGCTTAGTGGCGTGACTGCACCGGAGGATGTGGTGACCGCGCAGACCGTCAGCATTGATACTCCCGAGGCGATGGCCAGCAGCGCGCTGGCGCTGTGGCAGCATGGGGCAACACTACTGAAGATTAAGCTGGATAATAATTTCATTACCGAACGGCTGATGGCGATTCGCGCCGCCGTGCCGGACGCGACCCTGATTGTGGATGCCAATGAATCCTGGCACGCCGAAGGTCTGGCGGCGCGCTGTCAGCTGCTGGCGGACATCAATGTGGCGATGCTGGAACAGCCCCTGCCAGCGGGTGAGGATGCGGCGCTGGAGAACTTTATCCATCCATTACCCATCTGCGCCGATGAGAGCTGTCACACCCGTGACAGCCTGGCGTCGCTGCGAGGCCGTTATGAGATGGTCAACATTAAGCTGGATAAAGCGGGCGGGCTGACCGAGGCGCTGGCGCTGGCCAATGCGGCTCTGCAGCAGGGTTTTGCGGTAATGCTCGGCTGCATGCTCTGCACCTCGCGGGCGATACGCGCCGCACTGCCGCTGGTGCCGCAGACCCGCTTTGCCGATCTCGACGGGCCGACCTGGCTGGCGGTGGATGCAGAACCGGCGATTAAAGTGCGCAACGGTCAGCTGATCATTGCTGCCAGCGCAGCAGATTAACCATCATCTCCAGGTAGGTTTCAGTGGCTTCATCCACTGAAATCACCGGCATTTCAGCGGTCACGCAGGGCAGGCTGAGATCTTTACACCAGCTGCCGAATGAGCCTGGTGTGTCATAACCAACGCTGCTGACCCGCGGAAGGCCGGTGTGGCTGGCCAGCCAGCCACCAATCTCTGCCTGATGCGGGTCGTCAATACAGCCCAGCGGTTCATGCCATGAGACGATCCAGCGTGGTTTCAGCTGATGAATCAGCGCGCAGAGCGCCTGGGTTTCCGGTTCAGAAGCCGGATGAGCCCCGGTCGAGAGCGCCACATCACGCTCATCGGCAGCGCTGTTCCAGCGATACACCGTCTCGCCTGACTGCCAGTTCGCCGCCGGAAAGTTGCGGTTGAGATCGACGCCGTTAGCGTTCGCGCGCAGTCCGAGCTGACAGCCATCAGGATTGACCGCTAACACCACGTGGTGCCGACGCATTCCATCAGGCAGCGTCCGTAATGCGGCGGAGAGGGTGGCGATGGCCGCATTCTCATCACCGTGAGTGCCTGCCAGAATCAAACCGCTCTCGGGATCGCCCAGCGGCGCCGGAAACCAGAGCAGCGGCGCACCCAGCACTGAGCGGCCATACTGCTGATAGGGGACGTCCAGTTTGCCGCGCAGGGGACGTGGATGGAGTGGCGACATAGTTATTTCCTCAAAGGGTTTTACTAAAAGTAGCGGAAAAGCCGTGTGCGGAAAATAGCTATTTATCTGTCAGCCATTTGCGCTAAAGTGCCCTGCACAAGTTGCATCGGCAACAGACTGATGCAGCGCTTCTTTGGGGTAAAGGAGTGATAATGGTCAAGACCTTTCGCATGACGCTGGCAGCAATCAGCCTGAGCAGCATCATCACACCCGCCATCGCGGCGAATCCACCCGCTGGCGCACAGCTGGCTGAACAGCAGCAGATCGTTCGCCATATTAAAGATGAACCCGCTTCGCTCGATCCGCTTAAAGCGGTAGGACTGCCTGAAATTCAGGTGATACGCGATCTGTTTGAAGGGCTGACCAATCAGGATGCGCAGGGCAAAATCGTGCCGGGCGTGGCGCAGAGCTGGAGCAGCAGTGATAACAAAACCTGGGTCTTTACGCTGCGTAATAACGCGCGCTGGTCGAACGGTGATCCGGTCACGGCTCAGGATTTTGTCTACAGCTGGCAGCGCCTGGTCGATCCGAAAAACAGTTCAGCCTTTGCCTGGTTCGCGGGCTTAAGCGGTATTCAAAATGCGGCAGCGATAACCAAAGGCGAAATGACGCCCGACAAGCTGGGTGTGGTCGCACAGAGTAAATACCAGCTTAAGGTGACGCTGGATCGTCCGGTGCCGTGGTTTCCGGCGCTAGTGGCTAACGTGGCGCTTTTCCCGGTGCCGCAGAAAATTATTGCGCAACAGGGTGACAGCTGGACGTCACCCGGCAAACTGGTGGGCAACGGGGCCTATCAGCTCAGCGAACGCGTAGTGAACGAAAAAATCGTACTGACACGTAATCCTCACTACTGGGATGATGCCCATTCGGTGCTGACGAAAGTGACTTTTGTGCCGATTAATGAAGAGTCGAGCGCCACTAAACGTTATCGATCCAACGATATTGATATCACCGAATCCTTCCCGAAAAACATGTATGCGCTACTGAAGAAAACTCTGCCCGGAGAGGTCTACACACCTGACCAGTTAGGCACCTATTACTACGCGTTTAACACGCAGAAAGGGCCGACGGCCGATGTGCGGGTTCGCAAAGCGCTCTCCTGGTCTATCGACCGGAAAGTGATTGCTGAAAAAGTGCTGGGAACCGGTGAGAAACCGGCGTGGCACTTTACGCCAGATGTGACAGCAGGCTTTAAGCCACTGCCCACGTTCATGCAACAGCACGATCAGAACAGCCTGAATGCACAGGCCAAATCGCTGCTCGCTGCTGCCGGTTACGGTCCCGGCAAGCCGCTGAAACTCAAACTGCTCTACAACACCTCTGAGAGCCACCAGAAGATTGCGATTGCTGTGGCCTCAATGTGGAAAAAGAACCTCGGTGTGGATGTCACGCTGGAGAACCAGGAGTGGAAAACCTATATCGACAGCCGTAACAGCGGAAACTTCGATGTGATCCGCGCCTCGTGGGTCGGTGACTACAATGAACCCTCCACTTTCCTGAATCTGCTGACGTCGGGCAACAGCAGCAACATCGCGCGCTTTAACAACGCGGATTATGATGCGGTTATCGCCAAAGCCAGCCGGGAGACCAGCGATCAGGTACGTAACAGCGATTACAACCGTGCCGAGCAGATCCTGGCTGAGCAGGCCCCGATCGCCCCCATCTATCAGTACACCAATGGCCGCCTGATTAAACCCTGGGTCAAAGGCTATCCCATCACTAACCCTGAAGATGTCGCCTACAGTCGCGAACTGTGGATTGAAAAGCACTAAGTGCAGGTGGCCGGTCAACCGGCCACCCTCTGACATCTTTCTACACAGCCCGGAGATTGCAACTCAACACCGTCACGCTAGACTGTATCGTATTGATTTTAGTAGTGAGGCGACGGTGTGGACGTAATTGAAGGAAAAGCGTTACAGGTTTCAGATGCCATAATTTCCTGCCAGCTGGATGGCAAGGGCGGGATGATCCCGATTGCTGAAGATGAAGTCATCCAGTGTGAGCAGCCCTGCTGGCTCCATCTGAACTATACCCACCGTAAGAGCGCGGAATGGCTGCAGTCGACGACACAAATCCCTGATGCCGTGCGTGACGCCTTAGCGGGCGACAGTATGCGTCCACGCGTCAGCCGGCTGGGCGACGGCTTTATGATCGTGCTGCGCAGCGTCAACCACAACAGCGATGCGCGTCGCGACCAGCTGGTGGTGATGCGGGTATTTATCAACGATAAGCTCATCGTTTCGACCCGGCGGCGTAAAGTTTCTGCCGTCGATGAAGTCCTCACGGATTTGCAGAATGGTAACGGCCCGATTGACTGCGGTAGCTGGCTGGTCGATATCTGTGATGCCCTGACCGATCACACCAGCGAGTTTATCGAAGATTTACATGACAAAATCATTGAGCTGGAAGATGCGCTGCTTGACCAGCGGATGCCGGCACGAGGCGAACTCGGCCTGCTGCGCAAACAGCTGATTGTGATGCGGCGGTATATGGCGCCGCAGCGTGATGTCTATGCGCGGCTGGCCAGTGAAAAACTGGCCTGGATGGATGACACCGAACGCCGCCGGATGCAGGAAATCGCCGATCGGCTGGGACGCGGGCTGGATGATCTGGATGCGGGGGTGGCGCGTACCGCGATTCTGGCTGATGAGGTTGCTTCTGCGATGGCGGAGTCGATGAACCGACGTACCTATACCATGTCACTGATGGCGATGATTTTTCTGCCAGCCACCTTCCTGACCGGCCTGTTTGGCGTCAACCTGGGCGGTATTCCAGGCGGCGAATGGCGATACGGTTTCTCTATCTTCTGTCTGCTGCTGGTGGCACTGGCCGTGGGGGTAGCGGGGTACCTGCGCAAGCGGCGCTGGCTCTAGCGTTATGCGTAGCGTATCGGTTATCTGCGCTGAAAATCCAGTTAAGGACGCAAAAGCTGATCGACATCAAGAACCCATTGTCGCTGCTGACGCAAACTCTCTCCCGCAGGTGAATGCAACGTCAAGCGATGGGCGTTGCGCTCCATATTGTCTTACTTCCTAATTTAGAATTAATGCATAGCACATTTAATTCGAAACATGCCGGCCCGTGTGCCGGCTTTTTTTTTGCCCGCCTGGCTGTAACGCCGTTCCTTACCTAAGCTTAAAGTCCATTCGCAACAAAAGGAGTACGGCATGAGCGCGATTCTTAACAGCGAGCCGATCCCCACGGATCCGATCCCGATTCCTGAGCCTATTCCTCAGCCACAACCCCAGCCTGATCCGCCGACAGATCCGGAATTTCCGCCGATAATGGATCCACCACCGCATCGCAACATATAAAAAAAGGGCGTGCTGCCAGCAGCACGCCCTTAACCCTTCCAGCACTTATTTAATCTGAATCACATCCAGACGCGCGCTGGTATCCGGGGCATCCTCTTCATCAGCCCGCCAGCCAACAGGCTGCAGCGGCAGAGATTCCCGGTCAAAGGCGAGATCCCCGCCATCAACCACCGCATCGCCATGCTTAATGCCTTTAAAATCGAACAGGTTGATATCCGCCATATGTGACGGCACCACATTCTGCATCGCGCTGAACATGGTTTCGATACGGCCAGGATAACGCTTATCCCAGTCACGCAGCATATCGGCTACCACCTGACGCTGCAGATTCGGCTGAGAACCACAGAGGTTACACGGGATAATCGGGAACTGCCGGGCTTCTGAGAAGCGGATAATATCTTTCTCGCGGCAGTAAGCCAGCGGACGGATCACAATCTGCTTGCCATCGTCGCTCATCAGCTTTGGCGGCATGCCTTTCATTTTTCCGCCGTAAAACATGTTCAGGAACAGCGTCTGTAGAATGTCATCGCGATGGTGGCCCAGCGCAATTTTAGTACAGCCCAGCTCAGTTGCGACGCGATAGAGGATGCCACGACGCAGGCGCGAGCAGAGTGAGCAGGTGGTTTTGCCTTCCGGGATCTTATCTTTGACGATGGAGTAGGTATCTTCTTCGATAATCCGATACTCAACGCCCTGCGACTCAAGATATTCCGGCAGGATATGCTCAGGGAAGCCCGGCTGTTTCTGGTCGAGGTTAACGGCAATAAGACTGAAGTTGACCGGCGCACTTTTTTGCAGACTGCGCAAAATTTCCAGCATGGTGTAGCTGTCTTTGCCGCCCGACAGGCAGACCATGATGCGGTCGCCTTCTTCAATCATATTAAAATCTGCAATGGCTTCGCCGACGTTACGACGCAGACGTTTTTGCAGTTTATTGAGGTTGTACTGTTCTTTCTTGTCAACCGTTTGATTATCTTGCATTTTTACCTATCTCAAAATCCAGAAAGCGTAGCTAAAGGGCAAATTGCCGTGCGCGTTCAGCCAGACACTTCACTGCGGTGTCACGAATATGCAGCGTATGGTACGGATTGTTGCCGCGAATGCCAGTACTGGAGTGAAGTAATCAGCGGATAGCCGCCCGGGGAGTCCGGCAGAGACTACCCGTTAAGGGGGCAGCGACATAAATCGATGCGGCGGTACTCAGTGAAAAATGAGGGCAGGCCTTACCAGGTCATTACCCAAAAATTGCGGGCTGATGTGTCACGGATAGCGTTCAACTATACGATGTCAGCTGGCTGGCACATCTTTCCACTGGCAATCGATTTCATCATTGTGCGCAGAACAGGATGGCAGTGATGCCTGGTAAGCATCAGCCCGCGCATTCTCTTTTTTTGCCGCACAACCCGCAGTCATAAAAATGATTGTGATAATTAACAGATATTTCATCAGAGCGACCCGTTAACAAAAAAAAGAGAATGCACCGCTATTAATCAATCATGCATAAACGGCGTTCTTTTTATGCTTATCTGATTTGAGAATTTCCTTCGAATTGTTGCTATAAATTCGCAGTGAGTTAAATATCCTGATGCACTGTTAAATTTATTAACGCCTGAATCTGAAAAACGCTGCTGTTGAATATGCGTTGACACTGCCGGGTTATAATTGGGAATACGTAAGATGCACAGGCATCAGTGTTTTTTGTATCCCATTAAATCTGAATCGATTTTACTGGCACATATCGCCACGTCCAAAACTTTTGCTTTTCAAAGCAGACGGGTGAAATTAAAGCCATTAAAGTGAATGTGAAAGTTAAAAAGGGCGGCTTTAATTTTTACACTCATAACTGTTTTTCCTGAGAGACCTGCTGTGACTTCATCGTTCCGCACATCGTGGTAATGCGGGCAGCGTAACAAATCGTTAAATTGCTGGCTATATATGTGAATAAGGACGGAGCAAACTTTAAATTCGATGAGACATCCGGTAAACACTCACGATATAAAAAATTATGGTGTCCGATTTATATTGACGCTGATACTCTTTTTACTCTGCTATGTTGCAGTCATGTATTGCGGCGTTTTGTTGCTGGTAAACCGACACGGATTACTGCATTTCCTGCTGCATTGAATTTATTATTGCTAGCCACAGGCTTTAAAAATCCAGCGATAAGCATGATGTAAAAAATGTCTGAGCACTTCCAGCAAACTTTCAGCGCCTTCCCCCACCAGACACTGTCCGGTCTCAAGCGCATTATTTACGGAATTACGATGATCCAGGATCATCATGATGGCCATAGCGCCCGCAATCAGCGTAAAGATAAGCATGCTCAGTACCGGCCAGCTACTTTTACGTACAGAAGCGGACAGGGTTTCGTCACGATGGTCAGAGTTCTGGCGCATTTTTCACCGGATAAATGGTTACCTTAATAAACAATCACGGATTATGACATTAATTCCCGGCGGGCTCTATATCTCAGGTCAGGCTGCATGATGATGATAATAGATGAATCTGATGGAGAGGGCAGAAGGCAGTGAGTACGGATAACCCCCTTCTGCAACGTCCTGGCGCTGAACGGCCTGTGTTCAGCAGGAATGATCTTTATGGAAAGGAATTTACATCATCTCCAGCGACTGAACTCCTTTGATCTCCATGACCTTATCGTAGAGGTGAGCATCGTTTGACTTGCGGGACAGCGTCACCTGAACACTGAGCTCACACAGACCACTCTCCTCATCCCGGTTAATCACCGTCACATTGCCGTAGCGAATGCCTTCCCGCTGCATGACCAGCAGCACCAGCGGCACACTTTTGGGCTTAAGAAAAACCAGCAGCGTATGATGTTTACCGATGAGAAAATGGCTCAGGCGGCGGAAGACTTCCAGCACCACCAGCGCCAGCACCGTGCCATAAATGCCTATCTCATACATGCCGCTACCAATCACCAGACCAATCGCCGCAGTCACCCATAATCCCGCCGCCGTGGTTAAGCCTTTCACCACCTGCTTCTGAATCATAATGGTGCCTGCGCCAAGGAAACCCATGCCGCTGACTACCTGGGCAGCAATACGGCTGGGATCCAGTGCCACATGGTCACTATTGAGCATATCGGCGAAGCCATATTTCGATACCAGCATAAACATCGCACTGCCGATACCGACCAGAATATGGGTACGCAGTCCCGCTTCTTTGGCCCGCATCTGGCGCTCCATGCCGATCAGGCCGCCGAGAATACCGGCCAGCGCTATGCGAATTAACATATCCATTAACATGGCTTTACTCCGAATTAATAAGGGCCGAAAAAGGGTGACAGTTCAGCGATAACAGGTAAACAAGATAATTCTGCTTGCAAATGACGGCGGAGAATTTTGTAAAAAGCTGTTTCACCTCTCGACCCGTTGTGCTGCCTGACATATGCTGAGCCAGCCTTTTCCCCCACTTCCCGGAGTCCGACTGATGAAAGCAGCCACCTTTTTGCTGGCCGGTGCCGCATTATTACTCTCTGCCTGCAGCAGCAACAGTGATGATAACGAGCCACCGCAACAAGCCACCGCCGCCCACATCCAGCCACGGGTGGTGATGTCTTCCCTGGCAGAAAGCACCTGTTCGAATGCGGGCGGAACGCTGGCATTTTCGCATCAACTGGATGGCTCAAGAGTGGGGATGTGTCAGTTAGTCAATGGACGTCGCTGTGATGAGCAGGCGTTAATTGGCGGGAATTGCGCGCGCTGATGATCAGGCCGGATTGCTCCGGCCCGCACAGTCAGGCAGAGAGTCGGTTCGGGCAGTTTTCACCCCGGTCGAGCTGGCTGAGATTATTCAGTGTCGTTTCAGAAATGGCGGTCAGCGCTTCGGCGGTTAAAAACGCCTGATGGCCGGTGAACAACACGTTATGGCACGCCGACAGACGGCGGAACACATCGTCCTGAATCACATCATTCGACTTATCTTCAAAGAACAGATCACGTTCATTCTCATAAACATCCATGCCGAGCGCGCCGATTTTCTGCTGTTTCAGCGCGTCAATCGCCGCCTGTGAATCAATCAGACCACCCCGACTGGTGTTGATAACCATCACCCCATCACGCATCTGTTTAAACGCATCGGCGTTGAGCAGATGATGATTCTCCGGCGTCAGCGGACAGTGCAGGGTAATGACGTGGGATTCAGCAAACAGCGTCTTCAGATCGACATATTCCGCGCCCAGTTCCAGCGCCTGCTCACTCGGGTAGGGATCATACGCCAGCAGCCGCATACCAAAACCTTTCAGAATCCGCATCGTCGCGATCCCGATTTTACCGGTACCGATAACACCCGCGGTTTTGTTATGCATGTTAAAACCGGTCAGGCCGTCGAGCGAAAAGTTTGCGTCACGGGTACGCTGATAAGCGCGATGAATACGGCGATTCAGGGTCATCATCAGGCCGATAGTATGTTCAGCGACCGCTTCCGGTGAGTAGGCCGGCACGCGCACCACTTCCAGACCCAGCTCTTTTGCAGCAGCCAGATCAACATTATTGAAACCGGCACAGCGCAGCGCGATGTATTTCACACCCAGCCCGGCCAGCTCTTCCAGCACCGGGCGACTGCCGTCATCGTTTACAAAGATACAGACGGCATCGCAACCCACAGCGGTTTTGGCGGTGCTTTCAGAGAGTAAAAAGTCAAAAAACACCAGTTCAAAGCCGAACTGCTGATTGACCTGCTCAAGGTATTTCTGATCGTAATGTTTGGTGCTGTAAACCGCGATTTTCATCGTTGTGCTCCTGCAGAGGTGATAGAGCAAGGATAACGTTTTCTGACTGACTTTGCTGAAACAGCTGACTTGTGTCCGGCGCAGACCTTCACCTCTGGCAGATTACATGCCATCATCGTTGTCAGGATACTGTAAGGAAAAGGATTATGGCTTTTATGCCACGGATGTTCCGGCGACGGCTGGCCGCCATTCTGGCGCTGATTCTGCTGCTGCTCGGCCTGATCTTGACTGTCACGCAATGGCTGCCGCGGCTGGTCGGCATCTGGCTACCTGAAGATACCCGCATTGAGCTGTCGGGCGCACCGCGCTGGCGGGAGGGTGGCCTGTGGTTGCCACAACTTCGTTATCTCGCAGGGGATTGCTCCCTGGCAACGGTAAAGGCGGTGTCACTGGGCTGGCATCAGTCGCGCTGGAAACTGAATGCGTCAGAGCTGACGCTGGATAGCACCTGCCTGCAAAAATTACCGGCCAGTGATGGCAGCACGGCAGCCCCCAAAACGCTGGCCGAATGGCAGGCAATGCTGCCTGGCGCCGACGTTCATCTGGGCAAATTAATTGTTACGCCGTGGCAGACGTATGCGGGCGCGCTGGATCTGACGCTGGAAAAAGATCGTCAGCAACTCAGTTATCAGGGCGATAATCTGCAGCTGGCGGCAACGCTGACCGGTCAGCAGCTCGCTATCAGTCGCCTGACGCTCACCCATCCTGCACTTCCTGAACCCGTCACGCTGAGTGGTCATCTGGCGTTACCCACCTTTGCCACTGATCTGCCGGTGAACGGCGAGGTGACCGGACAGCTGGCGCTGGACGCGCTGCCGCATCCCCTGAAGCTGACGCTTAACTGGCAGCAGCAGCAGGGCGAGCTACGCGTGGCAATGGCCGAAGTGACCCGACCGCTTCTCAGACTGCCGTGGCAGATCAGCCGCGATCAGATTCGGATTGAAAAGGGCGAATACTTCTGGCCGCTGGAGGCTCAGCCGCTATCAGGGTTTGTTAACCTGACGCTGGATAACTGGCAGTCTGGCCTTGAAAGTAGCCAGATTAGCGGTCGCGTTAACCTGCTGACCCAGGGACGCGGCGGCAAGGGTAACGTGGTGCTCGGCGTTGGTCCCGGCAACCTCAGCCTGACCAACAGCAACCTGCCGTTTCAGCTAACCGGCGAAAGCAAGCTGGCCGACCTGCAACTTTACGGCTCCATTCCGGGCGTGCTCAGCGGCTCGATCCTCGATCCTCAACTGGTGCTGCAACCTAAATCGCTGCTGCGCCTGCGGGGCCGGTTGCTGTCAACGCTGGAAGTGGACGAAGCGCGCTGGCCGCTGGCGGGCGTACGACTCTCCTCGCAGGGTATTGATGGCCGCCTGCAGGCCATTCTGAATGCGCACGATGCCAGTTTTGGCCGCTTCCGGTTGCATCTCGATGGCCGCGCCAATGATTTCTGGCCCGATAAGGGCGAATGGAACTGGCGCTACTGGGGAGGTGGCGAGATGCTGCCGCTGCAGGCGCGCTGGGATGTTAAAGGCACGGGCGGCTGGCACGACACCCTGATCCATCTGGATACCTTGTCCACCGGTTTTAATCAGCTGGCGTATGGCAGTGTCAACGTTGCAAAACCGCGTCTGACACTGACTAAACCGGTAAACTGGCAGCGTGATGCGGCGCATCCGGCGTTCAATGGGCATTTCCGCCTGCAGGCAGGAGAGACCCGCTTCAGCTATGGCGGACATCTGGCAGATTCCACGCTCGACTTTGAGGCTAAAGGTCGTGATCCCGGCTATTTTATCTGGCGAGGCAGTTTACAGGCGGGCAAGGTTGGCCCGCTGCGGGTTAACGGCCGCTGGGATGGCGAACGGCTGCGCGGCCAGGCCTGGTGGCCGGCACAGTCGCTGACGGTGTTTCAGCCGTTGCTCAGCCCTGACATGAAAATGCAGATCCAGGGCGGCCGTTTGCAGGCACAGGTCGCTTTTTCCGCCGCAAGTGAACAGGGTTTCCAGGCGGGAGGCCACTGGACGGTAAAACAGGGCAGCATCTGGACGCCCGACAGCCAGGTTAACGGTATCGACTTCTCGCTGCCGTTCAGATTCCATGAGCAGCAATGGCAGTTTGGTCAGCATGGCCCGGTATCACTGCGCATTGCCGAGGTTAAGAACCAGTTTGCGATGCAGAATATTCGCGCTGACCTGCAGGGTAACTGGCCGTGGTCCGAACAGGCGCCGCTGACGTTGCAGGATGTCAGCCTTGATCTGCTGGGCGGACAAATTACGCTGCCCGCTTTGCGCATGCCGCAGCATGAGCCAGCCCGGGTGTCGCTGCGCAATATCAGCCTCAGCGAGCTGGTGACGGCGCTGAAACCTAAACAGTTTGCCATGTCGGGCAAGGTTAACGGTGAGCTGCCGCTGTGGCTCAATAATCCACACTGGCTGGTGGAGAAAGGGTGGATTGCCAACAGCGGTCCGCTGACCTTCCGACTGGATAAAGATATGGCGGATGCGATTACCCGCAATAACGTGGCGACGGGCGCCGCGCTGGACTGGTTACGCTATATGGAAGTCTCCCGCAGCTGGGCCACGATCAATCTGGATAATCTTGGCGACCTCACCATGGAGGCGCAGGTGCAGGGCGTCAGCCAGTTCAGTAACCGTCGTCAGACAGTCAATCTCAACTATCATCATCAGGAAAACCTGTTTCAGCTCTGGCGCAGCCTGCGCTTTGGCGATAATTTGCAATCCTGGTTAGAGCAACATGCGAATTTGCCATCCAACAAGGACACTTCACCATGAGCCTGAGGGCACTACTGGTTCTGGCAGCCGGACTGCTGAGCATCGGCTGCGTGCCGCGCATTGAAGTCACGGCACCTAAAGATCCCATCACCATCAACATGAACGTGAAAATCGAACATGAGATCCACATCAAAGTCGATAAAGACGTGGAAGCGCTACTGAAAAACCAGAGCGGTCTGTTCTGAGGAGAGCAACGATGAAACGCATAAGCGCGGTGCTGTTCCTCGCCCTGACGATGGCGCAGCCTGCCTGGGCACTGACGCTGGATCAGGCGCGGCAATCGGGGCGGGCAGGTGAAACGCTCTCCGGCTATCTGGCGGCACGTGCGCAGGATAGTGAAACGCTGGCGCTGGTGCAGCGTATTAATGCCGGACGTCAGCAGGAGTATCAGCGACTGGCAGAACAGAATAATCTCTCCACGGCCGACGTCGCCAGTATTGCCGGACAGAAGCTGGTGAGCCGTGCGGCAGCGGGGGAATATGTGCGCGGCATTAACGGTCAGTGGCTGAGAAAAGCGGCAGAGAGCAGTCAGTAACCGGCGAAAAAAAACCGGGCGCATGGCCCGGTCTTTTAAAGCGTCATCCTGAGATGAGTGAGACTTATGCCGTCACGATCTGCTTGATAGCGTCTTTCGCTTCAGCGGTCGCTTTGCTGGCCACTTCCGGACCGTAAGCGATGCCTTCAGCAAACACAAACTCAACGTCAGTGATGCCGATGAAGCCCAGGAACAGCTTGACGTAAGGGGTCAGCAGGTCAGTTGGGGTATCTTTGTGGATGCCGCCACGGCTGGAGATAACGACTGCCGTTTTGCCTTTAACCAGACCTTCCGGGCCTGCTTCTGTGTAGCGGAACGTCACGCCAGCACGGGCAATCAGGTCGAAATAGTTTTTCAGCTGCGTCGGGATGTTGAAGTTGTACATTGGCGCGGCAATCACCACTTCATCATGAGCCTGCAGTTCTGCAATCAGTTCATCAGACAGGTCCAGAGCCTCCTGCTGACGAGGTGACAGCGGGGTATCAGAGGGACGCATTGCACCCACTAACTCGCCATCCAGTACCGGGATCGGGTTAGCCGCCAGGTCACGTACGGTAACCTCTTTACCCTGGGCCTTTGCCTGTTCGATGTAGAAGTCAGCGAGCTGGCTTGATTGTGAGTAGCCTGCAAGAATGCTTGATTTCAGAACTAAAACTTTGCTCATGGTGGTTTCCTGTCTGTTACGCGGAAGACTTTCCGCTCAATGGTTTACACTCTACGGTTATCGATGGCGCGGTGAAAGCGCAATATTTCGAGACCCATGTTCGAATTTATTGAATGAGCGTAACCGGGGCCAGCCGCCGGAACAGTTCAGAATGTGCTATGATGCGCGCAATTATTTTTATTGAATCAGCTGGTTATCCCGGCTTGCAGGGCGCTGCTTCAGGCAGCGACACCGTCTGAGTAAGGTACGTCACTATTATGTCATCTCCCGATACTTCCCCACTGGCAGCGCTCTGGTCACGCCTCGACGGTGTAATGCTGCGCGATCGCCAGCGGTTACAGCGCCGTTTACAGGGTGCCAGAAAAGCTAAAAATCCTGAGGCACAGCAGGGCATTGCCAGCGAGCTTGAGCAGGACTTTATCGCTGCCGAGCAGCGCGTGGCCCGGCGCCGTGCGGCCACGCCAGCCATTACCTTCCCGGACAATCTGCCGGTCAGTCAGAAGCAGCAGGATATTGCTGAGGCGATTCGCGATCACCAGGTAGTGATTGTCGCCGGTGAAACCGGCTCGGGCAAAACCACGCAGCTGCCGAAAATCTGTCTGGCGCTGGGGCGTGGTGTGACGGGTCTGATTGGTCATACGCAGCCGCGCCGTCTGGCCGCACGTACCGTGGCGAATCGCATTGCCGATGAGCTCAGCACTTCGCTGGGCGGCTGCGTCGGCTATAAAGTACGGTTTAACGACCAGGTCAGCGACCTGACGCAGATTAAACTGATGACCGACGGGATTCTGCTGGCGGAGATCCAGCAGGATCGTCTGCTGATGCAATATGACACCATCATTATTGATGAAGCGCACGAACGCAGCCTGAATATCGATTTCCTGCTCGGTTATCTGCGTGAGCTGCTGCCGCGTCGCCCCGATCTGAAAGTGATTATCACTTCCGCCACCATCGATCCACAGCGTTTCTCGCGTCATTTCAATAATGCGCCGGTGATTGAAGTCTCAGGCCGGACCTATCCGGTTGAAGTGCGCTATCGGCCGGTGATCGAAGAGGCGGATGATGGCGATCGTGACCAGCTGCAGGCGATTTTTGATGCCGTAGATGAGCTGGGCCGGGAAAGTCGGGGCGATATCCTGATCTTCATGAGTGGTGAGCGTGAAATACGTGATACCGCCGACGCGCTGAACAAACGCGATCTGCCACACACCGAAGTGCTGCCGCTCTATGCACGGCTGTCGAACGCTGAACAGAACCGGGTGTTTCAGTCGCACAGTGGCCGTCGTATCGTGCTGGCGACCAACGTCGCGGAAACCTCACTGACGGTGCCGGGGATTAAATATGTGATCGATCCCGGTACGGCGCGTATCAGTCGTTACAGTTTCCGTACCAAAGTGCAGCGCCTGCCGATTGAACCGATATCACAGGCGTCTGCCAACCAGCGTAAAGGGCGTTGCGGCCGCGTATCAGACGGTATCTGTATCCGCCTTTACGCGGAAGATGACTTCCTGAGTCGTCCGGCCTTTACCGATCCTGAAATCCTGCGCACCAACCTGGCGTCAGTGATCCTGCAGATGACCTCGCTGGGCCTCGGCGATATCGCCGCCTTCCCGTTTGTGGAAGCGCCCGATAAGCGCAATATCCAGGATGGCGTCCGCCTGCTGGAAGAGCTGGGCGCGCTGACCCTGAACGAAGAGACCGGTCACTACAAGCTCACCGGTTCCGGGCGTCAGCTGGCGCAGTTGCCGGTGGATCCCCGCCTGGCGCGGATGGTGCTGGAAGCGCAGAAATTTGGCTGCGTGCGCGAAGTGATGATTATCACCGCTGGCCTGTCGATTCAGGACCCGCGTGAGCGTCCGGCAGATAAAAAGCAGGCGTCCGATGAGAAGCACCGGCGCTTTGCCGACAAAGACTCCGACTTCCTCGCCTATGTGAATCTCTGGAACTACCTGGCGGAGCAGCAGAAAGCGCTGTCCGGGAATGTTTTCCGCCGCCAGTGCAAAAGCGATTTCCTTAACTATCTGCGCGTACGGGAATGGCAGGATATCTACACCCAGCTGCGGCAGGTGGTGCGTGAACTGGGCATTCCGGTTAACAGTGAACCGGCTGAGCTGCAGCCCGTCCACTGTGCGCTGTTAAGCGGTCTGCTGTCGCATATCGGGCAGAAAGACACCGATAAGCAGGAGTATACCGGCGCGCGCAATACCCGCTTCGCGATCTTCCCTGGCTCCGGGCTGTTTAAAAAGCCGCCGAAGTGGACCATGGTGGCGGAACTGGTCGAGACCAGCCGCCTGTGGGGCCGCACGGCGGGCCGTATTGAACCAGAGTGGATTGAGCCGCTGGCACAGCATCTGATCAAGCGCAGCTACAGTGAACCGCACTGGGAGAAATCGCAGGGCGCGGTGATGGCCACCGAAAAAGTCACGCTCTATGGCCTGCCGATTGTCGCCGCCCGAAAAGTTAACTATGGCAGCATCGATCCCACCCTGAGCCGTGAACTGTTTATTCGTCACGCGCTGGTGGAGGGCGACTGGCAGACCCGACACGCCTTCTTCCGCGCAAACCAGAAGCTGCGCAGCGAAGTGGAAGATCTGGAACACAAATCCCGTCGCCGCGACATTCTGGTTGATGACGAAACGCTGTTTGCCTTTTATGACCAGCGCATTGGCAAAGAGGTGGTCTCGGCGAAGCATTTCGACAGTTGGTGGAAACAGGCCAGTCGCGAAAACGCAGAACTGCTGAATTTCGACAAGCAGATGCTGATCAAAGAGGGCGCGGATAAAGTCAGTCAGCTCGACTACCCCAACTTCTGGCATCAGGGCAACCTCAAACTTAAGCTGAGTTATCAGTTTGAGCCGGGCGCAGATGCGGATGGCGTGACGGTACATATTCCGCTGCCGCTGTTGAACCAGGTAGAGGATAGCGGTTTTGAGTGGCAGATCCCCGGTGTACGCCGTGAACTAATCATCGCACTGATTAAGTCGCTGCCAAAGCCGCTGCGCCGTAACCTGGTGCCGGCGCCCAACTACGCCGAGGCGTTCTTAGGAAGGGTGAAAGCGATGGAGATGCCGCTGCCTGATGCGCTGGCGCGGGAATTTCGCCGCATGACCGGCGTCACGCTGGAGCGGGAAAACTGGCAGTGGGAACAGGTGCCCGATCATCTGAAAATGACGTTCCGGGTAGTCGACGAGCACAATCGTAAGCTGCTGGAAGGCAAAGATCTTACGGCGCTTAAGGCACAGCTGAAAGACAAAGTGCAGGAAACGCTGTCGAAAGTGGCGGATGACGGGCTGGAGCAGAGCGGGCTGCATATCTGGAGTTTTGGCGATCTGCCACGCAGTTATGAACAGAAGCGCGGCAGCTACCAGGTTAAAGCCTGGCCTGCGCTGGTCGACGAGAAAGAGAGCGTCGCCATTCGTCTGTTTGACAGCGAGCAGGAGCAGCAAAAAATGATGTGGCGCGGTCAGCGTCGCCTGCTGCTGCTGAATGTGCCGTCACCGGTTAAATATCTGCACGAGAAGCTGCCGAACAAAGCCAAGCTCGGACTCTACTTTAACCCTTATGGCAAAGTGCTGGAGCTGATTGACGACTGCATCGCCTGTGGCATCGACAAGCTGATGGGGGAAGCGGGCGGTCCGGCCTGGGATCAAACCTCGTTTGAGCAGTTGCGTGACAAAGTGCGCGGCGAACTTAACGAAACCGTGGTGACTATCGCGAAGCAGGTCGAGCAGATCCTGACGGCAGTCTTCAACATTAATAAGCGTCTGAAGGGCCGGGTCGATATGACCATGGCGCTGGCGTTATCTGACATCAAAGCGCAGTTAAGTGGCCTGGTTTATCGCGGCTTTGTCACCGGCAACGGCTGGCAGCGACTGGCCGATACGCTGCGTTATCTGCATGGGATTGAGCGCCGACTGGAAAAACTGCCTGCCGATCCGCACAGCGATCGTGCGCGGATGTTAAAAGTGCAGGCAGTGGAGCAGGCTTATCAGGCGTGGCGCAACAAGTTGCCGCCGCAGCGTCAGGATGATGAAGAGGTGCAGAGCATCCGCTGGATGATCGAAGAGCTGCGAATCAGTTACTTTGCTCAGCAGCTGGGTACGCCTTATCCCATCTCAGATAAGCGTATTCTGCAGATGATGGAGCAGATAGCGGGTTAAACGCCGGGATGCGCGCCGTAACAGGCGCGCATCCGATGATGGGGAGTGAGAGTGCGGACTACTGCGCGAGGGATTCCAGCTTATCTTTAAACGAGGTGACCGAAATCGCGCGGTTATCAGCCAGATAGCGATCTTTCGCAGCCGGTGCTGAGCTTTGTACCGCGATTAACTGCCAGCCTTTATCGCTGTTGAGCAGCAGTGGCGAACCACTGTCACCTGGCAGGGTGTCACACTGATGCGACAGTACGGCGCGCTGCGCCCAGCCGGTAATCAGGCAATCGCTGTGGGAGTAAAGCGTGTCCAGATGATCAGCCGGATAGCCTGCCTGCGTCACTTTGCGTCCGGTCAGCTTCAGCGCCGCAGTGAGATCGCTGCGTGAGCCATCGAACAGCGGAATAGGCGTAATCGCTGAGGGCGGATTGCGTAAAATCACGATGCCGTAATCATAGGGTGCTGCACTGCTCGGCACGATCCAGCCTTCACCATCCGCTTTTAACTTTGACGCCAGCGAGGGTTCAACCCGCGCATCAATATCATGAAGCTCGTAGCGCCAGCCTTTATCGCTGGCCATAAATCGCAGCGCAACCGGCTTATCGAAATTACCCGGCGGGGCAAGCAGGCAGTGTCCGGCGGTCAGCGCCAGATGCGGAGAGATGAGTGTGGCAGTACAGAGGTTGCCGCTTTCGGTTTCCAGCTGACCAATGGCATCCCAGGGGGCAGCGGTAATATCGGTGATTGCCTGGCGATGATCCTTACCGAAAAACAGCATCTTAATTTCAGCAGGAGTAGGCGAGTCATCGTCATCATCGGCATGAACCGTGGTGGCAAAGCTGAAGAGTCCAACCATTAACAGGGTAGCCAGGCGCATAGAAATCTCAATGGCGAGAAAAAATTAACGTTATTGTTATTACGTAAGTACGGTAACTATAGTCGGTGAGCGTTGAAAAAGGGAGTTTTATTGGTTAATCAGTACGCTACAGCGGTTAAACAAAAAAGCTTGCTGCAACAATGCCACACAGGATCATCACCAGCAGAATAATTTCGAAGCGATAGCGACGCACCATATCATCCACTCCAGTAAAGAAACACCCGGCAGAACCGGGTGTTTTTAATCATCATCTCGTGGCCGTGCGCTGAAGGCGACCTTAGTTTTTAGCTGCTGGTTTCACAACTTTTTTGTGGTGAACTTTTTTAGCAGCCTGAGCTTTCTGTGCAGCTGGTTTAGCTACTTTTTTGTGGTGAACTTTTTTAGCAGCCTGGGCTTTCTGAGCGGCTGGCTGAGTGGCTTTTTTGTGGTGAACTTTTTTAGCGGCCTGGGCTTTCTGAGCAGCTGGTTTAGTGGCTTTTTTGTGGTGAACTTTTTTAGCGGCCTGGGCTTTCTGTGCAGCAGGTTTAGCTACTTTTTTGTGGTGAACTTTTTTAGCAGCCTGCGCTTTCTGCGCGGCATCTTTTTTCACAGCTTTTTTGTGGTGTTTCTTAGCTGCCTGCGCTTTCTGAGCCGCTTTATGGTGTTTCTTGTGCGCAGTTTTGTGAACGGTTTTAGCCGGTGCTGCAGCGGTAGTAGTGGTTGTTGCGGCTGGCGCAGCAGCTGGAGCAGCTGTGGTGTCAGCAGCGAAAGCAACAGAAGACATACCCATAGCAGCGGCGACAACCAGTGCAAATAATTTTTTCATTGCAAATCCCTCGAAGACTATTTTTTCATGTGTAGCCCACTGCGGGGCCGGTGAAGAGACTATAGGGATATCAATGAACGGTGTCCGTGGGTGTTTGGTATCGGCGTGTAACCGATTGTACAAAGGCGGGAAAGGGCGGTCAGCAGACCGCCCGAGAGCTTAGCTATTCAGGTAACGTTGTTCAAGGTGCTGGCGGAAGAAAGCCGGATTCAGCGCTTCGCCGGTGGCGTTGATCAGTAGCTGGTCGGTGGAGAAACGGCTGCCGTGCTGCCAGATGTTCTGTTGCAGCCAGTCGAATACCGGCTGCAGCTCACCGTGCTGAATCAGCTCGCTGAGCTGAGGAATCGCAAGATGTACCGAGCGGAATAGCTGTGCGGCGTACATCGCGCCCAGCGTATAGGTCGGGAAGTAGCCAAAGGCGCCGTCGGTCCAGTGGATATCCTGCATACAGCCATCGCGGTAGTTACCCCGGGTATCCAGACCCAGCGACTGCATCATTTTCTCATCCCACAGCGCCGGAATATCCTCAACCTCAATCTCACCTTCAATCAGGGCCTGCTCGATTTCATAACGCAGAATGACATGCGCCGGATAGCTGAGCTCATCGGCGTCAACCCGGATCAGGCCAGGCTTGACCTGCTGGGTCAGGCGCACAAAATTATCCACCTGCAGGGCAGGCTGGTCGCCAAAGGTGGCGATGACCTGCGGCAGAATGTGCTGCAGGAATTCGCGGCTGCGACCGAGTTGCATCTCCATAAACAGGCTTTGTGATTCGTGGATAGCGGTGGAGCGCGCCAGCGCCACCGGCTGGCCGCGCCACTGCTGCGGCAGATTTTGCTCATAGCGGGCGTGGCCGGTTTCGTGGATCACGCCCATCAGGGCGCTGAGAAACTCATTCTCGTTGTAACGGGTGGTAATGCGCACATCTTCCGGCACGCCACCGCAGAAGGGATGCGCACTGATATCCAGCCGGCCATGGTTAAAGTCGAAACCCAGCGTTTCCATGATGCTCAGGCCGAGCTGACGCTGAGCAGGCAGGGCGAACGGTCCCTGCGGCGTGACAACAGTCTGTTTCGCCTGTTTTTCCACGACCTGCTGTAACAGATCGGGCAGCCAGGTTTTCAGTTCGCCAAAGGTTTCATCCAGCCGGGCGCGGGTCATCCCCGGTTCATAAAGATCCAGCAGCGCATCGTAACGCGAGCTGCCAGTGGCGTCGGCGCGGCGCTGGGCCTCTTCGCGGCTCAGACGCACCACCTCTTTGAGATTGGCGGCGAAGCCCTGCCAGTCGTTGGCGGGACGCTGAGTGCGCCATGCATGTTCACATACCGAACCGGCGATTGATTTGGCTTCTACAAAATCATCAGGCAGCAGGGTGGCCTGCTGGTAAGCGCGCTGCATCTCGTTGAGATTGGCCCGCTCAACATCGTTGAGTGACTGCTGCTCTGCGGCCCTGAGCCACTCACCAACCTGCGGGGCAGTAAGGATTTGGTGCTGCAACACGCTCATTTCGGCCAGCGCTTCACCACGCGCCTGACTGCCGCCTGGCGGCATGGTGGTTTGCATGTCACATCCGGCGATGGCCGTGACGTGGCTGAAACGGGAAAGGCGCTGGAACGTCTTGGTAAGTTGTTGATACGCTGAGGTCACGTAAGACTCCTTGTGGTTTTTAACGCAGCGGAATTTCCCGCAAGGTTAGATCAACCGGCCAGCAAAAGCGAACGCTGGCGCCGCCCAGCGGACTGGATTCAATAGTCACATTGCCGCTCAGCGCCTGGGCAATAGAGTGCACAATCGCAAGTCCCAGTCCGCAGCCGCCTGTAGCGCGATCGCGGCTGGGGTCCAGCCGGACAAAGGGTTCGAAAACCCGCTCACGCTCTTCAGGCGGAATGCCGGGACCGTCATCTTCCACCTGCAGACACCCTATCGGACCGTCGAACCACAAACTGACGCGCAGCCGCTGTTGCGCATAACGCAGCGCATTGTTCACCAGGTTATCCAGTACCCGCTCCATCAGGCGGGTATCAGAAATGCCGATGTTTTCACGCTGCGGCAGCTCAAGGTCGAGCCGCACGTCGGGATTAATGGTGCGGAAATCGTCAAGCCGCTCGCGCAGCCAGTTGGCCAAATCCAGCGATTTCAGATTGAGATCGACGCGCGGCCGATCAAGACGCGCATAGGTCAGCAGCTCCTCAATCAGGCTTTCTAGCTGGCCGATATCGCGATTCAGCGCCACCCGTTCGCCATCCGTGAGGTTGTCGCTCATCTCCAGCCGGTAACGCAGGCGCACCAGCGGAGTGCGTAACTCATGCGCAATACCGTCAATCAACTGCTTCTTACTGGCGACCAGCGTATTGATATTCTCGGCCATCTGGTTAAAGGCGATGCCGAGCCGGAACAGGCTGGAGGTGCTGTCGAAATGGGTGCGCACGTCCAGCTCGCCACGGCCAAAGCGCTGAGCCGCTTTTTCCAGTCGCTGCATCTCCTGCCAGTGGGGGCGCAGCCAGATAAACACCGGCAGCGCCAGCGACATCCCTATAAACACCAGCAGGGCAATATCCAGCAGTCGCATCTGATGCAGATAGAAGAGATAGGGAATCGGCCCGACTGACAATACGTAGTGGCTGCGCGGAATGTGCTGCAAAAAGGTGTATTGATCGTCGAGCGCCACGATCTCTCCGGCGCGCAACCGACGCATGTTGCCTTCATCAAGCTGATATTTATTCATCGGCTCGATGTGCAGGTCGAACGACAGGCCGAGATCGAGACTCTTGATGGTTTTATTCCAGTCACGCGGCGGGATCTCGCGCAGTTCGCTGCGGATCAGGTAGAGCGAACTGGCCATCAGGTCATTCATTGACTGGCGGCCCGCACGTTCAGCGGTGAACTTGTAGACCAGCCCCACCAGCAGCGCCATCACCAGAAAGCAGACAAACAGCAGCAGATAAAACTGAATAAAAAGCTTTCTCATAGTCCGCGGGTATCCCAGGCCTGGGGCGCAAACAGATAGCCTTTGTTACGAATGGTTTTAATGCGGAACGGCTCGGTGGCGCTGTCGTGCAGCTTTTTGCGCAACCGGGAGATGGCCACGTCGATGCTGCGGTCAAGGCCGTCATAGCTGACCCCGCGCAACGTTTTCAGCAGCGCATCACGGTTAAGCGTCTGGCCTGCATGGCTGGCGAGTACCCACAGCAGATCGAAATCCGCGGTGGAAAGGGCGATCTGCTCGTCAAACAGCGTGACCTGGCGGTTCAGCGCATCGATGGTCAGCGAGCCAAAACGCAGCATACGGTTGGCGGCGGGTGCGCTGGGCGCATCGTCCGGCTGTCCCTGCTGCGACTGACGCAGATGAAGGCGCAGGCGGGCCAGCAGTACCGCCGGCGGCGTGGTTTTCAGAATGTAATCCTGCGCACCCATCTCCAGGGCCAGAATATGGTTCATGTCGCTGTCCAGTGAGGTGAGCAGCACGATCGGCCCCTGCCAGTTGGCCCGCAGGTCACGGCAGATAGTCATGCCATCTTTGCCTGGTAACATGATATCCAGCATCACCAGATCGGGCTGCTGTTCGGCAATGACCGCTTCAGCACGGTCGCCGCGCATCTCGACAATCACCTCAATATCATGACGACCCAGATAGGCCGCAATCAGTGAGCCCACTTCGGGTTCATCTTCTACATAAACAATTTTGTTCATAGTTCACAAAGCAGAGACAGGGATGGACGGAAGCATATCTTTTCCTGGTCCTGAGCTCTACGTTACCGCACGAAATATCCGTGGCTTGCTGGTATATAACCGGCAAAATGTGCAATCATTAGCGCGGCCTTTTTGCGCCAGGTTTGGGATATTGATGATTATCATGAGGAGCGTTAGTGTGTCTGATAAAGAGCTGGCATCAGCCATATACCCCGACCGCATCTGCTTCAATTACAGTGACTTTCTCTCCGCTTCCTGCAAAAAACGCTGGAGCTTCGTCGATGCTATTTATGGTGTGATGCCGATATTTGGCATGGTGACACGTAAATCGGCACACCGCTTACAGGGCAGTGACGACCCGTTAAAAGAATTAGCATTACAAATCATTTCTACTCAGGTCAGCGACGAAATTAATATCGCGCGCCTGATTACCCTTGCGGAACAACAGCAGATTAGTCGCTTCGATATTCAGCTTCCTTATCCGCTTTCGGCGGAGCAATTGGACGCGATCCATCATGAATATTCCAGGCCGCTGAATCTGACACAGCAGGATGACCTGCTGTGTGTCTCAATACCTGTGCAGTCACACTAAGAGCCTTTCCCTTCAGGCTATCTGATTTGTCAGTCTGAACCTGGGAAGTGCTCACCATCCTCACGTACTATCTGTACGCCGGGTTGCTTCGCGCTGGCCGGGTCCGGAGTGCCTGCAACCATTACGCCTGCCGGGCCAGGCGCTAAGTCGTCAGCTGCCACACGGCGGGCAGCGTCGCGGCAATCAGCAATCCCATTGCAATCCGCTCCAGCGAAGTCAGCGCAAACTCTGCGCGGCCACCGCGTCGTGCAAACAGAAACAGCAGCAGGCCCGGTGTATAGAGCACCACAGACATCATCAGGTGCAATGGCCCCGAGGCGTAAAGCAGCCAGATGCCATACAGGCTGGCACCGATACCGGTCGCCATCGCCAGCGGTTTATGCTGTCCGCGTACCACTTTGATCAGATATAACCCCACCAGCAGATAGGGCACCAGAATCATCTCAGAGGCGATGGTCAGCAGGTTGTTGTAATTCGCACCAGTCAGGGCAATCAGGATCAGGCAGAGCTGAATACTGCCGTTGGTCAGCCACAGTGAGGCGGCTGGCGCGTTATGGCGGTTTTGTCGGGCGATACTGCGTGGAAATGCACCCTGTTGCGCAGCAATCAGGGGCACTTCAGCGGCCATAATCGTCCAGCTCAGATAGGCACCGCACACCGAGATAACCAGACCCACCGCAATCACCGCATCGCCCCAGTTGCCCATCAGTCGGGTCATCAATCCCGCCATGGAGGGGTTACGCATCTGAGCCAGTTCAGCACGTGGAACCACGCCAAGCGACAGCAGTGTCACCAGCAGATAGACCAGCAACGCTGCCAGCACGGCGAATAGTGTAGCCCGGCCCACATCCTTTTTCTGGCGCGCGCGTGCAGAGACCACCACCGCCCCCTCGACGCCAATAAAGACCCACAGGGTAATCAGCATGGTCTGCTTGACCTGCTCCCATAGCGGTTGCCCCAGCGTGATGCCGGAAAAGTCAAAGCGGAAGCGATCATAGTTGAACGCCATCACCGCCAGCACAATAAACAGCAGCAGCGGCACCAGCTTGCCGAGCGTCGCCATCAGATTAATGCTGGCAGCGGTCTGAACGCCGCGCAGCACCAGCCAGTGAACCAGCCACAACAGCACGGAGGCACCCAGCATCGCCTGCCAGGTGTTGCCATCGCCAAAGATAATCCGGTCCGGCGTATCGGTGAAGAAGCTCAGGGCAGAGAAGACAATCACCAGATAGGAGACGTTGGCGATCACGGCGCATAGCCAGTAGCCCCACGCGGAGCAGAAGCCCATCAGCTCGCCGAAACCGGCACGGGCATAGGTAAAGATGCCGCCATCCAGTTCGGGTTTAAGGCGGGTCAGCAGCAGCATCGCCAGCGACAGAAAGATGATGCCGACGCCGGTAATCAGCCAGCCCAGCAGCAGCGCCGCCGGACCGGCCACTGCAGCCATATTTTGCGGCAGACTGAACACGCCTGCGCCCAGCATAGAGCTGAGCACCAGCGCCGTCAGCGCACCGAGACCTAATTTTTTCTCCAAAACAACCTTCCCGCTAGCATATATGGCTGGGTAAATCGGATTTTGTCGCTGGGTTATGTCACACCAAAGGCACAATACAGGGACAATATCCGGTAAAACAGGCGGAGGATTTTACGGAGTGTGGCAGGGGATGGCAATGCGTGACTATGCAAAACAGCGCAGGAATTATGCAAACAGCAGGGCGGCAGGCGCCGCCCTGAGGAGGATTACTTAAACAGGTCAGCCGTGACGGTCAGGTTACCGCCACTCTGGTTCTGCCACTGACGGGTAACGTGGTAGAACTTGGCACCTTTGTCCGCCGCACGCTTCGCCACTTCTTCTGAAATCTCAGTTGGCGTACCGAAGTGACCGGTGAAGGTTACGGTATCGAACGGCTGCATCTGAGCAGCAGTAATGGCATTCACTTCCTGCACCGATTTGCCGTTTGGCAGATTAACGGTATAGCGCTTGCCGGTAGAGCTTTGGGTTTCGAAGAAACGGCCCACTTTGTTGCTTGGCGTTTCAGACGAGGCCACGCCTGGAATCTCTACGTTAGCCGCCGCAGCGCCACCGGTTGCCAGTGCGGCTTTACCCGCTTCTGAATCGGCAGGAATCGCATTCGGTGTCTGCACCGCGCGCTCTTTAGCATCCGCTTTATAGACATAGGCGGTGACATACTGATTGCCGCCGCTGTTGGCATCGATCTGGCGAACGATAAAGAAGGAGGCTGCGCCTTTCTGTTTTGCGGCTTTCGAAATTGCGTCGTTTACATCCGGCTGGCTGGCAAAGAAGCCGCTGACCGAAACGGTATCGAAGGGTTCGAGTTTATACGCTTCTGCTTTTGGCAGTTCGTTTACGCCGTTGAAACGACGGTAAGTCGTTGACTCTGTGGCTGCCGGGGCATCGGCTTTATAGAGGTCAGCCGTAACGCGCCAGTTACCGCTGTTACCGTTGCTGTCGTTGATCGCCTGGATGTAATAAGAGGCAGCGCCCATCTGATCTGCACGCTTAGATACCGCATCGGCAGCGTCGCCAATTGCGTTGAAACGGCCGGTGATATTAATACGTTCGAATGGCTTCAACGCGGCCGCTTTTTCTGGCGTAAGTTCCTGCGCAGCGAATGCGTTGGCTGCCAGCAGGGACAACAGAGTGGTCGCCAGAATAGTGTTCTTCAGCTTCATAAAAATAATCCTTCGCCTTACGCAAAAATGAGTACGAAAACGTGCTGGACTCTTGATGTATAACAGAATAGCCGCTGATTATTGCATGTTATAAACAGACTGTCGCAGCGATTTTTTGTGTCAGATCGCGTTATTCAACCATGATTTTTTCATTTGTTTGTCATCAAACGCAGTTATGGCCAGTTTTAGTGACAGTTACCACTAAAAGCGGTAACTGTTAGCGATAAAATAGTTAATGCATTGTTAAATAAAGGTTTTTGTTGTTGATTAATTCGTCCGGGTACAATTATCTCTGGCAGATTATCTGCCTGTGAGACTATTTTGCAGTGGGATAACGCAGGTTTCTTAACAGAACACTGCATAATTGGGTGAATGTCATCACTCTGCCTAGTCGCTGTAGATCGCTCGTCACATTTTCAGTAGGTTATAAACACTTTGAAATACCTGCGTTTCGTCCAAAAGCGGCTGAAATCGCGTTTCAGTCGCGCTCTCGTGGTGCAGGTTCGGGCCATCATCCTTTAACCGATGAAAGGAAACACTATGTTAATTGGAATACCCAAGGAAAGGTTGCCAAACGAGTCGCGCGTGGCCGCCACGCCTAAGACCGTGGAACAACTCATCAAGCTGGGTTTCAGCGTCACCCTTGAGCATGACGCCGGTAAACGCGCCAGCTTCGATGATGAAAGCTATATCGCAGCCGGTGCCACACTCAGCGACAGAGAGCAGGTCTGGCAGTCCGATATCGTGCTGAAGGTGAATGCGCCGGATGACGAAGAGATTGCGCTGACGCGTGCGGGCAGCACGCTGGTCAGTTTTATCTGGCCCGCACAGAATCCCGAACTGCTGTCAAAACTGGCCGCACGTCAGGTCACGGTAATGGCAATGGATTCAGTGCCGCGTATTTCACGGGCGCAGTCGCTGGATGCCCTGAGCTCTATGGCGAACATTGCCGGTTATCGCGCCATTGTCGAAGCCGCCCATGAATTTGGTCGCTTCTTTACCGGTCAGATCACCGCAGCCGGTAAAGTGCCACCGGCAAAAGTGATGGTGATTGGGGCCGGTGTTGCCGGGCTGGCCGCGATTGGCGCAGCGGGCAGCCTGGGCGCGATTGTCCGGGCGTTTGATACCCGTCCCGAAGTCAAAGAGCAGGTGCAGAGTATGGGCGCCGAATTCCTCGAGCTCGACTTTGAAGAGGAAGCGGGCAGCGGCGACGGCTATGCCAAAGTCATGTCCGAGGCTTTCATCAAAGCTGAGATGGCGCTGTTTGCCAGTCAGGCCAGAGACGTGGACATCATTGTCACCACGGCGCTGATCCCAGGCAAACCGGCTCCGAAACTGATCACCGAAGAGATGGTCGCCAGCATGAAGCCGGGCAGCGTCATTGTTGATCTGGCGGCGCAGACCGGCGGCAACTGCGCGCTGACCGTCGCTGACCAGGTTACCGTCACGCCGAATGGCGTGAAAATCATCGGTTACACCGATCTGCCCAGCCGTCTGGCGACACAATCCTCCCAGCTCTACGGCACCAATCTGGTCAATCTGATCAAGCTGCTGTGTAAAGAGAAAAATGGCGAAATCCAGGTCGATTTCGAAGATGTGGTGGTGCGTGGCGTCACCGTGGTACGCGATGGCGAAGTGACCTGGCCAGCCCCGCCGATTCAGGTCTCCGCCGCGCCACAGGCTGCCGCTGCCGCCGCGAAGCCGTCAGAAAAGATTGAGGCGAAGCCCGTTTCACCGTGGCGTAAATATCTGCTGATCGCCCTGGCTATCGTGCTGTTTGGCAGCCTGGCAAACGTGGCACCGGCCGACTTCCTCTCCCATTTTACCGTGTTCGCGCTCGCCTGCGTGGTGGGGTATTACGTGGTCTGGAACGTCAGTCATGCGCTGCATACACCGCTGATGTCCGTAACCAATGCCATTTCCGGCATCATTGTTATCGGTGCGGTCTTGCAGATGGGCCACGGTGGCTGGGTCACCTTTATCTCCTTTATTGCCGTGCTGATTGCCAGCATCAATATCTTTGGTGGCTTCACCGTCACCCAGCGCATGCTGAAAATGTTTCGTAAGGGGTAACACATGTCTGGCGGATTAGTCACTGCAGCCTATATTGTGGCTGCGATTCTGTTCATCTGTAGCCTTGCTGGTCTTTCGCGTCATGAGACCTCTAAGCGGGGTAATATTTTCGGTATCAGCGGTATGGCGATTGCGCTGATTGCCACCATATTTGGCCCGGACAGCGGTAATGTGGTCTGGATCCTGCTGGCGATGGTCATCGGCGGCGCTATCGGCATTCGTCTGGCGAAGAAAGTCGAAATGACGGAAATGCCAGAGCTGGTGGCGATTCTGCACAGCTTTGTTGGCCTGGCCGCAGTGCTGGTGGGCATCAACAGCTATATCGACCATGCGCCTGGCCTGCCAGCGGTGATGGAGAATATCCATCTCAGCGAAGTGTTTATCGGTATCTTTATCGGTGCCGTCACCTTCACCGGCTCGCTGGTGGCGTTTGGCAAACTGTGCGGCAAAATCTCTTCACGGCCGTTAGCGTTACCGCATCGTCACAAGCTGAATCTGCTGGCGCTGGTGGTTTCGTTCCTGCTGCTGCTGTGGTTTGTTAACACCAGCAGCACGGCTGTGCAGGTGTTTGCACTCTTGCTGATGACGGTCATTGCGCTGGCGTTTGGCTGGCATCTCGTCGCGTCCATTGGCGGCGCGGATATGCCGGTCGTGGTCTCGATGCTTAACTCCTATTCAGGCTGGGCCGCCGCCGCTGCTGGTTTCATGTTGAGCAACGATCTGCTGATTGTGACCGGTGCGCTGGTGGGGTCATCCGGTGCGATCCTCTCCTACATCATGTGCAAAGCGATGAACCGTTCGTTTATCAGCGTGATCGCGGGCGGCTTTGGTACTGAAGCCAGCAGTGGCGATGAAAGTCAGGAAGCGGGGGAGCATCGTGAGATTACGGCTGAAGAGACCGCTGAAATGCTCAAGGCTTCCAGCTCGGTGATTATCACCCCAGGCTACGGCATGGCGGTAGCGCAGGCGCAGTATCCGGTCGCGGAAATGACTGCCCGACTGCGTGCGCTTGGCATCAAAGTGCGCTTCGGTATCCATCCGGTGGCGGGGCGTCTGCCGGGTCACATGAACGTGCTGCTGGCAGAGGCGAAAGTGCCTTATGACGTGGTGCTGGAGATGGATGAGATCAACGACGATTTCAGCGACACCGACACGGTGCTGGTCATTGGTGCTAACGACACGGTCAACCCGGCGGCGCAGGATGATCCCCGCAGTCCGATTGCGGGCATGCCGGTGCTGGAAGTGTGGAAGGCGCACAACGTGATAGTGTTCAAACGCTCAATGAACACCGGCTATGCCGGGGTGCAGAATCCGCTGTTCTTCAAAGAGAATAGCCAGATGCTGTTTGGCGATGCCAAAGCCAGCGTGGAAGCGATTCTTAAAGCGCTGTAATTAAAAAGGGCGGCTAATCAGCCGCCCTCTCTGTTTCTGAGGAGGATTAATCCTCCTCATCCTCTTCATCATCCAGGTCAATCGGCGATTTGAAATCGTCCGGCTTAAGCGCCAGCAGATCGCAACGCAGATGATCAATCACCTGTTCCGCCGTATTACCGAGGAATGCCGCCGACAGGCCGGTGCGTCCAATCGTGCCCAGCACCACCACACCGGCTCCCAGATGTGCCGCCAGATCGGGGATGACCTCTTCCGGCAGGCCCTTAGCCACATGGGTGAACTCTTCACCAATCGAGAACTTCTGCCGTAGCGCTTTCATTGCCACCAGATGCTGACCACGGATCGCGTCGTTATAGACGCTGGGATCAAAATCGGGCAGTTCGATAGCAATATTGATAGGGGTAATCGGGTAGGCGCCGACCAGATGCACTTCGGTCTGATTCACCTTTTCCGCCAGGATCACCGTTTCACGAATCAGCTTCTGATTCAGGCCATCGTGATGCGGCTCTTCGCTGGCAAGATTGACCGCGACAATCGCTTTACCGCCTTCCGGCCACGGCTGATCTTTAACCATCCACACCGGACACGGGCATTTACGCAGCAGGTGCCAGTCGGTTGGAGTGAAAATCACTGACTCAAGGCGATCGTGCTGATGCGCCATCTTCAGCACCAGGTCATGCTGATGGGCGAGCACTTCCTGAATAATGGCTTCGTAGGGACGGTTGTGCCAGATCACTTTGATGTCAATTTCGACACCGGCATCAAGGTAAGCGCGGGCCTGCTCGCGGATCCATTCGGTACGCTGGCTGATCACGCCCTGGCGCATCGACGCGCGCTCATCCGGCGAAAGCAGGGTGGTCATCTCATATGAGAAGTCATAGATAGGCAGGAAGGCTTTAATTCTTCCGCCAAGACGTTGATTCAGATAGACCGCACGTCGCAGCGCGGGCTGATCGTCTTGCTGGGCATCAATGGCGACCAGAACATTTTGGTACTGGGACATGAGGCGTTCTCCTTAAACCAGAGCGACTGGAATAAAGATAGCCTATGTTGCACAGCGGAAGAAGTGAAAAAGTTACTGCCGGATCAACAAAATAAGATTTATTGATCCGGCTGAGGATCAGGCGGCCTGGTGGCTCTGACCGGCGAGCTCTTCCAGCAGGGCGTGGTTTTCAATCGTGATGTACTTGCCTTTCACCGCCAGCATACCGGACTTCTGAAAACGCCCCAGCAGGCGGCTGATGGTTTCAACCGTCAGGCCCAGGTAATTACCGATATCGCCACGCGTCATAGTGAGGCGGAATTCGCGCTGTGAAAAGCCGCGCTGGCCAAAACGACGGGAAAGGTTCCAGATAAACGCCGCCAGGCGCTCTTCAGCATTTTTCTTCGACAGCAGCAGGATCATGTCCTGATCGCCTTTGATTTCACCGCTCATCAGACGCATCATCTGCTGACGCAGGGCCGGCATTTTGCCGGACAAATCATCAAGCGTTTCAAAAGGGATCTCACACACCATTGCCGTTTCCAGCGCCTGCGCAAAGCTGGGATGGCTGGAGCCCATAATCGCGTCAAAGCCGACTAAATCGCCCGCCAGATGGAAACCGGTGATCTGCTCATCACCCTGTTCAGTAATGGTGTAGCTTTTAATGGTGCCGGAGCGAATCGCATACAGAGACTTGAGTTCATCGCCTGCTTTGAAAAGCGTTTGCCCTTTCTGAATGGGTTTTTTACGCTCAATGATATTGTCGAGCTGATCCAGCTCATGTTCATTTAGCGTAAAGGGGATGCAGAGCTGACTGATGCTGCAATCCTGGCAGTGAATGGCACAACCGCCCGACTGAATACGACGAATGCTGCGTTTTTCAGGGATCATAATGGTTTGCTCGACGATTATTGACTGGGGTCAATTTTAACATTTTTTGTGCTGAAGGGAACTCATCCGAGCAGTTTTACACTTACAAATATTATGGACTAAGCACACAACGACAAACGCTGATGTGACGGGCTTCTCAGAATCCCGACAGGGCCGACTGTCAAGAAAACTTTCCGCTTATGTGATCTGTCACACGCTTCTGCACTGGCAGTGACTTTCGAAAAAGTGGGGTGGGCCGGTAATTCCAGCTTTTGCTACGCTAACGGGTAAAGCGTGATTTGCACATTCCATCAATTTTAACCAGGTGTGAGAAAACCATGAACCTTGATGATAATGATCTCTTTCGGGATGCCATGGGCGATGTCACGCCGTTAAAAGACACCACCACAACCTTGTGGCTTAAAGCACCCTCAACGAAGGCGCCAAGAAAACCGCCAGGTGAATCGGAGGAGGAAAATTTCCTGACCCGGGGCGATCTGGAGATCGTTCCACTCAATACCCCGCTGGAATATAAAGCCGACGGCATTCAGCAGGGGATTCTGGATAAACTGCGCAGAGGAGAGTATCAGCTGGATGCCAGCCTCAACCTGTTGCGGCAACCGGTTGAAACCTGTCGTCAGGCGCTCTTTAACTTTATGATGCAGGCGCACAAACAGGGATTGCGCAATCTGCTGATCATCCACGGCAAAGGTCGTGATGATGAATCGCATGCCAACATTGTTCGCAGCTATCTGGCGCGCTGGCTAAAGCAGTTTGATGACGTACAGACCTTTTGCGTGGCCCAAACCCGGCATGGCGGGGCCGGGGCGCTTTATGTCGGATTGCGCAAAACCGATAAAGCCCGGCTTGAAAACCGCGAGCGGCATGCGAAACGCAGCCGCTAACTGTGAAACTTACGGATGGTGGACATCAGCACTTCAGCACTCAGGCTCAGTTCTGCGCCGGTGCGGGTAATGATGCCCACCGGTTCGCCCGGCCCGGAAGAGGCGATCGGCAGCGCACAAACAGCGTTGTGGCTCAGATCCTCTTTAATCGCCCCGGAAGGGACGAACCAGATGTAGTCGTAGCGAAGAGCCAGCTGGCGTGCCAGTGAAGTCGAAGAGGTCTCAATGCAGTGAGGCGGAAGGGTGCAGCCCTGTTCATCCAGCATCTGCTGTGCAATCCGGCGCGGAGCCGTGCCCTCGGGCGATATCACCACCGGCCACTGCATCGCACGCGAAAGCGTGACGTTGTCACTTAAAAGCGGGTGTTCCGGCCTGACCACCAGCTTGAGCGATTCCAGAAACAGCAATTCATAGGTCAGCCCGGTCATCATGGCGCTGTCCGCCATCCGGCCAATGCCGATATCGAATTCACCGCCGCGCAAGCCTGCCAGCAACACATTATTGTGAAGTGTCGCCACCTGAATGGTGGTGTTGGGCTGCAATTGATGAAAACGATCCAGGATGCGTGGCAGCATCCCCATCGCAGCAGTGGTCAATGCCCCCAGCCGGATAATCACCGGCGCATCGCCCGGCTGCTCATTAAAACTCTGTCCGGCATGGTTCAGCGCGTCGAGTACCCGTACCGCATGGGTCAAAAACTGCTCTCCCATGGTGGTCAGCTGCGCGCCCAGCCGGCCACGTTCAAACAGACGAACGCCAGTCAGCTCCTCCAGCTCATTCAGGGTCTTGGAGAGGGCAGGCTGGCTGAGGCTAAGCGTCTCTGCCGCCCGGCCCAGTGTGCCTTGCTGCGCAACCGCAACAAAGGTATGTAGATGGCGCAAGCGAATGCGCTGATTGAAAAGGATATTTTTTTCCATATCCTAAACTTAATGAGAATGACCGGCTTCAGGCAACTGTTTAAAATGAATTCTGTTAACTTTGCTGCAAATTTATTTTAACAAACGATTTGAAATGACCGCGCTACCCTTTAACTCTCTGATTAAAAAGCGCTCAGCCGGGTATGCCTCTGAAAAACGCCATCCTCTGACTACGGTATATCAATAACTTAACGGCTTAAAGTTGAATAATTCTCAATATCATATAAAAATCTGACCGCTTAAGGTTAACGATCGGCTATCATTAGCGCCGTTTTTTTTACTTAAACTGATGTCAGATTTCGTTACTCCAGAGGAGTGTTCATTGACCAGCGTCGAGGCGGTAGATGTCCGCCAGCTTATCAACCAGCAGGGGCTGAGCCACTGGCAAAAGCGGCTCATTGCGCTCTGTTTTATCGTGGTGGCACTCGATGGCATGGACATTGCGATCATGGGATTTATTGCGCCGACACTGAAAGCCGCGTGGGGGGTGAGTAATCATCAGCTCGGGGTCGTCATCAGCGCAGCGTTAATCGGGCTGGCGCTGGGTGCCATGGTGGCAGGGCCGCTGGCTGACCGCTATGGCCGTCGCATGATGATTATCCTCAGCGTCTTCTTTTTCGGTCTCTGGACGCTGGCAACGGCGCTGTCACAAAACATTGAGCAGATGATGCTGTTCCGTTTCCTGACCGGGCTGGGACTGGGTGCGGCGATGCCCAACGTCGGCACGCTGGTGGCGGAATATGCACCTGAGCGGCGGCGGGCTTTTATCATCACGGTGGTGTTCTGCGGCTTTACCTTTGGTGCCGCCAGCGGGGGATTTGCTGCCTCCTGGCTGCTACCGCGCTATGACTGGCACTCCGTGCTGCTGCTGGGCGGTATTCTGCCGCTGCTGGTGTTGCCATTACTGATCCGCGGCCTGCCGGAGTCGGTGCGATTTCTTATCAGCCGTGGCGCACCGGCTGCCCGCATTCACGCCATCCTCGACCGGATGATGCCGGGCAAAACCGCGCCCGACTGTGCGTTTCACGCGCCTGAGGCCACCGTGCCGGTGAGCGGCGCGATAGGCACCGTACTTTCACGCCGCTATCTGTTTGGCAGCACTATGCTGTGGGGCGGCTACTTTATGGGGCTGTTCATGGTTTACCTGATTGGCAGCTGGCTGCCGTCGCTGGTCAACACCCTGGGCATGTCAGTGACCGAAGCGGCGATTATCACCGCGATGTATCAGGCCGGCGGGACGCTGGGCTCCCTGTTTGCGGGCTGGATGATGGATCGCTTCAACGCTAACCTGGCCCTGGCGGCGATCTACGGCTGCGGCGGGCTGTTTATTGTGGCACTGGGCTTTTCACCCGCGGAAGTGGGTATGATGAGTGCGATCGCCTTTTGCAGTGGCTTCTGTTTCAACGGGGCCAATACCGGTATGAATGCCTTATCCGCCAGCTATTATCCTACCCACGCCCGCGCTACCGGTTCCAGCTGGATGCATGGAGTGGGCCGCATCGGCGCGATTTTAAGCGCCTTCGTTGGCGCAGAGATGATGTCCCTTGGATGGTCTTTCAGCGTTATCTTTCTGCTGCTGGCAATACCGGCTGTGATCACCACCCTGATGCTGCTGTTAAAAAACCGCTACGGCTTTAAGCCGATCACAGATTCGTGATTTTTTCCGCTGAGGCCAGCGTGTTGCATTACATTAGCAGCAACGCTAACGGTGTCAGGTGGATAAGATGGACAACTTTCTCAGTGCGGATCTCATCCGCACCCGTTTCTCTCAGGCGATGTCAGCTATGTATCAGCAGGAAGTGCCGCAATATGGCACGCTGATGCAGCTGGTGGCGACCGTCAACGACCGCGCGCTGGAAGCGGATATCGCGCTGAAAGATCGTCTCACCGCAGCCGATGAGATCGACCGACTCAACCTGGAACGTCACGGTGCGATCCGTGTGGGCACGGCAGACGAATTAGCCACACTGCGGCAGCTGTTTGCGGTGATGGGAATGCACCCGGTTGGCTATTACGATCTCTCTCAGGCTGGTGTGCCGGTGCACTCCACGGCGTTCCGGCCGATCACCGATGCGGCGCTGCGGCGCAATCCCTTTCGGGTCTTTACCTCGCTGTTACGCCCTGAACTGATCGACGACCGCGCGCTGCGTGAAAAGGCGGCGGAGATTCTTGCCGCGCGCGACATTTTCACCCCCCGTTGCCGGGCGCTTCTGGAACTGCATCAGCAGCAGGGCGGATTAACCGACGAGCAGGCCACTGAGTTTGTTACCGAAGCACTGGAAACCTTCCGCTGGCATGCCCATAGCAGCGTGGACAGTCAGACCTATCAGGCGCTGAACCAGCAGCATCGGCTGATCGCTGACGTGGTCTGCTTTCCCGGCTGCCACATCAACCATCTCACGCCGCGCACGCTCGATATTGACCGCGTACAGCAACTGATGCCGTCGCGCGGTATCGATCCGAAAACCCTGATCGAGGGACCGCCGCGTCGTCAGGTACCGATCCTGTTACGTCAGACCAGCTTTAAAGCGCTGGAAGAGCCGATCATCTTTAAGGATGGGCATCAGGGAACCCATACTGCACGCTTCGGTGAAATTGAGCAGCGCGGCGTGGCGCTGACGCCTCAGGGCCGTGCGCTCTACGATCGGCTACTCAGCGAGGCGGGCAGCGGTCAGGATAATCAGCAGCATCAGCAACATCTGGCGGCGATTTTCCGTGACTTCCCCGACGACGAAACCACGCTGCGCCAGCAGGAGCTGGCCTGGTTCCATTATCGCCTGAGTGAAAAGGGCATCGCGACGCCGCCGGCTCAGGGTGAATCGCTGGAGACCCTCATCGAAGAAGGTCGTGTGCTGGCAGACCCTATCATCTACGAAGATTTTCTGCCCGTCAGCGCGGCGGGCATTTTCCAGTCCAACCTCGGCGATCGGGCGCAGGTTCGTTCGGCGGGACAGGCGAGCCGCCAGGCATTTGAAGCCGCGCTGGGCGCTGTCGTGCTGGATGAGATGGCGCTATACGAAGAGCGCCAGCAGCGCTCGCTGGCACAGTGTGGCTTACGGCCAGACTGACGCCTCTGCAGGCAACAGGCGCGTTGCCCGCAACGCTTTCTCCGCACTCGCCCTGCTAAGGCCAGTGGACCTGAAGTGGGGCAACGCGGGTAATATGCTGACAGGACTGGGGAAAAACAACGCTTTACCGCTCAGCGCAGGTTTACCCGCGTGAGTATCTTAATCTATTAGCAGACTGACTGATTAACAGCCGCACAACCGCACGTGATAACAGAGCAACGACGCGCCACTCCGGCGCTGGCAGCGTCATTAACCAATTGCGAAAAGATAAACAACGTTGAATCATAACCCTAACTAACTCTCTGAACCTGTTGATGAGCATGTTCACGCCTGCCCCTCACGCTTCGGCATATTCTGCAAATCCCTTCCGTACCTGGACAATGCTGGCGGGCCTGCAAATAATGGAGGGACGTTTGAACAGGGAAACAGGAATGAAAAACGAAACAGGTCTGAGGATCATGACTGCTGAGGGGGAGTTGCGTGGATGCATGGACGATGACCTTTTCGTATTCAAAGGCATACCTTATGCGGCGGCACCGCTTGGCGCACTGCGCTGGCGTCCGCCTCAGCCGGTTACGCCCTGGCAGCAGGTGCGCGACGCCACCGCGTTTGGGGCTTCCGGCTGGCAAAATCGCACTTACTGCCAGGCCGTGGGCGGTGGCGATCCGGGTGAGTTCAGCGAAGATTGCCTCTACCTTAATGTCTGGACGCCCGATGTCGCGCCCGTGAAACCCCTGCCGGTGATGGTATGGCTGCACGGTGGTGGCTACACCATTGGTGCTGGCGGGCTGGCACCTTACAACGGCAAGCCGATGGCTTCACGCGGCGCGGTGGTGGTGACGCTCAACTACCGGCTAGGCCATCTTGGTTTCTTTTCACATCCGGCCCTGGATGCTGAATACCCTGTTGCCAGCACGGTCAACAATTTTGGCCTGCTGGATCAGATTGCCGCACTGCAGTGGGTGCAGCGCAACATTCCTGCCTTTGGCGGCGACCGCCGCAATGTGACACTTTTCGGTGAGTCCTCAGGCGCACGCAGCGTGCTGTCACTCTGCTGTTCGCCGCTGGCCGAAGGGCTGTTTCATAAAGGGATTGTGCAGAGCGCCTACAGCCTGCCTGATACGCCGCTGAAAAAAGCGCGTCAGCAGGGTATGGCGGTGGCCCGCCATTTCGGTCTGCCGCCCGATGCCAGCGCTGATGACCTGCGCGCACTGCCTGCCGATGCCTTCTGGTCGCTGGAAGGGCCGCTGGCGATCCCGCCGGTGCCGATTGCGGGTGATGCTGTCCTGCCTGAGCCGATGCTGAAAACCTTTATGGCTGCAAAGCAGCACCGTCTGCCGCTGATGGCAGGCAGCAACAGCGATGAAGCCAGCGTGCTGGAATATTTTGGCGTGGATGCCACCGCAGTGTTGCATCAGCTACGCGATAAAAATCGTCTCACTTACCGGACGCTGAAATGGATGTATGACATTCATGACGATCAGCGGCTGGGACGTGCCGTGGCGCGCGATATGGCATTCAGCCTGGTGCCGTGGCTGGTGATGCGGGCGCAGCACAATGCCGGAATGCCAGGCTGGCGCTACTGGTTTGATTATGTCTCTGAACATGCCCGTGACCTCTATCCGCACGGCACCTGGCACGGCAACGAAGTGCCTTATGTGCTGAACACGCTGAGTCAGATGCCGGATCCCAACGAAGAACGACCCTTCAGTGAGGCCGATCGGGCATTTGCGGCACGGGTCAGCGAGTACTGGTTTACCTTTGCCCGTGATGCTACGGAATATAAGCATCAGCTGGAGGGGGAAGTCGTGTGGCCAGCCTGGCACCCGGGCTCTGACGTGACAATGTCACTTGGTGATGATCGGAAGAGCGGGCTGGTTCTGAAGCGGAACTTTATGCGCGCCCGTATGCGGCTTTTCCGGCTATTAATGACTCGTATGGTCAGGCTTTAAACGGCAGCTCATGGTTAGCCTGCTAACCATCAAATTGCGCGAATGGAATTAATCTGCTTTTTAAAGGTTAACCTGCTGAATAAAAAGGCTATAAAGTGAAATTTGCCTTAGGGACGCTGTAAAATATTAGGTAACAAAACAGTTACATCTTCACAATCGCATGCCGATAAACCTCCTATGCCCGACGCTTGCGGGTCAACGTGTATAGGATTTTGGTATGGGAATGCTCAAAAATTTTACCATTCGCGCAGTGATGCTCTCTATTCTGGGACTGTTTTGTTTACTGTGGAGCGGCGTCGGGCTGTATAGCATTCACTCTCTTGGCGCGCTCAGCGAAGGGAATGATGTGGACCGTCATCTGGTTGAGCAAATGACGGTGCTGAGCAAAGGCAACGATCAATATTTTCGTGTCATCACGCGCTTATCCCGCGTGATGGAAAGCAAAGCCGCAGGTCAGACCCTGAACGATGAGGCTTATGCTCCGGTGCAGCAGGCGCTGGACAGCATGACCCAGCAACTGGCGCGCTTTAAACAACTGGCACCCGGCCCGATGAACCCGGATGTCGTGGATGGGGTGATTCAGAGCTGGCAAAAGCTGCTGGATGCGGGCGTTACGCCACAATTGCAGCTGGCCCGTCAGGCCTCGCCTGATGCTTATCGTCAGCAGGCAAATAACGTCACGCCCCCACTCAGTCGTGCCTTTGGCATCAGCGCAGAGAAATTCAGCCAGGGCGCAGCTGAAAAGCTGGATGCAACCCGGGTTGAAGTGGATCACCTCACCGCGATGACCAAAACGATTATTACCATCACGGTAATTATCGGCTTGTTTATTCTGCTGTTTACCGACCGCTATCTGGTGGCGATGCTGGTCCGTCCGCTGGAAAGTATTCGTACCCACTTCGCGGTCATTGCCACGGGCGACCTGAGTCAGCCGGTATCCGATTTCGGACGCAACTGCGTCGGTAAACTGGTGCCGCTGCTGAGCGCCATGCAGGATAGCCTGCGTGAAGCGGTCAGCGCCATTCGCAGCGGCACCGAAAACATCTCGCGCGGTGCCGCAGAGATTTCTGCCGGTAACAACGACCTCTCTTCACGTACCGAAGAGCAGGCCGCTGCGCTCGAACAGACTGCGGCCAGCATGGAGCAGTTGACGGCCACGGTAAAATTCAACGCCGATAATGCCCGCCAGGCCAGCCTGCTGGCAGAAACTGCCACCACTACGGCACAACGTGGCGGTCAGCTGGTCAGTGAAGTCGTCAGCACGATGGATGGCATCTCAGGCAGCTCGAAGAAAATCGCTGAAATCACTAACGTGATCAACGGTATCGCTTTCCAGACCAATATTCTGGCGCTGAACGCCGCCGTCGAAGCGGCACGTGCCGGCGAACAGGGTCGGGGTTTTGCGGTCGTTGCCTCTGAAGTGCGTAACCTTGCACAGCGCAGCGCCAATGCCGCCAAAGAGATTGCGACGCTGATTGAAGATTCGGTTCAGCGTGTGGGTAAAGGCGCCGAGCTGGTCAGCACCACCGGCGGCACCATGAACAATATTCTGAAATCGGTGCAGGATGTTGATGCGATCATGAAACAGATTGCTTCCGCCTCAGAAGAGCAGAGCAAAGGCATCTCTCAGGTGGGTGCTGCGGTAACCGAAATGGATAGCGTGACCCAGCAGAACGCCTCACTGGTTGAAGAGGTCTCGGCCGCGGCGAGCGCACTGGCATTGCAGACTGAAGCGCTGCAGGCTTCTGTGTCGAAGTTTCGTCTCTCCAGCAACCGCCAGACCGCACCGGTCATCACGAATAAACCTGCCGCGCCGAAAGCAACCGTGCTGAATGCGCCTCAGGCTAAACCGGCGGATAACGGCGACTGGGTCACCTTCTGATCCCTGCACAGCCACGCCACCAGTTCCGCCAGGAACGGTGGCCCATCCTGCGCGGGCCGTTGCAGTAAACTGTAAACGGCACCGGTTTTTACCTCGCCAGCGAACGGCTTAATCAGCCTGCCGCTGGCTATATCACTCTCCACCAGATTGCTGTCGGCCATCGCCACACCAAACCCCTGAATCGCTGCACTGATCGCTAAGTCCATGGTGGCAAAATGCTGGTTCCGCTTCATGTTCAGCGTCACCTGCTGCGCATGCAGCCAGCACTGCCAGTCACGCGTATCTGCCGTAGGATGCAAAAAGGTCATTGTGGCCAGTGCCGCCGGGGAGTCCGGGCGGGGTTGATCGGCTGCCATCACTGGCGTCAGCGACTCACTGAACAGGCAAATTCCGTCAGGGTGCGGCTTACCATAGACAATCGCCACATCGAAGTTCTCCAGCTGCGCGGCATGATCCAGCGTGGTGGTCAGGGCCACATGCAGTTCAGGACGATGATGCTCCAGCGCCATCAGCCGGGGCACCAGCCAGCGCATCGCACAGGTTGGCGCTTTCAGGCGAATGCTGACCTGACTACGGCGGACCTTCTCGCTGGCCTGAACCATCAGCTCAAAACCCTGCTGTAAGTCGGGCAGCAGCGCCGCGCCCTGAGGGGTCAGGCGCAGACCGCGCGCGTGGCGGTCAAACAGCGTCACGCCCAGCCACTGCTCCAGGGCGGCAATTTTACGACTGACGGCGCCCTGCGTCAGGCAAAGTTCGCGGGCAGCGTGGGTCAGATTGAGATGTCGGGCGGTCACCAGAAAGGCGTGAATGGCATTAAGCGGCAGCGATAAGCGTGACACGGTGAACCTCAGCTATGCATTTTTGTCATGGCTATTATGACGACATTTCGCTTGCCGACTCAAGTCGCAGCCCGTTGAATAGCTATTTACCGCATCTGAGCGGTTAAGCCCCTGACGGAGAGAGTATGTCCCTGAAAACGCCTGTCGCTATCCACTCAAAATTGCCGGACGTCGGCACCACTATTTTCAGCGTGATTGGCCAGCTTTCGGCGCAGCATCAGGCGATTAACCTGTCGCAGGGCGCGCCCAATTTCCCCTGTGATCCGGCGCTGGTCGACTCAGTCAGCCGCGCGATGCAGGAAGGACATAATCAGTATGCCGCCATGATGGGCTTGCCCGCCTTACGCGACGCGCTTGCCAGCAAAGTGCAGGCGCTCTATGGACAACAATATGATGCCGCCAGTGAAGTGCTGATCACCGGCAGCGCCAGCCAGGGGCTCTATATGGCGATTACCGCGCTGGTTCATCAGGGCGATGAGGTGATCTTCTTTGAACCGGCGTTTGACAGCTACGCGCCGGTGGTGCGGTTGCAGGGCGGTAAACCGATTGGCCTGAAGTTGCAGGTGCCGTCATTTGCTATCGACTGGGATCAGTTGCGGGCAGCAATCACGCCGCGCACCCGGATGATCATTATTAATACGCCGCATAACCCCAGCGCGCAGGTGCTGACCCCCGACGACCTGAATCAGCTGGCAGCCTTAATCCGCAACACCGATATCGTGGTGCTCTCCGATGAGGTTTACGAGCATATTCTGTTTGATGGGCGACCGCATTGTGGGATGGCGACGCATCCGGAGCTGGCAGCCCGCAGCGTCATTGTCTCTTCGTTTGGCAAAACCTTCCACGTCACCGGCTGGCGGGTAGGCTACTGTCTGGCACCGGCAGAGCTGATGACTGAGCTGGTGAAAGTGCATCAGTTTATGATGTACGCCGCCGATACACCGATGCAGGTCGGTTTCGCACACTATCTGCAGACGCCAGAGAACTATCTGTCGCTCAGTGCCTTCTATCAGCAGAAGCGCGATCGGCTGATTGCCCTGATGCAGAACTCCTCGTTCCGGCTGCTGCCGAGTGCTGGTTCGTTCTTTATGCTCGCCAGCTATGGACATTTCAGTGACGAACCGGACAGTGAAATGGTAAAACGTCTTATCGTCGATCACGGTGTGGCGACCATACCGCTGTCGGCGTTTTATATGGATGGCACAGATAACAAACTGATTCGGCTCTCTTTTGCTAAAGACGAGGCGACACTTGAGGCTGGCGCGGCTGCGCTATGTGCTTTTTCTCACTGATTCACGCCACCGCGTGAGGCAGCTCGGGGAATAGGTAACCAGGACTTTTCGGGGTAAATAACATAATGAAGAAACTGAACGCGCTTTTTCTCGCTCTGGGCATGATGACATCGGTACAGGCACTGGCACAGGATTTACGCTACGGCGTGGAGTCACAATATCCGCCTTTTGAAAGCCGCAATGCTAAAGGGGAACTGGAAGGCTTTGATATCGAGCTGGGCAATGCCATCTGTAAGGCGGGCAACTTCAGCTGCCACTGGGTTGAGAGCAGCTTTGATGCGCTGATCCCGGCACTGCAGGCGAAAAAGTTCGACGCCATTAACTCGGCGATGAACATCACCGAAGCGCGCGCCAGAAGCATTGCGTTTACGCAGCCGATCTACCGTATTCCGACCATGTTAGTGGCGAAGACCGGTGAAAATCTGGCACCGACTGCCGAAGGTCTGAAGGGCAAGAACATCGGTGTATTACAGGGATCCATCCAGGAAACCTATGCGAAGAAGCACTGGGAGCCGCAGGGTGTGACCGTGACCTCGTATCAGGATCAAAACCAGGTTTACAACGACATGGTCGCGGGCCGTCTGGATGGCACACTGGTGATGTCCGCTGCCGGTCAGTCTGGCTTCCTCGATAAACCGCAGGGCAAAGGCTTTGGGTTTGTTGGCAAGCCAGTCGAAGATGACGCGATTCTTGGTTCAGGCATCGGCTACGGCCTGCGCAAAGATGACGCGCAGCTGAAGCAGTCACTGGATGCGGCGATTGCTAAAGTGCAGGGCGATGGCACCATCAAAAAGCTGGCTGAAAAATATTTCCCAGGCATTGATGTCAGCGCGAAGCCATAATCGCAATCGGGCGCGTTCTGCGCCCGATTCCTCCGCTTATTCCGCCGCCAGATAACAGAGTTTTTCCGCCACCTGATAGGACTTCACAAACGACGTTACCGGCAGAAATTCGAAGCGTGAATGGAAGTTGTGCGCGCCGGTAAAGAAGTTCGGCGTCAGCAGACCTTTGGCTGACAGCGCGGCACCGTCTGTACCGCCACGCATCGGAATCACCTTCGGCTCAATCTCCAGCGCGGCAAAGGCACTGAAGATCAGGTCAATCGCCCGACGATCTTCACCCAGGGCATTGCTGATATTGCTGTAAGTATCGCTGATACCCACGCTCACCTTGCCGGTGGGGTAACGCGCCGCCAGATCCTCTGCTGCCTGCTGCAACTGCTGCTTACGTGCCGCAAAGCTGGTCAGATCAAAATCACGGATTGAGGCCTTAAGCGTCGCCTTGCTGGCGTTGGCCTGAATCTCATTGAACCAGATATAGCCTTCACGGCCTTCAGTGTGCTCCGGGGTCTGCTGCCGATCAAACAGGCTGATATAGTCATGGGCCATCAGCAGCGGATTGACCAGCACCCCTTTGCCCGACATCGGATGGGCGGGTACACCGGTAAACACAATTTCTGCAGCGGCAGCATTGAAGTTTTCATAGACCACTTCGCCCAGTTCGCAGCAGTCGATGGTCCAGGCGAAATCAACATTAAAGCGCGTTTCCAGATCCAGCGCTTTCGCGCCGCGCAGCCCAATCTCTTCGTCCGGCACAAAGGCCACCACGATGTCGCCGTGGTCGCCGTTAAGGTTCTGCATCAGCGTCATCACCACGGTGACCGCCGCTTTGTTGTCCGCGCCCAGCACGCTGGTGCCGTCGCTGAAGATCACCTGCTGACCGACGTAGGGCGCGATCTCCGGATGTTCATCGCGGCGCAGCCAGATATCCTGCTCTGCATTCAGACAGAGATCTTCGCCCTGCCAGGTGAGGATCTGCGGGTGGATATCGGGCGACAAACCGACATCAACGGTATCGATATGCGTAATAAACCCGATGCGCGGCGCGTCAGGCCGGTTGCCGCGTTTCACCGCCGTCACCGTAGCATGCTCATCAATCACTACCTCATCCAGCCCTGACGCGCGCAGCTCATCCGCCAGCAGTTCCGCCATGGCGTGCTGGCTCGGCGTGCTGGGCAGGGTGGTGGATTTGGCATCGCTCTGACTGCTGATGGCGAGGTAACGGAAAAAACGTTCTGTGAGCTGCGACTCAAGTTTGTCTGTCATCACTATTCCTTATTAGTCAGCCACCGGCGGGGTTCGTTATGGTGCCGAATCGTGCTATCAATGAAGCATCTGAATGATTCATTTAGATATTGTGATCACCGGAAGTCAATACAAAGCGAGGATAATAATGAAAATCAAGATAGCCACCTTAGCGCTTGTTACGGCTGGGATAGCGCTGGCTGGCAGCGTTAACGCCAAAACGCTGGTCTTCTGTTCTGAGGGATCGCCAGAGAACTTTAACCCGCAGCTCTATACCTCCGGGACCAGCGTTGACGCCAGTGCGGTGCCGGTCTTTAACCGGCTGGTGGACTTTACGCCCGGCACCACCAATCTGGTGCCCAGCCTGGCGGAACGCTGGGAAATCAACCCGGATGGCACGGTTTACACCTTCTATCTGCGCAAGAACGTGAAGTTTCAGAGCAATAAAGCCTTCAAACCCAGCCGCGACTTCAACGCCGACGATGTGATCTTCTCGTTTATGCGCCAGATGGACCCGAAAAATCCCTACCACAATGTCTCTGGCGGCACCTATTCCAACTTCGAAAGCCTGGAGCTCTCCACGCTGATTAAAAGTATCGACCGGGTCGATGACCACACCGTACGTTTTACGCTGTCCCATCCGGAAGCGCCGTTCCTTGCCGATCTAGCCTGGTATTTCGCCTCGATCCACTCGGCGGAATATGCAGACGCGATGCTGAAAGCGGGGACGCCGGAGAAGGTCGATATGAACCCGATCGGCACCGGCCCGTTTGAGCTGGTGCAGTATCAGAAAGATTCCCGCATTCTTTACAAAGCGTTCCCGGACTACTGGCAGGGCAAGGCGAAACTCGATCGGCTGGTGTTCAGCATCACGCCGGATGCCTCCGTGCGCTACGCCAAGCTGGAGAAGAACGAATGTCAGGTGATGCCTTTCCCTAATCCCGCCGATCTTGAAAAGATGCGCGCTAACCCGGATATCACCCTGGAACAAAAGGCGGGTCTGAATACCGGCTTCCTGGCGTTTAACACCACTAAAGCGCCAACCGATAACGTCAAAGTGCGCCAGGCGCTGGCGATGGCGATCAACAAACCGGCGATCATTGATGCGATTTTTAAAGGCACCGGCACGGTTGCGAAAAATATCCTGCCACCGGGCATCTGGAGCGCCGACAAAGATCTGAAAGATTACGACTACGACCCAGAGAAGGCCAAAGCCCTGCTGCAACAGGCGGGTGTGAAACCGGGTACCGAAATTGCGCTCTGGGCGATGCCGGTTCAGCGGCCTTACAACCCGAATGCGCGCCGCATGGCGGAGATTATTCAGTCGGACTGGGCTAAAGTGGGCATCAAAGCCAATATCGTCAGCTATGAGTGGGGCGAATACCTGAAACGCGTGCGCAGCGGCGAGCATCAGGCGGCGCTGATGGGCTGGACCACCGCCACCGGCGATCCGGACAACTTCTTTGGCCCGCTTTACAGCTGTACTTCTGCACAGGGCGGTTCCAACTCCTCAAAATGGTGCTATCAGCCGTTCGAGAAGTTAATCACCGAAGCCCGCGCCGAGCCGGATCAGGGCAAACGCACCGCGCTCTATCTGCAGGCACAGCAGATGATGCATGACCAGATGCCTGCGGTGATGATTGCGCACTCCACCATCTTTGAGCCGGTGCGCAAATCGGTCAGCGGCTATCAGGTCGATCCGTTCGGCAAACACATCTTCTATCAGGTTGATATTAAGCAGTAAGTGATTGCCGCTAAAACCAGAGCCCCACTTCCGAGTGGGGCTAAGTTTATGCACTAAAGTCAGGGTTTATATGACCGCAATGATAAAGCTCAACGCGAAGGGAACACGAGCAGAGGAGGAAAGCGCCCCGCCGCCCGGATAAAAACGCCGGGAGCGTTTTTGAACAACGCAACGCGTTGGCCCGGCTACGGGCGCACCTCAGGGATGAGGTGCGTAATCGCGCGGGCCGGGCATGCCATGGATGGCGGCTGTTGCGACTTTCCGATCGGGTCGTGTTTCCTAAGCCAGCACTATCTGACAGCCATCCAGCGCAGACTTTAACAACCAAACTCCTTTAAGCCTGTATCACTCATCCCATCCTCACCTGCTGATCCATCTCCGTCAGCCGCTGTTGCAAAAACTGCAGAAACAGCGTCAGCGCCGCATTCCGCTGGCGGCCGGACACCGTCTGAAGCTGCAACGTTCGCTGACTCAGCTGATCCACCCCCATCGAACGCAACACCAGATTTTGCGTGTCGCGCTCAAACAGCAGGGTAAACGCACTGCAAATGGTTACTGCCTGCGGGGTATGCAGCAAAAAGTGGTAGAGCGTAGCGAAATAGTCGCAGGTCAGCACCGGCTCGACCACGCAGTCGTTCATCTGACAGGAGAGGTCAAACAACTGCCGCACGGTAGTATGCTGACCTGGCAACGCCAGCGGCCAGCCATGCAGATCGGCCAGCGTCACCTGACGCGATGCCAGCGGATGTGACTGATGCATCGCCAGTAACACCGGCGCCGGCCACGAGCCGAGCACCTCAACGCTTCGCTCCGGTTGCAGACTGAACTGCAGCGCAACATCACATTCCCCAGCCCTGACGCATGCCGCCACGCCCTGCGAGTGCGTCACGTTAAGCGCAAACAGCACGCCGGGATTGGCCTGACGAAACTCCGCCAGCAGACCCGGCAGCAGACTGAACGCCATTCCGTCGGTGCAGGCGATGCGGATCAGGCTGCGCCGTATTGCTTTCAGCCCCTTAATCTCCGCCAGCGCATATTCCATATCGAGCTGACTCTTGCGCACATGATGCGCGAATATTTCACCCGCTTCGTTCAATACCATGCCGCGTGCATGCCGCTCAAACAGCGGCACACCCACCTGCGTTTCCAGGCGCTGGATCTGGCGACTAATCGCCGACACCGCCACAAAGAGTTGCTCGCTGGCGGCGCTGAGCGATCCGCACTGTACGACCGCCAGGAAATAGCGGATCTCACTGCTTAACATGGTCACTCCGGCAAAACGCATCATAAAAGGGCAGGCGTGGCTTGCTTTAAAAGCAATGCTCACTCGATAAATTAATAATTGTGGCAAAGAGAGAAGTTTGTCAAAGATAAAGCACGATAAAAAGAACAGACAGGGCAAACATGACAGAGCAACAGACTGTTGACCAGGCGATGCACTATTTCGACAGTGGCGAATTTCAGCAGCTGCTGGCACGACGAATTTCCTGCGTGACCGAAAGCCAGCACGCCAGCAGGCAGGTGGAGCTGGAGAGCTATCTGCAGCAGGAGATCGGCCCGCAGCTGGCGGCGATGGGCTTTACGCTGCACCCGTTTGAGAATCCGCAGCCCGGCAGCCCGCCGTTTCTGATCGCCACGCTCATTGAAGATCCCTCCAGACCGACGCTGCTCTGCTATGGCCACGGCGATGTGGTGTTCGGCGACGATGAGAACTGGCGCGACGGTTTATCACCGTGGCGACTCACGGCTGAAGATGACCGCCTGTATGGGCGCGGCAGTGCGGATAACAAAGGACAGCACTGCATCAATCTCGCGGCGCTGGAGCAGGTGTGGCAGGCACGCGGTGGCGCACTGGGCTTCAACTGCAAAATCCTGTTTGAAATGGGTGAAGAGATCAGCTCGCCAGGGCTGGCGGAGATTTGCCAGCAGCAGCGGGCGCTGTTACAGGCCGACCTCTTTATCGCCTCTGATGGCCCGCGACTGAACGCGGTGCGGCCGACACTGTTCCTGGGTTCGCGTGGCGCGGCGAACTTTCGTCTGACTATCAGGGCGCGCGACAACGCCTATCACTCCGGCAACTGGGGCGGATTGCTGAGCAATCCCGGCACCCAGCTGGCGAATGCGCTCGCCTGCCTGGTGAATGCAAAGGGTGTATTGCAGGTCGCCGCGCTGAAACCGGACTCCCTGACCGATGCGGTGCGCGCCATCCTCAGTGATATCGAGGTGGGCGGAATGCCGGGCGATCCGGCGCTGGCCGACGGCTGGGGAGAACCTGGCCTGACGCCTGCGGAGCGTCTTTATGGCTGGAACACGCTGGAGGTGCTGGCGTTTGAAACCGGTAACCCGGCGCGCCCGATGAACGCCATCCCCGGCAGCGCCACGGCGGTGTGTCAGCTGCGATTTGTGGTCGGCACCGACTGGGAAAATCTGGTCCGGCATGTCGAAAGTCACCTGCATCAGCACGGCTTCGATAACGTCAGCGTGGAGTTTATGCGCGGTTCACCTGCAACGCGACTCGATCCGCAGGATCCGCTGGTGACCTGGGCGCTGGACACGCTGGCCCGCAGCAGCGGTAAAAAACCGGCGCTGTTGCCCAATCTCGGCGGTTCACTGCCCAATGAGGTATTTGCCGATATCCTCGGCCTCCCGACGCTGTGGGTGCCCCATTCCTATCCGGCCTGCGGCCAGCATGGCGTTAACGAACACATGCTCACCTCTGTTGCACGTGAAGGGCTGGCGATCATGACCCGCCTTTTCTGGCAACTGGGTGAAGAGGGCGAACAACTGATGTCGCGCCACCATCAGTGGCGGAGAGGTGAACAATGAGCAGCATCGCGCAGAGTACTCCGCAGGTGAAACCGAGCCTGCACAAAACGCTGTTCGCTACCTGCATTGGTAACGCGCTGGAGTGGTTCGACATCGCGGTGTATGGCTTCTTCGCCAGCTACATCGCGCACGTCTTCTTTCCGGTCAGCGATCCGTCAGTGTCGCTGCTGCTGACCTTCGGCAGCTTCGGCATCTCATTCCTGATCCGTCCGCTGGGTGCCATCGTGCTGGGCAACTATGCCGACCTTCATGGCCGTAAAAAAGCGCTGCTGCTCTCAATCAATCTGATGATGCTGGGCGGGGCGATCATTACCTTTATGCCGGGTTACGCCACTATTGGTCTGGCGGCGCCGCTGCTGATTATCCTGGCGCGTCTGATTCAGGGCTTCTCTGCCGGAGGCGAATTTGGCAGTTCCACCGCTTTCCTGGTAGAGCACTTTCCCGAGCGCAAAGCCTTTATCGCCAGCTGGCAGTTCGCCACACAGGGCGCCAGTACTCTGATGGCATCGGCGTTCGGCCTGGGGCTGACACACTGGCTGAGCGAAAGCGAGATTCAGGCGTGGGGCTGGCGTATCCCGTTTGCTTTCGGCTTACTGATTGGACCGCTGGGGATCTACATTCGCCGTCACGTGCAGGAGCCCGCCAGCTTTGCGACGCAGGAGAAGGAAGCCGCACCGCTGAAAACGCTGTTCGGGCGGCAGAAAGCGCTGATCACCCTGGCGATTGGGGTGATGGTGATCTCGACCGCGGTCAACTACATGCTCAATTACATTCCGACCTACGCCACCAAAACGCTGCATCTGCCGGGATCGGTGGCCTTCACCGCCACGCTGGTCGCAGGGATTATCCTGACGGTGGTGACGCCCATAATGGGATTGTGGGCGGAGCGGATAGGCCGATTGCCGCTGATGTGGGGATCGCTGCTGCTGTTGATGGTCACGATCTATCCCGCCTTCAAATGGATGGTCGATCACACTACGCCCACCACGCTGATCCTGCTGGTGGCGTGGATGGCGCTACTCAAGTCGGTCTATTTCTCCACGGTGCCGTCGGTGATGGCCGATCTCTTCCCGGCGACCACGCGCGCCAGCGGTATGGCGATCAGCTACAACGTGGCCGTGACGGTATTTGGCGGGTTTGCACCGCTGATTTGCAGTATGCTGATAGCCGCCACCGGCAGCAGTCTGGCGCCTGGATACTACCTGATGGCCGTGGCGGTGCTGAGTGGCATCGCGCTGCTGCGCTGCAGTAAGCGGGTGGCATAACAGAGTGGGCCGATTACTGGCCCACTCTGGTACTGACAACGTCAGGTACGGGAGGCGGTAAGATCGAGCCAGTGATTAACTGAATTGTAAATAGGCAACATGGGTCTGCAGATACTCCTCCAGACCATGTTTTCCATCGGCACCGCCGACACCCGATTTACGCCACCCGGCATGAAATCCCTGCATCGCTTCGAAGTTTTCACGGTTAACATAGGTTTCCCCGAACTTCAGCTTTCGCAGCGCGGTCATGGTGGTATTCATATTCTGCGTATAAATCGAGGAGGTCAGCCCATACTCGCAGTCGTTGGCCAGCGTAATCGCCTCATCCAGCGTTTTAAAACTCATCACCGGCAGAACCGGGCCAAAAATCTCCTCCTGCATAATCGCCATCTCCTGGCGCACCTCAGTCAGCAAGGTGGGTTGGAAAAAGAAGCCTCTGTCTCCGGCGCGCTTGCCGCCCAGCACCACTTTTGCCCCTGCGGAGACGGCCTCTGCTACTTTCTGCTCCACCCGATCCCGTGCTGCGGCATTAATCAGCGGACCCATATCGATATCGCTGCGTTCGGCCGGGTCGCCAAATGTCACCTGCTGAAACGCGGCGGTCAGTGCGCTGATAAAACGATCGTAAATGCCTTCCTGCACATAGAGCCGCTCTACGCAATTGCAGACCTGGCCGCTGTTAATGATCCGCGAGCTGACGACCGCCCGCACAGCCAGCTCGAGGTCGGCATCATCCATCACGATGGCAGGGGCTTTGCCACCCAGTTCCAGCGACACTTTGGTGACATTTTTAGCCGCGGCTTCCATGGTGGCAATGCCCGCACCGACGCTTCCGGTCAGACTCACCAGACCGACCTTAGGATTTGCCGCCAGCTCCTGTCCCACTTCCGGTCCCAGACCATAAACAAAGTTAATGACGCCAGCAGGCAGACCCAGCTTTTGTATGATGTCGGCAAAAAGTGCCGCATTATTCGGTGTCAGCTCACTGGGTTTGATCACGATGGTGTTTCCGGTGATCAGGGCCGGTGCCGCTTTGCGGGCAATGAGGAAGAAGGGGAAATTCCACGGCAGTATTCCGGTAGTGACGCCGATCGCTTTTTTAAACAGGAAGATATTTTCGTTGGGGCGGTCACTGTTGATGATCTCACCTTCATAGCGCCGCGCCCACTCCGCCATGTAATCGAGGTAGTCGGCGGTGAACATCACTTCGGTCTTCGCCAGCCCCTGGGTTTTTCCACCCTCAGCCACAATGGTTGCCGTCAGTTCAGGCTCACGCTGGCGGATGGCGGTGGCAATTTTGTGCAGCCAGACGCCGCGCTCTACTGCAGGCAGCGCTTCCCATCCAGGCTGAGCCACTTCTGCGGCGCTGATGGCAAGGCTGGCATCCTGACGACTGCCCTGGGGAATACGGGACAGCAACGCCTCCGTGGACGGATTGATCACTTCAATCCACCGGTCACCCTGATGGGCTACAAATTCGCCATTAATGTAATGTTGATGATGTGTTGTCATTCGCTTAGCTCTCCGCTATCGATACGTTGCAGTAATGTGATAGCAGGGTGAAACAGATTGCTCAGGTCTACCTTTAGCTGATTGCCAGCTGCCAGGAGCGGCTGGCAGCCAATCACAGATATCGGTGAGTTCTGCGGCAAAAACGTCAATATGTTGTAGATTTAAAGGAGTGAAGTGGTAATAAAGGGGTTAAATCATGGCAAATGGATGGGCGTCAGAAGGCGCAGTACAGGAACAGATCGATAGCACCGTCAATGACGGCATTGAGCGGGTAAGACAGTCGATTGGACAGGGCGAAAGCGCCACCGAATGTGAGCTCTGCGGCGAGCCGATTCCCGAAGCGCGTCGTCAGGCGCTTAAAGGCGTGCACTATTGTGTGGCGTGTCAGGAAAAAATCGACAAGCAGCAGCAGACCAGCAGTTTATATAACCGTCGGGGCAGTAAAGACAGTCAGTTGCGCTGACCTTCAGGAGCCTGGCATCGCCAGGCCACTGCCAATAAACCACGCCAGAAAGCCCACGCCCGCCACAATGATGGCGATCGGAAACAGAATTCCAATTCTCATAATTTACCTGCTGCAAACAGCGATTTCAGGGGCTGCGATCTTATCATGAGATCTGCAATACGGCGCGGTGGGTTTTCAGCAGAGTGAACAGCTGGAACTGCGTTGCATCATTTTCCTCCCGCAACACCTCACCTTTTTTATAGAGAATATGGTGAACATGTCCGAGCTGACGCCAGACCACTATCGCTGAGGCGATCAGGGCGCAATGCTGATCCGCCTGCACACACTCAAGGGTGGCATAGTGGGTTTCATCCAGGCCATTCACAAATACCTTTATCGCATCTGCAGGTAATATCGCGCGCAGATCATCCAGCATTACCTGGCTGACTGACTGCGAAAGAAACAGCGTTAACCACTTCGTCGTCATCCCATTCCCTGATCCGATCAATTTTCCCCAGTTTATACGACCTTGCCCGCGTTAATGAAAGGCTTCTTTGCACATTTGCCAACCTTCCTTTGTGAATGGCAGTCAGATCAGAATTGTGCTGCGCCACACAGCAAAAATGAAAAAAACATTGAATAATAAGTTACTTACTTAACTAATCGTCCGGTTTTCTGACAACGGTGAAATTGTGATCCCTGATGGGCACAACGGGTAAATATTGCCACTTCACTGTGGCTTCCGGCATTTATCCAAAGGCTGAGGAATTCCTGCTGAACGTAGACTGCCTGCTGAGCGGAAGCAGACAGGTTTCCGACAGGCCTCAACCTAACCGGGGAATAACAATGAACAGTGCCATTATTGCGGGTATCTTCTGGCATTTTGTCGGAGCTGCCAGCGCCGCGTGTTTCTACGCGCCTTTTAAACAGGTGAAAAGATGGTCATGGGAAACCATGTGGTCGATCGGTGGCCTGATGTCGTGGCTGATCCTGCCGTGGGCGGTAAGTGCCATTTTACTGCCAGATTTTATGGCCTATTACAGCAGCTTCTCGCTGTCCCAGCTGACACCGGTATTTCTGTTTGGCGCGATGTGGGGCATAGGCAATATCAACTACGGCCTGACTATGCGTTATCTCGGCATGTCGATGGGGATCGGTATCGCGATTGGCATTACCCTGGTGGTCGGCACGCTGATGACACCGCTTCTGCAGGGGCGCTTTGGTGAGCTCTTCGCGTCGGCGGGTGGCCGGTTAACCCTGCTGGGCGTACTGGTGGCACTGATTGGCGTCGGGATTGTGTCGCGTGCCGGGCTGTTAAAAGAGCGGGCGCTGGGGATTAACGCAGAAGAGTTTAATCTCAGAAAAGGACTGGTGCTGGCGGTGATGTGCGGCATCTTCTCGGCGGGTATGTCCTTTGCCATGGATGCGGCTAAGCCCATGCATCAGGCCGCCGCTAATCTTGGCATCGATCCGCTGTATGTAGCTCTGCCCAGCTACGTGATCATTATGGGCGGCGGGGCTCTGGTTAATCTGGCCTTCTGTTTCTGGCGGCTGGCCACCCGGCCAGAGTTGTCGGTGCGTAAAGACTTCTCGGTCAGGAAGTCGCTGCTGATTACCAATACCGCTTTTGCGGTGCTCGGCGGCACCATGTGGTATCTGCAGTTCTTCTTCTATGCCTGGGGCCATGCCAGAATCCCGGCGCAGTATGACTATGTCAGCTGGATGCTGCACATGAGTCTATACGTCCTGTGTGGTGGTCTGGTGGGGCTGCTGATGAAGGAGTGGAAGTCTGCGGGGCGCCGACCGGTCAGCGTGTTATCAATCGGCTGTGTGGTGATTATCATTGCCGCCAATATTGTGGGACTTGGCATGGCGGCCTGATCGCGAATAGTGACTCTGTCTTTATGCAGGCGGGGCCTGCCAGACTGATGGCTCACTCCGTCGGGGTTTTACTTACAACAACACATTAGTTTAATTCGCAGGCACTGTTTCCCGGCAATGTGGAACAGCTTTTCTCTGTTACCTCAACGGGCCTGCTATGCAGGCCCGTTTTATTAAGACGCGGCACTTTTCAGCGCCTGGCGTGGCGCGATAAATTGCTGTCGCCAGGCGCTGGGAGGCAAACCGGTGTCACGGGTGAAGACCACCGAAAAATAGTTACTGTCATCAAAGCCGCAGCGGGCAGCAACCTCACTTATCAGACAATCCTGGGTGCGCAGCAGATATTTTGCCTGACAGAGCTGCAGCTGACGCAGGTAATGCCCGATAGTCATCCCGGTCTGCTGACGGAAAAGCTGCCTCAGCGCCCGTTCGCTGAGCTGGTTCTGCTGACAAAACTCAGCGAGATCAAAGGGGCGGGCAATCGCACCCTGCAACACTGACATCAGCAGATCGAGCTGTTCGCCCTCCGGCAACGCCCAGGGGCGGTCGGCCGCGTAGCCGTGGCGGCGCAGAATCAGCGCCAGCTGTAAAAACAGCGCCTCCGAGAGCTGAACTGACAGGGGATCGCTTTTGCGGCTTTCACGCTCCAGCTGGCTGATCACTCCCCGGGCCAGCGCCATCCCTCGCGTGGTCAGCCGCCAGCCGCCTGGCGCATCCGGTCCCTGTTGCGGCAGCAGCTGATTCCAGTCAAGGGCAAGACCAAAGCGATCCCGACAGTAGAGGATGTTATCCAGCACCAGATCGTTAACGCTGTCGTAGCTGTGGCAGTCACTGTCGCGGATATAAAAAACGTCGCCACAGGTAATCAGCCAGGGCCGATCGTTGAGGACGTGCAGGCCATTGCCGCGCCAGACAATCACGATTTCACTGAACTCGTGTCGATGCGGCGGGAAAGAGGGTTGTGGCATCCTTTCGGCGACCGCCACCGGTAGAGTAGTGGCGGGAAAATAGTCATCCCGACTGAGTATCAATGCCATGATTGGCTCCTTTACATCATCTGCTGGCGCTCCGCTCGCGGTGCGCAGCCAAATTCGCGCCTGAACAGGGTTGAGAAATGGTTGCTGTCCCCAAATCCACACTGGAAGGCGATATCGGTAATTCGCATATCACTGTGACGCAGCAGATGACGGGCCTGCAACAGCCGCACACGGTTCAGGTAGCGCTGCGGCGTGCTACCGGTTTGCTGCTTCATTTGCCGATGCAGGGTACGCAGCGACAGGGAGAAGCGGTCAGCCAGTTCATCCCAGATAATCTCATCACTGTAATGCTCACCCAGCCAGTCGAGCAGACGATGCAGCCGCGCCTCCTGATCCTGACTCTGTCCATCAATGCACGCCTCACGCAACAGCACCAGCAACTGTAAAAAGAGCTGTTCCTGACGCGCCTGTTTTTCCATCGACCAGGTATCATCCGGCTGCATCTGCGCCGCCACACTCAGCGCCTGCGTCATCACCTTTTGATTGATGCGCCAGTGGGAAGCATATTGCCCGTCCTGATCGCAGGGCAGTAAAGCCTGTAACCCGGAGAGAAAGCGAAACGCGCCGGGGCTGCGATAAAGCACGTTGGTCAGACAAAGGTTGTCGGTCTGCTCATAAAGATGACGATCGTGATCGCGCACAAAGCAGACGCAACCGGCGCACAGCGTTTGTGGCTGACCATTAAACACATGAATGCCAGAGCCTTGCTCAACCAGCACAATTTCATGGAAATCATGATGATGTTCCGGGAAGGCGGCCTGGGGTACGCGGGGTTCAATCGCAATGGCGTAATCGCCTTCGGGGAAAAAATCCGCACTGTGCAATATGGTCATGGTCATCTCTCGCTGCTTAACAAAACCGTAACGCAGTCTAATCAGCACGCTCTAACCTTACCTTGAATTTTCAGCCTGACTCAGCAGGAATCATGCTGATTTTTCAAGAAATCCTTAGCAGTTAACAGATTTGCGGCAGGGGTCACATCCTCCTGCCTTTCGCCTCTGTGATCTCTCTCACGAAGTTCTTTGCAAGTCTGCCAGGGCTTATCAGCCGCTGGCACTCCGGGGAAGGTCTTTAACCGGCCAGGTTTTTACTCTGTGACCACTCAATCACAGGGAAAAGTCGCCATGACCAGGAGAAACATTGTTGCTATTGATCTCGGAGCATCCAGCGGGCGGGTCATGCTCGCAAGCTGGGATGCTGCGCAGCGCCAGCTCGCGCTTCGTGAGGTCCGGCGCTTTAAAAATAAGCGCCAGCGTCGTGCCGGTTATGACTGCTGGGATCTGACGATGCTTGAGCAGGAGATACGCGCCGGGCTGGCTCAGTTAGATGAAGAGAAGATCGTGCCAGACAGTATCGGTATCGACACCTGGGGCGTTGATATGGTGCTGCTGGATGCAGAGGGCGAGCCGGTGGGTGAGGCGGTCAGCTACCGCGATGCGCGCACCCACGGCCTGATGGAGCAGGCGCAGCAAGAACTGAGTCGCAGTGCCATCTACGCCCGAACCGGCATTCAGTTTCTGCCATTCAATACGCTCTATCAGATGCGCGCCCTGCATCAGCAGCAGCCCGACTGGCAGGCCCGCGTGGCGCATGCGCTGATGATGCCGGACTACCTGCATTATCGCCTGACCGGTAATCTCAACTGGGAATACACCAACGCCACCACCACGCAAATGCTCAATATTCACAGCGGCGAATGGGATCGTGAGCTGCTCGCCTGGGCGGGCGTTGCTCCTGAATGGTTCGGTCAGCCGCAGGCATCGGGCAACACCGTCGGCCACTGGGTCAATAGCGCGGGTGTCCCGGTCCCGGTGATTGCCGTCGCCACCCACGACACCGCCAGCGCGGTTCTGGCAACGCCGCTGATGCAGGACGATGCGGCCTATCTCAGTTCCGGAACCTGGTCGCTGATGGGCTTTGAAAGTTTGCAGCCTTATGCCTGCGATGCCGCGTTACGCGCCAATATCACCAATGAGGGCGGCGCAGAAGGCTACCGCGTACTGAAAAATATCATGGGCTTATGGCTGTTGCAGCGCATCTGCGGCGAACTGCAGATTGACGATCTCAGCGCACTGATTGATCAGACGGCCCGCCAGCCCGCCTGTGTTTCACTGATTAGTCCCAACGATGCGCGCTTCATCAATCCCGACAGCATGGTTAACGAGATTCAGAACGCCTGCGCAGAGCAGGGAATGCCGGTGCCACAATCTGCCGCCGCGCTGGCACGCTGCATATTTGACAGCCTGGCACTGCTCTATCGCGAGGTGATCCAGGAGCTGGCAGAGCTGCGAGGCAAACCTTTCAGCCAGCTGCACGTGGTAGGGGGCGGCAGCCAGAACCGTTTTCTTAACCAGCTCTGTGCCGATGCCTGCCAGATTCCGGTGCTGGCAGGTCCGGTTGAAGCCTCCACGCTGGGTAACGTCGGTTGCCAGCTGATTGCGCTTGGCGAACTGATCGATGTGGCTGATTTCCGCTGCAGCGTCATCAACAACTTCCCACTGGAAAAATTCGAACCGCAAACTCACAGCGTCTTCAGTGCCAGTCAGGCACGCTTCGCGACGCTGAGTCAACCCGCTAAGGAACCCGCTTATGACTAAGCAGATTGAACAGGCTTTTGAACTGGCTAAACAACGCTACGCTGACAATGGAGTTGATGTTGAACAGGCCATTCGCCAGCTGGACAGCATTCCTGTCTCGATGCACTGCTGGCAGGGGGACGATGTCCGGGGCTTTGAGAACCCACAGGGCGCATTGACTGGCGGCATCCAGGCGACCGGCAACTATCCGGGGCGGGCACGCAATGCCAGTGAATTGCGCAGCGATATCGACAAGGCGATGTCTCTGATCCCAGGCGCAAAACGTCTGAACCTGCACGCTATCTATCTGGAAAGTGACAAGCCAGTCGATCGGGATGCGATTGAACCTGCCCATTTCGCCAACTGGGTCGCCTGGGCGAAAGAGCACAACTTAGGGCTGGATTTTAACCCCAGCTGCTTCTCGCATCCGATGAGTGCCGACGGTTTTACGCTGTCGCACAGTGATAAAACCGTGCGTCAGTTCTGGATCGATCACTGCAAAGCGAGTCGCCGCATCTCCGCTTCGTTTGGTGAGCAGCTTGGCACGCCGTCAGTGATGAATATCTGGGTGCCGGACGGCATGAAAGATATTACCGTGGATCGCCTGGCCCCGCGTCAGCGTCTGATGAGCGCACTGGATGAGGTCATCTCAGAAAAACTGAATCCGCAGCACCATATCGACGCGGTTGAGAGCAAGCTGTTTGGCATTGGCGCAGAGAGCTACACCGTGGGCTCCAATGAGTTTTATCTTGGTTACGCCGCCAGCCGCCAGACGGCACTATGCCTGGATGCGGGACATTTTCATCCCACCGAAGTGATCTCCGACAAAATTTCTGCCGCGATGCTCTATGTGCCGCGTCTGCTGCTGCACGTCAGCCGCCCGGTGCGCTGGGACAGCGACCATGTGGTGCTGCTGGATGATGAAACTCAGGCGATCGCCAGCGAGATCGTCCGCCATCAACTGTTCGACAAAGTGCATATCGGACTCGATTTCTTCGACGCCTCTATCAACCGGATTGCCGCCTGGGTTATCGGCACCCGTAACACCAAAAAAGCGCTGCTGCGTGCCCTGCTGGAGCCAACCGATCGTCTGCGCCAGGCCGAGAACGAGGGTGATTACACCGCGCGGCTGACGCTGCTGGAAGAGCAAAAATCATTGCCGTGGCAGGCGGTATGGGAAGCCTGGTGCCTGCGCCATGACGTCCCGGCTGATGCCAGCTGGTTAGGCGACGTCCGCCATTATGAACAACAGATTTTGAGCCAACGTTAAGGATTTCACTATGCAAAGCATTCTTTCTTCCGGGTTTGTTAAGGGAATGGTCAAAGCAACCAGCGATATGTGGCTGAAGGGCTGGGACGAACGTAACGGCGGCAATGTCAGCCTGCGTCTGCTGGAAGAGGAGGTTAAACCTTTTGCCGCTGATTTCTGCCTGCAACCGCGCTGTATTGAGCTGACACAACCCGCGCCGGCACTGGCGAACGACTGGTTTCTGGTGACCGGGTCAGGAAAATTCATGCGTAATGTCCAGCTTGATCCGGCGGATTGTCTGGCACTGCTGCAGGTCGATGACAAAGGGCTCTCTTATAAAATTCACTGGGGTCTGTCGAATGGCGGTTTGCCCACCTCCGAGCTGGCGTCACACTTTCAGTCTCACGCGGTGCGTAAAGCGGTCAGTAATGGTGCAGACCGGGTAATCATGCACTGTCACGCTACCAACTTTATGGCCTTAAGCTATGTAGTTGAGATGGATTCCGCCCGCTTTACCCGCCTGCTGTGGGAAGGGAGTACCGAATGTCTGGTGGTGTTCCCGGACGGTGTGGGTGTTTTACCCTGGATGGTACCCGGCACCGATGAAATCGGCACCGCGACAGCCGGGCAGATGCAGTCACATACCCTGGTGATGTGGCCATTCCACGGTGTCTTTGGCACGGGCCCGACGCTCGATGAGACTTTTGGTCTGATTGATACGGCGGAGAAATCGTCAGAAGTGATCGTCAAAGTGCTGTCGATGGGCGGTATGCGTCAGAGTATCACCACAGAACAGCTGGTTGCATTGGGTGAGCGATTTGGTGTGAAGCCGTGGCAACCGGCGCTGGATGCAGGGCCTGCTAATGCCGCGTAAAGCCTTTGTGATGCAGGTGAATCCTTATTGCCATGCAGAGTATGAGCGTCGGCACTCACCGATCTGGCCTGAACTGGCCGAAACCCTGAAAGCGCACGGCGCGCATAACTATGCCATCTGGCTGGACGCCGAGCGGCATCTGCTGTTCGCCAGTGTTGAGATTGAATCTGAGGAGCGCTGGAACGCGGTGGCGGAAACGGAGGTCTGTCAGCGCTGGTGGGCATCAATGAAAGATCTGATGCCGTCTAATGCAGATAACAGCCCGATCAGTGAGCCGTTAAAACCGGTTTTCTTTCTGGAATAAAATCGGGAATAAAAGATGAAAAGGGCGGCATCGCCGCCCTGATATTTTTAACGCTTAGCCTGACACAGGCCGGTGAGTGTCGGCCACATCGCCATCAGCGTATCAATAATGCTCTCCAGATCGTCACGCTCAACGCCTTCACGCGCCCGCACCGACATGCCCTGCAGCATACAACTCAGATAACGTGACAGCGCGGGAATGTTTACTGACGCACTCAGTTCACCACGCTGCTGACGCGCCAGCAGAAAATCTTTTAACACATGCTCCTGCGACTGATGCTGCTGTTGCAGCATGGTGGCAATCTCTGCTGAAGCCGCCGACAGGGCGGTTGAGGTGCAGATAAAGAAACAGCCGCCGGGAGAGTCGCGTTCGGTAAAACAGGCCGCGGTGGCGCGGAAATAGGCTTCAATAGCCCGATCCACCGGTAACTGGTCATCGCCCAATGCCGCTTCACGCCATGCACTGAACTTCTCCACGTAGCGCTCCATCGCCGCGCGAAACAGTCCCTCTTTATTAACAAACTCGGCGTAGAGGGTTGGCGCTTTCGCGCCGGTTGCGGCCACCAGATCGGCCAGAGAAGTTCCCTCGTAACCGTGCGTCCAGAACAGGGTCAGAGCTTTATCGAGCGCTGCTTCGCGATCGAACACTTTTGGTCGGCCGCGGCATTTCTTTACATCGCAATCCTGAACCTGACTCATACACCCTCACTGACAGTAAAACACCCTATTAAATTACCGATCATTATAAAAATGTGCAAGGCCTGGCGTGGATGTCGCCGGCAGGGGTTGCCATTTTGTGCGCCAGCGCATTATTACAGCCCCTTAGGTTAAGTCAGAAAAGAGGCTGAAGCCCATAATCACGCCACTCCGCGAATAAAATAACGCTCATTAAATAAATGTTGACGACAAACCGTATCGGGGTCTATCATTTGTTTAACGGTCATTAATTAAATAGTGACAACCCATTCAGACCAACCGAATTTCAATATTGAATAGAGAGATTATTATGAAAAACATCAAAATCACCCTGGCAGCACTGGCACTGACTACTCTGACTTTTGGCGCATCTGCCGCTGACCTGGTGACCAGCGAACCTGTTAATCAGCAGCCAGTTGGCACCATTTCTGTACTGGGCGGCACCAATCTGTCTTCTGTTGAAGCGCAGCTGAGTGCTAAAGCGGATGAAGCGGGTGCGAAATCGTTCCGCATCACCTCAACCAGCGGCCAGAACAAACTGCACGGCACGGCTGTGATTTATCAGTAATTTTGATTTCAACAGAATAAGTGAGAAGGGGTTCGTTATGAAAAATATCAATATGATGGTCGTGGCGGCGGTGCTAAGCGGTCTGTCATTTGCCAGCGTAGCGGCCCAGCAGGTCAGCAGCACACCGCTGGATCAGCAAAAAATCGGTGTCATCAGCGCAACGGGCAGTACTAATCTGCTTTCGCTGGAGCAGCAACTGTCAGAAAAGGCCAGCGATGCAGGAGCAAAGTCTTTCCGCATCACTTCGACCTCTGGCAGCAACAACCTGCATGGCACAGCCGTTCTTTATAGATAAAGTGAGCGGTAAATAACCCTAAACAGGCTTCAGATAACCCGCTTATCTGAAGCCTTTTTTTATTATCCGTTACTGCGTAACTGTGGATAACGACGGAAGATATAAACACACCAGAGTAACGCCACCAGGCCAATCATCCCGCCGACATTGCCGACTTCCGCCATGCTCAGATGCAGGCTGACCTGATTACCCAGCAGCGCACCCGCGCCGATACCGATATTGTAGATACCGGACATCAGCGACATCGCCACATCCGTGGCATCCGGTGCCAGCGACAACACCCGCACCTGCATACCCAGTCCGATCATCATCATCGCCATTCCCCAGACAACGCATAGCGTTGAAATAGCCGCAGGGCGAACGGCAGCAAAAATCAGCAGGCCCATGCACAGGGTGATCAGCGCGATGGCCGCAATCAGCAGTCCGGAGGGAAACTTATTACCGAGTGTGCTGAACAGTACGCTACCCACAATGCCCGCAGAGCCAAACAGCAGCAGTAGCAGGGTGGTGAAGTTGCCACTGGAATGGGCCACGGTTTGCATAAAGGGCTCGATATAGCTGTAAGCGGTGTAATGCGCGGTAACGACCAGCGTCACCAGCAGATACATGCTGACCAGCGCCGGACGGCGAAACAGCATCGGCACACTGCTCAGCGAGCCGGTATGTTCACTCGGCAGACGCGGCAGGATGCGCACCAGCATAATCATCAGCACCAGTGCCGAAAGGCCAATCGCGCCGAAGGTCGTACGCCAGCCAAGATACTGACCCACCACGCGGCCAATCGGCACGCCCAGCACCATCGCCAGCGCGGTACCGGTTGCCAGCATACTTAGCGCCTGAGTTTTCTTACCGGCCGGAGCGACGCGAATCGCCAGCGAGGCGGTGATCGACCAGAACACCGCGTGAGACAGGGCGATACCCACGCGTGACACCATCAGCGACCGGAAATCCCAGGCAACGGTAGAAAGAACGTGGCTGACGATAAAGATCAGGAACAGCACACCCAGCAGCAGTCGTCGCTCAATATTGCGGGTCAGCAGCATCAGCGGCAGTGAGAGCAGTGCGACCACCCAGGCATAGATGGTCAGCATGATCCCGACGTCAGCCGTCTGCATTGAAAAGTCAGCAGCGATGTCAGATAACAGGCCAACCGGCACAAATTCGGTGGTATTAAATACAAAGGCGGCGATGGCCAGCAATACCACGCGTAGCCAGGCAGTTTTACGTGAAACAGTAGTTGGTTGCATGAGGAGTCAAGTCAGTCAGTACAGCGAATCGGATGCGGCAGAAACATCCAGCGAAAGTGACCTGCGTCACAAATTACTGACCATTGTAGTGAATAAAGCGGGAAGAGAAACCTTATAAACGCCTTTTAATGCTGAAATTTTTTTATCGCCCCATCACAGGGCGATAGCCTGAGGTTATTGACCGCGACGTCGGGCGGGCATCATTCGCAGCAGAGTATTGTCTTTAAGCAGATAGTGATGGAACAGTGCGGCAGCAGCATGCAGTCCGATCAGCCAGTAACCCAGCGGTGCCAGGGTTTCATGCCAGCCAATCAGCATATCCGCCATATCAAAGTCAGGTTCAGGCGCGACCGGCATGCTGATGCCAAACAGCCACCATTCCCGACCTTTAAGATAACGCGATGTCAGGCCGAGGATCGGCAGAGTGATAAACAGGACATAGAGCAGGGTATGAGTCAGATGTGCCAGCCCGGTTTGCCAGCGCGGCGGAGCGGGAGTAATGGGCGGTGTGCGATGCCGGGTGCGTAAAAAGAGGCGGGCAAGCATCAATACCAGGATGGTCGCGCCGGCGCTGAAATGGGTAATGATCATGGCATAACCCTGCCAGGATCCGCGCTGTGCAAAACCGCGCAGTTCAATGGTGGCGTAGGCCGTCACCACCAGTAAAAAGGTGAGCCAGTGAAGGGCTATCTGAGCGCGCGCAAACTTATCCCGCATTGTGCATTCCATTAAAGAGAATCAGGAAGATTAACATAACGGAAAACAGCGGTAATTCTTAACAAATTAGCGCAGCGGGAAAAATTTTTCCCCCCTTACCAGGTGGATCAGATTAACGCGAAGCCGGGGTGTGCTTCAGGGCCACGCTGAGCTGGGTGGCCTGCTGGTCAACATTTTTGAGAGGACAACAATTTTCACAGCCGATTGCGCCAGCATAATATTTTTTAGCCTGCAGGATGGCGGCATTCACATGGTAAAAACTGCCCAGAAACATACGGTTATCGATGTCGGGAAGATGGGGGCAGCCTGCGGCATGAACCACATGATTATTGTTATATCCTGATTGTTTATTGACGTAGTAGTAGAGAGCCACAGGCGTTCCTTGTTGCCGTGTTAAAAGGCAAAGCAGATGAATTATTACAATAAAAACGATTATAGCGGGAAACCTGCATTTTGTTTGCTGTGGCTCTGAATAGCGCGTTTATTGTGATAAACCGCCAGGCCCGCAGGAGAAGCCAGGCCTGGCATGAGAAGACGTTCTCAGAGTTTTTTACTGTGCAGACGCCAGGCAACCAGTAACGCCAGGATCAGCAGCACGCTGATAAACAGCGTAATCCCGCTCCAGCCGAAATTATGCCAGAACACGCCACCCAGCGTACCCGCGACGCTGGAACCCACGTAGTAGCTGAACAGATAGAGCGAAGAGGCCTGGCCTCGTGCCCGGCGCGCCCGGGGGCCAATCCAGCCGCTGGCGACCGCGTGGGCGGCAAAAAAACCGGCGGTGAACAGCATCATCCCAGGCAGGATCAGCCAGAGGGAGTTGAAGGCGGTAATCAGCAAACCCAGCAGCATGATGGCGGTAGCACCCAGCATCACAGGACCCCGACCCAACCGGTTGGTCAGCGCGCCCGCCTTAGGCGAACTCCAGGAGCCGGTGAGGTAGACCACTGATAACAGCCCGACCACAGCCTGGCTGAGATGCCAGGGCGCATCCAGTAAACGGTAGCCAATATAGTTAAACAGGGTGACAAAGGCTCCCATCAGCAGGAACCCTTCGGCAAACAGCCAGGGAAGACCTGGATCGCGCCAGTGCAGCCGGAAGTTAATCAGCAGATTACGCGGACGCAGCGTAATGGGCCGGAAATGGCGCGACGCAGGCAGAATCTTCCAGAACATCAGCGCCGAGGCCAGCGAAAAACAGCCGATTACCGCCACGGCGAGTCGCCATGAGAAGAGGTCAGTCAGTACACCGCTCAGCAGTCGACCGCTCATCCCGCCTATCGAGTTACCGCTGATATATAACCCCATGGAAAAGGCGACGACGCGTGCATCCATCTCCTCGCTGAGGTAGGTCATGCCGACCGCCGCCACGCCACTCAGCGACAACCCCATCAGCGCCCGCATAATCAGAATGCCGTGCCAGCTGGTCATGGTGGCCGAGACCAGCGTGCAGATGGCGGCCAGCATCAGGGCTGTGACCATCACCGATTTACGACCGATAGCATCAGAGAGCGGCCCGGTGACCAGCAGGCCCAGCGCCATCAGGCCGGTCGAGATGGAGAGTGACAGGCTGCTGGTTGCCGGAGAGATACCAAACTGCTGTGACAGCACCGGCAGAATCGGCTGCACACAGTAGAGCAGGGCAAAGGTCGCCAGCCCGGCGGAGAAAAGCGCCAGCGTCACGCGTATAAACTGTGGCGAATCCCGGCGGATATGACCTGAAGCGGCAACTGACTCTGGCGGCGCAGAGACCGCATTCTCATCCACTGTGACAGCATGTGTTGAGCGACTCACACATCTTCCTCAAATTTAGAAAACCTGTCGTCAGCTTAGGAAAGCGGCATTATGATGTCTAATATATTAATAATCTCAAATGAGACGTTTAAGATATGAATATCGAACTGCGTCATCTGCGCTACTTTGTTGCGGTGGCGGAAGAATTACATTTCGGGCGGGCGGCCCAGCGACTGAACATTTCTCAGCCGCCGCTCAGCCAGCAGATTATTCAGCTGGAAACAGAAACGGGCGCAAGGCTGTTCAATCGCACTAACCGCAGCGTGCAGCTTACCGCTGCCGGACAGCAACTGCTGAGTGACGCCCGCGCGATTCTGTTGCAGGTCGAGCAGGCGGCCGATCGCGCCGCCCGGCTGCATCGTGGTGAAGAGGGGGAGCTGCGGATTGGCTTTACCTCCTCGGCCCCGTTTACCGCCGTGGTCTCTGACGCGCTATTCCGGTTTCGTCAGCGCTGGCCGCAGGTACATATTCAGATGCAGGAGATTAATACCCGCCAGCAGCTCGCACCGCTTCATGATGGACGGCTCGATCTTGGCGTGATGCGCAACACGCCGCTGCCCGCCGATCTGCGTCATCAGCTGCTGCTGAGTGAGCCGCTTTATGCCGTGGTGCATAAGGCGCATCCGTTGGCTGACGCCGATAAAATCTCTGTCACTGCCCTGGCGGCGGAACCCTTTGTATTCTTTGACCCTCAGGGCGGAACCGCGCTCTACAGCGATATTCTGGCGCTGCTGCACCGCTACCATATCAAGCCCTTTATTACTCAGGAAGTGGGTGAGGCGATGACCATCCTTGGGCTGGTGGCAACCGGGTTAGGCGTCTCCATTCTGCCTGCCTCATTTCGTCGGGCGCGGCTGGCCGATCTGGTCTGGTTGCCATTAACGGAAGAGGATGCCATTTCAGAGCTGTGGCTGGTCTGGTCAGCCGGACGCGAAATAAATGCGCAGATGGAAAACATGATGGCGTTGCTGCGGCGAAACCGGCACTGATGCGCGGGCAACACCGCATCAATCTGTGCGATAAATCACATTTCTAATCAAATATTTGACGCTGTCGCCGGATCTGGCTCACCATGGCGCATGTTTATTTAGAAGCGCGAAAATAACCGGGAGCAGGGTTGTGAATCCGGACAGTCAACCTGGCCACATTGACCAGATCAAGCAGACTAATGCAGGTGTCGTATATCGATTAATTGACCGTTATGGTCCCATTTCGCGTATCGAACTTTCCCGCCGTGCCCAGCTTGCTCCGGCCAGCATTACCAAAATTGTGCGTGAAATGCTGGACGCACATTTAGTGCAGGAGACCGAGTTTCAGGATCCCGGCAGTCGTGGTCGTCCGGCGATAGGCCTGATACTGGATACCGACGCCTGGCACTATCTGGCTATTCGCCTGCATCGCGGCGCCATGACGTTTACGCTGCGCGATCTCAGCAGCAAGGAACTGGTGGAAGAGAGCCTGCCGCTGCCTGATGAGTCTGCTCAGCCGTTACTTACCGCGCTGATTGAACAGGTTGATGCCTTCTTTATTCGTCATCAGAAGAAGCTGGAACGCCTTACGGCCATTGCCATTACATTGCCAGGGCTGATCAACGCCGCGTCAGGTGTGGTGCATCGGCTACCGGGTTATGAGGTGCGCGATATGCCGCTGGGCGATGCGCTGGCGGCACGAACCGGCTTACCGGTGTTTGTGCAGCACGATATTTCAGCCTGGACGCTGGCGGAGTCGCTGTTTGGTGCCTCACGTGGGGCGCAGGATGTGATTCAGATTGTGATTGATGAAACCGTGGGAGCCGGGGTGATCAGTGGCGGTCAGCTGTTGCATAAAAGTGGCAGGGCGCTGGTCGAGATCGGGCATACCCAGATCGACCCGTATGGTCAGCAGTGCTACTGCGGTAATCATGGCTGTCTGGAGACCGTAGCCAGCACCGGCAGTCTGCTGGCGCTGGCGGCGCAGCGTCTGCCGGCCCAGCCCGACAGCCTGCTCAATAATCAGCCGCTGACGCTGGAGTCGCTGTGCGCGGCGGCGCAGTCTGGCGACCGTCTGGCGCGCGACACCATCGCCAGCGTGGGTCATCATGTTGGCCGGATTCTGGCGATGATGGTCAACATCTTCAATCCTCAACATATTCTTATCGGTTCCCCCCTGAATGCCGCCGCGGATGTGCTGTTTCCGGCCGTGAGCAACACCATTCTGCAGCAATCACTCCCGGCCTACAGCGCGAGTATCCAGCTGGCACCTACCGAATTTAGCGAGCCGGGAACGTTAGGCGGCGCAGCGTTGATCAAAGACGCGCTCTATAACGGACACCTGTTAGTGAAACTGTTGCAAGGTTAAGCGGGCCTAATCTTGCGCTAACGCAATCTGTTCTCATCCTCCATTCCTTAAAATGCCGGTTCGCAGCAAGGTTAATCACCGATTAACCACAACGGTTCGAGAGGAGAAGTTGAGTGAACAGACTATTTGTTACCGGCACTGACACCGCAGTGGGCAAAACGGTGGTGTCACGCGCCCTGTTACAAAGTTTTATCCAGGCCAGGCTCAGTGCCGTCGGGTACAAGCCCGTCGCGCGCTGCGCGGTCAAAACCGCTGACGGCCTGCGTAACAAAGATGCACAGGTTCTGCAAAGCGCTTCATCTATCGATTTACCCTATCAGGCGATCAATCCGCTGGCCTTTCAGGAAGAGGAGATCTGCACCCATCCGAGCCAGATCATTGATTACGCATTGCTGACACAGGGCTTAAGCAGCCTGACGCAGCAGGCCGATCGCGTGGTCGTGGAGGGCACCGGCGGCTGGCGCAGCCTGATGAACGATGGACGTCCGCTCTCCTGCTGGGTCGTTGAGCAGCAGCTGCCGGTGGTGCTGGTGGTCGGTATCCAGTCGGGCTGTATCAGTCACGCCCTGTTAACAGCAGAAGCGATAGCGCAGGATGGACTGCCACTGGTGGGCTGGGTGGCCAATCGCATCAATCCGGGACTGGCGCAGTACAGCGATATTATTGAGATTCTGCGTGAAAAAATTAGTGCGCCGCTGCTGGGCGAGCTGCCTTATCTGCCGCGTGCAGAACAGCGTGATTTGACGCCTTACATCGATATTTCTCTGCTGGAGCAGAACAATCTGCACGCTGTGAGTGCAAAGATCGCCTGATTATGAAACAAACTAAGTCATCTGAGTCGGCAATGAGCCTAAAGTTTCAGGCTTGTTGTCGGCTGTCTTTAACTATTTCCATTTAGAATTGAAAGACCTGGCTCGGATATCGCGAAATCGTGGCGTCATGGCGCAGAAAATGCATTAACTCCGCTTATCACACTGAGCTGGAGCCCCATCATGTCGCACTCGCACGAGAAAGGTTTGTTATATGGGCTTGAAGCCCGCATCGGCCCCGCCCCGGCGTTTTTCGCCGCACTGCAACATCTGCTGGCCAGCGTGGTGGGAATCATCACGCCGCCGCTGATTATTGGCTCCGTTCTGGGGTTGCAGGCCTATATTCCTTATCTGATCAGCATGTCATTGTTCGTTTCCGGCTTAGGCACGTTTATGCAGGCCAGACGCTTTTATGGCATCGGGGCGGGCATGATCTGTCTGCAGGGCACCAGCTTCGCGTTTCTCGGGGTGATCCTCTCGGGTGGTCTGATGGTGAAAGGGCGCGGTGGTTCGCCGGAAGAGATTATGGCGATGCTGTTTGGCTGTAACCTGGTGGCGGCGTTGATTCCGATTCTGATTAGCCGCTGCGTTGGCTCGCTGCGCAAAGTGCTGACGCCGGTGGTGACCGGCACGGTGATCACCCTGATTGGCATCAGCCTGATAAAAGTCAGCATTACCGACTGGGCGGGCGGGCACAACGCCACAGATTTTGGATCGCCGGGAAATCTGGCGCTGGGGGCGCTGACGTTGCTGGTGATCGTGGCGCTGAACCGCTCGCGAAATCGCTGGGCGCGGCTGGTGGCGGTGGTGGCCGGAATAGCGGTGGGATGCGTTGCCGCGGCCTTGACCGGTCATCTGCAACTTAATGTTGCGCCGGGGAGCAACTGGCTGGTGCTGCCCGCGTTCTTCCGGTTTGGTTTTGCCTTTGACTGGACCATTTTCCTGCCGATCGCGCTGGTGTCAGTGATCGCGGTAATTGAAGCCGTCGGTGACCTTACCGCTAACTGCCTGATTTCACAGCAGCCGATCACCGGCAAACCTTTTCAGCAGCGGCTGCAGGGTGGCATTGTCGCCGACGGCCTGAGCTGTGTGCTGGCAGCGGTCTTCTCCGCCTTTCCCAACACCACGTTTGCGCAGAACAATGGCGTTATCCAGATGACCGGCGTCGCCAGCCGTTACGTCGGTATGCTGCTGGGAATCATGCTGGCGCTGCTGGGGCTGTTTCCCTTTATTGGCTCCCTGTTGCAGCAGATCCCGCCGCCGGTGCTGGGCGGGGCGACAATCGTGATGTTTGGCAGCGTGGTTGCTGCGGGCATCCGGGTGATGACCCAGACGCCGCTGGGTCGCCGCGAGATGCTGATTGTGGCGATCGCTTTTGGTATTGGTCTGGGCGTGGAGGCGGTGCCGGATGTGCTGAAGCAGTTCCCGCCGCTGATTAACAGTCTGTTTGGTCATGCGGTGACGACCGGCGGTATTCTGGCGATTGTGCTGAACATGGTGCTGCCGGACGAGGCGCCTGTGGTGGAAGAGGTGGAGGCGGAAACGCTGACGGAGAGCTAAAAAGCAGAAGAGCCGATGTATCTCTCACATACGGCTCAAAAATCCAAAGCGATGGGTGCATATGCCTGTATCAAAGCATCGCGGACCAGGGATGGGCCGCGCTGAGCATGCCATGGATGGCATCTTTTGCGTCTTTGCTACAGGCGTATGCTCCCTGAGCTACTACCTGAATTGACAGACAGGACAGGCCGTGACTTAACTGGCTTTAAGATGGAGTCTGCGAAGGGAACAGGGTCAGATCGGAAAGTCGCAAAAGCCGCCATCCGTGGCACGCTCGGCCCGCGCCGTCCTGGCGCGGGACGCTTTCCTCCTCTGACCCGGTTCCCTGCGCGTTAAGCTTGTTTGTTGCTGTCTGATTTACCCAGGCTTGGGTATATCTGCTTATATCTGCTGTTTTAATGGGCCGGTAAGACCCATTTAGGTGACGAAATTATGGATTCAGACGACGGCGGGTACGACCAGAACTGAGGTAATCCGCAATATAATCCTGCGAAATCTCACCGCTGTAGCGACCCTCTTCATCGACAATCGGCATCCAGACCGTGTTGTGCTCATAGAGTTTTGACAGCACCACGCGCAGGTTCTCTTCCGCTTTACCGGTGACCTTAAAGGTGTGCAGTCGCTCTTCACAGCGGCCACTGACGTTACGCGCCTCGCGACGCTTCACGAAGCCCAGCGGTTTGCCATCCTCATCGACCACGGTAATCGACCGCATATCGTTCTCATCCATGGTGCCAAAGGCTTCTTCCAGCGGTGTAGAGCGGCGGACGGTGATGGTCGGCTGCTGGTCAGTCACATCGCCCGCCTGCACCAGTAACAGGCGCTTAAGCGTACGGTCCTGACCCACAAACGAGCCGACGAACTCATTGGCAGGGGTCGCCAGCAGTTCATCCGGGCTGGCGCACTGCACGATTTTACCCTGACCAAATACCGCAATGCGATCGCCGAGCTTCAGTGCCTCGTCAATATCGTGGCTCACCAGCATCACGGTTTTTTTCAGCTGACGCTGCATGTCGAGAAACTCGTTCTGGATCACTTCGCGGTTAATCGGGTCAACGGCGCCAAACGGCTCATCCATCAGCAGCACCGGTGGATCCGCCGCCAGGGCACGAATCACCCCGATACGCTGCTGCTGACCGCCTGACATCTCACGCGGATAGCGATGCAGGAATTTGGTGGGATCCAGCGCAACCATGCTCATCAGCTCGGTAGCCCGCTCGTGGCACTGCTTTTTGTTCCAGCCCAGCATGCGTGGCACGACGGTAATGTTCTCTTCGATGGTCATGTTGGGGAACAGACCAATCTGCTGGATAACATAGCCAATGTTGCGACGCAGGGTGGTGGTGTCCTGCGTACTGGTATCTTCGCCATTAATCAGGATCCGGCCACTGGTGGCGGGAATCAGGCGGTTAATCATCTTCAGCGTGGTGGTTTTCCCGCAGCCCGAGGGTCCCAGCAGCACGCACATCTCACCGGCTGGCACGTGCAGGCTGACGTTATCGACGGCTTTATTGGTCGTGCCGTTTTTCTGGGTAAAGGTTTTCGTCAGGTTTTCCAGCGTAATCATTATCGAATCCCCTTTGGAGTCAGCGCCTGCTGCAAACGGTGCAGCAGCCAGTCAAGAAAAATAGCCAGCAGACAGATCATCAATGCCCCGGCAATCAACATACGAATATCACTGCCGCTGATACCATCCAGCAGCAGCTGGCCCAGACCGCCCGCGCCAATCACGGCGGCAATCGCCATGACGCCAACGTTCATCACCACGGCGGTACGGATGCCACCGAAGATCACCGGCAGCGCCATCGGGATTTCAACCCAGCGCAGGCGCTGCCAGAACGTCATGCCGATACCACGGCCCGCTTCACGCAGGCCGTCCGGCAGATTCTCCAGCGCGGTGTGGGTGTTGCGAACAATCGGCAGCAGCGAGTAGAGGAACACGGCGGTAATCGCCGGCAGCGCGCCAATGCCCTGACCGATGAGTGAAAACAGCGGGATCATCAGACCAAACAGCGCAATGGTGGGAATAGTCAGCACCACGGTGGCGATACCGAGAATCGGCGTTGCCAGCCATCTTACACGCACGATCAGAATGCCAAGCGGCACGCCAATCACAATTGCCAGTCCGACCGCGACCAGCACCAGCCAGCTGTGCTGCCAGCTCAGGGTGAGCAGGGTGCTCCAGTTATCCATGATGTAGTGAAGGGTATCCACAGTGCCTCCTTACAGCATGTTTTTGGATTTAAGGAAATCACGCGCCACGGTTTCCGGTGACTGATGATCGATATCGACCCGCTTGTTCAGCTCCGTAATCGCCTCATCGGTGATCTGCGCAGAAAGCTGATTAAGCGCGGTATCCAGCACCGGATGACTCGCCAGCACATCCTGACGCACGACCGGCGTCACGTTGTAGCTTGGGAAGAAGTGCTTATCATCCTCCAGTACTTTCATGTTGAAGCCCTTAACCCGGCCATCAGTGGTGTAGATCAGACCGGCATCCACGAATCCGTCGCGAATCGCGTTATAGACCAGACCGGGGTCCATCTGGCGGATCTGCGGGCGATCCAGCGTCAGATTGTAGGTTTTCTGCAGCGGCTTCATGCCGTCTGAACGACCCGAGAACTCCAGGTCCAGGCCCAGTCGCCAGTTATGATCCGGGTCCGTTTTACGCACCTGCTCAATCTTCGCAACCAGCTGCGACATGGTGCTGATGCCCTCTTTTTCGGCCCGTTCACGGGTCATGGCAAAGGCATAGGTGTTGTTCATTGGTGCCGGGTTAAGCCAGACCAGCCCCAGTCTGGCATCCAGCTTTTTCACCGTCTCATACGCCTGCTGTGAAGACATCGGCTGGTTGATATGGTTAAAGATGATCAGCGAGGTGCCGGTATATTCCCAGACCATATCAATCTGCTTATTCAGCAGCGCATTACGGCCAATGGTGGTGGCGATATTGCGTTTAGGCACCACCTCGAAGCCTTTCTTCTGCAGCCAGAGCACCGTCATTGCTGACAGGATATGCTGCTCGGTAAAACTTTTGGTCGCCATCACCAGCGGTGCAGCAGCCTGTGCCGTCTGGCTTAACAGCAGTGTCGCGGTCAGCGCGACAACGCTTTTCTTAATCCAACGCGTTAGCATTGCAAAGCTCCTTGTGGTCAGGCCGCAGCGTGCGGACTCAGAAAGCGGCCCAGCGCGGCCAGCATCATATCCAGTACCAGTGCCACCAGTGCAGTGGCGACGGCGCCGAGTATCAGCGTCGGAAAGTCATTCAGATAGATGCCCGGGAAGATCAGCTCGCCAAAGCTGCTGGCGCCAATCAGGAACGCCAGTGGGGCGGTGCCGACATTGATGGCGGTGGCGATGCGCACGCCAGAGAGGATGACCGGCAAGGCATTCGGCAGCTCTACCTGACGCAGACGCTGCCATTTGGTCATGCCGATGCCGTTGGCCGCCTCAATTAGCGACGGGGGAACTGCGCTCAGACCAGAGAAGGTGTTGCGGACGATAGGCAGCAGCGAAGCCAGAAACAGCGCAATCAGCGCCGGACGGTCGCCAATCCCGATAATAACCATCGCCAGAGCCAGTACCGCCAGTGGTGGCAGGGTGTTACCGACATTGAAAATCTGCATCACGTACTCTGCCCAGCGACGTGCAAACGGGCGACTTAGCAGGATGCCGCTGGGGATACCGACCAGCAAAGCGAACAGCATTGACCAGAAGACTAAGAAGAGGTGTTGTTGCCCGAGATAAAGCAGATCGACTTTACGTGCGACCAGCTGATCCCAGCCAAGGCCCCAGATCAGCACCGCGATCACCGCGACCACTGCAAGCAGTGCCAGACCGGCGCGTCGGGCCAGTGAAGCATTTTGCATAGGAGAATCTCCCTGATTACGATCTCAATTGTTATAACAACCATAAACAGCCCGACAGGTACGGCAAAAAATGCCGCCGCGCCCAATACCGAAACTGCGATAAAATGTAGATAAAATGACTGTTTACCCACTCTTTTTCAGTGAATACTGAATAAGATGGTGTAATGCTATAGCAGCCCTTTATTGCACAAGCCAGCTTTTAAGCCACAAATCAGAGAGATAGAAACAGGTTAAAATGGTGTTAAAGCCGCGTAGCCGCTGGGCTAATGCGACAATAAAAAATTTTCATCGACTTCTGGTGACACTGTCACAGAGGGCGCAGAAAATGCGCACGCGCGGGAAACTGCATTGTCTGTTTTTCAGCTAGCCTTGCAGATTAAAAAAGGAACCCTATGACTGAAAGCGCACAAATCCGGACCGGACATCGCCACTGGATCTTAATCGCCTGCATGCTGGCGATGTTTATGGCGGCCATTGAAGTCACTATTGTGGCCACCGCGATGCCCACCATCATTGCTGACCTCGGCGGTTTTTCGCAGTTTGGCTGGGTCTTCTCGATCTATCTGCTGACCCAGGCGGTCAGCGTGCCGCTCTATGGGCGGCTGGCGGATATGGTGGGTCGCAAAACGATGTTTTTTGTCGGCACGTCGATTTTCCTGGTGGGGTCGGTGCTGTGTGGCTTTGCCCATACCATGACATGGCTGATCCTGTTCCGGGCGTTTCAGGGCCTGGGGGCGGGGGCGATCATGCCGCTCAGCTCCACCATCGTGGCGGATATCTATTCGCCGCGCGAACGCGCCAGCGTGCAGGGCTGGCTCTCCAGCGTCTGGGGTGTAGCGGCGATAGTGGGGCCGCTGACCGGCGCGTGGCTGGTACAGCACTTTAGCTGGTCGGTGATTTTCTGGGTCAATCTGCCCATCGGCCTGATCAGCATGCTGATGCTGTGGCGCTGGCTACCGTCGCACCAGAAGGAGGAGAAGTCGCAGCCGCTGAACCTGGCGGGCAGCGGCTGGCTGATGCTCTGCGTGACGGCATTGCTGATTGCGCTGTTGCAGGCGGAACAGCTGGGCATCTGGCTGGTGCCGTTTCTGCTCTTCTCACTGTTCGCTGGCTGGCAGCTCAGACGCCACGAGCTGCATTCAGCGGCACCGCTGTTTCCGCTTATAATCTGGCGCAGCCGGCTTATCGTGGCGGGTAATGCGGGCAACCTCATCATCGGGGCGGCCATGATGGGCATCAGCGCCTTTCTGCCCACCTGGATTCAGGGGATCAGCGGCGGTTCACCGTTACAGGCGGGCAGTGTGCTGGCGATGATGTCGATTGGCTGGCCGCTGGCCAGCACCCTCAGCGGCAGACTGATGCTGCGCACCTCCTACCGCTTCACTGCCCAGCTTGGAGCGCTGTTGCTGGTGACCGGCAGTGCCTTGCTGCTGTTTTTACAGCCCGCAAGCTCACTCTATCAGGCGGGCTTTACGGCGTTTCTGATCGGTACCGGAATGGGAATGACCAGCACCACGTTCCTGGTATCAGTGCAAAATCAGGCGGATTACCAGATTCGCGGCATCTGTACCGCTTCAATTATGTTCAGCCGGATGATCGGGTCGGCGGTAGGGACGGCGATCATGGGCGCGGTGCTGAATCTCAATCTGCAGTGGCGTTTGCCGCAGGTCGAGGATCCGGTGCAGAAGATTATGTCCGAACCCAGCCGTCAGCAGTTACAGCCGGAAACCCTGCAGCAGATGACAGCAGCCATTGCCGCCTCACTGCACTGGGTGTTCGTGGTGGCACTGGTGATTGCGCTGTTTGCGGTGGGTGTGGCATGGATGATGCCGCGTCAGCGGCCGGAACAGGCGGACTAACAGGCAGGGCGACAGGATGTCGCCCTGATTTGAACAGAACTACTGGGCAGATGAGTCCTGCGAACTGCCGACACTGGCAGGTACGCTGGCTTCGTTGTCACTGCCTGAGCGCTTATAAACAATTTTTTGTGTGTCGTTCTCACAATGTCCGACGACCTGGCCACCCGCCTGATCAACCTGATCGTTGGCGACGATGTCGAGACTAAAACCCGACTCAGGTACACCGTTCTGAATAATTTTCTGGCTGATTTCGGTTTTTACCGATTCACAGGATGCCTGCGCCATCAGCGGCAGAGCAAATAACGCCGCGCTTAACAAAACCCTCTGTAGCTTCATCACGTCTTCCTTATGTTAGTCGTCGTCATTACTATAGCTCAAATTTACGGCGCTACCGGGCGACCGGAACGACGATCCAGACAACGCAGGGTGTTGGGCTCCCAGTAGGCGTTGAGATTGAGGCTCTGCTCGCACTTGTCGCGGGTATCAAACGCGCGATCGGTTTTATCAAACTCTTTTTCGACCCGGGTGTTCACTTTATTGCGCAGCATGCGCGTGTCATTCCATTGCTCTTTATCCTGGCGCGCTGCTTCATTGCTCAGCGCGGAACTGCCATCTTCGATAATCAGACGATTAGTATTCGCAGTGGCAGTGAATGCCGCAGTGGAGAGGAGAACCATCAGCACGGCAGGGATCATTTTTTTCATCACACTATCCTTTAGTTAACGCAAACATCGCCATCCACGACAGCGGTTGCAGCGGGCATGCTTAGAGCCTGGCTCATCAGGGGGCATTGAGGCAGAAGTCTGAACACCGACAGCGCATAACAACCGGTGCGTACAGGGTGTACGTGAGGAGGGTAAGCACTGCCCGGGTTCAGACGGACAAATAAAACAGCCTGATGGGCCTGGCTATTAGTATATCATCGCCGTTTCTTTGCTCACCAGCAGTGAGTCGTTTGTTTACGTTAAGGAGAGGTAAGGATGCTGATTAAAACCGCCTTGCTGTTTTTTATTACCGCACTGGCGGAGATCACCGGCTGCTTTCTGCCGTGGTTATGGCTGAAAAAAGGCGGCTCAGCCTGGTTGCTACTCCCTGCGGCAGCAAGTCTGGCGCTGTTTGTCTGGCTGCTGACGCTGCATCCCGCGGCCAGCGGCCGGGTTTATGCCGCCTACGGTGGCGTCTATGTGCTTACCGCGCTGCTCTGGTTGCGGGTGGTGGATGGCGTGAAGCTAAGTGTGTGGGACTGGAGCGGGGCTCTGATCGCATTCAGCGGCATGCTGATTATCGTGATGGGCTGGGGACGCGGGTAACGCCAGCCGTGAGGGCTGGCGCTGCAGGGAGTTAAGGTTTATGCACTTTCAGCCCCGCCAGCGTCTGGCTGACCGGCATCATCTCAAGGCTATTGATGTTGACATGTTTAGGCAGTGTGGCCACCCAGTATACGGCTTCTGTCACATCTTCCGGCGTTAAGGCGGTAGCCCCTTCGTAGACCTGACCCGCTTTGTCATCATCGCCCTTAAAGCGCACGTTGGAAAACTCTGTGCCACCGACGAGACCCGGTTCAATGTCGGTCACGCGCAGCGCGGTGCCGTGTAAATCGGTTCGCAGATTCAGGCTGAACTGGCGCACAAAGGCTTTGGTGGCGCCGTAGACGTTGCCGCCGGCATAGGGCCAGCTGCCGGCAATCGATCCGATATTAATGATATGACCGACATCACGCTCCACCATCTGTGGCAGCAGGGCGCGGGTCATATAGACCAGGCCTTTGGTGTTGGTGTCGATCATGTTTTCCCAGTCTTCGACGTTGGCTTTGTGCGCCGGTTCGACGCCCAGCGCCAGACCGGCGTTGTTGACCAGCACGTCGATATTGCGCCATTCCGCCGGTAACTGCGCCACCGCCTCTTCGATGGCGGCACGGTTACGCACATCGAGCTGTACCGTATAAATATTCTCGCCCAGTTCTTCCTTCAGCGCTTTTAAACGTTCAGTCCGTCGTCCAGTGGCAATCACTTTATGACCATTCTCAATAAAGCGACGGGTGATGCTTTGACCAAAACCGGCGGTCGCACCGGTGACAAAAATAATCATCTCACTGTTCCTTATGCCATTTTCAGAGTCGATGGCTTCACCATAGCATTTCATTTCCGCTTCTGCGCGTGGAAAAACGGCCTGACCTGTAAACGGATTTTAACGGGTAGCCAACTGCGCCTTTTCAGGGCAGATTGCACCGTTAAAGGGCAGGTTTGCGGGTAACCCGCCATACTCAAAATGTTCAGGGCGCGCAATATTGAGTAGCAACCGTTTGCATCCGTTCCGCAAACGGTTGCTAAGCCATCTCAGTCCTTATTTGTTGCGCAACTTTCCTCTTTTAACTTATTTGACTGATATTTAAAGGATTTTTTCTATTTCAATTCTGGCACGCAGGTTGCACAGGATTATTCAGATAATCATCTGCAGATATAACATCGCGCTTTCAGAAAGGACTACCCATGCTTTCAGCAACCGACACGGCGATACGCGCCAGCTTCTTTGACTTTACCGGCGTGGTGGATCGTCCCGACGACCTGGCCGGCCAGGCCCGCTATCTTGAGGATGCGGTGCTGCTGCTGCGTGATGGATGCGTAGTGGGGCTGGATAGCTGGGAGAATAGCGAGGCGATGCTGGCGGGGCATCCGGTCATCGACCTGCGCGGCAGACTGATCGTGCCGGGCTTTGTCGATACCCACATTCACTATCCGCAGACAGAGATGATTGGCGCATTTGGCGAACAGCTGCTGGAGTGGCTGAATCACTACACCTTCCCGGTTGAAGCGCAGTATCACTGTCCCGATCATGCTGCGCGGATGTCCGCCTTCTTCCTGCATCAGCTGCTTTCCAACGGCACCACCAGCGCGCTGGTGTTTGGCACCGTCCATCCGCAATCGGTGGAGGCGCTGTTCAGCGCCGCCGAAGCGCTGAACATGCGGCTGATTGCCGGGAAAGTGATGATGGATCGCAATGCGCCCGACAACCTGATCGAAACCCCTGAACAGAGCTACCAGCAGACCCGGGCGCTGATTGAGCGCTGGCACCAGCGCGGACGCCTGAGCTACGCCCTGACGCCGCGCTTTGCGCCGACCTCATCCCCACAGCTGCTGGAAAAAGTGCAGCAGCTGCGTCAGGAGTTCCCGGATACCTGGCTGCATACCCATCTCAGCGAAAACCCGCAGGAGGTCGCCTGGGTCAAAGAACTGTTCCCGGAGCGTGAAGGCTATCTGGATGTTTATCATCATCACCAGCTGACCGGCCGCCGCAGCGTCTTTGCTCACTGTCTGCATCTGGAAGAGAACGAATGGCAGTGTCTGCATGATACTGATTCATCCATTGCTTTCTGTCCCACCTCAAACCTGTTTCTCGGCAGCGGCCTGTTTAACCTGAAGCGCAGCTGGCAGCAGGGGGTGAAAGTGGGGATTGGCACCGATGTCGGGGCGGGCACTACCTTTAATATGCTGCAGACCCTGGGCGAAGCCTACAAGGTGGGCCAGCTGCAGCACTACCGGCTCAGCGCGGCCGAAGCCTTCTATCACGCCACGCTGGGCGGGGCGCGTGCGCTGGATCTTGACCACGTCATCGGAAATTTCAACGTCGGTAAAGAAGCGGATTTTGTGGTGCTGGACCCGGCGGTTTCTGCCCTGCAGCAACTGCGCATCGGCAACAGCAAAGATATCTGGGAAAAACTGTTTGTATTAATGACGCTCGGCGACGACCGCAATATTGCCCAGACCTGGGTAGCCGGTCGTCCGGTCTGGCAGCGCGACGCACAGGAGCAAGCCGCATGATCCAGTTTCTGTTAAACAACCAGCTGGTCAGCGAGGACACGCTCGACCCCAACCTCACGGTGCTCAACTACCTGCGCACCTGTCAGCAACGCCCTGGGACCAAAGAGGGCTGTGCATCTGGCGACTGTGGCGCCTGCAGCGTGACCCTGGGCAAAGCCGTCGGGGGAACGATGCAGTATGAAACGGTCAACAGCTGCCTGACGCTGGTCTCCGCGTTACAGGGTAAGCAGCTGATCACGGTTGAGGATCTGCGTCACGGCCGCGCACTGCATCCGGCGCAGCAGGCGATGGTCGACTGTCACGGTTCGCAATGCGGATTCTGCACGCCAGGCTTTGTGATGTCGCTGTTCAGCCTGCAAAAAACCGCTTCGGGCTGGGATCGCCATCAGGCAGAAACTGCGCTGGCAGGCAACCTCTGCCGCTGCACCGGCTACCGGCCGATTATGGCGGCGGCCGAACAGCTCTGCTCGCAGCCGGTGACAGACCAGTTCGATCAAGGTGCCGCCGCAACCGTGCAGCGGCTTGAGGCGCTGGCAACCCCGGAGATGCAGGAATTAGGGGGTGAGGGCCGCCGTTGCTTCCTGCCCAAAACCCCGGCTCAGCTGGCGGCGATCTATCTGGCACATCCCGAGGCGAGGCTGATTGCCGGTGGCACCGATCTCAGCCTGCAGATTACCCAGCAGCATAAAAGAATACCGTTGCTGATTGCGCTGGAGCAGGTTGCCGCGCTCAAAGTCTGCAGCGAATTTGATGACCACTACCTGCTGGGCGCAGGAGCTTCGCTGCAGCAGGTCAGCGAATTTCTTGCCAGCCGCATTCCCGGCGTCAGCGAGATGCTGCAACGCTTTGCCTCGCTGCAAATCCGTCTGCAGGGCACATTAGGCGGCAACATCGGCAACGCTTCCCCCATTGGCGACGCCTCGCCGGTGCTGCTGGCCCTGAACGCCAGCCTGTTGTTACAGCGCGGTGAGCAGCAGCGCAGCCTGCCGCTGGATCAGTTCTTTACCGGCTATCGCCAGACCCGGCTCGAAAAAGGGGAGTTTATTCGCGCCATTCGCATCGATAAAGTGACGGTGTCACCTGATTTTGTGGCCTGGAAAGTGTCCAAACGGCTGGACGATGATATCTCCGCCGTGTTCGCCGCTTTTAATCTGCAGATTGAACAGGGCGTAGTCAGCAGTGCCCGCATCGCCTTTGGCGGCATGGCGGCCACACCGCAGCGTGCCCGTCACTGTGAACAGGCATTCATCGGTCAGCCACTGAATGCCGTGACGGTGTCACGCGCAGCCGCGGCGCTGGCAGAGGATTTCCAGCCGCTCTCCGATTTCCGCGCCAGCAGTGACTACCGTCTGCAGGTCGCACGCAACCTGCTGCGCCGCTACTGGCATCGCCACAACGGCGAAATAACCTGTATTGAGGTGGCCCGCTATGTCTCATAACCGTCCTGAACTCAACGAAGAGGTCATTAAGGCGCAGTATGCCGCTGATTTACAGAGCGGCGTTGGTCGCAGTAACCGCCATGAGAGCGCGGAAAAACATGTCTCCGGCGAGGCGCGTTTTATCGACGATAAGCCGGAGCTGCCGGGTCTGCTGCATCTCTGTCCGCGCCTGAGTGAGTATGCTCATGCGCGCATCCTGCATATTGATGTGCAGCCCTGTTATGCCGTTCCCGGCGTCGTCAGCGTCCTGACCTGGCAGGATGTGCCGGGCATCAATGATGTCGGGCCGCTGGAGCCGGGCGACCCGCTGCTGGCCCATGACAAAGTAGAGTATCTGGGACAGATCGTGATCGCGGTGGCGGCGGAATCCCCCGAGGCTGCGCGTCTTGGCGCGGCCGCTGCGGTAATTGAATATGAGGTGCTGGAACCGCTGCTGGATGTGGAACAGGCGCTGGCACAGGGCAGCTTTGTGCAGGAACCTCACATTCACCAGCGCGGTGATGTGGAAGCGGCCCTGGCGCGTGCGCCGCACCGGGTCAGTGGGGCGTTTCACATTGGCGGCCAGGAGCATTTCTATCTGGAAACCCAGACGGCAATGGTCATTCCCGGAGAAGATCAGCAGTTGCAGGTCTTCTCCTCAACCCAGAACCCCACCGAAGTGCAGAAACTGGTGGCGGAAGTGATGGGCATCAGCCTGAATCAGGTGACGATAGATATGCGCCGGATGGGCGGTGGCTTTGGTGGTAAAGAGACGCAGGCGGCCGGTGTCGCCTGTCTCTGCGCCATCGTGGCGCGCCTGACCGGCCGGGCGGCGAAGATGCGGCTTTCACGCCGCGACGATATGCGCGTCACCGGCAAACGCCATCCGTTCTTTGTGCGCTACGAAGCGGGCGTTGAAGAGGATGGGCGTCTGTGCGGCATCAAAATCGATCTGGCCGGAAACTGCGGTTATTCGCTGGATCTTAGCGGATCGATTGTCGATCGCGCCATGTTCCACGCCGATAACGCCTATTACCTCGGGGATGCACGGGTAACCGGCTATCGCTGCCGCACGAACACCGCCTCGAACACCGCCTATCGGGGTTTTGGCGGGCCACAGGGCATGGTGGCGATTGAACAGATCATGGATCATATCGCCCGTGAGCGCGGGCTGGATCCGCTGGCGCTGCGCAAGCGTAACTACTATGGCAAGCAGGATCGCAACATCACCCATTACCACCAGCAGGTAGAGGATAACCTGCTGGATGAGATTACCGAACAGCTGGAGCAGAGCAGCGACTACCAGGCTCGCCGCGCGGAGATTAAGGCATTTAACGCCCGCAGTCCGCTGCTGAAACGCGGTCTGGCGCTGACGCCGGTGAAATTCGGCATCTCCTTTACCTCCAGCTTTCTCAATCAGGCGGGGGCGCTGATCCTGATCTACACCGACGGCACGGTGCAGCTTAACCACGGCGGCACTGAGATGGGCCAGGGCCTGAACACCAAGGTGATTCAGATTGTCGCCGAAGTGCTGCAGATTGAGATCGATAAAATTCAGATCACTGCCACCGACACCGGCAAAGTGCCCAACACCTCGCCAACCGCGGCCTCCAGCGGGGCTGACCTCAATGGCAAAGCGGCGCAGAATGGTGCTGAAATCCTGCGCGACCGCATGACCGCCATGCTCTGCGAGCTACACCAGTGCGACGCGTCGGCGGTGAGCTTCCGCAACGGAGTGGTGCGCGCCGGGGACAAACATTACACCTTCGCCGAGGTGGCGAAGCTGGCGTGGCTGAATCAGGTGCCGCTCTCCGCCACCGGCTACTACCGCGTGCCGGGGATTCATTACGACCGGGTCGCGGGTCGTGGGACGCCGTTCTATTACTACGCTTACGGTGCAGCCTGCTGTGAAGTGGTGATTGATACCTTAACCGGTGAATCCCGCCTGCTGCGCGCCGACATTCTGCATGACGTCGGGGCGTCGCTGAATCCGGCCATCGACATCGGCCAGGTTGAAGGTGGCTTTATTCAGGGCGTCGGCTGGCTTACCTGCGAAGAGCTGGTGTGGAGTGATAAAGGCCAGCTGCTGACCGATGGACCGGCGAGCTACAAAATTCCCGCCATCAGCGACGTTCCGGCGGACCTGCGGGTCACGCTGGTGGAGAACCGTAAAAACCCTAAAGACACGGTGTTCCACTCCAAGGCCGTAGGTGAACCGCCGTTTATGCTGGGCATCGCCGCCTGGTGTGCCCTGCAGGATGCGGTCGCCAGCGTCTCCGATTACCGGCAGCACCCACTGCTGGATGCGCCCGCGACGCCGGAGCGCATCTTCTGGGGCGTGCAGCGCCTGACGGGAGGGGTTGATGATTTATCATGACTGGATTGGCGTGCTGCATCAGCTGCGTGAAAAACGTCAGAGCTGCGTATTAATCACCGTGCTCAGTGAGCACGGTTCGGTGCCGCGCGACAGCGGCAGCAAAATGGTGGTGACGCAGCAGGAGAGTTATCTCACCATCGGTGGCGGTCATCTTGAGTTTGAGTGCATCGCCCAGGCCAGGGCGATGCTGCAGAGCGGGGCGACTGCGCCACACACCGAGGATTTCAGCCTTGGCGCGCGGCTCGGACAGTGCTGTGGCGGCAAAACCACGCTGCTGTTTGAGCCGCTGCTGCAGGCGCAGCCTGAGATCTACCTTTTTGGCGCAGGCCATGTGGGACAGGCGCTGGTCAACCTGCTGTCAACGTTACCCTGTCACATAAACTGGATCGATAGCCGTCCGGCGCAGTTCAGCCACGTTCCGGCTGGCGTGGTGACGCTTCAGCCGGACGATCCGCTCGACTGCGTAGCACAGGCACCCGCAGGCAGCTACTTCATCATCATGACCCATCATCATCCCCTCGACTTTGAACTGTGCGAGGCGGTGCTGAAGCGCGGCGATTTCCGCTATGCCGGGGTGATCGGTTCTGAAACGAAAAACCAGCGTTTCCGCTACAGGCTGGCGGGCAAGGGTGTGGCGAACGAACCGCTGGCGCGCCTGCGCTGTCCGATTGGCCTGCCGGACGTCAAAGGCAAGCTGCCCGCCGAGATTGCGGTGGCGATTGCCGGTGAAATCATCAGCGTTTATCAGCAGCACGTCGCCTGAGTTGTCGCTTTCGCGGCAACCTGTCAGGATAAGACTTTGCGATGCCCACCAGGAGCGAACCATGAACGCCCGTCAGAATCCCTTCTTTAGCGTCAGCACACTGCCTTACCAGACTCCTCCTTTTGACCAGATTGAGGAGCAGGATTTCCTGCCCGCGCTGCAGGCGGGCATTGAGGAGAAGCGTCAGGAGATCGAGGCGATCGCACTGAACAGCGACGCGCCCAGCTTTTTCAACACTTATGAGGCGCTGGAGAGGAGCGGACAGCTGCTCAACCGGGTGAATCTGGTGTTCAGTGCCATGACCTCGGCGCATACCAGCCCGTATCTGCAGCAGGTGGATGAGGAAATTGCGCCTCAGCTCACCGCGCTCAACGATGACATCATGCTTAATCGCCCGCTGTTTTCGCGGCTCGATGCGGTCTATCTGCAGCGCGCTAAACTGGATGCTGAATCAAAACGGCTGGTTGAGGTGATCTGGCAGCGCTTTCAACTGGCGGGGGCTAATCTGCCGGAAGCGCAGAAACAGCAGCTCAAGACACTGAATCAGGAAGCGGCCCGCCTCGGTACCCGCTTCACCAACAAATTGCTGGCCGCCACTAAAGCGGGCGGGCTGGTCGTCGATGATCTGCAGAAGCTGGCGGGACTCTCACCGGCCGATCTGGCGGTGGCGCAGGCGGAAGCGCAGGCACGCGGACTGGAAAAACGCTGGCTGCTGGTGCTGCAAAACACCACCCAGCAACCCGCACTACAGAGCCTGGCCGATCGCGCAACCCGTGAAGCGCTGTTTAAGGCGGGCGTGACGCGCACTGAAAAAGGCGATGAGAACGACACCCGCGAGCTGGTATTACGTCTGGCGCAGGTCAGGGCCGAGCAGGCGCGGCTGCTGGGATTTGCCAGCTATGCCGAGTGGAAGTTACAGGATCAGATGGCCAAAACGCCTAAGGCGGCGCTGGCGTTTATGCATAACATCGTGCCTGCCGCGCGCGGTCGTGCGGAGCGTGAAGCGGCGGCTATCCAGCAGACTATCGATCAGCAGCAGGGCGATTTTACCCTGCAGGCCTGGGACTGGCGTTTTTATGCCGAACAGGTGCGGCGTGCCCGTTACGATCTGGATGAGAGCCAGATTAAGCCCTACTTCGAACTGAATTCGGTGCTGCAGAATGGCGTGTTCTGGGCGGCGACGCAGCTCTATGGCATCCGTTTCACGCCGCGACAGGATCTGCCAGTTTATCATCCCGACGTCCAGGTCTATGAGATTTTTGACGCCGATGAGACCCCGCTGGCGCTGTTTTACACCGACTTTTTTAAGCGCGACAGCAAAGGCGGCGGTGCCTGGATGAGCAACTTCGTCAACCAGTCTACGCTGCTCGACAGCAAACCGGTGATCTACAACGTCTGTAACTACACCAAACCGCCAGCCGGTGAACCGGCGCTGCTGAGCTGGGACGACGTCATCACGATGTTTCACGAGTTCGGTCACACGCTGCACGGTCTGTTTGCCAGCCAGCGCTATCCGAGCCTGTCGGGAACGGAAACCCCGCGCGATTTCGTCGAGTTTCCTTCGCAGATCAACGAGCACTGGGCCAGCGAGCCAGCGGTGTTCCGCAACTACGCTCGCCACTATCAGACTCAGGCGCTGATGCCCGCTGAGCTGCATGAAAAAATCGTCCGGGCCGCCACGTTCAACAAAGGCTACGAGATGAGCGAGCTGCTGGCTGCCGCGCTGCTGGATCTGCACTGGCACAGCCTTAACCGTGATTCCGCGCCGCAAAGCGTGGAGGGATTCGAGCAGCAGGCGTTACAGAGCGATAATCTGGCGCTGACGGCGGTGCCGCCGCGCTATCGCTCAAGCTATTTCCAGCACATCTGGGGCGGTGGCTATGCAGCAGGTTATTACGCCTATATCTGGACGCAGATGCTCGCCGACGATGGCTATCAGTGGTTTGCGGAACAGGGCGGACTGACGCGCGAGAACGGCGACCTCTTCCGACAGAAAATTCTGTCGCGCGGGAACAGCAGCGATCTCAAAACACTGTATGAAAGCTGGCGGGGCGGGCCTCCGCAGCTGGAGCCCATGCTGAAAAATCGCGGTCTGGCGGAGTCATAGCAGAACGGGCTGTCACGCGCTGGTCGCGCTGACAGCCCGGTTTTATTCGTGTTAGCCCAGCGGGCCACCTTCAATGGTTTCGCACATTCCGGCCAGCACCCGTTCACCGGTTTCGCTTTTCAGAGAGTCATACCATTCTGCCGTGATTGCCGGATCGCGCGCATGGGTGACGTCACAGCGTTTGCGCGCTTTCAGTACCAGATCTTTTACCCGTTCAACCCGTCGCGCCTGATAGCGCAGCAGTGCATCTTCAATACCCAGTGAATGAGAGGCCAGCGTCGAGGCCAGTACCACGGCATCCTCCATCGCCGCGCAGCCGCCCTGGCCGATATCGGGCGTGGTGCTGTGGGCAGCATCGCCCAGCAGGGCCACACGTCCTTTAACAAAGCGGCTGAAAGGTTCGATGTCGTGGATCTCAACCCGATTGGTGGTGTCAGGATTGATTGCCGCGATCAGCTGCTGTACCGGCTCCGCCCAGTCCTGAAAATAGCCGGTTAAGTCCGCTTTCACCGTGCTGCGATCCTGCGGCAGTCCCTTCGGCAGCGGCACATCAAAGAAGAAGTAGAATCGATTGCCGCTGACCGGCATCAGCGACACCCGCTTGCCGTCACCGACAAAGGTGGTCCACTGATCGGCGGGCGCAATCCTCTCATCTATAGTGACCAGGCCATTCCAGTTAACGTAACCGGCGTAACGTCGTTCCAGCTTCTGCTCCAGCACATACTCGCGGATCACCGAATGGGTGCCATCGGCGGCAATCAGGAAATCGCCGGTGGCCTGAGTGTTGTCGGAAAAGGTGGCAATCACGCCACTGCCGGTCTGCTCGACCTGGATCACCCGCTTACCAAACTGCACCCGTTCACGGCCGAAGGTATCAATCAGCATCGCCTGCAGTTCTGCCCGCGCCACCGGACAGGGATATTCGCCAACCTGCTGCACCAGCGGCGCCATACTGAAGCGGGTCAGGGGCGCGCCGGTGGTGCCATCGTGATAGGCCATATAGGCCATGTTCCCGCCCAGCTCACGCAGCGCGGTTTTCATGCCCAGCGCATTCAGGCATTTAACCCCGTTGGGCCAGATGGAAATCGCCGCGCCGACGGGCTTCATCTCCTTTACGGCTTCAAAAACCTCAACGTCAATTCCGGATTTCTCCAGCGCAATGGCACTACTCATGCCGCCTATACCGCCACCAATCACGATTGCTTTCATAATGCTCTCCTGTCTGCATACGTCACTTCCTGCAACTTTTGTACCAGAGAGATGGTGGTAGAGAGTTTCATATAAATAACAATGTAAATCATAGGCTTAATGTATAATGGGGGCACCTGACTCCCGCCTTCCTCTTAATCAGTTGCACTGAATTGTGGCAAACGGGCGTGCAAAAAGGGTGCGGCTATAACCGTACTGCATCATTTGTTTCATTATCGCCCGTCTGTGTCTGTGTCTGTGTTAATCATCAGCCAGTGGAACGCGCCGGGCACTTTTCAGCATGGTCATTCTTATTACTTTAAAAGTTATTAACTAAAATCCTCATCCGCTTCGCTAATATTCCTGACAATTAATTAAACATTTACATAACAACTGGCGCGAATATTTCCCGGAAAATAATCGTTATATTCAATAAGGGGTTAGCCTGACACAGTTAAACACACCTGTTAATAAAAAATGCAAATTCATAACCAGACACAATTGTGTCTGTTTTAGCACCGTGCGCAATCATTAGCAAAAGCGTTCAGGCCGCGTCATTACGGGCTTTTAGGATATTGCTCAGACCCGCCAGTCACGATCACGTGATATAGATCACTCCGGACACAAGGACTCTGGAAGGCGAACATGAAAATTGGAATCACGAATAACCAGTATCCGGAGCAGCGTAATATCTTAGTTAATCCGGATAACGAATATATCAATCTGAAAAAGAGCAATCTGTTCTACTTTATTAATCCGTTACGAACCCGATTGCTCAAAAAAAATAAAACCTTTGTCTTTCAGCCTGTGCCTTTTTCAGGGGCATCGCGGGCTGACATCCTGCATCTGTTCAATGAAGTGGCGATAACCCATCAGAAGTGGGTCGCGTCGTTTGAAACGGAGCTGCCGCGTGTGCTGCCGGTGGCGGGCGTCGCCAAGCAGGATAACCCCGAGCTGAAACGCCTCATTCCTTATCTGTTAAAAGATAACTGCCTGGGGTTGATTGCCATCTCAGATGCCACCCTGAACATTCAGATGAAACTGTTCAGGCCGGATATTGCCCAGCAAATCCGCCGTAAAACCCTGGTGCTGCATCCGCCGCAGAAGCTGTTTGTCCAGCAGAAAACGCCGCGTCAGCCCGGTATTCTGAAACTGACCTTTGCCGGTAACGAGTTCTACCGCAAAGGCGGGGCTGAAGTCGTGCTGGCGATCAGTGAGCTGATTGAAGAGCGCAAACTGGAAGAGTCGCAGCTGGATGTGCAGCTGATTGGCGATCTCGCCAAGCGTCGTAACGTGGCGCACCGCCAGTTCCAGGATGATGAGACCTTCTATAGTGGCATTGAGAACCGCATCAAACGCTATCGCTGCTTCACGCATCATTCACAGATGGATAACGGCGCCCTGATGCAGCTGTTCCGCCAGAGCGATGCCGGACTGCTACCAACCTGGCAGGAGACGTACGGTTTCTCGGTACTGGAGATGCAGGCTAACGGCTGCCCGGTGATCACCAGCAACGTGCGCGCGTTGCCAGAGATTAATCCTGCCAGCGCAGGCTGGGTGATTGCGAGTCCGCTTAACGCTGACCGTGAATACAGTATTACCTCGCCAGAGCAGAAAACGCAGCTACGCCAGTCGCTGGTGGAGGGGCTGAAATCGATACTGCTCGCCATTATCGACCGTCCTGAGATGCTGCAGGAGAAAGGTGAGGCGGCGATTCTGCGCATCAAAGATCAGCATGACACCCAGCGTTACATTGCCCGGCTCAACGATATCTACAGCCGTGGCGTGATTAATGTCACTCAACATCCCCCTGTGGTCTCAATTTGATTAGATTTCTCTGACGGGGCGCGCCAGACTGGCCATACTTAGTGCAGCGTCCCTCTGGAGAACTCTTATGAAAATGATCATCAGCCTGCTGCTGTCCGGATTACTGGGCAGCAGCGCCTTCGCTCAGCCCGCACCGCTTTTTCCGGCCCGCGCGCCCCTGGCACAGCTGACGCCCGTCGCTGCCCGCTGCGATGTCTCCGCCTGTCAGACCAACTGCTACACAGAACAATCGCACTGCAACACCCGGGAAAACGGTGGCTGCAGTTCTCAGGCTCAGATGTGCGTGCAGGCCTGTGCCGACCAGTGTAAATAATTTAATTCAGTGAAGAATCCCTTAGTTGCCAATGAAAAAGTCTTTGTTTTATCTCGCGTTATTCTCTCTTTCTGCCAGCTGTGTCGCCGCCGATCTCTCTTCACAGCAGGTTACTTCTCTGGTTAAAGCCGCGATCGAACCGCTGATGGAGCAGCAGGAGATCCCCGGCATGTCGGTGGCGGTGCTTTACAAAGGCCGGGCGCAGTTTGTGAACTTCGGCGTGGCCGATCTCGAATCACGCCGCCGGGTCACGGAAAACACGCTGTTTGAGCTGGGCTCCGTGAGCAAAACCTTTACCGGCACCCTGGCCGGCGTCATGATCCGCAACGGCGAAATACGCCTTAACGATCCGGTGCAGAAGTACTGGCCGCAGCTGACCGGTGAGCAGTGGCGTCCGGTGCGGATGCTGCATCTGGCGACCTATACCGCGGGCGGCCTGCCTTTACAGTTGCCGGATGATGTCAGCGATCAGGCTTCGCTGCTGCGTTTCTATCAGGAATGGCAGCCAGAGGCAGCGCCCGGCACGCTCCGGCAGTACTCTAACGCCAGCATCGGTCTGTTTGGTTCGCTGATGGTGAAGGGCGATTATGAGCAGGCGATGGCGCGAAACGTGTTTCAGCCACTGCGTCTGACGCGCACCTATATCACCGTGCCGCCCTCGATGATGCTGGACTACGCCTGGGGCTATAAAAATGGCCAGCCGGTACGGGTCTCACCTGGCATGCTGGATGCAGAAGCCTATGGCGTTAAATCCACCGCGCGTGACATGCTCACCTTTATGCAGGCAAATGTGGATCCTAACCGCCTCTCTTCGGGGAATGCCGTGCTGCGTAATGCCATTCGCACCGCGCAGGCGCGCTACTTCAAAGTCGGCACTTTGTTTCAGGGACTGGGCTGGGAGATCTACGACTGGCCGGTGACTGCCGATACGCTGATGGGCGACAGCGATAATGGAGTTGCGCTGCAACCCCGCCCGGCAACGCTGCTCAATCCGGTCGGGCCGTCGCAGAGCGCCAGCTGGGTGCATAAAACCGGTGCAACCAATGGTTTTGGTGCCTATATCGCCTTTATTCCTGAGAGGAAAAGCGGCATCGTGATACTCGCCAACAAGAATTACCCTAATCCGCTGCGTATAAAGGCGGCGTGGCAGATTTTGCAGGCGTTACAGCAGGAGAAGCCTGAGTAACAGGCATCACGCTTGCTAAGCGACGGGGTAAAGCTGGCACCGCCTGTTCATTTGCGCTAAAATAAAAATCAAATGAACAGGAGGCTGCTATGTCTATCGCCATCTACACACCCGCTCAGCATCGTCGCGACAATTCGCTGCTGCATGCTCTGAATCTGCCGGAAACACTGCCTGATGCGCACCAGCGTATTGCGGTAGGGTTCAGCAGCGGCGTGCTGAAACGCACGGCGTCGTTGTCCACCTTTGACGAGGGCTGGCTGTGCCGTCTGGCGGGCATTGATCGCACCACCTACAACCGCAAAGTTAAAGATCCGCAGCAGACCTTTTCGCCCGATCAGAGCGGACGGATCTACATGCTGATCCGCGTCCTCTCTGCCGCCAGTAAACTGTTCCGCGACGACAGGCAGCGTCTGGTGCAGTGGCTGGAAACGCCCGCCAAAGCGCTGGGCGGTAAGAAACCGGCGGAGATGACCACCACGGTGGCGGGTGCAGAAGCGGTGATTAACCTGATTGGCCAGCTTGAGCATGGCGTGATTACCTGATGGCAGTACGTTTCTTTCGCCTGGTGAAGAGTGAGTATGCGATAACCGCCTTTGATGGTTTTGGTGCCCGCACTTACGGGGGGCGCTGGAATTCCGTGGGAACGGTCTGTGTCTATATGGGATCAAGCCGGGCGCTCTGTGTACTTGAGGCGCTGGTTCATCTCACCATTCAGGATCTGTCACACGACTACTCAATGCTGTCGATTAGCGTCCCTGAATCGCTGATTACCGAGCTCTCGCTGGCGGCACTCCCCGATGACTGGCAGGCCGATCCTGCGCCATCGTCCACGCGGCAAATTGGTGACGACTGGCTTGCCAGCCCGGATAACGGCCTGGTGCTGAAGGTGCCGAGCACGCTGACCGGTGAGTGGAATGCACTGTTCAATCCCCGTCATCCGGCAGCGGCTGGCATCATCAGTAAGGTGGTGGTAGAGCCATTTTTCTTCGATCCGCGTTTCAGGCTGCAATAGGGCGCCGGATTCGCCACTTTCCTCACCGCAACATCTCACATCACGCAGGCGCCTGCGATTCCGATAGCGCCTGCGCCGCGCAGATCAGCGCCAGATGACTCAGCCCCTGTGGCATATTGCCGCGCCAGCTCTGGCTGCGGACGTCATACATCTCATTGAAGATATCGACATTACCGTGGCCGTTCAGCGTAGCCAGGATCTCCTGCATCGCCTGTTCTGCCTCATCCGTCTCACCCATCTCTGCCCAGGCTTCCACCAGCCAGAAGGCGCAGGCGAGAAAGGTACTCTCTTCTTCTCTGACCCCGCTGTAGCGATAGAGCATGGCGCTGCCGTCACCCAGTTTTTGCCGGATAGCACGGTAGGTCGAGAGCATCCGCTGCGGATTGACCGCGTTGCCGTAGCTGTGAACCAGCGCCAGCGACGCGTCGAGGCGATCGTCACTGCCGGCGTAAAAGAGATAAGCCTGCTGTTGCTCTGACCAGCAGTGCGACTCAATCCAGTCGCGGATACGGTCACGTTCCCGCTGCCAGCGTCCCAGCCAGGTCGGTTCGATATGCTGGCTTTCTGCCAGCGCCACCGCCCGATCCAGCGCCATCCAGCAGGCCATTTTTGAGTGGGTGTAGTGTTGCAACTCCGGCAGCTCCCAGATGCCGCAATCCTTCTGCCGCCAGTGATCGGCGCAGCAGTTCGCCAGCTCGCCCAGCATGCGCGAGGTGGTGATATCCAGCACGTGTCCCGCCTCGATAAAATGCTGGGCTGTCACCAGCATGTCGCCATACATACTGAGCTGTAGCTGGTCACGGGCATTATTGCCGACCCGCACCGGCTGAGAGTTCTGATAGCCGCTCAGCGGCGGATAACGCTCAGCGGGGACCTCATCACCATTCAGGGCATAGCAGGCGCGCAGCCTGACGCCATGGCGCATGATGGTCTGCGACAGCCAGGAAAAGGCCGCCTTACAATCTTCCAGCGCCCCGAGATAGACGAAGGCTTTAATAATCAGGCAGGCGTCGCGCACCCAGGCGTAGCGGTAATCATAATTTTTCTCGCCGCCGATCCCCTCCGGCAGGGAGGTGGTAGCAGCAGCAGCCAGTGCGCCGGTCGGGGAGTACCAGAGAAACTTCAGCGACAGGGCTGAGCGCTTCACCAGCGTCGGGTAGCGGCCCTCATAACTCAGGCTCTCCACCCAGCTGGTCCAGCCGGTGTGGCTGGTTTCAATCCGCTGATCGATAGCCTCCAGCGGCGGCACCGCCAGCGGCTCTTTCTCGGTCACCAGCAGCGCGCAGAGCGAGCGGGAACCGGCATAGGTACGCAGCGTGGCGCAGACCTGCTCGTCATCCAGCTCTGTGATCTGAATATCTTCGCTGGTGCGCAACATCGCCATGATCTCCGCGATGTGAAACACCTTGCCTTTTTCATTGTCGGCCACCCACGGTGAACGGGTTTCAGCGGCGGTGCCGAAGCGCAGGGTGATCGCTAATTCCACTTCACCGCTGACACCCTCTATGCGGCGAGCCAGTTCGCACCAGGGCAGACGGCCCGCCAGCGTGCTGTTAATCGATTCGGTCAGCAGCACGGTGCCGTCACGGGTTTCGAAGCGGGTCTCCAGCACATTGCTGTTATCGCGGTAGCGGCGTGAGACCTGATAAGGCGCACGCGGGACAATCTGGAAGTAGCCACCGAGTCCGGCATCAAGCAGGCGATCAAACAGGGGCTTTGCGTCGAGATTGGGCGCGCACCACCAGTCAATGGAACCGTCCGGCGCAATCAGCGCAACAGAACGGCCTTCACCAATGGCGGCATAATCACCCAGGCCCGCAAAGCCCTCTTTTCTGACCGGCGAATGAAAGATCGGGTTTTCCATAATCTGCTTCCTTATATCACGGTGGCGAGGGTTCTTAAGCGGGGCAAAAGCGGGACAAAAAAATGGCCGCGTTATGCGGCCACCTGAGTGAGATTACAGCGTACCGGTGCCGCCATCAGAACACCAGACCTGCCCGGAGGAGTAACTGCTCTCGGTTGAGGCCAGGGTTACGTAGAGTGGGGCGATCTCAACCGGCTGGCCCGGACGGCCCATTGGTGAGTCGGCGCCAAACTGCTTCACTTTCTCCATCGGCTGTCCGCCGCTGGACTGCAGCACGGTCCAGTACGGCCCTGGTGCAACGGCGTTGACCCGGATACCGTCGCCACCCAGCTGCTTCGCCAGGGATTTGGTAAAGGCGACGATGGCCGCTTTGGTCTGCGCATAGTCGAGCAGAATATCGCTGGGTTTAAACGCCTGTACGGACGAGGTATTAATAATAGACGCACCGCGTGGCAGATATTCCAGCGCCGCTTTGGTGATCCAGAACATCGCATAAACGTTGGTTTTAAACGTTGCGTCAAAATCTTCCGTACTCAGGGTACGGATGGACTCATTAAATTGCTGACGACCGGCGTTATTAACCAGAATATCCAGGCCACCTAATTTATCGGCTGCCTCTTTGACCAGCTGCTGACAGAATTCTTCAGAACGAATGTCGCCCGGAATAGCATAAACTTTACGGCCTTCCGCTTCGATTAATTTAATCACTTCATCGGCGTCGGGCTGTTCTTCCGGCAGGTAGTTAATCACCACATCTGCGCCTTCACGGGCATAAGCGATAGCCACCGCGCGGCCAATACCGGAGTCACCGCCGGTGATCAGCGCCTTGCGGCCGGTCAGTCGTCCCGTGCCGCGATAGCTGGTTTCACCGTGATCGGGAACCGGGATCATTTTGCTGGCCAGGCCTGGCGCCTGTTGTGGCTGGTCCTCAAAAGGAGGTTTAGGAAATTGATCCAGATCGAGCGTCTTGTTAGTTGGTGTAGCCATTGTATGCTCCTTGAACAGAGTTATCTGAGACATTAAGCCTGGCACAAATGTGATATTTGTCACATCTGACTGCTGATTCATTGAGCAGTTAAAACCAGAAGAACTTAATAATGCAGATAAAGCGTAGACAGAAAATCGGAATACTGTGCAGTAGCGTCCGATTATTTTTCAGTGCAGGGGCGGGATATTTAAAGCGAAGCGTAAGATCGGTTGTGGATTATTTCAGGGCGTAATTACATAGCGGAAGAAAATAAAAAAGGGCGGTTAACCGCCGCGTACCGAACCGCGCCAGACCACATCTACCGGATATATTCTCCGCTCCTGCTGCTGTTCATTTTTTGGCATCAGCGTCTCCGGTTGCGCTTCCGTTTCCACCAGCCAGGCAATGGCATCGCGGGCGAACTGCTCCACCGGCTGTGCAAAGGTCGTGAGGTTGTAAGAGGCCCAGCCCGACTGCGCGATATTATCGTGTCCGATGATGCAGAGATCGTCCGGAATACGCAGCGCAAAGCGGTGACGCGCCTCATCCATAAAGCCGCAGGCGAGCAGGTCGGTGGCACAGTACACCGCATCAGGGCGAACTTTACGCGTCAGCAGACGCTGGGCCAGAATCTGGCCGCTTTCGTAAGAGGTGGTGCCGAACCGCTCCACCTGGACCGTGACGCCCACTTTCTGCGCGGCGGCCAGAAAATCCGCTTCGCGCTTCAGCAGACTCGGCGTTCCCGCCAGCGAATTCACAAAGGCGATGCGGCTGCATCCCGCCCTTACAAACGCGTTAACCGCCATTTCTGCGGCGGGGCGGGAGTCGAGGTTGATACTGAGCGTGCCGGGCAGGGACTCGTCGCGGTTAATCAGCACCAGATGCTGACCATGTTTGTAGCAGAGCCGGGTGATACCGCTGTCCGGCATGCCGGAGAGAATAATCGATGCGTCGGCGCGAAAATTAATCGCCTGCTGCAGCGCGGCGGAAACGCGCGCATCAGATCGGTCAGTGTTAATCAGCATCGCCACTTTTCCCGCTTCCTGCAGATACTGGGTCATCCAGCGCACCAGGCTGGCACGGTAGGGCGTGTCAACCTCGGAGGCAATTAAGCAGACGATGCCGCTGCGGTTGCGCACCAGGCCGCGCGCCAGATGATTGACGTGATAGCCCAGTTCCTCCGCCGCTTTCATCACCCGCTGACGGGTAGCATCTGACACGCTGGCTCCCGCTGTAAAGGTGCGGGAGACCGCTGAGCGGGAGACGCCCGCCCGGTCAGCCACATCCTGCGCACTCACCACCGCCTTAAGCTGCTGCATGTTCTCTCCTCGCCTGACATTGTCTGCACTGAGTTTGCCTGAAGTTGCAAGGCTGTGCAAAAAATACAGATGGGCGAAAGGTTTCAAATTTGTGACAGCGACTGACAATTGCTTAACAACTAAATTGACACTGCAGCAGGGCCGCCGTACTAATCTGCACATATGTTTGCACACATGTGCAAAAGCTGGCGCGCCTGCGTCATCCAGCCCAGGAGAACACCATGCGTTATTCCTCTCTGCTCGCTGCTGTAATCGTCTGCCCTATAGTGCCGTTTGCTGCCTCGGCGGCGGGCAATCTTAATATGATCTGCTCAGCCGATGTGGTGGTGTGCGAACAGATGACCACGCTGTTCAGCCAGTCCCATCCCGATATTAAACTCAGCATGGTGCGGCTCTCTGCCGGTGAAGCCTATGCCCGTATCCGCAGCGAGGCACGCAATCCCCGTACCGATATCTGGTGGGCCGGTACCGGCGATCCGCATATGCAGGCTGCTGAAGAGGGGCTGACCCAGGCCTATAAATCGCCACTGCTCGATCAGCAGCAGCCCTGGTCACAAAAAGTGGCGGAGATCTCCGGTTATCGCACCGTGGGCGTTTATGCCGGTGCGCTGGGCTGGGGCTATAACACCAGACTGCTGGCGGAGAAAAAGCAGAAAGTGCCCGCCTGCTGGGCGGATTTACTCGACCCTGGCTTTAAAGGCGAGATTCAGATCGCCAATCCCAACTCTTCCGGCACGGCCTATAACACCCTGGCGACGCTGGTGCAGATCATGGGCGAAGACAAAGCCTTTGACTACCTGAAGAAGCTCAACGCCAACATCTCGCAATATACCAAGTCCGGCTCTGCTCCGGTCAAAGCCGCCGCGCGCGGTGAAACCACCATCGGCATTGTCTTTATGCATGATGCCGTCGCGATGGAAGTAGATGGCTTCCCGATTAAGCCCGTCGCGCCCTGTGAAGGCACTGGCTATGAAATAGGTTCGATGTCGATCATCAAAGGGGCACGAAACCTGGCCAATGCCAAAGCCTGGTATGACTGGGCGCTCAGCGCTAAAGCACAGTCGCATATGAAAGAGGCGAAATCGTTCCAGCTGCCCTCTAACCGCAAGGCGGAGATCTCTGAATATGCACCGCGCTTCGAGAACATCAGGCTGATCGATTATGACTTTAAAACCTATGGTGACTCAGCAAAACGCAAAGCGCTGCTGGGCCGCTGGGATAAAGAGATTGGTGCCAGCGCACAATAACGGTGGTGCGCCCCGGCCACCTGAGCCGGGTCTGTGCCAGACCGCGGTGGCGTAAGCCTGATGTCCGCTTCCTGATCGAGGTGATTTATGAATGCGCACAATCGTCGCTTAACCGGCGCGCTGCTGGCGGGCGCCAGCGCGCTGACGCTGCTGCCCTGGTATAGCCTGGAGCAGGGCTTCTTCTCGGGTGACTGGCTGTTCAGCTTATGGGGTGATGAGACCAATGCGCCTGCGCTGGGGCAGCTCGCGTTACACTGCTGGCTGGGCATCGCCGTGGCGCTGTGGCTGCTCTGTGCTGGCAGCGCCTTTCTGCCCCCGGGCCGCACCCGCAGCACGCTGCTGCTGCTGTTCAGCACCTGCGGCATTCTGTTTCTGGTGCTGGAAGGGCATGCCATCGGTTTCAGTGGCTGGAACTGGTTATGGCTGGAGAACCTCACCGGCCCGCTGGCGCAGGGACAACCCGCGATGGGTGCGGGTGCGCTGCTGCTGCTGACCATATTTTTGCTGATTTTCGCCTTTGCCCTGGCGGAGCGCGGCGTGCTGAGAGGCGATGCCTTTGTGGTGGCGTCGATTGTGCTGCTGGTGGCGCTGGTCACGACCTTTGTGCTCTATCCGGTGCTGAGCCTGTTTGTCGCCTCGGTGCAGGATATTGATGGCAGTTTTAAACCTGACGGACTGATTGCCAATATGCAGGATCCCGCTATCTGGAGCCTCGGCTGTTTTACCGGTGGCACCTGCGGCACCGCCTGGCGCACGCTGGGACTGGCGCTGATGACGGCCAGTGGCGCTACGCTGCTGGGACTGGCGTTTGCACTGGCGGCGACGCGCACCTCGCTGCCGTGTAAAAAAGCGCTGCGGATGCTGACCATTCTGCCGATTATCACGCCGCCGTTTGTCATCGGTCTGGCGCTGATCCTGCTGTTTGGCCGCTCCGGCGTGGTCACCGAATCGCTGGCGACGCTGTTCGGCATCGAGCCGGGCCGCTGGCTCTATGGCATGACCGGCATCTGGATTGCCCAGGTGCTCTCCTTTACCCCCATCGCCTTTCTGGTGCTGATTGGGGTGGTCGAGGGCGTCAGTCCGTCACTGGAAGAGGCGTCACAGACCCTGCGTGCCAGCCGCTGGCGCACTTTCTCCCGCATCTCGCTGCCGCTGATGGCGCCGGGGCTGGCCAACGCCTTCTTAATCAGCTTTATCGAAAGCATGGCCGATTTCGGTAACCCGATGGTGCTGGGCGGCAGTCACGGCGTGCTGTCGACGGAGATCTTCTTCTCCGTGGTTGGCGCACAGAACGACCCGAGTCGCGCGGCGGTGCTGGCGATGATCCTGCTGGGCTTCACCCTGGCCGCTTTTCTGGTGCAGCGCGTGTGGCTCTCCGGCAAAAGCTTCGCCACTGTCACCGGCAAAGGCGACGGCGGCCGTCATGTGATGCTGCCGCGTCCGGTGCGCTACAGCGTCTATGGCATGGTAATACCCTGGGGTCTGTTCACCCTGGTGATCTACGGCATGATCATGATTGGCGGCTTTGTGCAGTCCTGGGGGCTGAATAACAACCTGACGCTGGATCACTACATCCGCGCCTTTAGCGTCAGCGTTAATCAGGGACAACTGGTCTGGAGCGGCGTCGCCTGGAGCTCTTTCTGGACCACGCTGGAGATCGCCCTGATCGCCGCGCCGCTCACGGCCATTGTCGGACTGCTGACTGCCTGGCTGATTGTGCGACAGAAGTTTGCCGGTCGTCAGACCTTTGAATTCATGCTGATGCTGAGCTTTGCCATTCCCGGCACGGTGATTGGTGTGAGCTATGTGATGGCGTATAACCTGCCGCCGCTGGAGATCACCGGTACCGCGATGATCCTGATCGCCTGCTTTGTCTTCCGTAATATGCCGGTCGGCGTGCGTGGTGGTATTGCGGCGATGAGCCAGCTGGATAAAAGCCTGGATGAAGCCTCACTGACGCTGGGCGCAAACAGTTTCCGTACCCTGCGTAAAGTGGTGCTGCCGCTGCTGAAACCGGCCATCAGCGCCGCGCTGGTGTACGCCTTTGTGCGGGCCATTACCTCTATCAGCGCGGTGATTTTCCTGGTCAGCGCCCAGTACAACATGGCGACCTCGTACATTGTCGGGCTGGTGGAGAACGGTGAGTATGGCGTGGCGATTGCCTACTCCTCGGTATTGATCGTGGTGATGCTGCTGATCATTGGCCTTTTCCAGCTGCTGGTGGGCGAACGTCGCCTGCGTCGTGCAATCCAACCGGCGGTGATTATTGCCGCACCCTCTGCATCCACTCTGACTCAGGAGAGAGCCGTATGACGACCATTAACGCCGGATCGGTGGTGTTTGAACATGTCGCAAAGCGTTTTGCCGGTTTTACTGCCGTGCCGGATCTGTCGCTCACCGTAGAGCCGGGTACGCTGGTGACGCTGCTCGGGCCGTCCGGCTGCGGCAAGACCACTACGCTGCGACTGCTGGCCGGGCTGGAGCATCCCACCGCAGGGCGGATTCTGATTGGCGGCAAAGATGTCACCCATCTGCCCGCCAACGAGCGCGACGTGGCGATGGTGTTTCAGTCCTACGCGCTGTTTCCCCATATGAACGCCATCGACAATATTCTCTACGGGCTGCTTTCCTCGGGCATGAACAAACGCGAGGCGCAGGACAGGGCGCGCGAGGGGCTGAAGCTGGTGGGTCTGGAGAGTCAGGGGCAGCGGCTGCCGTCGGAGCTCTCTGGCGGACAGCAGCAGCGTATTGCGGTCGCCCGCGCGCTGGTGCTGGAACCGCAGGTGCTGCTGCTTGATGAGCCGCTGTCGAACCTTGATGAGCGTCTGCGCCGTCGGGTGCGCACCGACATCCGCGATCTGCAGCAGCGGCTCGGGTTTACGGCGGTTTACGTGACCCATGACCAGGAGGAGGCGCTGGCGGTCTCCGATAAGATTATTGTCATGAAAGAGGGGGATATTGCCCAGCAGGGCGCGCCGGAGACGCTTTACCATTCACCTAATTCGGTCTTTATCGCGGACTTTATGGGGGAGGCGAATATTCTGCCCTGTGAAGTGGAAGAGGCGGATGCGGATGACGCGCTGGTCCGCCTGGGTAATCAGCGCTTCCGGGTGCGAGGTGCCGGAGCAAAAACCGGCAGTGCTCAGCTGGCGGTGCGACCGCAGTTTATTACGTTGTCCGGCGACGGTCAGGGGGCGCTGCAGGGGGAGGTCATTCACAGCACCTGGCTGGGTGACCATATCGAATATGAAGTCGCCACCGAACTGGGCGCGCTGTTCATTATCGATCCGCAGATGGAACAGCGTCTGCCGCTCGCCACTACAGTTGGCGTCAACTTTAAGCCGCAGGGCCTTGCCCTGATTGCCCGTTAATCTGACTAACTCAAGGAGTTCGCATGGAATCGCATGATGAAATAATGGCGCGTCTGGCTTTAGCGGAAGCCGTTGCCCGTGAAGGTGGCGCGGCGGCGTTATCTTACTTCAACCGTCGCGAGACGCTGGTGGTGGAGACCAAGTACGATTTGCAGGATGTGGTGTCGATTGCTGACCGTGAAGTGGAGCAGCTGATTGCCAGCCGTATACGGGATGCGTTTCCCGCTGATGGCTTTCTGGGTGAGGAGACGGGACTGCAGGCGGGAGAGTCTGACTACACCTGGGTGGTTGATCCGATCGATGGCACCAGCCCGTTTCTCAATGGGATGCCGAGCTGGTGTGTTTCCGTCGCGGTACTGCGCGGCGATGTGCCGGTCATCGGGGTGATTTTCGCGCCGACCTATCAGGAGTGCTACGTGGCGGCACTGGGGCAGGGCGCGACGCTCAACGGTCATCGTCTGCAGGTCGATCCCACACGCACGCTGCAAAACCACGTTACCGGTTTTGGTGCCAACAGTTATGTCAGCCCGCAGCAGGTAGGCGAGATTGTGGCAGCACTATTGTCGGCAGGCGGTAACTTTATCCGTATTGGTTCCGGCGCACTAATGCTGGCCTGGGTTGCCGCCGGTCGGGTCGTGGGTTACTACGAACCCTATATGCACGCCTGGGATTGCCTGGCGGGTTACTGCCTGGTAAAAGAAGCGGGCGGCTGGTACCACCCGTTTAGCACCGAAGGCAATCGCATCACTAAAGGCGCGCAGGTTCTGGCCGTGGCACCGGGTGCCGAAGCGGATCTGCGGCGCATTGCCGGTTTGTAATTATGTGACCCTGTCACGCTGATGGTACTGCGGTCAGCGTGATGCTCTTGGCCGTAGCGTTTTGGTCAGATAGTGACGCTGCATACCGGTTTGCGGAAAATCGGGCAGGGACATCTGCGGCTGATAACCCTGTTTCTGATAAAACGGCAGGGCCTGAAAACTAAAGGTATCCACCAGCGCATAGAGACATCCCATCTTTCCCGCCTCCTGCTCTGCGGCTTCCAGCAGTGCGCTGCCCAGACCACTGCCACGGAGCGTTTCGTCCACCCAGAGATAATCGATACAGAGCCAGTTTCCTTTGCGTGCGGCGATCACTCCCCCGCGCAACATTCCCTGTACGTCCCTGTGAGAAACCGACAGCGGTCCCCAGTTATCGCGGCTGATAAATTGCCGGTTGTAAGCCCCCAGTCCTGCCAGCAACTCTTCCCGATCGTCGTCGTTGACCTGATGGGTAAGGGTAAATGTGCTCATCCTCGTCCTCATTTAATCGTGGTTCCTATTTATCCCCTGCAAAGGATAATTGTGCGATTATCCGCTATAGGGTATAAAGTAATTATTATCCTCTCCAGGGGGTAAAAGCTGTTTTATACCCTGTCGGGGATAATGCTCCTGCGCTATGCTTACAGCCTGTGATCCAGAAGGAGCCACCCCATGATATACAGCCCGCTACAGCTGGCAAACCGGCTAAAGCTCATTCGTCAGCGCAATGGCTGGACCCAGAGTGAACTGGCGAAAAAGGTCGGCCTGAAACAGGCCACCATCTCTCACTTTGAAAATGCCCCTGACAGTACCTCGCTGGCAACGCTGTTTAAGCTGTTACAGTCGCTGGAGCTGAGTCTGGAAGTTCAGGAGAAAGAGGAGGCCAGTGCGCCTCAGCTGCATGATGAGGATGAGTGGTAATGCAAAGGCTGATTGCGTGGATGAACGGCGAGTGGGTAGGCGTACTCACCCGCCAGCGAAACGGCGCTCATGAGTTTCAGTATGATACCGGCTGGCTGAGTAATCCGCTCTCCAGGCCGCTGTCACTTTCGATGCCGTTGCAGGTTAAGGCTCTCACCTCACACGCCGTGATTAACTTCTTCGATAATCTGCTGCCGGATAGCCCATTGATTCGCGACAGAATCGTGGCGCGTTACCAGATTAAATCCCGTCAGCCGTTTGATCTGTTGCAGGAAGTGGGACGTGACAGCGTCGGGGCAACCATGCTGCTGCCGCCCGATATGCCACTGCCCGCACTGCAGGCCCGCTATGAGGTGCTGGATGAAACCCGGCTCGAAAGCGTGCTGTCGGCCTATCAGTCAGATATCCCGCTGGGGATGCTGCGTGAAGAGACCGATTTCCGTATCTCGGTCGCAGGGGCGCAGGAGAAAACCGCACTGCTGCTGACCGATGAAGGCTGGAGCATTCCTGCCGGTGCCACGCCCACCTCGCACATCATTAAGCTGCCGATCGGAGAGATTAAACAGCCGGCCGCGACGCTGGATATGCGTGAAAGTGTGGAGAATGAGTATCTCTGTCTGGCGCTGGCCCGTGCACTCGGTATCGACGTGCCGCAGGCAACGATTATTCGTGCCGGACAGATGCGCGCCCTGGCGGTAGAACGTTTCGACCGCCGCTGGTCACGCGATAAAACCCGGTTGATTCGCCTGCCGCAGGAGGATTTCTGTCAGGCGCTGGGACTGCCATCTTCAACCAAATATGAGTCGGATGGCGGGCCGGGCATTGCCGAAATCATGCAGATACTGATGGGATCGAGCAACGCCATCGAAGATCGCCATCGCTTTATGATGTTCCAGGTGTTTCAGTGGCTGATTGGCGCAACTGACGGTCACGCCAAGAACTTCTCACTGTTTATTGAGCGCGGCGGCAGTTATCGACTGACTCCCTTTTATGATGTGATCTCCGCTTACCCGGTACTGGGCGGCACCGGTCTGAACAAGCGAGCACTGAAACTGGCGATGGGGCTGCGTGCCACTAAGGGGAAGAAGACAGAGATCGACAAAATCTTCCCGCGCCATTTTATCGCCACGGCAAAAAGCGTCAGTTTTGATCGTGACAGTTTGCAGCAGATCTTCGACTTCTTTATTAAGGCCTTTCCCCAGGCAGTGGTCTCGGTGCGCGATGCCTTGCCGCCCGATTTCCCGCAGCACATCGCCGACGCCATTTTTAGTCATTCACTGATTATGCTGGAGCGGCTGCGGCACAAAGAGTGATGGCGCTTATGAGCTGGCAATATCCTGAAAAACCTCTCCTCATGTGTATGGCTAAAAGCCTGTCGGCTATGCTTATCTGACAGGCTTAACAGGAGAGTCATGGTATGAAGTGTCCGGGATGTGAAGGAGAGGCGTTTGTGTACGCCACGCGCGATGTCAGTCTTAATACGGGTAATCCGGAGGACGTTGTGCCAGATGTAAAGGGCGATCACTGCATCCGCTGTGGAGCGGTGATTATGAATGCCGGAGCGTCGGAGTTATATCCCGAAAAGGCTGAAGCGCTGGAGAATGCAGGCGTGCCCATCAAATAACACAGAGAGCCCGCTTAGCGCGGGCTTCTTTGTTTCTGTTACAGGGGGATGTCCCTCTTTTGATAACACGCAACGAGTAAGTTGTGTGATTGTGGCACCCTACAGGTTAAACCTCAGGTTTACCCTGGGAACGGAAATCAAACCCCGTCAATCTGGCCACTGGAGTGCGTTATGGATGCCAATCGCTATGCCCTGGAAACAATCCCGTCACCGCCGGCATTTCCCGGTGCTGCCAGCCCTGTAATATCTGATGAAACACTGCATCGCCGTCTGGCCGCCATTATTGAGCGGATGCAGCAGCAGCAGATTGCGCAACTGATTATCTATGCCGACAAAGAGCACGGCAGCAATTTTGAGTATCTGGCGGGATTCATTCCGCGCTTTGAGGAGGCGCTGCTGGTGGTGACTCAGCAGGGCGAGCTCACCTATATCATGGGCAATGAGAACCTCAAGCTGGTGCCGTTTGCCCGCAATCCGGGACGCTGTCTGCATGCGGCGGTCTTTTCTCTGCCCAACCAGCCTATGCGCGGGGCGCAGCCCCTGGATCAGCTGTTAACAGAGGCAGGGATAGTGGCGGGAGAACGCACCGGGCTGGTGGGCTGGAAGTTATTTACCGGCAGGCAGCAAGGGATGTTTGATCTGCCGCAGTTCATCTATGCCGCGGCGGCGCAGGCAGCGGGCGGCGATGCACAACTGGTAAACGCTACCGGATTGTTTATCTCGCCTGACAACGGTGCACGCTGCGTTAACTGCGCCGATGAAGTGGCGTTTTATGAGGCGGGGGCCAATCTTGCTTCAACCGCGATGCTGGCTGCGCTGGATAGCGTAGCGCCGGGCGTCACAGAGAAGGCGTTAGGCGCACGTCTGAACGCAGAAGGGCAGCCAAACACGGTGGTGACGATTGCCGCGACCGGCGATCGTTTCGCCCAGGCCCGGCTCTATCCGTCTGATAAACGAATTGCGACAGGCGATAAGCTTTCTCTTACCACCGGCTACAAAGGCGGGCTGACCAGCCGCTCGGCTTACGTGGTCAGTGACGCTTCTGAGTTACAGTGTAACGTCTCCGACTGGCTGACCCGGCTGGCGATCCCCTATTATCACGCGGTGGTCAACTGGCTGGAGCAGCTGCAGATCGGGATCACCGGCGGCGAACTCTATTCGCTTATCGAAACGGTGCTGCCGAAAGCGCAGTATGGCTGGCATCTTAATCCGGGGCATCTGGTGGCTGACGAAGAGTGGCTAAGCTCGCCCATCTATCCCGATTCAGCCGTGACACTGAAAAGCGGTATGCTGCTGCAGATCGATATTATCCCGTCGGTGCCGGGTTATGGCGGCTGCAGTATCGAGGATACGGTCGGACTGGCGGACGCGGCGTTGCGTGATGAGCTGGCGCGTCGTTTTCCCGATCTCTGGCAGCGAATGACTCAGCGCAAAGCGTACCTGACAGATGTGCTGAGGATTGAGCTTGCCGAAGAGGTGATTTTGCTCTCGAACACGGTAGGCTATCTGCGCCCTTTTTTACTGGATAAGCGCCGTGCACTGGTGCGCCAGTAGGGGCTTAACCGGCCTGATGCGGCCGGTAATAATTTGTAAAATTTAACTGAGAGTAAAACGCAGGCGCATCTGTCAGGATACGCGCCTCAGAAAGTTCCTGGTTGCTCTCATTCGATGAAATGGTTTACCAAAAACGCGGTTTTGTTTGCCTGCAAAACCTCCTTTGCCGCGTTTATCGCACTCTCTGTGGCGCTCGTTCTTAACTTCGAAAAACCCGCCTGGGCGCTCACCACGGTATTTGTCACCTCGCAACTCTATGCAGCATCGACCGTCTCGAAATCGCTGTTTCGCCTGCTGGGCACGCTGCTGGGCGGCATCTTTATTCTGCTGATCTACCCCGAAACGGTGCAGTCGCCAGTGTTGTTCAGCCTGTGCGTATCGCTGTGGGTAACGGTTTGCCTCTGGCTCTCTCTGCATGACCGCACGCCGAAGAGCTATATCTTTATGCTGGCCGGCTACAGCGCAGCGATTATGGGATTTCCTGACGTGGAGTCACCGTTGGCAATCATCAACACCGTAGTTTCACGTATTGAGGAGATTACGCTGGGCATCCTTTGCAGCACGCTGGTTCACCGGCTGGTGTTTCCGGTTTCGATGCATCATCTGCTGGGGCAGAGCGTTAACCTCTGGTTTCAGAACGCGCGCAAACTCTGTGATGAACTGATCAGCGGAATGGCAAAGAACAAATCGCTGGAGCGCGAAGATATCCTGATTCAGATGGCGGGATATCCGTTGAATGTTGAAACGCTGCTGACCCACTGCGTCTATGAGGGCGAAGCGGCGCGTAATGTCATCCGTCTGGTCAGCGTACAGTATCAGCATCTGACTTATCTGCTGCCGACACTGACGGCGATTGAATCACGGCTGGGTGTGCTGGCCGAACTGAATATTCGTTTTCCGCCGTGCGTCACCGACGTGTTTCAGCAGTTCCTGTTGTGGCTGCATCACGATCGGATTAACGATATTGCCGGACTGCGTGAAGCGATTGCTGCCAGTCAGGCAACCCTGGAGCACGAATGGCGGGCCGGGCTGCTGGCAACCGAAGAGAGCCTGCTGCTGATTGGTCTGCTTGAGCGGCTGGCTAACTTTGTGCGCATTGCCGATGCTTATGAGAATGTCAGTGCGCGCGCAGGGGATCTCTACAGCCACGGGGATGGGGCGGCGATCCGCAATATCCGGGAACACCGGCATATCGACAAGGGACTGTTACGGCTGTCCGCGCTGACGGCATTTCTGGCGACCTTCCTCTCCAGCCTGTTCTGGATTGGCAGCGGCTGGGCCGATGGGGCGAATGCACCTCTAATGGCGGCGATTATCAGTTCATTTTTTGCTGGTGTCGATTCCCCGGTAACGCCGATGAAGCTGTTCGTGAAAGGGGTGATGATTGCGCTGGTGGTCAGCCTGTTCTACATCGCTTTTCTGATCCCGCAGGCCAATACCTTACAGGCGCTGATGATCATACTGCTGCCCGGTCTGATGCTGCTGAGCCTGGTGATTGCCAATCCGGCGACCAATCTGGTAGGGCTGAGTGTCGCCATCCAGATCCCCGGTTTTATCGGCTTAAGCCATCACTATGTCCCGAATCTGATCGTCACGCTGAATGCGGCCATCTCCTCGATGGTGGGGATTATGTTTGCGGTAGTGCTGACGGCGTTGATCCGCAACAAACGGCCGTCATGGATAGCCAGAAGAGCGGTGCAACGAGGGCTGCGCGATCTGTTAGGGTTTATTAAAATGGTGGAGCGCAATTCCGCCACGCTATTGTCACGGCAGCAATTTATTGCGCGGATGCTCGACCGGGTGAATATCATTCTGCCGCGTAAAAGGCTCGATCCGGTGCCGGATATCGTGGTGGGGGGGTATCTGATTACTGAAACCTGGCTGGGCGCCAACTGTTATGACTTCTACGCACGTTATCGTGAGGTGCTGGAGAGTCATCAGATTGATAGTGGTCAGATGTTTCACGAACTGGCGCTATACCTGAAGCGCAAGATGAAGTCGCTGCAGTTAGCGCCACATCAGGATCTGCTGGATGAGCTGGATCTGTTGCTGCTAAGACTGGAGCCGATCGCCCGAGAGGAGAGTGTGGCTGTTGCGCCCTTAATCCATCTGTTTAATATTCGTGTATCACTGTTTCCACATCAGCGCTGGCCAGATTAACCCGGTATAACTGGGCTGGCTGGTGGGGCTAAGAGAGCGCTTGCCGGGACCAGAGCGGACAATCTTATTTTAGTTACATCATACATTAGGTCTTAATTAAATTGAGAATCAGGCAACGTGCCCGTATATATTGTCTGACAGGAAAGTAGGGTCAGCAGACAATAAGAGCAGGGCGCGCGCATCCCAATGCAGGAAAGCAGGGTTGATGCAGGAAAAGTTCAGCGGTAATAGCTCAGCGGCTTTCCTGCGGCTGAAGCTGATAAATCCACGCACTGTATTGCCGATTATCCTCGGCAGAAACGCGAACCTCAACGCGATCGTAGCCATCTTCAAACGCATCCAGCATCGGCCAGTGGGCATCCAGCTGGTCGGAGAGAAACAGATAACCCGGCACGTCGGGCCCATGCTCATCCAGAACGATGCCCGGAAAATCAGCCGCTGCGCCCCAGCCGCGCTGATAGAAGGTACCGTTCACCGAACCGGCCAGCCATTCTCCGCCAATATTTTCCAGGATATGGGCATTCTCGCGTCCCGGACAGAGCGTGCCATAGACAAATAAGCGTTTCATTTTTTCTCGTCGTTGAAACAGTGGAAGCCAGCAACTCTAGCGCGGCTAAAATGGATTGTCTTGCGGAACTGCCTCTTGAGCCTCTCAAAACGCCATGCGTAGGTAAATTCTGCGTACTGCCAGCCCCATCAGATGCGCAGAATTCATGTAGCGACGCCCTGGACTGCCGCAAAAGGTCAGATTTATGTGCACTATGCCTGTCGGCAGATGGCACTCCCGTCCGGTTACTTCAAGGTTGTCGTGTAGTTAACCGGAATCCCCTGGTCATTGATCACCGCATAACTCACTGACTCACCGGGTTTCGGCAGAGTGTGACTGTCAATGTAAGCATCAGATTGTGGGGCAAGAGTGAGATTTTTTATTGATTGCTGACCTTCAGAATAGACATTCATGCTCATGAACCAGGGAGTAGGGTTGGTTATGGCGATTTTATTTCCCTTTACCGCGAAACGGAGCTTTTCCGGATCGGTGGTCAGCGGGGCGTTTAGTCCCTCAGGCCGTATAAAGATTTTTAGCCGGATTCGCAGCGGTAACACCACTTTACGTTCAGCCGCGTTAAGCTCTTTTTTCAGCGCAGGGATCTGATAAATATTTAACCAGTAGAGGCTCTCTTTGTCCGCGGGCAGCGCCTGACGTGAAGTGAGTACCAGACGCAACGATCGCATTTCTCCCGGATACATTTTTACCACCGGCGGTATGACTATGACGGGCGTGATGCTGGCGTCGGGTGAGAGAGTCAGGTCACCGTCATCTGTCCAGATTTGCAAATACGTTTCGTTTCCGCCGCTGTTGACGACGTTAACAGACTGGCTCAGATCCGATTGATTGAAAACGATCCGGGTTTTATCCACATTGACTACCGCCCAGACGCTGAATGAGAGCAGGACGCCAGATAATACGACGACGTTACTGAAAACTGACCACAACCTGTAACTGCGCATTGACTGTTCCTGCTGTAATAGTTTGCCCGCTGAGCGCTTCAAGAGAGGCGGTGAAATCACCACTGTAGATATCAGCGCCTCCTGAGGAGATTTGCGACGTTAAATCTTTATAGGCATACCAGCCACGGCTGTTGCCCGTGCCCGTCACTGTTCTGTCAGGCAGTAAATTGAGCGCCATATTATGACTGTCATAAATTTTTATACCGACGCCGGAGGCGGCAGCGCTGCTACCATAGTGGGTATCCAGCAGCCAGGTTAACCCGCCGCCAGCTGTAGTCAGCCCCAGATTTCTTGCCTGCGTTACCGCATTTGACTGGTTAACGAGAAAGCCCATAGCGACATTTGCTGACGTGATCGTCGATGTACTGGTGCCGGAGATGGCACCGGACTCGCACTGGATAGTGATAGTAAAAGGAGCCTGACTTTTCCCGCCCGCGGCAAGGGTATTCACGCTTACGGTAGGCAGCAGCACCACCGAAGGATAATCCTGGACTTCGCATAGCGCGCCACGCACATAGGTGACATTTGAGAAGGTGCTCCAGGCAGCGGGCCAGTTACGGTAAAAACCATACCAGTAAGAGAGACTATCCTGGCCCACTTTCAGATTATTGGTATCCAGCCCGGGTCCTTTAAAAGCAATATATCCGCGAGGTTGTGTCCAGTTGTCCACATAGCGATTGCTGTTGCTGGCGTAATAGCGCGTAGAGTCTATTTTAAACATTTCATACAGCACATTGCTGAAAGCACTGGCCGGAATATAAATATAGGTGCCATCAGAATACCAGTCACTGGCTGTCAGCTGTCGGGCTTTCCAGTAGCGACTGTAATATTCGCCGGTTGTCAGGTTAGTTAGCCTGACGGCAACATTTGCAGCGACATCATAATAGGCGCCGTCCACTTCAGAGGTAATATATTGACCGGCATAGGGGCTGTCGCCATTGGTGGCATACATCTCATACAAACTGTCTGCATCTGCCACGGCGCAGCGGTAAAGAATCTGGTTAGCTGAGTAGGAAACATTGCTGGCCGATGACAGAAAGCTGCCTACCGAGCTGGCCAGCAGTGTGCCAGAGGGCTGGAAGGTCTTTCCGCTATTGATGCTGATCACAGATGGCAGGCCCACATTCCCTGAGCAGGTGTCGCAAGCGCCGGTCCAGTAGGCGGCGGTATAGCCTGCTGCAATCGCGCTTTGAGACAACGAGGATGTGGTGGTAACAACGCTGCAATTAGCCCAGGCGGGCACATTGAACAGCAATAATAAGATATACAGGAAATATTTTTCGATTCTCACACGATTAACCCTTATGGCAGACAGCATCCAGGCGAACAATATTCTCATTCACGCGACCGGTTATTTGATAATTAACAAAACATGTTTTATTGCCCTTATATTCCCAGTTTACCTTTAAGGTTCCAGAGTCATGCGGTACACGTGCATATAATTGACCACCCTGGCCCACAATACCTATCACGGTATTATCAGCATCACGGACCTCGGTGCCCATTGGCGGGATTTCATGATCTTCATTTTTGAGCGCGATTAAGACGGCCTTACCCTGCAGCGTGGCAAAATTAATTCGGGTAACGGAACCGGCATAGGGCACAACGCGCTGGCTTCCACCGCTTAATTCGGCATCAGCATTCATATAGCGTGTATCAAGGCTGACGGTGTTGGCCTGATATGGCGTCAGCGACGGCAGGATAGCGTAACCAAAATGATCAATGACGGCACCCTGACCATTGCGTACGCTGGCGCCCTGGGCACCATCCGCATGGATAAGCGCAAAAGTGTCGCTGGTATAAGGTCCGGCGGTGACGCCGCCGCGATGAATCAGCAACGTACCAGAAAGCCCTAATCCAGCCTGGCGATAATTATCCCCCTGACCATAATTCGCTCTGACCGCGCCTGCGCGCGTATTCTGCTGAATATTTCCGCCGAACGAGACACTGTGGCCGCTGTTACTTTGCGTATTTTCGGTTCCGCCATACAGGGACCAGGATCGCTGATTGTTCTCGCCAGATGAACCGGTCAGTGAGAGCGTCGAATTGCGCGTTTCTTTAGACTGGTTGTAGTTATAGGCCACAGAGGTAGTGTGATTGCCCCAGTTCAGCGGAACCGAGACATTCAGTGAAACGGTATTTTCGGTATATTTCTCGCGGTATGCGTTATCACCATCGTCCAGGTTCAGCCCGAAACGATCATAATTCCAGGTAGTACGCTGACGGGCAACGTTGAGACTGTAACTGATGTTATTCCAGCTGTTGCTGTAACCTAACTGAAGCTGAGTAATACGTGACCGGTTATTATAGTAATCCGCCGTGCTGCCGCTCAGGCTGATTAAGCCATAATCGGCCATTGACTGACTCAGGGTCACAGAAAAATTATTACGCTGATGCAGCGTATCTGAATAGTAACTGACGCCATTGTCCTGCTGGCGCCGAACGCCCAGCACATCCTGCAGGTCGCGATAACCGCTGGTTGAGTAACGATAGGCGGCCAGGACCAGGTTGGTGCCGGTAGCAAAGGTTTTGCTGTAGCTCAGCTCGGCGCGCCATCCCGAGGCATTTCTGTTCTGTGCGACCTTTGCATCAGAAAAGGTGGTGTTTAATCCCACTGCGCCCGCTGCCGAAGTCCAGACACCGCCAAGCAGCCAGGCCTGATAGTCCTGAGCCAGCCGCGATCCTGCCGTAGCGGTCAGTCGGTTACTGATACCGCGCTGCAACAGCCCTTCGAAGAAGGTGTTATTAACTGAGTAGAATTGCCGTACCCGACCCAGTGCAACCGAGTAATGCCAGTTTCCCGGCCTGACCGAATCAGGCACAGAGGCATAAGGAACGGTAAACGAGGACGTTTTGCCATTGGCTTCAATAATCTCAACATCGAGATCGCCCTGGCTACGGGTATTGTACAAATCGTTGATCATGAAGGGACCAGGCGCCACGCTGGTCTCATAAATAACGCGATTCAGTTGCCTGACGATAACCCGGGCACTGGAGGAGGCCACACCGCGAATTTCGGGCGCATAACCACGCCGGCTTTGCGGACGCATCCTTTCATCGGTAGTGAGCTTAATGCCATTATAAGAAAGGCTGCCAAACTGCGAACTTTCTGTATAGCTGTCGCCCAGTGTCAGCAGACTGTTCAGCGGTTCAATGGGGCGCTGAAGCCAGGTTCTGACCGTTGTGTAGCGAACATCGCTGCCGGTAACGTTATTGTCGATAAACCGCAGATTGCCCTGATGGCGCAGCTGCCAGTTATCAATATTAGTGCCCGCCGTGATGCCACTCCAGAGATACTGGTATCTGTAACCGGAAGCGCTATTTTCCGTCCAGCTATAATTGGTGTTATGCCGGATGAAAAGGGCGGAGATCCCTTTATCCCATTCGGCGACGGGAATATTTCCCCTGGGCAGATGAATTAACTCCGCATCCGGAATGGTGAACTGTAGCCGCAGTGAAGCCTGATCAAATTGCCAGCGGGCCGCTGATGACCAGTGACGCAAGGGCTGACAGCCCTCGCTGGTTGAGGATTTATTCAGTGACTTAAGGCTTAATGATTCAGCCACCGTCAGCGGGAGACAAGGTTCTATCGGCTGACCTTTCTCAGCTGACAGAAAGTTCAGGGTGACGCCGCTTTTAACCAGCTTATTGTTAACATAGATATCGACATAATAGTTGCCGGGGGCGATAGTCTGATGGTTAAACTGATCAATATTCTGGCCAAAGGCGGAACCTTTAAACAGCGAAGGATCGAAGTAGTATTCATCAGCGTGTCCATACGGTGAAAAAGTAAATGATGCACAGAGAGGCAAAAAAAAGATGCGGATATTACCTGCCTGCAATCGGATAGTCTTCACTGACTTTAGCTCCCTGGTCATTCATTGCTGAAAGAGAAATCACGCTATTAGCTGATAAAGAGTGCGTTGCCGGTTTACACCTGACTATTTTTTTGGCAAAGGGCGCAATCATTTCGGCTTCGCAGGCTGTTTTTTTGCCTGCTGTTTTTATTACAACCTCTGTAAGTGAGAGATACCAGGGTTGAGTGTTGTTGATTTCAACCCCCTCTTTTTGCATCGTTACTTTTACACCGTCGAAAACATTAACCGGCTGACCAATCGCTTTAGGACGATAAAAGAGTTTCATGCGGTTACGTAACATTAAAACAATACTGTTACGGCCTGATTCCGCCTGAATATTACCGGGGGGGATCTGCAGGGAGTTGAACCAGTAAATCGTCTCGCGATCCTGTGGTAATGAGACATTAGGTATGAATCGGATTCTTAAAACCTGGCCGGTCAGAGGCTGGATCCGAAACAGCGGTGGCGTGATAATAAAAGGCACGTCACTCTTATCGCCAGGTTGCGAATCCATATTGCCATTATCAAGCCAGGCCTGAATGACATAAGGAATATTATCGTTGTTCTTTAACTGAACATCGACGGAGAGAGCATTACCCGGATAAATAATTCGGCTGCCAAGAATAGTGACGCTTGCCTGGACGTTATCCGAAATAAACGTCATCAAAAAAATCAGTATTACCATTTTTAATGGGAACAGCATAATGCGCGAATACATGTCGGATATCTCAAGCGTGGCGTGCGTATCTGGCTATCCAGATACGCACGAAAAATATTACTGGTAAGTCACGGCATATTGCAGTGATGCGGTAACGGTACCCGCCGTTGGCGTGCCTGATGCGTAATAACGGGCAGAGTAGGTGGCAGAGCCAGAAGTTTCACCGGTCTGCAGTGTCAGATCACCGCTGCCGGTATAACCACTGGTCAGATTAACCACCGCATCTTTCGGATCGAGGATTTGTACCTCAACATTTTTTGCGGTTCCGGTGTTAGATAAATTACCGGCAGCGCTAACGTTATTCCCCACAAACACCGTCGAGATTTTGGTGGCCGAGGTACTGTCCCCGGCGCAGCCGCTAACGCCCACGGTGAAGGTGGTATCACCCGCAGTTGCACCAGAGGCAGCAAGGTCCGAAGTACTGACCGTTGGCAGCAGCACGACAGGGGACGCATTGTTGCCATTTACGGAAACAGAACAGGTTTCAGTGGTCACTTCTCCCTGAAAGTTGATGGTGTTATCTGAAGCTGCAAACACGCTGGCTGACACCAGCCCGGCACTGATTAACACAGCAAGATTAAGCGTTCTGAATTTGGTGTTCATTTAATACTCCTTTATCATAATTATGCGGAAAATAACTGATTGAGGCTGATGCCCATTTTCCGGCGAATGGCATCTTTGATGTTATAAACACGCTTGACTTCAACTCCCATTTCTCTGGCAATAATCGGTAGTGACAGTCCGTTCATCGCCAGATCAAGGAACCGAACTTCATCCTGTTTAAGTGCATTCACTTTTTTCCTGACCTCGCCTTTTAAACCGAAATAACAGCCCTGGATTTGTCTGTTTATCTCCTCCAGGGACAGGTCGGCATAAATCACAGTTTGTATACGCAGGTCCTCTTTTTGCCAGTACGCCGCAAGCGGCTCCATATGGCGATCACTGACGATAATCAGCATTAATCCCGTATGTTTCAAATACTCAATCCAGTTGCTATTGGTAAAATACCTGACATTTTCCCTGGAGAAGTCAACGAATACACATCCTCTGCAAAAGAGGCTTTCATATTTTCCAGCGACCATGCTGAGTATGGATGAAGAGAAAAAATGATTCCCTCCAGGCCAGGTGGTAATTTTTTGCAACGGACATCTGTTATAAATGTCTGATGCGCGATGGGTGAGATCACAGCCATATTTACAACTGGCGCAGCGAATTTCCTCTCTGGTTATCTTTATCATAATATTTTGGCGTTGTTGCGAGAGTTGTGATTATTTTATCGATAAAAATCTCCGCGTTTCAAGGCGATGAAAATTATCCGCTATTTTCTTCATTCGGATTTTTCTTAAGGGGTCACCTCCACGGGCGGGAGTAATATTTGTTGAAAATTCGGGACAAAAAGGGCGACGACGCCCTCAGCAGTGCTGAGAGACCAGGATTTTTTTACGTCCGTTAGGAATATTTCGCAAATAACGCCACTTTGATCAATAAAAATTCCGCACTCAATGCTAAATATGAGCGAATTTTGTTCAGTGATCAATTTTGTATATAGCGGCCACTATGATGGCATTGATAAATGATTTTTTACTGACTCTATTATTGCTTTCTCCCTTACTTCATTGAAACGATCTGCATTTTAAATGGCTTTTATAAAAAAATTAGCGACGATATTTATAGTTCACATCCCATTTTATTAAGAATACTCCTGGTAACAAAGATGTTAATTGACGCACTTGCTATAAATATTGATCTAAATCAGTTATTTAGTGCATGGAAACATCACTATTTTAGTTAGTGTCATTAAAAGAAAAGAGATCTATATTTATTTTTTTCCCGGACGTTATCATTCAGATTTTGTATACGAAGAATCATTCTTGCTGTGCGAAATTTACGTTCTGCTTTTTTGTCAGATTATATAAGATAGTTATTGGATGACAGGACAGAGCAGGGACGTTACACCTCATTTTGCGTGTCGCTGATAGTGCTGAAAACGACCGGATGTTACTGACTCTTATTTTCAAGGCTCAGGGCAAAAGATCACTACGTTACGGTGACTGCCTTGCAATCGCAATGCGAATAGCCGGTATGAGTCCGGCTGACCAGACAGCCAGCAGAAAGCTGACTCAGGCTTTCTTGCTCATTACAGGATTAACCTGGCAAGGAACAGAGTGAAGAAAGCGTAGTTACACGTGGACGCGTTTACGACAATTTAGTGGTACGCACGGCAGACAACGAGGATGAACATAAAGCGGTGTTGCATAGACGCCTCTACAGCATTTTTGTGGCCGACAGCCCTGATGAATGCGCTAATTTTCACGTAGCGACGTCACTGCTTAAGTTGTGCAAAGCACCTGAGCAGAGAAACGGTCAGAATGCGCAGCAGTGCATCCAGCCAGCCGCAAAGGGCGAAGTCGTCATTGCAGCGTCCGGCTGCAAATCTCCGATATCAGGTTTGTTGATGAGAGGATAGCGTGTAGAGTCGCTGAAGAAGATGTCCCGCAGGGAAAGCCATGCTGAATAACGTAGCATCACATTATTTCAGTTTCGGAACAGAGTAAACGACAGTAACAAGGTCAGGCAGACGTTGTGATCGTTTCTGACAGATTTTGCTGTACAGAGGAAAACAGTCAGGATCAGCCCAAAATGGTGAGCAGACCATACAATAGAGCATCACGCTCCCGGTCATAATCAATATACGCATAATGTATATTATGTTAAATAAGATATTAACAGCGCACTTATCGCTTCGATACTGCTCCGTTCTTTCCTGGTGTTCCGGCAATCGCACTGCCCTGCGTCTTCGAACTGATTCCTTCAAACTTACTGTATGGTAAGAACCCCGGACGAAGATTCGGTCCGGGGTTGGTTTCATGACCGGTCAGTTATTTGAGATGCGAACGCAACTCTTCACCCGCCTGATTAATAGCTGTTCTGACCGTGGGTTCCTGACTTAACGCGTTCAGCAAACCGTAATCATGAATCATGCCATTGTAGCGCGTTACGGTAACCGGCACGCCTGCAGCATCCAGCTTACGACCGAACGCTTCACCTTCATCACGTAACACATCCAGCTCTGCAGTCTGAATCAGCGTTGGCGGCAGCCCTTTCAGCTGTTCAGTGGTGGCACGCAACGGTGATGCCAGGATGTTATTACGATCTTTTTCCGAAACGGTATAGTTATCCCAGAACCACTTCATCATGTTCTTCGTCAGGAAATGTCCGTCAGCAAATTGATCATACGACGCGGTGTCGAAACGCGCATCGGTAACCGGCCACAGCATCACATCATAACGGATGGCCGGCGTTTTAAACTGCTTCGCCTGCAAGGCAACCGCCGCCACCATGTTACCGCCAACGCTATTACCAACCAGCGCCAGACGTTTTCCGTCAACGCCAATTTCAGCGCCATGTTCGGCGACCCATTTAGTGGCTTCATAAGCCTGAGTAATTGCCACCGGGAAATGGGCTTCTGGCGATGGTTGATAATTGACAAATACCGCAGCAGCGCCGGATGCATTCACCATGTCACGTACCAGTCGCTCATGGGTCGGAAAATCACCCAGCACCCAGCCACCGCCGTGGAAGAACATAAACACCGGCAAGGTGCTGCTGGCGTGCTCGGGCTTAACGATGGTCAGCGTCAGAGGCTTGCCCTGTACGGTAATGATCTTCTGTGAAATCTGTGCCGGCGGCAGTTCTGCGCCCTTCTGCGCCCCCGTCAACACCGCTCGGGCATCTTTGACGGAGAGTTGCTCAATCGGTTTACCACTCCCGCTGTTGAGCGCCTTCAGGAAAGCGGCCACGCCTGCGGTCGGTTGCGGACTGTTTTCAGTGGGTGCAGCAAACGCGGTACTCATCTGGCTGGCTAACAATAATGCACTGGCGATCAGTTTCATTTTCATCACAGGGTTCCAATTAACTTGCTATTAAGTAGTGTGCTATCTGGTTGGCAGGACAATGACACGGCGAACCTGGATTGTAAACTACTAAATAGCACACTATTTATCTCAAGCTTTTACCCTCTCTGACTATTTTCGTCATTAACAGACTACTTTGCCGCTATCTGTATCGATTTTCAGCAATTAAGCACTGCGCCTGAGCACCTGAAAAAAGTTAAAAGCATAGAGTTTTTTTCTGGTTAAGTTCAGCATGGACGCCAACGGTGCTCGCTACCCTATCCCGCTGCCGCTGCAGCTGCCGCTGCAGCTGCCGCTGCTGAGTCCGTTCGGTTATACACCCTGTCTCGGTCAGACCTTTGTACGTATCCGGCTCGCTGACCAGACGTGCCGGATTCACATTCTCACGTCATTCGCGACGGAAAGCAGCCCGCCCACGAGTCGATACATGTCCGGTAGTTGATAACTGACGAGACGATTCTGTGGATAGATCAGAGGATTGCTATCGCTACGTTGCCCGCCAGGGGCCAGGCTTTGTTTTATTGCTGAATTCAGAGAGGATTTCATCTGGTGCCTCTGTTCCCTGATTAGCTATGACTGCACAGGTGCTGGACTATGATTAAGCAGAAACTTTGTATGATGTAACTAAAGACATTTTCCTTCTTTCTCAGAAATTTCACATTTCCTGCGGCTAAATATCTCTTTGCCCTCAGGCGCATTACTCTCTCTGCACTGTCACCCGACTTCAGACAATCAATAAAGGAAACATTGATGAAAACTTCATATGCCTTGATCGCAACATTACTGATGACCTCTGGCGCATCCGCTATCGCTGCTCAGCCTGCTACCGCTAAAAACCCACTGAGCGTGCACGTTCTTAACCTGCAAACTGGCCAGCCAACGGCAGGCATCGAAGTTGAACTGGATCAGAAGCAGCAGGATAACTGGGTGAAACTGGCATCAGGCGTCACCGATAACAATGGTCGCATCAGCGCCCTGTTCCCGCAGGACAAAACAGCCAGTGCGGGTAGCTACCGCGTGGTGTTTAAAACCGGTGACTTCTATAAAAAGAACAACCAGAAAACCTTCTTCCCGGAGATCCCGGTTGAGTTCAACATGGAAGCCAGCGGTGAGCACTACCATATCCCGTTGCTGCTGAGCCCGTTTGGTTACTCTACCTATCGCGGCAACTGATCCCGATCCGGCACTCAGGTGCCGGATCTCCCCTCTCCCGCTACCCGCGCCGGAAAGCACTCCACCAGCCAGTCGATAAATACCCGTAGCCGTTGCGTCACGTGCCGGTTTTGCGGATAAACCAGATGAAACGGATAACCCGCCGGACGCCAGTCGTGCAGGATCTCAACCATTTCTCCCTGCCGCAGAATCGACGACAGCGAATAATTAAATGTCTGAATGATCCCAAGCCCTGCCAGTCCCGCGGCCAGATGCGCGTTGCTTTCATTGACGCCTATGCGATGCGCACTGGTGATCTCAATTTTCTCTCCCTGACGTTCGAACCGAAGCGGAAATGGCTTGCCGGTTTGCGGCGAGAGATAACTCACCAGCCGGTGTCCGTTGCGCAGTTCATCAGGATAGGCGGGCACACCGAACGCTTTAAGGTAGGCGGGTGTCGCGCAGGTAATGAGCGTAGCGTGCCCTATCAGGCGGGCAATCAGTGAGGAATCGACCAGCGGACCGCCGCGGATCACACAATCAACGTTGTCACTGATAAGATTGACCGGGCGATCGGATACGCCCAGATCCAGCGTAATATCAGGATAGCGGGCAAAGAAATCAGGCAGCAGCGGAATCAGAACGTCCCTGGCGGTAGATCCGCCGACATCGATGCGTAACTGCCCACGCGGCTTACTGCGCAGTGAATTGAAACAGGCATCAATATCCTCGAGATCGTGCAGGATGCGCAGCGCTTTCTCATAGTATTCACGCCCTTCTGCGGTGACGGTCACGCGTCGGGTGGTGCGCTGCAGTAGCCTGACGGAAAGATGCGCCTCCAGCTCCTGAACCAGCTTACTCAGCGTCGCCTTCGGCATATTCAGCGAGTCCGCCGCCCGGGTAAAACTGCCGCTTTCCACCACCCGTGAAAAGGTTTTTATCGCCAGCAGCTGATCCATTCTATCTCCCTATTATCCACCCGTGTGGATAGTCATTTTCATTTTAGCGGATTTATCCGCCAATCCTCCTCTCTTACAGTAGCAATCAGTCCGGCAGCCCCGCTGACCGGGAATAACCCAAACTGTCTAAGAGACTATCCGGAGAAGAACTTATGAACGCATCACTCGCAGGAAGAATTGCACTGGTTACAGGCGGAACGAGTGGAATTGGCCTGGCTACCGCCCGGGAGCTGGCGGCACAGGGCGCACAGGTTTTTATAACCGGCCGTCGTCAGGCGGAGCTGGATGCCGCCGTCGCTGAAATCGGCGGAACCGTCAGCGGCATCCGCGCAGACGCCTCACAGCTGCACGATCTCGATGAGGTTTACTCGCGAATTGCAGCGCAGGCGGGACGCCTCGATATTCTCTTTGCCAACGCCGGGGGCGGCGACATGCTGCCGCTGGGGGCGATTACTGAAGAGCATTTTGACCGTATCTTTGGCACTAACGTACGCGGCGTGCTGTTTACCGTCCAGAAAGCCCTGCCTCTGCTGGTTGATGGCGCATCGGTAATTCTGACCGGATCGACTGCCGGAGCGCAGGGTACTGCGGCTTTTAGCGTCTACAGCGCCAGTAAAGCGGCAGTGCGCAATTTTGCCCGTTCGTGGGCGCTGGATCTGAAAGATCGCGGAATCCGGGTCAATGTCGTGAGCCCCGGCCCTGTCCGTACGCCTGGGCTGGGTGATCTGGTCAGTGAAGATCAGCGTCAGGGCTTGTTTGATGCGCTGGCAGCACAAATACCGCTTGGCCGCCTGGGTGAACCGCAGGAGGTTGCCCGCACCGTTGCGTTTCTCGCCTCGGATGCCGCCAGCTTTATCAATGCGGCAGAACTGTTCGTTGATGGCGGAATGGCACAGGTCTGAGAGTGACCCTGTAGCTGAATATCAGACCCTGGTGATTGTCCTTATCCGGTACGCAGAATCCCGGTTCGCCGGGCGTGAGCAGCAAAGCTGCGCCTGGCTGAACCGTTAACGTAATAACCCCTGTCAAAGGCAGCAGGCTGCGTTGATCTGTAACCTGAATCCGGCACGCCGTCATAAAATGTCACGTTGAAGAAACACCCGCCTGGCAAATCCCCCGCTATAGTTATTGCCTGTCACGTCAGTCATAAAAACCATGGAGATAACATGAGCCAACTTTTTTCCACTGTCTCGCTGGGCGAACTTACGCTGGATAACCGCATTGTGATTGCGCCGATGTGCCAGTACTCCGCTGAGGCGGGCAATGCGACCGCCTGGCACCGTATCCATCTTGGCCAGCTGGCCTTTTCCGGTGCAGGCCTGATGATTATTGAAGCCACCGCCGTAGAGGATATTGGTCGCATCTCCCCAGGCGATCTCGGTTTGTGGAATGATGATAATGAAGCTGCGCTGAAAACGGTTCTGGAAGATGTCCGCCGCTACTCCTCTATTCCGGTTGGTATTCAGCTGGGTCATGCGGGACGCAAAGCGTCGTGTGCCGTACCCTGGGAAGGCGGTAAGCAGATTGCGCCTGAAGCCGGCGGCTGGCAAACCGTGGCTCCGTCCGCACTGAGCTACAGCGCGGATGAAGTGAAACCGGTTGCCATGAACACTGACGATCTGGCGCGGGTAAAACAGGCCTTTGTCGACAGCGCCCTGCGAGCGGTGCGTCTGGGAATTCAGCTCATCGAAGTGCATGCCGCACACGGCTACCTGCTGCATCAGTTCCTGTCGCCGCTGTCGAATCAGCGCAGTGATGAATATGGCGGCTCGCTGGAAAACCGTATGCGCTTCCCACTGGAAGTCTTCAAAGCCGTTCGCGATGCCGTACCCGCTTCCGTGCCGGTAGGCGTGCGCATTTCTGCCACTGACTGGGTTGAAGGCGGCTGGGAGATCAATCAGTCAATCGCCTTCTCGCGTGAGCTGGAAGCGCTGAACAGTGCCTATATTCATGTCTCAAGTGGCGGTTTGTCGGAAGACCAGAAAATCAGCGTCGGACCCAATTATCAGGTGCCGTTCGCCCGCGATATTCGTGAGCAGGTGTCGATTCCGGTGATTGCGGTCGGCTTAATCACTGAGCCGCAGCAGGCAGAAGATCTGCTGCAACAGGGTGAAGCTGACCTTGTGGCGCTGGCGCGCGGTATTCTTTACGATCCGCGCTGGCCGTGGCACGCAGCCGCTGCGCTGGATGGTAAAGTCCAGGTTCCGCCACAGTATCTGCGTTCTGAACCGCACGATGTAAAAGGCATCCTGACGCAGGATCAGTAAGCTTTAACGGGCAGACCGCATTAACGGCGGTCTGCCCGTTCTCTTATAAAATGCCTTTCAGCCGCAGATGCTGCAGCAGCATAATGGTCTTGGCATCCACAATCTCACCCTGGTCAATCGCCTGTAACGCCTGGTCAAAACCGAGCTCAAGCACCTCAATATCCTCACCCTCTTCCGCTATTCCGCCGCCTTCACTGCTACGCTGCTGATCGCCATACTCGGCAATAAAAAAGTAGAGTTTTTCAGTAACCGAACCGGGGCTCATAAAGGCTTCAAATACCTTCTGCACATGGCTGACGCGAAAACCGGTTTCCTCTTCGGCTTCGGCAACAATACGCGCTTCCGGCGAGGCGTTATCCAGCAGACCGGCGGCCGCTTCAATCAGAAAGCCATCATGTCCGTTCAGGAAAATCGGAAAGCGAAACTGACGGGTCAGTACCACCGTACGTTTGTCACGGTTGTAGAGCAGGATCACTGCGCCGTTACCGCGGTCATAGGCTTCACGGCTCTGCTCCTGCCAGCGGCCGTCACGGCGCAGCAGCGAGAACGTATATTTCTTCAGGGTATACCAGTTGTCTGACAGCAACTGCTCATTGATGATGCGCACGCGGGGATGGTTCTGCTGCATGATGCTCTCCAGGATAGGTAGACAGCCATAACGCTATCATGCACAATCGTGCAACTTCAAGAAAAAACATGCAAAGGCCAGTTATGCTATCCAGCCAGCGAAAACAGACGATTCTTGCCCTGCTCGCCCAGGAAAAACAGGTGCAGTCGCGGGACCTCAGCCAGCGATTTGGCCTCTCCGAAGACTCTATCCGCCGCGACCTGCGTGAACTGGCGGCAGAAGGATTATTGCAGCGGGTACATGGCGGCGCGCTGCCGGTTTCCGCTGCGCTGGCCACCTTTGAAACACGCAAAAGCGTGCAGACTGCTTCCAAACAGGTTATTGCGCAAAAAGCCGTTTCGCTGATTCAGCCGGGGCAGATCGTACTGATTGATGGCGGGACCACCAGCGCGGAACTGGTGCGACTGTTACCCGCCACGCTGAGCTTTACCGCAGTCACGCACAGTCCCAGCGTGGCGCTGGCGTTAGCCGATCATCCACTCGTGGAGATCATACTGATTGGCGGCCAGCTCTATAAACATTCAGTGGTGACGGTGGGCGCAGCGATGCTGGAGTCGATCAACCGCATCAATGCCGATCTCTTTTTTATGGGTGTCACCGGCGTGCATCCGGCGGCGGGCCTGACCACCGGTAATTTCGAAGAGGCGACGGTCAAGCGTGCGCTGGCAGGACGCGCAGCGGAAACCGTGGTGCTGGCATCAGCGGAAAAGCTGAACTCCGCCTCGGCATTTGCCATTGGCGCCCTGTCGCTGGCCAGCACGCTGGTCGTGGAAACGCAGCCGGACGAGGCGCTGCGACAGGCGCTGATCCAGCAGGGTGTAACGATCATCTGAGTTCGTAGCAGGCCTGCAGCGCAAGATACGGGCCGGTCAATGGTCGCTGTGTGACAGGAAACTGCTGTGCTACGGGCGTCATTGAGCTTTGCGCCAGGGCCACCGCAACGGCTCCCTGCTGATAAGCCTGCTCTGCTGCTGCTGCAATCAATGCAAAATAGCGTGTTGTCTCCCCCGCTTTAAACGCCGTCCACGCTCCCTCCACCAGCGCGACCTCCACCTGGCTGCCGGGCTGACAGAAAAGTGCCCGCGTCACCGCCAGCGTTGATTCTGCCGCACAGAGCGCGACTGTGCGCCCTGCCTGACGCTGCAGCGCCTCCGCTAGCATTTCGTCGGTGCGCATGACCCGATCCTGTGCGCTGAAATCACCGGCAACCGGCCCCAGCGTCGAGCAGGTGATCAGTACCGCATCAAACTGCGGCAGCAGCGTTTCAATCGTTTGGGCAATACGGCGACGTAACGCAGTCGTCATCCCGCCGCTGCGTTCCGCTTCTGCCAGCAGCGCAGGCATCACCAGATGATTCAGCGGCGATGTCTTATGTTCAAGTGCGCTGGCGGCATCATCAAATATCGCGATATTACTGGCCGCGGTGTGAAAACAAAGAATGTTCAGGGTGAGCTCCGGTTCACTGAATGGGCATGGTCAATTTTAGCTTCTCTGTTTCGGCAATAGCAAAATATGCCCTGGCCCTGTAAGCCTTATGGTGAAGCATAATGATAGTTTCAAGAGCTTCAGCCAGTTCATCTGCAAAACGCCGTTTACGTGAACGCAGTTCCGCAGGAGGCGGTGTGTAGAAATTGCCGCTGTTGAAGTTTTCAAGCCGATCAAACTTAACGTCATAACAAGCCGGAGGGATGTTAAATCCGACCTCCTCGCTTCGATATGCATGATAATCAGGATCGTTCACTATCACTTCAGAAAACAGCATCACGAAATCATGTTGCTCGATACGGAAATCAAAACGGTGCGCAGTCAACGCGCCGTGTGGAAACTCAAGAAAGTTTTTTGAAAGGTATAAAGGCATATCAGTAACTTAAGTTTAACTGGTCACTTACTTTATCATCAAGTCACAAACTTATGCTGATTCGTCGCCTCCCTCTGACCAGGATGCGTGTCATGCCGCACTGCTGATGACTCGCCTGCCCGTTTTTTGCAAGCGGATGTGAACAGCCATCAGACTGAATCCATGACGCGAAGGGTCCTGCATCCGCTGTGTCCCCGTGGTTAGCACCCTATGCCCTGTTATCGGTAAATCAGTTTACCGCTCACACCGCTAAACGCATTCCCGCCGCTGTCATCTACACTTTCCCGGTATTCATATGGTGATGCCCTGAGCATTGCCCGGCTATAAAAGGATGACAATATGACTGAACAAGCAACCCAGAACCATGCCTGGTTACTGGCTTCACGCCCACACGGTGAGCCGACCAAAGAGAATTTCCGCCATGTGGCGCAGCCCGTCCCGGAAATCAAAGAGGGTGAAGTACTGCTTAAAACCATCTATCTCTCGCTCGACCCCTACATGCGTGGGCGGATGGACGAGGGTAAATCCTACGCCGCGCCGGCAGAGCTGGATCAGCCGATGGTGGGCGGCACCGTCTGTCAGGTCGCCGAATCGAAAAACAGTGACTTCAAGACCGGTGACTGGGTGCTGGCGCAGAGCGGCTGGCAGGAATATGCCGTCTCCGATGGCAAAGAGATTGCGAAGCTGGGCAACGATCTGCCTCATCCCTCATGGGCGCTGGGTATTCTCGGTATGCCAGGCTTTACCGCCTATATGGGTCTGATGGATATTGGTCAGCCAAAAGCGGGTGAAACCCTGGTCGTTGCCGCCGCAACCGGTCCGGTGGGCGCAACGGTCGGTCAGTTGGGTAAACAGAAAGGCTGCCGTGTCGTTGGTGTGGCGGGCGGTGAAGAGAAATGCCGTTACGCCGTCGATACGCTGGGCTTTGATGCCTGCCTCGATCACCACAGCGCCGACTTTGAAGAGCAGCTGAAAAACGCCTGCCCGGATGGCATCGATATCTACTTCGAAAACGTCGGCGGCAAAGTGTTTGATGCCGTGTTCCCGCTGCTGAACACCGCTGCGCGCGTGCCGGTCTGTGGTCTGGTCTCGGCTTACAGCCAGCGGGAGCTGCCGCAAGGCCCGGACAGAACCTCTCTGATCATGGCGGGCATTCTGAAACGCCGTATCCGTATGCAGGGCTTTATCATCTTCCAGGATTATGGTGACCGTTACCCTGAGTTCCTGGAGGCGATGCGTCCGCTGGTGGAGAACAAAAAAATCCACTATCGCGAGCACATGATTGAAGGATTAGAGAACGCGCCACAGGCGTTTATCGATATGCTGAATGGCAAAAACTTCGGTAAAACCGTGGTGAACGTCGGCGCCTGATGGCGTTAGCGTGCCGCGTCACTGACGTGGCACGCCATTAATCAGTGCGGCTGCCGGGAAACGTGTTCGGCAGCTGCACGATTTGCCGCACTCACCGCTTCTGCCAGCGTTACCCCGCTACTCAGGCGCTGACACAACACGCCGACAAAACAATCCCCGGCACCGTGGGTGCTCACCAGTGTCACCTTCTGCGCCGCCAGTGTATGCGTCTCTCCCGCCTCGCTGTAAGCCACACCATGTTCACCAGCGGTAACCACCACTCTGGCAAACCGGCTGGCCAGCGATTCTGCCGCTGAGCGCGCCGACGTCAGATCCTGCACGCTAATCCCGCACATATCGCGCGCTTCAATGGCGTTCACCACCAGCAGATCGATACAGTTTTCAAACGCGGCTGACAACGGCCGGGCGGGCGCGGCATTGACGCAGACCGTAATCCCCCGCTGCTGTGCCGCCCGGGCAGCACAGAGGTTCACCGCTTCCGGGACTTCATTTTGCAGCACCAGCAGCGACACCTCCTGCCAGAAGCCGGGTTGCTCAAAGGTCTCCAGCGGGATCTGCTGATTGGCATTGGAGACCACCACCGCACCGTAATCTCCTTCGGCATCGGTAATCGCCACGCTCATCCCGGAGGGAAGCGCATCAATGATGCTGACGGCGGTGCAATCGACCCCGGCCTGCTGCAGATGATCCAGCAGGAATTGCCCCTGCTGATCGCGCCCCACTGAACCGGCGAAGCGCACTGCGGCACCCGCGCGTGCCGCTGCGACGGCCTGATTCCCCCCCTTGCCACCAAACTTATAGCGACAGGCGCTGCCCATCACCGTTTCGCCTTTTTCCGGGCGATGGTGTGCATCCAGCATAATGTCGTAGTGAAGACTGCCGGTGACTGCAATTTTGCTCATAGCTAGAATTCCCGCAGATCCTGAACCGCATGCTGGGTTTTCATCAGGTTCTTCTCCGCCCGCTTCAGATCTTTCTTGGCGATAGCGACAAACAGCGCATCCAGAATATTGAGCTGGGCGATGCGTGACGCGGCGTTTTCACCCAGCAGATGCGATCCCTGAGAGGTTGAATTGAGGACCACATGCGCACTCTTCGCGATCGGGGATTCGGCGTAGTTGGTAATGGCAATAACCTTCGCACCATTCCTTCCTGCCAGTTTCACCGGATCGTTCACCGCACGCGTAGCACCCGAATGGCTGATGGCGATAACCACATCGTCATCAGATAACACGGCGGCTGACATCAGCATGATGTGGGCGTCGTCATAGGCAGTCGACTTGATGCCAATCTTCAGCATCTTGTGTGACAGGTCCCGTGCCACGGCGGCAGAGCCGCCCACGGCGTAGAGATCGATATGACGCGCTTTAAAGATAATGTCCGCCGCCCGATTGAATTCAGAAACATCCAGAATCGATAAGGTCTCTTCAATCGCCTGGATAGAGGTTCTGAAAACTTTGGCCAGCAACTGCTCCGACGAATCATCCGGCTCAATTTCCGCATGCAGCCCTGCCACTTCAGACTGGTTGTAATAGATCAGGCCACTTCTGAAATGCCTGAAGCCGGTGAAGTTAAGTTTTTTGGTAATCTTAACGATCATCGCTTCAGAGACATTATTCTCCCGCGCAATCTCCTTTAATGAGGATTGCTCGGTAATGTCGGTTCGGGCAATTATCGCCTCAGCTACCCGACGTTCTAACGGCGTCAGCTGGGGCAAACGCATACGAATCTGAGCGCCAATGGCTCGCGGATCTTGCTTCATTACTTGCCTCGGGTCGCCCGGTCAATCAACATCGCTATGATAATAATAAGGCCGGTAGCGAGCAATTGGTAAAAGGCCTGAATGTTCAGTAAGGTCAAGCCATTACGTAATGCACCGAGGATAACCACGCCGATCAGCGTCCCGAAGATACTGCCCTTGCCGCCCATTAACGACGCACCGCCAATAGCCGCCGCCGCAATCGCATCCAGTTCCCACAGGTTGCCGATGGTCGGTTCGGCAGCCCCCAGACGACCAATCAGAATCAGCGAGGCCAGTGAGGCAAGCAGGCCGGAGAAGATATAGACCGTGACCTTGGTGCGCTTAACCGGCACACCCGCGACCCGCGCCGCCTCTTCATTGCCGCCAATCGCCAGAATATATTCCCCCAGCGGGGTCTTATTCATCACCGTCCAAAGCAGCAGTGCAATCACCGCCACAATCACAATCGGCGTGGGGATACCGAAAAGCGTACTGTTAATCAGGCTGCGAAATTCCAGCGGAATACCGAAGATGGGATTGCCGCCGGTGTAGATCAGCGCTATCGCCCGGAACAACGACAGGCCGCCCAGCGTGACAATAAACGGCTGCAGCCCGGCATAGGCGATCAGCGTGCCGCTGAACAGCCCGCACATCGCGCCCACACCCAGCGTCGCGAGGATCGCCAGTGGCACCGGCACGCCCGATGCCATCAGGGTCGCACCCAGCACCGCAGAGAGCGCCGCCGTGGGGCCGACCGAGAGGTCAATCCCGCCGGAGATAATCACCAGCGTCATGCCCAGTGCGATCAGGGCGTTGATTGAGGACTGCTGCAGAATATTCAGCAGATTAGGCAGGGTGAAAAAGACCGGCGACAGAAACGAAAATGTCACCACGATAATCAGTAAGCCAATTAAGGTACCGGCATCACGCAGATTAAATTTAAGCCGCAGCGCAGGTCGGGTACCCGGCCCGGTAGATGTCTGAGTTGTCATAGTTATAACCTTAAATAATGTCAGGTAAGCGGTCAGGCGGTCTGGTCGATATCTTTGATGGCATAACGGGCAATGTTCTCTTCGGTGATCGCGCTGCCGGTTAACTCTTTGGTTATCCGGCCCTCGCGCATCACCAGCACCCGATCGGAGATGCGCATGATCTCGGTCATTTCTGACGACACCACCACAATGGCTTTGCCCGCCTGGGCCAGTTTTTCAATCAGGTGATAGATTTCAGACTTGGCACCAATATCGATACCGCGCGTCGGCTCATCAAACAGAAATACATTAGCATCCGCCGCAACCCAGCGGCCGATGATCACTTTTTGCTGATTGCCGCCGCTCAGCGTGCCGATGGTTTTCTCAATGTCGAGCGGGCGCAGTTTCAGGTCGCCCATGACCTTCAGCGCCTCGCGGTCCAGCCTGGCCTGGTTCATCAGCCCCGCCGACGTGAAGCGGTGCATCGACGGCAGCGCCATATTCATCTTCACCGCCCGCTCTTTGATAATGCCCTCTTTTTTGCGGTCTTCTGGTACCAGGCCAATGCCCGCCTTGATCGCCGCACGCACGTTGTGGTTCTTCACCGCGGCACCGTTGACGCTCACCGTGCCACGGGTGCGCCTGTCGATACCGGCAATCAGCTTCAGCAGTTCGGTGCGCCCCGCGCCGACCAGCCCGGCAATCCCCAGCACTTCGCCCGCACGAACGCTGAAATTTGCCGCCACCACCTCATTGCCACGCGTCAGATCCTCTACCCGCAGCACTTCGCGATCGGTGACAAAGGCCTGATGGTCGAGTTTGTCGATCTTCCGTCCGACCATTTTGGCGACGATGCTCTCCTCATCCTCATCACTGATGTTGACCACCCCCACCTGCTTTCCGTCACGCATAATGGTGGCGCGGTCGCACACCCGGAAAATCTCATTCATCTTGTGCGAGACATAGATCAGCGAGACGCCGGTCGACTTCAGATCGCCAATCAGCTCCGCCAGCCGGTCAAATTCGCGTGGCGTCAGGCTGGAGGTCGGTTCATCCATGGCGATGATTTTGGCGTCATCCAGCAGCGCCCGTGCAATCTCAACAATCTGCTGCTGCGATACCTTGAGGTTCCTGATCGGCGTATCGGGATCGATAGTGGGATCCAGCGTCTTCAGAATCAGGGTAGCCCGCGCCAGCTGGGCCTTTTTATCCACCCACCAGCCTCCGGCGCGGGTCAGCGGGCGACCCAGAAACATGTTCTGCGCCACGGAAAGCTCAGGCACATGCTGTAACTCCTGGTGGATCATCGCGATCCCGGCCTGACGGGCGCTGAGCGGACTGCGGATCTGCACCCGGTTTCCATTGACGCTGATCTCTCCGCTGTCCGCACCGCGAACGCCGGAGAGGATATTCAGCAGCGTCGACTTACCCGCGCCATTTTCCCCAATCAGCGCGTGCACCTCGCCGGGCCGCACTGAGAAATCGACATCCTGCAGCGCGGCGGCGTTACCGTAACTTTTGCTGATGCCACGCATCATTAAGCGAAACTGTTCCATACCCGCTCCCGCTGACTTATTGTTGAGCCAGCAGCTGACGCAACCGGTTGTTGTCTTTGGTTGAGAACGCTTCGATATTCTCTTTGGTGATCAGCGCCTGGGGTGTCGAGACAACGCGCGACAGTTTCTGTCCGTTGATCAGCCGGATAATGACGTCCATCGCCACTTCACCGGTCAGCACCGGGAAACTGTCGACCGTGCCGGTCAGCTCGCCGCGCTTAATCGAGGCGTAGGCATCGGAAATACCGTCAGTGCCAAAGATGGCCACCTGTGACGCTTTGTTCTGCGCGCGTACCGCCTCCACCACGCCCAGCGCCATGGTGTCGTTGTTGGCGTAGAAGCCGATTAAATCAGGATGCTGCTGCAGAATGGTCGATGCGGCGTTAAAGGCCTGCTCGCGACTCCAGTTAGCGGGCACGCTGGCCACGATGGTGAACTTCCCGGCGCTGTCCAGCGTCTCTTTAAAGCCACGGGTGCGCTGTCCGGCGGCATAAACCCCTGGCTGCCCTTCAATCACCGCCACTTTGCCGCCCTGCGGATGGTGCTGAATAAACCATTTCGCCACCCGCACGCCATTGTCCTTCTGGACGTTGCCGACGTAGTAGCGCGCATTCGGCATCACCGCATCATTAACGTTCACCACCGGGATATTTTTACTGTTGGCACTCTCCAGTGCAGGCTCCAGGTTGATATCGGTCTGCGGCGAAACCAGCAGGCCGTTAAAGCCCTGCGAGATCAGGGTTTCCGCAATGGAGAGCTGACCAAGCTGATCGTCTTCATTGGCCGCCGCCTGATAAGCGACAGTGAAACCATACTTTTTCGCCGCGTTCTGGTAGCCCTGGCCGAGTGAGCGCCAGTACTCATTGGTCAGGGTTTTCGATACCCCGCCAATCTTCAGCGACTTATCGACTTTTGGCAGTGCGCCATATTTGGTGTCGAGCTGGGTCCAGTCGGTGCGATCCGGTTCAGTATCGGATTGCAGCGGTGCCAGTTCTGCCGCATAAACCGTGCTGCAGAGCAGTGAGGAGGCGATAAGAGCAAGCAGGCGTTTTTTCATTTTTTATTCTCAGGGTGTTGGGTAGAGGTGTGATGTTTTTATGATTAATCGGCTGTCAGCGCGCCAGCATGATGTCATTGACGATCTGCTGAGAGGCCACCGCATCCTGACGCTCAATGGCCGCCAGTAACGCCGCGTTGTCGTGCAGCTGGTCACAAAGCCTCAGCAGACGAGTCACGGTCGCAATATTGCTTTCTGCTTCACGGATCGGGTCAAGACCGCTGGCATCCGGGAAGGTATCGAAGTAGTAGGCACCGCGATAACCATCACGCTGCATCTGCCAGAGAAACTCCAGCGTGGCGCGTGGGTTAACTGAGCCGACCATCAGGCCGTCATCACGCTTGCCCCAGCCGTCATTAAGGTCCAGCCCCAGCAGCCGTGAGCGGCGCGCCACCATGGCGGCGGCGTAAGCCGGGATCTCATTGGCAAACAGTACATGAGCAAAATCTAGGGTGATCCCCAGGTTGGCGCAGCCCGCCTCTTCCACGGCCAGCAGACAGGTGGTGGCGTTGGGAAAGATGCTGTAGGCGCGTGGCTCATTGGGTTTATATTCGATGCTGACGTCAACGTCCGGTGCATACTCTGCCACTTCACGCACGGCGCTGACCGCATCCTCCCAGATCTTCTTATAGTCCGCCTGGAAGCAGTAATCGAAACCGTCCTGCCCCATCCACAGCGTCATTAGCCGTGAACCAAATTCCCGACCCGCGTCAATGCCCCGTTTGGTCAGCTCAATCGCTTCGCGACGCACTTTCGCGTCGGGATGCGTAAACGCGCCGATTTTGAACTGCGGCGCGTCCCAGCGCATCTGCATACCGTTAACGGCCAGACCCGCATCACTGATCGCCTGGCGCAGTGTGGGGATATCGCTGGTGAGATGTTGCGGAAAGTTGAGGTCGAGATGCGTTAAGCCTTTGACCTTGCCTGCACGGGCAACCATCTGCAGCACAGAGGGCTTACCCTGCTGATCGGGCCAGTAGAGGTGCGCCCCCGAGGCGAAAGAGTTAAGACGGGTAGCAAATTTCAGTTCCGACATGAGCATCAATCCTTCAGAGTGCGTATTGTGAAGTACTTTTCGTATTCACGATTAATTGTGAAGTCATATATTAATCTACGCCTCGCGGCTTAATGCGCAAGTCTGTCAGGCAGGAGAAATCGTTAAAGCGGGAGCGCTGTCACGAAATGGTTTCGATGCGTTATCAGATGCTGTGAATGCGGAGATGAAAGAATTGAGATGAAATACAACAGGTTGTCGTGCGAAGCCGGGTGTGAGATCTGACAGGCAGAAGCATAAAAAAAGCTGAGCGCCAGGGCGGCGCTCAGCGGGTCGGTTTTTTAAAAAATCACTTCAGACGGAAAGCGACAACGCTGTCGCCCGCCGTGGTGCCGAGCGAGCCGTGGCCGCCCGCAGCAATTACCACATACTGCTTGCCATCTTTGCCCATAAAGGTGGATGGCGTGGCCTGCGCACCCGCGCTCAGTTCAGTCTGCCACAGCAGTTCGCCGGTGGTGCTGTCGTAAGCACGGAAGAAGTTATCTGCCGTTGCGCCGTGGAACACCAGATCACCCGCCGTCAGCAGCGGTCCGCCGTGCGCCACCATACCCATCGGGAAACCGAGCGGGAAGCGGCCAGGCAGGAAGCTGGTCTTGAGGTTTTTGGTGGTGCCGACGCGACGCAGCCATTCGGTTTTGCCGGTGGTCAGATCCACACCGACCATCCGTCCCCACGGTGGCGCGATGCAGGGAATACCCAGACCCGATGCCATCTGCTGGATGTGGATAGCGTAGTCACCGTGGAAGTTCTCATTCCAGTACGGCGTACCATCTTTGGTGAAGGTACGCTGGGTTTCGGTTTCCGGCGTGCGTCTGATGAGGTTGTATTTGTAAGCCAGGCGTACCGGTGCCGCAATCAGCATCTGACGCTGTGGATCAACCGCTACTGAACCCCAGTTAAACACCCCGATGTTGCCCGGGAAGATCAGCGAGCCTTTCTCCGTTGGTGGCGTCCACGGGTTACCGTCATAGCGCAGCTCACGGAACGTGGTGCGGCAGGCCATCTGGTCAAACGGCGTAATGCCCCACATTGACTTCTCAGTCAGCGGCTGCGGAATGAAGTTCAGGCTGGAGACCGGCTGGGTCGCCGCATACTGCTCGCCTTTAATGCCATCCGTGGAGACCTTAACCTGCTCTACCGGATAAACCGGTTCGCCGGTCAGGCGGTTCAGCACAAACAGGTTGCCGGTTTTGGTCGGCAGGATCACCGCCGGTTGCGGTTTGCCCTGATAGTTGATGTCCACCAGCGACGGCTGTGACGGGTTATCGCGATCCCAGAGGTCGTGGTTCGAACTCTGATAACGCCATTTGAACGCACCGGTTTTCAGATCCAGTGCCACCAGCGCATCACGGAATTTTTCAGTGTTGCTGGCGGGATCGCGTTCAAGTCCCACTTCATCCGGCGAGGCGTTACCAAACGGCACATAGACCAGGCCGTTTTTCAGATCGGCGCTCAGGGTGGCCCAGGCGACCGGGGTATCCTGCGGATAGGTTGCCCCTTCAGCGACCGGTGCGGTGTTATCCGGGTTAGCCGGATCGAAGTTCCACACCAGACGACCGCTGACGGCATCATAGGCACGGATCACACCTGACGGGTTACCGCTATTGAAGCCGTTATCCATCACCGAACCGCCGACAATCACCAGGTTGCCCGCCACCAGTGGCGCGGCAGTCTGCATCAGCGCGTGCGGACGCACCTCGCCCATGTTGGCGCGCAAATTCACCACACCGTTCTCACCAAAGTCAGCACAGGCTTTACCGGTATCGGCATCCAGCGCCAGCAGGCGGGCATCGGTGGTGGCATTGAAAATACGCTTGCGGCAAATGGCCGGCGATGCGTCCGTCTGCGCCTGCTGACCGGCATCGAAGTAGCTCACGCCACGACAGGTCTGGTGCTGCTGCAGATAAGAGCGGTTTTTATCCGGCGTCGTTTTCCACTTCACCGCACCGGTTTCCGGGTCAAGAGCATGGACTTCGTTGTGCGGCGTACAGAAGTAGAGCATGCCGTTGGCTTTCAGCGGTGTCGCTTCAAAGGTGTATTCGGTCGCATCATCACCCTGACGCAGGTCGCCGGTGTGATAGGTCCAGGCCACTTCAAGATCTTTCACGTTATCTTTAGTGATCTGCTTCAGCGCCGAGAAGCGCTGGCCATCTGTGGTTCCGCCATAGGCGCTCCACTCTTCAGCGGCACCGCCGGTCGCAGAGGCGTTGCGCGGCGTATTAATGGCGCCCTGCTGCGGCAGCGGATCGTAGAAGCAGAGACCGATGACCAGCAGCACCATCAGGACGACGGAACCCCCGAGGAAAGGATGGAAACGACGCTGCCCCTGATAGAGCGGACGCACCACCCACGGCAGCGCCAGCCAGAGACCCAGCACGCCAAACAGGTCGCCGCGCGGGATCCACTGCCATTTGTCGAAGCCCACTTCCCAGATAGTCCAGAACAGAGTGATCCACATCAGCAGCGCATAAAGCGTCAGCGCACTGCGTTTGTTCATCAACAGCAGAATCGCGCTGAGCAGAACGCCCACGCCCATCAGCGCATAGAACGCGCTGCCTCCTGCAAGCAGGAGTTGTCCTCCCATGTAAATCAGGGCGATAGCAAATATCACCATGATTATACTGGTTATTTTATTGATCATGATCCATCCTCGGGTCATTAGCGGCAATTGAAAGGTTAAGCTGGAAACATAAATTCAACGAGATTTTAACTTACGCACGAAATATGTAAAAACGTGTATAAGCGTTAATCATTAGAAATATTTATTATAAATGTCACCTGTTAATGCGGTCAGGCCGCTTTTTTTACTTTCTGAAGGGCTGATTACGGGATATCCATCACAAAAAATTAACCATAGGCTGCTAATGACCGCACCTTTTGTTCAAAGGCGATTAATTAACAGACAAGCCGCCCTTCTGTAACGCCAGCTAAAGTGTGCCCGACGAAAGATTTTCAGAGTCAAATAATCATAATGGTTTATTAACTCTGCTTTGAAATAACTCTTATTGCTGAAATCGGGAATGTTACTGCCCTGCTGTTATTATTGGCGGCTTCATCAACGCTGGTGCGGTGTCGCTGATGTTTAAATGATTTAATTGTGCCAGCCTGAACGCGTTTTTTATTATTTCCTGTAAAAGAATTCGCAGGAAATAGATTAATGAAAAAAGGCATTTTTCCGATGAAAACGATTTCAGATATTCCGTAGCATGACGCTTATTTTATCTGTGATATATATCAGCTCTCTTATATTCGTTTATCCGGCCAGCAGGCGGGATTTTTCTGGCAGCAATGAACCAGGCAGGTTAACTATGACCGCACTTCACGCTATTTATCGCAAGTTTCGTTTCCCTTTTAAGTTTCTTAATGCTGCCATTCGCTATCCTGCCGCGCAGGCACGGGTAAAGCGTTATTCCGTCATGTCGATAGAAGAGACTGTCGATCTGTTATTACGTAACCCACAATTATCTCTGGCCCGTTATGGCGACGGTGAACTGGAAATGACCTGGTATAAAAACATCGGTTTCCAGCCATTTGACCCGAATCTCTCTGCACGACTCAAAGCCTTGCTGCAGCAGGATTCAGGAGCCAACCCGAACTGTCTGATCTGTCTGCCGGATGCCTTTCGCACCACCCGTAATATGCGGAGCGGGTCGGCCCTGTTCTGGTTCTTCCATAAATCATTTTATTTTAAATATTATGAGGGCCTGCTGAATAAACAGTACCAGTATGGAAATACCTCGGTGACCCGTCCCTATCACGATTATAAAGGCAAGCAATTATCCCGGACGATATTTGATAAGTTTAAACAGCTCTATCAGGGCCGCCGGGTATTAATTGTGGAAGGCAGTGGAACGCGCCTGGGATTAGGCAATGATTTACTGGAGGGAGCCAGCGAAGTGAAACGTATTACGACGCTGAACCGTAATGCCTTTTCCGTCTATGATCGTCTGTTTGATACCGTTTTAAAGAATGCCGTCAACTTTGACCTGGTCTTGATTTCATTAGGGCCGACCGCAACCGTGCTGGCATATGATTTAAGTCAGCACGGTATCCGCTGTATTGATAGCGGCCACGTCGATATTGAATATGAGTGGATGCTGGCCAGTGCCACCAGCAAAATAAAAGTGGACGGAAAAAACGTCAATGAGGCTGGCGTACTGCTGAGTGAACAGACTACGGTGGAAGATGCGACTTATCAGCAGCAGATTTTACTACACGTGGGCGAAATACCCCAGGTCGGGACGGCTGATACAGAAGCAGTCACGCAAGCCGTGGTTATCCCGCTGCCACACGTCAGCCCCAACCATCATAACGCCGCCTAAGCCTCACCACCGACAGGCAGCGGCTGCACCGCATTGAAGCGCAGGCGAATTATTAGCGGGATCAGTTAACCCCCTTCGGAGCGGGCTCAGGGGCCCGAATTCTGTGCTTGTCCGCGGTTTGCCGGATAAATACCCTTTCCGGCATCAATTTTGCTTCTGCTCTCCTGAGACATTTAATCAGGAGAAGTGAGATGACAACCAGCCGTTACCGTTACACCATATTTTCACTGCTGTTCCTGATCGCCCTGATCAACTATATCGATCGCGGCGCCCTGTCGTTTGCGGCTAACGCCATTGCGGCGGAGTATCACTTCAGCAAAGTCCAGCTCGGAGCCGTGCTGGGCTACTTTGGCTTTGGCTATCTGTTTGGTTCGCTGTGTGGCGGCTTTCTTGCCGACCGTATCGGCACGAAAAAAGTCTGGCTGCTGGCAGGCGTACTCTGGTCGCTGCTGGAGATCGCCACCGCCTGGGCGGGGGAACTGGGCATGGCGCTGTTTGGCGGATCCGCCATTATGGGCTTTGCTGCCCTTCGCATCATGTTTGGTTTTTCCGAAGGCCCGGCCTATGCGCTGATGAACAAGGCGATTGCTCACTGGGCACCCGATAATGAGCGCGGCTTTGCACTGGGCATCGGCCTGCTCTCGACCCAGGTTGGCGCGCTGCTGACCGCCCCGATTGCGGTGGGCCTGCTGCTGCTGACCCATGACTGGCGCATGATGTTTATCCTGCTCGGTGTTTTCTCCCTGCTGGCGATGGCGCTGTTTGCCCGCACCTTCAGCGACAGCCCGGAGAAAAGTCCACATACCAATGCCGCAGAACGTCAGCTTATCCAGACCGGTCAGCGCCGCAGCGCGGGCGACAGCGTACCACTGCCCTGGTGGCGCTTCTTTACCAGCCGCACCCTGGTCTGCAACGCGCTGGGCTACTTCTCATTCCTCTACATCACCTTTACCCTGGTGACCTGGATGCCGAAATATCTGCAGGATAATTTCCATTACGACCTGCACTCACTGTGGTACGTCGCGATGATCCCGTGGAGCGGCGCCTGTATCACGGTGCTGCTGGGCGGTCGCATTGCCGATGCCCTGCTGGCTCGCTTCCGTAATCTGCGTCTGGCGCGCAATCTGTTTGCCGCCGTCACGCTGTGCGGCACCGCCTGCTGCTTTATGGCGATCCCCTATGTGCAGTCGGCTGCGGGGATTATTGCACTGATGACCCTGGGCAATGCGCTGAATGCACTGGTAAACAATGTCTACTGGTCGGTGGTGATTGATGTCACCCCTAAAGCGTCGGTGGGCACCTACAGTGGCATGACGCTGGCGATAGCCAATCTGGCAGCGATTATCTCTCCGATGCTCTGCGGCTGGCTGGCGGAATATTACGGCTACAATGCGATGTTTACCGTCACCGCGCTGATCGCCTTTGGCAGTATGCTGGCAATGACACTGCTGCAACCGGAGAAGCCGCTGGTGGCCGAGGCGCAGACCGGCGCAGCGGACGTTTCTGCCGCCTGATCTTAAAAGAGGATTTCCTGACACGCGGATGATCACACACCCGCGAAGAGTGACACTCCCTGAAAGGCTGCCGCTCAGGCGGCCTGACCTTGTTATTGGGCGGGATAAATTGACTGTTCGGGGATGCCCCGACGATCCCAGCGGCTGGCGATCAGCCATAACAGTGCCGTCGCAAACCAGCCGATGATCCACGAGACATCATTACCGGCAAAAATCCAGGTCAGCGATCCATGGTGCAGCGGATTATCGATAAACGGCAGTTGCACCAGCACGCCCAGAAAATAGACGGTAATACCGGCCAGGTTCCAGCGTCCATAGCGCCCGTCGGGCTGCGACAGTGCCGGGACATCAACCCTGCCCCTGGTGATCAGATAGAAATCGGTCAGGCTGATCGCGCTCCACGGCACAAAGAAAGCCAGCAGAAACAGCAGGAAGTGGGTGAAGGATTTCAGAAAGGCCGGTTCACTGAGCAGAGCAATGACGCAGGCCAGCGTAACCATAAGCACCACAAACAGAATGCGCCCGCCCCGACTCAGCGTGGTTTGCTGACGGAAACCAGAGACAATGGTGGTCAGTGACATAAAACTGCCGTAGGCGTTCAGCGTGGTAAACGTGATTTTTCCAAAGCAAATGGCGAAATAAATCACCATGGCCATGGTCGCCGTGCTACCCATGCTCACGATGTAACCGACCTCATTGCCTGCAAACGCACTTCCGGCAATGGCAGCGACAATCACCCCCAGCGTCATTGAAGCCTGCGTGCCAAGTACGGTGCCAAAAAAGACTGAACTGAAGAGTTTCTTTGCAGAGACATCAGCTGGCAGATAGCGTGAATAGTCAGAGACATAAGGACAGAAGGCAATTTGCCAGGATGAAGACAGGGAGACCGCCAGCAGGAAATTTGCCGGGGTAAAGTGCTGATTCTGCCACACGGCTGATAAGTCATGCGCAGAGAACAGCGTGATAAACAGATAAGCAAAGGCTAAAACGCCAATGACGCTCGCCAGCTTGCCCAGTTGATGAATCACGCGATAGCCCAGCACCGCAATGATCACGATGAGGATGCTGAACAGGATCATCCCGGTTGAATGACTGACATGGATAAGTTTAGCCAGCGCCTGCCCGGCTAATACTGTCCCGCTGGCTGAAAATCCCACATACATAATGCACACCAGCACCAGAGGAATAACAGCACCAAACACGCCAAACTGCATACGGCTGGTGATCATCTGCGGTAAACCCAGGCGCGGACCCTGGATCGCATGCAAAGACATGATCGCTGCACCCAGAATCTGCCCCACCAGTAAGCCGATAAGAGACCACACGACGTCTCCACCCAGCACCACGGCCAGCGCACCCGTGACAATAGCCGTGATTTGCAGATTGCCACCAAACCAGAGCGTGAACTGGTTAAAGGGATGACCATGACGTTCACCCAACGGGATGTAATCAATGGAGCGGGTTTCTGACAGGCCCTGTTTCTCTGAGCCTGAATAATCTGATACAGATGATTTGACCGACATAGATTCCTCGCTGGAACAGTGAGAGACGTGTTGACTGAAAGCGTGATTTGCCCAATCCAGGGTTGAGAGTACATGTCTATACAAGCAGCGATATTGTCATGCGCATCGGGAAGTTACAAGACAACCGGTCATTGGAAAATGTGATGATATCGACAGGCCTGTCATGATGCGGGGCAGGAAAGGATGAGGAAGCGCGGGGACCTGTTTCCGGGGATAACGCCCTTACGGCGGGGCGTAAAACGGGAGTAAGGCATTTTGTTCGATCACCGCTACAGGCGACAGCGATGATCGGGTAACGCGTGCGATGTCAGGCCTGCCAGGTTCAGAGTGTGTGGAAGAGGAAAAACCCTGACGGTTACCCTTCAGCAACCACACGCTGACGATGACAGTCGGCCGGTTCCAGTTTTTGCCCCTGTGAGGAGATAACCTCCAGGCGTGGCAGCGGCTTTCCTTCCGCATTATCCAGCAGCACGGAGTGGGTTTCGCCCTTCTCAAACAGGTAACGCTCGCCCCACTGGCGCATTGCGACCACAACCGGAAACAGCGAACGGCCTCTTTCGGTCAGGACATATTCGCTGTAGGCGCTGCCGTCGGAGGCCGGCGCAATCTCAAACACCCCTATCTCCACCAGCTGCTTCAGGCGTGACGCCAGGATATTTTTCGCCAGCCCTAAATTCCGCTGAAAGTCACTGAATCTGCGGACGTCATCAAAGGCTTCACGCACGATCATCATGCACCAGCGCTCACCTATCGACTCCAGGGTTCTGGCGACCGGACACTCGCTGGTTCTCAGGGATTCCTGCTTAGCCATGCTCTTCTCTCACGCTGCCTGTCTCATGATGCCAGTTTAGCCACTCCGAAAAGAAGTTGCAAAAAAAAACCAGCCCGGTTAAAGATATCGCCAATCCAGTTTCAAATAAAAACCAGAAAGGAAAGCAACATGACCTGTACGATTGGCAAGGCGCGTGATCCTGAAGCCGATTCGCCCCCAGCCGCGATCCCGGTGCTCTCGTCCCGGATGATCTTTTTGTTTTCACTCACCTCTGCGCTGGCGGTCGCCAATGTTTACTCGGCACAGCCTCTGCTGGAATCGATAGCCGCCAGCCTGCAGGTTTCCACCGGCACCATTGGCACAGTGGTAACGGCTACGCAGAGCGGCTACGCCCTCGGGCTGATTTTTCTGGTGCCGCTGGGCGACTGCGTGAACCGCAAAAAACTGGTAATTACCCAGTTGCTGCTTTCCGTGCTGGCGTTAATCACTGCTGCGGTTGCGCCAGACCTGATGACGCTGCTCTGCGCAATGCTGCTGGTGGGATTAATGGCGGTGGTCACGCAGCTGATGGTGGCGTGGGCCGCCATGCTGGCGTCACCAGAACAGCGCGGACAGGTGGTGGGCAGCGTGACCAGCGGCATCGTGATCGGCATCCTGCTGGCGCGGTTTGTTTCCGGGATGATTGCTGACCTGGCGGGCTGGCGGGCGGTCTATCTGACGGCTGCCTGCCTGTTACTCCTGATCTCGCTCATCCTGGCGAAAGTGCTGCCCGCCACAGCAGGTCAGACGCGGCGCACATCTTATCCTCACCTCTTACTGTCCGTTTTCCGTCTCTTCCTCACGGAACCGCAGCTGCACAGACGAGGGATCCTGGCGCTGCTGATTTTTGCAGCCTTCAGTATGCTCTGGTCTTCGATGGTACTGCCACTTACCGCCCTGTCACTGTCACACACCCAGACCGGGATGTTCGGCCTGGCCGGACTTGCCGGTGCGCTGGCGGCCTCCAGAGCAGGCGCATGGGCTGACCTGGGCCTGGGGCAGCGTGCCACTGGCTTAGCCCTGGCGTTGTTGACCTTCTCCTGGCTGCCGATAGCCGCGCTTCACACCTCGTTACTGTTGCTGATTTTCGGGGTGATCCTGCTCGATTTCGCCGTCCAGACGGTACATGTGATTAATCAGAGCCTGATCGTGGCCGCCCGACCCGAGGCGGCAAGTCGTCTGGTGGGCGCCTATATGTGCTTTTACTCGCTGGGCAGTGCGCTGGGGGCCATCGCCGCCACTCAGCTTTATACGCACTGGGGATGGCAGGCTGTCTGCTATGCCGGTGCAGCGGTCAGTGCCTCTGCCTTTCTCTGCTGGTCAGGAGTTCGTCAATCATGAAATTAACGCATCTGCTGCTCGCCGTCATGATCACCGCCATCTGGGGGGTTAACTTTTCGGTTATCAAACTCGGCCTGCAGGCGGTCGACCCGTTTATCCTGGCAGCTATCCGCTTTACGCTCTGCGCCCTGCCAGCGCTGTTCTTTATTAAAAAACCGGACGTGCCGTGGCGCTACCTGATCAGCTATGGCCTGGTCTTCGGGATTGGCCTGTGGGGTCTGGTAAATCTGGGAATTAAAACCGGACTGTCGGCGGGCATCGCCTCGCTGCTGCTGCAGTTCAGCGCCTTCTTCACGCTGCTGCTCGGTGGCTGGGTATTTAAAGAGCGTCTTAACCGCTATCAGATCGCCGGGTGTGCGCTGGCCTGCGCCGGTCTGCTGAGCATTTTTTTCATTACCGATGGCTCAGTGACGTTTTCCGGCATGCTGCTGGTGCTGGCAGGCGCGGTCGCATGGAGTATTGCCAATATCATCAATAAAAAAGCGGGCACCCGGCAGGTTTTTGCTTTTCTGGTCTGGTCGAGCGCCTTTGCACCCATTCCACTCTTCCTGCTGGACGGGCTGGTCAATGGCAGCGCGGGCTATCACGCACTGTTCACTCAGCTGGATGTGAAGGCGGTGTTGTCGATACTGTTTCAGGTCTATCCCAATACCCTGCTGGGCTACTGGGTGTGGAACTGGCTGCTGAAACACTATCCGGTTTCTACGGTCGCGCCACTGTCGCTGCTGGTACCGGTGTTCGGCATCCTGGGTTCAGTGGCGATATTTGGCGAAATGGTTTCACCTCAGAAAATCGCCGCGCTGCTGCTGATCGTCGCCGGACTGGCCGTCGGGCTCTATGGCCAGCGGGTTGTGCGCTATTTCGGCGTACAAACCGGCTGACGGCGCCGTGGGGTGGCTATGCACCGTGCCGCTGGCAGAACGCTTCGATGTCACTGTGCTGAAAATCGGGCAGATTCGCCAGCAGTTTCTCCAGGGGCCAGTTCCACCAGGCAATGCGCTGGAGACGGGCGGCGATAGCCGGTGTAAAGCGCACCCGCAGTGGCCTGGCCGGAACACCGCCCACGACGCTGTAGGGCGCGACGTTTTTCGTCACGACTGCACCCGCAGCCAGCACCGCACCATCTCCAATGGTGACGCCAGGCAGCACAATTACGCCGTGACCTATCCACACATCGTGACCGATTATCACCCGATCGGCGCGACGGGCGGAAAAGAAGCCCTGATCGCGTCGGGCGTCGGGGTGGTAATACTCCGGGCAGTAGGTAAAGCGATGCTGGGAGGCGCGGTCCATAGGATGATTCGGCGCGCCAATGCGCACCTGATTAGCAATGGCGCAGAAGCGCCCCACCTGGGTATCGGCCAGGCAGCAGTGTTCGCCGACATAGGAGAAGTCACCCAGCTCGCTATACTCCAGCGTGCTGTGCGCCAGGATCTCACACTGCTGACCCACAGTGGTTTCGCGCATCTTCACACTCTCATCAATCCAGGTGTGCGCTAATCGGGCGGGCATAACGGCGGCAATGGACATAAAACTCCCGGTCTGGATAAACAGCGCCCCGGCGGCGTGCTTTGCCGCACCACCTTACCCGCCTCCGATGACAGAGAATTGACAAAGAAAAAAGGCGGAGTGGTTAGCTCCGCCTTGTTTCAAGTTCCGGTTAACCTGCGTGACCGGTCAGTTGCATAAGGGCAACGATGATCTGCAAGATGACCCGGATAAGATCCAGAATCAGCTTAGTC